>Ga0209070_100038_pt1 | contig 230223 bp, 196 predicted proteins | sample SynthPrep_5_END__FD_187205 | JGI IMG/M metagenome (GOLD analysis project Ga0209070, IMG submission 187205) | Synthetic microbial communities from Ohio, USA - SynthPrep_5_END_DS10_MetaG (SPAdes) (version 2) | ecosystem: Engineered > Bioreactor > Aerobic > Activated sludge | place: USA: Ohio... | reverse complement strand
AAAGCCCGATCAACCGTTCGGGGTCAAAGGGAGCAGGCAGGGCCTTGCTTGACCTCGGCTGTCTAAACCAGCCCGAAAAAACGGCCGCCTGCCTGCATCAGCCGGGCTTGCGCTGCCCGGCTGATGCATCCAAGTAAACCACAAATCGTCCACACAAGCCCGAGGATGACGCCGAGAGGCCCTATGGCCTTCACCACCGACTTCCCGGCGGCGACAGCTTGCCTGAAAATTTAAATCGGACAGCAGTGCGACAAGCCCTAAGATGACGTCGAGAGGTTTTACGCCCTTCGCCACCACTTCCTCACAACCGTTAATGCCCGGCCTTGCCCGCAGCCGGCTCCTCAGCCGGCGCAGTCTCAGCCGCCGGTTTTTCCTCCGCCGCCTGCGCGGTCGTCGAGCCTTTTCCGAAGATCAACGATTTCAGATAGGTCAGGCTGAAGATGCTGCCGCCATCGGCTTCCGGTGTCGAAGTCAGCAATTCATCGGCACCGGGTTCGCCCCGTGCTTCGGGAGACGGCTGTTCTCCGTGCGCTTCCGCACCCGCCCCGCCTTCATCCGCCTCCGCGGGTGCTGCGCCATGGCCGCCACCCTCATCCTTGGCTTCGCCATGCCCGGCCGCGCCTTTCGCAGCCTTGCCTTCATGGCCTTCAGCACCGGCATCCGAAGCCGGCGTCGCGCAATCGGCGGTATCGCTCAGGCCTGCGGCCATGGTTTCGGCGTCCTCAAGCGGCAGATCGATACGCAGCCCATAAAACTGGCCGCTGCCATTGGCCGCGCCATCATAATAAAAAGCGGAATAGCGCTGGGCATCGGCGCCCTGCGGAATTTTGGCGGGATCAGGAATGAAGACGACCTGTGCGGCAATGGCCCGGCCGCGCATTTCCGAGCGTAATTGCGGGCCATTCCTGTCGAGCACCGACACCTGTACCAGATCTGGCTTCTGTTTGTCGTAAACCGCTTTGGCAACGCGGAGTGCGGTTTTCAACCGCTCCGTGCCATCGCCACCTGCGGTGCGGATGAATTTCCGCACCCATAAGGAACCGTTCTTGCGGATGTTGACCGTCTGGACTGCGTCGCAGGAAAGCCCGTTGGTGGAAGCGTAGGATGGGCCAAGCAGCCGATCGCTGCCGATGAACACGGCAGCAGAACCGGTCGCACCCGCCAGAAGCAGGATCCCGCCTACGATCACAACGAGTTTGCGCGAAAACCGCATTCGTCCGAATACAGCTTTCACCCGCAACATCCTGACATCAAGTACCCCGCCTTATCGCCCTCACCCCGAAACGTGGCTCTGATGATGAGGAACACACGCGGGATAAAGCTCGCAACCTCGTTGTCCGAGCCTTACGATACTGCCGCTTTCTCATTGAAAAAAGTTTAACCACCCCGGCGCAACGCCGGCAAAAACGCACCATTTTCAGACATTTTCAAATGACGCTAAATTGCGAATGATTTGCAATAGCGTTGACAAGTGTGATTTTATAACAGATGGTATTGCGAATTAATCGCAACAAACATTCGGTGACAGACGTGAACTTCCAGAAAATCCGGCATGCTCTTTTTGCTTTTTCACTTTTTCTCCCCGCCGCCGCAGTGGCACAGGAAAAACCGAAGGTGGTGACGACCTTCACCATCATCGCCGACATGGCTCGCAACGTGGCGGGCGATGCGGCCGAAGTGGAAAGCATTACCAAGCCGGGTGCTGAAATTCACAACTATCAACCAACCCCGCGAGACATCCTCAAAGCCCGCAAAGCCGATCTGGTGCTGCGCAATGGCCTCAATCTGGAATTGTGGTTCGAGAAATTCCTGGCCAACCTCTCCGGCGTGCCGAGCGTGACGGTGAGCGATGGCGTGACGCCGATGGCGATCAGCGGCGGGGCATACCAGGGAAAACCCAATCCACATGCCTGGATGTCACCCGATAACGCCTTGATCTATGTGGAAAATATCCGCAAGGGCCTTGCCGGGATCGACCCCGCCCATGCCGATCTCTATGCCGCCAATGCCAAGGCCTATTCGGACAAGATCAAGGCCACCGTCCAGCCCATTCGCGATACGCTTTCCGTTCTGCCGGAAAACAAGCGCTGGTTGGTAACGAGCGAAGGTGCCTTCTCTTATCTTGCCCGCGATTTCGGGCTGAAGGAACTGTTCCTGTGGCCGGTCAATGCCGACAGCCAGGGCACACCGCAGCAGGTGCGTGGCGTGATCGACGCCATGCGCGAGCACAATATCCAGGTTATCTTCAGCGAAAGCACGGTGTCCGCCGATCCCGCCGAGCAGGTGGCCAAGGAAACCGGCGCAACCTATGGCGGCATACTCTACGTGGATTCGCTGAGCGAAGCGGATGGCCCGGTTCCGACCTATCTCGATCTGCTGCGGGTGACGAGCGAAACCATCGCAAAAGGCCTGTCATCATGAGAATGGGCGGTAAAAAAATTGCCGGCGGCCTGGCGGTTCAAAATGCGACAGTGACCTATCGCAACGGCCACACAGCATTGAGAAATGCGAGCTTCTCCATCCCCCGCGGAACGATCACTGCACTTGTCGGCGTCAATGGCGCCGGCAAGTCCACGATTTTCAAGGCGATCATGGGTTTCGTGCCGCTGGCCGCCGGTTCCGTCTCGATCTTCGACCTGCCGGTGAAAGAGGCGCTCAGGAAAAACCTCGTTGCTTACGTGCCGCAGGCCGAGGAGGTGGACTGGAGCTTTCCGGTGCTGGTGGAGGATGTGGTGATGATGGGCCGTTATGGCCACATGAACTTCCTGCGCATCCCCTCCAAACGCGATCACCAGATGGTGGAAGAGGCGCTGAAACGCGTCAACATGCTCGATTATCGCAAAAGGCAGATCGGCGAGCTTTCCGGCGGGCAGAAGAAGCGGGTATTTCTGGCCCGCGCACTGGCGCAGGAAGGCCAGGTCATCCTGCTCGACGAACCCTTCACCGGCGTCGACGTGACGACGGAAGAACAGATCGTCGCCCTTTTGAAGGCATTGCGCGACGAGGGCCGCGTCATGCTGGTCTCCACCCATAATCTCGGCAGCGTGCCGGAATTTTGCGACCGCGCCGTCTTCGTCAAGGGCACGGTGCTGGCGTCAGGCAAAACTGAGGATACCTTTACCGAGGAGAACCTGCAAAAAGCCTTCGGCGGCAGCCTGCGCCACTTCATCCTCGGCGGGGCCGACCTGCATGACGATGCCGATCCACGCCGGGTGAAGGTCATCACCGATGACGAACGGCCTTTCGTGATTTACGGCAAGAATGGCCAGAATGGCCAGAATGGGCATGATCCTGAGGCTCCGAAGGAAAAAGTCGATGATAAACAGCCTTCTTGAGCCCTTCACTTACGGCTACATGCTGAACGCCATCTGGGTCAGCGCGCTGGTCGGCGGCGTCTGCGGCTTCCTGTCTGCCTATCTGATGCTGAAGGGCTGGTCGCTGATCGGCGATGCGCTCTCCCATGCCATCGTTCCGGGTGTTGCCGGGGCGTATATGCTGGGCCTGCCGTTTTCGCTGGGGGCCTTTCTTTCCGGCGGGCTTGCCGCGGGCTCCATGCTGTTCCTGAACCAGAAGACGAGGCTCAAGGAAGACGCGATCATCGGCCTGATCTTCACCTCGTTTTTCGGGCTGGGGCTGTTCATGGTTTCGCTGTCGCCCACCTCGATCAATATCCAGACCATCGTGCTCGGCAACATTCTGGCAATCACCACCGAAGACACCATTCAGCTGGCGCTGATCGGCGGCATCAGCCTTTTGGTGCTGGCGTTGAAATGGCGCGACTTCATGGTCGTCTTCTTCGATGAGAACCATGCCCGCACCGTGGGGCTGAAACCGGAAGTGCTGAAAGTGATCTTCTTCACCCTGCTCGCCGCCTCCACGGTTGCCGCACTACAGACGGTTGGGGCTTTTCTGGTGGTCGCCATGGTGGTGACGCCGGGCGCTACCGCCTATCTCTTGACCGACCGTTTCGAGCGGCTGATCCTGATGAGCCTCATCATCGGCGCGGCCACCAGCTTCGTCGGCGCCTATCTCAGCTATTTCCTCGATGGCGCCACCGGCGGCGTCATCGTCGTGCTGCAAACGGCGATTTTCCTTGCCGCCTTCGTCTTTGCACCCAAACACGGGCTGCTCGCCTCCAGAGCCAAGGCTCGCAAGGCGCTCGGAGAAACGCCATGAGTGAATATCTCGAACTCGCTATCCTGCCGTTTCAACTGCCCTTCATGCAATATGCCTTCGTGATCACCCTGATGATCGCGGTGCCGATGGCGATGCTCTCGTGTTTTCTGGTGCTGAAGGGCTGGTCGCTGATGGGGGATGCGGTTTCCCATGCCGTGCTGCCGGGCGTGGTGATCGCCTATATCATCAACATTCCGCTTTCCATCGGCGCCTTCATCGCCGGCATGATCTGCGCGCTCGGCACCGGTTTCATCAAGGAAAACAGCCGCATCAAGGAAGATACGGTGCTCGGCATCGTCTTTTCCGGCATGTTCGGGCTGGGGCTGGTGCTTTACGTGAAGGTGCAGAGCGACATGCACCTCGATCATATCCTCTTCGGCGACATGCTGGGCATTGCCCCCTCAGACATGCTGGAGACCGGCCTGATCGCGCTTTTCGCCACGCTGTTCCTCGGACTGTTACGCAAGGATCTGCTGGTCAATGCTTTCGATCCGCAACATGCCAAGGCGATCGGCCTGCCGGTGCGTATCCTGCATTACGGTCTGCTGATGGTCCTGTCGCTCACCGTGGTCGGCGCGCTGAAGGCGGTGGGCATCATCCTCTCGGTCGCCATGCTGGTCACGCCGGGCGCAATCGCCTTCCTGCTGACACGCCGCTTTTCCGCCATGCTTGTTGTGGCCATCATGGTGGCGGTCGTCTCATCACTGTCAGGCATATGGCTGAGCTTCCTGATCGACAGTGCGCCGGCTCCCACCATCGTGCTGTTCATGAGCATCGCCTTCGTCGCAACCTTCATCCGCACCACCTGGAAAGCCCGCCGGATCGACGCGGCGGCTGAAAAAGGGATTTAAAACAACGATTTTTGCGGGCGCATGGAACATTTTCGCCTTTTGCGCGTCATTTTCGAGAGTCCGCTGCGAGACGGCAGACTCTTGAAAATTAAGCGAAAGGGGAAGCTCCATGCTGAAATGGGCTCTTATTTTCTTTGTTATCTCTTTGATCACGGGCGTATTCGGCTTTACCGGCATTTCGGCAGCGGCGGCGGGCGTGGCCCGAATCCTGTTCTTCATCGCCGTGGTGATCTTCCTGGTCTTCCTCGTGCTTGCACTGATGGCCGGAAGCGCGGTCGTCTGAATTAAAAAAGGCGACCGGCTGTTCGGCCGGTCGCCTCTCGTCTTTCTTTAAAAAAAGCTCAGCCCGTCCAGCCGCCGTCGATCACATGGATCTGGCCGGTGGTGAACCCTGCCTCATCCGAAGCAAGATAAGTGACGAGCGCCGCGATTTCTTCCGGCGTGGCGATGCGGCCCATCGGCTGGCGGGCAATGAAGTCCGCGAGCGCCTGTTCGTAGTTGCCGGTGGCGCGCAGGCGGTCATGCAGGGACGGGCTATCGACCGTGCCGGGGCAGATGGCGTTGCAGCGGATGCCCCTGGTGACGAAATCGGCGGCAATGGCCTTGGTCAGACCCACGACGGCCGCTTTGGATGCGGTATAAGCGAAACGGTTCGGCACGCCCTTCACGCTTGATGCAACCGAGGACATGTTGACGATCGCGCCCTTGCCCTTTTCCAGCATGCCGGGCAGAAAGGCGCGGCAGGTGCGGTACATGGCCTTGGCATTGAGATCGAAGGAGAAATCCCAGTCCTTTTCCTCGCAGTCGAGAATGGTGCCGGAATGAACGAAACCGGCGCAGTTGAACAGCACGTCGGCATGGCCGATATCGGCGGCGAAATCCTTGACGCCTTCGCCATCCAGCACATTAAAAACCCGGGTTTCCGCACCCTTCAGCGTCGAAAGCGCCTGTTCGTTGATATCGGTGGCGATGACGCGCGCGCCGAGTGAGATGAACCGCTCCGCCGTCGCCCGGCCGATACCCTGACCGGCGGCGGTGATCACCACTGTCCGGCCGTTAAAATCCTGCACCATGAATAGCCTCCCGCTATAGCGCGCCCGCCCACCGGGGTTCAGGCCGCTGAATTTCAGTGATCTCAAATATGGATCGACAATTCATATGTAAACGCGGTATTCATATGGCGTCAAGCAAACTTGCGCCGTAACCGCGCAAAACGCATCGAGGCCAGATGACAGACGACGACAGCGAAAGATACCGCGCCCCCGCCCTCGACAAGGGCCTGGACATTCTCGAGCTTCTGGCCCGCACCGATGGCGGGCTCACACAGATCGAGATCGCCAAGGCCGTCGGCAAAAGCCCCAACGAACTTTACCGCATGCTGGACCGGCTGGTGCGCCGCGGTTACGTGCAGCGGCTTGAGGGCGACCGGTTTTCGCTGACGCTGAAAATGTTCGGGCTGGCGCATTTCCACGCGCCGATCCGACGGCTCGTCTCTTTTGCCGCCCCTGTCATGCGCGATTTTTCCGCAAGCGCCGAGCAGGCCTGCCATCTGGCCGTTTATGACCGTGGCAGCGTGGTCGTCATCGCCCAGCAGGAATCCTCCACCTATTGGGCCATGTCAATGCGGGTGGGCGCGCAGATGAGCCTGTTCCACACCGGCTCCGGCCATGTGCTGCTGGCTTTCCAGACCGAAGCGCAACGCCAGATCATGATCACCGAGCAGGTGCGTGGCAGCGGCGAGACCGTGCCCCCTGATCTGACCGAGCGGTTAAGGCAGGTGCGCAGCAACGGTTTCGAATCCATGGACAGTCTTCAGACTGCCGGCGTGCGCAATATTTCCGCTCCCGTTCTGACGTTGGACGGAACGGCTCTCGCCGTCATCACCTGCCCCTACATCACGCCGCTTGGCGGCAAGGCGCCGACCCGTGAGGCCTGTGAAGGGCTGATCCGCGATGCTGCAAAGCGCATTTCCGAAGTGGCAACCGGAAACGAGAACACCTGAGAAGAACAAAAAAACGCGACCGGCAGGGACCCGATCGCGTTTTGAGTGACTGGAGATTTATATCTCTTAAACGCAAGGGGAACGTGGATTGTTCCCCTTTTTTTATCAGGCGGCGGCCAGCGTCAGTTCCTTGCGGACCATTTCGCGCAGCGTCACCAGATCCTTGGCGAACAGGCGGATGCCTTCCGAGAGCTTCTCGGTTGCCATCGCGTCTTCGTTCATTGCCCAGCGGAATGCCTTTTCGTCCAGCGACTGCAAGGGCTCGGGCTTGGCATTGTCGGGCGAAAGCTTGCGAGCAAGCGTGCCGGTGTCCTTGTCCAGCTCTTCCAGCAGCGCCGGGCTGATCGTCAGGCGGTCGCAACCGGCCAGCGCTTCGATTTCGCCGACATTGCGGAAGGACGCACCCATGACGACGGTGCTGATGCCGTTGGCCTTGTAATAATTGTAGATGCTGCGCACCGAAACAACGCCCGGATCGGTTTCGGCAGTGTAGGTCTCGCCGGTCGACTTCTTGTACCAGTCGAGGATACGGCCAACGAAGGGCGAGATGAGGAAGACCTTGGCTTCCGCGCAGGCAATTGCCTGAGCCTGCGAGAAGAGCAGCGTCAGGTTGCAGTCGATACCTTCAGACTGCAGAACTTCGGCTGCCTTGATACCTTCCCAGGTGGAAGCAAGCTTGATGAGGATGCGCTCGCGCTCGATGCCGCGCTCCTTATAGGCCGCGATGATCTGGTGCGCCTTGGCGATGGAAGCCTGCGTATCGAAAGAAAGGTCGGCATCCACTTCGGTGGAGACGCGGCCGGGAACGAGACCTGCAAGTGCTGCGCCCACGGAAATGGCAAGACGATCAGCCACGGCGGCAACCACGGCGTCGGACTGGCCGCCCTGCGTCTTGCCCCAGGCAACGGCTTCCTTCACCGCATCCGCAAAGGCCGGCGTGCCGAGTGCCTTCAGAACGATGGTGGGGTTGGTGGTGCAATCCACCGGCTTCAGGCGCGCAACCGCCTCGATATCGCCGGTGTCGGCAACAACCGTGGTGATGGCGCGAAGTTGTTCGAGTTTGGACGTCATATCGAATGATCCTTCATGATCTCTTGAAAACTTGCTCACCCGTTTTTTCGTTCCCGCACCATGGGTGCGCCCAAGGCCGAAATCGCGGTTTGTCCGGCTCCGACTATCGCAAGCGGCACGGTCGAAAGTCAAGACATTTGCGCATCGCAATTGACATAAGTTTCACGCCTGCGATACTCCGTACCATAAAGAGAATGGCGGAAACCGTGGCGAAACTGAGAAGAGAAACCCATACGGCCTATTCGGAAGCGGCTTCGCTGAGGCTGCGCGCCGCGTGGCTCTATTATAATCAGGGCATGACGCAAAAAGACGTCGCCGAAAAACTGGGGATCAGCCGCTCCACCGTCATCCGCCTGCTCGACGAGGCAATGAAACGCTCGGAAGTGCAGATCTGGATCAATGAGGGCATCGAGGACTTCGTCGCTTTGGCCAGCCAGCTGGAAGCGGCCTACGGGCTCGATGAGGCCGTCATCATCCCCTGCCCCGAGAAGGCAAGCGCCGAAAGCACCGCCAAGGCAGTGGGTCTGGCGCTTGGGCAATTCCTCTCAGAAGTGGTGCCGAACGGCGCCACCATCGGTGTCGGCTGGGGCCGCACCATGACCGCTTCGCTTTCCAGCTTCCGCCCGCCGCGCCGGGAAAACTGCAAGGTCGTCTCGCTGCTCGGCGGTATCGTCGCCGTGCACCAGACCAACCCGCTTGATTACACCTGGCGGCTGGCAAGCGCGCTTGGGGCGGAATGTTACATGTTTCTGGCACCGCTGCTGGTGGATTCCGTCGAAACCAAACGCGCGCTGATCGAAAAATGCGGGCTCGCCACACTTTACGATCTGGCCGAGACGCTGGACCTTGCCATCGTCTCCTGCGGCGATATCGGCCCGCATTCCACATCGCTGTCGGAAGGTTTCATCTCGAAGGAGACGTTGCGCGAGCTCATCGATGCCGGCTGCGTTTGCGACACGATGTTTAATTTCATCGATGCCGAAGGCCGCTCCGTCGATCACCCGATCAACCAGCGCGCCATGGCGATCGATCTCGATACGTTGCGCAAGGCCAAACACATCGTTCTCGCCTCCGGTGGCGCCCACCGCGCCATCGCCATCCGGGCAACGATTAAACGCACCGGCTGCAACACGCTGATCACCGATGAGGCGGCGGCACGGGCGTTGATGGAGCTGGTTTAGGCCTCATCAGGCCATTCGCGGGCAGCATGCTGCACGAAAAGGATTTCGACCTGTCGCTCCGTCACACGATAGGCCACGATGTAGGGTAGGCCGGAAACAACCAACTCCCTAGTCCCTTCTATTTCGCCGCTGCGGCCAAGATAAGGACTGTGAGATAAAAGACGTGCAGTGGTCTCATGAATTACCCTGACGACTTTTGCCGCCGCACGCGGATTACGTTCGGCGATATAGTCGCCTATAGCGTCAAGCTCCCGAAGATAACGCCGCGTCCAAACCAAACGCACGCTTTTCAGGCCTTGGCGTACTTATTAAGAACGGCGTCGATCTCTTCTTCAGTGACAAACTCCCCGGCATCGGCCTCCGCCATCCCAGCCCTTACACCGCTCGTCCATTTTTCCTGCCATGCCAGAGAACGTCCAAGCGAAAGCGCATACTCTATGATGCGACTTGGTGTCGAATTCGAGCGCTCGGCCAGAATATCCAGCCTGCGTTTGAGATCGTCAGGAATTTCAATCGTGCTTTTCATTGGCCAAGAATAACCGATCCCAGACAGATCGGCAAAGACAATCCGACCTCGTCACACCTTACCCGTCTCCCAACCAAGCATCGCCCGCTTGCGGGTCAGGCCCCAGTGATAGCCCGTCAGCGCCCCGCTTTTGCCGACAGCACGGTGGCAGGGGACGACGAAGGAGACCGGGTTGGCGCCGACCGCGGCACCCACGGCGCGGGACGCGGTCGGCTGACCGATATCACAGGCGATGTGGGAATAGGTGACGGCGCGGCCCATCGGGATTTTCAAGAGGCTTTCCCACACCCGCACCTGAAAATCCGTGCCGAGCAGCACGACACGCAGCGGCCTTTCCGCCGCCCATAAAGACGGTTCGAAAATGCGCGCGGCGTAAGGTGCGGTCGCCTCGCGATCCTCGACATAACAGGCATTCGGCCAGCGGCCGGCCATATCTTCGAAACAGGCTCTTTCTTCGCCCGGATCGGCAAATGCGCAGCCGGCAAGGCCGCGGTCGGTCACCATGACCAGCGCAAGCCCGAAGGGCGAGGTGTGGAAACCGTAACGGATCGTCAGCCCGCCGCCCTTGGCCTTCCATTCGCCGGGCGACATGGCCTCATGGGTAACGAACAGATCGTGCAGGCGGCCCGGCCCGGACATGCCAACCTCGATCGAGGTTTCGAGCAGCGGCAGATCCTCTTCGCGCAACAGCCTCTTGGCATGATCCAGCGTTACGGCCTGCAGGAATGCCTTGGGTGAAAGGCCGGCCCAGCGGGTGAAGGTCTTCTGCAATTGCGTCGGCGACTGGCCGAGCTCTGCGGCAATGGCTTCAAGGGAGGGCTGCTCGCGATAATCCAGCGTCAAAAGCTCGATAACCCCGCGCACCGTCTCGTAATCGGTTCCGATCGGGGTGATGTCTTCGTTCAGCATGATGTTGGCGTTCATTGCATTTCTCCTAACGCCTCACAGAAAACCACTAAAGCGCGTTCGTCTCCACCCGTTTCTTGCGTCCGACACTCTTCGATCTGGAGCAACGCAATTTTCCACTCATGGTCCGATTGACAGCACCGCATAAATGTTCCCTAATAAAATTGGTAAGACAATCTTACCGCTTGCGCGATCGAGGGAGACTTTCGCGCTGGGAGGATATCATGTTTGTGGCTCTGGAGCCGCGCCGCCTATACCGGCTGGTCGCGGAACAAATTCGTTTGCTCATCGAGAGCGGGGAACTGACGGATGGTCAGCGCCTGCCGGCGGAACGCGACCTTGCCGAACGCTTCGGCGTATCCCGCCCAACGGTGCGGGAAGCGCTGATCGTGCTGGAAGTGGAAGGTCATATCCACATTCGCATGGGTTCGGGCGTCTATGTAAACGCATCACGCAAAGCGGACACGCAAAAGCCGCCGCTGCCGGATGCGCATGGTCCGTTCGAAATCCTGCAGGCGCGCTGCATCATCGAAAGTGCGATTGCGGAAGAAGCCGCAAGGCTCGCCACGCCGGAATGCATCGTCAAGCTCGACGACATCATCGAGCGCATGGCGGGCGCGCTCGACAATTCACCGCAGGCGCTCAATCTCGACCGTGCCTTCCACACCGCCATTGCAGATATCATCGGCAATTCGGCGCTCAATCGCTTTACCGGCCTGATCTACGACGAGCGCAGCCTGTCACCCTATTTCGAGAAGCTCGCCAGCTATTTCGAGGGACCGCATACATGGATCCTCGCCGTGCAGGAACACCGGGTGATCCGCGACGCGATCGCGGCGAATGACCCGGAAGGCGCACGCGAGGCCATGCGACAGCATCTGACGCTGTCGCAAAAAAGATTTTCCGAAAGTTTCGGGGAGGAAACGATCGGAGAAGAGTGACCGCGCCGCAACCGGCGACGGGAAAAACAGAAATCTGACTTTAATTCGGGAGGAGTTAAGAATGAAAATCAGATTGTCGACTTTGATGGGTGCAACCGCTGCCATTCTGCTTTCAGCCTTGGCGGCACAGGCGCAAACGGCGCTGAAATGGGCGCATGTCTATGAGACGTCCGAACCGTTCCATACGGATTCGGTATGGGCCGCGGAAGAAATCGCCAAGCGCACGGACGGCCGTTACAAGATCGATGTCTTTCCGGCCTCACAGCTCGGCAAGGAAGCCGATATCAACCAGGGTTTGAAGCTCGGCACGGTGGATATCATCATCTCCGGCTCGAGCTTCGCCGCGCGCGACCACAAGCCGATCGGCGTCACCTATTTCCCCTATATCTTCCGCGATCCGAGCCATCTGATCGCCTATACCAAGAGCGATGTCTTCAAGAAGCTTGCGAAAGGCTATGAAGACAAGACCGGCAACCACATCGTCGCCGTCAGCTACTACGGTACGCGCCACACCACCTCCAACCGGCCGATTGAAAAATGCGGTGACATGGCCGGCCTGAAGATGCGCGTTCCCGACGTTCCCGCCTATCTGGCCATGCCGCGCGCCTGTGGCGCCAACACGACGCCAATCGCCTTTGCGGAAGTCTATCTGGCGCTTCAGAACGGCACCGTCGAGGCTCAGGAAAACCCGCTGACGACAATCGAGGCGAAGAAATTCTACGAGGTCCAGAAGAACATCGTTCTGACGGGCCACATCGTCGATCACCTCAACACCCTGGTTTCGAAAACCCGTTGGGCGAGCCTTTCGGATGAAGACAAGAAAATCTTCACCGAGGTGATGCAGGAAGCTGCGGCCCGCACGACGAAGACGATCGAAGCCCGTGAGAAGGCGCTGGTCGACGAGTTCAAATCCAAGGGCATCACTGTCGCCGAGGTGGACAAGGCCGACTTCGAGAAGAACGTCATCGACAAGGTGAAGCTTGAAGACTTCGGCTACGAAAAGGCCGATTGGGACGCCATTCGCGCCATCAAATAATGCGTGAGCCTTTCCCGGCGCTCTCAGGCGCCGGGATATCCTCAACCGAGACATTCGGACTGGAGTTCCCGCCAATGACCGACCATCAAAACGCACCCATCAGTGTGGAAGAAATGGCGCATGCCTTCGAAGAAGATACCGGCCCCGTCGACCTTTCGCCCTATGCCGTGGAAGACTGGATAACCCTTGCCGTTTTCTGGGGCATGGGCCTTTCCGTCTTCCTGCAATTCTTCACCCGTTACGTGTTGAACGACAGCTTCGCATGGACGGAAGAAATTGCCGCCAATTGCCTTGTCGTCGTCGTCTTTCTCGGCTCGGTCATGTGCGTTCGCATGTTCCGGCATATTCACGTCGACCTGATCTACCGCTTCGTGCCGAAATCCGTCGGACGACTTCTGGAACTGATTGTCGATCTCATCACCATCGGTTTCTTCGCCTACATCACCTGGCTGATGTGGCGTTATCTCGAAATCGTCGGCGATGAGCGCATGGTCACCGTCGACCTGCCGCGCGGCATTGTCTTCTACACCGTTTTCGCCGCTTTCGCCCTGATGTTCCTGCGTGCCCTGCACAATTTCATCAAGGACATCACCGGCAAGCAAACCGTGCGTGAAAAGGCTCAGGAAGCCGTAAGCACACAGGGAATCTAGTCCATGCTTTTGCTCATCGGTTCATTTCTTCTGCTTCTCATCATCGGCACGCCGGTGGCCGTTTCCATGGCCGTCAGTTCGCTTCTTTATCTCATCCTCTACGACGTGGCACCCGATATCATCGCGGCCCAGCGCATGATCGCTGGCGTCGAAAGCTTCCCGCTCATCGCCGTGCCGTTCTTCATCCTCGCCGGCAATCTGATGAACATCGCCGGGGTGACAAGCCGCATCTACCGCTTCGCACTGGCGCTCGTCGGCTGGATGAAGGGTGGCCTGGCGCAGGTCAACATCATCGGTTCGGTGGTTTTTTCCGGCATGTCGGGGACAGCCCTTGCGGATGCCGCAGGCATCGGCACCATCGAGATCAAGGCCATGAAGGATCACGGCTATCCCGTCGATGCCGCCGTCGGCGTCACCGCCGCCTCGGCGACGCTCGGCCCGATCTTCCCGCCTTCACTACCCTTCGTGATCTACGGCATGATGGCCAACGCCTCGATCGGCGCGCTGTTCATGGCCGGCATCATTCCCGGCGTCGTCATGACAGTACTGATGATGGTGACGGTCTATATTTTCGCAAAACGAAAGGGCTGGGGGTCCGACACGCCCTTCCAGCTGAAGCAGCTGCTTTCAGCCTCCATGGAAATAGTGATCGTCTTCAGCTTCCCGGTCGCTGTGTATCTGATGATACTTGCCGGGTTGTCGCTCAATGTCGCGGTCCTTATCGGCCTCGCCGTGCTGGTCGCACTGGACTGGTATTACGATTTCTCCGCCGTCATGGCCTTGATGACGCCGGTACTTTTGATCGGCGGCATGACGATGGGCTGGTTTACCCCGACAGAGGCGGCGGTCGCTGCAGTTCTCTGGTCGCTTTTTCTCGGGCTGGTGCGCTACCGCACCATGACGTTTAAGACATTGGCCAAAGCCAGCTTTGATACGATAGAGACCACGGCTTCGGTTCTCTTCATCGTGACCGCGGCGTCGATCTTCGCATGGTTGCTGACGGTGAGCCAGGCGGCGGCGCTGTTCTCCGACTTCATGTTCTCGATGACGGACAACTGGTGGACCTTCCTCATCATCGTCAACATCCTGCTTCTGATCGTCGGCGCGTTCCTCGACACCATCGCTGCCATCAGCATTCTGGTGCCGATCCTGATGCCGGTCGCTGCCCGCTACGGCATCGATCCCGTCCACCTCGGCCTGATCGTGACGCTGAACCTGATGATCGGTCTCCTGACCCCGCCCGTCGGCATGGTGCTGTTCGTGCTGTCGCGTATTTCGAAAATGTCGGTGGAGAGAACCACCCTCGCCATCCTGCCGTGGATGATACCGCTTTTCGTGGCGCTGGCCCTCATCACCTTCGTACCGGCGATCACGCTGTGGCTGCCGACACAGCTCGGCCTCATCCGCTGAACGAACAGGAACTGCGCGGCCCGGCGCCGCGCAGATTTCCGACATGAATGCATTTGAAAGGATCCCGTCATGCAGACACGCGTGGCACGTCTATACGGCCGTGAGGATATCCGCGTCGAAACGCAGGACATGCAGCCCCCCGGTCCCGGCGAAGTGCTGCTGACCATGGCAGCGGGCGGCATTTGCGGCTCCGATCTTCATTATTATCAGGATGGCGGTTTCGGCCCGGTGCGGGTGCGTGAGCCGATCATCTGCGGCCACGAGGCATCCGGCCATGTGGCGGCTTTGGGGGCGGGCGTCAGCGGGCTCGCCATCGGGCAGCTCGTCGCCGTCAACCCCTCGCAGCCCTGCGGCCATTGCCACTTTTGCCTGAAGGGTGAGCCGATCCATTGCCTGGAAATGCGCTTCATGGGTAGCGCCATGCGCCTGCCGCACGAACAGGGCATGTTCCGCGACCGGCTGGTGGTTCCCGCCAGACAATGCGCGACATTTGCAGACGACACATCGGCTGCGGAAGCCGCCTGCACCGAGCCGCTCGCCGTCTGCCTGCATGCCGTCGCACAGGCCGGCGACCTGAAAGGTGCAAAGGTACTCGTGACCGGCGCCGGCCCCATCGGTCTGTTGACGATCGCCGCCGCCCGCCATGCCGGTGCGGCCACCATCGTCGCCACAGACCTCACCGATGCCGCGCTGGAACGGGCACCGGCCATGGGTGCCGACCGCACCGTCAATGTCGCAAAGGACGCCGACTCGCTTTTGCCCTATCAGGAAAACAAGGGTTATTTCGACGTCATTTTTGATTGCTCCGCCGCAGCTCCAGCACTTCGCACCGCCTTTGCCTGCGTGCGCCCGCGCGGCACAATCGTGCAGGTAGGCGTCACCGGTGACATCACCATTCCGCTCAATGCATTGGTGGGCAAGGAAATCCTCTGGCGCGGCTCGCAACGTTTCCACGATGAGTTCACTATTGCCGCCGGGCTTATCTCCACGCGCGGGATCGATGTGCGGCCGATCATTTCCCACAGCTTCCCGCTTGGCGAGACGAAAGCGGCCTTTGAACAGGCCGGTGACCGTTCCGCCGCCTGCAAGGTGCAGCTGACATTTTCCGCAGACTGATATTTGAGGATTTAAGATGAGACATACATGGCGCTGGTTCGGCCCGGTCGACAAGGTCACGGTTCAGGATGCGGCACAGGCGGGCGCGGAGGGCATCGTCAGCGCACTGCACCACATCGCCACGGGCGATGTCTGGCCGATGGACGAAATCACCAAACGGCATGAGGCCATCAAGGCCGGCGGTCTTTATTGGGACGTCGTGGAAAGCGTGCCCGTCTCCGAAGATATCAAGACCCAGACGGGCGATTGGAAAAATCACATCGCCAACTGGCAGGAAACGCTGCGTCGCCTCTCCGCCTCCGGCATTCGCACTGTCTGTTACAATTTCATGCCCGTGCTGGACTGGACCCGCACCGATCTGCGCTGGGAAACCAGACACGGCGCAAAGGCGATGCGCTTCGATCTTCCCGATTTCGCCGCCTTCGACCTTCATATTCTGAAACGCCCCGACGCCAAGGCGGATTATCCGGAATGGCTGCTGGAGGAAGCGGCAAAACGCTTCGCCGAAATGCCGGATACAAAAATCGCCGCCCTCGGGCGCAATATCGGTGCTGGCCTGCCTGGCTCGGCGGATGGCTATACGCTCGCCCAACTGCTCGAAAAACTGCGCTCCTATCACGGCGTCAACCGTGAAAGGCTGCAGCAGAACCTGATCGATTTTCTCTCCGAGGTGACACCGGTCGCCGAAGAAGTGGGCATCAACATCTGCGCCCATGGTGATGATCCGCCATGGCCACTGCTCGGCCTGCCGCGTATTCTCTCAACGGAGGCGGACTATGCCCACATGCTCTCAAAGGTCGACAGCCGCGCCAATGGCGTGACGCTGTGCACTGGCTCCCTTGGCGCACGGGCGGATAACGACCTGCCCTTCATCGCCAGCCGTTTTGCCGATCGCATCCATTTCGTGCATCTGCGCAATGTGACGCGCGACACCGATACCGTGCCCTGCTCCTTCTTCGAGGACGAGCATCTGGAAGGCGGGACCGACATGGTCGCCGTCATCGCCGCACTTCTGTCTGAGGAAACCCGCCGTCGCACCGAAGGCCGTGAAGACCACACTATTCCGATGCGTCCCGATCACGGGCAGGAAATCCTCGACGACCTGACGCGCGGGGCGCAACCCGGTTATCCCGCCATCGGCCGCCTTAAGGGGTTGGCGGAGCTGCGCGGCATCGAGCGCACCCTGTCACATGCTCGTTTCGGGCTGGGAACGAGCGCTGAATGAGTTCCTTAGTCCGTCATTCCGGCTCAAGGCCGGAATGACGGATGACCGAAGCTGCGGTCAATCGTGCCCTGAACTGGAGATAGGAAAGAGCAGCCAGCCCACCGGCTATGGCGCCGGCGGCTTTCACCGCGGCGTCCATCAGATGCGGATGACGTGTGGGCGACAGAAACTGCAGCGCCTCGATACCAAAAGCCGCAGTAACACCCGCGACGATGACGGCGAGCCAGTGGCGCGGATAGGCAAACACAAAAGCCGCCGAGCAGAAAGCGAAGGCGGCAGCACGGTCTATCCCCACCGTGGTCAGCGTGTGAGGCCGAAAGCCGATCGGGCAGATTGTAACGATCACGATCACCAGAAGAACCGACCAGGCGATGTATTTCGGAAGTCTATTTGTCATCATGACGTCATATAAAACGCCGTGCGCGTAAACGGAAGCGGGTCTTTTTCATGTCTCGCCTAATTAATCACACTTTTTGATCAAATAGTTGAGAAACCGCCTTTCGCTCAGGCCCCGCACGGGCTAAGGCAGAAGGCAACCGGGCGAGGATCGCGGCTGATGGCGTTTGTGCCGTCGCCTTTCGGTCCATGTCACGGTGTCGGGTGGATTTTCCACGCAGGATCAGATTTTCAGGGAAGAGCACAATGAGTTTCAAGCCGCATGGCAAACATCTGGTTGCAGGAGAATGGGTCGCAACGGATGCAAAATTCCGCAGCGAGCCTGCACATGGCGAGGCTTTCGATTTTTCGGTCGGCACCGTTGATCTGGTGAACAAGGCTGCGGAAGCTGCCGAAGACGCCTTCTGGAGCTACGGCTACACCACCCGCGAAGAGCGCGCCGCATTCCTCGACACCATCGCCGATGAGATCGAAGCACGCGCCGACGCCATCACCGAAATCGGATCATCCGAGACCGGCCTGCCTGCAGGACGCCTGCAGGGCGAACGTGGCCGCACCGTTGGTCAGCTTCGCCTTTTCGCCTCGCATATCCGCAAGGGCGACTATCTCGACCGCCGCCACGACGAAGCCCTGCCGGATCGCCAGCCGCTGCCGCGCCCGGATATCCGCCTGATGCAACGCCCGATCGGCCCCGTTGCGGTCTTCGGCGCCTCCAACTTCCCGCTCGCCTTCTCGACGGCCGGCGGCGACACCGCAGCGGCTCTCGCAGCCGGCTGCCCGGTGGTCGTCAAGGGCCATTCCGCCCATCCCGGCACCGGTGAAATCGTTGCCGAAGCCGTTCTCGCCGCCGTCAAGAAGCACAATCTGCATCCCGGCGTGTTTTCGCTGATCCAGGGCGGCCGCCGCGATGTCGGTTCCGCGCTCGTGCAGCATCCGCGCATCAAGGCGGTCGGTTTCACCGGTTCGCTCGCCGGCGGCCGCGCGCTCTTCGATCTCTGCGCACAGCGCCCCGAGCCGATCCCCTTCTTCGGCGAACTCGGCTCCGTCAACCCGATGTTCCTGCTGCCGGAAGCCGTTTCCGCCCGTGGCGAGGCCATCGCCAAGGGCTGGGCGGGTTCGCTCACCATGGGTGCGGGCCAGTTCTGCACCAATCCCGGCATCGCCGTCATTCTCTCAGAGCAGGCGGATGCGGTTGCTGAAACCGCGCGCGCAGCGCTTTCCGAAGTCGGCCCGCAGGTCATGCTGACCGACGGCATCGCCGCCGCCTATCGCGACGGCCGTGACCGTATCGCCGCCGGCAACGGTGTGCGCGACGTGCTGACCACCACCTGTGATCTTCGCAACGCAACACCTTACCTGTTCCGCGTTTCGGGCAAGGACTGGGTTGCCAACCACGCGCTTGCCGAAGAAGTCTTCGGACCGCTTGGCCTGATCGTCACGGTCGACAGCCCGGAAGAAATGCTGGAAGTCGCAAAGAGCTTCGAAGGCCAGCTGACCGCAACCCTGCATCTGGATGCCGGCGACGCCGAGCTTGGCCGCAAGCTGCTGCCGATCCTGGAGCGCAAGGCCGGCCGCGTTCTCGCCAACGGTTTCCCGACCGGCGTGGAAGTATCCGAAGCCATGGTTCATGGCGGCCCTTATCCGGCTTCGACGAACTTCGGCGCAACCTCTGTTGGCACCATGTCGATCCGCCGCTTCATGCGCCCGGTTTCCTACCAGAACATCCCTTCGGACGTTCTGCCTGACGATATCCGCTAAAACTGATGGAGGCAGGCGCAGCGATGCGCCTGCCTGTTTTACCCGGCTTTATAGCCCTTCGGGAAATACGGCCTGACGCTGAAGCGTCACCCGCCTCCTCTTTCCTCCCTCCTCCGCCTCACAGCCCCATCCAGATTTTTCCGTGCCAGGATGTCCGCATCGGTTGACATCGCCCCCGCACGTAATGCTAATACGCAATCTCGTAACGTAATAACATTACAATCATCCTTCAGAACCGAAACCGGTTCGTATCCACACAAGGATGATAACGTCTGGAAGGAACACCATGAGATTTTCCCTTCAACAGCACCTTGGCATGAGCGCGCTTGCCACGTGCCTTGCCCTTACCCTGCCGCAGGCCTCTGGCGTGGCGCAGGCGGAAGAAAGCGGCGACAGCGTCAAGGAATGGCGGCTCTTCATCGCCGATCACACCCAGCCGGTGGTGCGGGCGATCAACTTCGAAACCGGCAAGGAACTCGGACGCTACGACCTCAAGGGCTATGCCGCGCTGACCGCCAGCGCGTCCGGCAAGACTGTTTTCGCCACTCAGTCAGATTCGGATATCGTGCATGTGATCAAGACCGGCATCGTCTTTTCCGACCACGGTGAACATCGCGATCTGGATGTGGAAGATGCGGCGCTGCTGCCCGTCACCTTCGAAGGCAAACGCCCGTTCCATGTCGTGCCACATGACGACCATGCCATCCTCTTCTACGACCGCGGCGGCAAGGCTGACATCATCGATGAGGCTGCCCTGCTGGACGGCAAGGCCAAAGTCCGCACCGTCGACACGACCGCGCCGCATCATGGCGTGGCGGTGACGATGGGCCGCTACGTTCTGGTGTCCGTACCGAATATGCAGAGCGAAACCAAACCCGACACGCTGCCGCCCCGCATCGGGCTGCGTATTCTCGACAGGGAGGGCAAGCAGGTCGGCGAACAGGCGACATGCACCGATCTGCACGGCGAGGCGACATCCGCACGGCTTGCGGCTTTCGGTTGCAAGGAAGGCATTCTGGTTGCCCGGCCGGGCGGCACGGATGGTCCGAAGCTCGAAATGCTGGCCTATCCGGAAGAATTCCCGAAAGCCTATACCGGCACGCTGCTCGGCGGCAAATCCATGCAGTTCTTCCTCGGAAACTACGGTGAGGACAAGGTTGTCCTGATCGATCCTGACAGCAAGGACGCCTTCCGTCTGGTGGAGTTGCCGACCCGGCGCGTCGATTTCATTCTCGATCCCGCCAATCCGCGCAACGCCTATATCCTGACGGAAGACGGCGACCTGCATGTGCTTGACGTGCTGGAAGGCGCCATCACCCGCAAGGCGAAGGTGACCGAACCCTACAGCAAGGATGGCCATTGGCGCGATCCGCGCCCGCGTCTCGCCGTTGCCGACGGGCAGGTTGTGATTTCCGATCCGCGCCATTCGCTGGTGCGCGTGGTGGACGCGGAAAGCCTGAAAGAAACCCGCACGCTTGCGGTGGAAGGCCAGCCCTATTCCATCGTCGCCATTGGCGGCTCCGGCGCTTCGCACTGATACCGAACAAAAGAAACCCCGTGCGCCCGAAAGACGCACGGGGTTTCCTGATTTTGAAGGGCCGTATTATCAGGCCGACTGCACAGCCTGTATCTTCTCGATGCCGCCGACAATACCGGCGAAATCCTGCCACACACCCTGAGCGCCCTTGCGCCATTCGTCCAGAGCTTCCGGCTGCAGCACCTTGCCGCCCTTCGAAAGCGCAAGCTCGACGGACTTCACTTCGTCCTCGACGATCAACTGGTTGAAATATTGCGCGCCTTCGCTCGATGCTTCCAGGAGAACCTTCTTCTCTTCGTCATCCAGCTGGTTCCAGAAGGTCGCACCGTAATAAACCACGCCTGAAGCCCAGATGTGGCCGGTTTCCGTCAGATAGGGCACGACCTCGTAAAGCTTGAAGCCGGCATAGGCGGACTTGGTGAGATCCATGGCATCAGCCACGCCTGTTGCCAGCGCATTGTAGGTCTCGGTGATGGGAATACCCACCGGCGTGGTGCCGAAAGCGCTCCACAGCTTGGTGTGCAGCGGGCTCTGGATGACGCGGATTTTCTTGCCTTCCAGCTGCTCCGGCCGGGTGACGGGTTCCTTGGTCAGAAGATGACGTGCGCCGTAATTGATGAAATCGGCGGCGATGAATTGCTGGGCGGCGAGCTTCGTCTTCAGATCGGTTCCAGTCTCGCCCGTCACCACCTTGCGCACATGGTCGGCATCGCGGAACAGGAAGGGCAGATCGAGGATCTGCAGTTCCGGCACCCAGCCGGAAAGCGAGGAAACGGTGGAAAGGCTCGCCTGAACCGATCCCAGGCGGATATTTTCCGCCACTTCCTTTTCACCGCCCAGCGCACCGCTCTTGACGATGTTGAAGCGGAAGCGGCCGGGCAGCTTCGCCTCCACCAGTTCGCTGATCTTCACCCAGATTTTCGTCTCCGGCTTGTCATCGGCAAACAGCGAGGCAACGGTGATGCTGCGGGTTCTGGCATTTGCCGTGCGTACGAAGGCGGGCGCGGCGAGCGTTGCGGCGCCGATGGCGGAGAGTTTGAGGAGATTGCGGCGATCGATAATAGTCATGAATGAAACCCCTGACTTAGAAGAAAATGGCCCAGGCGCACAAAATGGCGAGGGAAACGAGAAGGGAAACGAGATAGGGAACGACGGCCCGGAAAAGTGCTGTCGCCGGAATGCGGGTGACGCCGCTAACGACGAAGATCAGCATGCCGAGCGGCGGCGTCAGGCCATGGATCATCAGGTTGACCACCAGGATGACGCCGAAATGGATCGGATCGATGCCGGCCGCCACGGCGGCGGGCAACAGGATCGGCCCGAACAGCAGGATGGCAGCACCGATATCCAGCACCAGACCAACCACGAGCAGGATGAGGTTGGAGAGCAGCAGCACCGCAATCTTGCTGCCGCCCAGAAGCGTGACAAAGTCGGTGACGAGGCCGGAAACATTGTCCACCGCCAGCAGGAAGGCGAAAGGCCCCGCCGTGCCGATCAGAAGGCCGATGGCCGCCGCCTCACCTGCTGATTGGCGGAAAGTCGCGAAAATGCGGCCCGCGCCCAGCCGGTAACCGAAACCGAGAAACAGCGTGTAGAGGGCGGCAAGGGCAGCAGCTTCCGTCGTGGTAACGACACCGATGCGGATGCCGACCACCACGATGACGCCAAGCCCGAAGGCGGGGATCGCGGCGATGGCCGAGCGCCAGCGTTCGCTGCCTGTCGCGCGCGGCAAGGTATTGACGCTGCGCACGCTGAGATGGATCGCCACCGCAAGGCAGATCGCCATCAGCCCGCCCGCGAAGAAGCCGCCGACCAGCAACGAGCCGACAGACAGGTTGGTGGCCGTTGCGAGGATCAGGAAAGCGATGGAAGGCGGGATGACATTGTCCAGCACCGAGGTGGCGGCAATGATCGCACCGGCCTGCGCCGGCGGATAACCATGCTTGACGAGTTCCGGCTGGAAGGTGGACGCGCCGAAGGCGGCGTTGGCGACCGAAGAGCCGGATGCGCCGGAAAACAACACGCTGGTCAACAGTGTCGTTTGCGCCAGCCCCGCCCGCCGATGCCCGACCATGGAGGCGGCAAAACGAACCAGCTGGTTGGCGACGCCCGATTCCGTCAGCAGGCTTCCGGCCAGCAGGAAAAAGGGAATGGCAAGCAGCAGGAATTTCGACATGCCTGTCACCGTCGAGGAAACGATGGCCGGCTCCGGCAAGGTGCTGCCGAAGGCAATCGCCACATAGGCAGCGGCAAGGAAGGCATGGGCGAGCGGTGCCGCCAGAACCAGCCCCAACGCCGCCGTCAGCGCCAGAAACAGGCTCGGCGGCAGGCTCGTATCGACAAACAGTTCCGGCAGGCCGACATAGGAAACGACCGCGATGGCGACAGAGAGCAGAACGGCAAGCGCCTTGCCTTCACCGACCCGCTGAAGCGCCAGATAGACAAAGATCAGCGCGCCGCCTGCACCGAGAAAACCGAAGCGCACCCATTCCGGCAAGCCAAGTGTTGGCGACGTGCCGCCCAGCATGGCCGCAATCTCCACCCCGCCGAAGGCGAGGATGAGGGCTGCGACGAAGGAAAAGGCATCGGCCAGAACTTCGGTTGCGGCATGAAAGCGTTCCGGCAGGAAGCGCACGAATACATCCAGCCGCATGGCCAAAGCACTCTTGAGGCTGAGCGGCGCGCCGACCGCAATCATTGCCACATTGAGCCAGATGCCAAGATCTTCCGCGCCGATGAAACCGGTATGGAACAGGTATCGCAGGGTGACATTGACCAGCACCACCACAAGAAGCGTCGCAAGGATCGCGGCGGCGACCGCACCGAGCGCCTTGTCCAGAACGGCAAGCGCCCGCTCGGCCACACGTTGTGGACCGAAGCGCCGTTGCGAAATTGTTGTTGCCGGACTTGCCGTCATGTCTTGTCTCTCCACTCCCGCACCATGCTCAGGAGGCCTTGGCCGAGAGGTCGCGGTCAAACAGGGTCGACCAGGTGAATTGTTTGGCTGCCGAGACTTCCCGCGACACATCAAGACGCGGCAGAACCTTTTCCCCGAAGCGGAAGGCTTCTTCCAGCAATGGCATGCCGGAAAGGATAAAGGTATTCACGCCCGCCTTCTTATAGGCTTCCAGCGTGCGGATGACAGTATCCGGCGAACCGACAATCGCGGTTCCCGGTCCCGGCCGGACAAGCCCGATGCCGGCCCAGAGGTTGGGCGCGATTTCGAGATCGCGCAGGTTTTCCGGTTTCTGCCCGCCATGCATCGCCGTCATGCGCTGCTGGCCGACGGAATCGGTCGTGCCGACGAAACGCTGGTTGGCGGCAATCGCTGCCGCATCCATGCGCCCGTAAAGATCGGCGGCAGCAGCCCAGGCTTCTTCATCGGTATCGCGCACGATGACATAAAGGCGAATGCCATATTCCAGTTCGCGGCCAAGCTTTTCCGCCCGCGCCTTGACGAGATCGACCTTCGCGCCGATCTGGTCCGGCGTTTCACCCCAGGAGAGGTAGGTCTCGACATGTTTGGCCGCAACGTCGATGGCCTTGTCGGAAGAACCGCCGAACCATAGCGGCGGCGGCTCTATGCCCTGCCCCACCGGCAGCGCGAGTTTTGCGCCCTCGGTCTGGAAATGCCGCCCTTTGAAATCCACCGTCTCGCCGGCGAAAAGCCGGTGCCAGATCTGCAGATATTCATCCGCCATATCGTAACGCTCATCATGCGGCATGGTCATGCCGTAAGCGCCGAGCATCTTCGCATCGCCAGAGACGACATTGATCAGCAGGCGGCCGCGCGAAAACTCCTGAAGCGTCGCCGCCATCTTGGCAAGCAGCGTCGGCGCGATCAGGCCCGGATGGATGGCGACCAGCAGTTTCAGCCGCTCGGTATAGGAGAGAAGCGCGCCCGCCAGAACCCAGACGTCGTGCGCCCCGGTGGCAAACAGAGCGCCGGTGTAACCAAGCTGATCGTAAGCGAGCGCCAGCTGCTTGTAATAACCGAGATCGACCTTGCGGGAGCCTTCCGGCTGCCAGGGATAGGCGCCGTCGGGCGCGCACATGTACCAGAAAATATTCATCGGTCGCCTCCCGCGCTGGCTGATTGAGGGATTGGGCTTTGTCCAGTCAGAACCGGTAAAGAGAAATGACCGTGCCTGTAAAGCGTATCGGCCTCCTCCTGCTGTTCGGCAAGGATATTTTCGGCGGCAGGCACCACGGAAAGATCGCGCGAGCGCAGCACCTTCGCCCAGGATGCCGCATCACCCTCGCTGCCCGGTTCGGCGGCGAGCAGGGCAGCAGCCTTGTCGATATCCGCCATGACGGCGCGGCCGACGCGGTCCAGTTCGGCCGCAATCGCCTGCCGTGTCTCCTGCGCCATGTTGTGACGCGCCAGCGTCCAGAATAGCGATCGGTTGGGAATGGTTGAACCACAACGCACAAGAAGGCTGATCTCCTCATGGGTCAGGGCCATTTCCAGCCGTGGCGACATCGTCACCCAAGCATCAACGCGACCTTCCACGAGGTCAAGCAGGCTGTCGCTATCACCGCTTTCAACGCGCGTCACATCGACAAGGCCAAGACCCGCCCCTTCCAGGCTACGCGCCAGAAGATAGGTGTGAAACGATCCGTCGATCAGCGATATGCGCTTTCCCGAGAGATCGGCGGCGGCACGGATCGGGCTGTCGCGCCGCACAAGGATTGCGCCATTGGCGGGCCTCGGTGCGGAAGCGGCGATATAGATTGCCGAAAGCCCGCGCGCATCCGCTTCAATGGGAGGCGTAGAACCGGTGCCGCCGAAATGGATGTCGCCCTTTTCCAGAAGCGCCGCCGTATCGCGCCCTTCGCGATAGGTCACAAATTCCGGATCAAATTGCTTGAAAGCGCCGGGCCAGAGCCGGGCGAGCCGTAAATGCAGATTGTTGGGATGGACCCCGATTTTCATGTCGACACCTCATTTCGCAATCAATCTACTTTTTTATAGAGTGTTTTCGAGGAACGTTTTGGCGATCCTCAGCCGGAAAGCGAAAGAGAAATCTACTAATCCTGTAGATTTTAAAAATTTTGCAACCGACTGAAAACCACCCAGATCAAGCCATTGAAATTTATCGCTATACAATTTACTTTTTTATAGTTTGAAAAATGGACCTTTAGTCGTGACGAAACCGGTTTCCAATCTCATCTGCCGCAGCGTGGTCGAAGCGAGCGAGCTTTTGAAGCTTGTTGCCAACGCCAACCGTCTGGCCATCGTCTGTTACCTCATGGAAACGGAAGCGTCCGTTTCCGCGTTGGAATATGAACTCGGCATCCAGCAGCCCACACTTTCGCAACAGCTTGCCGAATTACGCGACGCGGGTGTCATCGAAGGCACGCGGGAAGGCAAGGCAGTGATCTATCGTGTCACCGACCCCCGCATTATCCAGCTGGTTCTGACCCTGCGTGGTCTTTACAAGGACCTTTCCGATGTGACGGGCAAGAAAGGCCGGCGCGCCTTGCCGCTGGATGAGGCGATGTTCGACTAATATGATCGATCTTTACACCTGGATCACGCCGAACGGCCTCAAAATCTCGGTTGCGCTGGAAGAACTCGGCCTGCCCTATCGCAGCCACGCCATCGACATCGAAAAGGGCGAGCAATTCGCAGCCGATTACATCCGCATCAATCCTGGCTCGAAAATTCCGGCAATCGTCGACAATGACAACGGCACCATCCTGACGGAATCGAACGCGATCCTCATCTATCTCGCCGAAAAGGCCGGCCGGCTTCTGCCCGCCTCCGCCATCGAGCGGCTGATCGTCACCGAATGGCTGATGTGGCAGGCCGCCAATTTCGGCCCGACACTCGGTTATGCCCATTATTTCCTGACTTATCATGCCGGAGAGGCCCCCTTTGCCGAGACGCGTTTTGCGACGGATGTGGAGCGCCTCTATCGGACATTGAACGACCGTTTAACGGGGCTGGAGTATGTGGCCGGCAATTTTTCCATAGCCGATATCGCCATCTGGCCATGGGTCTCGCGTTTCGCACGCCACAAAATCAATCTCGATGATTTTCCGGCGATACAGCGGTGGTATCGCCAGCTTGGACAGCGGGAAAGTTTTAAGCGCGGTTATCGGGTACCCTTCGCAACGTCGGACGTACCGGGGCTTTAACAGGCGACGAGGTGACCGGGCGAAACCTCGCGATATTCACGCGGCTTGACGGCATAATCGACAGCACGGATCGGGCTTTTCAGCTCGTCATTCGCCGCACCGCGCCTTGTGTTGCGGCGGTCCGGGTCCGGCACCGGCACGGCCGCCATCAGCTTGCGGGTATAATCATGCTGCGGATTTTCGAAGACATCAGCACGCGGACCGATTTCGACGATCTCGCCGAGATACATCACCGCCACGCGATGGCTGACGCGTTCCACCACCGCCATATCATGGCTGATGAACAGGAAAGCGAGGTCGAGGCTCTGCTGCAAATCCAGCATCAGGTTGATGACCTGCGCCTTGATCGAGACATCCAGCGCCGAAACGCTCTCATCGGCGACAATCACCTTCGGCTGGAGTGCAAGCGCGCGGGCGATGCAGATGCGCTGGCGCTGGCCGCCGGAAAACTCATGCGGGTAACGCGCCGCCATATCCGGCGAGAGGCCGACCTTGTCGAGCATGTCGGCCACCACGTTCTTCGCCTCGCGGGCGCTGCCCATGCGATGCTCCAGAAACGGTTCGGCAATCGCCGCACCCACCGTCATGCGCGGGTTGAGCGAGGCGAAAGGGTCCTGAAAGATCATCTGCACCGTCTTGCGCATTTCGCGCATGCCGGATTTGTCGAGGGTGAGAATATTCTCGCCATTGACCACGACCGAACCGGCATCCGGCTCGATCAGCCGCATGATGGCACGACCGGTGGTGGATTTGCCGCAACCGCTTTCGCCCACCAGCGACAATGTTTCGCCGGCCCTCAGATCGAAGGACACATTCTCCACCGCGTGTACGCGGCCACTGAGCCGACCCAAAAGGCCGGAGTGGATATCGAAGCGCTTGGTCAGCCCCTCCACCTTCAGCACCGGCTGGGCGCTTGCGTCAACCGTATCGGCCGGACGCGCCGGTTCCTGCGTTTCGCCCGTGGTGGTGTTGACGATGGGAAAACGGAGCGGTCTTTCCTCGCCCTTCATCGAGCCGAGAACCGGAACGGCGGACAAAAGTGCACGGGTATAGGGATGTTTGCCACGATGGAAAATATCCGCCGTCGCACCGACTTCCACCTGCTCACCGCGATACATGACGACAGTACGGTCAGCGATCTCAGCCACAACGCCCATGTCATGGGTGATGAACAGGACGGAGGTGCCCTCCTCTTCCTGAAGCGTCTTGATGAGATCGAGAATCTGGCCCTGAATGGTCACATCGAGCGCCGTCGTCGGCTCGTCGGCGATCAAGAGCTTCGGCCGGGAAGCGAGCGCCATGGCGATCATGACGCGCTGGCGCATGCCGCCGGAAAAGCGGTGCGGATATTCATCGAAACGTGAGGCGGCCGAGGGAATGCGGACCTTTTCCAGCAGGCGGATCGTCTCGGCCCGCGCATCTGCTTTCGACATCGGCTGGTGGCACAACAGAGCCTCGGAAATCTGGTCGCCGATGGTGAACAGCGGATTGAGGCTGGTCATCGGCTCCTGAAAGATCATGGCGACCTCGTTGCCCCGCACCCGCCGCATGGCGTCTTCGGAAAGGGAGAGCAGGTTGCGCCCGCCCAGCAGGATCTCACCCTGAACCCTGCTGCTTTCCCGATCCAGCAGCCGCATGATGGAGAGCGAGGTGACGCTTTTGCCCGAGCCGCTTTCGCCGACGATCGCAACCGTCTCGCCCGGCCCGACGTCGAAGGAAATATCACGCACCACGGGTTTCCAGCCGCCATCCACGTGAAAGGACGTGGTGAGATTGCGGACGGAAAGCACGGCATCTTCTGCACCAAGCGGTGCTGCCTGCGGCATGGTCATGATCGTTCCCTTCTTTTTATGTTTCAACTCAAGCACGGCGTTGCGGCAAATTTCTTCTCCCCGAGGGGGGAGAAGGTGGCCCGAAGGGTCGGATGAGGGGGCAACGCCAGAGATAGACCGCAGCCTTGCCCCCTCATCCCGCTGCCGCGGACTTCTCCCCCTCGGGGAGAAGAAATACGCGGCACCCGCTCGTTCCATTTAGTCCGGCCAGCGCAGCATGCCGTCGAAACGGTGGCGGCTGCGGTCTTCGAACGGCGTGGCAATCACCTCGTTGGAGGCGCGCGCCTTGTCCAGTTCCTCGGCCAGACGGGAGGCAACGATGGTCTCCTGACCCGGATGCAGGTTGCAGGGGTCGAGATAGAAATAGCGGTGTTCCACCTCGTGATCGCGGGCAATGATGGGCGGATTGCCTTTGGCCAGCGCCGTTGTCAGGTCCCATGCCGTGATATGGGCTTCTTCGGCATCGATGATGACGCGCAGCCGGTCGAGCGGGTTGTCGGTCGGGTCGGGCTCGATTAGCGCCGTCACGCCGGGGCGCCCGTCCAGCGTTTTTTTCCAGAGGTTGAGATAGCCGGTCTCACGCTCACGGATGCCGTCATGGTCGCGCTTTTCCCAAGCTTCCAGCGCCGCCATGACGCCATAGATGCTTTCCTTGCCGACCTTCATGCCGCGACCGACACCCATATTCTGCAGGAAGGCATGGCGCACCAGTTCCTTCTTGCCAGCGACGATGCCGGAAGTGGGGCCGCCGAGGAACTTGTGGCCGGAATAGAGCACCACATCCGCGCCCGTCGCCAGAAACCGTTTGAGATCATATTCGGAAGCCGCATCCACAATGACAGGCACGCCCTTGGCATGAGCGATTTCGACGAATTCGGAAAGATGCAGCAGGCCATAATCGACCACATGATGCGAGACGACATAGACCGCCGCAGCCGTCTTTTCGGTGATGGCATTTTCCATGTGGAAACGATGGGTCGATGTTGCCTGACCGATCAGCACCACCTTGCCACCGCCGAGGCGGATCGCCTGATCCACCGGCGCGCCGTAGCTCACCACATGTCCCATCTGCACCAGCACTTCGTTCTTCTCTGGCGCGACATCGGGCAGCTTTTCGATGGCCAGCAGATTGTTGCCGGTGATCGCACCCGCCACAGCGAGGCTGATGCCGGAAGAGCAGGACGCCGTGACGAAACCGGCCTCGCCGCCCGTCAGCCTTGCAATGATCGCGCTCGCCTTGCGTTGCAGATCATTGATCTCGACGAATTGCGGCAGGATGGCCGCCATGGCCTGAACGGCCTCGGGAACGACAATCGACGCGCCGAGCGAGGTCATGGTGCCCGAGACGTTGATGACCGGGCGAAGGCCGATCCTGCTTCTGATATCCTCGGTCATGTCTTTCTCCTGTCTTTGCGATGCGATGGGCATCGACATATATGCCATAATAATGTAATAGCTTCTCAAAACCCATGAGGAGCCAAAATTGGACGCCCATAGACTGGACGAAATAGCTTCAACCGCCGTGTCTCCCACGGAGGAAAATCCGGACGCGAAGGCGGCCAAGCGCTCGCGCGTCAGCGGCATCGACCGTGCGCTTCAGGTGATTGATTACCTTTACGAAACCGGATCGCCGGCCGGTGCTTACGCGATTGCCAAGGCGATCAAGGCGCCGCTTTCCACCGTCTATGTGATCATCGACGATCTCGTCGAAAAGAACATGCTGGCGCGCAATGCCGATGGCAACATCTGGCTCGGCGCGCGGCTTTACCATTATGGCCTGGCTTACGCGCGTTCGCTGGATTTCATGGGTGTCGCCACCCACGAAATGCACGATCTGTGCCGCCATGCGGGCGAGACCGTGCAGCTTTGCGGCCGCGATGGCGACCATATGCTTGTTCTGGCCATGGCCGATGGTCCAAGCCATTTTCAGGTCGCGTCGCGCGTCGGCACCCGTGTTCCCCTGAACTGGACGGCCTCCGGCCGCCTGCTCGTCGGCCATCTGCCCGAGGCCGAACGCGTCGAGCTTTTCCGGCGCTGCGCCCGCACGTCGCCGACCGGCCGCGCGGAAATCAACCCCGAAACCCTGTCGCAATCGGCGGCGGCCGCCTTCCATGACCGGCTGTCGATACAGGTCGCCGAATCCGATTATGCCGTCGCCTGCATTGCCTCGCCGATCTGCGACAGCCACGGAGAATGCGTCGCGACGATTTCCATCGTGCTGCCGGAGCAGAAGGTGCTGGCGGACGAAAACCATTATACCGAACAGGTCAGGGTCTCGGCGGAACGGATCGAAAAGCTGATGGGCTGGCGCAACCATTAATCGGCCTCACCCCTTGAGCGCGACGATGGCTTCGATCTCAACGGTGATGTTGCCCGGCAATGAGCCGAAACCCACAGCGGAGCGGGCGTGTTGTCCCGCATCGCCGAACACATCGATGAAAAGATCGGAACAGCCATTGATGACGCTCGGGTGATCGCGGAAATCGCTGACAGCATTGACCATGCCGAGCAGCTTGACCACCTTTTTCACCCGCGACAGATCACCCAGCGCCTCATGCATGACGGCAAGCAGATTAATGCCGGTGAGACGCGCATGGTTATAGGCCTCTTCAAGCCCGATTTCCGCGCCCACCTTGCCGGCATAGAGATGGCCGTTTTCTTCCCGAGGCCCTTGGCCCGAAAGATAAAGCATGTTGCCTTCCACCACATGGGTGACAAAATTGGCAATTGGCGGCGGCGGCGGCGGCAGGGAGATGCCGAGCGCAGCGAGTCGGTCATAGGGCGAAAGGTGCCCTTCTGCATCAAGCGAAGACTGTTTCACGCGAATTCCTCATAATGCCGGGACTTGTATCCCGTAATGTCTGCGGAAGGCGGAGGGCATACCCCCACCTTTCCATTCGGGTTCAGCGCCAGGAATAACCATGGCTGTGGCGCACCAGCTTGCGCGCCCTTGGAATATAACGGCTGGCGGCAATCGCCTCGGCACCGATCACCGCGTAACGCGGCTCGAACAGGCGCGTCAGGCGCGCCACGTCGCCATTGGAATCGGTCGCTTCCAGATCGGAATCCACTAGATCGAAAATGGTGAAGTCGGCGCGCTGGCCGACATCAAGGCGGTTTTCCATATCGAGCCGAATGACGGAGGCCGGATTGCGGGTGACGGCCTCGATGACATTTTCGAAGGGCATATCAACCGACAGCAGTTTCGACATGGTCGTCGCCAGATCCCAAACCGGAAAATTCATCGAATGCCCATGCAAATCCGTCGAGATCGAGAACGGCAACAGGCCGCGCGCAATCGCCGCTTCCGCCACCTTGAAGGAGAAGGATGCGCCGCCATGGCCGATATCCAGCCGGATGCCTTCACCGGCGCAGCGTTCGGCAAGGTTGAACAGGTCCTCGTCTTCCATAATGCTGGAACCGGACTTGCCGTTGAAGCAATGGGTCACGACATCGCCGGGGCCGAGGATTTCCAGCACCTCGTCATAAAGTGCGGGCGGTTCGCCCACATGCACCATCATCGGCACTTTCAGGATCTTGGCGATCTTCTTGCCGAGCTTGACCGGCGTCACACCCCAGGAGCCGGTGATGACATGGCTAGCGCGCACCTTGAGGCCGACGATATGTTCGCTGTTCTCAGCGTAACATTCGAGGATGCGATCAAGGTCGATATCCTTGATGTCGCGCAGTTCCGGTACGCGGTTGCAGGCGACAAGGCCGATGGAGCCGAGATTGAGGAAGGCCTTGATGCGCTCTCTCGAAGGCTCGATGATGTATTCCCGGAAACCGTGGAAATTCGCCTCACCCGCCGAACCGGCATCCACCAGTGTCGTCACGCCGCGTTCCGCCCCGCATTCGGAGGGGCGGATGGAGATATCGGTGCCGCCGTGCCAGATATGCACGTGTAGATCCACCCAGCCGGGCGAGATGAAGGCACCTTTGGCATCAATGCGCTGCGCATCCGCAGGCGCCTGCAGGGCAGAGCCCACCGCGGCGATCTTGCCGTCGCCGCCGATCAGAATATCGGTCGAGGCCTGGGGCGCCCCCTTTCCGAAACCGACGGGTTTGACATTGGTGAGAAGAATGGGAGCTTGAAGAGGCGTTTTCGCCTGTTCACCGGATGTCATATTACAAATCCCTTCGCAGTCTTGGGTCGAGCATGTCCCGCAGCCCGTCACCGACCATTTGCAGCGACAGCACGGAAAGAATGATGGCAAAGCCAGGGAAATAGGTCATCCAGTCGGCCTGGCCGATATATTGGCGGCCGGCGGAGATCATGGTTCCCCAGGTTGGAATTTCGGGGCTGACACCAAGCCCCAGAAAGGAAAGCCCGGCCTCGGCCAGCATGGCGCTGGCGAAAAGAAAGGTGCATTGCACGAGGATCGGCGAGACCAGATTGCGCAGCACATGCCGCGTCATGATATGGAAGGTGGAGATGCCGAGCGCCTTGGCCGCCTCCACATAAGGTAACTCGCGGATCACCAGCGTCGAGGCGCGCACGATGCGGGCAAGACGCGGCGAATAAACGACGGCAAGCGCGATGATGACAGTCGTGAGCGACGGGCCGAGTGCCGCTACCAGCGCGATGGCAAGCAGAATATCCGGAAAGGCCATCATGGCATCGATCAGCCGCGCGATCGGTGTATCCAGCTTCTGGAAGAAGCCAGCGAGCAGGCCGAGCGTGATGCCGATCAGCGCCGAAAGCGCCACAACGGCGGCACCGACCAGAAGCGACAGTCTTCCGGCATAGATGGTGCGGGAAAACACGTCGCGGCCGAACTCGTCGGTGCCGAACCAGTAAATTTCACTCGGCGGCTTCAGGCGATTGACGATCGACAGTTTCGACGGCGAATAAGGCGCAATCATCGGCGCGAAAACGGCTAGCAGCACGAAGACGACCAGAACGACAAGACCGGCAGCGACCGTCTTGCGCTTCAACAGGCGCCGAATAAACAGGATGGTCGGGTTGCGCGCCGGCGGGGTGGTGGAAACAATATCGGCCATCAGTAACGAACCCTCGGATCGACCAGCAGGTAAAGCATGTCGATTGCAAAATTGATGAGCACGTAAAGCCCGGCGATGATGAGAAGCGCACCCTGGATGACCGGATAATCACGCCGGAGCACGGCCGACACGACAAGATTGCCGACGCCCGGCAGGCCGAAGACGGTTTCCGTCACCACTGCACCGGAAATCAACACGGCGGCGGTGAGGCCAAGCACGGTTAGGATGGGAATGAGCGCATTCTTCAGCGCATGTTTCATCACCACCCGGCGCTCCTTGACGCCCTTGGCTCTTGCAGTACGGACATAATCGTCGCCGAGAACATCCAGCATCGAGGCGCGGGTGAAGCGCAGAATGAGGGCCGAAGAGACGAGACCGAGCGCGATTGCCGGCAAGGTCAGGTGATACATGCGCTCCATGAAGCTGGCACCCGGCCCGCCATAACCCGACACCGGGAACATATCGAGCCGCACGGCAAAGACCTGCATGAGAATGAGGCCGAGCCAGAAGCTCGGAATGCTCGCCGCAAGCATCGCAATGGTGGTCGCGGCCTGATCCACGAAGGAACCGCGCCGGTAAGCGGCGTAGATGCCGATGGGCAGCGCGATGACGCTGGCAATCAGCAGCGAAAAGATCGTCAGGAAGAAAGTCGGCTCCGCCCGGTCCAACAGCGCGGATCCAACAGGCATGTTGAGGAAGATCGACTGGCCGAGATCGCCCTTCAGCAATTGACCGATATAATAGAGATATTGCACGCCAAGCGACTGATCGAGACCGAGCCTTGTGCGCAGCTCCGCAATATCCTGCGCCGAGGCATCCGGCCCCAGCATCACGGCGGCCGGATCTCCTGGCGTGACGCGCAGGATGACGAAAACGATGGTGACGACGAGGAACATCACCACGATCATTCCGGCAAGTCTCTGGAAAATATACCGTATCACGTATGAAGGCTCCGAAGCGCGTGATGGGCCGCCATCAGGCGACGGTTGAACAGAGTTGTCGATGAGTGCCGGTAATTCCGGCACTCACGGTCGGAAAACACTTGCTTCCGTCATGCCGGTCCTCGGGTCAGGCCCGAGGATGATCCGGCATCCAGCCACCACGCGTCTGCGTGGTGAAAGGCTCCCTTGCGATCAAGGACTTGATCGCGCTGGACCCCGGCTCGAGGCAGGGTTGACGGCGGGCGGATGTCATGCCCGACATCCACGGCGAGGCTGGTCTTACTTCGTGACCGAAGCGTTCCAGAAGTATGGCCAGGGAGCCGGATCGACGCCTTCCAGCTTGTTGGACTTGGCCGCCACCGCGTTGAAGTCGCCGATCTTGATGAGCGGAAGCTCGGCATACATCGTTTTCTGTACATTGGCCCAGAGTGCGACGCGCTTGTCCGGATCCGCCTCAGACGTGAAGGCATCAACCGCCGCCTTGCGCGCCGGCGTATCCCACCAGCCGGGCGAGCCGGTGGAGAGCGCACCGATCAGTGCCGGTTCCGGCAGGAAGGGGCTGTGGGTGATATAGATATCCCAGAGCTTCGGATCGGCGCGGCGCTGCGTCAACGTCGCCCAGTCCACCACCTGCATATCCACCTTGAAACCGGCGAGTTTCAGATATTCGGCGGCAACCTGCGCCATCTTGTAATGGAACTCGTATTGGCGGCTGGTGAGGATGCGCAGCGGCTCGCCATTATAACCGGCAGCCTTCAGCTTTTCGGCGGCGGCTTCCGGGTTGCCGACATTATAATTGCCCTCGACGCCCTCTTCCGTGTGCCAGGAAAAATTGTCGGGGTAATAGGCACCATCAAGCGCGTAAAAATCCGTGCTGCCGAAGGCGGCTGCCAGCATGTCTTCCATGTTCAGCGCTTCGGTCACCGCCTTGCGGACCGCAAGCTTGGAGGACAGCCCCTCCTTGGTATTGAACACGAAGACCGGATAACCGAAGGGCTTCAGCATCAGCGGCTGCGAGGCGGAAGAAGACTTCACCTTGTCGAAGGATTCCACCGGAATGGAATCGACATAGTCATATTGGCCGGAAACGGCAGCTTCGACGCGGGTATTCGGATCAGGCACCGGAACGAAACGAATTTCATCGAGATATTGATGACGGGCACCACCATAACCGTCGCTTTCGCCATCACGGGATTTGTAACCATCAAAACGCACGAGCTGGATATATTGGTCCGCCTTGCGTTCCTTCAGCATATAAGGACCGGTGCCGACAAATTCGGCCATCGGCTCAGCCTGTTTTTCAGCCGGCAGAATGATGGCGGCGGAATTGTTGAAAGCCAGAAGCGAGGTCAGCGGCGCATAGGGCTGCTTGAGGGTGATCGTCACCGTTCCGGCATCTGGCGCGGAAATATTGTCGATGAACCCGGCGGCCTGCTTGCCGCGCGAGGCGATCTTCATCCAGCGGCCGAGCGAGGCGACGACATCTTCCGAAGTCATGTCGCTGCCATCATGGAACTTGATGTCCTGCCTGAGCTTGATGGTGTAAGTTTTGCCATCCGCACTGATTTCGGGCAGGCTTTCGGCCAGAAGCGGCGTCACCTTCCAGCCCTTGTCGAAGGTATAAAGCGTTTCGAAAATATGCTGCGTGACGATGCCGACGAGATCGGCGGTCGAGGCCATGGGGTCGAGTGTCGGCGGCTCGCCGATCGTCGCGACATTGATGACGCCACCCTTCTCCGCAGCCATCATCACACCCGGCGCCAGCAACAGCGCGGCGGTGGCAAGAAATGCAATTTTACGTCTCATGGTCAAGCTCCCAGCTCTTTTTTTCAACTCGATGTTCCATTATTATGTTATATGCATCTTTATAACAGAATATCTCGATAAGACGCCTTGTCAATGACCTTGCGACGACATGAGAAGATTCAAGGTTGGGGAGAGGAGCTTCAGCAAGGCAGCAGCAGATATCCGCCTGGTGGCTTGAGCGCACAAATCCACGCCACCACCAGCTCAATGCAGCATGAACGACTTTTGAAAGTGTAGACATTTCAATCACGTCGGCGACCAGTACAAATGGGTTGCGCTGATTGATTTATGCAGGTTTATACATCTGGACGACATTATGCATTCGGCGCATTAATCAGTTTTTCCAGATCATCTTTAAACAGCATTGCCTAATTTCACTGATCGTGCGATTTTCGCGCAGTTTTAGGTGTTGATATGTTTTTATTTAATTCTTTTTTAACAAAAAATAGGCGCGCTTTTTTCGCTGTCGGCCTCGCCAGTGCGCTGATGAACATACTTAATCTCTCCGGCTCGCTCTTCATGCTGGAGGTTTACGACCGCATTTTGCCCAGCAAGAGCATCCCTTCGCTTGTCGCGCTGGTCGTTCTCCTCATCATCCTCTACGCCTTTCTGATGGGCTTTGATGTTTTGCGCAGCCGGATATTAGCGCGTATCGCCGATAATATCGACGACGCGCTCAATCAGAAGCTTTTCAGGGCATCGATCGGCGCTCCTCTTCTTGCCTCCGCCAAGATCGACGGATTGCAGATCGTCGGCGATCTCGATCAGATACGTCAGTTTCTGTCCGGCCCGGGGCCCGGAGCATTTTTCGACATTCCGTGGCTACCCATCTATCTGCTGATCTGTTTTGCCCTGCATCCATGGATCGGCTTTGCGGTGCTTGGCGGCGCCGTCATTCTTGTTGTCCTGACACTTTTGACCAATTGGCTCACCGAAAAAGCGACCAAACAGGCTTATGCCGCGCGTGGACAGAGAAACGCGCTCGTTGGCAATAGTCAGCGCAATATTGAATCCATCAGAACCATGGCGATGATGGGTGCGGTGACGTCGATGTGGAGCGAACTGCATTCGCGATATCGCGCCGTCACACTGTCGACATCCGATACGGCGGGCATGCTTGGCGCGATATCGCGCACATTCCGCCTGCTGCTGCAATCCGGCGTCATGGCAATCGGCGCCGTGCTGGTCATCGAGGGCAATGCTTCAGCGGGCAGCATCATCGCAGGCTCGATCCTTTCGGCAAAGGCGCTTGGCCCCGTCGAACATGCGATAGCCAACTGGCGCAGTTTCATGACGGCGCGACAGGGCTGGAAACGCATCAACGAATTTCTTGAACTTGTGCCGGAGCCGCCGCCGCCACTTTCCCTGCCGCGGCCGCAATATACCGTTGCCGTCGATCGCGTGACGGGTGGGCCGCCGAGTGCCGCGCGCGACACGGTTGCCGATATTTCCTTTACGCTGAATGCTGGCGACGGGCTTGGGATCATTGGCCCAAGCGCCTCTGGAAAATCAACGCTGGCGCGCCTGATGACGGGAATCTGGCCCTATGACCGCGGTTCCGTGCGCTTCGATGGTGCCGCGTTGAACCAATGGGATTTCGAAGTTCTCGGCAAATCCATCGGCTACATGCCCCAGCAGGTGGAATTGATGGCGGGAACCGTCGCGCAGAATATCGCGCGTTTTGACCGTGATGCGACAGCGGAAGCAATCGTTGCGGCGGCCAAGGCCGCCCAGGTTCATGACCTGATCCTGAGCCTGCCCAACGGCTACGACACCTATATCGGCGATCGTGGCGAGGCCTTATCAGGCGGGCAGAAGCAACGCATCGGCCTTGCGCGCGCGCTTTTCGGCGAGCCGTTTTTTGTGCTTCTCGATGAGCCCAACTCCAATCTGGACAGCGAAGGCGAGATGGCGCTGCGCAATGCAATCGGCGATATCAGGGCGCGGGGCGGCATCGTTGTCGTCATCGCCCATCGCCCCAGCGCCATCGAAAGCGTCAATCTCGTCATGGTCATGAGCGGCGGCCGGATGCTTCGCTTCGGCACGAAGGAAGAGGTGCTGGCGCAAATCCTGCGGCAAAACCTGCATCAGGTGCCAGTAGCGGAGGAAGAAACGCGCAAGATCGAAAACCGGGTGGGCGAAAATGGTTGAGCAGGAAAAAGCCGGCGTCACGAATGCGTCTCTCGTAAAGCACTCCTTGGCAGTGATGGTTCTCGCCATCGGCCTTCTCGTCGGATTGGGTGGCTGGGCGGCCATGGCAAAGCTTGCCGGCGCAGTCGTCGCCACGGGACGGGTCGTCGTCGAAGGAAACTCCAAGAAAATCCAGCACCTTTCCGGCGGGATTGTCAGCGAGATCAAGGTCGCCGAAGGCGACAGGGTCGATGCAGGGCAGATTTTGCTGCGGCTGAGCGACACGATCGTTCAGGCCAATTTATCCATCGTTGAGAACACGCTTGCGCAACTTTATTCACGCCGTGCGCGCCTGCGCGCCGAAATTACCGAAGCCTCATCTTTCACCGTGCCGGAAGATCTGGTGGGATTGACCAATCCGAAAGCCGCCAGGACATTCATCGACAGCGAACAGGGGCTTTTCAACAGCCGCCTCAGCGCGCTGACCGGCATGAAAAAACAGCTGGCAACGCGCAAGGAGCAACTTCTTGATGAGGCGCGAGGCATGGGCGTTCAGGTTGAGGCAACCGAAAACGAGCTTGCCATCGTCAAGGAAGATGTTTCCAAGACGCAGGAACTTTACAGCAAGGGGCTCGTAACGCTTCAGCGGCTCAATCTTTTAAAGCGGCAGCTTTCCAACCTCGAAGGCCAGCAGGGCCAATATATGGCGGCCCGCGCCCAGACGGTGGGCAAGATGAGTGAAATGGACCTGCAGCTGCTTCAGCTTGACGAAGACCGCAAGTCCGAAGTTACCAAAGACCTGACATCGGTCGAGGCAACGGTCGCCGAATATGAAGAACGGCTTGCCGCAACCCGCGATCAGCTGGATCGCCTTGATATTCGTTCACCGATCACCGGGCGTGTCTATCAGCTTTCCGTGCACAATATAAATGGCGTCATTCAGCCGGGCGAAGTGCTGATGCTGGTGGTGCCGGAGAAAGACGACCTTGCAATCGAAGCGGACATACTTCCGCGAGACATCGACCAGATTTACGTCGGCCAGCCGGTCACCATCCGGTTCACGGCCTTCAACCAAAGCACGACGCCTGATGTCGTTGCCGAAGTCGCCGTCGTCGCTCCCGATCTGCAGATGGATTCCCGAACCGGCGCATCCTTTTACACCTTGCGAATCAAACCGGATAAAATCGGCATGCAGCATCTTCCGGGCGGGAAACTATACCCCGGAATGCCGGCGGAAGTCTTCATACAGACGAGTGAGAGAAGCGTTCTATCCTATTTCGTGAAACCGTTTCAGGACCGGATTAATAAAACCTTCATACAGGAATGAGCTTCTTTACACCGAATGCTATCCAAATGAAAACATTTGTAAATATCCAGATAGATGCTCAATATACTTTTAAAAATAGCGTAATTTAGTCTCTTGTTTTATTATTTTTTATGGATTAAATGTCGCATGCATTGCTAAGTTTAAAGTAAATTTCAATTCATTTCAGTCTCAAAAAATTTATGGGAGAGTAACATGGCTCTAACTGTCACTTTCGGTAATGGCGGCGCTTCAACAGTTTCGTCGCTCACAAATCTTGTCGATCAGGAAGCTTACGAGCTCCTCACGGAATCGACGACGCAGACCAAAATCGGCTCCTCCCTCGACACCGGCGTGGTCAATGTCGGTGCGGTTACCGTTCCTGGCAGCGGTACGGGCGGCAAGGTCGATGTCGGATACAACGCCGGCACGAACGGCTTCACCTTCGACGTGTCGTCGGCATGGAATTCGGTCAAGAATGCTCTCGCCAAGTCCGACACTTCTGAAAACCTCTCGTTCAAGGATTTCGTTCAGGTTGACGTTCATCTCGGCGGCACGGGTTCTTCCAGTGTTGAAGTCCTCAATGCCAAGCGCGGCAACATCTCCACCGGTGCGGGCAACGACACGGTCGTGCTTTCTGTCGTTTCGAACGACAAGGGCTGGGTAAACGCCTTCAATATCGATACTGGCGCAGGCAACGACACGATCATCGTCAAGGCCGGTACTGCATTTAACGACGCTTCCGGTTCAGGCATTGTCGGCACCCAGGCTGTGAATGGCGGCGCTGGCGTCACCGACGGCAGCTTCACCTCCGTCAAGATCGATGCCGGCGACGGCAACGACACGATCGATCTGAGCGGCGTCAAACTTGCCTCCTCGCTGGTAACCGGCGGCAAGGGCATCGATCACATCATCGCCAGCAGCGGCGCCGATACTTTCGTATTCAATCTCGGCGACATGGCCAAGAGCCTTGCCACCGACACCATCACTGGTTTCAACGCCAGCATGGACAAGCTCAAGCTGGTCGGCACGACTATCTCGAACTGGACGCTGTCGAACTTTGATGACGACACCATCCTCAGCTACAATGTGGATGGCGCGCACAAGGGTGAGAAGATCGTCGTTTCGGGCGTTCACCTTACTGGCAGCGACTGGTTCACTGCATAATTCTCTCAAAGAGAATTTGCGCTAGCAGCCTCATCGCCCAAAATGATCGTGGTCCGGACTAGATTTCTGGACCACGATTTTTTTGTAGGACACAAAGAAGCAATCAAGAAACAACTCGTAACTGATGTGAACACACTGCGCTTAATTCAGCGGCTTGAACAAAAATAACTTTTCAAAAGCAATTGATTAATCTGAACCGATATCAAAAAACGAAGAAACTGCGCGAGCGTGACAAAACTGCACTAGCGCAATGCAGCAATCGAAGAGATTATGACCTCCGACTGAATATTAAAACAACAACATCAACGCTCCTCTGAACCATGAATTGCAGATGATTGCAGCTTTCTGGCAAAGATGGTTGATGAAGAGCTTGAAGCATCACCTGGAATTCGGCATATGCCCAATGCAGGTGGAAGCAGTTTCTAAATACGATTCTGCTTAAGGGATATAATACCGGTTGAGGTTCCTTTACCGGCGCTGTTTATGACGTGTCTATTTTTTTAAAATTATACGATGTCCGGACTGTTTTTACTTTTTGGACGAAATTCATTTTGAGGACCAAATGCGTTTATTGAATGTTTCGATTCTGCTTGCCTCCGCAGCACTGGCAGGCTGCACGGTCACAGCGGCGTCCGGGCCCGATGCGGCGTCAATCGAATCCAACGCTTCGGTCAAATTCGGTTCCAAGGACAAACAGAAAACCGCAGGCGTCGACTACGCGCTGATCGACATAAACAGTTCCGTCCTGAATTATGTCGGCGACACCACGACGACGACCCTGCTCGGCAGCTTCGGCGGTGGCAAGGGCGGTGTGCCTGCGCTGCCAATGGGTGTCGGCGATGTGGTGCAGGTGGCGATTTTCGAAAGCCAGGCAGGTGGTCTGTTTATTCCGAACGATGCGGGCAGCCGCCCCGGCAACTTCATCAGCCTGCCGAACCAGACGGTGGATCGGGAAGGCAATATCAGCGTGCCCTATGCCGGCAAGATCCGCGCGACCGGCCGCAATGTCGAGGATGTACAGAGCGAAATCGAGGAGCGACTTGCCAACCGCGCCATCGAACCGCAGGTTCTCATCACCAAGATTTCCAGCCGTTCGGCGCAGGCCTCCGTGCTTGGCGACGTCAAGGAACCGACAAAGGTCCAGCTTTCGGAAGCGGGCGATCGCGTTCTTGACGTGATTTCCTATGCCAAGGGCCTCAGCGCCCCCAATATCGAATCCTATGTGACGCTGATCCGCCGCGGCAAGACTGCGCGCGTCAACTATAATCACCTCGTCAGCACGCCGACCGAAAACATCTATGTGGTTCCGGGCGACACGATCATGGTGGAACGTGAGCGCCGCACCTATCTGGCCTTCGGCGCTTCCGGCCTCAACGGCCGTTTCGAATTCGAGGACGCCGATCTCAAGCTTTCGGATGCGCTTGGCAAGGCGGGCGGTTTGCTCGATTCCCGCGCGGACCCGGCCCAGGTCTATGTTTATCGCACCGTCAAGCGCGACCTGCTGGTCAAACTCGGCATCAATACGTCGAAGTTCCCCGGACAAGACGTTCCGGTCATCTTCCGCGCCAATCTGCGCGATCCGTCGACCTTCTTCGCCAGCACGAAGTTCCCGATGCAGGATCGCGACATCATCTACGTCACGAATTCGCAGGCAACCGAACTTTACAAGTTCCTCGATCTCGTCGGCTCCGTTCCGGCAACGACGGGCAATGTGGCCGAGGATGTCCTTGCGACGCGCAACGCCATCCGGGCCTTCTGACCCATGGCACCGCCCCGCTGACACCAAAGCCGCCCCGGAAACGAGGCGGCTTTTTTTTGGCTGAAACCGACAGGGGGAATTGTCTGCCGGTCAGCATGCATATCGACGACATTTCGCTCCATCAACTGATGGCACTAGTGAACACAGATGCTGATCTTTGAGGCACAGTCCGAAGTGGGCAGCGGCTGTCATGCGGTAAGCCCGGTGACCGGCATAGGCTGAAAGCCGCCACACACCCTGCTCCGCAAGGCGTAGCGCCGTGGACATTGTCGCCGCCATTACAAAAGTTTAAGGTGATTTCGCAGCGCAATGGGTATCTTCTGGGAGAAAGCTGCTCCCAAAGCTTGCCGCACATGTTCGGGAAAGCATGTATCGCTCTCATTATGCGGAACCTTCAGATGAAACGTTTCTGGACCGCCCTCAGCGTTCTTGCCATCGCAGCCATCGGCGCGTGGTATTTTAGGGATCGCCTGCCGCTCGATCAAATTCCCTATCTCAAGCAATTCGCCAGCGTCTCGCAAAATACGGACCCCGCCGCAACGGATACCAGGGCGCAGCACGCACAAAACGGCCAGACCGCCCCACAACAGGGCCAAAGACAAGGGGGCGGACGGCGCAATGGCGGACCGCCCACCGTCAGCACCATCGCCGTCGACAAGGCGACGCTGCCGATGGATGCCATGGCAACGGGTTGGGCGGTTGCGGCCGATATTACCAATATCGCCCCGCTTCAGGCCGGTCTCGTCACCGAAATCACGGCAAAGGACGGCCAGCATATCAAGGCCGGCGATCTGATCCTGAAAATGGATGACCGCATTGCCCGCGCGGCCGTCGACAAGGACAAGGCCAATATTGCCGCCGATCAGGCGACGCTTGATCAGGCAGAGGCGGCCTTCCAGCGCGCCGCCAATCTGGTCAAGCAGAATGCCGAAGCACAGCAGGTGCTGGATCTGGCCAAGGCGGCGCGGGATTCGGCCAGCGCCAAGATCAACGCTGACCGCGCGGCACTGGCCTCCGACCAGGTGACGCTCGAGAATATGGAGATTCGTGCGCCTTTCGATGGGCGGCTGGGCGATATCAGCGTCAGCCCCGGCGCTTATCTCAGCGCCGGCGTCAATATCGTGACGATCACGAAATACGACCCCATCGACGTCAGTTTCCGCCTGTCCCAACGTTACCTGCCGCAATTGCGCGAGGGCCTGGAGAAAGGCACAGCTGTAAATGTCGACCCGGCGGCGACCGGCGGCGAGGCCATGCAGGGCGTGTTGCGCTTTTACGATAATACGGTGGATCAGACCTCCGGTACCGTGCTGGCGAAAGCGGAATTCAAGAACGACCGCGGCCTTTTATGGCCCGGCCAGTCCGTCAACGTCACCGCCCACTTCGTCTCGGATGAGGAGATGATCGTCGTGCCGACGGTCGCGGTTCGGCCGGGGCCGAAGGGAAGTTTTGTCTATACTGTCGATGAGAACCACCGGGTCCACATGACGACGGTGGAAGTCGCCCGATCGAACGGCGATCTCACCGCCATCGCCAGCGGCCTGTCCGGTGGAGAGCATGTGATCGTCGAAGGCCAGTCGGAACTCACCGACGGCCAGCAGGTTGTCGAGCAGTTTTCCGACAAGGGTGGCGCAGACGGCAATCTGGCCGCCAATGTTCCGCAGGAAGGGGCTGGCAAACCATGATCTCCAATTTCTGCATCAACCGGCCCGTCGCAACCACTCTTCTCGCCATCGGCCTCGTGCTGGCCGGGCTGGCAGGTTTCCGTCTGCTGCCCGTCGCCGCACTGCCGAAGGTCGACTTTCCGACAATCAGCGTCTCGTCGTCGCTATCAGGCGCTTCGCCGCAGACCATGGCCACATCGGTCACCACCCCGCTGGTCAAGCAGTTCGAGACCATTCCGGGCGTCAGCGAGATCAGCGCCACCAATACGTTGGGCAACAGCTCGATCGTGCTGCAATTCGACCTCAACCGCGATATCGATGCGGCGGCTGCCGACGTTCAGGCCGCAATTTCGCGGGCGCAGCGGCAATTGCCGAGCAACATGACGACAACGCCGAGCTACCGCAAGACCAACCCGGCCGATGCGCCGGTGCTGCTGCTTGCCGTCAACAGCAAGGAAATGCCGACCAGCAAGGTAGATGAAATCGCCGAAGATATTATCTCGCCGCTTCTGTCGACCATTTCCGGCGTCGCGCAGGTGAGCATCTACGGCGCGCAGACCTATGCCGTGCGGATCGGCCTCGATCCGGCGCAACTTCAGGCAAGAGGGCTCGGCGTCGATACCGTGACAACGGCCATTGCGCAGGCGAATAATCAGGTGCCTGTCGGCGCGTTGCAAAACGACAATCAGCGCCTGACGATCGAGGCGGATACCCAGCGCACCGATGCTGCTGCCTTCCGCTCGCTGGTTGTCGCGACGAACAACGGCGCTCCCATCCATCTCGGCGATATCGCAAATGTCACCGATAGCATCGACAATACCAATGCGGGCAGCTGGTTTGATGGCGAACAGGCCATCGTGCTTGCCGTGCAGCGCCAGCCGGACGCCAATACCGTTGATGTTGTGGATGCCATAAAGGCCAAGCTGCCGGCACTTCGCCAGCAATTACCGCCCTCGGTGAATATCAATGTCATGAACGATGCCTCGACAGCCATCACGGACGCGATCTCCGATGTGCAATTCACGCTTTTCCTTACCATCGGGCTGGTCGTCGCAGTCATCTATCTTTTCACCGGCCACCTGACGGCGACCATCATTCCAGGCCTTGCCGTGCCGCTGTCGCTGATCACCGCCTTCGGTGCGATGTATGTGCTGGGTTACAGCATCGACAATATCTCACTGCTTGGCCTGACATTGTCCGTGGGGCTTGTGGTCGACGACGCCATCGTCATGCTGGAAAACATCTTGCGCCTGCATGAAAAGGGGCTGACCATGCGGGAAGCGGCTCTTCAGGGGGCCGCGGAAGTCAGCAACACCATCCTGTCCATGTCCATCTCGCTGGTTGCCGTGTTCATTCCCATCCTGTTGATGGGTGGGGTGATCGGCAGGTTATTCAACGAATTCGGCATGGTCGTCACGCTCGCGATCATGGCATCGGCGCTGGTATCGCTCACGGTAACGCCGATGCTCGCCTCGCGCCTTTCCGGCAATTCGTCGAGACCGCCAGCCATTGTCCGATGGTTCGATGCCGGTTTCGAGCGCACGCTGCGTGGTTATGGCCGTGCCGTCGGCTGGTGCCTTGCCCACCGCCGTGTGGTTCTGGCTTCGTTTCTGGCCTCGATTGCCGCCTCGCTCTATCTGTTCGAGACCCTGCCCTCCAGCTTCTTCCCGCAGGAGGATATTGGCCGCCTTTCCGTGTCGACGCAGGCACGCGAAGACATTTCCTATACTGCGATGCGTGACCTTCAGGCTCAGGTCGCGGACCAGATCCGCAAAAATCCGGCCGTTGTGCATGTCACCTCCATCGTCGGTGGCAATTCCCGCAATCCGCTGAACAACGGTTCGATGTTCGTGGAACTGAAGCCCAAGGAACAACGCGCGCCGCTCAGCCAGGTACTGACGGAACTGGGGCAGGCCACATCGAAAGTCGCCGGCATCCGCACCTATATCAATCCGCAGCAGAGCCTGCGTTTTGGCGGGCGCAGCTCCGCCAGCCAGTACCAGCTCGTCGTTCAGGGCCTGAACGCCGACACCACCAATGACTGGTCTAACAAGCTGATGGAAGCGATGCGCCGCGACCACACCTTCACGTCAGTCACCTCAGATGCCCAGAACGGCGCGATCGCCGCAACGATTTCCGTCGACCCGGAAAAGGCGGCCGCCTTCGGCATCACCAACGACCAACTGCGCAAGACGCTGGAAATGTCCTTCGGCGGTTATACGGCGGCGCAAATCCAGTCGACCGGCGACAGCTATGATGTGATCGTGGAATTCGACAGCTCCAAACAGTGGAATGACGATTTCCTCAGCGATATCAATATTCTCTCGGCCAAGTCTGGCGTTCTTGTTCCGCTGTCCAACTTCGCCAGCCTCACCCGCACCCAAGCACCGGTCACCATCAACCAGACCGGCCAGCTCGTCTCCACCACGATTTCCTTCAACTTGCCGGATGGGGTGGCGCTTTCCGATGCCACCAGCCAGATCGATCAGCTCAAGAGCACGATCGGTCTGCCACAGGACGTTTTCACCAGCTATGGCGGCACGGCGGCGATCTTCCAGCAGAGCCAGGGCAATACCGGCATCCTCATTCTGGCGGCGGTACTGACCATTTATGTGGTTCTCGGCGTTCTCTACGAAAGCTTCATCCACCCGCTGACCATCTTGTCCGGCCTGCCGGCGGCCGCCTTCGGCGCTCTGGTGGCATTGAAGGTGATGGGCATGGATTTTTCGATCATCGCGCTGATCGGCCTTTTGATGCTGATCGGTATCGTCAAGAAAAACGCGATCATGATGATCGACGTTGCGGTGGAGCTGATGCGCGAAAAGGCGGAACCGCCCGTCACCGCCATCCACGAAGCCTGCGTTCGCCGGTTCCGGCCTATCATGATGACGACCTTCTGCGCGCTGCTTGGGGCGCTTCCCATCGCACTCGGCTCAGGTGCAAGTTCGGAGCTGCGCCAGCCGCTCGGCGTCGCCGTGGTTGGCGGCCTCATCGTCTCGCAATTGCTGACGCTGTTCATCACGCCTGTCATCTTCGTGGAGATGGACCGGTTCGGCCATTTTCTCACCGGCCTGTTTTCCCGGAAAAAACCAGCCGGAAAACATGCCGAGCCGCAAAAACCGGAAAGCAAAGGTCAACCCGATTCCGTTGCTGCCTAACCTCTTTTTCCGAGACGCTTCAGCGCCTCGGAAAAACCTGCCGTCTGCAGTCGTGGATAAATACGGAGTGCAGCGGGCGCACCCCGTAAAAATTAACCGGGCGACAGCAGCATCGCCAAGTTTTTCCTACTGTCTGGAGAACCGGCCGAAGGCGCCGCCTGAAAAGCACAGGGGATCACCATCGCGGTGGGCTGCGCGCAGCACTTCGCCGACGATGATCGTGTGATCTCCCGCATCATGGGCGGCGGCCTGCCGGCATTCAAACCGGGCGAGTGTTCCGGGAATGACCGGCACACCCTCATCGTTCATTTCCCAGTCCAGATCGTCAAAGGCACGGCCGTTGCGGGTGAAGCGGGCACTCAGCACATCCTGATCGGCGCTCAGCACATGAATGGCGAAATGGGTGGCGCCGCTGAAGGCCGGATAACGCGACGAATTTTTGGCAGGCGACCACAGCACCAGCGGCGGATCGAGCGACACGGACGCAAAGCTGTTGACCGTCATGCCGATCGGGCCTTCCGGTGTTGTGGCCGTCACCACCGTAACCCCCGTCGTGAAGGCGCCAAGCGCGTTGCGAAAACTGCGGCTGTTTTCGCCGCCGGGAACGAATACATGCTCATTGGGCATTTTGATCGCCTCTGCCATTGCCACTGTCATCACGGCACCTCGTTTCCGATTGCGAGTGTATAAAGCTCAAACCATGTCTGGCGGTCGATCGTGACGCGCAGGGCGTCAGCCGCCGTTTTGATGCGTTCGATATTGTTGGTGCCGAGCACCGGCACGATCTTCGACGGATGGCGCAAAAGCCAGGCGATGGCGACAGCGGTGGCATCCACGCCCTGCTCCTTGCCGATGCGCTGCAGCGCCGCCATTGTTCCACCATGGGCGCCGGAAAACAGCGAGCCGCCGCCAAGCGGCGACCAGGCCATCGGCGAAACCCGCTTTTCCTGCAGGAAGGCGAGATCGCCATTGGTGAAACTATCCGTGGCAAGCAGGCTCATTTCGATCTGGTTCGTCACCAGCCGGTTTTTCATGGCAGATTGCAGCAGCGAGAAGTCCCATGGGCGGAAGTTGGAGACGCCAACGGCCTTCACCTTGCCCGACGCCACCAGTGCGTCGAGCGCCTTGCCGGTTTCCTCCGCATCGATCAGCGGATCAGGGCGATGAATGAGCAGGAGATCGACATAGTCGGTTCCCATGTCGCGCAGGGATGCCTCGACCGACGCATTGATATGGCCAGCCGTCGTATCGTAGTGCTTGACGCGGGCGGCGGAGTGCCGTCCGGCCGGCGCGACGATGCCGCATTTGGTGACGATTTCGATCTTGTCACGCAGTCCCGGAGCAGCCTTCAGGCCTCTACCCAGAATGGCTTCCGCCGTGTATCCGCCGTAAATATCGGCCTGATCCATGGTGGTGATGCCCTGCGCCAGGCAGGCCTCGATCTTGGCCTGCACATGGGCGGGCGACGTGTCCTTATCGTCACCGATGCGCCACATGCCGTAAACGATGCGGCTGAGTTCCAATGTTTCAGAAAGAGCGATGCGTTCCATCAGTGGCGTTCCCCGTTGCCGAGCGGCGTGGCAGGCGTTTCAGAAGGCACCCGGCCATAAGCATGCGGCAGGGAGCAGGTTTTCATCTGCGGCAGAACCTTGCTGCCGAAGTGTTCCGCCTCGTCAATATGCGGATAGCCGGAAAGAATGAAGGCGCGAATGCCCATCTTCTGGTATTCTTCCAGCGTCGACAGAACCTGATCCGTCGAACCGACGAGAGCCGCGCCGCAGCCGGAGCGCGCCCGGCCGATGCCGGTCCAGAGATTGGGTTCGACATAACCGAACTTGTCAGCCAGTTCGCGGGCACGCGCCTGGTGCGACACGCCGAGCGAGCCGCTGTCATGGGCGCGGTTGCGGATCAGCTGGCCATATTCGTCATCCAGCTTCGAGACGAGATGCTCTGCATATTCGCGGGCTTCCTGTTCGGTATCGCGCACCACCATATGGACACGCAGGCCGTAATCCAGCGTGCGGCCATGGGCAGCAGCGCGTTCGTTGGCGGCGCGCATGCGGTCCGCCAGCTGGTCCTTCGTCTCCGGCCACATCAGATAGACGTCGCATTGCGCGCCGCAGAGTTCGAGCGCATCCGGCGAATATCCGCCGAAATAAAGCAGCGGTCCGCCATTCTGCTGGTAGGGTCGTGCCGGCTCGGTGGAGACGCCCTTGAACTGGTAGATCTCGCCGTCATGGTCGATGGTGTCACGTGTCCATGCCTGACGCAGTATCTCAACGACCTCATGGCTGCGCTTGTAACGAAACGCGCTGTCGGCCACTTCACCGGGAAAGTCGGAACTGATGACGTTGAGCGTCAGGCGGCCTTTCAGCATGTGATCGAGCGTGGCCACCGTGCGTGCGAGCATGATCGGCTGCATCTCGCCGCAGCGTATCGCCGCGAGGAAATTGATACGGTCGCTGATCGGCGCGCAGCCGGCGACGAAGCTCAGCGTATCCTGCCCGACCTGATAGGATGAGGGGCAGAGGATGTTGCGGAAACCGAGTTCCTCGGCCTTTTTGACGATATCGGAACAATGCTCAAAACTGGAGCGCAGGCTACCGTCAGGCACGCCCAGATAGGCGTAATCATCGGAGCACAAAGCGGAAAACCAGGAGACCTCGGCAGCATCGAGATCAGCGGATGTAACGGGTACGACGGTCATGCAATTCCTCCTCAGGGCCGCTCTTGTTTTTCTTGCATAACATCAAGAAATATGTAAATCAATGATGTATCAATTTTTGTTTCGGGGAGGAAACGGCATCATGAAACACACTGGCGGCAGCCTGCCCATGTATCTGCAGATCGCTGAAATGCTGGTGCGCGAGGTGGCCGCGGGCCGGCTGATCGACGGCGAAAAGCTGGCGCCGGAACGGGATATGGCTGCCGATCTCGGCATCGCCGTCGGCACGCTTCGCAAGTCGCTCGCAGAACTGCAGGAGCGCGGGTTGCTGGAACGCGTGCAGGGTTCGGGCAATTACATCCGTGCCGTCAGCGATCCGCAAAGCGTTTACGCCTTCTTCCGTCTTGAGATGATCGAGGGCGGCGGCCTGCCGACGGCGGAGGTTCTGGATGTGGCGCGGCTTGCCAAGCCCGCCGCCCTGCCCGCTTTCGGCACCTCAGCGGAAGGACATCGCATCCGCCGCCTCCGGCGCATTGCCGGAAAGCCGGCGGCAATCGAGGAAATCTGGCTTGATGGCTCCTATGTCGACACGATCGCCATCGAGCACATGTCGGAATCCCTCTATCTCTATTACCGCACCCGTCTCAATCTCTGGATATCGAAGGCGGAAGACCGCATCGATCTGGGCGATGTACCCGAATGGGCACCCGAGGCCTTCGGTCAGAAGCCGGGCGCGCCGGTGCCGCGCGTGCTGCGTCTCAGCCAGGCGCAGGATGGCGCGGTGGCTGAAGTCTCATGGACTTGGTTTGACCATACGGTTGCCCGCTACGTTTCTCGCATACGTTGAGATCGCCGCATATTCGCGTGATCCACATGGAGGCAAGAATTTGACGGGAGGCAAGGAAGCGACAACCTGCCTTGCGGCGAGTTTCGCCACTATATTTCTTTAAATCAACAACTTAATAGTTTTTGATTTCTGTCAGAAATAAAATTGATACACTATTGATTTCCTTTTTGTGAAAGGTAATATCACGGAATTAGGGAGACAGGCGTTTCGCCATCCCACGCTATCGCCGGATAATCGGGACAGATTTTCGACAGAGCGATGCGTGGAACTTGAAGGTTGATACCGGCTTTTGCGTCCATCCGGATTTTGGGCGCGCCGGTTGTGAGGAGGAAAATATGGCTTCAGTCAGCCTGCGCAAGCTGGACAAGAGTTACGGTGCCCTGCGCATCGTCAAGGGCATAGACCTTGAAATCAACGATGGCGAATTCGTGGTTTTCGTCGGGCCTTCCGGCTGCGGCAAATCCACGACGCTGCGCATGGTCGCGGGGCTTGAGAGCATCAGCGGCGGTGAGGTCATGATCGGCGATCGCGTCGTCAACCGGCTGCCGCCGCGTGAACGTGACATCGCCATGGTGTTTCAGGACTATGCGCTTTATCCGCACAAGACCGTGCGCGAAAACATGGGGTTCAGCCTGAAAGTGCGCGGTGTGAGCGCCTCGCAGGCCAATGCCAGCATCGATGAGGCGGCGAAGATGCTCGGCATCGAGCATCTGCTTGACCGCCGCCCCGGCCAGCTTTCCGGCGGCCAGCGCCAGCGTGTGGCCATGGGCCGTGCCATCGTGCGCCGTCCTCAGGTCTTTTTGTTCGACGAGCCGCTTTCCAACCTCGACGCCAAGCTGCGCGGACAGGTGCGCACGGAAATCAAGCGCCTGCACCAACAGCTCGGCACGACAATCATCTATGTCACCCATGATCAGGTTGAGGCCATGACGCTGGCCGACCGCATCGTCATCCTGCGCGGCGGCGATATCGAGCAGGTCGGCACGCCGGACGAGGTCTATAACCGCCCGGAAAGCGTCTTCGTCGGCGGTTTTGTCGGTGCACCCGCCATGAATTTCGCCCGCGCCAGGGTGAACGGCGACCGGCTGACATTTTCCGACGGCAATTCCCTGCCGATGGAGGCCATCCGGCCAGCGCGCGAAACGGGCCTCGAAGGCCGCGAAGTCATCGTCGGCATTCGCCCCGAACATTTCGGCCCCGCCGAGGGCTTCGATACGCAGCTTGCGGTCAAGGTGCAGGTGGTGGAGCCGCTGGGTTCAGACACACTCGTCCATTTCAGCCTCGGCGATGCGGCGTTGACCGCAAGAATGCCGCCGCAGCTTCGCCCGGCGCCGAACGAGGAGCTTAGGATCGGGCTCGATCCGTCCAAGGTTCATCTTTTCGACGCCGCGACCGAACGCTCTATCCACTGATTGCCGGGCGTGGAAACGCTGCGGCCAACGGGTTTAATAACGGGAGGAACACATGAAATTCAAAGCCATAACCGGGGCAGCGCTCTGCGCGACCATGCTCACTTTTTCGGGACAGGCGTTTGCCGATGCCGAACTGAAGATCTTCGTTTCCAGCCAGCACCAGCCGGATGTCTGGCGCAAGGCGCTCGACCAATATGAGGCGAAGACGCCGGGCGTGAAAGTCGTCATCGAGACCGGCGGCAACACCTCGGAAATGCAGGCGCAATATCTCAATACGGTGATGTCGGCCAAGGATTCCAGCCTCGACGTGCTGATGCTCGACGTCATCCGCCCCGCGCAATTCGCCACCGCCGGCTGGACCAGCGATTTCTCCGGCAAGGACATGTCCGCCTATCTGCCGACCTATGCCGAAGCCAACACCGTGGACGGCAAGATCGTCGCGCTGCCGGCCTTTGCCGACTCCATGTTCCTCTACTACCGCAAGGACCTGCTCGACAAATACGGCATCCAGCCGCCGACCACCTGGGATGAGCTGAAAGAAGCCTCCAGGAAGGTGATGGAGGGTGAAAAGAACCCCGAACTTCAGGGCCTGTCCTTCCAGGGCAAGGCGATCGAAGGCGCGGTCTGCACCTTCCTGCTGCCCTATTGGAGCGAAGGCAAGTCACTGGTTGAAAACGGCAAGCTGAATTTCGACAACAAGGCGGCAGTGGATTCGCTGAAGCTCTGGAAGAGCTTCGTCGATGAAGGCATTTCCAAGAAGAACATCTCCGAAGTGGCGACCGACGACACCCGCAAGGAATTTCAGGCCGGCAAGGTTCTTTTCGCCGTCAACTGGTCCTATGCCTGGACCCATTTCCAGGGCAAGGAATCGCAGGTGAACGACAAGGTCGGCGTCGCCCGCCTGCCGGCCGTCAAGGGCGGTGAGCAGACGACCTGCCTCGGCGGCTGGGAATTCGGCGTTTCCGCCTATTCCAAGCAGCAGGAAGAAGCCAAGAAGCTGGTGGAATATCTCTCCGGTCAGGATGTGTCGAAGTTCATGGCCATCAACGCCACGCTGCTGCCGACCTATGCTGCGCTTTACAAGGATGCCGACGTGACGAAGGCAATCCCGTGGTTCGCCGATGCGCTGCCCGTGGTTGAAACCGCCAAGGCCCGCCCCGTGACGCCGCGTTACAACGAGGTCAGCGAGACGATCCGCACCACCGTCAACGGCGTACTTGCAGGCGTCATGACGCCGGAAGACGGCGCAAAGCAGATGGAAAGCCGTCTGCGGCGCGTTCTGCGCTAAGCTTTAAGGCCGGAAAGCGGCATGGTTTCATGCCCTTTCCGGCTGCTTCGACGGACAGGAATAAACGCGCCCGGGCGGCGCGATAAACGGGCCGGATATGAACCGGTCCGATCGGGAGACGATGACGTGAATCCAGTTGCGGGAGTGGCAGGTGTGACAATGCCGGAAAGAACCATGGTCCGGGTGGACGAAAAGCAGCTGCCGCGCTGGACGCGGTGGCTCGATCTCGGCGACCGGTCGCTTGCCGTGCTTCTGCTGGCGCCTGCCGCCATTCTTCTGTCGCTGATCATTGTCTATCCGGTGGCGCGGCTCGTCTATACCTCGTTTTTCAGCCTGTCGCTGACATCGGGCCTGCCGGCCGAATTCATCGGCTTTGAAAACTACACGGCGATGTTCGACGATCCGATCTTCTGGGAAACGACCTGGAACACGGTTCTGATAACGCTGATTACCGTGCCTGGCGCGCTGTTCATGGGCCTCGGCCTCGCGCTGCTCGCCAACTTGCCCTTTTCCATGCAATGGCCGATGCGCCTGTCGCTGCTCATCCCGTGGGCGCTGCCGCTCTCCTTTGCCGGCCTGATCTTTGCGTGGTTTTTCCACTACGAATATGGCGTGGTCAATGATGTGCTGAACCGGCTGGGCTTTGAAGGCGTCATCTGGTTCAACTCCCCCAACTGGGCCTTTGCGGCCATCTGCCTGACGATCATCTGGAAGACATCCTCCTTCATGGCGCTGATGATCCTTGCCGGCCTGCAGACCATTCCGCGCTCGCTTTATGAGGCGGCGGATGTGGACGGCGCCGGTAAAATCCGGCAATTCTTCGAAATCACCCTGCCGCTTCTGAAACCCTCTATCGTCGTCGCGCTCATCTTCCGCACGATCACGGCGCTGCAGACCTTTGATATTCCTTACATGATGACCGGCGGCGGGCCGGGCACATCCACCACGACCCTTGCCATGTATATCCACCAGAACACCGTTTCCTTCCTCGACCTCGGTTACGGTTCGGCCTTGGCGGTCATGATGTTTGCGCTTTCCATGTGCGTCACCGCCGTTTACCTCCGCATCATCAGGACGAAGGACTAAAGCCATGAGCACCGTTGCAAATTCCGGCCTGTCCTCCTTCTTTTCCGGCAAGCCGCTGCGCTTCATCGCGGCCTCCATCCTTCTGGTCAACGGACTGTTTCCGGCAATCTGGATCCTCTTCACCTCGCTGAAGACGGAAGCGGAACTGACGGCGAAGCCAATCACCTGGTTTCCGCATGCGCCGACGCTTGCCAACTACATGCAGGCCTTTTCCGACCAGCCGCTGCATCTCTTCCTGTTCAACAGCTTCATGGTGGCGCTGCTTTCGACCGCGCTCACCATTCTGATTTCGGTGCTGGCGGCTTACGCGCTGGCGCGGCTTAACCTCAAATACCGGGCGCTGATCCTCTCGCTCATCATCGCCGTTTCCACCTTTCCGCTGGTGACGCTGCTGGTGCCGCTGTTCGAGATCATGCGGGCGCTCAACCTGCTCAACAGCTGGACGGCGTTGATCCTGCCCTACACCGTGCTGTCGCTGCCGGTCTGCACCCTGATGCTGGTCTCCTTTTTCGAAAGCATCCCGCGCGATCTCGAAAACGCCGCCATGATCGATGGCTGCACCCGCATCGGCGCGTTGTTCAAGGTGGTGGTACCGCTCTGCGCACCGGGCGTTTTCACCGCCGGCATTCTCGCCTTCGTTAATGCCTGGGATGAATTCCTGCTGGCGCTGTCCTTCAATTCCAATCCGGCGCTCCGCACCCTGCCCGTCGGCATCCAGCTTTACCAGGGTGAATTCGCCTTCCCCTGGCCGGTCATTTCGGCGGCGCTGGTGGTCGGCATCGTGCCGGTCGCGATCCTGATCGTCATCTTTCAGGAACGGGTTGTCTCCGGCCTCACCGCCGGCGGTCTCAAGGGCTAAACAGGTACAGTCATGCATTTCGAAAAGACCAAAGACGGCTTCACGCTCGCAATCGACGGCCGCACCATCCTGTCCCATTCGCCCGAAAACCCGGCCGCCTTCGCCGGTTTTGGCAAGGAGCGGATGGATATGTATCGCGGCAATTTCGATATCGAGGACTATGTCATCGAGCGAACCGCCCTGCGCCACGCCGAGTTCAGCGGCGACGGCGTCACGCTCTCCTCCGCACCCGGACAGGCACCGCGCCTTCGCCTGACGCTGGACGGCAACGCTATCCGGCTGACGGCGCTGGATGAAAGCGTAAACCGCCTCTGGCTGCGCGTTGTCGCGGAAACGGATGAGCATGTCTGGGGCGGCGGCGAGCAGATGTCCTATTTCGACATGCGCGGACGCCGTTTCCCGCTCTGGACCTCCGAGCCGGGGGTCGGCCGCGACAAGACCAGCGAAATCACCTTCAAATCCGACGTCAGCGGCAAGGCCGGCGGCGATTATTACAACACCAACTATCCGCAGCCCACCTATCTGTCATCGCGCAGATATGCGCTGCATGTGGAAACCAGCGCCTATTCGGTCTTCGATTTCCGCAATGGCGATTTCCATGAAATCGAGATCTGGGCGATCCCCGAAAAGATCGAGTTCTTCACCGGCGAGAGTTTCGCCGAGACCGTTTCCGCCCTTTCGCTGCGGTTCGGACGCCAGCCGGAATTGCCGGAATGGGTCTATAATGGCGCGATCATCGGATTAAAGGACGGCGTCAACTCCTTTGCCCGATTGGAGAAAATTCGCGCAGCCGGAACGAGGGTTTCCGGCCTCTGGTGCGAGGACTGGGTTGGACTTCGCCAGACATCCTTCGGCGCGCGCCTCTTCTGGGACTGGCAGGCCAATGAGACCCGCTACCCGCATCTGCGCCAGAAGATCGCCGAGCTTGCCGATCACGACATTCGCTTTCTCGGTTATGTGAACCCTTACCTCTGCGTCGACGGGCCGCTTTTCCCTGTCGCGGAAGAGGCCGGTTATTTCGCCACCGGTGCGGACGGCAAGACGGCGCTGGTGGATTTCGGCGAATTCGACTGCGGCGTGGTCGATTTCACCAATCCCGCCGCCGCCGACTGGTTTGCCGAAGAGATCATCGGCAGGAACATGCTGGATTTCGGCCTCTCCGGCTGGATGGCCGATTTCGGCGAATATCTGCCGATCGACATCAACCTCTCCAACGGCGTCGATGCCAAGCTGATGCACAATGCCTGGCCCACCCTCTGGGCCGAGGTTAACGCGAAGGCCGTCGAAAGCCGGGGCAAGACGGGTGAGGCGCTGTTTTTCATGCGCGCAGGCTTCACCGGTGTGCAGGCCCATTGCCCGCTCATATGGGGCGGCGATCAGTCGGTGGATTTCTCCCGCCACGACGGGCTTGTCACCGTCATCTGCGGCGCGCTCTCCTCCGGCCTCATGGGCAACGCCTATCACCATTCGGATATTGGCGGATACACCAGCCTGTTCGGCAATGTCAGGACGGCGGAACTCATCATGCGCTGGACGGAGATGGCCGCCTTCACGCCCGTCATGCGCACGCATGAGGGCAACCGCCCGCGCGACAATCTCCAGATCGACCAGGACGAAACGGTGCTTGGCCATTTCGCCCGCATGACGGCGATCTATGTCGCGCTCGCCCCCTATCTGAAATCGCTCTCCGCCGAGGCGGCCGGGACCGGCCTGCCGGTGCAGCGGCCGCTTTTCCTGCATTACGAGGATGACCGGCAGACCTACGCCATTCAGGACTGCTATCTCTATGGAGCCGACATGCTGGTCGCACCGGTCTGGAAAGCCGGCGAAACGCAACGCACACTCTATCTTCCCGGCAACGGAGAATGGGTGCACCTGTGGAGCGGCGCACGTCATTCCGGCGGGCGTGATATCACCATCGAAGCGCCACTCGGCCAGCCGGCTGTGTTCTATCGTGCCGAGAGCGGTCACGTCTCCTTGTTTGAACAGCTTCGCAGCATCTGAGCCGTTGACAGCCAGCTAAAAAAGCGACAGTTTCCGACCCATTCCGAGGGGAGCACCTGACGGTGCTGAGATGGCGATGAGCCGGACCCTTGAACCTGATCCGGGTCATGCCGGCGTAGGAACGGAAACTGTCGCACCCTTCAGGCGCTGCCCTTTCTCTTCTCCGCTTGGCCATGATCTCCGTGATTGTCACATCTGGAGACCGAATGATGATGCTGAAACCTTCTGTCCTTCGCACATGGTGCGTTTGCGTCTGAGGTCCGGCTCATGCGTGCCACCCATGCATTGAACGGTATCGGCCTTCTGCTGCTTCTCTGGCAGGCAGGCACGTGGCTGTTTGCGCCGCCGCGCTATATCCTGCCGTCGCCAGCCGATGTCGCCGCCGCCTTCTGGCGCCAGCCCGGCTTCCTGTTCGGGCAGGCCATGGTGACATCAGGCGAAATGGCGTTCGGGCTTGCGACAGGCATCGCCGCCGGCATCCTCGTTGCCTTTACAGTCGCCGCCATCCCGCGTCTTGGCCGCCTCGTCTGGCCCATGGTTCTCGTGCTGCAGGCGTTTCCGGTTTTCGTGCTCGCCCCCATCCTCGTGCTCTGGTTCGGTTTCGGCATGGCCTCGAAAGTGGTGATGACCGCGATCATCATCTTCTTTCCGGTCGCCTCCTCCTTCACCGATGGCCTGAACCGCACGGATCGCGCCATTCTCGATGCCGCCTCGCTGACGGAGGCGAGCCACTGGCAGATCCTCACGCGGCTGCGCGTGCCGCTGGCGTTGCCATCGCTCATTTCCGGGCTGAGGGTGGCCGCCCCGCTCGCCCCGCTTGGCGCCGTCATTGGCGAGTGGGTGGGCGCATCAGCCGGGCTCGGTTTCGTCATGATCCAGTCCAATGCCCGCATGCAGACCGACACGATGTTTGCCGCCATGGCCATTCTCGCCGTCATGGCGGTGCTGCTGCGGCTCATCGTCGACCGGGCGACCGCCAATCTGGCCCCCTGGGCCAAGGAAACAGAACATTTCATTCCTCTCAGATATTTACGGAGACTTTCGGCACCATGAAACGAACGCTTCTTTCCCTCGTTGTCGCGGCAACAACCGCGCTTGCCCCCATGCAATCGCAGGCAGCCGACAAGCTTACCGTGTTGCTCGAATGGTTCGTAAACCCTGATCATGCGCCGATGGTGATCGCGAAAGAGCGCGGCCTGTTTACCGAGGCTGGGCTGGAAGTCGAGCTGGTGCCGCCGGCCGATCCTTCCGCCGTGCCGCGCCTCGTCTCGGCGAAACAGGCCGATATCGGCGTGCATTACCAGCCGAACCTCTATCTCGATCACGATGCCGGTCTGCCGCTGGTGCGTTTCGGCACGCTGGTCGAAACCCCGCTCAACACCGTCACGGTTCTGGCCGACGGGCCGATCAAAAGCCTGAAAGACCTGAAGGGCAAGAAGGTCGGTTTTTCCGTTTCCGGTTTTGAAGATGCGATGCTGAAGCGCATGCTGGAAAAGGACGGGCTGACGAAGGATGATGTCGAACTCATCAACGTCAATTTCTCGCTCTCACCATCGCTTATCGCCGGCAAAGTGGATGCAACGCTCGGTGGTTTCCGTAATTTCGAACTGACGCAGATGAAGCTCGAAGGCCATGAAGGCCGCTCGTTCTTCCCGGAGGAGCATGGCGTGCCGGCCTATGACGAGCTGATCTTCGTCACCCATCGCGATCTCGCAAAAGACAGCCGCCTGCCGCGTTTCCTCTCCGCCGTGGAGCAGGCCGCGATCTTCATCACCAACCACCCGCAGGAATCCTGGCAGCTTTTCATCAGGGCCTATCCGAACCTTGACGATGCGCTGAACAAGCAGGCTTTCTTCGACACGTTGCCGCGTTTCGCCAAGCGCCCCGCCGCACTCGACCGCAGCCGTTATGTCCGTTTCGGTGAGTTCATGCGGGATATGCAACTGATCAAACAGGCGCCGAAGGCAGACGATATCGCCGTGGAGCTGCAACAGCCATGACTGGCACTTTTCCAACAGCGGCAAAAGCCGCCGACATTCTGGAGCGGGTGCGCAAGACGCGCCCGCGCGTGCATTGCCTGATGAACACCGTGGTGCAGAAATTCACCGCCGACGGCATCACCGTCGTCGGTGGCATTCCGTCGATGACCACTTCCCTGGAAGAAATAGAGAGCTTCGTCACCAAGGCCGATGCACTGACCGTCAATCTCGGCACGCTGGATGCCGAGCGGCGCAAGGTCATCCGGCTGGCAATCGAGATCGCCAATGCATCCGGCAAGCCGTGGATCGTCGACCCGGTGCATTGCGACTACTCGCCGTCCCGTCTGGAATTTGCCCGCGAACTCATCGCCCTCTCCCCCACCATCGTGCGCGGTAACCGCGCCGAGATGAGCCTGATCGGCAATGTGCCTGACGCGGTGCGGATCGAAACCGGACCGGTCGATCATCTCCGCGACACGACCCGTGGCGTCAGGATCGTCAACGGTCATCCATGGATGGCGAAGGTGACCGGCACAGGTTGCCTCTCGGGCGGCATCATCGCCGCTTTCATGGCCGTGGAGAAGGATGCGCTGACGGCTGCGGCCGCAGCCCTTGCTGTCACAGGCGTTTCCGCCGAATTGGCTGCAAAACAGGCCAGAGGCCCCGGCACCTTCGAACCGGCATTTCTGGATGCGCTTTCCGAAATCTCGGGGGAAGACATCATCAATCACGCGAGGATCGAGCATGAACAAGGTTGATTACCGCCTCAACGCATTGGTCGATGCCAGCCTTGCCGATGTCGCGCCCTTGGCCGAGCTTGCTTTGGCCGCCGCACTCAACGGCGCGACCATTCTGCAATATCGCGACAAGCACGGCTCGACGCGCGAAATGATCGACAACGCCCGCGCTATTCATGAAGCCATCGCCGGCACCGGCGTGCCGCTTGTTATCAATGACCGCATCGATGTGGCGCTCGCCTCCGGCGCGGATGGCGTGCATCTCGGCACCGATGACATGGATGCAAAGACCGCAAGGCGTATTCTCGGCGAAAAGGCGATCATCGGCCTCACCGTCAAGAACCGCGCCGATGCCGAACGGACGGCCTCCATGCCCGCCGATTACGCCTGCATCGGCGGCGTTTTCGAGACGGTTTCCAAGGTGAACCCCGACAAGCCGGTCGGTATCGATGGTTTTGCAACGCTTCGCGCCCTTTTGAAGGAATGGCGGCCGGATATGCCTGTTGGCGCCATCGCCGGTATCGACCTTGCCCGCGTGCCATCTGTCATCGAGGCCGGCGCGGATGGTGTCGCAGTCATTTCCGCCATCTTCCGGGCAGGTGATATTGCCAGCGCAACCAAGGGCTTCCGCTCTGCAATTGACGCGGCGCTGAAAGCGAGACAACCATGACACCAATTGCATTGACCATTGCCGGCTCCGACAGCGGTGGCGGCGCAGGCATTCAGGCCGACATCAAGACCTTTTCCGCGCTTGGCGCCTATGCTGCCAGCGTCATCACCGCCATCACCGCCCAGAACACGAAGGGCGTGACGGCGGTGGAGGATATTTCGGTCACCACCATCGTTGCGCAGATGGATGCGGTCTTTTCCGATCTCGCCGTCAATGCGGTGAAGATCGGCATGGTCTCGCGGATAGAGACCATCGCCGCCATCGCGGAGCGGCTTCGGCAGCAATCGCAACCGGTGGTGCTTGATCCTGTCATGGTGGCGACATCGGGCGACCGGCTGCTGCATGAGGACGCCATCGAGACATTGCGGCGTGAGCTTTTGCCACTGGCCGCCATCGTCACGCCAAACCTGCCCGAAGCGGCGCTGCTGACCGGCACGCCGATGGCGGAAGCGCAGACGGACATCAACCGCCAGGCCGAGACGATCCTCAAGGCCGGCGCAAAAGCCGTGCTCATCAAGGGTGGGCATGGCGATGGGCCCGAGAGCACGGATTATCTGTTTGCTGATGGCACCATGTTGGCGCTTGCCGCACCGCGGGTGGATACGAAGAACGACCACGGCACCGGCTGCACATTGGCGGCGGCGATTACGGCTCATCTTGCCAAGGGTTGTGAGCTGCGAGAGGCGGTAGGGCTGGCGAAGGAGTATCTGAACGGGGCGCTTGAGGCTGGGCGGGGACTTGCCGTTGGGAATGGGCGGGGGCCGGTGCATCATTTTTATCGGTGGTGGTGATGGATAGCGCAGAGGGTGCGGCCACCCCCCTCTGTCCTGCCGGACATCTCCCCCTCAAGGGGGGAGATCGACAAGCGGCTTGCTCACCACATTCCGTAAGCCACGGGATCATTAGTGAGACGGTCGCATGGGACCGAGCGACTGCCGCACCCAATCTCCCCCCTTGAGGGGGAGATGTCCGGCAGGACAGAGGGGGGTAAGCCCCACACTCGACGCTACTTCGCCTTCGGCGTCGCCAATACATTCCGGATCGCAAAACTCGAATGAATCCGCGAAACCCCCGGCAGTTTCGACAAAATCTCCTTATGAATCCGCTCGAAATCCCCCGCACTTTCCGCCTCGCAGCGCAGGAAATAATCCGAACCGCCCGTCATCAGGTAACATTCACGGATTTCCGGATACCGCCGCACCGCATTTTCGAAACGGTTGAGAAAATCTTCCGTCTGGCGGTCGAGCGTGATCTGCACGATGACCGAGATGACCTCACCACCCGCAAGGCCGCTGGTCAGCGCCGTATATCCGCGAATAATGCCTTCCCGTTCGAGGATATCGACCCGGCGCAGGCAGGCCGAGGCCGAAAGCCCGACTTCCGCTGCCAGTTTTGCATTGCTGATGCGGGCGTTGAGCCGAAGCAGGCGAATGATGTGACGGTCGGTCGCATCAAGTGACGACATAGAAAATTCCAATCAGACAAAGAAAATTGCGCAATTTTGAATTCTATCGCATTTTCTTCGAACAATCGCCAAGAAATTCGATAATCGTTGCAATACTCTCATGGGATAAAAATGAGGGTGAACGACCATGGACATGCAGATCAGCCGCCAGCAGGCAGCCGGTGGTGCAAGCGGCCATCTGACTATCGATCTTGGTGCATTGCGCGACAATTACCTGACGCTTGCGGCGATGGCCCCGGCCTCGCAGACGGCAGCAGTCGTCAAGGCAGACGCTTATGGCCTCGGCGCAGATATCGTCTCGCAAACCCTGTTCGAGGCGGGATGTCGCAATTTCTTCGTTGCCCATATCGATGAAGCACTGGCGCTCCGGCTTCGTCTGTCGGCGCAGGCGCGGATTTTCGTGCTCAACGGTCTTCAGCCCGGCAATGAGACCTCCTGCGCCGCCATGGCCGTCACCCCGGTTCTGAACTCGCTGGAGCAGATTGCACAATGGTCGGCCCATGCGCGCCATCTCGGCAAGACGCTGCCGGCAGCGGTGCAGATCGATACCGGCATGTGCCGTCTCGGTCTCTCCCCCGCAGAGCTGGAAGTCCTCGCCTCCCAGCCGCAATTGCTCGAAGGTCTCGACATCGCGTTCGTGATGAGCCACCTCGCCTGCGCCGACGAGCCGGAACACCTCTCCAATGCCGCGCAGCTTGCGGTGATGCGAAAGGCCGCCACCGCTTTCCCCGATGCGCCCCTGTGCTTTTCCAATTCCGGCGGCATCTTTCTGGGCAATGATTACCACAATCATCTGCTGCGCCCCGGCATCGCGCTTTATGGCGGCGCGCCGTCCGTTGCCCGCCCCAACCCGATGAAACCGGTCGTGCGTCTCGATCTCGCCGTCATCCAGACCCGCACCGTGCCCGCCGGTTCGCTGGTCGGTTATGGCGGTTCTTTCGAAGCCGCAGGCCCTACACGTCTTGCGACAATCGCCGCCGGTTATGCCGATGGTCTGCCCCGCTCACTCAGCAATCGTGGGGCGGCGTGGTATAATGGCATTCGCCTGCCGATTGCCGGGCGCGTTTCGATGGACAGCATCATTCTCGACATATCGGCCCTGCCTGAGGGAACATTAACCCAGGGCAGCCTCGTTCAGATGATCGGGCCTGACCAGACTTTGGAAGACATTGCAAATGACGCGGGCACGATTGCCTATGAAATCCTGACCGGCCTCGGACGCCGCTACCGCCGCAGCTATATCCAGCCGGGAGAAACCCCGGCGACCGCTTCAACATCAGTCAATCACAAGTGAGACGATCATGAACGTCACTATCCTCGGAGCCGGCGTCGTCGGCGTGACCTCCGCCTGGTATCTGGCCAAAGCCGGACACAAGGTGACGGTGATCGACCGCCAGCCGGCAGCAGCGCTCGAAACCAGCTTCGCCAATGCCGGTGAAGTTTCGCCCGGTTATTCCTCGCCATGGGCGGCCCCCGGCATTCCGATGAAGGCGATGAAATGGCTGTTCATGAAACATGCGCCGCTGATCATTCGCCCGACGGCCGATCCGGCGGCCTGGCGCTGGATGAGCCAGATGCTGCGCAACTGCACCTCGGCACGTTATGCCATCAACAAAAGCCGCATGGTGCGCATCGCCGAATATAGCCGCGATTGCCTGATGGCGCTGCGCGACGAAACCGGCATTCAATATGACCAGCGCATGCAGGGCACGCTGGAGGTCTTTCGTACCCAGAAGCAGTTCGACGCCATCGGCAAGGATGTCGACGTGCTGACGGCCGGCGGTGTGCCCTTCGAAATTCTCGACCGCGACGGCTGCGCTGCCATTGAGCCCGGTCTGGCGCCCGCCAAGGAGAAGATTGTCGGGGGCCTGCGCCTGCCCGGCGACGAGACCGGTGACTGCTTCATGTTCACCACCGAGCTTGCCCGCATGGCGGAAGAGGCCGGCGTCACCTTCATTTACGATACCGGCATCATGCGTCCCATCGTTGAAGCCGGCCGCATCAAGGCCGTGGAAACCACCAAAGGGCTGGTGGAAGCTGATGTTTTCGTCGCTGCACTGGGCAGCTATTCTCCGCAATTCGTACGCCAGCTCGGCCTTAACCTGCCGGTCTACCCGGTCAAGGGTTATTCCATCACGGTTCCGGTCGTGAAGGAGGAGCGCGCGCCCGTCTCCACCGTGATGGATGAGGCCTACAAGGTGGCGATCACCCGGCTGGGTTCGCGTATCCGCGTCGGCGGCATGGCGGAGATCGCCGGTTTCAGCAAGGATTTGCCGGCCGCACGGCAGGGAACGCTGACCCATTCGGTGGAAGACCTGTTCGGTGGCGCGGGAGATCAGACCCAGGCGAAATTCTGGTGCGGCCTGCGCCCGATGACGCCTGACGGCACGCCTGTCATCGGCGCCACCCGCTACAGCAATCTTTACCTCAACACCGGCCATGGCACGCTTGGCTGGACCATGTCCTGTGGTTCCGCCCGCGTGCTGGCCGATCTCATCAGCGGGGCCAAGCCGCAGATCGACACGCACGATCTGGCAATCAGCCGTTACGCCGCATGATCAACGCTTGCCGCGCCGCCACCCGGCGGCGCGGCTTTCGAAAATCGGGACGCGCTCGAATTTCGGCCGTTAACACGCCACAATTCATTCAGCACCCGTTCAGCAGCGGCGCTATATTTCTTTAACCATCGAATTTGCAACTGGCAGCGCCCCTGCCGTTCTGGATGGAAAAAGACCATGTCGTCCTTTGCAGCTAAAACCGTTCTGGCCGTCGCCGTTGCCGCCGCGACCATCGTTCCTTTCAACACCGCGTCTGCCGACGACTGGGGCCGCCGTGACCGCCGCGACGCCGCCATTCTGGGTGGCGTACTTGGCCTTGCCGCCGGTGTCGCCGTCGGCTCCGCCCTTTCCCGCCCGGCACCGGTGGATGATGAGCGCGTCTACATCGACCCGCCCCGCCGTTATGAGCCGAGCTATGTCTATGATGAGCCGGACTACCAGGAATACCGCCCGGCTCCGGTCTACCGCCCCGCGCCCGTCTATCGTCCGGCACCGGTCTATCGCCCGCAGCCGGTTTATGACAGCCGCCCGGTCTATGGTCAGCGCGCCACCTATCGCACCATCGAGCCGTGGACCAACGCCTGGTACGACTATTGCTCGCAGCGCTACCGGAGCTTCAACACACGCACCGGCACCTACACGGATTATGACGGCCAGCGTCATTTCTGCGTCGCGGGCTAATCGCGACAGCGACTTCCAGCAGAAGCGACAGCAGAGAGGCTGAGCGTCACACTGTCGATGCGTGCCAACGTCTCCTCCGTCATCCTCGCCCTTGAGGCGAGGACCCACACTTTCGAGCGCCGATGGATCCTCGCCTCAAGGGCGAGGATGACACCGAGGGTGGGAAAAGCCACCCAAAGCGTTGCGGCTCTTTCACGCCCCCTTCAGTTCTTCACATAATCCGCCCTGTTAATGCCGTGGCGTTGCAGCTTGTCATAAAACGTCTTGCGGGCAATGCCGAGCGTCGCGATTGTCTCCGCCACATCCCCATTCGACTGCACCAGCGTTTCGCGAATGATCCGCGCCTCGATCGCATCCATACGCTCGGGCAAGGTGCCGGACGCGGGAATGGCAGTCTGAGCAACAGGTGCGGCGGCCGCTTCCGTTTCCAGCCCCAGAACCACTCTTTCGGCGAAATGCCCGAGTTCGCGTACATTGCCCGGCCAGTCATGCTCCTGAAGCCGGCGGGAAATGCCGGCGCTGATCTGCGGCACGGCCATGTTGAAACGGTTGGCGGCCTTGGTGACGAAGTGGGAAAACAGCAGCGGAATATCCGCCTTGCGCTCCCGCAGCGGCGGGATCGACAGCGTCACCACATTCAGCCGATAATAAAGATCCTCGCGAAAAGTACCGCGCTCAGTCGGATCACCGAGATCGACCTTGGCCGCCGCCACTACGCGGATATCGACCGGCCGTTCCTCGTTTGAACCCAGTGGCGAGACCTCGCGCATTTCCAGCACGCGCAGCATCTTCACCTGCACGGCAAGCGGCATGCTTTCGATCTCGTCCAGAAACAGCGTGCCGCCGCTGGAATGTTCGATGCGACCAACGCGCTTCTTCTGCGCGCCGGTAAAAGCGCCCGGCTCATGGCCGAAAAGCTCGCTTTCGATCACCGTTTCCGGCAGCGCACCGCAATTCAGCGCCACAAAATTTCCCCGCGAGCGCTTCTTGCTCCAGCGGTGCAGCGCCGTCGCCACCACTTCCTTGCCGCTGCCTGTCTCACCCGCCACCAGCACATCCACATCCGTATCGGCAATGTGCCTGAGCGTGGTGCGCAGCCGCTCCATGGCCGGCGTCTGGCCAATCAGCGGCAGATCGTCTTCCGCCTGTCCGGCAGCGCGGCGAAGCGCGCGGTTTTCCAGTACGAGGCGGCGCTTTTCCAGCGCCCGGCGGGCACTTTCCACCATGCGTTCGGCCGGAAAGGGCTTGGCGATGAAATCATAGGCGCCGTTGTGCAGCGCATCGACCGCCATCGGCACATCGCCATGGCCGGTAATGAGGATAACCGGCAGATCCGCATCGATCTTGCGGACATGGTCGAAAAATTCGAGCCCGGTCATGCCGGGCATACGCACATCGGTGATGACGACCCCGTCGAAATCCTCGTTCAATGCCGCAAGCGCCTGCTCGGCACGGGAAAATGAGGTGACCGGCAATCCGTCGAGTTCCAGCGTCTGCACCATCGCCTTGCGCAGCTGGGAATCGTCGTCCACCAGGAATATGGTTCCATCCACCGTCATGTCATGCTCGCTTCAGATATACGGAAAAAGACGTGCCCGCTTCGCTGCTCGTTACTTCGATACGTCCGCCATAGTCCGAGGCGATGTCGTTGGAGATGACGAGGCCGAGGCCGAGGCCGCTTTCCTTGGAGGTATTGAAGGGTGAAAAAAGCTGGGCGCGGATGTCTTGCGGAATACCCCCGCCATTGTCGCTGACGGAAAGTATCACCATGCCGCCCTCCTCCCGCACACGCACCTCAACGCGGGCTTCGCCAATCTCTTCCGTGGCTTCCAGCGCATTTTGCAGAAGGTTGATGAGGATTTGCTCAAGCCGGATGCGGCTGCCGAGCACTTTCAGATCCTGATCCGGCACGACGATATCCAGCGCGTCCATCTGCCCGGAAAAACGACTGCGCAACAGCATGACCGCACCTTCGATGACCAGTTTGAGGCTGACCGGCTCGGCGGCGGTGCGGCCCTTGCGGGCCAATATTTTCAGGTCACCGGTAATCGTGCCGATGCGCTCTGTCAGGGCGGCGATGTTTTCGAGATTCTCGGTCGCCTCGGACATGCGGTCGCGTTTCAGCAGGGTGCGGGCATTGTCGGCAAAGGCGCGGATGGTCGCCACGGGCTGGTTGATCTCATGCGCCACACCCGCCGCAACCTGCCCCAGAATGGAAAGGCGGTTGGCCTGCACCAGCTCATGCTGCACATTGCGCAACTCGCCTGTTGTCTTTTCATGCAGGGCGATTTCAGCCTGCAGATGGTCGCGGGTCTTCGTCAGGTCGCGGGTCCGCTCCTGCACCTTCATTTCCAGCTCGGTGCGGGCACGCTGCTCCTCTTCCTTTTCCTTCAGCGCCTTGTGTCTGCGCCACAGCCACAGGGCCGAAAGACCCATCAGCGGCATCAGCGTCGCCAGCGCCACCACCCGGCCCTCGCGGATGGCGGCGTTTAACGCAGGGGCGACGGGTTGCAGGTAATGCAGGGTCCAGGAGGTGGTCGGCACCGGCATTTCCAGCTGCAGATAATCACCGCGCTCCCGCCCCGGTTCATCCACATGGATAAGCGGAACATCATCGCCCGATGAGCGGGCTGCCCGGAACGGCAGGATCGCCAGCGCCTCATTGCCGAATTGCAGGCTTTCGGAAATGACCTTTCGCCGCGCCTCGTCAATCGGCGCAACGGTCTTGAAGCGCCATTCCGGCACGCTCGTCATCAGCACGACTCCGTTTCTGTCGACCACATAGACCGGCTTGCCGCCAATGTTCCAGTCCGATTCCAGACGGTTGAATTCCACCTTGGCGATGACAACGCCGAGCGGCCTTCCGTCCGCCGCATCGATACGGCGGGAGATATAAAGACCGGGCCGGCGGCTGACATTGCCGAGCGCATAATGTTCGGACATGCCGGTCTTCATCGCTGCCTGAAAATATTCTCGGAACGCGTAGTTGGAACCGACGAAGCTGTCGTCCTCCCGCCAGTTGCTGGAGGCGATGGTCAGACCGGTCGGCCCGGTCACATAGATGACCGACGACTGCGTGCCTTCGATCAGCCCCTCCAGCTTGCGGTTCAGCCGGTCGACGGCGACGGCGTCACCGCCATCCAGCGCGGTCGAAAGATCGGGATCGCCTGACAGAACCAGTGGAATGGCCCGCGGCCGCTCCAGCGCGACATTCAGCAACGCAATCTTCAGTTCGGCATCGGTTGAAGCCTCGAAACCCGCCGTTCGCATTGCCTGGTGACGGGCGAATTCATCGGCCACCAGCAGGGCACCGAGACTGACGAGCAGCCACAGGCCAGCCAGCGCCAGCCATTGCGCGCGACGTTTCGCCTGAGAATGAGGTGCCTGATCCTGATAGGTCATGCGCTAATTGTGCGGATTTACACACAGATCGCAAGAGAATTTGTCCGGAATTCCACACAAATGCCTGTGAGCCGGTAAAGCGTCAATAAAAAGTACTTTTTAAATCAGTCAGTTACGACAAATAAGCAAGTCTGGCATGCGTATTGCACATGACTCCGCAATCGGCGCGAAGCCGTCAACGACACGGCGATCCCGGGAGGCCAATAAAGGCAGGGTGAGGCCGAGGAGGAAAAAACATGATCGATAGCACAGCCGTGGCCGCAGGCCACGCCAAGCAGCCATTTTACAAGCACCTGTATTTCCAGGTTCTGGTCGCCATCATCGCCGGTATCGCGCTTGGCCATTTCTATCCGACCTTCGGTGAGCAGCTGAAGCCGCTCGGCGATGGCTTCATCCGCCTCGTCAAGATGATCATCGCTCCCGTCATCTTCCTCACCGTCGCAACCGGCATTGCCGGCATGAACGACATGAAGAAGGTTGGACGCGTGGCCGGCAAGGCCATGATCTACTTCCTGGTGTTCTCCACCCTCGCGCTCGTTGTCGGCCTCATCGTCGCCAATACCGTGCAGCCGGGCGCCGGCATGAACATCGATCCTTCCACGCTGGATGCCAAGGCCGTCGCGACCTACGCAGACAAGGCCCATGAGCAGACCATCACCGGCTTCCTGATGAACATCATCCCGACCACCATCGTCGGCGCATTTGCCAGCGGTGACATTCTGCAGGTGCTGTTCTTCTCGGTTCTGTTCGGCATCGCGCTCGGCATCGTCGGCGAAAAGGGCAAGCCCGTCACCGATTTCATGCATGCCATGATGTATCCGATCTTCAAGCTGGTCGCGATCCTGATGAAGGCCGCCCCCATCGGCGCTTTCGGCGCCATGGCATTTACCATCGGCAAATACGGCATCTCGTCCGTCACCAACCTCGCAATGCTGATCGGCACCTTCTACATCACATCGGCCTTGTTCGTGTTCGTGGTTCTGGGCGCCGTCTGCCGCTATAACGGCTTCTCCATCGTCGCGCTCATCCGCTACATCAAGGAAGAACTGCTGCTGGTTCTCGGCACCTCGTCTTCGGAAGCCGCCCTGCCGGGCCTGATGAGCAAGATGGAAAAGGCCGGCTGCAAGCGCTCCGTCGTCGGTCTCGTCATCCCCACCGGTTACTCCTTCAACCTTGACGGCACCAACATCTACATGACGCTGGCGGCGCTGTTCATCGCGCAGGCGACGGGTATCCACCTGTCCTTCGGTGAACAGATCCTGCTGCTGCTCGTTGCCATGCTCTCCTCCAAGGGCGCGGCCGGCATCACCGGCGCGGGCTTCATCACGCTCGCCGCAACGCTCTCGGTCGTGCCTTCCGTTCCGGTTGCCGGCATGGCGCTGATCCTCGGCATCGACCGCTTCATGTCGGAATGCCGCGCGCTCACCAACTTCGTTGGCAACGCCGTCGCCACCATCGTCGTCGCTCGCTGGGAAGGCGAACTGGATCAGGACCAGCTTGCCCGCGTGCTCAGCGGTCAGGAAGAAATCTCCGGCATCGCGGACGTGGATACGGCACTGCCGGCATCGGTTCAGCCCGCCGAATAATACGACCTCCCAAGGTCTGGCCTGTCCCGGCCCCGTCCGGACAGGCTCCTACATGAAGGCCGGCGCATCGTGATCGATGCGCCGGCCTTCCACGTTCAGATACAGCAGTGAAAACAGTTCTTATCGCCGGGCAGATGCTGTAGAGCCAGACGGGACCGAATGGATGAACGGAGTCGGCATCACATGAAGAACCTGTTTTTGGCCTGGCAATTCTGGGCGCTGCTCTCGGCGGCTTTTGCGGCGCTTACCGCCATTTTTGCGAAGATCGGCATAGAAAACGTCAATTCCGATTTCGCCACCTTCATCCGCACCATCGTCATCCTCGCCGCCGCCGGCCTGATGGTTTATGTCACCGGCAACTGGCAGCAGCCCTCCACCATTTCCGGGCGCACCTGGTTGTTCCTCGTGCTTTCGGGTCTGGCGACCGGCGCTTCGTGGATATGTTATTTCCGGGCACTGAAAATTGGCGATGCCGCCCGCGTCGCCCCCATCGATAAGCTGAGCGTCGTGTTCGTCGCCGTCTTTGCTGTGCTGTTTCTGGGGGAAAGACTGTCGTTGCCCAATTGGCTCGGCGTGGTCCTGATCGCCTGTGGCGCGGTGCTCGTCGCCTACAGGGGATAGGCCAGCCGAGCAGGAACGCTCGGCCAGCGCAATCGATTAAGCCGTCAGCCGCGGGCGGCCGCGACCTTGTCGAGTCCGCGTTTCACGCCAGCGAACAGCTCATCCAGCTGCTCCGCCGTGATGATCAATGGGGGGCAGAAGCAGATGGATTCACCGATCGGCCGAGTGATGACACCCTCCTCTTCGATGGCGGCGGCAATGGCGAGCGTCGTATCCCCGGCCTTCAGGCCTTCCCATGGCTTCACCTCCAGCGCCCCAAGGAGACCGACACCACGCGAGGAATGAATGAGCGGGTGATCGGCAAGCGCCTTCAGATGATCGAGAAATTTGCCCTCCAGCCGGGCAACATTGCCGACCAGATCACGCTCCTGAATGATCTTCAGGTTTTCCAGCCCCACCGCCGTCGCGACCGGATGACCGGAGGCGGTGTAACCATGGCCGAACGAGCCGATCCGGTCGGACTCATCGGCAATCGGCTGGTAAAAACTGTCATTCATGATGATTGCCGAAAGCGGCATGTAGGACGACGAAATCTGCTTGGAAACGACCAGCACGTCCGGCTTGATGCCATAGGTCTCGCAGGCAAACATCTTGCCAGTGCGGCCAAAACCGCAGATCACCTCGTCAACGACAAGCAGAATGTCGTATTTCTTCAGGATCGCCTGCACGCCTTCCCAGTATCCTTCCGGTGGCAGGAGAACCCCACCGGCGCCCATCACCGGCTCGCCCCAGAAGGCGGCGACGGTTTCGGGGCCTTCGCGAAGGATCAGGTCCTCCAGCTCCTTCAGGATACGCGCGGTGAAATCCGCCTCGCTTTCGCCATCCTTGCCGAAATGCACATAGGAGGGGCAAGCGGTATGCAGCATACGGTCCAGCGGCAGGTCGAAGCTTTCATGGTTGCGCGGCAGGCCGGTGATCGAGGCGGACGCGATGGTCACGCCATGATAACCCTTGATGCGGCCGATGATCTTTTTCTTGTCCTTTTTGCCCAGCGCATTGGAGCGATACCACACCATCTTGGCGGCAAGATCATTCGCCTCGGAACCGGACGACGTGAAGTGCACCTTCGACATCGGCACCGGCGAAAGCTCGATCAGCAATTCGGCGAGATCAACGGATGGGCCATGCGTCTTGTAAGAGAAGGTGTGGTAATAGGGCAGCTTCTGCATCTGCTTCACTGCGGCATCCACCAGCCGCTGTTCACCAAAACCGAGCGCCACCGACCACAGCCCCGCCATCGCCTCGATGTAACGCTTGCCGCTGCTGTCGGTGACATAGATGCCATCACCGCTTTCGATCACCAGACCGCCGGTCTTTTCGAATTTGCGCAGGTTGACGTTCGGGTGCATCTGATAGGCGATATCGCGTGCCTCGACGGAATTCGGCAGAATGGTCATCGATAAAGGCTCCGTTCGGTTGGATGGGCTTGAAGCGTCAGACGTGCTGGCCGCCATTGATGTGAATTTCCGCGCCGTTGATGTAGCTCGACTGGTCCGAGCAGAGGAAATAGATGGTCTGCGCCACCTCCGCCGTGGTGCCAAGCCGGCCGAGCGGCACCTGGGCTTCAACCAACTCCGCCGTTCCGGGGGAGAGGATGGCGGTGTTGATCTCGCCCGGCGCAATGGCATTGGCGCGCACGCCGCGCGGGCCGAATTCATGCGCCAGTTCCCGCGTCAGCGCCGCAAGCGCTGCCTTCGAGGTGGCATAGGCCACACCGGCGAAAGGATGCACGCGTGAGCCGACAATCGAGGTGACATTGACGATGGAGCCTTTCGCGGCCTCCAGTTCCGGCAAAAGCGCGCGGGCGAGCAATGCCGTTGAAACGAGGTTGACGTTGAGCACCCGCGTCCAGATGTCAGCCGTGGTATCCGCCACACCAAGTCGGCTGCCGCCTTCGCCTTTCGGCGAAATCCCGGCATTATTGACGAGAGCCGCGAGCTTTCCCTCCGGCAGGCGCGAACGCACCTCGGCCGCCAGATCTTCAATGCCGGATAAATCCTCAAGATCGGCCTGGATATGGCTCTCCCGCGCCGATGGCCAGCGGCATTCCTCCGAGAATGGTTGCCGCGATACCGTGAGGATTCTCCAGCCCTTCTCCTGAAACAACTTGACGGTGGCGTGTCCTATTCCACGGCTGGCGCCGGTCAGAAGCATAAAAGGAACTGCCATATGAGAACTCCCGTGCCATGCGGACCGTTGAGCCGATCGAACATTCAGCCCGCATGTTAGAGAGTTACAACCGGTGGACAAGGGCTTTTTTGTCGCGGCGCCCCAGCGGCAAACGCCCCACGGGTTAATCCCATTTGATGGGCGCCTTTCACCCGAAGGGAATATTTGAAGCCAGCCGTTTGCCCATAAAATGAAGCCTCCCGAATGTGTGATCTGTATTGGGAGGGGGCAAGAATGCGTATCGACATCATCGACACCGACGCCGGTTTCGAGGCGATCCGGCAAAACTGGGAAGCGGTGTTCATGGCCGATCCCCATGCGCGGCATTTCCTCTCCTGGGGCTGGCTCAGGGATTATATGCCGCGCCGCAAGCGCTGGTTCATTCTGGCTCTGCGCGAACGCCCGGAAGGCTCGCCCTATGTGGCGTTTTTCCCGCTGCGCCTCGTCACCGAGCCGGACAAGAAAACCGGCCGCTTCCACGACAGCATCGTCATGGCCGGCAATGCGGCGGCGGATTACACCGGCTTCATCACCCTGCCGGATTATGAAAATCACGCCGTCGCCGGTTTCTGTTCCTACATTCGCCAGCAGAACTGGACCGAACTCAAGCTCGATTACCTCTCCGGCCCGCCGGAACGGCACAGTGCGATGATCCGTGCGCTTCAGGGGCCGCTTGTCATGTTCCGCGACAACATGCCGACCAACCCCTATAACATCAACAATTGCATCTGCCCGGTCGTCAGCCTGCCGGACACTTTCGACGGCTATCTCGACAGCCATATGAGCAGCCAGACCCGCCAGAAGCTCAGGCGCTTTCTGCGGAAAGTGGAGGGCGACGATGAATATCGCATCACTTTCGCAACGAAAGAAACGATCAAACGGGACATGGACATCCTGTTCGACTTCTGGCGCATCCGCTGGGCGCCGCATAAGGGCAAGGAACGCACGGAACTGCTGATCGGCGCAACACGACAGATGCTGATGGATGTTTATATCCGTGGCGATCTGGAAGTGCCTGTCCTGTGGTTCGGCGACCAGCCGCTGGGCGCGCTTGCCAACATCATCGACCGGCAGAAAAAGTCGGTGCTGTTCTACATCACCGGCCGCGACGAAAACTGGAAGACGCCCTCGCCCGGCCTCGTGCTGCACGGGCACTGCATCCGCAGGGCCATCGAGCAGGGTTTCAAAACCTATGACTTCCTGCGCGGCAACGAGCCGTATAAATATTTCTTCGGGCCGGAAGAGCAAAAGCTCAGCTGCACGCTGTTCCGCACCCGCTCGGGCGACAATCTCGGCGGCACGCTGCATCCGCGCAGTATCCGTTTCGTCTATGAACAGGGCCTCAAATTTTACAAGTCCGGCAGTAAACCGGCCGCCAGCATCGCCTTCACCCAGGTATTGGCGGCAGCGCCCGACCATTCCGGCGCGCAATTTGGTCTCGCCAACCTGACTTTCGACCGGGGTGAGTTTCGGGAGGCGGAAATCGCCTTTCTGGCGCTTCTTGCCAGCGGTCAGGACCCGGTTCTGCTCTGGATGCGCATCGGTGAGGCGCGGCTGGCGCAACAACATTATCACGAGGCATCCGAGGCCTTCCGGCAGGTGACCAATCGCGCTCCGTTCCACCGCGAGGCGCTCTATAAATGCGCCGTCGCCCTCATCGCCGCCGAACGAGCGATGGAAGGTGCTGAAATCCTCGACAGGCTGCAGCACTATCATTCGGACGACGCCGCACATTTGGAATATGCCGAGAAAGCACGCGCGGCCCTTGCACGGCTGGAACTGGCCAAACCAAAGGCCGCTTTGCCTGCCGATGTCATCACCCTTGCCGCCAAGCCCAAGACAACGGGCAAACGCTGGCACCCGCCAAAGGTTTTGCATTGAAGGCGATGATCTGTAAGTTGCGGCTGGGAAAGCCGACCGCAACTTACAGGGATTTTTATGTTTCTGACCAATAAGGACATGCTCGATCTCGTCGAGCTTCGCCATGATCTGCATCGCCATCCGGAAATCTCCGGCGAAGAAAAGGAAACGGCGGGGCGCATCCGCGCTTTCCTCGAACAGGCAAAACCCGACCGGCTTCTCGCCGATCTGGGTGGTCATGGCGTTGCAGCCGTCTATGACAGCGGCAAAAGCGGCCCGGCGATCCTGATCCGCTCCGAACTCGATGCGCTGCCCATTCACGAAAAAAGCGAGGCCGACCACCGCTCCGGCACCGACGGCAAGGGCCATCTTTGCGGCCATGACGGCCATTCGACCATTTTGACGGCGCTAGCGCTTGGCCTTTCCCGCAACCGACCGCAAACCGGCAGCGTCATCCTCCTTTACCAGCCGGCGGAAGAAACCGGCGCAGGGGCGGCAGCCGTCATCGCCGATCCGCGCTTTGGCGAGATAAAGCCGGATTATTCTTTCTCGCTGCACAATCTCCCCGGCCTGCCATTCGGCCATGTCAGCGTCGTGGAAGGGCCGGTCAACTGCGCCTCGCGTGGCATTAAAATCCGTTTCTCCGGCAAGACGGCGCATGCCTCCTCGCCGGAACACGGCGTTTCGCCGATGCGGGCAATATCGCAGTTGATGCCGGCCTTGACCGATCTCGGCTCCGGCTTTCCGCCAGAACCCGATTTTTCGATGGTGACGATCACCCATGCGGTGATGGGCGAAGCGGCCTTCGGCATTTCCCCGGCCGACGCGGAAATCTGGGCGACGCTCCGCACACTCACCGACGACCGGATGGAAAAGCTCTGCGCGGCTGCGGAAGCGCTCGCGAAAAAGCTGGCGGGCGAACAGAAACTGACGCTCGATATCACCTACGACGATATTTTCCTGCATTGCGAAAATGCGCCTGATGCGGTCGACCACATTCTTCGGGCGCTGGATGAGGAGAAAATCTCCCACGGTTCGGAAGGTTTGCCCATGCGCGCTTCCGAGGATTTCGGCCGCTTCCGCACCGTCTCGTCATCGGCAATGTTCTTTTTGGGTGCTGGCAGGGACTACCCCAATCTGCACAATCCCGACTATGACTTTCCGGATGAGCTGATCGATATCGGCGCACGCATCTTCATGCGCATCATCCGCAATCTCACCGACGCGGAATAAGCAGCGGCCACTCTTGGCCGCCGCCGCCGTCAGCCGCCGCCCTGCGGCCCATTGCTTGGTCTGGCCGCGCGGACCGCGGCCAGTCCCCTGATGCCTTCCTTATCGCCGATTGACGTCAGGCTTTCGAAAATCTGCGCAGCATCGGCATAGCGGCGCATGGCAAGGTAGGAATATCCGCGCAGCACCATCAAATCGGTTCGTTCATCGGCAAGCCGCGCCCGTTGATCGAGCAGGAGAAGCGTTTCCGCATAACGTTTCGACTGGAAGGCTGAAACCGCCCTGTCCGCCAGGATCGAGACCTGCAATTCCGTCGCCCGTGGACGCTCCATCTGGGATTTCGTCGCCGAAACGGCCGCATGGTCCGTCAGCCCCATGCGCAGATAGGCAAGACTCTGGCCATAGGCTGCATCGCTTTTGACCGTCGACTGGCCACCTTCAATGGCGGATTCGAAAGCTTTCAGGGCCTCCGCCGGCCGGTTGGTCTCCATCAGGCACCAACCAAGATCGAGTGCCTGCTGCGGCGGCAGTCGCTGCGGATCAGGATAGGCTGCGCAGGAACGGGAGCGCGATGCGGCGCTGGCTTCCCGCTGCGCCTGCGCCGGGCGGCGTGCCTGCTTGCGCGAAGGCTCCGAAGCCGATTGCTGAACGGCTGCCTGGCTGTAGACCACCCCCGTCTCCGCCTGCGGCGCATAGGGCGCGGGTGCTGTCATCGGAGAGGCTGCGGCAACAGGCGGTGCGGTTACCGGCGCCATCGGCTGGCCGGACTGGTCCACCATGCGTGCGGTTCCCACATCGGCGATGCGCTGCGAGCGGCTTGCCCATTGCTGCTGGATGCCGCGCAGACCGGCAAGATTGCGCAGGTCATGATAGCTGAGCGCCACACCATAAGCCGAAGGTTCGTCATCCGGTTTCCAGCCTAGCGCCGTACTGAACCATTGCAAGGCAAGCGGCGTCTGCCGGAAGGCGAGCGAATACCAGCCGAATTGCTGTGCCGTCGCAGCATCCTTGCGCGCCACCGTTTCGGCGGCGATGCGTTGCAGCACATCCGCCGGCAGCACGACAGGCGGTTCAAGCGCCAGAAGATTGGCCGTTGCAGCAAGATAGGTGGCGAGCGCGTCATCGGAGGAGGTGCGCCATTTATACATGACGTCCTCGGCCTCACGCGGCTCGTTGCGGTCGATCAAAGCCAGCGCCAACCCTTGCGAGGCAGAAGCGCTGTCTTCTTCCTCTCGCGCCTTGCGGAACCATTTTTCCGCCTCTGTCATGTTCTTCTGGCGAATATTGTACCAGCCGAGCAGCAGGGCGTCGCTGGCCAGCTTGTCGGTCTCGGCAAGTCTTTCAAGCCGCATCAGGTAAGCGGAAGGAACGGAAATGCCTTCCTTCTCCCCCGCCTTTGCCACGAACTGGCGAGCGAGATCGTTCTTGACCGGTTCGAATTCCAGCTGGCCGTCGGCGCCGGGCTTTTCCTTGGCCAGCAGCTCGCTCATCATCTCCGCTGGCAAAAGCGCGGATGCCTTCTGCACCGTGGCGAGCCTGTCGCTTGGCATCGTGCAATTGTTGAGAATGTAGAGATAGGCGTCCCGCGCCCGCCCCATGCGGTCGGTATTGGCAAATGCATCGGCCACCCGCCATAAAACATCGACTTCGCTGCAGGTCAGCAGGCCGGGATTGTTTGCCGCCGCATCAACCACCGTCGCATATTGCTTGAGATCAGACGCATTGACGAGCCGCTGGCGGGCCTCGGCAAGGGAAAGCATGCCCGTCAGATTGTCTGGTGGCTGCCAGCCGGGTTCCGCCTGCTGGCGGTCGGCGATCGCCTTTCTCACTTCGGCGTAGCGGCCATCGGTATAAAGCTGCCACATGGCATCGAGTTTCGGATCGCCATTTTCTGGAATGGCGAGAGGATCGGCCGGTGGCGTCCAGTTTGGATAAAGCGTGCGCAGCCGGGCAATTTCGGCCTGAAGGCGCTGGGTATCGCCCCTGGCTGCGAAATAACGCAATGCGCTGAGATCGACTTCAGGCATATCGGCCGAGGCCGGCTGGGCCGAGCGGGATGCGGGTGCCTGCGCCGTCAGTGTCTGCGGTGTCTGCCCACCGGTCTGTGTCATCGGCGGCGGATCGGTCGCCGGCACGGTCACGGGTGGCGTGGCAGGCTGTGTCAGCTGCGCCATCTCTCGGTTTTTGACGAAAGCGTTGATTTGCGCCGGATTGGCCGCTGCCGGAGACATGCGCGGCACCGCGCGGTTGTCGCCCACCGCCGAGGTGTGCACATCAGACACTCGTCCAAGAATGCTGTCGCGCCAGTGGAAGGCGGCAAGCGCAATCAGAAGCAGGATGAGAGCCGAGGTCGACAGTGGCTTGTTCATCGGCATTCCCCGTTATTTCTTGCCAGAAACGACAATGCCAGAAGATGCAATGTGGAAGGATAATAAAGTGTTGGCTGGAAGCTTTTAAGTTCGGCGGGAATGGCCGGGCCACCGGCAACGCAGGCTGCCAGCGCCGGAATGACCCGATAACCGGCGTCCGACAGCACATCCTTGACCGCTCCGCTCTTCAGGTCGAAAGTCCCTGCGGCACCGCTTTCCACCGTCATGCCGTCCTTCAGCCGCGCAAGCAGTTCCGGCGCTCCCATTTTTGCCCTTGAGAGGTAAAGCGGTATGCGCACCGCATTATAACCGAATTCCGGAGGAAAACCCGCCGCCGGCTGCGGCTTAGTCTTCACCGATACCCAGTCGGCCGGCAGCTTTCTGTCGCTGAAGGCGAAAGCGCCGACCTGCGCCACGCCGTCATCGGCGAGCGCTTTCCACAGCGGTGATGGCGCAACCAGATCAAGGACCGGAAACGCCTCGAAAATGAGATAGGAGGGGTTGACCACCGGGCCATCGCCTCGGTCATCCTCACCAAAACCGCTGGCAGCCGGCAAAAGCAGCGTTCGCCCGCCGCGCTGCACCACGATCTTCTTGAGGATGGCGGATGCGATGGCTGCGGATGCCTCGGCATAGTCCTGCCGGTTCCACTGGCCGGCGGCGAGCGCCAGCGCATAGGCGATCAGGATATCGCCATCGGTCGCGTTGTTGATGTCAGTGACGTGCGGCCGGGTGCGCGGATCCCATTTCCAGGCGGAAAGCCCATCGTCGCGCACCAGCAGTTCGGTGCGGGTGAAGCTCCAGATCAGTTCGAAATCGGCAAGGTTGTCGGAGAGCACGGCGAGCCACATGCCGTAACCCTGCCCTTCGCTGTGGCTGATATTGCCGTTGCCGGTATCGATGATGCGCCCGCCGGGATCAAGGAAGGCATTTTTATACGCGGACCACGCCTCCGGCGACACCGATGCAGCGCGGCCGGCGGAGATGCCGGCCGCCAACGCCATCACGGACAGGCAGATAATGCGGGCAAGTTTCGAAATCCGGCCCATCATCGATGTCGTCCCATCAGGCGCAGCATCACGAACGTGGCGAAGCCCAGAAGCGACACGAAGCCAATGAATGCCAGCGAATAGGAAAGCACATTGGAGGACAGCCAGTTGGCAGCGATCAATCTCCAGTTCCAGAGCGAAAACGCCCCGGTAATATAGAAATACGGCCGTTCCACCTCGACTGTCTCAACCTTTTCCGCAGCCACGTCGTAAGCGGCGACCCGTCCGGTGACGTCGCCCCAGCGGTTCTCGCGCGTCATCGCCGACATGCCGTCGAGAAGCTCTGCCGACGTCGGCGCGGTGGCTAGCGTCCAGACGCCTTCCCCGGAAGGGCTGAGCCCCTGCGCCAGCATGAAGGAGGCGCTGGCAGGCGGGGCATAGGGTTGCTCGGCAGCCGGCAGGAAACGCAGCGTATCCGAACTCAGATCGAAATTCCGCTTCATCCAGTCCTCAAAGGACGAGACCTGCCCCTCCCAGACGCCGCCATCGACCCTCTCCCGCCAGTCGTTGAACAGGGTTTCGCTGTTTTGCGCGGAGGGCTGGACGCCGGTTCCCACTTTCCAGGATATCTGGCTGGAGGGAACGAGATTGAACTGGCTGATCAACGCTTGCGGGAACTGCGAAATCGTTCCGACAAACAGCGCGTCCCGATCGCCGATGACCAAAGGCGAGGCAACGGTCTCGACGTCGATCGGATGTCCCGCAACACTCGCAAGCCGGCTGACGAGAGTTGCCGCCGCAGACATGGTGTCAGTATCGAACCGGTCGAGGGAAAGCGCGACCGGGCCTCCAGCAGCCCTGTAAGGCTGACCAGTGCCGGCCATCGCCGCGAGATCCGGCTTGCGACCGATGCGGGCATAATCCGGAATATGGATTTCGGTGGTGTCGAACAGGGCAAAACGCGGGGTCGTGCTGGCCGGCGCACCCGGCGCGCAGGCCTGATCCTGCGCCGTCATCAACACCGCCTCGATCGTAATCTTGTTCGGTCCCGGCTTCAGGTGGCGCATCGTGACTTTGATGGGCAGATGCCGGAAAATGCCGCCGCCATTGTTGGAGATCGGCACGGTCGAAGCGATCTCGTTATTAACGTAGATGTCGATATGGCTGCCGGGCAAGACCTGCGAGGAATAAGCGGCGTCGAGCAGCAGCGATGCCTCGCCATAGGCTGACGCATAAAAATCGGCTGGCATGCCGATATAAAACTCGTTGCGGAAACGGCGTCCGCCGAATTCGCTGCTCTCAAGGCCGAGTTCGGAAAGCGCGATACGGCGGTCCGAGGTGATGAGCGGAACATCCGGCGCATGCCAGCTGCGGGTCGAAAAAGCCGTTCTCTGGGCGCCGGGGGCGCGCGAGATCGAAGAAAACAGTGTCTCTATCGCCGCCTGCACCGCCTGCGGAGTGGGACCGCTGACGAAAAGCGGCGAGAAACCGCCCGGCGCAGCACTGCCAAATCCGGCGAAGGCGCCTGCCGACGCTTCGGACGGTAACGCGCCGGAGATACCCGCAATCTCACGGGCGGTGCCCACCAGAACCGTCAGCGTTCCGGGCTTGCGCTCGGTGGAAGGGGCTGTCACGAAGCGGATCGACTGGTTCGGCATCAGGGTTCGAAGCGCCAGCGCCTGCGAAAGGCGCAGGAGTGAATCCGCAAATGCCGGATTACCGAGCGACGGCGCGACGATCTCGATCGAGGTCGTGGCTTTACCATCAGGTCCAGTCGCCTGAATGTCGTCTATATTAGCGAAAGCGCCGGCAACATCGGCATTAAAGCCGATATAGGTGTTGGCCGGGTTGACGTCGGTCCACAGATCGTAGGTGGACTGGATCGTGCAATCGGTCCTGTGTCGCTGCTGCACACCGAGCGTCACGACGTTTGAGCCGACCTGCAGCACGCCGGGCGGGATTTTCAGGGAGACATTGCCCTCGCCGTCAGGCGCTTCAATGCGCGCCACATCCAGTGGAACATTGTTCAGGCTGACCTGGAAGTTCGAGCTTTCAGGCGCGACCACGATGGCGTTCTGATAACCGATATTAAGTGAAACGGCGGCATTGGCCTGCTCGGGCGTCAGATAGATGCCCCATTGCCGCCGGTCCATCTCGCCGGAAAGGCTGAGCTTCTCATAGGGCAATATATATCGGCGGCGGCTATCAGCAGCGGATAAGGGGGTCTGCACCGTGGCTGATCCTGCTCCCTCCTGACGCGGAGGAACGGTAACGGGCGGAGCTGATGCCGGCGGAACGACGGGAGGGTGCTGCGGTTGCGACACGGGTGCCGGTTGAACCACGAAGGGCGGCTGCGCCGGTGGTATGGCCGGAGGCTGGACCGGCGGCGGCTGGCGGGGCGCTGGTGGAATGGCGGGCGGCGGCACTGGTGCGGGGGCAGTCTGCGCCGGCCTTTCGGGCGACATATCAAAGGGTGAGGACTGTGCCATGGCACCGGTTGCGACGGCACCCCACATCAATGCTGTCAGAGAACCCCTGATCGTTTTACCGCCGGTCATTTTACAGCTCCGGCAGGTTTGACGCTTTTGGCGGCGGGCCGGAGCGCCTTTGCCAGATAAAAAAGGCCGCGCTGCGTCTGAAACAGCGATATGGCCAGAAAGATCGCCGTACCGCGAATGAGGCCGGGGTTCCTGCGGCGCACGCGCTGGAACTCGCTCCACTGTTCGGAATTGGCAAAGATCAGGTCGGCGATCAGGCGGTGATCGACGGCACGCTGCGGTGAGAAGGTGCAGCCGATGGACACCAGTCCTTCGCCGCGAACCGTCCGGACCACCTTGACGGGCATGGTTTCCGGCACGCCTTCGCTGTGTGGCTTGACCTTCACGATCGCCGTCGTGTCCTTTTCGACGGTCGTGGCACTGTCGAACAGATTGATCAGCAGCCCATGCACAGACACGTTGTCGATGGAGGCCGGCACCCATACGTCGCTGCCTTCGAGCTTGACCTCGCAGCGCCGCTTGACGGTGATGCGTCGCGATGCCGACTTGTCACCGCGTTCGGAAACGACACCGAGCGCACAGCCCGCGAAGATGAGGTTGAGCAGGTTCCAGCCGCCGACAACGAGCGTCACATCGGCCTTGTAGGGCTCGCTGTAGATGCGCCAGATGGCAAAGGCCATCGCCACCACCAGAAGCGCGAAAATCACGAAGAACGGGCGGCTGATTTCCGATAGCCGCGCCTCGGCGATGGATTCGTCCTTGGCTGTCACCTTGAAGGTCGGTTTGCCGGGATTGAAGATCACGGACACAACCGCAGGCAGAAGGTGGACCGTCTGCACATATTCATAAAGTTCCGAAATCCACGGCCAGCGGAAGCTGCCATAGAGATAGTTTTGCATCATCAGGTTCACGAGCATGTAGGCCGCCGTATAGGCGAGGAATTCGCCACCCGAAGCCACGAAAATCTGAAGGTCGAAGAACAGGTAGAACAACGGCGCGAACAGGAAGATCGTGCGCGGGAACGGAAACAGCCAGAACAGCGTCGACGACATGTAACAAAGACGCTGTGTGAAGGAGAGGCCACGCTTGAACAAAGGCTGGCGAAAGATCAGGATCTGCATCATGCCCTGCGCCCAGCGGCTGCGCTGGCCGATAAAGCTTGCAAACGTGGCCGGCTGCAGTCCAGCGATCAGCGGCTTGTCGACATAGATACTGTTCCAACCGCGCGAATGCAGCGCCAGCGCCGTTTCGCAATCCTCGGTGATGCTGACACCGCTGAAGCCTTCGGTATCCTGCAGTGCCTCGCGCCGCAGCACGGCGGCGGAACCGCAGAAAAATGCGCCATTCCACTTGTCGAGACCGCGCTGGATGATGCCGTAAAACATCTCGTTTTCGCTCGGCATCGTTTCGAAGGTGCGCAGGTTGCGCTCGATGGGATCGGGATTGACGAAGAAATGCGGTGTCTGCACGAGGAAGAGCCTGGGGTCTTCCTCGAAATAACCAACCGTCTCCAGAAGGAAATCGCGGGCGGGCGCATGGTCGGCATCAAACACCGTCACCAGTTCGCCGGTCGAATGGGCAAGACCGTTGTTGAGATTTCCGGCTTTGGCGTGGACATTGCGCTCGCGCGTCAGATAACGCACGTCGAGGTCCTCACAGAGCTTCTTCAGCTCCTCGTGACGACGCTGCGCCGCCTGCGCCTCGACGATGTTGCTGGCATTGCGCTTCTGCACCGAGCCGCCATCGTCCAGCAGCCAGACGGTGAACCGGTCGGCCGGATAATCCATGTTCTTGGCCGCCGCCAGCGTATTGGCCAGAAGCTCCGCATCCTCATTGTAGCTCGGCACGAAGACATCGACCGTCGGCCGATAATCCGGCGAGCCGGGCCGCGTTTTGCGCGACGGCAGCGGCATGGAGACGATGACCAGGCTGAGGCCCAGCATCAAAACGCTGTACATTTCCGCGAGATAGAGCAGAAAGCCCGGGATGAAGTTCTCGAGCTGGTTGACGGGTGGCAGCGTGCTGGTGGTGCGCCAGTAGACGTAACGCAGAACGATGGCCGTGCCGAAACCCAGCGCCACCAGACGCCAGGCCCCCTGCCCGTTGAACCCTTTGATGGTCGCCAGAAGAACAAGCGAGATCGCGGTCGCGACCAGATGCGTCTGCAGACTGACCGGCATCGTGATGATGGCCAGAACGCAAAGCGACACAAGCAACCAGACAATGACTGTGATGGCCTTGTTCATCCAGAAACTTTCCGTTCTCGTCGCCATCCGGAATTTCGGCCCGGAATTTCCGCTTTATTCCCGGTGATCATCTGCATCCCTGGGCCGCCCCCGAACCAGCCAGGCATGCTGGCGAGGGAATGGACACCTGCGGAACCTGCGATGGCTGCTCGCCGCTCCTTGCCGTTCCGCTCTCAGCGCGCTGGCTCATTGCTGCTGGTCGTGCAGGTTGAACGGGCGCGCCAGCCGATGCGGGTGACGGAATACTGACAGCAGCAACGGGCGGCAGCGGCTGTGGTTCCGGCTGCACCGGCGGTGCAACGGCAGCCGTGCGGCGAACGGGCCGGGGCGGCACGCTGGCAGTCACTTCGCCGCCGGGCCGCATCGGCACATCATCCGTTTTCATGGGATAGACCGGATCGCCCGGCCGTCCGAGATTTTTATCCACCGCCTGCGGCGTGCCGTAAGGGTTCCAGCTTGGCGAGGCGTAGGTGCCGGTGATCGTGTAATTATACATGACCGCCAGCAGCCGCTCGACGCTTGCGCCCGACTGACAAAGGCGCAGACGCACCTTGATGCGGCCGAGATTGCGGAAATCCTGCCGCATGCTTTCCGGCGAGCGTATATCCTGCCAGCCATAAAGGCAGGTATCTTCGCCACGGCCGCTGCCGGCGGCATAGGAAAACGCGCCATAACCATTCTGCAGGTAATTTGCCGACATGGCGATGTTTTGACCCGGAAACTCGGAACGGATTTCCCGCGCGACGGAGGCCGCCCGGAAACCGCTGAAACCAAGAGCGTCGCGATCGGTATCGCCGGCCTGCTGCGGGCCGAAAAACTCCGCCTTGATGTAGTTCTGCCCGGGCGTGGCAGCCTCGGATCGCAATATGATCTGTTGCGCCACCGCATTGGAATAGGTTTGGTTGACCACGGTGACGATTTCCGGTCCACCAGGTGGCGGGAAAACCAGCGCTTCGGACGGAGACAACATCTGTGCGCCCCCGAACGAGCGAACGCCCGCGGGAGTATTGCAGCCCGAAAGAACCACAATGGAGAACAGCAATGAAGTATAGGCAGAAAATCTCACTGCCTTGTGCCCCTCTATTTCCCCAACGCCACGCAGATCAGAAAGAGGCCGAATCACTAATGACGAGACCATTGCTACGAAATACGTGAGGACTACGAATAAGCAATCTCAAATTTTCATTGTAATTTCTGACACTTTATGGATTCCGAATCACCGTTGACGCACTATTTGCCACACAGGACTGTGGAACCAATCGCCTTGATGTGGGTTGGCTCAGCGTGAGGTCGATGATTTTACGGTTGCAGCGCAATATGTCCCATGGTCTACTTGCTTCCATATTCACGTATTTTTATTGACCTATTTTTTAATTCAACTGTAAAAACAGAGAGTTGACGTATGACAGTGCAATTTCCGAGTGCCGCTCAGGCGCTTGCCGAAGAAATCGGGACATTACGGAAATGGCTGGATGAGGATGCACTGCCCTTGTGGTGGGAGGCGGGTTCGGCCCGCCCCGACGGCGGCTTTTACGAACGTCTCGGCCAGGATGCCAAGCCGGTTTTTTCCGATGACCGCCGTGCCCGGGTTCAGCCGCGTCAGGCCTATTGTTTCGCCGCCGCCGGCCAGCACGGCTGGCAGGGGCCATGGAAAGACGCGCTCCTGCATGGCCTCGGCTGGTTCGAAAAAGTCTATCGTCTCGACAACGGTCTTTACGGCAACCTCGCCGACCAGACCGGCAGACTGATCGATCCGTCCTTCGATCTCTACAATCAGGCCTTTGCGCTTTTCGCCGCCGCCCAGACCGCCGCAAGCCTTCCCGAACGCAAGGACGAGATGCGCGGCCGGGCGCTGGATATTCTTGCCATCCTCAAGCGCGACTACAAACATCCCGTCGCCGGTTTCGAGGAGGAAAACCCGCCGCGCACGCCGCTCTGTTCCAATCCGCATATGCATTTGTTCGAGGCGATGCTGGCCTGGGAGGTGCAGGATCCGGATGGTCCGTGGACGGCTTTGGCTGACGAGATCGCCGATCTGGCGCTGACCCGCTTCATCGATGGCGGCAATGGTGGCTTGCGCGAATTTTTCGAGCATGACTGGACGCCGCATAAGAGCGACAAGGGCCGGATCATGGAGCCGGGCCACCAGTTCGAATGGGCATGGCTTCTGGTGCGCTGGGGTAGCCTGCGCCGGAATGGCGAGGCGATCGACAAGGCAAAACGGCTGTTTGCGATCGGCGAAGAGCATGGCATCTGCCCGCGCCGCAAGGTGGCGGTGATGAGCCTCTACGACGATTTTTCGGTGCATGACGGGTTGGCGCGGCTGTGGCCGCAGACGGAATGGCTGAAAGCGGCGGTGCGCCTTGCCAGCGTCACCTCAGGCGAGGAACGGCAGCGTTACCTTGCCTCCGGCGTGCGGGCCATCGGTGCGCTGCAGCCATTCCTTGACACGCCGGTGAAGGGTCTCTGGTTCGACAAATGGCCGGCCGACAGGCCGATGCTCGACGAGCCGGCACCGGCCAGCACCTTTTATCACATCGTCTGCGCCATCTATGAGGCTGAGGCCGTGCTGGCGGTCAGCGGATAATGTCCGGGCGGGCGAGCGGGCCGGGCGTCCGCTCGGCCCGCTCCGGCCTCAATCAAGCCTTGGCCGGACGCACCACGCGCCAGTCGGGCTTGCCGAGATTGTGCGGCCAGGGGTGCACATCCTTGTCGTTGAAATAGACGACCTCTTCCAGCTTCGGAAAATCCGCCTGTTTCAGCGTCACGTCGTTCATCCAGGGACGGACATAGGAATCGCCGCCTTCATAACCAAGTTCGGCGACCCAGACCGGCCGGTTGAAGGTTTCAACAAGTCCGTATCCCTTGCGCAGCAGATCGGAGAAGGTCTTCGGTCCGCCATATTCGATCTTGTCGTAATCTTCGAGACCGAAGACCGAAAGGCCGACGAGATCGGCATAGTTATCGCCGGGATAATAAGCCTTAAGGCCATCAAGCCCCTTGGGCGACCACATCACCTTGACGCCGGGAACCGCCCTGCGGGTCATGTCCACCATGCGTTTATAGGCCGTGATATAGTCCCGCGGGTTCCAGCCGGACCACGAGAAGCGGCCGGACGTGTCTTCCATTTCCTGTCCCCAGCGCAGGATCAGCGGGCTTTTCATCGCCGACATGCGTGCGGCTATCGCCTGCATGTTCTTGTCGTAGTCGCCTCCCAGCACCTTGCGGCGCAATTCATCGGAGGTGAGCCGCCAGTTGACGTCCCATGACCAGGGTTCGACGGTGATCAGCACATTGCGCTTGCGCTCCAGGGCATAGGCGTCCGCGAGCGCGAGACTGTCGAGATCCACGTCTTCCCAGGGAAGGAACAGATGTTCCGTCGCCACCCCGGCCTGTCCGGTGAAATCACCGTGCGGATCGTAAGCGCCGAAACGGATACCATCCGCATGCAATGTCGGACGTTTGTCGGCAAGCGTTTTCATGCCCGTGGCGCCCATGGGTGCAACACCCTGCGCATCCAGTTTGAACATGGGGTACATGCTGGCTGAAAAAGCCACGGCAGCCCCGCTTGCGAAGAGAAGTTTTCTTCTTGTTATCTGCATGACACTTTCCTCCCTACCGCGTCGCCGTCATCGCCTTGCCATAGGCGGCGATTTGCGGGGTGACGTCGTCCTTGCGGACAAGTTTCAGGAATTCATCGCCGGGCCTTGGCGGGTTGTGCCGGAACACGTACCACTGGCCGCCCTGCTTGCGCTGGTAGAGCACCTTGCCGATGCGGCCATGGTCGAAGCAGGTATCGGCCTTGCCGCTTCCATTATCGGCTTTCCAGGTGGCGCGCATGCACAGCGTGCCATTGGCATCGACGGTCCAGATACCCTCACCGACGGATTTTTTGCCTTTTTCTTCCGTCAGGGCGATGAATTTGCGGCCATCGGCAATGAAGCGTCCGCCGCCCGTATCCCATTTCCAGGTCTTGTCGAAGTACATTTCCACGACTTCGCTGGTTCTGAGCGGTTTCGGCGTCTTCGTGCCGCCTGCGGCGTGGACGGCACTGGGCGCGATCACCGCAAGGCAGAGTACGAAAGCGGAGAATCCGCAGTTGCTTATTGTTGTTCTCATCACAGCCTCCTCCTTCTATTGTCCGACCCTATTGTCGGCCAGCATAATTTCTCCGGTTGCCACTGTCGGCGACGGTGCGACGGCCGGTTCCGCCTGCATTTCCCGATAACCGGGCAAGCCCGGCAGGGTGATGCGCAGCTTCACGCGCACCGATCTCGCACCCTCCACACCCGCACCGGCAACCGTAAAGCGCGTTTCGGTGAAGGTGACGTAGGGCTGTCCATGCGACAGGGCTTCGAGGCCGCCAATCGCATGGGAACTCAGTTCCGCAGCGCTGCCGGCGACGAGCAACAGTGAACAGGCGGCAGCGGTCGCGCCGCCGCGCATGGCCGGCAATCGCGGCAGGCCGTTTTCCATTGCGTGGCGAATGAGCAGAAACACGGAAAGTCCCGCATAGATCGCCACATTGATCGCCCCGAAAATGAAGAAGCCTTCCGCTCCGCTATCGCGTGGCGCCAGCACCATGGCGAGAAGGCTCACCGCCGCCAGCACCATGTAGGGCAAGATCACCCGCAGCGGCAGCGGCGGTTTGGCCTGCGTGCCTTTCGGTGTAATGCGGAAATCGACGAAATCACCACGGATCGTGTCGCGTATCGCCGCCAGAACGCCCATCAGCGACCAGGGCCAGCGCAGGAACAGGAACACCATGCCTTCCCAGCTGAAAAGCTTCGCATCATGCGGGCGGAAAGCGCCTGTTGCCCGCCAGAAGAAGGCAAACACGATCATGATCAGCGAAATGGGCAGGAAATGCCCCAGGAACGCCGGATAGGACGCGTTGACCAGCACATGCCCCCGCATCAGGGCGACAGCGGGAAGCACGAACATCAGCGCCATGAAGCCGGAAAACAGCGGATACCAGAGCTGCGAAAACAGGAACTGGAACTTCAGCCGCAAAGGCAGCTTCGGCACATAATGCCGTGAATATTGCAGCAGGATGGTCATCAGGCTGCGCGACCACTGGAATTCCTGCACGATGAGATCGGCAAAGGTCGACGGCCCGTCGCCATGGGCGATGGCGTTGACGGCATGAACGCCGCGCCAGCCACCGGCATTCATCAGAAGCGTAGTGGAATGGTCCTCGGCAAGCTCGGGTCCGAGACCGCCTACCTCACGCAGCGCCTTGGTGCGCACGGCATAATGCGAGCCGATGCAGAGCGGCGCCCAGCTATTGTTGTAACCGAGCTGCAGCGCGCCGTGCAGGCTTGCCTCCGCATAAAGCCTGCCACGCGCGGCCCAGCTTTCTTCGGCATTGGCATCACAGATGCTCGGGGCGGAGACATATCCAACCGACGGATCGGCAAAGGGACGAATGATCTCGCTCAGATAATCCGCTTCCGGCACGTGATCAGCGTCGAATTGAGCGACGAAATCATAACGGTCATAACCGTAGTGATCGTAGAAATAGGCGAGATTGCCTTCCTTGCAGCGGGTGCGGCGCGGCCATGTCTTGCGGTGATAATCAGCGACACCCTTTCGTGTCGAGACGAAAACGCCATGCGCACCACACCAGGCCAGCGTCTGCGCGTCCGGATCTTCATCCGCGAGCCAGACGTCAAATTCCAGCCCCTTCTGTTCCAGCATGGCCAGCAGCGTCTTGCGCACCACGGCGAAAGGCTCCGATGGGGCCTTGGTGACGACCATCGCCACCCGGCCCCTGGGCAAAGGGGAGCGCCGGTCGACGACCCTGGCGTTCAAAAAAATGAAGATGAAATAGGACGGCAGCAGCGTGATCCACGCCAGCGTCAGCGTAACGACGGTATAATAGGGCCAGTCTATCACCCGGTCACGGTCGAGCCACCACACCCAGAAATAGGCAAGCGTCACCAGCCAGCCACCAATGCCCAGACGATAGGCCATGCGGTTCCAGCCGGTGAAGACCGGGAGCATCCGCAATGCGCCTGCGGCGGTACGTGCCGGTTGAACAGAAGGGGTGGAGCGCACCGTCATGACCGCACCTCCAGTCCGAAACCGGGACCGGCCGTGCGAATGATCGTATCGATATCGGAATGTTTCGGCGCAAAGCCGAGCGTCTGCCTCGCCCTTTCAATATCAGCGAACAGTGCCGGCGGATCGCCTTCGCGCCTTGCGCCGAAATGCACCGGCACTTCCTGCCCCGTGACGCGGTGGATCGCCCGGATGATATCGCCAACCGAGGTGCCGTGACCGGAACCGAGATTGACGCGCAGCGTCTCACCGCCATCGGCCAGATAATTGACGGCGGCCACATGGGCATCGGCGAGATCGCTGACATGAATGTAGTCGCGAATGCAGGTGCCGTCCGTCGTATCGTAATCAGCACCGAAGACATCGAGCCGCGGCAACCGCGCCGCAGCCGCCATCAGCGCCCTGGGGATGAGGTGGGTTTCCGGCTCGTGGCGTTCGCAAAGCTCGCCATCCGGGTCGGCACCGGCCGCGTTGAAATACCGCAGCGCCACGAAACGCAGGCCATAGGCCGCGGCGTAATCATCAAGCGCCATTTCGAAAATCAGCTTGGTGCGCCCATAGGGATTGACCGGCATCTGCGCGGTTTCCTCTCGGATCGGCAATTGCGGCGGTACGCCATAGGTGGCGCAGCTGGAGGAAAACACCAGCCCGCCAATATTCTGATCGAGACAGGCATCCAGCAGCGAAAGGCTACCGCCGACATTGTTACGGTAATATTTGCGCGGATCTTCGACGGATTCGCCGACATAGGCATTGGCGGCGCAATGGATGACGAATTCCGGTGAGAATTCCTTGAGCGTGGCCTTCAGCAGGCCACGATCAAGAATGTCGCCCTCGATGAAGGGCCCCCAGCGAACCGCGTCCGCATGGCCGGTCGAGAGATTGTCGTATGCGATGGGCTTGAAGCCGGATTTTGCCAGCGCCTTGCAGATGTGGCTGCCTATGAATCCGGCCCCGCCCGTGACGAGGATTGCGCGGGCCATCTCATACGGCCTCCGCCACTTTCCTGCCGGACAGCAACGCATCGAAATAGACGATGGTTTTTTCCAGTCCGATTTCGAGCGGAACACGCGGTTGCCATCTCAGTTGCTCGTTGGCCCGCGAAATATCCGGGCGGCGCTGCTGCGGATCGTCGATCGCCGCCGGCAGATGCACGATGCGCGAGCGGGAACCCGTCATCCGAATGACGATATCGGCCAGCTGCCGCACCGGAATTTCGCTCGGATTGCCGAGATTGATCGGTCCCGTGCAATCCTTCGGCTTGGCCGAAAAACGCAGGAAACCATCGATCAGGTCATCAACATAGCAGAAGGAGCGCGTCTGGCTGCCATCGCCATAAATGGTGATGTCGGTTCCCTTCAGCGCCTGGACGATGAAGTTGGAAACCACGCGTCCATCATCGGGTCGCATGCGCGGCCCATAGGTGTTGAAGATTCGCCCCACCTTGATATCGACGCCATAAAATCGGTGATAATCGAAAAACAGCGTTTCGGCGCTTCTTTTTCCCTCATCGTAACAAGCTCGCGGCCCGATTGTATTTACATTGCCAAAATAGCTCTCAGGCTGCGGATTGACGAGCGGATCGCCATAGACTTCCGACGTCGAGGACTGCACTACGGTTGCACCGCATCGGCGCGCGACCTCCAGCACATTGACGGCGCCAAGCACATTGGTGAGCAAAGTGCCGACGGGATCGCGCTGGTAATCCGGCGGCGAGGCCGGCGAAGCGAAGTTGAAGATCAGCGAGACGTCGATGTCATAGGGTTTGCGCACGTCGTGCTCGACCAGCAAAAACCGCTTATTGTCCCGTAAATGCTCCACATTCGCCGTCCGTCCGGTCGAGAGATCGTCGAGACAGACCACTTCGTGGCCGCAGGCCAGCAGACGTTCGCAAAGATGGGAACCAAGGAAACCAGCGCCGCCATTGACGAGAACGCGCTGGCCAGGACGCCATTCCGAGTAGATTGTGACGCCATTATCATGCTCGTTGGGAACGAAATTACGCATTACACACTCCTCCCCATGAGGAATCAGCCCGGCTGATTCACCTTGAACTGGATCAAACTCCCGATTGTGCGGTATCTTGAATATCATCCTCCGGTTTTTATTTCTTCTGGAGGTTTTAATATTTCGATTCGATAGTTTTCAACTTTTATGATAGGCGCGGCGAAAAACAGGTCAACTTCATTTTATCGAAATATTACAATTGATTACCCTGAATTACTAAAAATAGCCCTCGATTTAATACTTTTTAACTACGCCTCCATTATGCCTTTCTTATTGAGCATTAGCGCAAGCTTCGCTCAACCAGTCGGGACTATCCTGGTTTTGTAAGGCTCGGTCCACCGGGACAAAACCGCCCGGCAAGATGCGACAGACAGTCGATTTCAGGGGACATACACGATGAATGAAATGCCTTATTCCAAGAGTGGCAAAGCAGCCAGACGCAATCATTTTGCGCTCGTTGCCGCAGCCCTTGCAGCACTCACTTTCGCGACGGCCTCATGCGCCGTGGTCGAAGACGCTGCTTTCATCAAGACCGCATCAGCGGATGCGACGACAATGAAGACGCGGGTTGCTCCAACCAAGGCCTCCTACGGCTACGACAAGACAGGCAATGCAGCTGTGACGCTTGTTGCCGACGCGTCGTCCGAGACACCTTCGATATCGCGACATTCCTATTCCGGTTCTTCTCCCTATATTTGCTCGCCGAGCGGATTTGGCCAGAAGTCCCGCTGCTTCCTGAGACCATAAGTCTCAGGCAGGAACATCGGTGGAAACTGGCGCCCGGGCGGCCTCGGCCTGCCTGACCCTCAGTTCTTCCAGCCGGAGAAGGTAGCGTCGTCGCCCTTGTTGAAGAAGCGCGACGCCGCCTCCGTTCGGTTGCGCACGTTCATCTTCTTATAGATGTTGCGAACGTGAACCTTCACTGTGTTCTCGGACAGATGCAGCCTGTCAGCGATGATCTTGTTTTGCGTACCCTTGCAAAGCAGGTCGAGGATTTGCACCTCACGCGTCGTCAGCGCCGCCATTTCGCCCCTGTTTACTGCAAGGGCGTCGGCGCGGTTGGCGATCACGGCGTTGTTCTGAACGCTCTTGCCGCTGACGGCCTGGGAATAGGGTGTGAGCTTACCGAGAAGAGCCGCGGGAAAATGTTCTCCGCCCTTCATCAAAAGGTCGACCGCCGCCATGAACACGTCAAGCCGCAGATTGAGCGGCAACACGCCATCGATGACGCGCATTCCCACCAGCTGCTTCAGCGGTTCCTCAAACCTGTCGATGGTTTCGACCACCAGTGCGATCGGCGCATCCGGGTGCTTCTCGCGGATTGCCGCAAGAACATTGTGGAGCCGCTCGCCCGACATGCGATATGGCAGCACCAGCCGGACATTGGCGCCGTAGTCGTCATTGATAGTCGCCGACGAAGTAACGCTCACCACCGCGAATGTGGGGAACTTTTTGCCCAGCGCCTCCACGAGGCACTCGGAAAACAGGTCCGGATCCGCTATGATCAATAAAGTTCCATTTATAGGTGAAACGGCGTTTTTTGTTTTGCCGCATAATCTGAAGTTCCCATGAACATTGACGCCTCCCTAAAGCGCTTACGCATTACATTCTTTTGGTTGTGCGATATGTCGTTCGTCAGGCTACCCTTGAAAACCCAAGGGACATTTGGACCCTGAAGCCATGTCAACTATCATTAATTACCCGTTAATTAAGGAGGCTAATACGAAAAGCTGTGTAAATAAATGGCCCATACGGGTTATTTTTTACATTAGGCATACAAAATTGATTACGGTGATAAAGAATCATTCACTTTGAAATCGCCCGAGGAACAAAAGCGTTGGAAAAGCGTCCGTTCCGGTTTTGCAATCCGAGAAAATATAACTTTTAGTTGAGATCTCTTTGCATACCTACCTGCCGAACGAGCCTCACGGATGTTCCGTTTCGGGATAAAAGCCCCTTCTCTCCGAAATAAACCATGTTTTTCGAAAAGCCGCTTCCTGTAGCCGAAGCTACTGTTTTTTTACGGCGGCAGAGGTGGAAGCGCGCCTGCATTCGCCCTCTCACATATATATTCGGGGGTAAAGGTGCCGATATGGCTAACCCGAATTGATATCTAGGAAGCGCGATTTTTCTGCGGCACAGTCTGACCGTCGCTGAACGGCGGCTGATTGAAAGACAAGCCCGGCCTTTGACGTGTGTTTGCTAAAGCCGGTTCCTTTTCAAGAAAACATGCAAACGAAAAGACGAAAGCCACCGCGCTCCCCTTTGGAGCGAGGAACGGATTTGTGCGCCTTTTTATCGAGTAGCGCACAAGGGCTGAACGAAAAGAGCCCGGTCACGGGCCGATGCCGAACCGCAGATGAGACGTACCGAGTGCATCTGCAAACATCAATCTTTGTACAACACGGAGCAAGCGCGAAAAAATCCCGTTTGAGATGAGAGGGATTTCGAAAGCTGCTCCGAGCTTTTTCGGAGGAAATCGAAATGGGTTACAATCCACAGCCGGCCGGCGACGACATCACCAAGATCGGCGCGCTTGCCGACGGTTTCGCCAACACCTCGACCAATGACGCCAAGGTGGAAGACAGCAATGTCGGCACCGCAAACGGTGAAAACCGCAACAACGACAACAGCGACAACAGCACCAATGTGGATGTTGACGCCAAGGTCGATGTTTCCGCCAATAACGGCGACAATCGCGACAACGACTATGACTGGAGCTATGACAGCAAGTCCTATAGCGATAACGACACGACCACCAAGACCAGCACCGAAACCAACACCGATATCAAGGTCGATTACGACTGGAGCTACGAAAGCAAGTCGTACAGCGACAATGATACCAATGTGAAGACGATCACGGATACGGACACCAAAACGTCCAACTATTCCGACAACGACACCTCCACCAAGACCACGACGACCTCCGACAGCTTCAACTCCGCGGACAGCTACTACAAGTCGGATGACGACTTCGGTAACATCACCGGCGTCAAGGATGTCGGCAATCTCGGCATCGCCGGCGGGGACCTCACCTTCAACCTGGGTGACGACTTCTCCTTCACGCTCGATGTCGACAACATCCTCAACAGCTCGCTTAACGGCGACGGCAATGACACCGGCTTCAGCATGGTGCAGGCCAACCACCTGGCAGACCAGGATCAGGCCTACGACATCAAGATGCAGAATGGCGGTGCGGAAAACCACCTGAGCGCCAATGCCGGCGACGCCTATGGCGCGGAAGGCATGGACGGCAAGGGATGGGACCTCAAGGCCGGCGACGACGCAGCAGGCACCAGCACTGCGGATGCATCGGCAATCCTTGCAAATTCCGGCTTCCATCTGGAACTGGTGCAGGGCGCCAACATGCTCTCCAATGCCGTTGACGTCACGATCACAGGCGGTAACTCGCATGTGTCTGATGTCGGTGAGGATCACTCCTGATACCCACCTCTTGACGAAAAGAGCTGCACCGGCACCCGCCGGTGCAGTTCGCGGTTGAAGGACCAGTCTGCGCAAACGAAGCGCCGCCTCTGAGACGGGTGCCGTGCGCAGCCTCAGGCTCTGCCGCGATGATCAGGGAGGGACCTCCAATGCATATCGACAAGATTTCCGACATGATCGCGCATTTCATCGGCATGTTCGACACGGTGGTCGAGGAAGCGCGTCTGAGAAGCAACTATAGCGAAGGCCCTGCGCATTCCGATCCTGACCGGTTACCGGAGGATGAGGCAGCAAGGCTGCTCGACAAAAACTACGACGTCCCGCTCGAGGATTACGATCCCGGCGTCAAATATCGCTCCGGCTATTACGATTTCGACTACATGCGACCGCATTTCGCCCGCGCTGTCGAATACGACATGCAGCAGCTTGCAAATGCCATCCCGGTCGATATTTCCGGCGCGCATTTCCGTTTTCCCGGCCGCCTTTCCTTTGATGAGCGCGAACTGGTGGTTCATACCGGTCCCGGCTCGGTAGCCGGCCATCTTACGCAGGTCAATATTCTCCAGGACGATGACTATCTGAACATGACGGACGGCCCGAATGTGGCGCGCGACACGACCTTCGTGACCGCGCGCACCGTCGAGTTTTACAACGAAGCCGCCGTCTTCACGCCCTTTTCCACCTTCCAGCGCACCGACAGCTACGACGCCTTGCAGGCGCTCGCCAAATCCGCGCACGACTATATCGAACACGCCCGCGACAATGACGTTACCTCGCTTGGCACCGGTGCGGACCAGGATTTCGTTCTGGCCGGCAATGATATCAACGGTCTTTATATCAATGGCGCGGTGGCCTACGACAAGCCGACGCTCGATGACTTCATGCCGGACCGCGGCATTGCCAAACCCGCCGAGGCACCGGAAAAAAGCGACGTTTCCCTGCATGAGGATAGCCCGGCCGGCAACAGCCTCGACATCGCAGCAGGCGCCAATGTCGTCGCCAACATCGCCACGCTGGTCAATACCGGCGTCATGACCTCTGTCACCGCCGTCATGGGCGATTATCACCAGATCGACGCCATCACCCAAGCCTATATCTACAGCGACCGGGACGAGATTTCTTCCGTCTTCACGCACTCGGAGGATCAGGCGGCAACGGCCGCTTACAACATCGCCAGCTTTCAGCGCAGTGTCTATCCGGGCGCTGAAAATGCCGCAGCTGACAGCCATGAGAGCGGCGAGCCGCCGATATTCCCCACCGCCTGGCGCGTCAGCGTGCTGGAAGGGGATGTGTCCTTCGTCCACTGGATCGAACAATACCAGTTCATCAGCGACAATGACACGATGACCGTCACCACCTCGGGTGCGAGTGTCAGCCTTTTGACGGGCGGCAATGCCGCGCTCAACATCGCCAATTTCCTCGGCATCGGCATGCAGTATGATCTGATCATCGTCGGCGGCAATGTGCTGGACATGAACCTCATCAGCCAGATTGCCGTGCTTTACGACAATGACTGGGCTCGCGCCAATCCCGATGCGCCTGGTGGCGCCACCATTCAATCCGGCAATAACCTGCTCTGGAACGATGCCAGCATTCACAATGTCGGCAGCAATGACCGTTTCGAGACCATGCCGGACTATATGCACCAGACGGTGAACGCGATCAACGAACGCGATCCCAACATGCCGGATGCGCTCGCCCACGACGCCAACTTCGCCGGCTATCAGGGGCTGAACGTCCTTTACATCACCGGCAACCTTTATGATGTCAGCATCATCAAACAGGTGAGCGTGCTCGGCGATTCCGACGACGTGACCCAGGCCGCCGCCAAAGTCCTCGAAAACAACGACAATGCCACGGTCCATATCGATACCGGCAGCAACGCCGTCGTCAATATCGCACAGATCGTCGATTACGACAGCTTCGGCTCGACCACCTATGTCGCGGGCGGCGTTTATTCCGATGCCATCCTGATACAGGGCGGCATCATCGAAAACGACACGTCGCAGCCGACGCAGCACGGCCAGCTGGCAAACGAGGTCATCGCCTTTCTTCACGACGATCCCGCCACCATCCAGAACGAATCCGACGGCGTCATCAATGGCGGCCACGACCTCTCATGGTCCAATGCCCACCCATCCGACGTCATGCAGACGGTCGTTGCGTAACGTCCGGCGAGCGGGGCGGCAAACACGCACCGCAATAGCCGAACCCGCAAACACCGCAAGATCACCGGGGACCGATATAAAATGGATCATATCTCAAGGAAAACGATTGCCGACGGACGCTCGCTGGACTTGCCGCTGGATCAGGAAGCGGAAGACAGCAAACTGACGGACGCCTGTATTTCAGCCATCAACGAAGCCGTCGAAAATCTGCGCCAATTATCCGGTGCGGAACAGGCGGCAAAAACCATTGCATCCCCCACCCAGCCAACACCCCCGCAAACTCCACCCGAACCGCTTGCGAAAACAGGACATCCCGAACAATTGCGGGACGTTCCCCCGGTGAGACCGGCACCACAGCCGGACCGGCAGCCAGCCCCCCCGGCGCAACCGCAGGCCAAGATTGACAATACAGACCTGCCTTTCGTCAAAACCATCGACAATAATGACGGTCCGATCCGCGAAAACGAACGCCGGCCAGTGACGGGTGGTGGCGGCAAGGAGCCGACGGACAATGGCGGCGGAGGAGGCGGAGGTGGCGGCGGCGGAAGCCAGAGCGGCTTCCACAAGCGCAGCGAGCCGATCAATTTCGCCGCAAGTCTTGCCAAGGGCATCGCTGCCGTTCGCCGCAACATGGTGGTGGTGATGCTGTTCACCATCGCCATCAATATTCTGCTGCTCGCCATCCCGCTTTATCTGTTCCAGATTTCCGACCGGGTGCTGACCAGCCGCTCGATGGATACGCTTGTCATGCTGACGGTGGCCGTGCTTGGCGCGGTTCTGCTGCAGGCTTTCATGGACGCCATCCGTCGCTTTATCCTGATGCGCACCGCTGTCGAGCTTGAGGTGCAGCTTGGCGCGCCGATCCTTTCGGCCGCCGCCCGCGCATCCCTGCATGGCAACGGCAAGGACTACCAGATCCTGCAGGACCTGCAGCAGCTGCGCTCCTTCCTGACGTCGGGAACGCTCATTGCATTTCTCGATGCACCGCTGATGCCGCTCTTCATCGTGGTGGTCTATCTCGTCCATCCGCATCTCGGCATCATCATCATGGTCTGCTGCGCCGTGCTGTTCATCATCGCCTGGCTGAACCAACGTTTCACCGCAAGGCAGTTTTCCGAAGCCTCCGGTTATCTGAGCCGGGCCAATTTCCACCTCGATTCCATGTCGCGTAATTCGCAGATCATCAATGCGCTCGCCATGATACCCGAGGCGGTGAAGATGTGGGGCCGTGAAACGGCCGGATCGCTGAAGTCGCATGTGGCGGCGCAGGATCGCAACATCATGTTCTCCGGCGTCTCCAAGGCCGCCCGCATGATCACCCAGGTGGCGCTTCTGGGCTGGGGTGCGCATCTCTCGCTTTCCGGCGAACTGACCGGCGGCATGGTGATCGCGGCCTCCATCATTTCCGGCCGTGCGTTGGCGCCCATCGAAGGCGCGATTGAAGGGTGGCACCAGTTCAACAAATCCGCGGCCTCCTATGGCCGCATCAAGCAGCTTCTCATCAGCTCTCCGCTGAATTTCCCGCGCCTGCGCCTGCCCAATCCGGAGGGGCGTCTCGATGTGGAGCGTATTCTCTTCGTACCGCCGCCGCAAAAGAAGGTGATTTTGAACGGCATTTCCTTTTCGCTGAAAAAGGGGGAATCGCTCGCCATCATCGGCAATTCCGGCTCCGGTAAGACGACGCTCGGCAAGATGCTGGTCGGCTCCATCCTGCCCACCTCGGGCAATGTGCGCCTCGATCTCATGGACCTGCGCAACTGGGACCAGCGGCAATTCGGTGAAAGCATCGGTTATCTGCCGCAGGACGTGCAGCTTTTCCCCGGTACCATCAAGGCCAATATCTGCCGCATGCGCGACGACATCGACGATCGGCAGATTTACGAGGCGGCGGTGCTCGCCGATGTACATGAGCTGATCGCCGGTTTCCCGCAGGGTTATGAAACCGTGGTCGCCGCCGATGGTGCGCCGCTGTCCGGCGGCCAGAAACAGCGCATCGCGCTTGCCCGCGCATTCTTTGGTGATCCCAAATTCGTGGTGCTGGACGAACCCAACTCCAACCTCGATACACAAGGAGAACAGGCGCTGGCCAAGGCGCTGCTGCACGCCAAGAAACAGGGCATCACCACCGTCACCATCACCCAGCGCCCCGCACTTTTGCAATGTGTCGACAAGATCATGGTGCTGAAGGACGGATCGCTCGCCATGTTCGGTGAAAGGATCGAGGTGCTGAAAGCGCTTTCCGGCAATGGCCGTCCGGCCAACCAGTCCCCGCAGATCGAGGGTTGAGGATCGTCATGTTCAAGAAGAAAAACGCCATTGCCGAAATCAAACCACAGGGCCAGCTGGAATGGTACAGCGAGGTGCCGCGCTCCATTCGCCTGCATAGTTCCATCGGCCTTGCCGTGCTGCTCGCCTCCTTCGGCGGCTTCGGATATTGGGCCGGCACCGCACCGCTCTCCTCCGCCATCATCGCCCAGGGCAGCTTTGTCGCCACCGGCAACAACAAGATCGTCCAGCATCTGGAAGGCGGTATCATCAAGGAAATGATGGTCAGCGAGGGCGATACGGTCAAGGAAGGCGACGTACTGCTGACGCTCGACAAGACGACGGCGCTTGCCAATGAGCGCATGTTGCAGCTGCGGCGTCTTCGCCTTGAAACCATCGTGACGCGCCTGCGCGCCGAAGCGCAGGGCGAAAAGAGCTTCAAGGTGCCGGAAATCGTCATGAAGGAAGCCGGCGATCCTGACATCAACTCCATCATCCAGAGCCAGAACATCGTGTTCCACAGCAAGATCGTCAAGCTCGACGAGCAGTTGAACCTGATCGAAAAGAACATCCGCTCTCTGGAATTCCGCTATACGGGTTATAACGGGCAAAAACAGTCCTTCGACCGGCAACTCGCCCTTCTGACGCAGGAACGCGATTCCAAGGAACGGCTCGCCAAGGACGGCGTCATCCGCAAGACCGATATGCTGGCACTGGAACGCGCGATTGCCGACGCCATGGGCGATATCGCCCGTCTGACCGGCGAAATGAACCAGAGTGAGGCGGAAATCGCCAAGTTCAAGCAGGAAGCGGTCATCGCCGTCAACGCCAACAAGCAGGCAGCGCTCGACGCGCTGGAAACAGCGGAATCTGATCTCGACAGTGTCCGGGAACAGGTGCGCGGCGCCGCCGAAGTGCTGGAACGCACCGTCATCCGCTCCCCCGTCAACGGTACCGTGGTGCGGGCCTATTATCACACCCCTGGCGGCGTCATCACCACAGGCAAGCCGATCATGGAAATCCTGCCCGCCCATGTTCCCCTGATCCTAGAAGCACAGGTGCTCAGAACTTCGATCGACCAGCTGCATGAGGGCCAGACCGCCGCGATCCGCCTGTCGGCGCTCAACCGCCGCACCACGCCGGTCCTGAACGGCAAGGTCTTTTACGTTTCGGCCGACAGCATCGAGGAAAATGCCGGCCTTCAGGTCAAGGACGTCTATATCGTGCGCGTGCAGGTTTCCGACGACGAGATCGCCAAGGTCCATAATTTCCACCCCGTGCCCGGCATGCCGGCCGACGTTCTGATCCAGACCTCGGAGCGCACGTTCTTCGAATATCTGACCAAGCCGATCTCCGACAGCATGTCTCGCGCCTTCAAGGAAAGATGAAGAAATATCAGTAACCTATACTGTCTTTTCCGCAGCGCTCAGCATATAATATCCGAATATATTTCGCCGGGGCGGGAGAAGCAGCATGGCGGTGATGTCGGATGTGTTGCTGCTGGTCGGCAGGCTGAATTATGTATGGACCAACACCGAAAGCCTGATGATCTATCTGATCGTCCATCTCCTGAAAGTGGAGAAGGAAGCGGCGATCGTCGTGTTTCTGACGCTCAATACCACACGGGCGCGCATGGACCTCATCGAGCGTCTGGCGAAACTCCCCTCAACGCCGACGCAGGACCGCAAGACCATTCTCTCCATCATGGCGCGGCTGAAGAAAGAAGCGCGGACGCGCAACAAATACAATCATTGCATCTATTCCTTCGACGAAAAGGGCGAAATCGCCAGCACCCAGCTGATGCGGCTGGTGGAGGACGACAGCAAGGTTCGTTACGGCAAGGTTGAACGCATGGACGAGAAGGAAATCGAGCATCTGGAAAAGTCGATTGCCGATATCGTCGATGTCAGCAAGGACATGTGGAAATTCATCCACGCCAGCCCGCATGTCTCGGCGGATTACCTCTAGGCTCTCGTCTGCAACCGCATACCGATCGCCGGGTGAGTTTCACCATTCTGCGCCGCTTTCACTGGCAGGCACAGTTTGCCCGCAGCGAAATAAAGCAGGAACGAGCCGATCTGGTAGGGGAAGATGATATCGATCTCCACGAAGGAGCGCACCACGAACAGCGCGCAGATCGCAAAAAGAATAACGCCCTGCGGATCGCTCTTGCGCATCAGCACCGAGCGCAGATGTCCGAGCAGCGTGCCGTAAAGCACCATGCCGAGCAGCACCATTCCGACGATGCCGTTCTCTACCACCGTCTCGATATAGGTATTATGGAAATGGAAGCCTGTGCGGCCGGTAATGAAGAAGTCGTTCCAAAGCCGTTCGGCATCGGCAAAACCCGCCACCCAGAACCCCTGATAACCGACACCGAGGATCGGCGTCTGTTTAGCCGCCTCTATGCCCTGCTGCCAGAGATAGGTGCGGCCGGTAAGCGTCGAATCCTTGCCGAAAACCCCGAGAATGGCATCGAGCAGGCCGAATTGCAGGGAGGCGACCACAAGCAGCGCACCAAGGCCGCCAAGCACGAAAAATGTCATCTTGCGATTGGCGGGAGACAGCATGCCGATCGGGATGAAGCCGATGATGAGCGCAACCACAGCCGCCGTGGTGATGGTGGATGTGGCCGATTGCGATGCGATGAGGCTATAGGCCGATAAGAGCCCGGTAACACCGGCAATCGGCAGCCAGATGCCCCTCTGTTTCAGGACCAGCACGGAGCCGGCGGCAAAAATGACGCCGAGCGAGGCATAAAAACCGAGCTGGTTCTTCGATGAGAAGGCGCCGACGAAACTATAGGTGCCGTCCAGCGCATCGAAGAGATAGATGCCGAACAGCAGCGAATAGAGCAGAACCACGGCGATGCCGATCAGCGCGCCGCGCGTCAGCGTGCGGATCGAGATGACGCGCATGGCGATCAGGGCGCAGACAATATGCGTCATATATTGGATGGAGGCGCGCATGGTTACCGACGCGGCCTCCGACCAGAAGCTGGACAGCACAGTCAGGATGCCGAAGGCGAAGATCCACAGATAACGCGGATAATTGCCGAGCACCTGCCGGTAATTGACCACCACCAGCGGCAGCCACATGCCATAATAGGCCAGAACCGAGATTTGCCCGAAACGCGACGAATAGGCGAACACGAAGAATGACAGCGCAATAGCCGCCATTCCGAAGATTTCATTGCGTTCGGGATCGATCAGCGCCGATTTGGCAATCCGCATGCAAACCTCACTGCATCAGGATTTCGGACGAAACCTTGATGACGTCGCCGGGCTGAAGCAGGGTGTTTTCTTCCACCTTCACTTCCTTCGGCTTGCCATTTTCCTCACGCACCACGAGATAGGTGATGGTCGCGGATTTGCCCGACGGATCGAAGCGGATCGCTTCGGCCGATTGCGCCAGCGCCTCCGACATCAATTCACGGCTGGTGGTCAGCTGCAGATTGAGCTTGTCGAGTTCCGCTTCGGTGTCCTGCAATTCCTTGGAACGCTGCGCCACCCAGTCGTTGCGCAGGTTGATCTCGTCCTGGGTCGCCTTGTTGATGTCCTGCTTGGCGCGCAGAGACTGCGTATCGATATCAAGAAGGGTGGATTCCACCTCCGCCGCGCGCTCTTCCGCCGAGATACGCCGCTGCGATAACGCAAGCCCCTGTTCATTCAGCCGGTTGACGCGGTCGCGGTCTTCGTTGGCGAGCTGGAGCTGGCGGTTCTGTGTTTCTGATTTTTTATTCAGCGATTCGACTTCGCTCTGCAAAAGGGCATGCAGATCCGTCAACGCCTTCAGCTGAAGCGTATAACGCTCGGTGCGGGATTTCATCAGCGCGCTTTCGCTGGCGAGAAGCGTATCGATCTCGCTGATCTTTTCCATTTCAGGCGTCTTGGCGATGGCCTGATCGCCCTTGACCTCGGCAATCAACCGCGCCTGGCGCGCCAGCAGCCTTGCCCGCTGATTGTCGTAGACGGCGGCATCGCCGCGCGCATTGATGAAGTCGCGGGCAAAACGCTGGCCGGCGTCGGAGCGACGCAGGCCGCCGGCAAGGCTGACAGCCTTCAGCACCGTGAGATTGGCGGCATAGGGATATTCGCCCGGCGTCTGCACGTCGCCGCTGAGAAAGATCGGCCGGAACTGGGCGATTTCGACGGAAGCCGAGGGCAGGTTGCGAAGCGCGAATTTGCTCTGAAGCTGAGCGCCGATCGCCTCACCGACTTCCGAAGGCGTTTTCCCCGAAACATCCAGCTGGCCGATAAATGGCAAGGACAGCGCGCCGGATGGGCCGACGGAATAATCGCCATTGATGACGTCCCAGTTGCGGATGCTGCCATCGGCCGGCTGCCATTCGGCAACACGGATGCGCAGCTTGTCGGCGGTGCCGAGCTTATATTGCCCACCCTCTGCCGCCATTGCGGAGAGCGGTGCGGCCAGGGCGACGGAAGCGGCAAGCACGAGGGCGGCAAGCGGACGGCGGGGGGTGGCAAAAAGGCCGTTCATCGGGAGACTCCCTGTTTGCTGATCGCCATGCAGGCGATCAGACGATAGGCAACCGGGCAAGCCCGGCTGCGCAGCGCCGCAGAAGCGGCCGCTATTGTTAGCACCAATGACGCACCCGAAGACCGGACTTGGGATCCCGGTCGGGTGCGTGTCGAAACGAAAATCGATAAAGCCGAACTCAATATTGATTTCAGTAGCTGCCGCGCGACAGGCACACGGCGGGAATGGTCTTGACGATGATGAAGACATCCTGCCGCATCGACCAGTTCTGCACATATTGCGTGTCGAAAGCCACGCGGGTCTTGTAGGATACGTCGTTACGGCCGCTGATCTGCCACAGGCCGGTCAGGCCCGGACGGGTGCTGAGATAATAAGCGGCAGCGCTTTCATAATAGCTCAACTCCTCGTCAACGACGGGGCGCGGGCCAACCACGCTCATTTCACCACGTATGATGTTGAGGAGCTGCGGCAGTTCATCAAGGCTAAGCTTGCGTAGCACGGCGCCGACCGCGGTGACACGCGGATCGTTCTTGAGCTTGCGGGTCGCGCGCCATTCCTCGGCGGCTTCCGGGTTGGCGGCAAGATATTGCCGCAACATCTCGTCACCGTTCATCGCCATCGTCCTGAATTTCAGGCAATGGAAATAGCGGCCATTATGTCCCACACGCCGGTGACCATAAAAGATCGGACCGGGATCGGAAAATTTCACCAGAGCGGCGATCAGCAGGAAAATCGGGCTGAAGATGAGCAGCGCAAGTGCAGCCGATGCCATATCGAAGCTGCGTTTTGCGATGCCCCCGATAGGGAAACTGACATCGAAATCTTCGGAACTGAGTGTCTGTTCAGCCGATTGGGTCGCGGACTTCATAGAGAGAACTCCATTTATGTTTTGCGATTGGTCGGTGCCCGAAGGCGCGTCTTTCCGTCTAAAGGAGATAACAAGTCTGTGTTCGGAATTTGATGCTAATGGATTTTTTGTAAGGCACATTGCCCATGACCGTCTATGCGATTTCTTGCGGCGGCGGTCGATCAACCTCCGGGCAATATTAAGCGTTGCATAAAAAAGAAACAAATGCGCTTAGGGCCATGTGCGTAGAGCATGGGTGGCCTCCTGGCATGTATTGTATTTTCGACCGCCTACAGTCTTTTCTTATATGTTTCTTATGGCTTAATCGGATGACACAGGAACGCCAAGAACAGCCATGCGTGTAACAGACTATTAATTTTTTTTGCGCCGCAGCAAGATTGCGGCAATGCATATAAAATTTGACATATTAGGCGGGATTTTTTTACCCGACACTCGGCCTTCGCCAAGAAAAAGCGATGGAAAAATTGCAAGAGCGGCGCAAAAGCGGCAAAATAATGGCAAAAAACTGCGCTGGAGCCGCAGAATATCTTCAAAATATTCGAGCCCCGACCGGGATTCGGCTCCGCTTGCGATAACCAGAGTGCTCTGCAACCCTCACATCAAGCAGAACGCTGTGGAATCAGAAGGTGGGCGGCGTACAGGCGCTGATGACTTCACAGGGCACGGGACCGACGCAGCGGAAGCGATGCGGCCTGCGGCTCTCGAAATAATAGGCATCGCCCGGCCCCAGCACCCGCCGCTCCTCATCAACCGTCACTTCCAGACGCCCGGAGAGGATGATGCCCCCCTCCTCGCCATCATGCACCAACGGCACCTTGCCGGTATCGGCACCCGGCTGGTAACATTCCTTCAGGATTTGCAGGCTGCGGCCGAAGACGTTGTCGCCCACCTGCCGGAAGGAGATCGGCCCCTTGCCGATTTCGACCAACTCATCCGCCCGATAGAAGGCCTTGCGGTTTGTCTCCGGCTCGAAGGCGAAAAATTCGGCGAGGCCGATCGGTATACCGTCCAGAATACGCTTCAGCGCTCCGACGGACGGGTTGGAGGTATTGCTCTCGATCAGCGAAATCGTTGAATTGGTCACACCGGCGCGCTTTGCCAGTTCACGCTGGGAAATGTTGTGACGCAGCCGTAAATGGCGCAAACGCCCGCCTATATCCACCGACATGCTGCCGCCCCCGTTACCGTTGTTCGAAATATCGAAAACACTGCATTTCGCCTACAGCATTTTCAATGACTTGGCCACAGAGAGAAAAGGGCTTGTTCACTCTGAAAAATAGCTTTCAATCATCGGCAACGAACAGGAGAACCATGATGGACAACCCCAGCCGATCCAATTCCACCTCACTCGACAGCTACTGGATGCCATTTACCGCCAACCGGCAGTTCAAGGCCAATCCCCGCCTGCTGACGAGCGCCGAGGGCATGTATTACACCAGCAATGACGGCCGCCAGGTTCTCGATGGCACGGCTGGCCTGTGGTGCGTCAATCTCGGCCACGGCCGCCAGCAGATCGCCTCCGCCGTCAAGCACCAGCTTTCGACCATGGATTACGCGCCCTCCTTTCAGATGGGCCATCCCGTCGCCTTCGAATTCGCCGAGCGGCTGGCGGAAATCGCCCCCGGCCCTGAAGGTGCAAAGCTTGATCGCGTTTTTTACACCGGCTCAGGCTCGGAATCGGTCGATACGGCCCTTAAGATCGCCATCGCCTATCAGCGCGCCATCGGCCAGGGCACCCGCAGCCGCCTGATCGGCCGTGAGCGCGGTTATCACGGCGTCGGTTTTGGCGGCATCTCCGTCGGCGGCCTCGTCAACAACCGCCGGGTTTTCCCGCAGATACCCGCCGACCATCTGCGTCATACCCATGATCCTGCAAGGAACAGCTTCGTGAAGGGCCAGCCCGAGCACGGCGCAGAACTTGCCGACGATCTGGAGCGGCTGGTCGCCCTGCATGGCGCGGAAACCATCGCTGCCTGCATCGTCGAGCCAGTGGCCGGCTCCACCGGCGTGCTGGTGCCGCCAAAGGGTTACCTGGAGCGCCTGCGTGCCATCTGCGACAAGCACGGCATTCTGCTGATCTTTGATGAAGTCATCACCGGTTTCGGTCGCATGGGCTCATCCTTCGCCAGCAACTATTTCGGTGTTACGCCTGATATCGTCACCACCGCCAAGGGGCTGACCAATGGCGCGATCCCCATGGGCGCGGTCTTCACCAGCCGCAAGGTGCATGATGCGCTGATGCATGGCCCGGAAAGCCAGATCGAGCTGTTCCACGGCTATACCTATTCCGGCCATCCCGTCGCCTGCGCCGCCGGCATTGCCGCGCTCGATATCTATCGCGATGAAGACCTTTTCACCCGCGCATCCGAATTGCAGGATGTCTGGCACGACGCCATCCATTCGCTGAAGGGCCTGCCGAACGTTATCGACATCCGCACTATCGGCCTCATCGCCGGCATCGAGCTGCAATCGCGCGACGGCGCCATCGGCGCGCGCGCCTATGATATCTTTGTGGATTGCTTCGAGCGCGGCCTGCTTGTCCGCGTCACCGGCGACATCATCGCCCTCTCGCCGCCGCTGATTGCCGAAAAACCCCATTTCGACGACATCGTCTCGATCCTCGGTGACGCGCTGAAACGCGCAAATTAAAAGTATAAATTTCTAATATAGGAAAGGCTACAATACAAATTGCAGCCTTTTTTCGCTTTTATCAAAATCATCCCGCACATAGATCATTTATTAAGCATGTTCTATTATTTTTCTGCAGTATAACCAACAGCGCGGGAACGTCTCCATGGCGTCGATTCAGAAAAAGATAATATTGGCAAGCATTGCGATCTTTTCCATCACCGGCGCCGCCACGGGCGTTGGCATGTGGGCAACGGAAACGCTAAACCGTAACAGTGAATATGTCGCACTTTCGGCCGAAGTGCTGCGCAACCACATGCAAGCGGACATGATGCATGATGCATTGCGCTCCGACGTACTTGCCGCCATTCTTTCCACCAATGCCAGCATGGGCCTCGACCTTAAGGCGGTTGAGGCTGACCTTGGCGAACATGAAGCCAGCTTCCGCGAAATGATCGAGGCCAACAGGTCCCTGTCAGCAGGCACAAACGTCAAGGCCGTGATTGATGGCGTCGAAAAACCACTGCTCGCTTATATGGAAGCGGCCAATGCGGTTGTCGGCCTTGCGGGTTCCCGCCCGGAAGAGGCGATCAAGCTGATGCCCGAGTTCATGCGGCAATTCTCGGCGCTGGAAAAAGCGATGGAAGTGGCCGGCGACCAGATCGAGGCCCTGTCCGATGCCGCCTCGGCCGAAAGCGAAAAGACCAAGGCGACCATCAACCTTGCCTTGAAGGTCCTGCTGGTTCTGGCGGCAATCTTCTCCGTCGGGCTTTTCCTTCTCACCCGCAGATCGGTTATCCAACCCATCCTGCAATTGTCAAAGAACATGGAAACATTGGCGGGCGGCGATACGTCTCAGCCACCCTCCGGCATCGATCGCAAGGACGAGATCGGCTCCATGTCCGGCGCGGTCGAAATATTCCGACAGGCGGCAATCGCCAATCAAGTGCTTGAAGAACAGGCGGCGGCAGCCCGCCGGCAGGCGCAAGCCGATCAGGAAGCAGCACGCCAGCAGGCCGAGGAGGACGCTTCCGAACGGCTGCGCATTGCCACATCCGGCCTCGCTAGCGGTCTGAAGCGGCTGGCTTCGGGTGATCTGGCGTTCCAGCTCGATCAGGCCTTCGCCCCGCAATTTGAAGCCCTGCGGCATGATTTCAACAGTTCTGTCCGGCAGCTGGCCGAAACATTGTTTGCGATTTCCGATGGCATCGGCACGATAGACGGCAGCAGCCGCGAGATTGCCGCCGGCGCCTCTGACCTTTCCCGCCGCACGGAAAATCAGGCAGCCTCCCTCGAACAGACCGCCGCAGCGCTGGAGGAAATCACGGCCAATGTTTCAAACGCCAACAAACGCACGTCTGAGGCGCGGCTTGCCGCCACCGACGCCAACCATAGCGCCCTGAAATCGGTCGAGGTGGTCAGCCACGCCGAAGAGGCGATGCGCCGCATCGAGACATCATCGCGACAGATTACCGGCATCATCGGCGTCATCGACGAAATCGCCTTCCAGACCAATCTTCTGGCGCTGAATGCCGGGGTGGAGGCCGCCCGCGCCGGTGAGGCTGGTAAAGGTTTTGCCGTGGTGGCGCAGGAAGTGCGTGATCTTGCCCAGCGTTCCGCAAAGGCCGCAAGCGAAATCCGTGACCATATCCGCCAATCATCGGCAGAAGTGGAAAGCGGCGTGAAGCTGGTTCTCGATACCGGTACGGCGCTGAAGGATATCGGCGAACGCATCGCCGGCATCGACCAGCACATGACGGCGATTGCGACATCAGCCGCCGAACAGTCGACGGGACTCGCCGAAATCAACGCGGCCGTGAACTCCATGGATCACGCCACCCAGCAGAATGCGGCCATGGTGGAGCAATCCACCGCAGCTTCGGCTACGCTTGCCGCGGAAACGGCAAAGCTGCGCGCGCTGGTTTCACGTTTCCGTCTGGATATGGAAGATGTTGGTGGCCAAGACATTATCCGTCACGTGGCCTGAGACGGAAGCATTGCGTTGCCATCCGTCCATCGTTTCCAGCCGCTGATTTCAGCGGCTGGAAATTCTTGTCTATCAGTAAGTCTGAACCGGCTGCGACAGGCCGTCGCCGACAACGCCATTGCCATATTGGGCAACGGGCACGCCTTCCTGGCCGATCGGCACGCCCTGCTGCACCGGGCCGAGCGCCGTCACCACGATCGGCGTGCCATCCGGCACGCGATTATAGAGATCGACGATATCCTGGTTGATGAGGCGCACGCAGCCTGACGATACCGACTTGCCGATGGTCCACCATTCGGGCGAACCGTGCAGGCGGTAGATCGTGTCCTTGCCGTCCTTGAAGATATAAAGCGCACGCGCGCCGAGCGGGTTCTTGAGGCCCGGCTCCATGCCGCCATTGCGGCTGCTATAGGGCTCCAGCTCCGGCTGACGGGCGATCATTTCATCGGGCGGTGTCCAGCGCGGCCATTGGCGCTTGTACTGGATGACGCCGCGACCGGCCCATTCGAAACCGGCGCGGCCGAGGCCGACGCCATAACGCATGGCCTGACCGTTCTCATAGGTGAGGTAAAGGAAATGGTTGGCCGTATCGACGACGATGACGCCGGGACGCTCGCCCGTGGGATTGGCCACCATCTGCCGCAGGAACTGGCGCGGAATCCGCTTATAGGGAATTTCCGGCAGCGGAAACTGTTCGTCCGGCTTGGGGCCGTACATCAGCGCATACATCGGATCTTCTGCGGGGGCGGCCGGCCGTGCGGCTTCACGCGCCGTGGTGTTGCAGCCGGCAAGGCCGGCAAGCGCCAATCCACCTGCTCCAAGCAGGAAACCCCGCCGGGTCGTTGTCGTCTCGTTCAATTGAAAAACCTCATTTACGTCATCTCACACTGGCAAAGGGGTCTGCCAGCGCCGCATCGGGGCGGCTGATAGGGTACTTCGTGCCGGAAACCTGCGATGCCATGGACTTGGCGCCGCTGGACTTCAGAATGGCACGGAAGCTCGGATGCATGCCGCCGTCTACATACGCGCTGAGAGGTACGGAAGTTCCCTCGTTCATCGCGGCGGCAATTTTTTGTTGTTCCTCGGCCAGTTTCGACGCCACCGCCGGGTCCGGCTGATTGGTGGCTGGCGGGCAGGCCGCCAGAGGATCAGCAGGCTCGCCTTCGGCGAATTCGCTGTTGAAGACATATCGCCGGCCGCAAACGGAGACCTTGGGCTGGCGGCGCGTCACCTCGAAATAGTCGTAGCCTTCCTTGAGCGTACGCCAGAAGGGCATGTTGGGATCGTCGCGATGCGCCACCATGTTTCGTGCGCTCATGCGGAAGGGATAGGCCTGTACCTGAAAACGATCCTGCCCGCCCTGCAGCGCACGCGCCACGACGGCGTAAATCTCGCCCACCTGTTGGTCGGTCATGGCGTAACAGCCGGACGACGAACAGGCGCCATGCACCATCAGCGCTTCGCCGGTGTAACCGAGCGCCGATTCCAGCCGGTTGGGATAACCGAGATTGAAGGAGACGTAATATTGCGAATTCGGATTCAGCATGCCGGCCGAGACGTGATAAAAACCTTCCGGCGCCTGCCGGTCACCGGTCTTCATCTTCGGCCCGAGCTTTCCGGACCAGCGGCACATGGGATAGGTTTTCAGCAGCGCATAGCTTCCGGTCTTGTCGACCTTCCAGACCTCAAGCTCGCTTTCCTGCTTGAAAATACGAACGAGGACCGGGCTTTCCGGCCGCATGCTCTTGGCAGACATCTGCGCCATCATCTTGGACGACAGCTTCGGCGGGTCCTTCTTGACGCTGTCGAGACCCATGGAGGTGCACGCAGCAAGACCGCCGCCGATCGCGACGACCGCAGCTACTCTTACCCCCGCCATCACCTTCAGCCGTAACCCCGCAACCGCGAAATCCAGCAATGCCTTCATGTCCATGGATCGTTCTGCTCGCCTGATTTGCCCGCCTTTCCGGCAGACGCTTAACTAGCGAAGGTGGCCATAACGCGGCAACCTCGCACATGGACAAAGTCTCGTGAACAGACGTTACCCTTTCGTTAATCATAAGGACACAAGCCCGTGAGGAGCGGGGCAGACGGACACACTTATCGAAGCAGCCCCTGCCCGCCATCGATCCATACCGGTGTGCCGGTAATGTGGCGCGACGCGTCCGATGCCAGAAAACCGATCAGCGCGGCGACATCGTCGCTCGACCCCGCCACGCCGCCGGTCACGGGAATATCGCCAGCTGGAAAACGAACCGGCACCTCGGTCTTTTCGCGTCCGCGTATATCGGTGTTTTCGTCAATTGCCGTTTCAATCTCGCCCGGACACACGGCATTCACGCGGATGCGGTGACGCCCAAGCTCCAGCGCCAGTTGCTGGGCCATGGCAAGCTGCCCCGCCTTGGTCACGGAGTAGGCGGTAGCGCCGGGGGAGGTAAAGGTGCGGGTGCCGTTGATCGAGGAGACGATCACGATGGAGCCGCCACCGGCCGCCTTCAGATGCGGTACGCTGGCATGCACGGTGAGATAGGTGCCGCGCAGGTTGATGCGGATCGTATCGTCCCACTCGGAAGGCTTCAACTCATCGATGGGCGCCCAGACACCGTTGACGCCAGCGTTCGCCACCACGACATCGAGGCGACCGAAATCCTCCACGAGCGCTGCGACCGCGTGTCGCATGGCCGCCTCGTCCGAAACATCGGCGAGAAGAACTTTGGAAGAGCCGGATGCGGTCTTTATCTCCTCGGCCACGGCCTGCAATTCGGATTCGGTGCGGCCGAGCAAGCCAACCGAAAAACCTGCCGCAGCCAGATGAAGGGCGGCGGCACGTCCGATGCCGGAACCTGCGCCGGTGACGAGAGCAACTTTGCGATGAGCCAATGTCACACCCCGCCTTTTCTCGAGGCTATCGAGGTGACGGTGGCCGAAACCGGATCACTGGCTGGAAAGCTGTCTTCCAGTCCCTCGTCCAATTCCTCTTCCAGAATATCGCGATCCTTCGCGGTGCGGGCGCTTGCCTGACCATGCGGACCATCACCCTGCGCCGTTCCAAGCGCGGAAAACTGCGACGACGCATCAGCGCCGTGGCGGGTGCCGAAAGCCGTCAGCTGAACCATCACCGCACTGGCGCGCTTGATGGCCTCTGCATCATCGATCCCTTCCAGTCCATCGGCGAGACGGACGGAGACCTGGTCGCCGTCGCTGCCGACGAACTCGACGGATATGACGCCGTTATTGCGTTTTACATAGGTCGTGGAAAGTTGCATGACATGCCCTCCGATTTGAAAAGTATCGGCTTATCCAGCCGATGCGGTAACACTGAAACCTGAATTCACAACGATGGCAGAGCGGAAGGGGTTCCAGATGAATCAGGCCTTTAGCCCGGAAATGCAGGCGAATTTCTTCAAGCGTGACGCGCTGGATGTGGCCCGTGCGCTCATCGGTGCGGAATTTCGCGTCGGCAATGCCGGCGGCATCATCGTGGAAACCGAAGCCTATCATCCGGACGACCCGGCATCCCACGCCTTCAACGGGCAGACCCCACGCAACAGGGCAATGTTCGGCCCGGCTGGCCATCTTTATGTCTACCGGTCCTATGGTATTCACTGGTGCGCAAATTTCGTCTGTGCGCCCGGCTCTGCCGTGCTTCTGCGGGCGATCGAACCGCTGACCGGCCTGGACATGATGAAACTGCGGCGGAGAACCGATAAGCCAAAACTTCTGTGTTCCGGCCCCGGCAGGCTTTGTCAGGCCATGGCGATTACCGGCGACATGGACGGCATGCCGCTCGACGCCCCTCCGTTTTTTCTGCGGTTGCCGAAGGAAGCCGCAGCGGTTACCAGCGGCAGGCGCATCGGCATCAGCCGCGCTGTGGATTATCCATGGCGCTTCGGGCTTGCAGGCTCGGTGTTCATCAGCAAGAAGTTCGAAAACTCCGAGAATAAAGCCATCTAGAGGACTTTTGGCGGCTGATCGTTTTCGTCGGGATTGGGGGTCGGAATTTCATCCGGCAGCCTGTCGGGTTCCGGCTCTTCCATCGGCGGAATATCCGGCTGCGGCGGCACCGGCATTGGTGGTTCGGGATAGGGTTCGACGGGAACGGTCGACATCGCGGCCTCCTGATATAAATGCGCGATCCGAAACAGATTGCGCTTTCATCTATCGGGACAACGCGCGTGCGCCGTCGCCATTCAGGCGGCGCAACGCACAAATTCGCCCATCGGTCATATGCCGATCAGGTCCCTCCGGTCCGGTTGCGCCGCCCCGTGGTTGTACAGGGAAAACGCCGGGACCGGCCGTCCGTTCCGTTTTTTGAAGAAGCTTTTTTGACGGCTCAGGCAAAACCGAGCGCGCTACGGGAAATATCGCGGTTTTCGCAATAATCGCGGGAATGGGCCTCATGGCCATGCTCACGGGCTGTCGAACGGGTCAGTTCCGGGCTTGGAACATTGAGCAGCGCGTCGGCGTAGGTGCCGGTCGCTTCCACATCATCAATCACAGGCTGCTGTTGCGGTTTTAAAAATTCAAACATCCGTCGTCCTCCTTCGACACGTCCCCTCAACGCGCCGGCCCAAGTCCTGTTCCATAACGAACACGACTGCTTCGATTATACATGAGATGTCGCCGCCGTATAGATGACGAAAGGCGAACGTTATCAACTGACGTTCACAAAATGGAGTGGAATCAGTGAGCTATGCCGACAAGCTCAGGCAGGCCCAACCGACTCCCGCAGGATCAGTTCCACCGGCCACAATTCCTGCACTTCGCGCACCGCCCTGCCGCCGATGATCTGCAAAAGCAGGTCCGTCACCCGCATGCCGGCCATGCGCATGGGGGAGCGGGTGGTGGAAAGCGGCGGCATCATGCTTCCCGGGGTGAGATAGGGAAACACGTCATCATGGGCGATGACGGAGACGTCCTTGCCGATCGTCAGACCCAACTGGGTCGCCGCGCGATACACACCTTGCGCCGTCATCATCGCACCCGCAACGAAGGCCGTCGGACGCGGTGTCTGCTCCAGAAGCGAGCGGGCGAAGCGAAAAGCCGTCTCCTCGCTGAAATGCTCGCTGATCATGAAACGCGGATCCGGCGTGATGCCGTGGGTCGCCAGCGCATCGCGAAAACCCTGTTCCCGATCCTGCACGAAGGTACGGCCGACCGGACCGTTGATGAGAGCAATCCGCCTGTGTCCACGCTCCAGAAAATGGATCGTCGGACGATAGGTCACGTCATGATTGTCGATATCGAGCCAGGCGTGTTCGAAGGGCGTCTTCGAGCGGCCATGCACGATGAACGGCACACCCAGACGGTTGAGCAGCGCAACGCGCTCATCCTCCGGGCGCGGTGAATGCACGATGATGCCATCCACCCGTCCGCTCGACGCAAGCCGGCTGAAAATCGCCAGTTCCTCGTCAAGGTCATTGTCGACAGTCACGCTGACGAGGATGTCGGTCTCTTCCCCTTCCAGCCGGGTCGCCATTCCACCCATGAATTCCGAGAAGAAATGCCCGCCGCCTGAACGACCCATGACGACACCGATGGCACCCGCCCTGCCAGTTGCCAGCCGCACCGCGTTGGCATTGGGCCGGTAGCCGTATTTCAGCGCAGCCTCCATCACCCGCTGCCGCGTTTCCTCGCGCACCTCGGGATAGCCGCCAAGCGCCCGGCTGACGGTGGTGGGCGACAGCCCGACCTTCTCTGCGAATTCCTTGAGCTTCATATTTTTTGCCAATTTGCCCCTGCATGCGTTGCCGCTGCGGATTTTTCAAGCCGACAAAAATTGAAAACGATTTCAATTTTCTTTCAACTGAAACCTTACAGTTGGATTTCCTGAAAGGCAAAGCCGAAAAATTCCAGACGAAAACCCCCAATTTTCGCTCAATTAGAAAGAGTATTGACAGATTGTCTAGCTTTTGCGAGCTTTCCGTCAGTCAAAAGCGCTTTCAATTTTGAGGATAGTCGGGAGCGTCAACGGAGGAGTTTGACAATGAATATTTCCATGAAGACTTTGTTCCTGTGTGGAGTGGTGTTTTCTGCAGCTGTTTCCGCGCAGGCAGCTGAACTTTCGATCGCCGCCAATTCGACCGGCAAGAACGTCGCGTTCTTCCGCGAACGCATCGCCGCCTTCGAGAAAGAAACCGGCCACAAGGTCAATCTCGTCACCATGCCGTCATCATCAAGCGAGCAGTTCAGCCAGTACCGGCTTTGGCTTGCCGCCGGCAACAAGGATGTCGACGTCTACCAGACCGACGTGATCTGGGCGCCGCAGCTGGCCGAGCAATTCGTGGATCTGACCGCAGCGACCAAGGATGTCATCGGCGATCATTTCCCCTCCATCGTCGCCTCGCAGACGGTTGACGGCAAGCTCGTCGCCATGCCGATGTTCACCGACGCACCGGCGCTGTTTTACCGCAAGGACCTTCTGGAAAAATACGGCAAGCAGCCGCCGAAAACCTGGAAGGAACTGAGCGAGACCGCCAAGGAAATTCAGGACAAGGAACGCGAGGGCGGACAGAAGGACCTCTGGGGCTTCGTTTTCCAGGGCAGCGCCTATGAAGGCCTGACCTGCAACGCGCTGGAATGGATCGCCTCCGCCGGCGGTGGCCATATCGTCGAAAGCAACGGCGATATCTCGATCAACAACGAGAAGGCTGCAGCCGCCATCGAAACAGCCAAGGGCTGGGTCGGCACCATCGCGCCGCAGGGCGTGCTTGCTTATAAGGAAGAGGAAGCGCGCGGCGTCTGGCAGACCGGCAATTCCGTCTTCATGCGCAACTGGCCCTATGCCTATGCGCTCGGTAACGGCGCCGACAGCGCCATTAAAGACAAGTTCGGCGTCACCCCGCTTCCGGCCGGTGCAGAAGGTGAAGCCCCTGCCTCGACACTCGGCGGCTGGAACCTCGCCGTTTCGAAATATTCCGACGATCAGGAAGCGGCCATCCAGCTCGTGAAATTCCTGGCATCGAAGGACACCCAGAAGCTGCGCGCAATCCAGCTTTCCAACATGCCGACGATCGCCTCGCTTTACGACGACAAGGATGTCGCGGCCGCCCAGCCCTTCATGCCGACATGGAAGCCGATCTTCCAGACCGCCGTTCCGCGTCCATCCGCCTCGGCCAAGGTAAAATACAACGAGGTTTCGGCCAAGTTCTGGGGCGCCGTGCACAACACGCTCTCTGGCAACGGTACGGCGGCGGAAAATCTCGAACTTCTCGAGGTTGAACTGACCGATCTCAAAGGCAACGGCTGGTAATCCGGCCCGCGCGGGAGGCGGTCTCGTCTGATCGTTTTCCGCGCCCCAACCGCGAGATATCCCCATGAACGACATCGCCCTTCAAAGGCCGGTCGCGGCATCCAGCACCGGCTCCGACCTGCAGTCGGAACGACTGAAATCCGCCTGGCTGTTTCTTGCCCCCACATTTCTGGTGCTGGCACTGGTGGCAGGCTGGCCGCTCGTGCGCACCGTCTGGTTCAGCCTCACCGACGCCTCGCTCACCAATCTCGAAGGTGCGCAATTCGTCGGCCTCAAGAATTACCTGACATGGATCACGCTCAGCAGCGGCCGCGCCATCTACCGCGGCCTGCTTGCCGATCCCGCATGGTGGGGCGCGGTTCTCAACACGCTAAAATTCACCGTCGTCTCTGTCAGCCTCGAAACGGTACTCGGCCTCATCGTCGCGCTGGTGCTGAATGCCGAATTCAAGGGACGCGGCCTCGTGCGTGCCGCCATTCTCGTGCCCTGGGCCATTCCGACCATCGTTTCTGCGCAGATGTGGGCATGGATGCTGAACGACCAGTTCGGCATATTGAACGACCTGTTCCTCAATCTCGGGCTGATCTCCAGCAAGATCGCCTGGACCGCCAATCCGGAAACCGCGATGGTCGCCGTCTTGATTGTCGACATCTGGAAGACAACGCCCTTCATGGCGCTGCTCATTCTCGCCGGCCTGCAAATGGTGCCGAAGGATATGTATGAGGCAGCCAAGGTGGATGGCATTCATCCGGTCAAGGTGTTCTTCCGCGTCACCCTGCCGATGATCCGCCCGGCCCTCATGGTTGCCGTCATCTTCCGCATGCTGGATGCGATGCGCGTCTTCGACCTCATCTATATCCTGACGCCCAACAACGCCCAGACCCGCACCATGTCGGTGCTGGCACGTGAGAACCTGTTCGATTTCGACAAGTTCTCCTACGGTGCTGCCGCGTCCACCATGCTGTTCCTCATCATCGCCTCGATCACCGTGATTTACATGTGGCTCGGGCGCGTCAACACCGATGGAGCCGCGCGATGACCCTGCCCAGCATCCTGAAAACCACCGCCTTTTATGCGCTGGTCGCCATCATCATGGTGATTTCGGTATTCCCGTTTTATTATGCGATCCTGACGAGCCTGAAATCCGGCTCGGCGCTGTTCCAGGTCAATTATTGGCCGCGTGACTTCTCGCTGACCAATTACAGCTTCGTCATCGGCAACGGCACGTTCCTGCGCAATCTCGGCAATTCGCTGTTCGTTGCATCTTCCGTCGTCATATTGTCGCTGTTCCTTGCGGTAACGGCATCCTATGCCTTGGCCCGCGTCCGCTTTCGTGGCCGCTCGCTGCTGCTGCTCACCATCCTGTCGGTTTCGATGTTCCCGCAGATCGCCGTTCTCGCCGGCCTGTTTGAACTGATCCGCTGGGCGGGCATCTTCAACACGCCGCTGGCGCTGATCTTTTCCTACATGATCTTCACCCTGCCCTTCACGGTCTGGGTGCTGACAACCTTCATGCGTGACCTGCCGATCGAGATCGAGGAAGCAGCGATTGTCGATGGCGCGACGCCATGGGTCATCATCACCCAGGTGTTCATGCCGCTGATGTGGCCCGCACTCGTCACGACAGGGCTTCTCGCCTTCATCGCAGCGTGGAACGAATTCCTTTTCGCGCTCACCTTCACCTCATCGAACGAGCAGCGCACGGTGCCCGTCGCCATAGCGCTCCTGTCGGGCGGCTCGCAGTTCGAAATCCCGTGGGGAACGATCATGGCCGCGTCGGTCATCGTCACCGCCCCGCTCGTCGTCCTCGTTCTGATCTTCCAGCGACGCATCATCTCCGGCCTCACCGCCGGCGGCGTCAAAGGCTAGGAGAAACCAAATGACCACCATTCAACTGCGCGATCTTCGCAAATCCTTCGGCGCCTTCGATGTCATCAAGGGCATCGACATGGATATCCGCTCCGGCGAATTCATGGTTTTCGTCGGCCCCTCCGGCTGCGGCAAGTCCACGCTTCTGCGCCTCATCTGTGGGCTGGAGGAAATTTCCAGTGGTACGCTTTCCTTCGACAACGAGACGGTGAACCGCCTGCCGCCCGCCAAGCGTGGCGTCGCCATGGTCTTCCAGTCCTATGCGCTTTATCCGCATATGACCGTGTTCGAAAACATGGCCTTTGGCATGAAACTCTCGGGCGCGGACAAGGAACAGCGCAAGAAGCGCGTGGAGGCAGCAGCCGAGATGCTGCAGCTCACGCCCTATCTGGAGCGCCTGCCGAAGCAGCTTTCCGGCGGCCAGCGCCAGCGTGTCGCCATCGGCCGCGCCATCGTGCGCGATCCCAAGGTATTCCTGTTCGACGAGCCGCTTTCCAACCTCGATGCGGCATTGCGCGTCGCCACGCGTCTGGAAATCGCCAAGCTGCACCGCTCGATGCATGACACGACGATGATTTACGTCACCCACGATCAGGTGGAGGCGATGACGCTCGCCGACCGCATATGTGTGTTGCGCGACGGTCGGGTCGAGCAGATCGGCACGCCGCTGGAGCTTTACGAAAGCCCTGTCAACACCTTCGTCGCCGGCTTCATCGGCTCGCCGAAGATGAACTTCCTGTCTGGCAAATATGCCGAATCCGAAGGCGCAAAAACCATCGGCATCCGCCCCGAACACATCACCATCGCCACAGATGGCAGCGGCTGGAGCGGCGAAATCGTGCATTCGGAAATGCTGGGATCGGACAGCTATATCTATGTCGAGATCGGCGCGGGTGAACCCGTCGTCGTTCGCGAAGAGGGCGTGACCGGCCGCACGGCCGGCGAACGTATCGCCATCGTGCCGGATGCGGCGCAGATCCACCGTTTCGACGCCGAAGGCCGGGCGCTTGCCCGCAACCCTGCCCGGGGTGCCGCCTGAATTTTTCACTTTCGCCGGGCTCACCCAAGGTCCCGGCTTTCACCGAGGAGCATGACAATGACCATCAACACCGTTGTATGGGGCGAAAATATCCACGAACACATCAATGAGACGGTGCGTTCGATCTATCCAAACGGCATGCACAACACCATTGCCGACGCGCTGAACCAGAACCCCGAGATCAACGCCACCACCGCCACGCTGCAGGAGCCGGAACACGGGCTTTCGCAGGAGCGCCTCGACAAGACCGATGTTCTGGTCTGGTGGGGCCACAAGGATCATGGCGCGGTGCAGGATGAAATCGTCGAGCGTGTCGCCAAGCGCGTCTGGGAAGGCATGGGCCTGATCGTCCTGCATTCCGGCCACTTCTCCAAGCCGTTCAAGCGCCTGATGGGCACGCCCTGCGCGCTGAAATGGCGTGAGGCGGGTGAACGCGAGCGCCTGTGGACCATCAATCCGCGCCACCCGATTGCAGCCGGCCTGCCCGAGCATTTCGAGCTGGAAAACGAAGAAATGTATGGCGAACAGTTCTCCGTGCCGGAGCCTCTGGAAACGGTGTTCATCTCCTGGTTCCAGGGCGGTGAAGTCTTCCGTTCCGGCCTCACCTGGCGTCGTGGCGCAGGCAACATCTTCTACTTCCGCCCCGGCCACGAGACCTATCCCACCTATCACGATGCCAATGTCCAGAAGGTCATCAGCAATTCGGTGAAATGGGCCTATAATCCGGTTGGCGCACTGAAAAGCATTCACGACGCCCCCAATGTTCCCGTCGACAAGGCTCTGGAGCCGATCGAGGAACGCGGCCCCAAGCTGCACAAGGCAGGCGAAGCAGGTTACAGGTAACAAGCCATGAGACTTCTCATTCTCGGAACCGGCGGCATGGCCAATAACCATGCCACTTATTTCTCGCAGATCCCCGGCGTCGAACTCGTCGCAGCGGTGGATGTGGACGATGTGGTGGTGCGGGGCTTTGCGCTCCGCCACAACATACCGCTCTCCTTCACCTCGCTGGATGACGCCATTGCCTGGGGTGAATTCGATGCGGCAGCCAATGTCACGCCGGACGCGATCCACCATCCGACCAGCCTGAAGCTGCTCGCGGCCGGCAAGCATGTCTTCTGCGAAAAGCCGCTGGCGGAAAACTACGCCAAGGCCGCCGAAATGGCCGATGCCGCTGAAAAGGCCGGCCTCGTCGCCATGGTCAACCTCACCTATCGCAACGTCGCCCCCTTGCAGGCGGCGCGCGAGATGGTGCTTTCAGGCAAGATCGGCAAGGTGCGGCATCTGGAAGCCTCTTATCTCCAGAGCTGGCTCGTTTCCAAGGCCTGGGGCGACTGGATGACGGAGAGCAAGTGGCTGTGGCGACTTTCCACCAAACATGGCTCGAACGGCGTGCTGGGCGATGTCGGCATCCACATTCTCGACTTCGCATCTTACGGCGCGGGCAGCGATGTGGAACGCATCTTCACGCGGCTGAAAACCTTCGACAAATATGAAGGCAACAAGATTGGCGTCTACGACCTCGACGCCAATGACAGCTTCACCATGACCGCCGAGCTGGAAAACGGCGCCATGGGCGTCATCCATGCCAGCCGCTGGGCGACGGGCCATCTAAACGAACTTCGCCTGCACATCCACGGCGACAAGGGCGCGCTCGAAGTCATCCACACGCCTGACTATTCCAGCCTGCGCGCCTGCATCGGCGAGGATGTGGAAAAGGCGATCTGGAAGACGATCGATGTCGACCCCGTGCCGACGAATTACGAAAAATTCGCCAGGGCCGTCATGGAAGGCGGCCCCGCCGACCCGGATTTCCGTCATGCCGCCAATCTACAGAAGGTGCTCGATCTGTCGATCATCGCGGATCGGGAGAGGCGTGAAGTGGCTGTTTCGGCTTGATGCGAAAGAACAACATGCGGCAAAACGTTGCCGCATGTTTCTTCTCCCCGCCGGGAGAAGGTGGCCCGAAGGGTCGGATGAGGGGGCAAGCTCCCCGAATATCGCTGACGTTGGCCCCCCTCATCCCGCTGCCGCGACCTTCTCCCCGGCGGGGAGAAGAAGTAAGTGGCACCCGCTCACTCAATCCGCTATGCGCTTTCTTAAAGACGCGGACTACGGCGTGGAATTTCACTCCCGCACAATCTACACGCCGCGCTTATTCCCCCACAGCAGCACATGCAGCTGCGGCAGCACCCGGGCGGAAAACCAGCGGTCTTCGCTGACCTTGTCCACCAGCCACAACATCCGGTCCATGACCCCGTCGATATCCACGCGCGCATCGTCGTCATCCGGCGGCGGCGGGGTGTGGTTGCCGGGCTGGAGATAGACGGGCAGATGCGGGAAACGCGCGGATGCCGCCTTGGCATAGGCATAATCCGCATCGTCAAACACCACGATCTTCAGCGCCACCTGCGGTCCATCGCCGGCGCCGGCAAGACAGTCTTCGAAAGCCCGCCAGTCCGTTTCCATGCCGCTTGATGGCGGCTTGGGGCTCAGAACCAGATGGTCGAGATCGGCAAACCAGTCTTTGGCGATGCTGCCCTGCGTTTCCAGCGCGAAACGATACCCCTCGCCCTGCCCTTTTGCGATCAGCGACCCCAGCGGCTGGATGGCGGGATTACCGCCTGACAGCGACACCGTCAGCGGCACGCCGCCGGAAAGCCGCCGTACCTCCTGCCAGATCGCTTCGACCGACAGCGGTTTCCATGTGTCGCGATAGGCGCTGTCGACCGCATGCAGCGTATCGCACCAGGAACAGCGGTAATCGCAGCCACCGGTACGCACGAAAACGGTGGGCAGACCGATCAGCACGCCTTCGCCCTGAATGGTCGGACCGAAGATTTCGCTGATGCGGATCGTGGTTTCCTTCGCTGCAATCTTTTGTGCAGCCGCCGTCACGGCCGATATTCCGCCCAGGTCTTGGCGGTTTCGCTCACCCGCACGGCGCTGGTTTCCGGCAGGCGATCCTTGCACCAGTCGTAGAAATGCTTCGCCAGGCATTCCGCCGTCACCCGATCATGGCCGAGAACGTCGTTCAGGTGGCGATGGTCAAAATGATCGTCGATATAACGCTTTAGCGGCGAAAGCTCGTGATAGTCGCGCACGAAACCGTGCTCGTTCAGGGCTTCGCCCGATAATTCGACCTCAACGATGTAATTATGGCCGTGCAGACGGTTGCACTGGTGATCGGACGGCAGGCTTTTTAGCTGATGCGAGGCGGAGAAGTGAAATTCCTTGGTAATGCGGAACATCAGCGCACCTCCTGTGCCGCAAAGGCATGGGTGGCCGCTACCCAGAAGTCCGGATCCTCATAATCAGTCGGATCGGTAACACCGGCCAGATGAAAGGCCTCGCGTCGTTCAACGCAGGTGCCGCAACGACCGCAATGGGTGAGACCACCCTTGTAACAGGACCATGTTTCGCCAAACGGCGTGCCGTATTTCACCGCATCGGTAACGATTGCCGCTTTGGAAACCGTGACATAGGGCGCAAACAGGGCGACATCGGCATAACCTTCCAGCGCATGCGCCTGCATGGCATTGAAGCTGTCGATGAAGCCCGGCCGGCAATCAGGATAGATGAAATGATCGCCGCCATGCACGGCAATCGCAACGGCATCCGCCTGCTGCGCGGCAGCAAGGCCGAAGGCGATGGTGAGCATGATGGCATTGCGGTTCGGCACCACGGTGGAGCGCATGGTCTCTTCCGCATAATGCCCATCCGGCACCGCAATGTCGTCCGTCAACGCCGAACCGGTGAGATGCGCGCCGATGGTTCTGATGTCGATGACATGATGCGGCACGCCGAGCCGTTTGGCACAATCGGCGGCGAAGTCCAGCTCCTTCCTGTGGCGCTGGCCATAGTCGAAGGAGACGAGAGCGAGAAGTTCGTGTTCCGCCGCGATTTTATGCGCAAGCGAAACGGAGTCCAATCCGCCGGAGCAGATGACGATGGTTTTCATAATTTTGGATCCCTTGTTTTGACCGGGTGGGCTGCGACCGGATACGGCGCGGCTTTAAACCAAAGCGAAGGGATTGTGAAGGGCTGCAGCAAAAACAGGAAAGCGGCGAAGTCGCCCTCGCCGCATTCCTGATAATGAACGCGTCAACGCAGCAGCGCCTGCGCCTCTTCTATGCCAAGTGCCGCAGGCTGGGTGCAGGTCGTCGTCATCTCGATGAAGCGGCCTTCCTCGCCGGACTTCAGGATCGAGGTCATCACGTCGATGCCATGCAGCGAGCGATCGAGCGAGCAACGGGCATCACGACCTTCAAGGATGGCAATCGCCATATCGGCAAGGCCGGCGGTGCGGTAGTTGGCGCGCGGGCCGTTCGGGCTTTCCTGATTGGCAATGCCGAAGGGATGCGCCCAGTCTTCCAGCGGCTGGATGTTCTTGTCGCGACCACTGGCTTCGACCACGCCGCCAAAGAAGTTCGGGTCCGGCACGTAGATCGAGCCTTCCGTGCCGTAAAGCTCCATATTGGCGTGGCGATGCGACCACACATCCCAGCTGGCTGAAAGCGTGATCGTCGCTCCGTTCACGAATTCCAGAAGCGCGTGGATATTGGTCGGCGTTTCGACCGGAATGATCTCACCATTCAGCGGCTGGCTGGTCACCGTGCGGGTGGGGTTCGCCATCGTCGTCAACGCCCCGACACGTTTGACCGGGCCGATGAGGTTGATGAGGTTGGCGACGTAATAGGGACCGAGATCGAGGATCGGCCCGCCGCCCTTCAGGAAGAAGAAGCCCGGATTGGGGTGCCACATTTCCATGCCGGGGCTCATCACGTGGCAGGTGCCTGACGTGATGCGCCCTACCTTGCCGTCATCGATATATTGCCGGGCAAGCTGATGCGCACCGCCGAGGAAGGTATCCGGTGCGCAGCCGACGGAAAGCTTCTTTTCGCGGGCGATGCGCCGCAATTCCTCGCCTTCTTCCAGTGAGAGCACCAGCGGCTTTTCCGAATAAACGTGTTTGCCAGCCTCCAGGGCGGCTTTCGATACCGGAAAATGCGCGGCGGGAATGGTGAGGTTCACCACCACGTCGATGTCCTTGTTGGCGAGCAGTTCCTCGATGGACTGCGCGACGACACCGAATTCTTCCGCCCTCAGTTCCGCCGCATTGCGGTTTAGGTCGGCGCAGGCGAGCACCTTGATGCCCTTGAAGAGCGGCGCCAGCGAAAAGTAAGCAGACGAGATATTGCCGCATCCGATGATGCCGACGCCAAGATCCCTGGCCATGATGAAAACTCCGAAAATTGAAACTCAGTAGGTTTTGAAGGATGCGATCGAGCGGGTGATCAGCCGGTCGATATCTTTCGGATTGTCGTGCTCAACCACGAAATGTTTCGTGGCGGATTTCGCCTTCAGCGCGGCGACAAGGACCTTCCAGTCAACCGTGCCATGGCCGACATCCGCCCAACCGTCTTCATCCGCGTTTTCCCCTGATGGTGCGATATCCTTCACATGCACGGCGGTGATGCGCTTGCCATAGCTTTCGATCCAGGCAAGCGGATCGGCATTGCCCCTGATAATCCAGGCGATATCCGCTTCCCACTTCAGGTCTGGTCCACCGGCAAGAATCTGCTCCTGCGGGGTGGAACCATCGGCAAGCGCCTTGAACTCGAAGTCGTGGTTATGCCAGCCGAAGTTAAGCCCGGCATCGACGAAGGGTTTGCCGGCTTCCTGCAGCCGCTTGCCGAAGGCGAACCAGCCTGCGGCATCCGCCGGGCGCTGGTCGGGCATCAGGTAAGGGCAATAGATCGCCTCCACGCCCAGAACCTTGGCAATATTGAGCGCCTTTTTCGGATCGCCTTCCAGAAGATCGAGGCCAAAATGGCCTGTTGGCATGGAAAGACCGTTGGCGTCGAGTTCGGCGCGCAGAGCCTTCAAACCGGCATCATCCAGCGACGCATACATGGCGCCGTAACCTTCTACCTGTTTGTAACCCGCCGCCGAAAGCTTCTTCAGAATGTTGGAAAAAGGCTGGAAATTGCGGGCGCTGTAAAGCTGAAAACCGAGTTCTGTCATTGTCTCCTCCATAGAGATGTGGGGTCTTGGGATTGTGTGTGGGGGAATTATCGAGCCTCTAAAGCCGATCCTCGCTCTCGGCGTCGAACAACGAGGCCATGGTCAGGTCGAGGCCGAGGCGAACCTTGGTGCCCGGCGAAAACCGCCTGTGGCCGCCGACACGCACGGACATCGTATGGCCGGCATGTTTCAGCCAGATCAGATTGTCGGCGCCCATCGGCTCCTCGATATCGACGATCGCCTCATGCACCTCACCGGCGACGATATCGGCATCGACCCGCACATGTTCGGGGCGCACGCCGAGAACCACGGCGCGGCCGGCTGCAAGCGGCGCCTCCGGCTGATATCCGTCCAGCGAGAAGGTGACGCCATTGGTGGTGAAGACGACCTTGCCGTCCTTCTCGATCAGCTCGCCGCGCAGGAAATTCATTGATGGCGAACCGATGAAGCCGGCGACGAAGAGGTTCTTCGGCTTGTTGTAAATGGTAACGGGATCGGCGAGCTGCTGGATGACGCCGCTTTTCATGATGGCTATGCGGTCCGCGAGCGTCAGCGCCTCGATCTGGTCATGCGTCACATAGATCATGGTGTTCTTCAGCGACTGGTGCAGCCGCTTGATTTCGACACGCAGTTCCGAGCGCAGCTTGGCATCGAGGTTCGAGAGCGGCTCGTCAAACAGGAACACATCCACATCGCGCACCAGCGCCCGTCCGATCGCCACGCGCTGGCGCTGTCCGCCGGAAAGCTCGGCCGGCTTGCGCTTCAGCAGCGGTTCGATCTGCAGGATGCCGGCCGCCCGTTTCACACGCCGCTCGATTTCCTCCTTCGGCACCTTCGCGACCTGAAGGCCGAATGACAGGTTCTTCTCCACCGTCATCTGCGGATAAAGCGCATAGGACTGGAACACCATGCCGATACCGCGATCCTTCGGCTCTTCCCAGGTGACGTTGCGGTCCTTGATGAAGATCTGCCCATCGGTCGGTTCCAGAAGGCCCGCAATGCAGTTGAGGAGCGTCGACTTGCCGCAGCCGGAAGAGCCGAGCAGCACGAGGAATTCACCGTCGTAAATATCGAGATTGAGGTCTTTCAGCACGGTAACGGCACCGAAGGACAGGGAAAGATCGCGGATGGAAACGCTTTTATTCATATAGCTCAACCTTTTACTGCGCCTGCGGCAATGCCGCGCACGAATAGCCTGCCGGAGACGAAATAAACGATCAGCGGCACGGCACCCGTCAGAAGGGTGGCAGCCATGTTGACGTTGTATTCCTTCACGCCCTGCACGGAGTTGACGATGTTATTGAGCTGCACCGTCATCGGGTAATATTCCGGCCGCGTGAACACCACGCCGAACAGGAAGTCATTCCAGATGCCGGTCACCTGCAGGATCATCGCCACAACGAAGATCGGCAGCGACATGGGCAGCATGATGCGGAAATAGATCTGCCAGAAATTGGCACCATCGATGCGCGCCGCCTTGAACAGCTCCTCCGGCAACGAGGCGAAATAGTTGCGGAACAATAGCGTCAGGATCGGCATGCCGAAGATGGTGTGCACGATGACGAGGCCGGTCAGCGTGCCATAAACGCCCATTTCCCGCAGCACGATGACGATCGGATAGATCATCACCTGATAGGGAATGAAAGCGCCGATGATGAGGATCGAGAAAAACAGCTCCGATCCCCTAAACTTCCAGTTGGCCATGGCGTAGCCGCTGACGGAAGCGACAACGATCGAAATGACGACGGAAGGCACGAGAATGCGCACCGAGTTCCAGAAGCCGCGCGACAGCCCGTCGCAGTTCAAGCCCGTGCAGGCATTCGCCCAGGCTTTCACCCAGGGCTCAAAGGTGATTTCCACCGGCGGCGCAAAGATGTTGCCGAGACGGATTTCCGGCATGCCCTTCAGCGAGGTGACGACCATCACGTAAAGCGGCAGCAGATAATAGGCGGCGGCGACGAACAGTGTGCCGTAAAGAATGATGTTGCGGCGGGAAAAGGTCTTTCTCGGCTTCCTGCCGCGCGGGCCGGAAAGGTCTTTGGCAACCGCATCGGTGGCGGCCACGACCGTGTTTAATGTGCTGATATTAGCCACGCTTCTTGCCTCCAAATTCGAGGTAGGCCCATGGAATGATGATGATCGCGACAGTCAGAAGCATCATGGTCGAGGCGGCAAAGCCCTGCCCCAGATTCTGCGCCTGAAACATGTAGTCATAGACATATTTCGCGGGCACTTCAGACGCGATGCCCGGCCCGCCGCTGGTCTGCGCCACCACAAGATCGTAGACCTTGACGATGCCGCTGGCGATGATGACGAGGGTGGTGATGAAAACCGGTCGCATCATCGGAATGATGATGAGGATATAGGTCTTCCACATCGGAATGCCGTCGACGCGCGTCGCCTTCCAGATATCCTCATCGATACCGCGAAGACCGGCCAGCATGAGGCACATGACCAGCCCCGTGCCCTGCCAGAGCGCTGCAATCAGGATGCCGTAGATGACGATCTGCGAATTATAGAGCGGATCGAAGGTGAAGCTTTCCCAGCCGAGCGAACGGACCACGGACTGGATGCCGAATTCCGGGTTCAGCAGCCATTGCCAGACAAGGCCGGTAACGATGAAGGACAGCGCAAAGGGATAAAGGAATATGGTGCGGAAGGTGTTTTCGAACCGGATTTTCTGGTCCATCAGTGCCGCCAGCACGAAGCCGATGACAAGGCTGAAGATCAATGACAGAACGCCGTAGATCGCCAGATTCTGGATGGAAACAATCCAGCGTGGTGCTGCCCACAGCCGCTCATACTGGTCAAAACCGATGAAGCTTGCCCGCGGCAGAAGCTTGGAATTGGTGAAGGAATAAATCACCGTCCAGACCGTGCCGCCGAGGAAGATCACCATGGCGGTCAATATCATGGGAATGGAGGCAATCTTGGAATTGAGATTGCGAAAAAGCTGATTGGGACGCCTGGAGCGCGTTTGACCTGCCATGTTACCTCCTCCTGTAACGTTACAGTCAACGGTCAGGCAAAAGCCCTACCGCATGAAACCCCTGCCCGCACTGGTGATTATTGCACGGACCGGACGTTGGAGCGGGGAGCGGCGAACCGCTCCCCAACCCGGAGAGATCACAATCAGTCAGCTGAACCGATAAGGTCCGCAAAGCGCTTCTGCCCATCTGCCGCAGACATTGAGCCGGCGAAGAATTCCGCCATCAAATCTTCCTTCTGCTTTTGCGTATCGGCGGAAATCAGCTGGTCGGTGCTGGTGAGCGCATTGCCCTTGGCCAGGATTGCCAGACCCTTCTTCATGCAGTCATTGGCGGCGTTGAGATCGACGTCGCCGCGGATCGGCAAGGAGCCCTTCTTCAGGTTGAAGGCGACCTGCGTTTTCGGATCGACGATGGTTTCGGCCAACACGTCCTGCGCCTTGGTTTTCGCCTCGTCTTTCAGGACCGGGAAATAAAAGGCGTCGCCGCCGGTGGTGATATAGTCATTGAGGCCGAGACCCGGCAGGCAGGAATAATCCGTACCCGCTTTCTGGTTTGCAAGCTGGAATTCGCCCTGCGCCCAGTCGCCCATGATCTGGCCGCCGGCCTTGCCTGTTATGACCATGTTGGTGGCCTGGTTCCAGTCCTGAACATTGGTGCCCTTGGCCATATCGCGAGCCTCGACGGCCGCTGCGAAAATCTTCGCCATCTCCGGCCCGGCTGCCGCCTCGGCATCCTTGTCGCCATAGACCTTCTGATAGAGGTCTTTGCCGCCGATCGAAAGCGTCAACGTGTCGAACAGGCCGTTCGCCTGCCATGCCTGACCGCCGAGCGCCAGCGGCTGGATGCCGGCCTTTTTCAGCGCCGGTGCGGCTGCAACGAATTCCGTCCAGTTCTTCGGAACCTCGACGCCCGCCTTCTTGAAGGCTTCGTTGGAAAGCCACAGCCATTGCCAGGAATGGATATTGACCGGTGCGCAATAGATCTTGCCGTCGATGGTGCAGCTGTCGAGCAGACTTGCCGGCTTGATGACCTCTTTCCACTTGCCCTTTTCGGCAACGTCCGACAGGTCGCGCATCAGGCCGGCCTGCACCAGCTCTTCCGCCTGCCGACCATGGTTGAACTGGGTTGCGCCCATCGGGTCGCCGCCGGTGATGCGGCTGATCATGATCGGACGGGCGGTGCCGCCCGAACCGGCAATCGCGCCATCCACCCATTTATTACCGGTGGCATCGAAAGCCTTGGCAAGCTCGGCCACCGCTGCGGCTTCGCCGCCCGATGTCCACCAATGGGTCACCTCAAGATCGGTGGCCCCGGCAATACCCGCTGGAATCATAACACTGGCCAAAAAGGCCGCAGAAATAACACGCATTCGCATGAGTCTCCTCCCTCACTGAAACGTTGCAGTTGGAACGTATGCGAAGATTTTTGATTAGGCAACCGCCCGAGATACGAATCTCACCATCCTTCTTGTGAGGTGTTTCGAACGGCCGGAAAATGCGGAACGACCGGGCGAAACGCAGGAGCGAGCCGCGTAACTTACCGGCAATGCCCATCCTCTACTGTATCGGGACGGACACCGGCACAAGACCGGGTGAGCAACAAGGTAAAGCGGGCAGAATGACCATGAAACGTTGGCATATTCTTTTGCTCATCGGTTTGGCCGGTGTGGCATCGCTTTTACTGGCGGGTTTCGAGCAGCTTGCGCCGGGAATGCAACTTTCACTCGCGATGCGCCTGTTGATGCTGATCCAGCCGGCAATTCTGACCGTTGCGGCAGTCTCGGTCGGCCAGGCTCTGGCCGCAAAAGCTGGGCTTGGCGCGCCGCTGGTCGATGCCTGGCTGCAGGGAGGCAACCTCCGCACAATACTGAAAAGGCAGATGCCGCCCGCACTGCTGGTGGGTCTCGCCGTCAGCCTGCTGATGATCACCTATGCGCGGGTAATCCTGCCATCGGTCACGGATGCGGTGACCATGGCAAAGATGACCGCTTTTCCCGTTCCGCTGACAACCCGCATTCTTTACGGCGGCATAACGGAAGAGTTGCTGACCCGATGGGGCCTGATGTCATTTTTCGCATGGGCACTCTGGCGCTTGAGCGGCAAGGGTGAAGTCCGACCGGCCATTTTATGGGCCGCCATCGTGCTGGCCGCCGCCCTCTTCGCCGCCGGTCATCTGCCGCTTCTGTTCACGATTGCCGCGCAGCCGCAGCCGTCGCTGATCATTACAATCCTGCTCGCCAATTTTATCCCCGGCCTGTTGTTCGGGTGGCTGTTCTGGCGTCGGGGACTGGAGGCAGCAATATTTTCCCACGCCTTCGCCCATTGCGTGAATGCGCTCGCATCCTGAACGGAAAACGGCAGTCTGCACGACCGCCGTTTTTGGCTTTTAGAATATAGCCTTAGCCCACAACATCTAGTCTCGCTTGTAATCATCCTCGATGCGGATGACATCATCCTCGCCGATATAGGCCCCGGTCTGGATTTCGACCAATTCTAGCGGGATCTGCCCCTCATTGGCCAGCCTGTGCGGCTGGCCGATCGGGATATAAACCGACTCGTTTTCCGTCAGCAGCTTCGTCTCTTCGCCAATCGTCACCGTCGCCGTTCCCTTGACGACGATCCAGTGTTCCGAGCGGTGATAATGTTTCTGGAACGAGATGCGGTGGCCGGGATCGACCGTGATGTGGCCAACCCGGTAACGCTTATCCACATACATGTGTTCGATATAACCCCAGGGGCGATAAACGCGCTTGTGCGCCTGCGTCTGAGGCGCATGGTCGCCGTCCTTCAGCGTCTCCACCAGACCCTTCACATCCTGCACCCGGTTTTTCGGCACCACCAGAACCGCATCCTTGGTGGCCACCACCACCAGATCCTTGGCGCCCACCACCGTCGTCAGCAATTGCGTGGAGTGAATGAGGCAGCCCTCGGAATCGATGAACACACCATCACCCTCGAGCGCATTGTCATTGCCGTGCTTGTCGGCAATCTCCCAGATCGCGTCCCAGCTGCCGATATCCGACCAACGGAAATGGCCATGCACCACCGCCATGCGCTTGGTTTTTTCAATAACCGCATAATCGATGGAGTTTTTCGGCGAGGCCTCGAAGCTTGCCTGATGCAGGCGCACGAAACCTAGGTCGCTTTCATATTGCTCGACCGCCTGCGTCACCGCCGCCAGAATTTCCGGCGCGAAGGCCTTGAGTTCGGCGATCATCACGTCGGAGCGGAACAGGAAGTTGCCGGAGTTCCACAGATAACCTTTTTCCAGATAGGAAATCGCCGTCTTTACATCCGGCTTTTCGACAAAGGCATCGACGGTGCTGAGATCGGCCTCGCCGTCGATCGCCTCACCCGGCTTGATATAACCGTAGGAGGTACGCGGCTCGGTCGGCACCAGACCGAAGACGACGATATTGCCCTGATCGGCGGCCTTGGCGCCAAGTTTCACGGCATCGGAAAACTTGTCGGCATCCAGCACCACGTGGTCGGCGGCAAGCGCCAGTACCAGACATCCGGGTTCGCGGCGCTCCGCCAGCACGGCGGCAGCGGCCATCGCGGCGGCGCTGTCGCGGCGGGCAGGTTCAAGCACCACCGTTGCCGGCAGATCGATCTCTTCTGCCTGACGGCGGGCGAAAAAACGGAAATCCTCGTTGGTGATGACAAGCGGCTCGGCGTAAAGCCCCTTGTCGCCCACCCGCATCAGTGTCTGCTGATAGGTCGAAAGATTGCCGACCAGCGGCTGGAACTGCTTGGGCAACTGGTCGCGCGAAACAGGCCAGAGCCGAGAGCCAGCGCCGCCTGCAAGAAGAACCGGCGTGATCTTTCGAGAGTGTTCCTTCACAATAAAACCTTTCCAACTCTAAAAAATTTCCCGGCGCGCCGGACAATATACATTTTTGCCAATGCTGCCATCATCGGTTCACGGGCAGACAAGCACAAGCTCATAAATTCGCCCTGTGAAAGCTTGGTGAACGGATGGCGGGGGCAGCTGAAGGGCATGTGGATTGCCTGCGGGCTCCTTCCGCTAACGCGAGGTGGCTTGTGAGGTTCCATCCGCGCCGGCACCAAATATCGCGGAGTATCGAAGGCCGCATCTGCAGCCTGAATGATGATCGATCGAACCGGCCGACCCCGCGCCGGGTGAAGAATATTGACTTAATCGATTGAATCGGCCGCAAATTTCATCACGCTTAAATTTGCTGCACTGAACAACATTCAACGCTTGGCAGGCGTGCAAAAAATACCATAACAACAACGAATATTTTTATACTGATAACGACAGGAAAGCGCACACAGCCCATGTCCGACACGCCAAAACCCGCCAGCACCAGAACATCGGTTACGGATCAGGAAGCCCTGGATTTCCACGCGCAAGGCAGACCGGGGAAACTGGAAATCACCCCGACCAAGCCGATGGCAACGCAGCGGGATCTGTCGCTTGCCTATTCGCCTGGCGTGGCTGTACCGGTGAAAGCCATCGCCGAAAATCCGGCGAGTGCTTACGATTATACGACGCGCGGCAACATGGTGGCGGTCATCTCCAACGGCACCGCGATCCTCGGTCTCGGCAATCTCGGCGCGCTCGCCTCCAAGCCGGTCATGGAAGGCAAATCGGTTCTGTTCAAGCGCTTCGCCGATGTCGATTCCATCGATCTAGAGGTCGATACCGAAGATGCCGATGAATTCATCAATTGCGTGCGCTACCTCGGCCCCTCCTTCGGCGGCATCAATCTGGAAGACATCAAGGCGCCGGAATGTTTTATCATCGAAAGCCGCCTGCGCGAGCTGATGGACATTCCCGTTTTCCATGACGACCAGCACGGCACCGCCATCATCGCCGCCGCCGGTCTCATCAACGCCATCGAACTGACGGGCCGCGATTTCAAGACTACGAAGCTGGTCTGCAATGGCGCGGGCGCCGCGGCCATCGCCTGCATGGACCTCATCAAGGCCATGGGGTTCAACCCCGAAAACATCACGCTTTGCGATACCAAGGGCGTGATCTATCAGGGCCGCACCGAAGGCATGAACCAGTGGAAATCCGCCCATGCGGTCAAGACCAATGATCGCACGCTGGCGGAAGCCATGAAGGGTGCGGATGTCGTTTTCGGCCTCTCCCAGAAGGGCGCTTTCAGCGAAGAGATGATCCGTTCCATGGCGCCGAAGCCGATCATCTTCGCCATGGCCAATCCCGATCCGGAAATCACGCCGGAAGAAGTCTCGCGCATCCGCGACGACGCCATCATGGCGACCGGGCGCTCGGATTATCCGAACCAGGTCAACAACGTCCTCGGCTTCCCCTATATCTTCCGCGGCGCGCTCGATGTGCGCGCCCGGCAGATCAATGATGCGATGAAGATCGCCGCCGCGCAGGCGCTGGCCGATCTTGCCCGTGAGGACGTGCCTGATGACGTCGCAGCCGCCTATCAGGGCAATCGCCCGCGTTTCGGGCCGCAATATATCATTCCCGTTCCCTTCGATCCGCGTCTGATCTCGGCCATTCCGGTGGCCGTGGCGAAAGCAGCCATCGAAACCGGCGTCGCCCAGCGCGAACTGCCTGACCTCGACGCCTATGCCCGCGAGCTATCCGCCCGCCGCGACCCAATGGCTTCGACGACGCAGCGTCTCTACGAGCGCGTGCGCCGCTCGCCGAAGCGTGTCGTTTTTGCCGAAGCGGAAGAAGAACAGGTCATGCGTGCGGCAATTTCGTTTACCGCTCAAGGTCTTGGCACGGCCATCCTCCTCGGCCGCGACGATATCATCAAGGCCAATGCGGAACGTGCCGGCATCGATCTCGACCGCGCCAATATCGAGATAACCAATGCCCGCCTCTCCAGCCGCGTCGATGCCTATGTCGATTATCTCTATGCGCGGCTGCAGCGCGGCGGCTTCCTGCTGCGCGACGTGCAACGCCTGATCCACAATGACCGTAACCACTTTGCCGCCTGCATGGTGGCGATGGGCGATGCGGATGCCGTGGTAACCGGCGTTACCCGTAACTATTCCACGGCGCTGGAAGATATCCGCCGCTGCATCAACACCAAGCCCGGCCACCGCGTCATCGGCGTTTCGCTGGTTGTTTCGCGCAACCGCACCGTCTTCGTCGCCGATACCGCCGTGCATGACATGCCGTCCGCCGAAGACCTTGCCGATATCGCCGAAGAGGCGGCCGGCCTCGCCCGCCGTTTCGGCTACGAGCCGCGTGTGGCGATGCTTGCCTATTCCACCTTCGGCCAGCCAACCGGCGAACGGTCCGACAAGGTGCGCGAGGCGGTGAAAATCCTCGACCGGCGCAATGTCAACTTCGAGGTTGACGGAGAAATGTCTGCCGATGTGGCGCTCAACCATCATCGCATGCAGAGCCAGTATCCCTTCGCCCGGCTTTCCGGCCCGGCCAACGTGCTGGTCATGCCCGCCATCCATTCCGCCTCCATTTCCACCAAGATGCTGCAGGAACTGGGCGGCGCAACCGTCATCGGCCCGCTTCTGGTCGGTCTCGACAAATCGGTGCAGATCACCTCGATGGGTGCGAAGGACAGCGATATCGTCAACATGGCGGCGATTGCAGCCTATAATGCCGGGCGGTGACGACGGCGCGAAACGTTGCCACTTGTTTCTTCTCCCCGCCGGGGAGAAGGTGGCCCGAAGGGTCGGATGAGGGGGCAACGTTGCCGTACCTCACGACCCTTGCCCCCTCATCCCGCTGCCGCGACCTTCTCCCCCTCGGGGAGAAGAAACAAGCGGCACGCGCTCGCTCCGCATGTGGCCATCCGGTCCTCAGCAACATCCGGATTACTCTCCCGCCCCTGACGGATAGGCAAACAGCAACGGGCGGAAAGAACAGGATTCTACAATTCTAGATTATTAGGATATTTTTTCGCGATCAAAGCTTTATTGGAACACGATTTTATTCATAGTATTTTTTGCGCAATGCCAATTCTCGCTCTTGGCGGGTGCCTCATGTAGTTTCCATCTACAATCAAAAGGAAATACCCATGGCCCTCTCTTTTTCCAGATTTGCCGCAAAACTCATCGCCGGAACCGTCGTCATCGCTTCGATGGCCTCTGCCGCTCATGCGGACGCAACGCTTGACCGTATCAAGGGTCGCGGCAAGCTCACCGTCGGTGTCATCCTCTCCGGCGCGCCTTTCGGTTTCATCGATCCGAAGACGCAGGAACAGAAGGGCCTCAATATCGATGTCGCCAAGGCGCTGGCCGCCGGCCTCGGCGTTGAGCTGGTCACCGAAACCGTGACCCCGCCCAACCGCGTGCAGTTCCTGCAGCAGGGCAAGGTCGATATTCTCATCGCCAACATGCAATACACCGAAGAACGCGCCAAAACCCTCGATTACGTGCAAACCCCCTATGACCGCCAGGGCGGCGCCGCCATCGGCCGCAAGGACAGTGGCATCAAGGACTGGTCAGACCTGAAGGGCAAGATCGCCTGCGTTTCGCAAGGCTCGAACTACACCCAGCCGCTGATCGAGCAATATGGCGCACAGGTTAAGGCCCTGCCGAGCCAGCCGGAATCGCTGCTGGCGCTGAAGGGCGGCAATTGTGATGTTTCCGTTCACGTCAACGGCACGCTGAGCCTGATGCTGCAGGACCGCGCCGACGAGTGGAAGGATTACGGCATTCTTATCCCCACCGACCTGATCCCTTCCGATTCCGTGATCTGGCTGCGCAAGGGTGAGGCTGACACGCAGGCCGCTCTGGACAAGATCGTCAAGGAGCTGCACGCTTCCGGCAAAATGATCGAATTCGCCAAGGCAAACCGCCTGCCAAGCATCGGCTACATGGAAGAGCAGCAGAAGAAGCTTTCCGCCGCGCAATAAGCCAGGCGCAGGGTCTCTCCGTTCCATGCCTGTCCTCACCGAAGGGTGAGGATGATGCCGAACAGGCGGAATGGTTTCCCATGACCATCAGGAACGGCCGGTTTCGCCTGCCGTTCTTTTCTGCTTTATAACAAGGCAGGCCATTCTGGCGCCGCCCACCCAGCGGTTCCGCGATAACAGCATGGATTTCCGATGCAGGATTCATTTACAGCGCGCTTCATTGAACTCGCCGCGCATCTCGGCCTCAACTATGATTTTCTGAACAGCGGTTACGAGGTTCAGATCTGGCTTGATGGCATGAAGATGACGCTCATCCTCGTCGCCGTTACCTTGCCGCTCAGCCTCATCTTCGGCTTCATTTTCGCGGCCATGCTGACGTCAGGCAAAGTATGGCTCGCCGGCCCGGTGCGCGCCTATGTGGAACTGACGCGCAACACGCCGACGCTGGTGCAGCTGATGTGCGGTTTCCTCGTGCTCAACATGCTGATTTCCAACGTGCTGGGCGGCGCGCAGAACAACCCGCTGACGCCCTTCTTCTGGGTCGTCGCCATTACCGGCCTGCACATTGCCGCCTTCCATGCGGAGGCGTTGCGCGGCGGCATCGAGGCGGTTCCAGCCACCACCATCGAGGCGGCACGTGCGATCGGTTTCAGCTCCTTCGAGGTTTTGCGTTACGTGGAGTTTCCGCTGGCGATCCGCACGGCGCTGCCCTCCATCATCAACAACCTCGTCAATCTGGTGAAGCTCACCACGGTCGGCTCGGCAATTGCGGTCGGTGAAATCACCTATGCCTCGATCTTGATCTGGACGCAGCGCGACAATGTGGTCGAGCTGATGCTCGTCATTCTGATCTTCTTCAGCGTCATCAATTTCATCGTCGCAAGGGCCGGTCTCTGGCTTGAGCGACGTCTTGCGGTTCCGGGGTTCGGTCAATGAGCGCGGTGGTTTCTCAAACGCGGGCGGCAAAAAAGCTGCCCTTCGGCACCATTCTGCTGCTCGGCGTGCTGATTGCCGTCGTGTCATGGCTGGTTCTCGATCCCTCGCTCGGCCAGGTGCTGCTGCAATGGCTGCCCTATCTGGCCAAGGGTTTTGCCATGAATGTGCTGATCAGCATTCTGGCGATCGCCATCGGTACTTTCATCGGCGTCCTGCTCGGCATCATGGAGCTTGCGCCCTATCGTCTGGTGCGGGCGCCGGCGCTCACCTATGTGCAGATTTTCCGCAACGCCCCGCATCTGGTGCTGATCTTCGCCGCGACTTACATTTTCCCCTTCGAGATCGTCGCCTTCGGCAACTACATTCCGTTTCCGGACTGGATCAAGGCCGTGGTCGGGCTTGCCATTCCGGCCAGCGCCCATATCGCCGAAATCACCCGCGGCGCCATCCAATCCATCCCCACCGCGCAATGGGAGGCCGCGCAGGGCCTTGGTTTTTCGCGCAATCAGACGCTGCGCTGGATCATCCTGCCGCAATGCGTGAAACGTTCGCTGCCGCCATGGATGAACCTTTATGCCTCCATTACCATGGGCACGGCGCTTGCATCGCTGGTTGGCGTTCATGAGCTTCTGCATGCCGCGACAGACGCCAGCACGGCCGTGCAGCGCAATGACTTCACCGTCGTCGTTTATCTCACCGTTCTGATGGCGTTCTTCCTGTTCTGCTATCCCGTCTCCCGTTTCACGCAGCGCCTCGAGCGGCGCTTCGCTTCCCGCTGATTGGAACAAGCCATGTCCGCACCCGCACCACAAACCAACGCAAAAGCTCTGGTAGAACTGGAAGGCATACACCTGTCCTTCGGTGACAATCAGGTTCTGAAGGGCATCGATCTTACGGTGAACAAGGGCGACGCCGTCTCCATCATCGGCCCTTCCGGCTCCGGCAAATCCACGATCCTGCGCTGCATCAACGGCCTGCTCATTCCGCAATCCGGCAAGATCACCGTCGGCGGCACCCGTGTCGACCTGCTGAAAACCGAGGCCGAGCGCATAGCGCTGCGCAAGCGCATCGGCATCGTCTTCCAGCAGTTCAACCTCTTCCCGCATCTGACCGTCATGGAAAACATCACCATCGCGCCGATCAAAATCCTCGGCACGCCGAAGGCGGAAGCAGAACGCCACGCCCGTGAACTACTGGAAAAAGTACGCCTCTCCCAGAAAGTCGATGCCTATCCCGGCCAGCTTTCCGGCGGCCAGCAGCAGCGCGTGGCCATCGCCCGTGCATTGGCCATGCGGCCGGAACTGGTGCTGTTCGATGAGGTTACTTCCGCGCTCGATCCGGAAACCGTGGGCGAAGTGCTCGCCGTCATCCGCGATCTCGTCAATGACGGCATGACCAGCATTCTCGTCACGCACGAAATGCGTTTTGCCGAGGAAATCAGCGACAATATCGTTTTCACTGAAAATGGCCTGATCGTTGACCAGGGCACGCCTGACCATATCTTCTACAAGTCGACCAACCCGCGCATCAACGCCTTCGTCAAGGGTCTGGGAGGACAGGCGGCACGGCTCAATGATGGCGAAGGGATCTGACGCCATGGCCGCCGAGGAAAAACTCACCCTTCATCTGGCCGAAGCCATCGCCGCTTCCGATCCGCTGCGCGACGATGAGGCCGTGACGATTGCCCGCACGGCGCTGATCGATTTTTTCGCCTGCGTACTGGGCGGTGCTGCCGACAGAAGCACCAAAATCCTGATCGACAGCTTTACCTCGGGCACCTCAGGCACGGCGGGCATTATCGGCCACGATCTGCGCACCGATGTCTTTACGGCCGCCCTCATCAACGGCCATTCCGGCCATGTGCTTGATTATGACGATGTGCATGGCAGCGTGCGCGGTCACCCCACCGTCGCCATCATTCCCGCACTTCTGGCCGTTGCTGTCGAGGAGAATTCGACGGCGGATGCCTTCATCGCCGCCTATATTGTCGGGCTGGAGACGATGGCGCGGATTGGCTTGTCGCTTGGCACCAAACATTACGAAAACGGCTTCCACGCCACCGCGACGCTCGGCCCTATCGGCGCTGCCGCTGCCATCGCCCACCTTCTGAAATTCGATCCGCAGACCACAGCCGTCGCGCTTGGCTTCGCCGCCACGCAATCGGCCGGGCTGCGTCTGCAATTCGGGTTCGATGCCAAGCCGCTGCATGCCGGGCTCGCCACCCGCGCCGGCCTCACCGCCGCGCGGCTGGCGCGGTCAGGGTTTCAGGGCGCGCCGGATTTTCTGGAAAACCCCATCGGCTTTTATTCCGCCTTCGCCTTCGGTGCAGAGCAACCAAAACGGGTCTTGTCTGGCTGGGGCGCACCCTGGCAGATCGTCTCGCCCGGCTTGACGCTCAAGGCCTTTCCCTGCTGCACCGCCGCCCACCCCGTCGCTGTCGGTGCGCTGGCACTGCGCAGCGCGCATGATCTGACGCCGGACGAGATCGCAACTGTTATCATCACCTTCCCGCCGGGCGGCGATGCGGCCCTCGTCGGCCCCGCCACGCCCACGACCGGCATCGATGCGCGCTTCAGCGCCGAATATGTTTTTGCCGCAGCGCTTGCGGATGGAGCACTCGGGATTGGCCATTTCGACGAGCGCCCGGCACGCGCCGACCTGCTCACACTTTCGGCAAAAGTCTCGCGCCGGCATGATGAAACAGCCCGTCGCCTGTCCCCCGATCCGACCACCCGTTTCGTGGTTATCGATGTGACAAAGAAAGACGGCACGTTGCTGTCACGCCGCATCGACGGCCTGCCCGGCATCGACGATCCAACGGAGAAATTCGCCGATGCCACTGGCGGCAATAAGAAATTCGCCGAAATTCCGGCACTGGTGCGATCCATGAAAACCGCAGCCGATCTCAGGAAGCTCGAAACGCTTCTGGCAACTGAAATATAACTCGACCGACATGAAGGCATGACCCCATGACTACGACCCGCAAAAGACAAATGCATCTCGGCCTTTTCCTGCAGGGCGCGGGGCACCACGTTTCCGGCTGGCGTCACCCCGATGCGGAAGCTGGCAGCGAGAATTTCGATCTGCTCACCCGTGTGACGAAAATGGCCGAGGCGGCGAAGTTCGACATGGTTTTCCTCGCTGACGGCCTGACCAGCGGCGTCGACGCCCACCCCTCGATGATAGCCCGCTTCGAGCCGCTGACCCTGCTGTCAGCCCTTGCCATGGTCACCGACAAGATCGGGCTGGCCGCCACCGCCTCCACCACCTATGGCGAGCCCTACCACACCGCCCGCGCCTTCGCTTCCATCGACCATCTCAGCCACGGCCGCGCGGCCTGGAACATCGTCACCACCTCTTATGCCCGCACGGCGGCAAACTTCTCCAAGGACCACCCTGAGCATGACGAGCGTTATGCGGTGGCGGAAGAATATGTGAATGTCGTTCGTGGCCTGTGGGACAGCTGGGATGACGACGCCTTCGTCAAGGACAAGCAGGCAGGCCGTTACGTCGATCCGGAAAAGGTCCATATCCTCAATCACGAAGGCAAATATTTCACGGTCAAGGGACCGCTCAATATTCCGCGCTCGCCGCAGGGGCACCCTGTGCTCATTCAGGCCGGTTCTTCCGGCCCGGGACAGGATCTCGCCGCCCGCACCGCCGATATCGTCTTCACCGCCCAGCAGGCGATTTCCGAAGCACAGGCCTTTTATACGAGCCTTAAAGCCCGCGTGGAGAAATTCGGCCGCGATCCGGCAAGTGTGGCCGTGATGCCGGGCTTCATGCCGATCATCGGCAGAAGCTTCGAAGAGGCAGGTGAAAAGCTGAAGGAACTGAACCGCTGGACGGACATCAAGAACGCCATGCCACTGCTTGAGGAACGCATCGGCCACAGCCTTACTGAATACGATCTCGACGGCCCGTTGCCGGATTTGCCGATCTCCGACCAGCTGCGCAGCCGCGCCGAACTGCTGACCGAGCTGGCGCGTCGGGAGAATCTGACGATCCGCGAACTCGCGCTGCGTGTCGCCGCCGGCCGCGGCCACCACATTGTCATGGGCACGGCGAAAGACGTGGCCGACCGAATGCAGCAATGGTTTGAAAATGGCGCCGCCGATGGCTTCAACGTCATGCCGCCCTTCTTCCCCGGCGGGCTGGAAGAGTTCAACCGCGAAGTCGTGCCGCTTTTGCAGGAGCGCGGCCTGTTCCGCAGGGATTACGAGGGTACGACGCTGCGCGACCATCTCGGCATCGACCGTCCGGCATTGCGGGCATAACGGCGCGCGGACGCCTTTGACCGGAGGCATCCGCATCACCAAATCTCATAGACAAGTCAGGGCGGGCAGATGCCCTGCCCTGTCACGCCGCAGCGCGCCCCGCCTGTTGATCGCGCCGGCCGGCATTTGAAAATTCCGACCGGACGGACGATCCGTCTTCACGCTGAACGTTACGACGGTTCAGTTTGAACAGGCTGACAAGCTGCGCAAGCACATCGGCACCCTGAGCCAGCGTGGCGCTGATTGCGGTGGTGCGCGCGCTCATCGCCGCATTTTCCTGCGTCATCCGATCGAGCCGGTTGACCGCCTTGTTGATTTCGCTGATGCCAACGGCCTGTTCGTCGGCCGCCTTTGAAATCATCTCGACATTGCCGTCGATGTGTCTGACCAGCGCGTCGATCTGCTTCAGCGCCTCGCCGGTCTCGCCGACCAGCCTGACGCCTTCGAGAACCTCGCTGCCGGAATTGTTGATGAGCGCCTTGATTTCCTTGGCGGCATTGGCGGAACGCTGCGCCAGTTCGCGCACTTCCTGCGCCACCACGGCAAAGCCCTTGCCGGCATCACCCGCCCGCGCCGCCTCAACGCCGGCATTCAGCGCCAGAAGGTTGGTCTGGAAAGCAATCTCGTCGATAACACCGATGATCTGGCTGATTTCGCGCGATGCCGTCTCGATGCGCTGCATCGCATCCACCGTCCGCTCGACCACTTCCGTGGAGGCTACCGTGGATGTCCGCGCGCTCTGCACGAGTTTGCGCGTCTCTTTCATGTTCTCGGTGGACGAGCGAACCGTCGCGGTTATCTCTTCAAGCGCTGCCGAGGTCTCTTCCAGCGCCACCGCCTGCTCGCGGGAGCGCTCGGCAAGATTGACGGAGGCTTCGCTCACTTCCTGGCTGCTGCGGGTCAGGTCACCGGTCTGGCCGAGAACATTCTCCAGCGTCTTCTGGAATTCCGCGATGGACTTGTTGAAGTCCCGCCGCAGCCCCTCGAACTCGCCGACGAACGGCTTGTCCAGCGTGACGCGGATGTTGCATTGGGAAAGCCGCTCAAGCGCCGCGCCGAGCTCTTCCACGGCATGCACCCGGTCCGACACGTCAAAGGCGAATTTGGCAACCTTGAAGACCTGCCCCCGATCATCGAGGATTGGATTATACGATGCCTGGATGAAGATGCGTTTGCCATCCTTGCCAAGCCGCATGAACTGGCCGGTGGAGAAACGGCCGGTTCGCAGTTCTTCCCAGAAGGTGCGGTATTCCGTCGACCTGGCATAAGAAGGTTCGCAGAACATGGAGTGGTTCTTGCCGATGATCTCCTGCGCCTGATATCCCATCGCTTCGAGGAAATTTTCGTTGGCGCTGAGGATCGTTCCATCCGGCGAAAACTCGATCATGGCCTGGGCACGGGAGAGTGCCGCGAGCTTGCCGTTGTCATCGGCGCTCTGGCGCTTGATGGCCGTAATGTCGGTCGCGATCTTGACCACCTTGTAGGGCTTGCCGAAACGAAAAACCGGATTGTAAGAGGCTTCGATCCAGATATCCGCGCCGCTTTTTGCACGCCGGCGATATTGCCCCTTGTCGTGCTCGCCGCGCGACAGTTTTTCCCAGAAAGCCTTGTACGACGCAGACGCCGCATCTTCGGCGGAAAGGAACGTGCGGTGATGGAGCCCGACGATCTCGTTTTGGCTATAGCCGATGGCCTTGCAGAAATTATCGTTCGCTTTGAGGACCTTGCCTGTCAGATCAAACTCGATGATGGCCTGTGAGCGGTTCAGGGCTTCCAGCACTGCAGATGCATCCAAACCAAATTTAGAAAAGTGAGACATGCTTTCGAACCCCCAACAATGACCAGTTTGCGGACCTCCTCAACCCTGAATAAACAAGAGATGAAACCGATCGGTCTGCCCGCAGGCAAACTAGCGGGACACCGTTAAATAGCGATTAATGATGAGTTATAACCATCGTCTCAAAGGCCGAATCTGCTGATAAAAAACCGAGAGGCCCTAACCCTCCAGCATGTGGCATCTCCTCAGATATGGACCGCTTATTTGCCACAGTGCTGATATTTCTGCGGCTGGGGCGCAATGCGGCCTTTCATTGAAACCGCATTCATTGTTATGGCGGGCTTGAAAGATTTGTGTTGCAGGAGCGCTAATGACCAAAACCCTGAAATGCGACGTGCTGGTGATCGGCACCGGCATTATCGGTTCCATGGCGGCGCTTTACCTGCAAAATGCCGGACGTGAGGTTGTTCTTCTGGAACGCGGCGAAGTTGCCCGAGGCGCAAGTTCCGGCAATGCCGGCATCCTGGCCTTTCCGGAAATCATCCCCATACCCTCACCCGGCATCATGAAGAAAGCACCACGCTGGCTTTTCGATCCGCTCGGCCCGCTCAGCGTGCCACCAGCTTATGTCGCAAAGATTGCCCCCTGGCTCTGGCGTTTCTGGCGTGCCAGCGCCGAGCGCAACTTTCGTCATGGGCTGAGGGTACTTAGCGAGATCAACCGGCTGGCAGCCAATGAAATGGCGCATGTCGCCGCCATGCCGGAGCTTTCATCCTTCGTTTCAAAAACCGGTACACTCGATCTCTATGACAGCGAAGCAAGCTTGAATGCCGCGGCAAGGGACTGGGATGAGAAGCAACGCGCGGGTTTCTCCTTTGAGCGTGTCGGCCGTAATGAAATAGACGAACTGCAGCCGGGCCTTGCCCCGCAGTTCCGCCATGCCATGTTCTCCCCTGATGGCCTGCAGGTCTCCGACCCCTTTGATTTCACCCGTGCCATTTTCGATCTGGTGATTGCCCGCGGCGCAAGCCTGCGCAAGGGTGAGGCGGAACGCATCGACGCCGTTGGTGAAAGCACGATCGTCACCCTGGAAAATGGCGACAAGATCGATGCCGACAGGGTGGTAGTCGCCTGCGGCGCCTGGTCGAAAAAACTTGCCGCGACGCTTGGCAATATCGTGCCGCTGGAAACCGAGCGCGGTTACAACACCACCCTGCCCGCAAGCGCCTTCAACCTGACGCGCCAGCTCTATTTCAACGATCACGGCTTTGTCGTGACACCGCTTTCTTCAGGCATCCGCGTCGGCGGCGCGGTCGAGCTCGGTGGGCTGGAGCTGGAGCCGAACTTCAAACGGTCGGAAGCGATGCTGAAAAAGGCGGGGCGCTTCCTGCCGGGTCTCAAGATGGAAGGCGGAACGCAATGGATGGGTTTCCGCCCGTCAATGCCGGACTGTCTTCCTGTCATCAGCACCGCGCGTACCACACCCTCCGTCATCTACGCCTTCGGCCATGGCCATCTGGGACTGACGCAATCAGCTGCCACTGCCCGCCTCGTGACCCAGCTGGCGAACGGCGAGGAGACCACGATTTCGGTCGATCCTTTCCGACCCGGGCGTTTTTCGTAAGCGAAGAACGAGGAGCCCGTCCCAAAGCTGCACTGACAGCAATATGCGGGTTATTTCACCGGCTGCATGGAATCGTCAGGGAATTCCACCGTGGCGAAGGACGGATAGACTTTTCGCAGGATCGTGACCTGCTGCTGATCGCTCACACGTAGCAGATACCAGTCCGTGCCGTCCATCAAGGCCAGTGTATGGGATTTTGCCTCGATCGTCTGCCCGCCGGTTTCCATCACCGTCTTTGTCGGAATGAGCGCATAGGGCGTTCCATCAGGCGTTTGCTCAACGCTGATCGCGCCTTTATCCATGGTGAATTCGGTTATCTTGACCGCCGCGAGCGCCATCTGCATCTGCGTCGTCAAGGCGCTGCGCAATTGCTCGACGGTCACGCCCGCATCGCTTGCGATAAATTCGAAGATTTTGGGCGGTACCGTCCTGCCGACGGTTTCGAAATCCTGTCCGTTCAAGGCGGCGCTGAACCGTTCAATCTGCGTATGCAGCCTGTCCTGCTCAGACGGCAAAAGATCCCGCGACAGAACGGGCTGTGAAAGCGCCGCAAACAGGATCAGGCAGGATATCAGGCGTTTCATGGCTGGCCTTTCCGATGTCCGGCGTCACCGGGTTTCCGCACCGGGAAACCGCTCGCGAAGGAGATCGTTCAGCGCAGCAGAATAAAGCCTGCGGCAGAAAGCACGAGAAACACGATAAGACCGCCAAGAAAACCCGCAGACGCGAAGAAACCAGCGACCATGGCCAGCATCAGCACGCACAGAAGCATGGTGCCGTATTTCGTCAAAGCCAGAAAACCGTTATAGGTCTTTTCATGCTCGGCGTAATTCATCTCGGCACCAACTTCGACCGGGCCTGTGTGGTGTTCGCTCATTCCGCTTCCCCTTTTGCTCCATCCGACATTCCCGTATCGCGAGGGAACTTGGCCTGCCCGCGATCACGGGCATACGCCGGATTCTCCGGAGCCAGAGGTAACATGAAGTCGCTGAAAAGTGCAATGGATCATCAACCCGCGCGGTTGGTTCCGACATCCGTGGAAAAACGAATTTTAATCCGCAGCAGAAGGGCCATGCTGTAGCGCCCAAGGCAAAATCAGTGCACGATAAATCATTGCAAGTGCTTGCCATACGGGGTTCTCGGAGGATGACCATACCGTTCTGAGTTGCTTTTTGAAAAGCGGTTCAATAAGCACCTGCAAACAACAAAAAACGAACTTGCTTGGCGGCAAGTTCAATAAACCGCCACTAAAAAAAGCCGCGGTCCGGACCTTGTATCTGGTCCTGAGGAGGGGAAAGTGAAAATTTTTTTGGGAATCAGCCGGGCCGTTGATACGGTCACCACGGTTATCGGTCAGTCTGTGTCCTGGTTGTTGCTGGCAGCCGTCCTGATCAGCGCCACCAATGCCGTCGTGCGCAAGATGTTCGACATGTCGTCAAACGCATGGCTCGAGGTGCAATGGTATCTCTACGGCACCGTTTTCATGCTGGCGGCGGCTTACGCGCTTCTGAAAAACGAACATGTAAGGATCGATATCCTGTCGTCCACATGGTCGAAGCGCACGCGCGACATCGTCGATTTCGTGCTTCACATCATTTTCCTCGTCCCATTTGCCGGATTGATGACCTATCTGGCATGGCCGTGGTTCTGGGTCTCCTTCAAATCCGGAGAAATGTCGTCCAACGCCGGCGGGCTGATCATCTGGCCCGCAAAACTTGTTGTCCTGCTGGGCTTTGCTCTGCTTCTGCTTCAGGCGTTTTCGGAAATCATCAAGCGATATGCAGTGATTGCGGGATATATTGATGATCCCCGCGAAACGGTGCTGTCCGATTCCGAAACAGAAACCCACGGCACGGCAGGGAACTGACATGATAGACTTGATTGCGCACAACCTGCCGCTGGTCATGTTCAGCAGCGTGATGCTGATGCTGTTGCTCGGTTATCCCGTTGCCTTCACCCTGGCCGCCGGCGGCCTCATCTATTTCGCTCTGGGCGTGGAGCTATCGTGGATTTCTCCGGAAATCCGCCTCTTCTGGCCATTATTGCAATCTCATCCGGAACGCATCTACGGGATCATGTATAATGATACCCTGTTGTCGATCCCATTTTTCACCTTCATGGGCATCATTCTCGAGCGTTCCCGCATGGCGGAGGATCTTCTCGATACGATAGGCCAGCTTTTCGGTCCGATCCGTGGCGGCCTCGCCTATGCGGTCATTCTCGTTGGCGCGTTGCTCGGCGCCACCACCGGCGTCGTGGCGGCTTCCGTCATGGCGATGGGCCTTATCTCGCTGCCGATCATGATGCGTTACGGCTATAACCGTCCGCTCGTCGCGGGCACGATCGCCGCCTCCGGAACACTGGCCCAGATCGTCCCGCCGTCTCTCGTCCTGATCGTCATGGCGGACCAGCTCGGCCGTTCGGTCGGTGACATGTATGTCGGCGCACTCTACCCCGCGCTTTTGATCGTCGCGACCTATTGCGCCTACATCTTCGCCATTTCAATTTTCAAACCAGCGCTCGTGCCCGCGCTTCCAAAGGAAGCCCGCACTCTCGGAAACGGCGTTACTTCGCTGCTGGTGATGATCGCACTTTCAGTGGCGCTTTATTTCCTCGGCATGCATGTGCTCTTCAGCGGCATAACAAGCCCGGAATGGCGGCTCGTCACGGCGCTCGCCTTCGCCGTATTTGCGGTTTATCTCGTTGCTATTTTTAATAGCGCCGCCAGCAAGAAGGTCATTTCTCGTCTCGCCGAACAGGTCATCATCGTTCTGGTGCCGCCACTGGCACTCATATTCCTGGTCCTCGGCACCATCTTCCTCGGCATTGCCACGCCGACCGAAGGCGGCGCGATGGGCGCAACCGGCGCGCTTATCCTCGCGCTCGCCAAAGGCAGACTTTCCCTTGCGATCGTCAAGAATGCGCTGGATGCAACGACGAAGCTTTCCGCCTTCGTCATGATGATCCTCATCGGCGCCCGCGTTTTCGGCCTGACCTTCTATGGCATCAACGGCAATGTCTGGATTGAGGAATTGCTGCTTGCCCTGCCCGGTGGGGAATACGGCTTCCTGATCGTTGTCACGATCATCATTTTCATTCTGGGCTGCTTTCTCGACTTCTTTGAAATCGCCTTCATCATGGTGCCGTTGCTCGCCCCGGTAGCCGACAAGCTCGGGATCGATCTCGTCTGGTTCGGCATCATTCTCGGCATCAACCTGCAAACCTCGTTCCTGACCCCGCCCTTCGGCTTTTCGCTTTTCTTCCTGCGCTCAATCGCGCCCAACTCCACCTGGGTGGACAAGGTAACGGGCAAAAAAATGCCCAGCGTGAAAACAACGGAAATATACAAGGGTGTATTCCCCTACATCGTCATCCAGTTTGTGATGATCCTGGTCGTCATCGCATTCCCCGGTTTGGTCCTGACGTACAAGAGTGGCCACACCAGCGTTGATCCCAGCACCATCAAGATCGAGATACCCGGCGGGCCGGGAAGCAACGGCCTGTCATTGCCTCCGCTCGGCGGCGGTGCTCAGCAACAGCCATCCATGGGTCTGCCGCCGCTCAACCTCGGCGGGCCGGCTCCAGCCCCATCCGGCCAGGAGAACCAGGCTCCGGCGGCACCACCGGCACTCGGTTTGCCACCGCTCAATTTGGGCGAACCGCAACCTCAGCAGCCCGCGCCGACCCAACCCGACCTTAGCCAGCCACCCAAGATCGGGCCATAAAAGCACGGCCGGCGCAGCGCGGCGGTGATCGAGAGCGATCCGCGAAACGCTGCGCCGACCATTGCCCATCCAGGCATCAGGCACGCGGATGCCGCAAATTGAACAATGCCTGGTGACAGGCCAACGAGGCCGCAATTCCCGCTAAAGAACAAAAAGCCCCGGAGACCGAAGTCCCCGGGGCTTTCTGCCGGTCCGCCTTTACCGAAAGATCAGAGCTTTCCGTTGCGCTGCTGAATCATCATGAATGTATCAAACGTATATTCCGCAAGCTGCATCCACAGATAGCCCTCTCGCTTGAAGGCCACCTGGTCCTCGTAAATCTTTTTGAAGTCGGGGTTGGATGCCGAGATATTGGCATAGACTTCCAGCGCAGCCTTGTAGCAAGCTTCAAGGATTTCCTGGCTGAACGGCCGCAGAACAGCCCCTTCAGCCACCAGTTGCCGCACCGCCGTCGGGTTTTTAGCGTCATATTTCGCCATCATGCTGGTGTTGGCGAAGGCGCAGGCATCCTGCAACACCGTCTGGTAGTTCTTCGGCAGGCTGTTCCATTTGTCCAGATTGACGAAGGAATGGATGACCGGGCCGCCTTCCCAGAAGGCCGGATAATAATAATATTTCGCAACCTTGTAGAAACCGAGCTTGTGGTCGTCATAGGGACCAACCCATTCGGCAGCGTCGATGGTGCCTTTTTCCAGTGCCGGATAGATGTCGCCGCCGGCGATCTGCTGCGGCACGACGCCAAGCTTTTCCACCACCTTGCCGGCGAGGCCGGCAATGCGCATCTTCACGCCCTTGAAATCCTCGACGGTGTTGATTTCCTTGCGGAACCAGCCACCCATCTGCGCGCCGGTATTACCGGAGATCATGCCGTAGAGATTGTGCTTGGCGTAAAATTCGTTGAGCAGCTTGTTGCCATTGCCTTCATAAAACCAGGAATTGGTCAGGCGGGCGTTAAGACCGAAGGGTATCGCCGTGCCGATGGCAAAGGTCGGATCCTTGCCGACGTAATAATAGGAACAAGTGTGGCACATTTCCACCGTGCCTGATGACACGGCATCGGCCGCCTGCAGGCCGGGCACGATTTCGCCGGCGGCAAAGGGCTGGATGGTGAAATTGCCGTCGGTTGCGGCGGCAACGTGCTTGGCAATATCCTCGGCACCGCCATAGATGGTGTCGAGCGATTTCGGAAACGACGACGTCAGACGCCAGGTGATCTTGGTATTCTGCTGTGCAATGGCAGGCGCGGCCAGAGCCGTCGCGGCTCCCGCAAGCGCACCTTTTTTCATAAAGGAACGGCGATCCATCTATATCCTCCCAGATATGAACGCTGCCCGCAGCTTTGAATTCCCCTCTTGCTGTTCAGGCATCACAGCAAAGTAAGCACGGTTACCGCCTGGCTGACAAGCGCCCGCGACGAGAATTAATCGCGGAAAACCGGCCTTTTCGGAAAGTCTCCTTCGTATTTTATTTGCAACTGAAATATCCTCGCGCCACCTTATACTTTAGGCGCATCCAATACCGGCAAAACGCAAAACACCTGCTTGACTTGGCTCACCTGCAGTCGCACAAATTTCGGAGATTCGTCCCGGAGCCATCATGCCAAAACCCATCATTGCCGTTCCCGCCGACATAAGGCATTTCGCCGGAGCCGACTGGCACGCCGCGCAGAACCAGTATCTTTCCGCAGCGTTGAAGGTTGCCGGCGTCATGTCCTTCATCGTTCCGGCTTTCGAGGACGGTAACGAGGTCGACGCCATTCTGGACCGGGTAGACGGCCTGCTCGTCTCCGGCTCGGCAACCAATGTTCACCCTGCCCTTTACGGCAAAGAGGCACGGGAAAGCGACGGCCCCTTCGATCCCGCCCGCGACGCGACCAGCCTGCCGCTCATTCGCCGCGCCATCGAACGCGGCATTCCGATGCTGGCCATCTGTCGCGGCATTCAGGAATTAAACGTTGCGCTCGGCGGCACGCTTGCTTCGGAAATTCAGGAGCAGCCCGGCATCTGGGATCACCGCAAACCCGAACATGACGACCGTGACGTGGCCTTTGCCATTCGCCAGCCGGTGCAGGTGCGTGAAGGCTCCTGCATTGCGCAGCACCTCGGCATGTCGGGCGAAATCCAGATCAATTCGCTGCACCGGCAGGCAATTGCCGAGACCGCGCCGCGCCTGCAGGTCGAAGCTACGGCGGCCGACGGTACCATCGAAGCCGTTTCCGTCATCGAGGCCAAGGGCTTTGCGGTCGGCGTGCAATGGCATCCGGAATATTGGGCCGAGACGGATGCGCCATCGCGCGCCTTGTTCGAGGCCTTCGGCAAGGCTGTTCACGAATACCGAAACAGCAAGACCTAAAAATCGCCCCCTGCCCTCCAACGCAAACCGCGTCTCCGAGGCCAGCGCATAAAAAAGGGGCAAGCCTGAAAGCTTGCCCCAAGTCCGGGAGGAGGAGTGCTTAGCGCTTTGCGCGTTTCTTCTGTCGGTAGACGTCGGCGACGACGGCAGCCACGATGATCAGGCCTTTGACGATCTCCTGGTAATAGGCATCGACCCTGAGGAACGTGAAGCCTGATGTCATGACGCCGAGAATGATGGTGCCGATGACCGTTCCGGTGATGCGGCCTGCGCCGCCGGCAAGCGACGTGCCGCCGATAACGGCTGCGGCGATGGCGTCGAGTTCGTACATCACGCCCATGCCGGCCTGCGCCGTCTGTGCACGGGCGGCGGTGACGACACCGGCAAGACCAGCAAGCATGCCGGCGATGGCATAGACCTTGATCAGATGCGCCTCGATATTGATACCGGAAACACGTGCCGCCTGCTGGTTAGCGCCGATCGCATAGGTGAACTTGCCATAACGCGTGTAACGCAGCGCGATGTGGAAGATAGTGGCAACGACGAGGAAAACGACGACCGGCCAGATGCCCGTGCCGATGAAATTGAAGCCATCGGTCAGGCCGGAGATCGGCTGGCCCTTCGTGTACCACTTGGAAAGACCACGCGCCGTCACCATCATGCCGAGTGTTGCGATGAAGGGCGGGATTTTCGTGCGCGCAATCAGCTGCCCGTTGATGAACCCGGCCAAAGCCCCGGCCAATATGCCGACAGCGAGCGGTATGAAGAATGGCAGGTCGGTGAGGCCAGGATAAAGCGCCCGCGGCCAGGTGGAAGATTGCGCCACGCTGGCAGACAGCATCGCCGTCAGGCCGACAACCGAACCGGAGGACAGGTCGATGCCGCCGGTAATGATGACCTGCGTCACGCCAACGGCGATGATGCCGATCACTGACACCTGCAGGATCATGATCGTCAGCCGCTGCTGGTTCATCAGGAAGCTCTGGCCGATGAAAATCCAGCCGAGTATTTCATAGACCAGCGCGATGCCGATCAGCACGAAAAAGATATTGGCTTCCGGCGGTATGCGCCTGTGCGGCTTGCGTCCGGATTTTGCATCCAACTCTGCGTTGGCGGTGGCGTTCGTATTCATAATCATTCCTCCTCGAGAAATCCCGGCGCGCCTCACCGCGATGCGAGATCCATCACCTTCACCTGCGTGGCTTCACTTCTGTCAAGGAAACCCGTCACTCGACCTTCATGCATGACCATGACACGGTCGCTCATACCCAGAACCTCCGGCATTTCGGAGGAAATCATGATGACGGCGACGCCTTGGCGCGCCATCTCGCAAACCAGCTTGTGAATCTCCGCCTTGGCCCCGACATCGATGCCGCGCGTCGGCTCATCCAGAATGAGGATGCGCGGCTTGGTCAGCATCCAGCGGCCGATCAGCACCTTCTGCTGGTTACCGCCGGACAGGTTTTCGATACGCTCGTATAGATGCGGCGTCTTGACCCGCAGCTTGCGGCACATCTCTTCGCAGGCATCCGAAAGGGCGCTTTCCTGCACGAAGCCGTTGGCGACATATTTGTCCTGCAGGACGGCGATCTGCATGTTCTCCAGAATATTGAGGATCAGCAGACATCCCGTATCCTTGCGGTCCTCGGTCAGGAACGCCATGCGGTGGCGGATGGCCTCTGTCGGGCTGTCGATCGCAACCTGTTTACCGTCGATTGCAACGGTACCCGAGGAGGCAGGCGTGACGCCGAACACCGTCTCGGCAACATTGGAGCGTCCCGAGCCGACAAGACCAGCAACACCCAGAATTTCGCCGGCACGGACATCGAACGACACATCATGGAACACACCATCAAGCGTCAGGTTCTTGACCGACAGCACCACATCGCCGATCGGAACCTCTTCCTTCGGGAACATCTGCGTGATTTCGCGGCCCACCATCATGCGGATGATGTCGTCACGCGTCACATCGGTGGACGCGTGTGTGCCGATATATTTGCCGTCGCGGAAAACGGAGAATTCGTCGGCAATCTCGAACAGCTCGTTCATCTTATGGGTGATGTAGACGATGCCGATACCACGTTCCCTGAGGTCGCGGATAATTCGGAAAAGATGCTCGACCTCGCGCTCGGTCAGCGCCGATGTCGGCTCGTCCATGATCAAAACGTCGGAATCGTAAGAAACTGCCTTGGCGATCTCGACCATCTGACGGCTCGCGACCGACAGTTCGCCGACGCGTGTTTCCGGGTCTAGGTCGATGCCGAGCCTTTCAAGCAGCGTCTCCGTGCGGCGATACATTTCACCATGGTCGATGAAACCAAACCGGTTTTTCGGCTCGCGGCGGATCCAGATGTTTTCGGCCACCGTCATATAGGCCATCAGGTTGAGTTCCTGATGGATCATGGCAATACCGTTTTCGAGCGCATCGAGTGGGGAATCGAGGCGTATCGGAGCACCTTTCAGGCGGATTTCACCAATGTCCGGCTGGTAGATACCAGCGAGAATCTTCATCAGCGTCGATTTGCCGGCGCCGTTCTCGCCCATCAGCGCATGCACGGTGCCGCGCTTGAGGTGGAACGACACATCATCAAGCGCCACGACGCCGGGAAATTCCTTGCGTATACCGTCCGCTGCCAGAAGAAATTCTGCATTCGGCACGGCGCCGCTGGCGCGCACCGCGGCCATTGTCGATGGACTGACGACCATCTCACCCTCCACAATAGACAAAAATGACCGGAAATTGGGCCTGCGAAATCGCGGCCTTCCTCCGGGGAGGCTTACAGCGCCGTGTCAACAAAGACAGGCATGGGCGCTGTAACACTTTGAATTCACTGAAATTATATTTTCCACATCAGCCCGCAGGCTGGGCCTTCGGTTGGCGTCCGGGTTCGGCACCTGCTCCCGATGTTATTTCAATCGAGCGCAGATGCCGAAACGGGATCGTCAGTTCTTGGCCACGTAATCCTTGACGTTCTCAGGCGTGACGAGCTGGAAGGGAATGTAGACCTTCTTGTCGACCTTGTCGCCCTTGACGAGCTTCAGCGCCGCGTCGAGAGCGCCCTTGCCCTGGCCGGCAGCATCCTGGAAAACAGTCACGTCGAGATCGCCCGCCTGCATGGCAGCAAGAGCGTCCTGGGTGGCGTCAACACCGGCAACGACATAGTCCTTCATGTCCTTGCCGGCGGCTTTCAGCGCCTGAACCGCGCCGATCGCCATTTCATCATTGTTGGCGATAACGGCGTTGAATTCGATACCGCTGGAGAGCCAGTTGGTGACAAGGTCGGAACCCTGCGTGCGCTGCCAGTTGGCGGTCTGCTCTTCAACAACCGAAATGCCCTTGCATTCGTCGGTCTGCAAAACATCCTTTGCAGACTGTGTGCGCATGCGTGCCGCCTGGTTCGAAAGCTCGCCCATCATGATGACGGCCTTGCCCTTGCCACCGAGAAGGCGGCAGACTTCTTTTGCTTCAAGCGTGCCGGCCACGGTCTCGTCAGAGGCGACGAATGCCTGTCCGTCCGGCAGGGTATCGACGTTTACCGGCTGACGGTTGACGTAGACCAGCGGAATCTTGGCTTCAGCGGCAAGCTTCGACATGGCCGCCGTCGCATCCGTATCAACCGGGTTGACGATGATCGCATCGACCTTGGAAGCGATGAAATTCTGGATCTGGCTCTGCTGCTTGGCAACGTCGTTCTGAGCGTCTTCAACCTGCAGGGTAACGCCCTTCAGTTCCTTGGAGTAATCCTGCATGCCGTTGCGCAGCACGGTCAGGAAGTTGTCGTCGAACAGGGCCATCGAAACACCGACGGTCTCCGCATGTGCCGCCGTGCCCAGAAGCACAGACATGGCCGCACTGATGATAAGCTTCTTCATTGTTTTTCTCCTCCATGGTGTCCGGCGCCACCTCTCCCAGCCGGAAGCGGACCCGAAAGCCCGCCGCTACCTCATCCAGAAAACGGAATAATGAAACCGATTTTCTGCCGTTCGATATATTTATTCCATTTTTGGTTCGAACGTCAATGTTTTCTTCGCGGTCTGACAGCGAAGCGGCACACAAGGCGGTGATGACGGGAGTTTTAAGGAGAACCGGGTACTGAGACCAGATGCCGAAAGGCGTGCCAAATCTTTCCCGTGTCATCCCCGCCCTTGAGGCGGGGATCCATAAGCCGTTGAAATTATGGATGCTCGGAACGAGCCAGAGGAGGATGTCGAGCGGGGTGCAAGGTCTGCCGTCAATATCGGGCGCTTCGCCGCCGAGACGGACGTCGCCGCAAGCGCGGCCTACCCGTGCGAGCCGGGCATCACATCCGCAGGAATGGGGCAGACATAGTCGCTGCCTTCCGTCTTTTCCCGCCATTCCCTTTTAGCGCTGGCAAGCAGTTCAGGCGAGGTCATCAACGAAAGACCGGTCGATGCCAGCGTCTTGGCGGCATGCGCCATGGCCTTGTGGGCGGCGGGGCTTTTGCCCTGTGCCACCACCTGCCAGGTATGCGGATTGGTCCCGATCGCCCAGGCCGGCGTCCAGCACTGCGCCGTCGGCGTGATCCAGCTGACGTCGCCGACATCGGTGGAACCCGCCCGAAAATGCGACTCGCCCTCGAAATCACGCAGGCCGAGATGCAGGGGCGTCGATCCGTCGACCTTCCGGTTGGAAAAGACGTCACCCTTTATCTGGTAGAGCCGGATGCTGCTTTTGATCGCTTCTTCGGTAAACGTATCCTGTATGCGTTTGGCGAAGTCGATATCCGCCTCATCAAAGGCGATGGGGCCAAGCGTCACCATGTTTTCATGCATCGCCGTTTCCAGCGTTATGTTGGGCAGAAGGTTGGTGGAGGCGGTATCGAAGACGATCTCCACCTCGGTTTCGGTCATCATCGCCGCGCCGCGCGCGACCTTATCCACCCTTGCTGCGAGGTCGAGCGCCTGGCGCATTTCCGGCGCGCGAATCAGATAGAGGACTTCCGCCTTCGCCTGCACCACATTCGCCGCCTTGCCGCCGGTGTCGGTGATCGCATAATGCACCCGGCAATCCTGCGGCATGTGTTCGCGCAGGAAGTTGACGCCGACATTCATGAGTTCAACGGCATCGAGCGCCGAACGACCGAGATGGGCGGCATTGGAGGCATGGGCTGCAACACCCTTGAAACGATAAAAATATTCCAGCACGGCCAGATTGTTGGTGGAACGCACGCCGTTGAAGGGTGCCGGATGCCAGGTCAGCGCCGCATCGACATCGTCGAACAGGCCGGCGCGCACCATGAAGGTCTTGCCGGAACCGCCCTCCTCGCCGGGGCAACCGTAATAACGCACCGTGCCGGGCAGATTGTTGGCTTTCAGATGCCGGGCCAGCGCAATGGCGGCCATCAGCGAGCCGACGCCGAGCAAGTTGTGACCGCAGCCATGGCCTGTGGCGCCCGCCTCGCGCGGCTGCACCTGTGCCACATCGGCCAGCTGGCTCATGCCGGCCAGCGCATCGAATTCACCGAGGAAAGCGATGACCGGCTTGCCGCTGCCGAATTCGCCGATGAAGGCCGTGTCCATGCCTGCCACGCCGCGGCGAACCGCAAAGCCGTTTTCCTCAAGCGCTTTTGCCAGAACGCCGGCGGATTGCTGCTCTTCGAATTTCAGCTCGGCAAAATCCCAGATGCTGTCGCTCAAGGTGGTGAAATCAGGCTTCATGGCCTCGACTTCGGCGGCAATCGACATCACGGCATCACGGTTCATGGCTTGTCCTCGCATTTCCGCCCTTTGCGGGCACGCGCAAGCACTTCGGCGGAGGCACCGCCAAATCCTTACGCTCTATGATGGAAAGCCCGCGCCGGGGTCCGCCTCCGGCGCGGGCGATAGTGGATCAGTTGTCGACCGAGACTTCCCAGAGGCGGGCGTTCGACTGCCAGACCGGCTGGCCCTTCAACTTCTTCGTCGCGCCCCAGACATCGACCATGTCGTAAAGGAAGATGCCCGGCATTTCCTTGAGCATCAGTTCGTGAAACTCGTCGAATATCTTCTGGCGCTTCGTCTGGTCGGCCTCAACATAGGCCGCCTTCATCAGCTCGATCGCCTTCGGATCGTCCCACATCAGGGAGGCGTTTTTGTCCTTGTTGCCGACATAGAAGGCATACATCAGCGCCGGGTCCAGACGCGGGGCGACCGACTGCGAGATCACCTGATAATTGCCGGAGCGACGGCGATCCACCTGCGTGGCATAGTCCAGCACCTCGATCTGCACATTGAGACCCGCCTGCTGCATCATGGCCTGCGCCATGACGGCGGCCGGGAAGCTCGGCACGTTGCCGCGCTTGTTGGCGATGATGGAGATCGGCTCGCCCTTGTAACCGGCGGCCTCCAGCTCCTTCTTCGCAGCCTCGACATCATAGGCCGGGCGCTTTTTCTGGGCCTCGTCATAATAAACCGAGTCCTGTGAGACCATCGAACCGTTCGCCTCACCCGTGCCGTTGGATGCGGCGGCGACCAGTTCATCGAGATCGAGCGCCATCGCCATGGCGCGGCGTACGCCGGGATTGCTCAGAACCTTGTCGCGGGTCTGGATGTAGAAGAGGTTCTTGCCGTTGTTGCGGGCAACGATGAGCTGCATCTTGTCGTTGGTCTTGAACTCAGGAATGAGATCGGGAGAAATCTCGGCCGTATCGAGCACGCCGGATTCAAGCCCCGCCTTCACGGTCGAGGCATCGGGAATGACCATGAATTTGATGCCATCGGCGAGCGGCCGCTTGGAGCCGACCATGCCATCCGGCTTGCCGTCATTTGCCGGCGAAACATAATCGGCGAATTTGGCGAGGCGGATATATTCGCCCTTCTTCCACTCGTCCCACTGGAACGGCCCAGTGCCGATCGGCTTGACGAAGTTGCCATCAGCAGCAACCGATTCCGGCGAGATCATGCCGGTATAACCGCATTCCGGCCGCGACATGAGGCCGAGGAAAACGGCGGAGGGTTTTTCAAGGGTGATCTCGACCGTGGATGCATCGCTGGCCTTGACACCGGTGACGTGTGCTGCCCCGCCTTCCGCGAAATCGTTGAGGCACGCCCATTTGGTTTCCGGCTTCAGGTAACGTGTCCAGTTCCAGACGACATCCTCTGCGGTGAGCGGCTTGCCATTGTGGAATTTCACGTCCTTGCGCAGCTTGAAGGTATAGGTCAGGCCGTCAGGCGCAACCTCGACACTCTCGGCGAGCAGCGGCTTCACCTCGCCGGCATTGTTATAACCGACAAGGCCCTCGACGATGTGCAGGATCACCCCGTCCGTATTGCCGTCGCGGTTCACCCCCGGATTGTTGCTGCGCAGATCCGAACTTTGCGCGATGGTGATATCGCGTGCAGCCGCGATATTGGCGGTCACGAGCAGGGCAACGCCTGCGAGAAGAAGTTTTTTCACTGTTCTACCCTCTTTGTTGTCGTTGATTGTGATTGATTAAAACCCGTCCCAGCAGCCTTGTGCCAGCCGGCCGATCGTTTCGAGCGCGATGGTGTATCCCGGAGTGCCATCAGGCATCACCTGCGGCACCTCATCCGTATAGGTGGTGATAATGAAGGACGGCGCGCCATTTCTGTAGACGATGCCGGCATCCATGCGACCGCGCTTGCCGCGGCCGCTCTTGCTGGCCACCACGGCCTCGAAAGGCAGGCGGGAGCGAATTCCATACCGCAAAATCTGGTTTTTCAGCGTCTGCATGGCCCATTCGCACAATTGCGGGCTGCAACCGAGCTTTGCCTGCGCCTCCGGTGAGGACTGGGCATCGAGGATGATTTGCAGCAGAAGCACCTGATCCGCCGCCGAGGTGGTGGTGACGGTTTTCAGCGGATGGTCAGCCGCCAGCGCCAGCGGCGGAATGAGGAAACGGTGGTGCGTGTTAGCCATGCCGAGCGCCTTGCAATAGCCATCCACTTCTTCCAGCGTCAGCCGTTCCAGCACCATCTTGGTGCAGACATTGTCGCTCAGCAACATCATGCCGGCGACGGCATCGCGTAGCGAAATGACGATACCTGGCGTCATATAACGGAACATGCCGCTCGCAACCTCTTCCGCCAGCCGCTTTTCATAGGTGACGGGCTGGTCGAGATCGATCCGCCCTTCGCTTGCGGCCTTGAGCACCGCCATCATGATCGACGTCTTGCGGGTGCTGCCCGATGGCGTCTCCTCGTTTTCTCCCCGCCCGATCTCTTCGCCGGTCAGGAGATTGCGCACCATGAAGCGCGTCACGAAAGGCTGTGCATCACAGATCGCATTCAGTTGGGCAGCCACGGTCATTGTCATCTTCCTGTTAAACTTCATCTTCCAGACGCCATTTGAGTGTCACGCCGCCCTTTTCATTCTGGTCGAGGGCGGGAATGGCCGAGAGCAGCCGGCGCGTATAGGCCTCTCTCGGGCTGTCGAAAATCGTGTCGCGGTCACCCTCTTCGATGATGCGGCCGTCCTGCATGACGACGACACGGTCCGCCACCTGCTCCACCACGCCGAGATCGTGGCTGATGAACAGGCAGGAAAAACCGTAACGTTTTTGCAGATCGGAAAAGAGATCGAGCACCTGCGCCCGCACCGTCACGTCGAGCGCGGAGACCGGTTCGTCGGCGATCAAGAACCGCGGACGACGGGCGATGGCGCGGGCAATGGCCACGCGCTGGCGCTGGCCGCCGGAAAGTTCGTGCGGGTAACGGGTCGCGTAATCCGCGTCCAACCCCACCTCTTCCAGCGTTTCAAGCGCCCGCTTGCGCTTGGCGGCCTGATCGAGACCGGGAACGAGGCGCAGCGCCTCCTCTACCAGTGCCAGAATGGTCATGCGCGGATCGAGCGAGGAATAGGGATCCTGAAACACCATCTGGCAATTCAGGCGATAGTCCTTCCAGTCCTCGTTGCGCTCCCGCCCCTGAAAGCGGATATGCCCTTCGCTCTCCTGCACGAGCCCGGCAATGGTGCGGCCAAGCGTGGTCTTGCCGGAACCGGAACCGCCGACCAGCGCCACGACCTCACCCTCATGAATATCGATGCTGACGCCGTGCAGCGCCCGCTTGGGCTTGGCTTTCTTCAGCAGGGACTTGCGGCCGGCATAATCGACGACGATATCGCGGGCCGAAACCATCGGCGCCTTGGACGTGTCGATGGCGCGCGGCTCGCCGCGGAACGGCAGCGAGGAAAGCAGCTTTTTGGTATAGGGATGCTGCGGCGCGTCCAGCAGGTCTTCGGTGCGGCCCTGCTCGACGATCGCACCTTTTTCCATCACCACGATGCGGCTGGTATAACGCGCCACCATCGGTAGATCGTGGCTGATGAGCAGCACGGCCGTGCCTTCCGCCCGCGTCAGCTCCACCATCAGCTCCATGACATCACGCTGGATGACCGCGTCAAGCGCCGTCGTCGGCTCGTCGGCGATCAGCAAAGCGGGTTTCAGCAGCATCACCGAGGCCAGCATGATGCGCTGGCGCATGCCGCCGGAAAACTCGTGCGGATAGGCCGTCAGCGCGCCTTCGGGATCGCGGATGCCCACTCGCCGCAGCATGTCGAGAATTTTCTCGCGGCGCTCTTCGGGCGACAACTTCGTGTGAAGGATCAGCCCTTCCTCCAGCTGCCGGCCAATCGTCATCGATGGGTTGAGCGAGGTCATCGGCTCCTGAAACACCACGCCGATCTCCGCGCCGCGCAGCCGCCGGAGATCCTTCACCGGCAGGGACATGACATCCTGCCCCTTGTAGATGATCGATCCGCCGGTGACGGCGATAGCCGGAGGCAGAAGCGAGATGAGCGCGCGGGTTGCGAGCGTCTTGCCCGAGCCGCTTTCGCCGACGATGCCGAAGATTTCGCCCGCAGCAATATCGAAGGAGACATCCTTGACCACCCGGTGGCCGGTTCTGGCAACTTCGAGCGAAAGGCCGCGAACGGTGAGAAGTGTAGTGTCTGTCATTTGAGACCTCTCATGCGCGGGTCAAGCCTGTCGCGAAGGGCATCGCCCAGAAGATTGATGCCAAGCAGCGTCAGCGCGATGCAGAGACCGGGGAAAAGCCCGAGCCACACGGCCTGCTGGATGAAGGGCCGGCCGGCGGCCAGCATGTTGCCCCAGGTGGGCGCCGGCGGCGGCACGCCAAGGCCGAGGAAGGACAGCGCACTTTCCGAAAGGATGGCCCAGCCGAACATGGAGGTGGCAAGAACCGTGATCGGCGCGATGCAATTGGGCAGGATGTGGCGGAACATGGTGTAGATCTCACCATTGCCCATTACCAGCGACGCCTCGATGAATTCCCGCTCACGCAGAGAAAGCACGGCACCGCGCACCACGCGGGCCATGGATGGCGTATAGGCGATGCCGAGTGCGAAGATGATGCCATACTGGTTGGCGCCGAAAACCGCGAGCAGGCCGAGCGCCAGAAGAATGCCCGGAAAGGCCAAGAGCGCATTGTTGATGGCCATGATGACGCCGTCCACCCAGCCGCGCGCATAACCGCTGACAAGGCCGATCAGCGTACCGAAGATTGTCGCGAAGCTGACCGTCAGAAAACCGATCCAGACGCTGGCACGCGCGCCGACCATCAGGCGGCTCAAAACATCGCGCCCGAATTCGTCGGTGCCGAGAAGATGGCTTGGGCCGGGCGCGGCGAGACGCGAGGCGAAACCGAGCTTCATCGGATCATAGGGTGTCCAGAACAGGCCGGTCACGGCGGTGATGAGCAGGAGGGCGATGAGAAAGCCGCCGATAAGCCCGTTGAGTGTGAACTTTTTCATTCGGCAACCACACGCGGATCGAAGAGGGGATAAAGCAGGTCGACGAAGAGGTTGACCAGCACATAGGACAGCGAGACGAACAGCAGGCAGCCTTGAATGACGGGATAGTCACGGGCAAAAATACTGTCGACCATCAGCCGCCCGAGACCGGGAATGGTGAACACCGTCTCGATGACGGCGATGCCGCCGAGAAGATTGCCGAGGATAAGGCCGATCATTGTCCAGGTGGGACCAAAGGCGTTCTTGAAAGCATGCCGCCAGAGAACCGCGCTTTCCGAAAGGCCCTTGGCGCGGGCATGGGTAATGTAATCCAGCCGCAGCACTTCCAGCGTCGAGGCGCGCGCCATGCGGATCAGCACACCCATTTCATGGATCACCAGCGTCATGACGGGCAGGACGAGATAAAGCATGCCGCCGACGAGATTTTCGCTGATCGACACATATCCGAGCACCGGCAACCAGCCGAGCTTGAGGCCGAAAAACAGGAGAAGCAGCAGACCCAGCCAGAATGTCGGAATGGACAGCAGCAGCGTCGCCGTTCCCACCAGCGCTAGATCGGTCAGACTGTTCTGTTTCCAGGCGGCGATCACGCCCGCAGGAACCGCAATCAGGCTGGCGAGCAGCACGGCGACGACGACGATCTCGGCGCTGACGAGGAAGCGCGAGACGACCAGCGGCAGCACCGCCTCGTCATTGACGATGGAGCGGCCGAAATCGCCCTGCACCACATTACCCGCCCAGATGACGAATTGTTGCGGCATGGACTTGTCGAGGCCGAGTTCGGTCCTCATGGCTTCGATCTGTTCCGGTTGCGCCATGTCGCCCAGCATCAGGGCAGCCGGATCGCCCGGAATGAAGCGGATGAGCGCGAAAACCGTGATCGACACGAATGCGATCGTCGGCAGCGCCATCAAAAGACGGCTCAGTATGAATCTTATCATCGGTTCCCCACGATTGATGGCGGGGAATGATATCCCGCCTCTATCGGTTTCGTTGCTGGTGACTATGACGGATTGATAAATAAGGCGCAATATTATGCGTAAACGTCATATATCTATGCAGAATGGCGGCGCGTTTCATCCTGATGAGGACAATGAGATTTCCCGCCCAAAATCCCGTTTTCAGTCGATTTTTTGCGAAAGCTGGATTTCCCGCTTCAAGGCATCGCTCAGCGCCTGTGCCGCGATGGACAACGGTGCACCGGAGGCGCGGGCTAGACCGAATTCCTGCGTCGCCTGCGGAACGAATGGCCGGGCTACAACGGGAAGATGCCGGTAGAGGTTGGCATAAAAGCTGCTGATGATCGTCACCCCCAGCCCATGCGCCACATAGGCGCAGGCGGAACTGTTGGTGTGGGTCTCGATCTTCACCATCGGCTTGACGCCGGCCTTCTTGAAGACCTGATCGAGCGCCATGCGGTTCGGCCGCTGCCGGCCAATCAAAATGAGCGGAACATTGCGCAGGTCCTTGACGGTAATTTCGTCGAGTTTGGCCAAGGGATGATCCTCCCGGACCACACAGACGCTTTTGCCGGTCGCGACACGCTCGACATCGATGCCCGGGCCAATCTCGCCTTCCATCCGCAGGAAACCGAGATCGATCACCCGCTCACCGACAAGCTTGTTGATGGCGGTCGTCGTTTCAAAAAAAGTCTCGATGCGAACGCCGGGAAAATCCCTGACATAGTCAATCAGCATGGCGGGCGCGAAATTCTCCCACATGCTGCTCGGCAGGCCGATGCGGACGATCTCCGGGCCGGCAGCGCCGTTGCGCAAATCCTCGGCGTGGCCGGACATGCGATCAACGGCAAGCAGCACATTTTCCGCATCGCGGGCAAGAAGTGCGGCCTCGGGCGTTGGGATCAACCGTCCCTTGTCACGGGCAAACAGCGTCAACGAAAGGTCCGCCTCAAGCTGCGCCAGAAGCCGGCTGATACCGGACTGGCTGAGCCCCATGGCCTTTGCGGTGGCGATGGTGGAGCCGGTGGAAAGAAGCGTGCGCAGGACTTCGAGCTGCTTGATATTCATGAGGCAAGCACCATGGGTGAAAGGACGAGCCGGTTTCGGTTCAGACGTTTTGCCGCCGATGACGCTTGATGTCACCGGTTTTTTTAGCACCGTCATGCGGCCCCGTCTGGCCGCCGCTTACAGTTCCACCTCATAGACCCTGTCGTGGGTGGCAACACGCGCCTCTCCGGAGGGCGTCACCCAGCCGCGGAACATGCCAGGCGTATTGTAGGGTGCGGATATGCCGCCTTCGGCGTCTATCGCGACGAGACCGGCGCCGATATCGTAAGGCGCCAGATCCTTATGGACGAGATCGCCGGCCGCAGTCTCCAGATCCTGCCCGAGATAGGCGACACGGGACGCGATCTCGTGGCCGACGACATAACGGATGAAAAACTCACCCTTGCCGGTGCCGGACACCGCGCAGGCACCGTCGCGCGCATAGGTGCCGGCCCCGATCACCGGGCTGTCGCCCACCCGGCCGTTTGGCTTGTTGGTATAGCCGCCGGTGGAGGTCGCCGCTGCAAGATGCCCGGCCGCATCGAGCGCCACCGCGCCGACGGTTCCGTGCTTTTCGTTTTCCGTCGCTTCCGTTCCAGCGGCGGCATGGACCTTCATGGCCGCCAGCGCCTCGAGACGTTTTTGCGTGGTGAAATAGGATTGAGGTTCGGTGGCAAGCCCCTGCTCTTTCGCAAACTGGTCAGCCGCTTCGCCGGTGAGATAGACAGCACGTTCATCCACCATCAGCGCGCGGGCCGCCTTTACCGGGTTTCGGATGGCGCGTGACGCGCTGATTGCGCCCGCCGCCAGCGTCTTACCGTCCATGATCGAGGCGTCGAGTTCGTGAATGCCGTTCTCGTTCAGCGCCGCCCCATGGCCTGCATTGAAATGCGGGCTGTCCTCCATGACGACGACCGCCGCCTCAACCGCTTCAAGCGCGGTTCCACCGGCCTTCAGCACGCCATAACCGGCCCGCAAGGCCGCCGCCAGATCGTCGCGCGCCGCCTCCCATTCCGCAGGCGTCATGCTGTGTTCCGGCATCACGCCGCAACCGCCGTGAATGGCCAATGCGATCTTCGTCATGTCCTCACTCCACTGTCACCCCGCCACAAGCAGGGCCTCTTACCATCAATGAAAGGCGATATCGCCGATGACCCGCACCCGCACCCGCCGCGCGCCGCCCGGCAGATAGGCGATCGGAATATCCTCCACCTCAAGCGTCTTGAGGCTCGCCCGCTCCGCGCCCGAAGCGACCGCCGCGTTCTGCGCTTCGGTTTCTGCTTTCGCAAGGGCCTCGTCGCGGCTCAAGCCGGAAAAGACCTGATCCACTTCGCCCGAAACTTGCGCCATGGCTGCACCCAGCGCATTGGCAACGCCGGCATTTTCCACACGCAACACCTCGGATGCGCCCGGAACCCGCTCCGGTATCAGAAACGCCCCGCCGCCGACCGCAACCAGCGGCACATCTTCCGCAGACGTCTTCATCTGGTCGAAACTGTCGGCCACCATGTCGCGGATACGGGAAAGCGTCGCCTGCACGAATGCCGGGTCGAGGTCTTTCACACGATCCTTGTCGCCCATCTCGATCAAGCCTGCGGCCACGGCGATATCCGATGTCGTCAGCGTCTCGCCGCCGAACACGCGGGCTTCCGTCAGGATGCGATATCCGACCGAGCGCGGGCCGATCTTGCCCGTCTCAGGGTCGACGATAGTACCGCCGCCGAGCGCAATCGGCAGAAGATCGGGCATACGGAAGAGCGTGCGTACCCCGCCAATATGAACGATATTGTTCGCCTCGCGCGGAAAGCCGCCGACAAGGCAGCCGATATCGGAGGTGGTGCCGCCGACATCCACCACCATGGCATCGGAAAGACCGGTGAGGAAGGCCGCACCACGCATCGAGTTCGTCGGGCCGGAAGCGAAGCTGTGCACGGGGTTCGCGGCGGCCACATCCGCAAGCGCCACGGTGCCGTCATTCTGGGTCAGATAAAACGGCGCCTTCACACCCGCTTCGCGCAGCGCATCCGAAAATGCCTGAACCGTGGTCTTGCCGAGCGTTTGCAGCGCTGCGTTCAGGAGGGCGACGTTTTCCCGCTCCAGAAGCCCGATACGGCCAAGCGTATGGGAGAGCGTAATGCGTGCATCGGGAATGACCGAACGGACGATTTCCGCCGCCCGCACCTCACACTCCGTCGTCAACGGCGAGAAAGTTGCCGAAATGGCGATGGAGGTGATGCCCGCATCGCGGATTTTCATTGCCGCCTCACGGATTTCATCCGGGATCATCGGCACCAGCGGGCTTCCGTCATATTCGTGGCCACCATGAACCATGAAGATCAGCGGATTGACGGCCTCGTGCAAATCCCCAGGCCAGTCGCACATCGGCGGCAGCGAAGAACCGGTCGGCAGCGCGATGCGGATGGCGGCGACCCGCTCCAGCCGGGCGCGCTCCACCACCGCATTGGTGAAATGTGTTGTGCCGATCATCACCGCGTCGATAGGCCGGTCCGCCGCGCCGACATGGCCCGCCACATGGGCGAGCGCCGCCTTGACGCCGGACAGGACATCCTGCGTGGTCGGAACCTTGATGGAGGCGACGATCGTGTCTCCATCGATGAGAACGGCGTCCGTATTGGTGCCGCCAACGTCAATACCGATGCGTTTCATGGGAATACCGATCTGAAATCAATGTCATAACCGAAGGCACGCGGGCCGACGGCGGCGATGCCGGCAGGTGTCGTCAAAAGTTCCGGCGCCGGCAGGGCGATAACCGTGACGCGCTGGCCATAACGCACAGATTCCGTGCCGATGGCGCTGCCCGAGATAGTGTCGAGAAGGCAGAGCAGGTCCGGCGTCATGGCAACCGGCTGGCCATCACGGAAGGCGACCGCCCATTCGTTCTGGAAGGCGAGTTCCAGTCGCGAGCCTTTATCCGCATCGATGCCTTCAATGGTGGTGCTGCCGCGCAGGAAGCCGCCGGTGGTTTCACGCGCCACATCCACCACCTTGCCGCGGAACAGCTGCTTGCCGCCCTCATGGTCGAGAACCGCCTGAACGGGGTCGTCATGGCGTTGACGCGCCGCCATCACCGCGCGGCCGAGCTCGGTCGCCTTGGTGACGGTGTAGTGAATGCCCCATTCCTTCACTTCCTTGCCGGTGCGTGGCGCCTTGCAGGTGGCGGCGGTGGAGCCGACTTCGGTGCAGACCTTGCGCGAGATGCGCTCCATCCATTTCCACGAAGCCGCCCGCGTGACGATCACCTCATTGTCGCGCACATCGACCAGCGACAGCGGGAACATCGGCAGGTTGCCGATGGCGAAGGAGGTCATCTGCGCTTCGGGATAGGCGCGCCCCATGGCATCGGCATTAACGACCGGCCGGTCGAGCATGGCAGCGGCTAGGAAGGAAGAAAGCGCATTCGAACCGCCGATTTCCACGCTCATGATCGCCCGGAACGGTTTGCCGAGATAATCCTCCATCACCTCGACAGCGCGGGCGAGATGGACGGGATCTCCCAGCCGCTCCTGACCGACAAGCGGCGCCCCCATCTTGGAGACAACGGCAACCATGTCGTCATCGGCAAGCGCCATGGGATCCATGACCTTCACCCGCCTGCCCTCGGCATAAAGACGGCGCAGGTTGAGCGTCGAGATATAGGGGTTGCCGCCGCCGCCCGTTCCCAGAATCCAGGCGCCGGTGGCCAGAGGTTCGATATCGTCTTCGGAAAATTCCTGGATCATGCGTCATCCTCGGGCATGCCGCAGCCTTTCCGGCGCAAGCGATGCTCCTTCCCTTTGAAGTTCCAAGTCTCATCGGCCCCGCCCTGCGGCGAGACCGGTTTTCATCAGGCGGAGATCACTCCGCCTTGCAGTCCCAATGGAAGTTGGAGAAATTCAGATCCCAGCTCTGCATGGGAATGAACTCGTAACCCTGAAGGCACTTGTTCGCCGCATAACGGCGGTTCGGTGCAACTGCCCAGACGTCAGGCTGAAGATCGGCGATCTTCGTCTGCAGCTCCTTGTAGGTGGCGTTCTGTTCGCTGACATCGGTGGTGGCGCGGACCTTGTCGATCAGCCCGTCGATTTCCGCGCTCTGCAGCCATTCCATCGACATCCAGGTGCCGGAGGCCTTGGAATGGTACTGGTTGTAGAACATCGCATCCGGCGACGGGTAGGTCGGCGAGATGTTCACCTGCGTCGATGCGGGCGTCGTTTCCGGCTTGGAGGACAGCTCGACAATGCGGTTCCACGGCTCGGGCTTGATATCGAGCGTGATGCCGATCTGCTCGAGGCTGGATTGCAAAAGCAGCGCCACTTCGGCCTCGAAGGCCAGCGAAGCGACATAGCTGTTGACGAGCGTGATCTTCTGGCCGGCATATTTCGACTTCGCCAGTTCTTCCTTGGCCTTTTCCAGATCATAGACGCCGGGCTGGATATCGCTGTTATGTGCATCCTTGAAGGCGTCGGAGAGCGGTCCCTTCATGTCGAAACCGGGATAGATCACTTCCTGGATCGTCTTGTAGTCGGTCGCATAGGCAATGGCGCGGCGCACGTGCACGTCGTCGGTCGGATAGACCTTGGTATTGAGCTTGATGACGAAACCGCCGGCGGTGCGGGTCTGGATCAGCTTGTAACCCTTCATCCGGCCGATGGATTCATAGGTATCGTTGCCAAGTCCGTGCGAGGAAAGGCCGAGTTCGCCCTTTTCCGCCAGCGCCTTTACGGTGGCGTCGTCGCTGGTCTGCACGAAGCGCACTTCATCGATCGGCTTGCCCTTGGTCCAGCCGAGGAAATAATCGGCATTGCGGGCAATGACCATATCGGCCGAGCGGTTGTAGCTGACCAGCTTGTAGGGGCCGGAACCGGCGGAATGTTCGCCGACATAAGCCTCACCCCATTTGTCTTCGGGCTTGGCATTGGCTTCGATCAGCGTCTTGTTCATCGCCATCATCAGCGGCGTCGCCGCCATGAAGGGCGAGAACTGGCGCTCGATCTTCATGACCAGCGTGGCATCGTCAGGCGCAGTGACGTTTTCGGGCTTCAGCACGCCGACGATGAGGTTCGACGGGCCCTTGTTGATGCCGAGCAGACGCTGGATCGACCAGGCAAGATCGGCAGCCTTTACCGCCGTGCCATCCTGAAATTTCGCGTCGTCGCGCAGGTGGAAGGTGTAGGTCAGGCCGTCTGGCGAAATATCCCAGGATTTCGCCAGATGCGGCACGATTTCGCCCTTGGCGTTCACCGTGGTCAGGCCGTCATACATGTTCACGATGGCCATGTAGCCGGTGTAATCGGTCACCTTCGCGGGGTCGAGCGAGCTGAATATCTGCATGGTGTTGACTGCAACTGACACCTTGTCTTCCGCAAGGACTGCAGAAGAAAAAAGCGGCAACGCGAGCGCCGTGCCGAGCGCCAGCGCGGCGAGACGGGAAGCAAGTACAGGCATTTTCATTATCGTTCTCCTCTTTATTGCGGAGCATTGGCCCCGCTTATGGTTAGGCAGCCTTGCTGACCGGGACGGGCAGCGGTGAGAAAGGAATATCCGGATAGCCAAATGCCGCCGGCCCGACGACCTCAAGCGCGCGGGCGCTGCGCAGCAGGTCGTGGCAGGGGATGGCGATGACGGCCACGCGCTGGCCGTAGCGCAACACTTCGGTGGTGATCGGATAACCCGTGTCGACGTCGAGCAGGACGATCAGGTCGGGCACCGTCACTTCCACCTTGCCATCTCGGGAAAACAGCAGGAATTCGTTCTGAATGGCGACGCCCGCCGTCTGGCCGGCGCAATCATCGAAGCCGGAGAGCGTGAGATCACCGACAGCAAAACCGCCGCGCAGGTGGCGCTTCAGATCGGTGATCTTGCCGTTGAAGATGCGCCTTCCGCCTTCCAGTGCGCAGACCGCGGCAATCGGGTCTTCCTGCTGCTTGCGGGCGCGGATCACTGCCTCACCGATGGCAATCGCCTTGGTGTAGGTTTTCGGAATGCCGTATTGGTGCACGTAATGCGCCTGCATCGGCGCGGTCGCCAGCATTGCGCCGCCGCCCTGCGAAACGACGCAGGCGCGCGCCATACGCTCGTGCCAGACCTCGGAAACGGCGTGGCTGAAAATGACGGCATTGCCATGCAGATCGCACATCACCGACGGTGTGGAACTGTGGCCATAGATGGAGAAGGTGGTCATCTGCATTTCCGGGAATGCCCGTCCCATGCCATCGCAATCGAGGATCGGCAGGCCGCCGAGCGCCGCTGTCACCAGCGGATTCATGGAGTTGGAACCGCCGATTTCCTCGCAGACGATGGCATCGACCGGGGTGCGGATCAGCTCTTCCATCGCCCGCAGGCAACGCAGGCCCTCACGGCCTTCGCGAATGCGCTCGACGCCAACGACCGGTGCGCCGATGCCGCCGATGGACATGCAGAGCGCATCCGGTTCGATGGCATCGGTGGCAAGGATCTTCATCTCGTAACCGGCCTTCATGGCTTCCAACGCCAGAAGCTTGCCGAGATAGGGATTGCCGCCGCCGCCAGTGCCGAGAATGCCCGCACCGATTTCCAGCGCGTCGAGATCTTCCCGCGTCAGCGTCCGCAATGCCGCTTCGTCATATTTCAGCTTGCGTGTCTCAGCCATGGTTGGCTCCCATTTCTCCAACAACTTTCACATGAATGCGGGTGGCATTGCCGGGCAGATAGGCAAGAGGCATATCCTCGCGCTCAATCACTTCCAGCGTCTCGGCGACCGCGCCGGCCGCAATCGCCTTCTCGCGCGCCTCGGCTTCTGCTTCTGCCAGTGCACTCTCGCGGGTACGTCCGTCCACCAGCGAGAAGACCCGGTCGGTCTCGCCGCTGATCTGCGCGATTGCCGCGCCGACGGCATTGGCCACCGCGAAATTCTCGGGCCGGATGACCTCAAGGTCACCGATACGATCCGGCATCAGGATGGAACCGCCGCCAACGGCAATCACCGGCACCGGTGACGACGAGATGCGGCTGCGCTCCACGCAGGCCTCGAGCATGTCGTTGATCTTGTCGACCGCCGCATCCACGAGCTTTTTGTCGAGGCTGGAGACCAGCGCCTTCTCACCCACATCCGCCTTGCCGGAGGCAACGGCGATATCGGTTGCCGTCAGGGTCGAGCCGCCGAAGCAGAGTGCATCGCGGCGAACGCGGTAACCGACGGATTTCGGGCCGACGGTCAGCCCATGGTCGCCCATGACCACCAGCGAACCACCACCGAGACCGATGGAAAAGACGTCAGGCATGCGGAAATTGGTGCGCACACCGCCAATATCCACCGTCGTGGAAGCCTGACGCGGAAAGCCATGCGACAGCGAGCCGACATCGGAGGTGGTGCCGCCGACATCCACCACGACGGCATCCTTGAGACCGGTAAGGAAAGCCGCACCGCGCATGGAATTCGTCGGGCCGGAAGCGAAGGTGAGCACGGGGAAGCCACGCACCACATCCGCCGCCATCAACGTGCCGTCGTTCTGGGTAATGTAGAACGGGCAGGTGATGCCCGCCGCCTTCAGCGCCTCACCGAAAGCCGCGACGGTGCGGTCGGCAAGCGACAACAGGCTGGCATTCATGATCGCCGCGCTCTCGCGAGCGAGCAGACCGTGGCGGCCGATATCCTTGGACATGACAACCGGCAGGCCGGGGCAACGCTCCTGCAGGATTTCCTTCGTCCGCAGTTCCATCGCATCGTTGATGCCGCTGAAAACGCAGGTGACGGCAGCGGCCTTCAGGCCCTTGGCGCGGATATCGGCGGCGATACGGACGATCTCGTCCTCATCGAGGGCTGAAATTTCACGACCGTCGAATTCGTATCCGCCGCGCACCTGATAACCGTGGTTGCCGACGATTTCCCGGAGATCATCCGGCCAGTCGACCATGGGCGGCAGGCCGGCGCCGGACGGCAAGCCGAGACGGATGGCGGCCACCTCGTCCATATGCCGGCGCTCGATCACCGCATTGGTGAAATGCGTGGTGCCGATCATCACGGCGCCGATGCGCGCCCTGTCGATGCCCGACGCCTCGATGACCTTTTCAAGGGCTTCGATGACACCGGACGTCACATCCTCTGTCGTGGAGGCCTTCACCCCCGCCAGAACGGTTTTATCCTGCAACACAACGGCATCGGTATTCGTGCCGCCGACGTCAATTCCAACGCGATACACGTCAGGCTCCTCTTTCATCAATCAGTCGTTTTTACGAGGAAGCGCATGCGCTCTTCCTCGGTCACGGTGGGTTTGAGACGTTCTTCCTCGTCGGTGACGACGGGGATGGCCGCGATCAGGGCGCGGGTATAGGGATGGGCCGGCTCGGCGAAGACCGCCGACGTCACGCCCTCCTCGACAATCTCGCCGCGCAGCATGACGGCGATGCGCGAGCAGAAATTGCGCATCAGCGACAGGTCGTGCGAGATCATCAGATAGGTCAGGCCAAGCTCCTCGCGCAGCTGCAACAGAAGGTCGATCACCGTCTTCTGCACCGAAACATCGAGCGCTGCCGTCGGCTCATCGAGGATCAGGATTTTCGGCTCGGCGGCCAGCGCACGGGCAATCGCCACGCGCTGCTTCTGCCCACCGGAAAGCTCATGCGGATATTTGCCGAGATAGGATTGCGGCAGCCGCACCAGCCCCATCAATTCCTGCATCCGGCTTTCCCGCGCCTGCCCATCCATGCCGATGGATTTCAGCGGCAGGGCAAGCGTCTGTTTCACCGTGCGCTTCGGATTGAGCGAGGTGCCTGGATTTTGATAGACGATCTGCGTCAGCCGCTTGCCGCGCTCAGGCGCCGGGGCGTCGATGACGAGATTGCCGGAGGTGGGACGCGAAAGGCCCATGATCATGCGGGCAACCGACGTCTTGCCGGAACCGGATTCGCCCGCCAGACCGAAAACCTCGCCTTCCTTCAGCGTCAGGTTCACATCGCGCACGGCATGATAACCGTTGCGCCTGCCGTAAATCTTGTTCAGCCCTTCGATGGTGACGATGGGCGAGCGCTCGCTCTGCGCCAGATCGGTGACGCGCGGGCCATAAAGCGGCGGCACGGCATCCAGCAGCGAACGCGTATAATCCTCGGCAGGAGCATGCAGGATCTGCGTGCAGGGACCGGTCTCGACAATGTCGCCGTGGTGCATGACCACGACCCGGTCCGCTACCTTGCGCACGACGCCGAGATTGTGGGTAATCATCAACAGCGCCATGTTTTCTTCGGCGACCAACTGGTTGATGAGGTTAAGGATTTCATCCTGCGTGGTAACATCCAGCGCCGTGCCCGGTTCATCGGCGATCAGGAGCTTGGGCTGGTGCAGCAGGGCAAGCCCGATCAGCACGCGCTGGCGCATGCCGCCCGAAAGCTCGGACGGATAGGCATTCATCACCCGCTCGGTATCGGCAAGTTGCACCCGGCGCAGCACCGCTGCGATACGGGTGCGACGCGCAGCCTTCGACGAATTGATGCCATCGCGCTTGTCGGCAAAGCGCATGACGTCGTCGAGATGCGTGCCGATCTTGAAGACCGGATTGAAGGAGGACAGCGGGTCCTGCATGATCAACGAAAACGCCGTGCCCTTCAGCGCCTCACGCTCCCTGCGCGGCATGGCGAGCACATCGCGGCCATCGATGATGATGGCGCCGGAGGTGATCGCTGCATTCTTCGGGAGGGTGCCGATGATCGCTTTGGCGGTGACGGACTTGCCAGATCCGGTTTCGCCGATCAGCGCCACACGCTCACCGGCAGCAACCGTGAAGGCGACATTGCGCAGCACCTGCCGGGTGCGGCCGTAATTGGTGAAGGTGACGTTGAAGTTTTCGACCTTGAGAAGCGGTTCAGTCATGGTTTTAGCTTTCCACGTCGAACATGTCGCGCAGGCCGTCGCCCAGCAGGTTGAAACCCAGCGTCACGTAAAGCACGGCCGCACCGGGGCAGAGGACTTCCCACCAGAAATCCGGCATGAACTGGCGCCCGTCAGCAACCATCGATCCCAGGTCGGGCGTCGGCGGCTTAACGCCGAAACCGAGGAAGCTCAGCGTCGCACCGAAGAGGATGACGAAAGCCGCATCCAGCGTCGTCTTGACGGATATGACCGAGACGCAATTGGGCAGGATTTCGCGGAAGAGGATGTGCAGCGGCCCGGCGCCGGCAAGACGCGCGGCTTCGATGTAGTCTTCAGAGGCGATGGACTTCGACACCGAATAGATCAGCCGCGCGTGCCAGGTCCACCATAGCAGCGTGATCGCGATCATGGCGTTCGTCAGCGTCGGTTCCAAGAGGTTGGAGACCGCCAGCGCCATGACGAGAGGCGGCATGGCCAGCATCACATTCGTCAGGCCGCTGATGATTTTTTCGGTCCAACCGCCGAAATAGCCGGCGATCAGGCCAAGAACCGTACCGACGGGAACCGAAATGCCGAGCACGCCGATGACGAGAAGGAGAGAAACACGCAGCCCGAAGATGGTGCGGGAAAAGATATCGCGCCCCGCCTTGTCAGTGCCGAACCAGTGTTCCAGATCCGGCGGCATGTGGCGGGCGCGGAAATCGACGACGGCGCCGATATGTTTGGGATAGGGCGTGAGCCAGGGCGCAAAGACCGCCAGCACCAGCACCGATAACAGGATCAGCGAGCCGATGACGGCTGCCGGATTGCGGCTGAAGCGATACCACATCATGTAACCGGCGCTTAAACCGCGATCGGTGGGTTCGAGCATTTTCATATCAGCCATCAGCGAGCCTCCTTGCGGCGCAGGCGCGGGTCGATGATCGAGATCAGGACATCTACGATCAGGTTCGCAACGATGAAGAACAGGCCGGCCACCAGCACCACGGCGGTCACGGCATTGAGGTCTTTCTGCAGGATGGCGTTCAGCCCGTAGGAGGCAAACCCACCCCAGGCGAAGACCATTTCGATCACAAAGGCATTGCCGATCAACGACGCGAATTCGAGACCCATGATCGTCAGCGGCGCGATTGAGGAGAGTTTCAGCAGGTAACGGAAGATGATCACCCGTTCCGGCACGCCGAAGCTCTGGAGCGTCAGCACATGGTCCTTGCGCTGATTTTCGATCATCGAGGAGCGGGTGATGCGGGTGATCTGGCCGATGCCGGCCATGGAAAGCGCAAAGGCCGGCAGTGCGAGATGCTTCAGCGCATCCAGCACCACATCGAAACGCCCGGCCAGCGTGCCGTCGATCAGGATGAAGCCCGTCGGGCCACCCTGCCAGCCAAGCCCGTGGTCAAGCCTGCCGATGATCGGCCAGCCGGAGAGAAACCGGGCGGCCAGCAATTGCAACGTGATGGCGAAGAGAAAGCTCGGGATCGTTACCCCGGTGAGCGAGAGGATGCGGCCGATATGGTCGAGCGGCCGGTCGCGATAATGCGCGGTGATAACACCCAGCGGAATGGCGACGGCGAACATGAAGATGACCGAGACCAGCACCAGCTCGACGGTGGCCGGAACGGTCTGCGCCAGATCGGTGGTAACGGGACGCTGCGACACCAGCGAGAAACCGAGATCACCGTGCAGGGCGTTGCCGATATAGTCGAGATATTGGACGGCCAGCGGCTCGTCGAGACCCATCTCGCCGCGCAGCGCATCCACCTGCTCCTGCGTTGCCGCAGGCCCCAGCGCCATGCGGGCGGGATCGCCCGGCACCACACGGGCCAAAGCGAAAATCATGATGGACAGGGCGATCATGACCGGCACGAAAGCGCCGAGCCTGTTCAAAATCGCGACCAGCGGATGTTGCTGCATAGGTGGAACGTTCCTTGTGCATCAGTTGCCTGAGCACAAGTTTTCACCACATGTCGGTTTGAACAATTGCCGAAAGGTATAGTTTTTTGAAGAATAAGTATAGGTTTTTATATCTGGATACCCTATCCCTTTCCCGATGACACTCCTGCCCCGCCCCCGCCTCTGCCACCGCATTGCCAGTGAAACCGCTGGCGTGGTGTTTGTGCGCGCGCCGGCGGGTGCCGGAAAAAGCGTGCTGCTGGAGATGTTAGCAAAAGAACTGGGAGCGCAGATATGCCGCACGCACCAGCCTCAAGGCGACGACGTGACAAATGGCTGTCTGCTCTGGGACGTTCCAGTCTTTGCACGGGCGGTACGCATGCCCGCCCCCATTCTGGAGTCGGTGCGTTTCGTCGTCATCGCCTGCCGGCCAGACCAGCGGATCAGCGGCATGGCGCGGCACATCCTGCATCGCGGCTCGCTCACCATAGGGGCGGACGAACTGGCCCTACGGCCAGATGAGGCGGATGGCCTTCCGCCCGAACAGAAGCATCTGGCACTCGAGGATTATGCGGGATGGCCGGCCTTTCTGTCGCTGGCGCGCCTGCCGGATGAAATGCTATGCGCCGACTACCTGCGGGAAAGCTATCTGCCGCATCTTTCCCCTGCCCAAACGGTCGAACTGTCCTTCTGGCTCGAAAATCCCTCTGCAGAGCCCGATGCGGACTGGACCAGGCTTCTGCCGCCCTTTCTGACGGGAAAGCCAGACAATCACCGCACGCTGATAAGGCTTCTGACGGTCGCGGCAAAAGAACGCCTCGCCACATTGCAGGCCGGCAGCGCCGTGGTGGAGGTCGCATCGGCGTTTGAAAAGGCAGGGCGTTCGCTGGCCGCCATGGCCATGCTGCTGGACCGCGGTTATGAGACCCATGCCGCGCAAATCCTCGAGCGCGCCGATGGCCGTGAGCTGATCTACAGGAGCAGCGTCGACCGGTTTCGCGAAATCATCATGCGGTTTTCGCAAGATATGATCGCAGCGAACGAAACCGTGCTCTTCGCCGTCACCCGCGCGTTGCTGAAACAGGGTGAATTGCAACGCGTGCGCCATCTGCTCGGCAAAAGCCTCGGATCGGATTATCTCGATCCGCTGAAGGTGCTTGCCCGTGGTTCGCGGTTTTCCTTCGCCGCCCGCACCTTCCGGCTGAACCTGATGATTGCCGAGGATCTGACCCCCAATGACGCGGTGATAACGCGTCTCGCCGAGTTCATGGCCGATTATCCCATGGACGACCACGGCAAATGGGCGGCCTATTACAATGCGCTGCTGGAATTCGAAATCCGCCGCCGCAATTTCCGCGAGGCGGAGGCGGCAGCGGCCCGCGCGCTCATCTATCTGCGCAAGATGGGCGGGCAGCCCCTGCTCGAGTTCTTCATCCATCTTCACCAGATCGTGCTGCGGTTGATGAGCGGTGATGTGCTTCTGGCCCGCCGGGCGGCGCAGGAGGCGCGCGCACGGCTGGAACAGGTGCCGCATGATGCCGTGCAGGAGTTCCGGATGTTGCGGCTGGCGGAAGCCTGCCTTGCCTATGAGGCGGGAAAGCCGCGCGACCTTCTGCATTTCGTCGAGCACGAATTCGATCACTTCGCCGCTGCCGAGATCTGGCCGAGCCTGATGCAGTTTGCCCTGTTTTACGCCTCACAGGTGTTGATCGATCATTTTCCGATGACCGTTCGCCCCGGTTTTCTCGATGGCTTGTGGATCCATCTTTCGGAAGGGCTGCAATTCCATGCGATGATGGAAATCAGGACGGCCCTCGCCTATCAGAACGCCAACCGCTGGGCGGATGCCGCCGCGACGCTTTCGGCAATCCGCATGCCGATGGGCCGCAACTGGGTGGAAAGTGCGCATGAGGATCTTTCCCGGCTGACACGCCGGGACGAAATCGCCTATGTCATGGCATGGCTGCGCGATGCGGTGCATCTTTTCACGCCGCGCGCCTATCTCTCCCGGCAGATCGACGCGATGATCGCCAATCCCAAGGTCACCAATCGTGAGAAGGTCGCGCTGAGGATCTGGCAGAGCTATGCCGCGCACCAGCGCCGCGACAACGCCGCCGCACGCGCCCATATCCTCACCGCTCTTGAATCGGCAACCCGTCTTGGCTGCAATGGCGTCCTGTCGGAGGAGCGCGTCTTCCTGTCGCCGCTTTTGAACAATCGCCGCATCCGCAGCTTCATCGAAACCTCGTCCGATGTCCGCACCGCGCTGTCGATTTTCGCCGCTTCAGTGAATTCGCCGCAGGCGCGCGCCCTGCATGGCGGGCTTTCGCAGCGGGAAGCGCAGATGCTGCAACTGCTCGCCAGCGGCATGTCGAACAAGAAGATCGCCCAGACGCTCAATATCTCGGAAGTGACGGTGAAGTTTCACCTCGGCAACCTGTTCCGCAAGCTGGATTGCAAACGTCGCGCGGAAGCGATCCGCGCGGCGAAAGCACTGGGCTGGCTGTGAGGCTCAGCGATTGTTCTTCTTGCGCCATTCGGCAAAAGCCGTCTGATGTTCTTCCTTGGTGCAGGGATAAAGCCCGATGATCGTCTGGCCGGCCTTCACCTGCTCCACCACGAAGTCCTCGTAAGCCGTCATTTCCACCGCCTCGGTGGCGATCTCGTCGGCAATGCCGGCGGGAATGACGATGACGCAATCGGCGTCGCCGACGATGATGTCGCCGGGAAAGACCGGGGCGTCACCGCAGCCGATAGGTCCGTTTATTTCGATGGCTTCATGCTTGGTAAGGTTGGTCGGGCTGGAAGGCCGGGTGTGATAGGCCGGAATATCCAGTTCGGCGATGGTGGCGGCATCACGAAAACCGCCGTCGCTGACGATGCCGGCACCGCCGCGCACCATAAGGCGCGTTACCAGAATATCGCCGGCCGAGGCAGCGCTCGCATCCTTGCGGCTGTCGATCACCATCACATGACCCGGAGGGCAGGTTTCGATCGCCACCCGCTGCGGATGTGCAGGGTTACGGAATTCGACGAGCTGGTTGCGGTCCTCGCGGGCCGGCATGTAGCGCAGGGTAAACGCCGGGCCGACCATGTTCGTGCCCTTATAGCCGAGCGGATGTACGCCCTGTATGACCTGGTTTCGCAGGCCGCGCTTGTAAAGCGCTGTCGCCAGCGTGGCGACGGAAATCGTCATCAGTTTTTCCCGCGTTTCGCTGTTCATTTTAGTCTCCTCGCAATGACCGGATGGATGTGTTTCATGTCTTGTGAATGGGCTCGTCTATGAAGATGCCGCCCTGATATTTTGCGATTGCGGCCTCGGGATCGGGTCGCGGCACATCGCGCTCGATTTCCGCCCGGTAGCGCGCAGCATTGTCGCGCCGTTGCCAGCCGAGAAAATCCACGTGCGAATTGTCCCACCAGCTGTCGTCATTGGCGGAAACGCCCCAGATGACCGGGCAGCCGAGTTTCGGTGCGCGGTATATGGCCTCAATCAGCGAGACAAAATCCTCATGGCTGAACCAGGTCGACAACATTCGCCAGTTCGTGGGTTTTGCTTCGCAGGAGCCGATGCGGACGATGGCCGTCTCCTGGCCGAATTTGGAGTGGTAAAGGCTCGCCATCGCCTCGCCGAAAATCTTCGAGACACCGTAGAGGCCGTCGGGCAGAAAGGGTGTCTCGGGAGTAAGCTGCTTGCCCTGCGGATAATAACCGATCGTGTGGTTGCTGGAAGCAAAAACAATGCGCGGCAGGCCATGTGCCCTCGCCGCTTCATAGAGATTGTAGAGCCCGCGCAGATTGGCCGCCTCTATCGGATCGAAAGCCTTCTCGACGGAAACACCGCCGAGATGGATGATGCCGTCACAGCCCCCCACGAGATCATGAACCGCCTGCTCGTCCTCAAGCGCGCAACGAACGAGTTCCTCATGAGGCGCGGGTGAACCGAGATCAACGATATCAGAAAGGCGGATGGTCTCGGCGACATGGCCAAGCCGCCCCCGCAGCATGCTGCCCAGCTTGCCGCCAGCACCGGTGATGAGCAATCGCTTCAACATGATGGCGTCCTTAGAAAATATCGGGCTCGCCGGCGGTGCGGCCGAAATCCGTCTGCAGGAAGTCGAAATCGCAACCTTGATCGGCCTGCGTGACATGCTTGGAGAAGAGATAGCCATAACCGCGTTCATAACGCGGCGCGGGCGCCTGCCACCCGGCACGGCGGCGACCGATCTCTTCTTCGCTGACCAGCATGTCAAGCCGGCGCTGCGGCAGATCGAGACGCACGATATCGCCGGTTTTCAGGAGCGCCAGCGGGCCGCCGACGAAGCTTTCCGGCGCGACATGCAGCACGCAGGCCCCATAGGAAGTGCCGGACATGCGGGCGTCGGAAATCCGCACCATGTCGCGATGGCCCTTCTTGATCAGCGCCTTGGGGATAGGCAGCATGCCCCATTCCGGAAAACCGGGACCGCCGAGCGGACCGGCATTACGCAGCACCAGAACATGATCCGGCGTGACATCGAGGTTCTCGTCGTCGATCGCCTTCTTCATTTCCGGATAGCTGTCGAAGACCAGCGCCGGGCCTTCGTGAACATGGTATTTCGGATCGCAGGCGGCAGGCTTGATGACGGCACCGTCAGGGCAGAGATTGCCGCGCAACACCGCAAGCGAGCCTTCGGCATAAACCGGATTGTCGAGCGAGCGGATGACATCGTCATTATAGACCTTCGCACCCTCGAGATTTTCGCCCATGCTGCGACCGGTCACGGTGAGCGCCGAACAGTCGAGACGGCTTTCGAGCTGCTTCATCAGTGCCCGCAGGCCGCCGGCGTAATAGAAATCCTCCATCAGATAGTCTTTGCCGGAGGGGCGGACATTGGCAATGAGCGGTGTTACCCGGCCAAGCTCGTCCAGTTCGTCCAGCGTCATCGGCACGCCGGCACGGCGCGCCATGGCAATCAGATGCACGACGGCATTGGTGGAACAACCGGTAGCCATGGCGACGATGGCAGCATTGCGAAACGCAGGCGCGGTCAGAATGCGGTCCGGCGTCAGCTCCTCGGTCACCATCTCCACGATACGTCGGCCGCAACCTGCCGACATGCGCTGGTGTTCGGCATCCACCGCCGGAATGGAGGAGGCTCCCGGCAGGGTGAGGCCAAGGGCGTCGGTGATGGCGGTCATGGTCGAGGCGGTGCCCATGGTCATGCACACACCAGCGGAGCGGGCGATGCCGCCCTGTACACCACGCCATTCCTCGTCGGTCACGTTGCCGGCGCGGCGCTCATCCCAATATTTCCAGGCGTCAGAGCCGGAACCCAGCACCTTGCCGGCATAATTGCCGCGCAGCATCGGGCCGGCAGGCAGATAGATCATCGGCACGCCGGCCGAGATCGCACCCATGACGAGGCCGGGTGTCGTCTTGTCGCAACCACCCATCAGCACCACGCCGTCGAGCGGATGCGAGCGGATCATTTCTTCCGTCTCCATCGCCAGCATGTTGCGGTAGAGCATCGATGTCGGCTTGGTGAAGCTCTCGTCCACCGAAAGCGACGGCATCTCCACGGGGAAGCCGCCCGCCTGCAACACGCCGCGTTTCACATCCTTCACCCTTTCAGGGAAATGTGAGTGACAGGTGTTCAGCTCCGACCATGTATTCAGGATACCGATGACGGGTTTGCCGACAAAATCCTCCTCCGCATAACCAAGCTGCATCATGCGAGAGCGGTGGCCAAAGCTGCGCAGGTCATCGGGTGCGAACCAGCGGTCGGAGCGGAGTTTTTTATCGGTCATGTCAATGGTCCTGCGTTGCGGGTTGCGCCAAAAGCCTGTCAGTCCTGCCGGAGCGTCAGCCCGCTCGTCGTATCGAAAAGATGGATATGTTCCAGCGGCGCCGACAGGCGGATGACTTCGTCCGCCGATGTCGAGGTCTGGCCGGAAAGATGCAGCGTCACCCGCGTGCCATCCCCGAGAGTACCGTAAAGATAGGATTCGCCGCCCAGCTGTTCGGCGGTGCGCACGGACATGGTCAGCGCGCCGCCATCACCCGGCTCCACATGGTTCGGCCGGACGCCGAGCGTCACCTTCTGGCCGGGCTTATAGGAAAAGCCCGCCTGCGGTAGCGGGATCAATTCGCCGGTCGCGATCTTCAGGGACGGCGTTGCATCCGAAGTCACTTCACCGGCAAAGAAGTTCATCTTCGGCGAGCCGATGAAGCCCGCCACGAAGAGATTGGCCGGGCGATTGTAAAGATCGAGCGGCACGCCGAACTGCTCGAGCCTGCCGGCGCGCAGAACGGCGATCTTGTCGGCCATGGTCATGGCTTCCACCTGATCGTGGGTAACATAGATCATGGTATTGCCGAGCCGCCGGTGCAGGCTGGAAATCTCGCCACGCATATCGACGCGCAGTTCCGCATCGAGGTTGGAGAGCGGCTCGTCGAAGAGGAAGACGCGCGGCTCGCGCACGACGGCGCGGCCAATCGCAACACGCTGGCGCTGGCCGCCCGACAGGTCCTTGGGACGCCGGTCCAGAAGCTGGTCGATCTGCAGCATCTTGGAAACCTGGGAGATCTTTTCGGCGATATCCTTCTTGGAAGTGCCGATATTTTCAAGCCCGAAGGACAGGTTTTCACGCACCGTCATATGCGGATAGAGGGCATAGGACTGGAACACCATCGCAAGCCCGCGATCTGCGGCCGGGACCGTGTTGACCACATCACCGCCGATGACAATATCGCCGCCACTCAGCTCCTCGAGGCCGGAGATCATGCGCAGCAGGGTCGACTTGCCGCAGCCGGAAGGGCCAACGAAAACACAGAATTCGCCGTGTTTGATATCGAGATCGACACCCTTGATCACATCGAGGGCACCATAAGCCTTTTTGACCTGACGAAGCTCTATACTTGCCATTGTCGTGTTTCCTCCCTGAGGATTATTTGCCGCCAGTCGATGCAATGCCGGTGGCGATGTATTTTTGCAGGAACATGAAGACCAGCGCGATCGGGGCGAGTGTCAGCACCGTCATGGCCAGCAGATTGCTCCATTCCGTCGTCATCTCCCCCTGGAAGGAGTTGAGCGCCAGTTGCAGGGTGAAGTTGTCGTTGCGCGTCAGAACGATCAGCGGCCAGAGGAAGTCGTTCCAGCGCCACATGATCGCAAGGATCGCCAGCACCGCAAGCGCCGGCGCCGAAAGCGGCAGGATGATGCGCCAGTAGATTTTCCACTCGCTGGCCTTGTCCATGCGCGCGGCATCGAGGATTTCATCCGGGATCGTCAGCATATATTGCCGCAGCAGGAAGACGCCTGTGGGTGTCGCCGCTCCTGGAATGATGACGCCCCAGAGACTGTTGATCATGCCGAGCTGGCTGGTGATGAGAAACAGCGGGACCAGCACGACGGTCTGCGGAATCATCAGCGTGCCGACAACCAGCGCCAGCACCACGCCTCTGCCCTTGAACTGGTATTTCGAGAGTGCAAAGGCCGCCATGGAATTGACGATCAGCATGATGAGAGTTGACGTCACCGTGATGAAGGTCGAGTTCCAGAAATAGAGCGGAAAATTGAAGCGCTGGAAAAGCTCGGTGTAGTTTTCCGTGGCCAGCGCCACCTTTTCAGCCGGCTTCAGCTCGTTGAACGGCATCTTCAGGACTTCGGTTGGCTTGGCGGGGTCAACCACCTGGGCCACGAGGCCGATGCGGCGAACCATGCCGAACTTGCGGCCATCCTTGTCGACATAGGCCGGCAGCGGCGCTGCCTGCCCGTCCACCACCACGGTTTCCTGCGTGTAAGGCAGAAGGCGCGGCGGAAAGCGCTGGAGATCGGCCTCCGTCTTGAACGAGGAAAGCACGAGCCAGACGACGGGACCAAACATCATCAGCACGGCCACGCCGAGATAGGCGTAGGATAGCCAGTCGGTCCAGTGCAGCTTGCCGTTTCGGCCGCGCGTACGGGTCAGAAATGCGCCAATCCTAGCCATCGACCTTGCTCCTGTTTGCCCGGAATTGCAGGGCGGTCAGCACCACGAGCACCACGGCGAGCAGCAGCGAAGCGGCAGCCGCCAGCCCGAAATTGCGGGGCGTCCCGGCAAAGCCGGTCTGATAGATGAACTGAATGATGAAGGTGGTCGCCGAACCCGGGCCCCCGCCCGTGAAGGCGAAGACTTCATCGAAGGTCTGCACGCCCTTGATGAGCGACAGGACGAGAACGACGAGCATGGTGGGAGCAAGCAGCGGCAACGTAATGCGCCGGAAGATGCGCCACGGACTTGCCTTGTCGAGCTGCGCCGCCTCATAGACATCACGCGGGATCGCCTGCAGGCCGGCGAGAAGAATGAGCGTGTAGAAACCCATATGCGCCCAGACTGAGAGGAAGACCGACCAGCCGAAGGCAAGGTTGGCTTCGAGCAACCAGTCGACCGAGCCGAGGCCGAGCCCCTCCATCGCCGCATTGAGAACGCCGAAACGCTGGAGAATCCACTTCCAGATCAAAGCCACAACGACGGGCGACAGCAGCACGGGGAAGAAGAAGACGGCGCGGAAGAACCCGCGCGCCCGGATATCGCGGTTAAGCACGATGGCCGTGATCAGCGAGAAGCCGACCATGAAACCGACCTGCAGCACCACGAAGAAAACCGTGTTCCAGACCGAGCGCCAGAACAGGTCGCGCTGACAGGAATTGGGGTCGAGGTAATTCTGACAGGAAAGAAGGACCGAAAAGTTTTCGCCGCCCACGGCAGGGCGTTCGGAAAGCAATATGTGTTCGCTGCCGGTCACGGAATAGGCCATGTTCAGCACAATCGGCAGAAAGGCGAAGACCGCGAACAGGATCAGGTTGGGTGTAAGAAACACCCAGGCGATCCGCCGATGGCCGAGAACCTTCTGCAGGAAGGCAAAGGGCAGTTCGACGATGCCCATGACGGGCGCAAGAAATTTATACATGAGGGTCCTCCTTCGATCCGGCGCGGCGCGGCATGCGCCGCGCCGGAAGGCGATGGATCACTTCGCCTGTTTCAACGCTTCCTCGAGGTCCGTCTTCGCACGGGCCATGGCTTCATCAACGGTGCTTTCACCGACGATGGCCTGCGTGATGCGCTGTACGGAGATGTTGAACATGGCGCGATTGTTCTTGTAACCCTGATAGGTATAGGCAATCGGGCTGAGGCCGGGGATCTGGTCCAGCCAGGCGTTCATGGCCTTCTGCGTCGCAGGCGTCGCACCAGTATAGGTCACGCCCTTGTCAGCCACGGCCTTATGGGCGGGAACGTTGCGGGTGCGAACCGTGAAGTCGAGATAATTCTCGTCCTGAGCGAGGAAGTTCAGGATGTCGGCAACGATCTTCGGGTTCTTGGTCTGCTTGAAGCCGACAATGCCAGTACCGCCCGGCATGCCGGTGCAGGCAGCGCCGCCGCAGGGCTGCGGCACGACTTCCCAGTCGAACGCATCGCCGACCTGGCTGTCAAAGCGCGCGGTCTGCCAGCTGCCCGAATAATAATAGACGAGCTGGCCGTTGATGAATTCCTGCGCGGCGTCACGATAGGTATTGCCGCCCTGCCCGGCCCAGACGTCACGCGCCATGGTGCCGTCCTTGTTCCACTCCACGAATTTCTTCACGAAGGTCGTGAAACCTTCATCGACGAGAATGGGCTTACCATCAGCATCGAAAATCTTCGCGCCATAGGAAATGGCCGGGCCGGCAATGCGGTGGCCGGAACGGTCGATGGCCATCGGGTAAGGCGTGCCGGTTGCCTTGGCGACGGCATTTGCGGCCTTCGCCCAGTCGTCCAGCGTTGCATCCTTGCCGGGTACGGCGACATTGGCCTGATCGAACAAAGTGCGGTTGATGAAGGCGCCGGTGATGGTGAGCTGGGTATGCATGCCGTAGATGCCCTTGTCGTCAGGGCCGCTGCGGTACCATTTCAGCACGTTGGAGAAATTGTCTTCCCAATATTTCGCGTCCACATAGGGCGTGAGATCGAGATAATAGCGGTTGAGACCGCCAAGGTCGGTCACGGTTGCGAAATCCGGGCCGCTGCCGCCGGCAAGCTGCACGGGCAGGCCTTCCAGCAGCGCCTTGTAGGGCACGACGTCAGTGACGATCTTTACGTCCGGATGCTGCTTTTCGTAACGCGCGAGAATGTCTTTCAGAATTTCGCAGCCGTTGCCGTCATAAGCGCAGGTGAAGCGCACTTCCTGGGCCGCCTGGGCGGCGCCTGCAAAGGACGCCGCGCCAATGGCGAGCGCCAATGCCATGCTGTATTTACCGATCATCTCTTTTCCTCCCTTAGATGATTATGCGTTGGCGGATGTGCGCGGAGCCCAGCCCTTGATCCACTCGCCTTCAGCGGCATAGGACAGGCGGACCGGCTTTCCTTCCCTGACCGAGCGATAGATGGCGGTAACGAGTTCGATGGACTGCAAGCCGTCATTGACGGTCACTTCCTTGCCGCCGCGCCCTTCCATCGCGTCAGCGATCGCTTCGACAAAACCGGCAAAGCCGTTTTCGCCATCGGCCACCGTTGCCAGAACGGCGTCGATCTGGTCCTGCGTGGTGGGTGCACGGGCGATGAAACGCCATGTGTCTTCGGCCGGGCGATAGGGCAGCGTGCCGCTCTCGGCGGTGAAGCCTTCGAAGCAGAAACGCAGGCGGGACGTATCTTCGGCGGCACCGAGCGTCACCGAGCTCGTCGCCAGCGCGCCGCTTTTCATGCGGAAGCTGAGTGCGGCGCAATCTTCGGTTTCGATCTTGTTGACGCGCGTATCGGCCATGGCGAAAACTTCTTCGACCGGGCCGAGAACGTGGCAGAGAAGATCATGCGCATGGATGGCGTGACCGAGGATCGCGCCGCCGCATTCACCCTTCCAGGTGCCGCGCCACGGAATGTCGTAATAGCTGGCGCCACGGTTCCAGTGAACTTCCGAACTCGCGACGAAGGCCTTGCCCGCAAGGCCTGCATCGATGAGCGCACGAAGCTGCCGCATCGCATGTCCGAAACGGTACTGGAAGACCGGAAACACGCCACGGCCGGTCTTTTTAACGGAGTCGATGAGCGCATTTGCCTCTTCAAGCGAGCGGACGAGCGGCTTTTCGCAGACCACATCCTTGCCCGCCGCATGCGCCTTCAGCGTAACGGGGAAATGCAGGTGCGGCGGCAGGCAGACGTCGATCAGCTGGATGCTCTCATCCGCCAGAACCTCATCGAGATCGGTCGTCAGGCGGATGGACGTATCCTCACCCGCCACGGAACGGGCGCGCTCCAGATCGAGATCGCAGATCGCCTTGACGACGAAGCGCTTCGGCAGGGCCCGATAGCCGCTCAGATGCTGGGCGCCGATGCCGGCGCCAATGATGGCAACACCGATCATTTCGAAGCTCCCTCGGCCTTGGCCTGCGCCTGCAGCGACAGGTCGCATACCTTGAACACATGCTCCTGCGTCATCGCCGTTTCCGTGCGGTTGCGGATATCGTCGCACAGGCGGCCGAAATAGGGCAGACCAGCACCAGAGGCGTCGATATATTCGCAGCGATCGCCATTCACGAGAACGAGGCGGTCGGTGCCTTCCTTGTTGCCGACATCGACATATTTACGCAGCTCAATGTAGCCCTCGGTGCCGAGGATCGTCAGGCGGCCGTCACCCCAGGTCGGCAGCGCATCGGGCGTGTACCAGTCGACACGGATATAGCCGTGGCCCTTGTCGCCGCGCAGCACCACTTCGCCGAAATCCTGCAGGCCCGGATCGCGCGGGTTGGCATAGTTGGCAACGGTGGCGGCCACGATCTCCACTTCGGTCGAACCGGTGAAGAACATGAACTGGTCGATCTGGTGGCTGGCGATATCGGTGATGATACCACCGTATGCTTCACGCTCGAAGAACCACTTCGGGCGGATCTGCCGGTTCAGGCGGTGCGGCCCGAGGCCGACGGTCTGGATCACGCGGCCGATGGCGCCCTGCGCGACCAGTTCAGCGGCCTTGGTCACGCTCGGAACTTCAAAACGCTCGGAGAAGTCGACGGTCCAGATGCGCTTGGTCTTTGCCACGGTCTGTCGAAGGCGATCGAGCTGTTCGAAGGTAGTGCAGCCAGGCTTGTCGGACATCACGTCCTTGCCGGCCTCCATGGCGGCGATGGCAAGATCGGCGCGCTTGGACGGAATATCGGCGATGACGACGAGATCAATGGTGCCGTCCGCAAGCAGGGCTTCCTTCGAAGCGGCGCGCGGCACATTCGGGAAGCGCTTCACGAAGCCTTCCACGACGTCGGGTTCGCCCTCTGTCCACCAGCCGGCAAATTCGGCGCCGGCATCCAGCAGGTTCTGGGCCATGCCGAAAATATGCCGGTGCTCAATACCAAGAGCGACGAACTTGATTGCTTTACTCATCCTGCAGTTCCACTTCCTTGCCGGTATCGGCTGAGTTGATGATCGCGTCGATCAATCTGTGAGACAAAAGAGCCGCTTCACCGGTGACGACCGGCGCGCGCCCTGAGGAGATGGCATCTGCGAAATCTTCGAAGACGCCCTGATGCCATTCATGCGTGAAAGCCATGGGGTCGGCGCCGCCACCCGTGCCGGAGGCCGTGCCGCCGAAGGTCTCCTGCCGGCCATCGCGCCAGTCGACATGCAGGAGGCCCGAGACGAGCCGCAGGCTGGCATTGTCGAAATGCAGGACAATCGATTCAGGAGTTCCGGGAAAACTTGCAGTGCTTGCCACGAGCGAGCCGACGGCGCCGTTCGTGAACCGCAGACCGGCCGCGACATAATCTTCCGTTTCCATGCGATGAAACCGTGTCGTCGCCGCCATGGCCTGAACACGCGAAACCGGCCCGGCAAGGCTGAGCGCCAGATCGATGGTGTGGATTGCCTGGGAGATCAGAACACCGCCGCCGTCGCGCGCCAGGGTGCCGCGGCCGGGCTCATCATAATAGGATTGCGCGCGCCACCACGGCACGGAAATTTCGCAGAGACCCAGCGCTCCGAGCGTCCCGTCGTCCACAAGCTCACGGGCTTTTTGCGATGCCGCCCGCATGCGATGTTGGAAGATGATGCCAAGCGTGACGCCGGCGTCACGACAGAGGGCGACAAGGCCTTCGGCTTCCTGCGTGTTGCGGGCGATGGGTTTTTCCATCAGGATGTGTTTGCCCGCTTTCGCGAGCTGTCCGACGATATCGATGCGGGCATTCGGCGGTGTCGCGATGATGGCGAAATCGACATCCGCATCGCGCACTGCCTCCTCGACCGAGGAATAAACGGCAACCTCATATCCAGCGTGTTTCGACGCTTCGGCCGCGAGCGCCGTGGCGCGGCCCGAACCGCCATCAACTAAACCCTTCAGGCGAATTTTTTCCGGACTTGCCGCACAGGCGAGCACATGCGTCTTCGCCACCATTCCGGCGCCAACGATGACGCAGGTCTTGATATTTTGCATTTCGGGAGCCTCCTTCCCATGCACAATCATTTGCATACCGGTATGCCGGTTGTCAACAGACTTGTGTTCCGGTATACCGGTTATGAAAACGCTGGAGGGTATATGCCGAAAATTCCCGTAACAGGCGGCACCGTGCCGACGATGGAGCGACTGGACCTTAACCGTCCGGTTGTGGACCAGATCTATTCCGCGCTGAAATCGGCCATCCTTTCCCGGGAGCTTTTTCCCGGCCAGGCGGTTTCGGAAAACGAAATCGGGCAGTCCTTCAATTCCAGCCGCACGCCGGTGCGCGAAGCGCTGAGCCGCCTGCGGGATGACGGCCTGATCGTCACCCTGCCAAGCCGTGGCACCTATGTCTCCAGATTGTCGGAAAAACACATTCGCAGCGCGCAATTCATCCGCGAGGCACTGGAAGTCGCTGCCGTTTGCAGGCTGTGCCAGATCGGCCTAACAGCGGAATCCGAGCTGGAGATCGAACACGCCCTTACCGGCCAGCGCGCAGCCATGCACCGCGGGGACAGAAAGGCTTTCCGTGTGCATGACGACCAGTTTCACAGTGCGCTTGCCGCCGCAACGGGTCTGGAGAGGCTGGAAACGCTGTTGATCCGCGAAAAGGCGGGGCTGGACCGCCTGCGCGCACTCGCCATCACCGACGAGGCGCATATGGCGCGGCTGCTCTCCGAACATGAGGCGGTGTACGATGCGATCAAGGTCGGGGACGAAGCCCGCGCGACCGATGGTTTGCGCAAGCACCTGCGACGCGTCCTAGGCATTCTTTCGCAGGTTTTCGAGAACCACCAGGACTATTTCGAATAATTCCGCGCCATCATTTTCAACGGTTCGAGCATCATGAACACGGCAAATCCCGAAAAAGCGCTTGCCATGTCGCAGGCGAGACTTCTGTGCGACACGATGAGCACACTTGCGGAATCCCCTGTCTGGGACGAGCGGCGACAGGTGCTTTTCTGGTGCGATATACTCGGTAGAACGGTGCGATCCGCAGCGCTTGAGCCCGGCCTTTATCGCGAATGGTCGTTCCCCCACACGGTATCGAGTCTCGGGCTGTGTCAGAACGGCGACCTCATCGTCGCCTGCGGCATGGATATTGTCATCCTCGATCCGGACAGCGGCAAAACGCGTCTCCTCCACTCCATTCCGGCGCCGGGCGGCATTCCTTGCCGGCTGAATGACGGACGGGTTGGCCCCGACGGCGCTTTCTGGGTGGGAACCATGCACAATGTGCCACTCGCGGACATGGAGCCCCATGGTGAACTTTGGCGGATCACCGAAAAAAGCGCCGAGCGCATGCAGACCGGCCTGACATGCCCCAACGGCCTCGCCTTTTCCCAGGACGGTTCCATCGTGTGGCAGAGCGATTCCGTCCAGAAGTGGATACGCCGGCGAAAATTCGACAGCAGGAACGGCACGTTCGATGAGGGCGTGCCGGTGGCCCATATGACGGAAGAGACAGGAAGACCCGATGGCGGCTGCCTCGACAGCAGCGGCGCCTATTACAGCGCGGGCGTTTCCGCGGGCCTGTTGAACGTTTTCACACCCGACGGCGGGCATGCGGAGGTGCTCGCAGCGCCCGTCCCGCACCCCACCATGCCGTGCTTCGGAGGACCTGATTTCAGCATCCTTTTCCTGACATCACACCGCCACAACATGTCCGAAGACCGGCTCGCGAAAGCACCGTTTTCGGGCGGCGTCTGGGCGATCCCGACAACGACGAAGGGATTTGCAGCCTTCCGTTTTGGCGAAGGTGGATAGAGCCCGGAAACCGAGCGCAGATTCCTACTCTTCCCGGAAGGCGCGGCTGATCTGGTCCGTCAACGGCTTAGCGATATAGGACAGCGCCGTGCGCTCGCTGGTCTGGATAAAAGCCTCTGCCGGCATGCCCGGCACCAGTGGCGCATTGTTCAGCTTTTCCCGCTCTGTGACCGGCACGGAAATCCGCGCCAGATAATAGGAGAGACCGGTGCGCTGATCGGTGGTGATATCCGCCGCGATGCGACTGATATGGCCCTCCAGTTCCGGCGTGACGCGCTGGTTGAAGGCGGTCATGCGCAGCATGGCCTTTTGCCCCACCTGCAACTGGTCGATATCCTTCGGTACGATCTGCACCTCCAGCGCCAGCTCGTCCCCATCGGGCACGATGAGCATGATCGGGTCGGCCGGCGTCACCACGCCGCCGACGGTATGAACCGCCATTTCATGCACCATGCCGGATTGCGGCGCGATGATATCGATGCGTTTCAACTCATCTTCGGCGGCGACCTTGCGCTCGACAAATTCACCCATCTGGGCCTGTATCTCGCGCAGCTCCCGCCCGACTTCGGTACGCAATTCCTGATCGATCTGCAGGATTTGCAGCTTCGTTTCGGTGATCCGGCCGGCAGTCTGCGCCTGATAAGCAATTTTTTCGCCGCGCTCGCCGCCAAATGTCGCGGCCTGCGTCTGCAGGCTGTTCAGCCGCTGCACGGACACGACGCCCTGTTCCCGCAGGGATTTCTGCGAGGTGATTTCAGCCTGTAAAACCGCAAGACCGTTATCATAGGCGACTTCCTGCGCCTTCAAGCCTTCGATTTCATGCTCGAACTGGGTAATTCGTTCGGACAGCTGCGCTTTTCGACCCTCGCGATAGGACTTGCGGAACTCGAACAGCCTGGTTTCGCTGCGCATGGAGGAAGCGACATCGGGATCATCCTTGCGTGACAGCAGAGCCTGCGGGAAGACGAGTTCCGGCATATCGTCCCGCTCGGCTTCCAGCCTCGCCATGCGCGCATTCAGCTCATCCAGACGCTTTGTCACTATGGCGAGATTGGCGCGGGTCTGGGTCGCGTCGAGGCGCATGATGACATCTCCGGCCTTCACCCTGTCGCCCTCATTCACCAGAATTTCGCCGACGACGCCGCCGCTCGGGTGCTGCACTTTCTTGCTGTAGGAATCCACCACGAGATGACCGGAGGCGACCACAGCACCGGCAAGATTGGTCGTCGCAGCCCAGCCACCGACACCGGCCAGCAACGCAACGCCTGCGGCAAGGCCGGCAAGCAAATGTGTGCGGATGGAGCGGGATACATGGGCGCGCTGCTCAGTGTTTGACATCCGCATCTCCTTCCTGGCTGTTCTCTTCCCGGGCATCTTCCAGCGCAACTGGCTGGGCTTGGGTATTGGCCACGACACGCAACGGCGAGACCGTCTGGGCGGATGCGGTGTATCCCTTGGGAGCCTGCCCTTTTTGAGCCTGCCCCTGGGGAACGCGCAGCACTTTTGAGAGTACCTCGTCGCGCGGGCCGAAGGCCTTCATACGCCCCTCTTCCATCATCAGAATGAGATCGACAACGCCGATGGCGCTCGGCCGGTGGGCGACGACGACGGCGATGCCCTTGCGCGCCTTGACCGACGCAATCGCCTTGATCACGGCGGCTTCACCTTCCGCATCAAGATTGGCGTTCGGTTCGTCCAGCACCACGATGAAGGGATCGCCGTAAAGCGCGCGGGCAAGCCCGATGCGCTGGCGCTGCCCGGCCGAAAGGGCAGAGCCCGCCTCGCCGATATCGCTGTCATAGCCCTTTTCGAAACGCAGGATCAGTTCGTGCGCTCCGGCAGCTTTTGCCGCGGCGATGATGGCCTCGGGATCGGGATTGTCCTCGAAACGGGAAATATTCTCACCGATCGTGCCGTCGAACAGCTCCACGCCCTGCGGCAGATAGCCGATATGACGGCCAAGGGCCTCGCGATCCCATTGATCGAAGCTCGCGCCATCCAGCCGTACCTTGCCAGCCGCCGGCATCCAGGCGCCGGTGAGAATACGCGACAGGGTAGATTTGCCGGAGCCGGAGGGGCCAATCACCCCGAGCGCATTTCCGGCAGTGATGACAAAGCCAAGGCCGGTGACAGTCGGCTTTCTCTCGCCCGGCGGGACAATGGTGGCGTTCTCTACCCGCAATTCCTTTTCAGGTTTCGGCAATGCCATGGCCGTGGCATTGGCCGGCATCTGCGCGAATAGCTCCCTCAGTCGCGCCCAACTCTGCCGAGCGGCCACGAAGGACTTCCAGTTGGAAATGGCAAGATCGACGGGCGCCAATGCCCGGCCCATCATGATCGAGCTGGCAATCATCACGCCGCCCGAAGCCTCCTGGTTGATGACAAGCCATGCGCCGACCGCAAGAATGGCCGATTGCAGCACGACCCGCAGGGATTTCGCGATATTGCCAAGACCGCCGGCCACATCGCCCGCCTTGCGATTGGCGGCGAGATAGGCCTCGTTGGAGTTTTGCCAGCGTTTGCCGAGCCTGCCGCCAAGCCCCATGGCCTGCACGACCTCGGCATTGCGGCGCGAGGCCTCCAACTGCCGATTGCGGGCCATGTTTTCGACCATCGTGTCGCGGATCGGCTTCTGCGAAAAGATGTTGGTCAGGATCGTCAGCGATATGAGCAAAATGGCGCCGGCAAGGGCCGTCACGCCGATCCAGAAATGAAACAGAAAACATATGCCGAGATAAAGCGGCATCCACGGCAGATCGAAAAAGGCCGTCGGCCCCGTGCCGGAGAGGAAGCCGCGGACATTGTCGAGATCGCGCAGCGGCTGTAGCCCATCGCCCGGCATGCGGTTGACGAGCGGCAGGCGCACCACCGCATCATGCACCCTGCCGGAGTGTCGCATGTCGAAATCTTCGCCGATGCGGATCAGAACGCGGGCGCGGATGATATCAAGCAGGCACTGGAAACCATAGAGACCGAGCGCGAGAAGGGCGAGCCCGACCAGTGTCGGCAGGCTGCCGCTGGCCAGTACGCGGTCATAGACCTGCAGCATGAAGAGCGGCGAGGTGAGCGCCAGTATGTTGACGACACCGCTGACGAGCGCGACGCCGAGAAACGTGCTTTTAAGGGGCGAAACAACCGCCGCAGTGAGGGACTGCGGCGGTGTCTGCTGGTGGTTTTGAAAGCCCACAGCCTGTTTTTCCTTTACGCGGCAAGCGCCGATGCGCTGGCGAAAATGAAGTCCGATGCGTCGAGTACGCTGGAATCTACACCAACGAGTGTGATGGTGTCGCCACCAAAGATATTTTCAATGACAGCGTGTCCATTTGCATTGTTGCTGATGATGACGTCGTCAATGCTGCCGGCACCCCAAGCGGAGACGTCCAATTTGTCCGCACCATCCTGATAACCGTATGTGCCGGTGGGGCCGGCCTGAACTACATCACTGCCGCCAGAGAATACGAATGTATCCGCACCCGCAAAACCGGTCAGGGTGTTGGAGGACGCCGTGTCCTCGATCACCGTGCCGGTAGCCGCGAAGTAGTCATAAAAGCCGGCCAGCGAGCCGAAACGGGCAAGCTGGTACACCGCGAGATCGAGCAGATCGCGCGCGCCGGCGAGCGAATAGGCGCTGTCGGGATCGATCAGCAGTTCCTGCTGGCTGACGGCGATGCCGCTGGTGGACTGGCTGTAGCCGGTGCCCAGAACGATGCTGTCAACCGAACCCGTCAGGTTGCCCTGGGAGTACTGCAGAGCGCCGCTCATGACGATGCCCTTGCCGCCGTTGCTGCCGTCGCCCCACGCCTCATAGGTCGTGTTGGGATCGATGGTGGTCGTGGCGAGAGAGCTGGTCTGAGCGTCGTAGAACGCACCATAGGTCGAACCGAAACCGCTCGTCCAACCGTTGAGATAGCCGATCAGGTCGGAGGAAGACTGCGTCAGTTGAATTGTGGTAGCCATAGGTGTACTCCTTTGCTGGCCAATATCGATACCTTCGTCCTGTGACGAAGGCGTTTCATCTCCGGGACGGGCTGCAACCCGGCCCGGAGAATCTCTTCCGCGCCTCAGAATTTCACGTTCATCGTCGCGATAAAGGTACGGCCAGGCGCGGTGTAAGCGCTTGTTGCCGGAATATATTTACGGTCCATCAGGTTGTTGACGGCGAAACGAAGCGTCGCCTTGTCATTGAAAGCGTAGGATCCATAGAGATCTACCGTCGTGTAGGGATCGGTCACCTCACGCAGATTGCCCTCCGTATCGAGCGTGCGCGATTGTGTCGGCGTGACGTGGTTCAACCGCGCGCCCAGAGAGAATTTTTCCTCAAAGAAACGCATACCGCCATCGAGCGTGAGTTTCACCTTTGGGGCCACATCGCCGGGCCAGGCGACGATCTCGCCGCTCGTTGTTGTGGTGCCGTTGGAAAAAACCTGCGTTTTGTCCGGCCAGTCTGTCTTCAGCAACGTTGCCGAACCACCAAGCCAGAAACTTCGCGCGTCATAATTGCCTTCAAGTTCAAGCCCGCGCATATAGGTCGTGCCGTCGAGATTGACGAAGCTGGTATAGGTGCGGTCCGCAACCTGATCTGTGGCGAGATAACCGAGCGCGATGTAATCTTTCACCTCGCGGCGAAAGGCGGCCATTTTGATGCGCACTGAATCATGGTCCAGCAACACGCCATCCAAACTAATATTCGCGCCAATTTCATAGGTCGTTGCCTTTTCCGCCCGCAGGGATTGATTGGGGGCGTATTCATAACCCACCGAATCCCCCGGTCGCGCACCGGCGAAGAAGGCTTCGAGAATAGTGGGCGGACGGAAACTCTGGGAATAGCTGAGATAAGGCCGGAACCAGTCGGTCGGCTTGAATTCTATCGTCGCGGAAGGCAGCCAAGCGCTATCGGTGCGGTCTATTTCGACATCGTAAGAGGGATATTCGGTATCATAGGTCGTACCAAAATAGGTGGTGCCGGCATCGTGCCACCGACCATTGATGATTTCGCCTCTGGTATTGGGCCAGACATTGTTCAAAGTGTTACAGAAATTTGCCCGCTGGGCCGGCGTGAAGACGCGACCGGCATAGGCACCTGTGGTGCAGCTCGTATAAATTCGATCGTAGGTCACCGGTACGTATTGTGAAGCGTAGGCGAGATAATTGTCTCCGGTCCCCACTACACGGTTTACCCCCTTTGCAACCACGATTTGGTTATAATAGGTGGTCGTCCCTTTCAGACGCGACCAGTCATACCGAACGCCGCCGCGAATCGTGACCCAATCGGCAGGCTCAAGCTCTCCGTTAAAGAACAGACTGGCCACGTCGCGTCGCCCAGCCGGGCTGAAGGCCGTATAGCTGCTCTCCCATGTCGGATTGAGCGAGATGTTGGAACTGGTGGCAACTGATGTAGCGACATCCCGGAAAGCTTCAGCTCCATAAGTAAAGCTAAGGGCACCCGCTTTGGTATCGAAACGACTGGTATTCTCCACGCTGCCGCCGAAACTGCGCAGGCCCATATCGAGATTCGTTTCAACCGCATATCCGGGACGCGCCGCACGCAGTTCATGCGTCATGTTATCGTTCAGCCACAGTGACGACTTGAAGTCGATGAGTTCGCTTTCGGGATCCCAGTCCAGCTTGGCCACGATGCTGTCGTTGCGTACGCTTTCCCGGTCGATAAAGTTGGATGCACCCTGCACAAAATCATTCTGCTGATGCATCCATGACAATGAAGTCTGCACATCCCCGAAATCGCCTTCGCCCTTGAAGAAGGTCGACCAGCCATCCCGGCCGAGCAGGTCTTTCATCGTCAGCGCGGTGCTTTGGGCCTCGCCTTTCGTTCCGATCTTGTATTCGTCCATGATCGTGCGGCTGTAACCTGCAACGAAAGAAAGAGGACCATCCGGCTCTCGAACAGCAGCCAGAACCGAACCCTGAAAATCGTAACCATTTGTGCCGCGGGAAATGTTGACCTCCCCGCCTTTGTTCGCACCTTCGGGGATAATATCGGCGGCGCGGATGGTGCGGAACTCAACCTTGCCGCCCAGAGAACCGGCATTGCCGGAGGTGGCATTCGTCATTTTTTCGACCTCGACCGCACGGATAAAGGCCGTATCCACATAGGCTTGGCCGTTATTGGCGGAATAAATCGAGGCGCCGCCGGTGCTGAAACCACGCTGCGCATTCTGCCGCGCACCATCGATGGAGACGACCACGCGGCCGCTCTCCTGCAAACCGCGCACATTGGGCGAAACTGTCGGGAAACTGCCATTGCCTTCCCCGGCATAAACACCGGATACCCGGTTGAAGACATCGCGCGTATTCCGCACGCCGGCGGATTGGATCGCCTCGCGGCTGACAACGCTGACGCTGGCAGGGGTTTCATAAACCCAGTCCGGCGTTCCCTGATAACCGGTGCCGGCAATGGAATTACGCCCGGTTTTACCGGTGACGGTGATTGCTTCCAGAACAGTCGTGCCTTCGACCCCGGAAAGATCGGCGGCCGTCTGCCCCGTGCCGATGACGACCGTTCGGCCATTTCCAGCGATGCGGAAATTGACGCCCGTGCCGGCCAGCAGCCGTGACAGGGCCTCCCTTACCGTGAAACTGCCCGTGACGGCATTGGTGCGCACATTGCCGGCGGATGGCGTGGCAAGCGTGACCTGAAGACCGGATTGCCGCCCGAAAGCGCCGACGACGGACGATAGCGACTGGGCGGGAATATTGAATGGCCGCGTTGCGCCCTGTTCACCACCGGCGCGCTGACCATTTGCGGTATTCGCCGCGGTCTGTGCAAAAGCCGGCACCGAAATTGACACGGCGACCACTGTCGTCGCCAGCAGGGCGGCCCTGCGCGCCCGCTGTCCCGTTTTTTTCTCTGAACCGGTCGTACGTATCTGGAGGCGCATACTAGCTTTGTCTTCCTGTCTTTCACTCCGGATATATCTTGACCGGATTACTCAACAAAAAGACGATTGCCTCGGCAATTTTTTTCAGGCTTTCGGAATAAATTTTATAAATTACTGAAAATAAACATGATTTTTTGCTTCAGAGCGTTTCAGAAGCGGGTGATGATGCGGGCACTATCGCCAATCGCGTGAACTTTGCCCTTATAAGGCTCCACCAATGCTTCCAGCGCGCGGTCCGGTTCGCGTAAATCGTAAAAGCCCGTCACCCGCTGCTCGGCCAGCGTCTTGTCGGCCATCGTCAGCCATGCCGGATGGTAACGCTGGATCTGTTCCACCACAGAACCGATCGTCGCATCCACCACGTAAAGCTCGCCATTGCGCCAGCCGCCAATATCCTCGACGGACACATTTTCTTTGCGGATCGTGCCCGAAGCGTCGACAATCAGCATCTCGCCCGGCACGAGCCGCGTGGGCGGTGCGTTGCGGAAGGAGGCTTCCACGGAACCGTGGGCAAGTGCGACTTGCGTTACACCATCCGTCAGGTCGACGTCGAAAGCCGTGCCCAGCACCTGAACGGTGACGTTTTTCGCCTCCACGATGAAGGGGCGCGTGGTGTCCGGCACGACATCGAAGAAAGCTTCGCCCTTCAGCACTTTCACAGTGCGGCGACCATTGGTGAAATCCGTGGAAAGCGCACTCGCCGCCGCAAGCTGTACCCTGCTGCCATCATCGAGAGTTATCGTGCGGCTTTCAGCGGTACTGGTCTGATAATCGGCCTTGATACGGACGAGAGACGCCGGGACGAACAGCACCGCAAGACAGAGAGCCGCCGTCGCCATCGCCGCACCGGCATAATGCCGCCCGGACCAACGCCGCCGCGATACCGGTTTCGCGGCCTTTTCCGGCAGATGCGGCGCATCTTCCCAGAGGCTCTTGAATTCCGGCTCTAGCAGACCGAGGTTGCGCCACGTCTTGCAGGTCCGCTCCCAGGCAAGACGGTTTGCCGGAGACGATGCCAGCCATCGGTCGAATTCAGCCTTCAACCGCGGTTCCACTGTGCCTGCCTGAAGGCGAAGCAGCCATTCGGCCGCTTCTTCCGCCTTCCCGTTCGGCAATTCTATTTTATTGTCTGGATCAATGGTCATTGAACCCGGCCAGTTCCTTTGGGCAGGCGGAGGAGCCGCCTCGTCTTCCGCGTTGTTATAAAGACGTTTGAGAGAGAGATTTTTTTCACGGGATGCGGCAAGCAGGGCAATTTTACTTCATTTCTTTGGTAATCGCGGCAATGCTGCCCTTGATCAGACGGTGAGCGCTGGCCACGGACACCCCGAGGTGACGCGCGATCTCTTCCATATTGTAACCACCGAATCTATGCATTTCCAACGCCACACGTGCCTGAACCGGCAGGGAGGCCAAAATAGTCTGCATCTGCCGGACTTCATCGCAGAACAGCGCATGTTCCTCCGGCGTGCCGTGATCCTGCGGCACACCCCAGAACGGGGTGTCATCCGGCCGCTCCCGCAGGTCCTGGCGACTGCGCCGACGGTTATCGAGAGCAAGGTTGCGAACGATGCGGAAGAGATAGGATTTGAGGTTGGAGGGGTTGCCGGAGGCCTCCGGAACGAATTTCAGGAATGCCTCCTGAACAACGTCTTCCGCATCCGCCCGCGACCCCAAAATGAGGGTGGCGTATTTGATCAGGTCGACCCTATGCGCGACGTAAGCGTTATAACGCTTGTCATCTTCCCGTATGCCCATGTCTCAACCGAGAGAAATTTCAAGGATCAACGAAACTGCACGCCGCTGTTTGGCAGCGCAGATTTCCGGTAAAAATCTCTAGCACTCAAACCGTCAGTCGAACAGATATTTCATGACAATTATCATCAAGAATTTGTGCGGCCGCCAGCAGATGCGGCCTGCTTCTGCTGGCGTTAGATAGCTCCGTCGACGATAACCATCGGCCGCCCCTGCGAACAGGGCTCGATACGGGCATCAATGCGATAGATATCGCGGAGCATGTCCGAGGTTATCACCGCCTCGGTACTGCCGCTCACCACCATTTCACCGCGCGCGATTACCATCGTATTCTCGCAATAACGCAGTGCATGGTTGAGGTCGTGCAGGGCGATCAACACGATCATGCCGGTTTTCTGGGCAAGCTCGGTCACGAAACCTAGAACCTCGATCTGCCGGTGAAGATCGAGCGCCGATGTCGGCTCGTCCATCAGCAAGACTTCCGGCTTGCGCGCCAGCGCCTGTGCCAGCGACACCAGCTGCCGCTGGCCGCCGGACAACTCGCCGAGGCCGCGGAAGGCAAGATCGTGGATTTTCAGCGCCTTGAGAATGGCATCGATCTCAAACAGCTCATCATCCTGAACGCGCCGGCTATGACCGCCCTGCTTGGCGGATAGAAGCACGGATTCGTAGACCGTCAGCACGGCGTTGGCGCCGGTATCCTGCGGCATGTAACAAATGGCGCGGTTACCGCGCGCCGTATCGGAGAGCTCGACCAGACCGGGACCGGAAATCAGGCTGGCGATACGCTTGAAAAGCGTGGATTTGCCAGCGGCGTTGGGTCCAATCACCGCCGTCACGCTGCCGCTTTCCAGCGTATCGATGCCGACCTTGGACAGAACCGTAGTGCGGCCATAGGCGGCACCGACATCCTTCAGTGCGAGCGCTACCATGCGCGTCTCCTGTTGCCGAAAATGAGCACGAAAAAGAACGGTACGCCGACGAGCGCCGTGATGACCCCGATCGGCAAAATGGCGCCGGGGATGAGGACCTTGCTGATGACCGAGGTTGTCGACAGAAGCAGCGCGCCGCAGATGATCGAGCCGGGCAGGAAGAAGCGCTGATCTTCACCTACCAGCATGCGGGCGATATGCGGACCGACAAGCCCGACAAAACCGATGGTGCCGACGAAAGAAACCGGGATGGCCGCCAGCAGGCTGACCGTCAGCATCGTCTGCAGCCGCAGCCGGCGCACATTGATGCCCATGCTGGCTGCCTTGTCATCGCCCAGCCTGAGCGCCGTCAGCGCCCAGGCGTTGCGCATGAACATCGGCACGGTGATGACGAGAATGGCCGCGGTCACATAGACTTTTTCCCAGGTTGCCTTCGTCAGGCTTCCCATGGTCCAGAAAACGACGGCGGCGAGCGCCTGTTCGGACGCCAGATATTCCAGCAGCGACAGCGCCGCGTTGAAGGTGAAGACCAGAGCGATGCCGAGGAGCACGATGGTTTCGACCGTCACACCGCGCAGCGTCGAGGCGAAATGAATGAAGAGCGCCGCAACCATGGCCATGATGAAGGCATTGATCGGCACCATATAATGCACAGCACCCGGAAAGATCGCCACGCCGCCGACAAGCGCCAGCGCCGCACCAAAACTTGCAGCGGCCGAAATGCCGAGCGTGAAGGGGCTGGCAAGCGGGTTGGACAGGATGGTCTGCATCTGCGCGCCCGCAACCGACAGCGATGCACCGACAGTGACAGCCATCAGCGCTATCGGCATACGGATGTCCCAGATCACGACCCGCAGCTGGTTTGCAGCAGCCGCCGGATCGGCAATGGTCGCCAGCACTTGGGAGATTGTATAGCGCGCCGGGCCGAGCGCCATATCCGCAGCCATGCTGAAACAAAGGGCGATGAAAAGCCCGAGAAGAATAACGATCCTGCGCGCGGCAAGGGCGCGATATTGATCGCGCCCGCTGACGCCAACGGCGCTTTCATTCAGCGAACTCATTGGTTCAAACCTTTTTCGAGCGAGGCGAAATAGCCCGGCTTATAGGTAACGGGGAGGAACTTTCGGTAAAATTCCTCAGCGTTTTTTTCCGGATCGAGATCGGCGAAGAGGTCCGGATGGAACCACTTGGCAAATTGCTGGATCGGCAAAAACTCGTAAGGCGCGCCATAAAACTGGTGCCAGACGGCATGGACATTGCCTTGCTTGACCGCCTTCAGTTCCGGAAACGGCGTACGCGTCATCAGATTGGCCAGCCGCTCGCGCGAAAGCGCCACGTCTGCGCCCAGCCCGAGGGGAACGAACTGGTTGATGTCGGATTCCGCCGCCCAGTTCGAGCCGGTGACGATGACATGATCCGGATCAGCGACGACCAGCTGCTCGGGATTGAGATCGCCAAAGGTCGTCTTGATGATGCCGTCGGCAATATTGTGACCACCGGCCAGATCAACCATCGCGCCGAAATTGGCAGGCCCAAAGGTGCGGCAGCAATTGTTTTCGCCGGAAATACCCGGCGAACGCTCGATGAAGATATTCGGACGCTTCAGGTCCTTGGCGCTGGCGAGCCGGTCGGTCACGCGGGCAATTTCAGCACGGCGATAGGCGGTGAATTCCTTGGCGCGCTCATCGGCACCGAACAATTTTCCAAGGATTTCGATCGAGGCTTCGCTGTTCCTGTCGGGATCGATGCGGAAATCGAGATAGACGATCTTGATGCCGGCAGCAGCAGCCTTCTCTTCGAAACCACTTTCCTTGGCGGTTTTTTCTGTTTCCAGATTGAGGGTGATGACATCAGGGGAAAGGGTGATCGCCGTTTCCAGGCTGAAGTCGCCCTGCGGCAGATAACCGAAGCGCGGCAGTTTTTCGATCTGCGGAAAACGCTCGACATAGGCCGTGTAGCTGTCAGGGTCTTTCTTGAGCAGATCGTCACGCCAGCCGACGATGTTTTCGAAGGTCTTGTCGCCCTTCAGCGTCGCGATGACATGGATCTGGCGGGCTTCGCCAACGATGACACGCTTGGCCGGCAGGTCCAACTCGACCTTGCGGCCGGTGACATCGGTGATCTCGCCTGCATAGGCTGTCATGGCAAGAAGAGAGAAGGCCAGCACCGCAAGATGCCTCAGAGCATTGAGCCGCATGAGAAGTCCTCATTGTGTTCCAAAAGAAAATGATGAAACCGCATCACTGCGGTCTCATCCATCGAACGGACGGCGCTCCTCTTCACCGTCCCTGTCTTATTTCGCGTCCTTCAGAGACACGAAGTAGCCGGGCTTGTAGTCAAGCGGCAGGAAGCGGGCATGCAATTCCTTGAAGGTCGCCTCCGGATCCAGATCCTTGAAGAGATCAGGATGCAGCCACTTGGCAATTTCCTGAATGGCGACGAACTGGTAGGGATTGTTGTAGAACTGGTGCCAGATGGCGTGGACATTGCCGTCCTTCACAGCCTGCACACCGGTAAAGGCCGGGCGCTTGGTGAGGTTTTCCAGCTTGCGATGGGCTTCCTTCACATCCGCGCCATAACCGACGCCGACCCAGTTGCCGCCGGGAACGTAACCGTTCCAGTTGCCGCCGGTGATGATGATCTGCTCCGGATTGGAGGCGATGATCTGCTCCGGATTGACGGTGCCGAAGGTGCCGGGAATGATGTCCTTGGCCATGTTGATGCCGCCGGCAAGCTCGACCATCTTGCCGAAATTCTCGTTACCGAAGGACATGCAGCAATCGTCGGAATAACCGCCGGCGCGCTCGATGAAAACGACGGGCTTCTTCGGATTGGCCTTTTCAAGCGTGTCGGTGACCTTGGCGATGGAGTCAGCACGGAACTTGATGAAGTCCTCGGCGATCTTTTCCTTGCCCGTCAGCTTGCCCATCAGGCGCATGCTCGGCTCGGTATTTTCCATCGGCTTCTCGCGGAAGTCGACATAAACAAGCGGAATACCGACCTTGGCGAGCTTCTCGATGTAGCCTGCCTCTTCGGTCGCCGTCTTGGCGTCGATATTCATCAGGATCACGTCCGGCTTCAGCGCAACCGCCTGCTCGACGTCGAAAGTGCCGTCCTTCATGCCGCCAAAGGTCGGCAGCTTGGCGATCTCAGGATATTTGGCAAGATAGGCGTCATAGGTTTCCGGATCGGCCTTGGCCAGATCGTCGCGCCAGCCGACCACGTGCTGGAAAGGGTTTTCCTTGTCGAGCGCCGCGAGGAAATAGATCTGCCGTCCTTCGCCGAGGATGACGTGCGAAACGGGAACATTAACTTCGACATCCCGGCCGGTCACATCCTTGACGGTGACCTTTTCGGCCAATGCCGGCCAGGCGGCGGATACGAGAAGGCCAAGGGCAAGTGCCGCAGATTTGGCTGAGATGCGCATCGGATATTGCTCTCCAGTGTTGACTGGCGGGGCTGTATTATTTTCTGACTGTACTAGTCAACATTTATGTTTTAGAGCCATTCTCAACTGACCGGCGCACGGGTTGAAGACCAAATGATCGACACTATTCAATATGGCAAAAACGACAGCCTGAGAGATGAAATCAAAGCCTACTGGTCCGGCCGCGCCGCGACCTTCGACCTTTCCCCCGGACATGAGATTTTTTCCGAAGATGAGCGCGAAGCCTGGCATGCCCTGCTTTTGAAGCATCTGGGACCGGGAGAAGGCCGCAAGGCGCTTGATCTCGCCAGCGGAACCGGCGTCATTTCGCACCTGATGGACGATCTCGGTTTTCAGGTCACGGGCATGGACTGGTCGGAAACCATGCTGGCGCTCGCCCGGGAAAAAGCAAAAAGCCGCACGCGCAACATCCGCTTTTTTGTCGGCGATGCCGAAAATACCATGGAGCCGGATGAAAGCGCCGATGTCATCATCACGCGTCATCTCGTCTGGACACTGGTGGACCCACAGGCGAGCTTCGCCGAATGGTTCCGCGTACTGAAACCGGGTGGACGGCTGCTGATCGTCGACGGCGATTTCGTCAATGTCGGCTGGCGCGAAAAACTCGTCAAGAAACTGGCTGCGGGCCTCGAACGCGCCGGCCTCGTGAAGCCGGACCAGCCGCACAAGCCGGCGGATCCGGGCAATACGTTCAACAGCATTCTTTCACGGGTCTATTTTTCCGACGGAGCGCGGGCCGACGATGTCGCGGCGCTGTTGCGCGCCACGGGCTTCGAGCCCGTCGCGGTCGATCAGGAGCTAAAGGCCATCCATCGCGCCCAGTCGAAAAATTTCAGCCTGCTGAAGGGCATCCTGCGCGGCCTTCAGCACCGTTATGCGGTCTGCGCGGTGAAGCCGGATATGTCCGCGAAAGGCTGAGGACGGCCAGAGCCGTCTCATTTTTCGGCCTGCTCTAAGAGATCGTCCAGCCGGGGTTTCGCTCGGCCGGGCACACCGATTTCCCTGTAGCTCTGCGGCAAGGTCGCCTCACCCACCTTGATCAGCATGACCATGCCCATGCCGTAATGCGGCGAGCATTTGATGCCATAAAAGCCCGGCCTGTCAAAACCAGTCTCGAACTCGTCGTTGATGCGGCTCTTGAAGCCTTCGGCGCCTTCAGGAACCATACCGTCGATGGTCGCGGCATTGTGACTCTTGTGGGTCGGCACGAAGCGCACACGGTCACCGGGTGCGATCTCCGGAAAATCGGGCTCAAACACCATCGGACCTTTTTCGCCCCGGTTCAGCATTTTTACCTCAAAGGTTTCGGCCATGGCGTGGAAGGGAAGGCCCGTGGCCAGCGCCAATACAATTCCGGCCAGAGCATTACGCCGCTGCACGCCAAGCCGAAGCTTTTTTAATCTCATCATCGAGCTAATACTTTCTTTGCCTGATCGGCCATCCCATGGGCCGGCAGAAAACGAATATGGGAAAAGCCGCCTTCATCCGTGGTGACGACGGACTGCACCCCGAAAACATCAGCGATCGTCGCCGATGTCAGCACCTCGCGCGGTGCACCTGCCGCAATCACCTGCCCCCGATGCATGATGGCGACGCGGTCGCAGAACATGGCGGCGTGATTGAGATCATGCAGCGCCGCCACGACCGTCAGCCCCTGCCTGCGGACCAGATCGAGCAGACCGATCTGATGGCCGATATCAAGATGATTGGTCGGTTCGTCGAGCAACAGAATATGCGGTTCCTGCGCCAGGGCGCGGGCGATATGCAGGCGCTGGCGTTCACCGCCGGAAAGGTGATGCCAGTATCGTTCCGCCTTGTCCGCCATGTCGACATTGTCGAGCGCGGCATTAACGATGGCGTCGTCATTGGCCGACCAGGCGGAGAGCGGACCGAGATAGGGGGTGCGTCCAAGTTCGACGGCCTGTCGAGCCGTAATACGCTCGGTGGTTTCGGCCTGCTGCTCCACAAAGGCCAATCGGCGGGCGAGATCACGCCGTCCGAAGGAGGCAAGCGCGTCGTCACCAAGCGTGACGTGGCCACGGCGCGGCTTGCGGATACCGGCCAGCATGGAAAGCAGCGTGCTTTTGCCGGAACCATTCGGGCCGATAATGCCCAGAAACTCCCCGGAACCGACATCGATGGAAACACCCCGCACGATATCGACATTGCCGGCATGGAAATGCAGGTCGTGAGCGGACAATCTCATGACCGCCCCCTTTTCTGCCCGAGAATGAAGGCGAAGGCAGGCGCGCCGACGAGCGCGGTGATGACCCCGATCGGCAGCACCTGACCGGGAATGACGATGCGCGAGAGAATATCGGCGACGATCATGAAAACAGCGCCGGTCAACGCCGTCACCGGCAGCAACATGCCATGGCGAACGCCGACGAAGATGCGCGCCGCATGCGGAATGACGAGACCGACAAAGCCGATGGAGCCAACCAACGACACCATCACCGCCGTCATGATCGCCGAAACCGAGATCAACACCGCATAGGTCCGGCGCACCGGAATTCCGAGCGAGGCGGCGGCCTGACCGCCGAAAGCGAAGGCATCCAGCGCCCGGGAATACCAGAGGCACACCGCAAGACCAGCGATGCTGACCGGCAAAGCCATCCAGACATCGGGCCAGCGCACGCCGGAAAGATTGCCGAGAAGCCAGAACATGATGCCGCGCGCCTGTTCGGCATTGGCGGATTTGGTGACGATGAACGAGGTCATGGCGTTGAACAGCTGCGAACCGGCCACGCCGGCCAGAATGATGGCGCTGTTGCCATGGCCGGCGCGCACCGCCAGAAGGCTGACCAGCGAGAACGCAACAAAAGCCCCGATCAGCGCCCCCACCGGCATGGTCAGAAACCCTGCCCCGATACCCAGAAGCGCGACCGCCACCGCTCCGGTGGAGGCGCCTGCGGAAATACCGAGAATATAGGGGTCGGCCAGCGGGTTGCGCAAAAGCGATTGCAGCACCGCACCGGCAAGCGCCAGCGAAGCGCCGCAACAGGCGGCGACAACGGCGCGGCTCAGACGGTAACTCCAGACGATGCCCTCATCCAGCGGCTCCAGCGGGTAACCGGCATGAAAGACACGGTTGGCGATGGTTTTCGCCACCACGTCGAAGGGAATGGCGGTCTCACCGATGGCCGCTCCGGCCATCAGCGCGACGAGCAGCAGGGCAAGCGCGGCAAAAGCCAGCCCCGCCCTGCCGAGATTGACGGAAAAACCGTTCACTTGGCGAGACCGGCGGCCGAAATCGCCTCGGCCAGCGTTTCAATGCCTTCGATCGTGCGGATGGTCGGGTTCATCGCCTGCGCATCCATGTCGAAGACATGGCCTTGCTTGACGGCGGGCATGATGCTGGCCACGGGGTCGTCCGCGAGGAACTTGTGCTTGACGGCAACGTCATCGGCCGGGAAACGGCGGCGATCCATCTTGCCAGCGACGATGACGGACGGATTGGCCTTGGCGATGGTTTCCCAGCCAACGGTCGGCCATTCCTCATCGCTTTCGATGACATTCTTCAGCCCGAGCGCCGACATGATGTAACCGGGCGCGCCATGGCGGCCCGCCACGTAAGGGTCGATATCCAGTTCGGCGCTGGAGAACCAGAAGACGGCGGAAATCTTGCCATTCGCCGAAGCGATCTTGGCGCGGGCTGCCTCCTCACGTTTCTTCAGATCGGCGACAACCTCTTCGCCGCGATCCTGCACGTTGAAGATTTTCGCGAGATCGCGGATTTCCTGATAGATCAGCTCCATGGTGAAGCCAGTCTTGCGCACGCCGTCACCGCCGCCGGAATTATCCTTGCCGACGCAATCGGCAGGCGAGGTGTAAACGGGAATACCGAGTTCGGCGAATTGCGCCGGTGTTCCGACAACACCTTCGGGGCCGATCTGCCACTGGAACTGCGTCGTTACGAGATCGGGCCTCTTGCCGACAACGGCCTCAAAACTCGGATCATTATCGGCCAGCCGCTCCACCTTGGCGTTGGCTTCCTCATAGCCCTTCAAAACCGGGCCGATCCACAGCGCCGTACCCACCACCCTGTCGGCAACGCCCAGCAGATAAAGGACCTCGGTCGTGCTCTGGCCAACGGATACCGTGCGGGCGGGCGCCTGTTTGAAGGTGATGTCCTGACCGCAGCTGTTGATCGTCAGGGGATAGACCGTTTCGGCAGCATGAGCGGAAGCGGCAGGCAAAACCGCAAGCACAGCGGCCAGAAGGCCGGCATAGGCCGGCAGGCGTCCAGGATTAAACATATGTTCTCCAGTCGAAATTAAATCGCTTGTTCCAGAGCAGCAGGCGTTAGAACGCGCAGCAACAGCGGAACGTCTTGTACGGAGAACAACGACGGGACGCAAACCAAATGTTATGAAATAACATTACAATTTCCTCCTCCGGGCTTCCCCGCCCGTAACGATGGTTCATATTTTGACGGCAGGTCTCCTGGCTCACGGATTTGCGCCGTTCATCTGCCTTCCCGCATTCCGGAGAATGCAGTGGCATGACGCCTTTAAGGCGTCACGGGGATGAGCGGCAATCCGCTTACAGTTGCGGGGGCAGCCACGGCATTGGGCGACAATCATCACCCGCACCATGTTCCCTATTAATCCCTTCGCCTTTCGGCTGCAGGAACCGTCGTCTTCTCACATAAGGGGCAAGAGGCAAGGCGTCAATCGCCAAAGAATGTCTCCCAAGGGTGTGAAAACTGTCCTGCGACAAACACATGCACACGACAGGAACCCAAAATGCATGACATGAATTCGATGGGATGCGGCGCGCTTCAGCAAAGGGATGGGCCTGCCAGAGCAAAGATACCAGCAGAGCCGGTGCCTGCCGGCTGCGGTGCATTTTTTGACATCGTCGTCAGTGTTTCAATCACCACCAGCCCGGATTGCGCCAGAAAATCGGTGAAAAAACCGTCATCGCGCACGGCATCGAGCCGGACAAGCTGGTCGTCGAGATCGGCAAAATGCCGCCTGACCAACGCGACTGCCTCGGCTTCCCCCTCTGCAACCACCGGGCCGATGATGTGGCCCCGCCCTGCCGCCCGCCGCAGCGCGAAGGCGGCCAGACGATCCGCCTCGAACAGGCCGTAGCCGGTGTTTTCCCGCAGGAGACGCCGCAGCACGCCCCGGCGTGAAACGCCGAAAGCCTCCCGGTCCAGATCTTCCACGGCGGACAGATGATCTTCCGAAACCGGCTCGATCCTCTGTTTCTTGCCAAGCTGCGGCGTTTCAGTGGTGCAACGGGGCTTGCCGCGCAGAAGATGCACCCTTTCCGTATCTCCGGCAAAACCGAGCCCCGCAAAAAGCCGCCGCGACCCCTCCGTGGCATTCAACCGCAAGGCGGCGGCAGGATATTTCGCCACAAGCTGCCGGACCAGCCAGGGTGCTACGCCCTGCCCCTGAAGGCGTGGGGAAACGATGACCATGCCAAGCGTCGCAAAAGCCCGATCATAGGGAAAAAGCATGGCGGTCGCGACAACCCGGTTGATCTCGTCCAGCGCCGCAAGGCCGACACCGCATTGGCGCAGGAAACACCATTCATTGGCATGATACCGCCATCCGACGGCCATGGAGAGGGCATGCAGGTGATCCGCCTCCACATCCGCGATATCCACGGTCCGCAACTCGAAACTATCGACTTTGAGCAGCTCCATAACAAACGGCTCTCATTCCCTCCGGCGCGGAACCTTCGGTCCCGGCAGCCCAGCCCATGACATCCGAAGATAACCGGCCCTGCCGGCAGGAATTTTCTGAAAGCACTGGAAGGACACAACAATCTACCGAAATCATCGGCATTTCAGCAGATAAACGCCGCCGGCCACTCTAAGCTTCTGCGAGGAATAATCCGGCCAGCATAAACGACCGGCCAGTGGGGACGACCAGTGGGGACGATCATGAACGCAATCGAAATCCTTGAGCGTCTCGTCGCCTTCCCGTCCGTCGTCGGCACCGCCAATGGCGATATTGCCGGATGGATCGCCGACTACCTGGAAAGCCAGGGCGCGAAAGTCTCGCTGTTGCCGGGTCCGGAGGGCGACCGCGCCAATCTCTTCGCCACGTTCGGCCCGGCCGATCGCGCCGGTTATATCCTCTCCGGCCACATGGATGTGGTGCCGGCCGGAGAACCGGAATGGTCTTCCGATCCGTTTCGGTTGAGAACCGAAAACGACCGGCTTTACGGGCGCGGAACCACCGACATGAAAGGGTTTCTCGCCACTGTGCTCGCTGCAGCACCGGCATTTTCGCGCATGGCGCTTGAACGGCCGGTACATATTGCCTTTTCCTATGACGAGGAGGCGGGCTGCCGTGGTGTCCCCCATCTCATAGCCAGCTTGCCGCAGCTTTGTGCCCCGCCGGCGGGTGCCATCATCGGCGAACCCAGCAATATGCGCGCCGTTCGCGCCCATAAGGGCAAGGCCGCAGCGCGCATCACCCTGCGCGGCCGGTCCGGCCATTCCTCACGTCCGGATCAGGGGATAAACGCCATTCACCTGATGACCGGCATCATGGCGAAAGCAGTCGAAACCGCCGATACGCTGACGCGGGGACCGTTCGAAGCAACCTTCGAGCCGCCCTACTCCTCGCTGCAGATCGGCACAGTCAAGGGCGGGCAGGCGATCAACATCATCCCCGATCATTGCGCCATCGAACTGGAAGCGCGGGCAATTTCGGGCGTCTTACCACTCGCCCTGCTGGAGCCGGTACAAAGCGCCGTCGAAGCGCTTGCCGCAACGGGCGTCGATATCGAATGGACACCGATGAGCGCTTACCCCGCATTATCGCTTCCAGCCGAAGCGCCGCTTGCTTTGCTTCTGGAACAACTGACCGGCACCCCCAACCTCGCAGCCGTCAGCTACGGTACGGAGGCCGGACTTTTCCAGGCGGCGGGAATAGATGCCATTATTTGCGGCCCGGGCGATATCGGCCGCGCCCACAAGCCGGACGAATTCATAACCGCGGGCGAACTTGCCGCCTGCCAGTCGATGCTGGAAACACTCGGCCGCCGCTGCGCCGCTTAACCGAATGACGGATTTCAGATGACGTTTCTCTTCAATTCCGACGCAAAGCGCGGCGAAATCTTCCGGCAGGCTCTCGCCACCGAACTGCCGGGCCTGCCGTTTTCAATTGATACCGCCACTGTCGATCCCGATGCGGTGCGTTACCTCATCACATGGACGGTGCCAGAGGATATCGCGCGTTACCGCAATCTCGAAATCCTGTTTTCGATCGGCGCAGGTGTCGACCAGTTTCACATCGATGCAATCCCGGAAACGGTGAAGGTCGTGCGCATGGTGGATGAAGGCATCATCCGCATGATGCAGGAATATGTCTGCCTCGGCGTGCTTGCCCTTCACCGCAACCTGCCGGCCTATCTGGAACAGCAGCGCCAAAACCTATGGAAAGCCCTGCCGGGCCAGCGGCAGGCGGAGGAATGCCGGGTCGGCGTTCTCGGCCTCGGCATGCTGGGCGTTGCGGCACTGGAACGGCTGAAACCTTTCGGCTTTCCGCTTGCCGGCTGGAGCCGTTCGCCGCGCCAGATCGATGGCGTCACCTGCCACAACGGCGATGATGGGCTGAAAGCCATTCTTTCCACCAGCGATATCCTCGTCTGCCTGTTGCCACTGACGGACGAGACCACCGGGCTTCTAAATGCCGAGCGCCTTGGCCTGCTGCCGGATGGCGCGGCTTTCGTCCATGCCGGGCGCGGCAGACAGCTCCACCATGGCGCACTCCTCGATGCACTCGACAGCGGCAGGCTTTCCGGCGCGGTGATAGACGTCACCGATCCCGAGCCACTGCCTGGGGACCATCGTTTCTGGACCCATCCGAAAATCCTCCTGACGCCGCATATTGCCAGCGTCACCCAGCCCCATTCCGCCGCCCGCACCGTCGTCGACAATATCAAACGATACGAATCCGGCCTCGAGCCGCTCGGCCTTGTCGACCGCAGCCGCGGATATTGATCATCCGCCTATTTCAGAAAGGAAAATCCATGCCGCTTCTCAAGCCTATCGACACCAATCCCGATTTTGAGCCGAAGGCCTCCAAGGCCCTCCCGGAACGCCTGATCGCCGGCGACCCTTCATTCAAGACTTGGGCGCTGGACGAAGCCCGCGATGGAACCGTAAAGACCGGCATATGGGAAGCGACCCCGGGCGAAAGCCGTTCGATCAAAGGTGAGACCTTCGAGTTTTGCCATATTCTGGCCGGCGTCATCGAAATCACCCCTGATGGCGGCGAACCGCAGCGTTACACGGCAGGCGACAGTTTCGTCATGAAGCCCGGTTTCGTCGGCGTCTGGAAGACCATCGAAACCGTTCGCAAGATCTATGTCACCGTGAACGGATGAGGTAAAATCCGCCGTTTTTTCGAGATCGCGCATCGTAGCGGTCAGAGACACGCGACAGACAGCGCGCCGCAAAAGATTGCGCTGTCTGCCGGTGACAAAACGGGATTTTCATTCATCGCCCGCGCCACAGTCGGTCGATTTCGCTTGGCGGCAGGGATTAGCTTTAAGGGCATATCCACAGAGGATTTCCCATGACGCTCAGCTTCGATCCAGACAGCCTGTCTTTGCCAATCGGCCATTTCATCGGCGACCGGCTGATCCCGGCTAAAGACGGCATCGACATGCACCGCCCATCGGACGGCATGGAATATGCCGGCTGCCCGAAGGCGGATGCGACGCTGGTGGATGAGGCGGTGCAAACCGCCAAGGCCGCACTGAAAAGCAGCAACTGGGGCGGTGTGCGCCCGCGCGAGCGCACCAAGGTTTTGCAGCGCTGGGCCGACCTGATCGAAGCGGAAGCCGAGACCTTGGCGAAAATCGAGGCGCTGTCCTCGACGCGGCCGGTGGGCCAGCTGATTGCCGGCGATATCGCCGTCACTGCCGAGCAAATCCGCTTCTTCGCCGAATTCGCGGACAAGGAAGGCGGCGATCTGGTGCCGACCGACGACACAAGCCTCGGCATGATCATGACCGAGCCCTATGGCGTTGTCGGCGCGATTACGCCGTGGAATTTCCCCGTCTCCATGGCCGGCTGGAAGCTCGGCCCGGCGCTGGCGGCCGGTAATGCCGTGGTGCTGAAACCATCGGAAATGACGCCTTTCTCCAGCATTTTCATGGCGCAACTGGCGATCAAGGCAGGGCTGCCCGCCGGCCTTATCAATATCGTGCTGGGTGATGGGCCGGTGACGGGCAATGCCATTACTGGACACCCTGAAATCTCCAAGGTCAGTTTCACCGGCTCCACCGCTGCGGGCGCTGCCATCATGGCCAATATCGCCCGCACGGGCATCAAGCCCATGACACTGGAACTCGGCGGCAAAAGCCCGCAGCTGGTCTTTGCCGATGCGGATATCGAAAAGGCGGCAGCCGCAATCGCCGGCAATATTCTTTCCAATGCCGGGCAGGCCTGTGTGGCCGGCTCACGCATCATCGTCGAAGAAAGTGCGGCAGACGCCCTTTCCACTGCTATCATCGCCCGCATGAAGACGGTCAAGCCCGGCCCGACCTGGGACGAAACCACCCAATATTCCCCGATCATCTCCGAAGTGCAGCGCAAGCGCATCGACGGCATCGTTCAGGCGGCCGTCGCCCATGGCGGAGAATGCCTGACCGGCGGTGCGAATATGGACGGCCCCGGCTATTTCTACCAGCCGACGCTGATCACTAATGTCGACCAGACCTCGCCCGCCGTCACCGAGGAAATCTTCGGCCCGGTGCTGACGCTGCAGACCTTCCGGACGGAAGAAGAGGCTCTGGTGCTTTCCGACCATCCGACCTACGGTCTGGCGGCGGGTCTCTTCAGCCGCGATATCTCGCGTGTGATGCGCCTGTCGCGCGCCATCCAGGCGGGGACGATCTGGGTCAATCGCTATGGCCGTTCGCGTGACCACATATTGCCAACCGGCGGTTACAAACGCTCCGGCATCGGCAAGGACCTCGGGCGGGAGGCCTATCTCGCGAACCGCAAAAGCAAAAGCGTCCTCATTGGACTGTAACAGGGGAAAAGTCTTGAAAACGCATCGCATCGCACTCATTCCCGGAGACGGCATCGGCAAAAGCGTGACGGACGCCGCATGGCAGGTTCTCAACGCCGCCGCCAAAAACTCCGGTTTTGCGCTTGAAGGCACCGAATTCCCCTGGTCCTGCGCCTTCTACAAGGAAACCGGGGCGATGATGCCGAAGGACGGCATCGAAACGCTGCGCGGCTTTGACGCCATTCTGCTCGGCGCAGTCGGCTGGCCGGCGCAGGTGCCGGACTCGGTTTCGCTACACGGCCTGCTGCTGCCGATCCGCAAGGCGTTCGTGCAATATGCCAATATTCGCCCGCACCGGCTTCTGCCCGGCGTGCAGGGACCGCTGAAAAAGGATGGCTTCGACATTCTCTGCATCCGCGAAAATACCGAGGGTGAGTATTCCGGCGCAGGTGGGCGCGTGCATCAGGGCACCGATGACGAGGTGGCCGTCGAGACCTCGATCTTTACCCGCAAGGGCGTGGAGCGCATCCTGCGCTTCGGTTTCGAACAGGCACAGAAACGTCGCGGCAAGCTTGCCTCCGTCACCAAGTCGAACGCCCAGAAATATTCGATGGTGTTCTGGGACGAGGTAACGCAAAAGCTCGCCGCCGAATATCCTGACGTCGAGGTTTCCAGCTATCACATCGACGCCATGGCGGCGCGCATGGTCATGGCCCCGGAAAGCCTCGATGTCGTGGTCGCCTCCAATCTCTTCGGCGATATTCTGACCGATCTGGGTGCCGCCATTCAGGGCGGCCTCGGTTTTGCCGCCTCCGCCAATATCAACCCTGATCGCAGCGCGCCGTCCATGTTCGAGCCGGTGCACGGTTCGGCTCCTGACATCGCCCATCTTGGCATCGCCAATCCCATCGCCGCCATCTGGTCCGGCGCGATGATGCTGGAGCATCTCGGCGAAAGCGATGCGGCAGCAAAGATCATGACGGCGCTGGAAACGGCGACTGGCCGGGGCGTTGGCACAGTGCCGGGCAAGGATAAGACGGATGCCATAACGGCTGCGGTTCTCGCGGCACTCGACTGATTTCGGAGAGAGATGATGCAGGGATTGAAGGACAAGGACCTTTTTCGCCAGACAGGTTTGATCGGCGAGGCATGGAAGGTTGCGGCATCGGGCAAGGTGGTCGACGTGATCGACCCGGCAACGCAGGCGGTGATCGGCACCGTGCCTGACATGGACGGCGCGGAGACCCGCGCGGCGATCGAAGCCGCCAACGCCGCCTTTGGTCCATGGAAGAAGAAAACCCATGCGGAGCGCGCTGCCCTTCTCGAAAAGTGGTTCGCGCTGATGATCGAAAATGTCGACGATCTTGGCCTGATCCTCACCACCGAACAGGGCAAGCCGCTGGACGAGGCGAAGGGTGAAATTCGCTACGGCGCATCCTTCGTCAAATGGTTTGCGGAAGAAGCCCGACGCATCAGCGGCGGCACCATCCCCTCGCCGACGCCGGATCGGCGCATCGTGGTGCTGAAAGAGCCGGTCGGCGTCTGCGGCATCATCACGCCGTGGAATTTCCCGAATGCGATGATCACCCGCAAGGTCGCGCCGGCACTTGCGGCCGGCTGCACCGTGGTCATCAAGCCTTCGGAATTCACGCCCTATTCGGCCCTGGCGCTTGGCGTTCTTGCCGAACGGGCCGGCATTCCCTCAGGCGTCATCAACATCGTCACTGGCATGCCGACTGACATCGGCAACGAAATCATGGCCAATGAGACCGTGCGCAAGATTTCCTTCACCGGCTCCACCCGCGTCGGCTCACTTTTGATGCGCGGCGCTGCCGACAGCATCAAGCGGCTGTCGCTGGAACTCGGCGGCAACGCACCCTTCATCGTGTTCGACGATGCCGATCTCGATCTCGCAATCGAAGGCGCGCTGATTTCGAAATTCCGCAATGGCGGCCAGACATGCGTCTGCGCCAATCGTATTCTCGTGCAGTCGGGCGTTTACGACGCCTTTGCGAAAAAACTGGCTGACCGTGTCGATGCCATGCGGGTCGGCCCCGGAACGGAGCCGGGCGTTGCCATCGGCCCGATGATCAACGGGCCGGCCATCACCAAAATCCGCGCGCATATCGACGACGCTGTCTCCAAGGGTGCGACGATCATCACCAAACCGCACGATCTGCCTGATGGTCCGCAATATACCGCACCCGTGGTGCTGACCGGCGCTACCACGGCCATGCGGCTGGCGAATGAAGAGACCTTCGGCCCGGTGGCGCCGCTTTTCCGTTTCGAGACCGAAGAGGAAGTGCTCGCCATTGCCAATGGCACACCCTTCGGCCTTGCCGCCTATTTCTACACCGAAAGCCTCAAACGCGCCTGGCGTGTGGGCGAAGCACTGGAATTCGGCATGGTCGGCCTCAACACCGGTGCGATCTCCACCGAAGTCGCCCCCTTCGGCGGCGTCAAACAATCCGGCCTCGGCCGCGAAGGCGCGCAGGTCGGTATCGAGGAATATCTGGAAATGAAGACGTTCCACATCGGTGGGCTTGCCTGAGCCTTCAGTCTTTCTCCCCGCCTAAAGGGCCGCTCTGCGGCCCTTCTTTTTGTGAGCATGGAACTGAAAAAGCCGTAGCATTTACACTCCGTCACCCCGGACTAGATCCGGGGTCCAATGCGATCAAGGACTTGATCGCAGAAGACTCTTTCACCGCGCAGACGCGCGGTGGCTGGATGCCGGATCAAGTCCGGCATGACGGAAGAACAAACAGCCCCCTTACTGAATCTTGTCCAGCATCTTGTAATAAAACCCCACCAGCGGCAAAAACCACGGCTTGCCGAAATGGCCCGGCACCGCCGGCCAGTCCAGCCCTTTCAGCGGGTTATTGTCCGGCCGTCCCAGAATGGCGTCGGCCATGATCATGCCGAGATGGGTGGAAAGCTGCGCGCCGTGGCCGGAATAACCCATGGCGTACCAGACACCATCATGAAAACCGGCACGCGGATAACGATCCTTGGTCATGTCCACCAGGCCGCCCCAGCAATAATCGATCGGCACATGGGAGAGCTGCGGGAATATGCGATGTAGGGCTTCCGTCAGAATTGCTCCGCTCTTGGCGTCCGAACGCTGGTCGGAGGTTGCGGAAAAGCGGGCACGGCCACCAAAGATCAGCCGATTGTCCGGCGCGAGCCGGAAATAATTGCCGATATTCATGGAATTGACGTAAGTGCGATTGCCCGGAACCGAGGCCCGAACTTCCGCATCCGTCAGCGGCCGCGTGGCGATGATGAAGCTACCGACGGCGATGATGCGGCGACGGAAATAGCTAAAGCCGGAGGGCGTGTAAGCGCCGGTCGCCACAAGAACATTGTCGGCCGTCACCTTGCCGCGCGTGGTTTCCAGCTCGTGGGTTTTGCCGTTCTGGATGTGCTTCGTCACCGCCGCATTTTCAAAGATCACCGCACCATGGCGACGGGCGGCCTCGGCAAGGCCGGCCACATAACGGCCCATATGCATCATCGCGCTCTTCTTCGAAAGCATGGCGCCATAAAAGGGCGAGCCGATCTCCGCCTTGAGATCGTCGACAGACAGAAGCGCCGTATCGGGGTCGACCTCGGCATGGACCGCCTCGAAGTTTTTCGCCAGCCCCTCGAAATGCTGCGGCTTAGAGGCCATTTTCAGCTTGCCGGCCCGGCGGAAATTACAGTCGATGCCTTCCTCGGCAATCAGACTTTCCAGCGTGTCGATTGAGGCGTCCAGCGCCTTGTAAAGTGCGATCGCCCGCTCCTTGCCGAGTTCGGCTTTGGCGGAGAGATAAGAATGGGCAAGGCCGTTGTTGAGGTGGCCGCCATTGCGGCCGGAAGCGCCCCAGCCGACACGCTGCCCTTCAAGGACAATCACGCGTGCGCCAGCCTTGGCGAGCTGGCGCGCCGCACCGAGACCGGTGAAGCCGCCGCCGATGACGGCCACATCATAGTGGCCTTCCACAGGACCTTCCGCCGCCCCCGCGAACAGGGGGGCGGTGTCGTGCCAGTAGGAGACGAGCTTCATGGTCCGATCCTTTTCTTAAAGTCCGACGACGCCCGCAAGACCACCGATATTGGCGATTTCCACGTAACCGTAATAGGGGTTTGCCGGTTCATGGCCGCGGTTCACCCAGACCTTGTTCTTGATGCCGAGATCGTGGGCAGACATCAGATCGTAGCGGAACGACGAAGAAACATGCAGAATATCTTCCGGGCCGCAGCCGAGCATGTCGAACAAATATTCGAAGGCCTTGAAATGCGGCTTGTAGGACTGCGCCTGTTCGGCCGTATAGACGGCATGAAACGGTGCGCCAAGCTTTGCGACATTCGACATGATCTGCGAATTCATGGCGTTGGACAGAATGACCAACGGAATTTCCTTGGCGACCTTTGCCAGACCGGCTGGAACGTCGGCATGCGGACCCCAGGTGGGAACCCGCTCGTAGGTCATTACGGCATCCTCGTCCTTGAAGGAAACGCCGTTGCGCTTGCAGGTGCGCGACAGGGCATTGTGAACAACCTCGGCGTAAGGCTTCCAGTCATCCATGACCTCGTCAAGACGATAGGCCGAGAAGTTCTTGATGAACTCCTGCATCTCAGTCTCTCCCAGACGATCGCCATAAAGATCGCGGGCAGCTTCTGCCATCTGGAAGTTGATCAAAGTACCGTGGCAATCGAAAGTGATATATTTGGGGCGGAAGATGGTCATGTCATCGTCATCCTTGCTTGGGGATCGGTGGTGGCCTCGATAATAAGATCATAATGGCCTTTGCCCGGTCGGCGCACCGCAATTGCCATTCGCGGAAGCAGATTGTTGCGTATGCAGCCGCCAGTTTGGCAGAGAGTTGCGTTCCAACGTCCTGCCCGTTTTCACCAGCCCCGTCTTTTCTCCCGAGGTGAACAACAAGCGGCATAAGATGCGGCGGTGGGTGAAAGCAACAGTGAAACATATCGAACCTTGCCATTCGTCGGGACAATGTTCTTCTACCCCCGGTCTATCAATGAATGAGCAGAATAAACGGAGTTGGGCCATGCAAGCCAGCCTGATCGCTATCCAGAATTTCGAGCCTGAACACCTCGATGCCGCCGTCGAACTTTCCCGCCAGGCCGGCTGGCCGCACCGCCGGGAAGACTGGGCACTGGTCCTGGCACTCAGCAAGGGTTTCGTCGCATTGGAAAATGGCCGCGTTGTCGGCACTGCAATGGCAACGCTTCTCGGCAAAACCTGCGCCTCCGTCAATATGGTGATCGTGGATGAGACCATGCGTGGTCGCGGTCTAGGACGCCAGTTGATGAACGCCGCCCTCGAAGCCGCCGAAAATCGCGAATGCCGCCTGACCGCTACCGCCGATGGCCTTCCGCTTTACGAAAAGCTGGGGTTCGTTGCCTGCGGTGAAGTGCGCCAGCATCAGGGAATTCCGGCAGCCTCAGCCAAGCCCGCCAGTGTGGAATGGGCGGAAACAATTGCGCCGACCGAGCTTGCCGCCCTTGATGCGCAAGCTTTCGGCGCGGACCGCACCGCCCTCTTTACGGAACTTGCCGACAGGGCGCGTTTCGCGGTCGTAAAAGAACAGGGCGTCATCACGGGTTTTGCCGGCCTACGCGCCTTCGGCCGCGGTGAAGTCATCGGCCCGGTTGTGGCGGAAAGCACTGAAATCGCACGAGATTTGATCGCTTTCATGCTGTCGGAGCGCTCCGGCGCATTCCTGCGCTTAGACACCACGGTCGATACGGGCCTTGGCCCCTGGCTTGCCGAACAGGGGCTTGCCCTTGTCGGTGGCGGCATCGCCATGCGCCGGCCAAAGGCCGAAATTCCGACTGACAAAAAACTGAAAACCTTCGCATTGACCAGCCAGGCGCTGGGCTGAATCTGGAGAAACCCATGTTAAGCAATTCCCTGATCGAGCTGGACCGCGCCCATCTGGTGCACCCCGTCTCTTCCTTCCGCGGCCATGAAAAGCTTGGCGTGCGGGTGCTGAAATCGGCGAAAGGCGCCACCGTCACCGATATGACCGGCCACCAGTTGATCGACGGTTTTGCCGGGCTCTGGTGTGTCAACGCCGGTTACGGTCATGACAGCATCGTTGAGGCGGCGGCAAAGCAGATGCGGGAATTGCCCTATGCCACCGCCTATTTCGACATTGGCAGCGAACCGGCCATCCGGCTGGCCTCCGAGCTTGCCGACCGGGCGCCCGGTGATCTCAATCACGTCTATTTCACGCTTGGCGGTTCCGATGCGGTGGACAGCACCATTCGCTTCATCCGTTATTACTGGCATGCAAAGGGTGAGCCTCAGCGCGACCAGTTCATTTCCATCGAACAGGGTTATCACGGCTCCACCACCGCCGGGTCGGGCCTCACCGCCCTGCCCGCCTTTCATGCCGGTTTCGGCGTGCCTTACGACTGGCAGCATAAAATCCCGTCGCATTATGCCTATCGCAACCCGGTTGGAAACGACCCGGCCGCCATCATCGCCTCCTCACTGCAAATCCTGAAGGACAAGATCGAGGCCATCGGCCCGGATCGGGTCGCGGCGTTTTATGCCGAACCTATCCAGGGCTCGGGCGGCGTTCTGGTGCCACCACCGGGCTGGATCAAGGCGATGCGCGACCTCTGCCGCTCCTATGGCATCCTTTTCGTCGCCGACGAAGTGATTACCGGCTTTGGCCGCACCGGCCCGCTATTTGCCTGCGCCGACGAGGACATCGTGCCGGACTTCATCACCGCCGCAAAGGGCCTCACTTCCGGCTATGTGCCGATGGGTGCCGTCTTCATGGCTGATCATGTTTATGATACAATTGCCGACTTCGCAGGCGAAGCGGCCATCGGACACGGATATACCTATTCCGCCCACCCTGTCAGCGCTGCCGTTGGCCTGGAAGTGCTGAAGCTTTACGAAGGCGGGCTGCTGGAGAATGGTCGCCGCGCCGGTGCGCGACTGATGGCCGGACTGGAGGGCCTGAGAAGCCATCCGCTGGTGGGCGATGTCCGCGGCCGCGGCATGCTTGCAGCGATCGAGCTTGTGACCGACAAGGAAAAGAAAACACCGCTTCCGGCAGCCGCCACCCCGGCCCGCAAGGTTTTCGACCGCGCGTGGGAAAACGGCCTCATCGTCAGAGCCTTCGCAAACGGCATCCTCGGCTACGCACCGCCGCTCTGCTGCACCGACGGCGAAATCGACGCCATTATCGAGCGGACGCTGAAAACCCTCGACCAGACGCTCGAGGACCCGGCGGTGCGGGCGGCAATGGCCTGAGGCGCAACCCGGCTGTATCGCGGCACCTTCTCTAAATGTCGCAACACACCGCATATTCGCAATATTCTGCCGAAGAGCCGATCCATTTCGGCGAATCCGGCGTGCTGGAAGTGACAAACTATCCTTAGAAAAAGCACAAAGCGCCATGAAAACCAGCGTTTTGAAAAATGGGAACGGGACAAGGATCTCGTCCGGGAACAAAATAAAATGCCGCAGCCTCCCCCAAGAGGAGGAGGTGGCAGAGCGGAGACCGACATTGCCCAAAAAATTGAACGACTTCAAATATATGAGCTTCGATGTGGTGGGAACTCTCATCGATTTCGAAGGGGGTCTGAAATCGACCCTGACGCAGATCGGTGCTGAAAACGGTGTCGAGGTCGACGGTGAAAAGGCGCTCGGCCTTTACCGCGCGGCCCGTTACTCAGACGCAACCGACCTGTTTCCCGACGATCTCGTCCGCGTATATCTCATCATCGCTCCGGAACTCGGTCTGCCGGCAGAGCGTGCTCTTGGCGAGCGCCTTCGCGACGCCGCCAAAAACTGGAAGGGTTTCGAAGACAGCCGTGCCGCCATGGCGCAGCTTGCAAAGACACACCGCCTCATCGCCATGACCAATGCCCAGCGCTGGGCCTTCGATTACTTCTCTAAGGAACTCGGCAATCCATTCCATGCCGCTTTCACGGCGGATGATACCGGCACCGAAAAGCCGGATCCGGCCTTCTTCGAGAAGGTGTTTGCCTTTGTTGAGAGCGAGGGCGCATCGAAAGACGACATCCTGCATGTCGCGCAAAGCCAGTACCACGATATCGGCATTTCCCGGAAGCTTGGCATGACGAATTGCTGGATTGAGCGCCGCCACGACCAGAAGGGATATGGCGGTACGATTGAGCCGGAAAACTTTACCGAGCCGGATTATCACTTCACCTCGATGGCCGGTCTTGCCGAAGCCGCGAGGCAGGCGGGCGGCTGAACCGCCCTCCACCAAGGGCGTGGCGCGAACTGGGACGCGGCCCGCCGGAATTTTCTGCAGACGCATTTCAACAAATCATACAAAAGGGGAAGACCATGAGTGACAGGATTACAAACTGGACCCGCTCCGACGATGCCGCCGTTGAACAGGCGATCCGTCGCGGCGCGACGCGGCGTGAGCTGCTTCACATGATGCTGGCCGGCGGCGTCGCCCTTTCCGCCGGTTCGGCGATCCTTGGCCGCGCCTCGCAGGCGCTGGCGGCCACCCCGGTTTCCGGCGGTACGCTGAAGGCGGCCGGCTGGTCCTCCTCCACAGCCGATACGCTCGACCCCGCAAAAGCCTCGCTTTCCACGGACTACGTCCGCTGCTGCGCGCTTTATAACCGGCTGAGCTTCCTCGATGCTTCCGGCACGCCGCAGATGGAACTTGCCGAATCCATCGAATCCAAGGACGCCAAGACCTGGACGGTCAAGCTGCGTTCCGGCGTCACCTTCCACGACGGCAAGGCGCTGACCGCCGATGACGTGGTCTATTCGCTGAAGCGCCATCTCGATCCGGCTGTCGGCTCCAAGGTCGCCAAGATCGCCGCCCAGATGACCGGCTTCAAGGCACTCGACAAGAGCACGGTGGAGATCACGCTCGCCAGCGCCAATGCCGACCTGCCGACGATCCTTGCCATGCACCACTTCATGATCGTCGCCGACGGCGCGACCGACTTCTCCAAGGGCAACGGCACCGGCGCCTTCAAGCTTGAAACATTCGAGCCGGGTGTGCGCTCGATCATGTCCAAGAACAGCAATTACTGGAAATCCGGCGGCCCGCACGTCGACAGCTTCGAGTTCTTCGCAATCTCGGACGATAATGCCCGCGTCAATGCGCTTCTCTCCGGTGACATCCAGCTCGCGGCCGCCATCAATCCGCGCGCGCTTCGCCTGCTCGACAAGCAGGAGGGTGTCGTCCTGTCGAAGGGAACTTCCGGCAACTACACCAATCTCAACATGCGCCTCGATCAGGCCCCGGGCAACAAGGCCGATTTCATTGCCGGCATGAAGTCGATCGTCAACCGTGAGCAGATCGTCAAGGCGGCCTTGCGCGGTCTTGGCGAAGTCGGCAACGACCAGCCGGTTCCGCCCATGAGCCCCTATCATAATCCGGACCTGAAGCCGAAGGCCTTCGATCCCGAGAAGGCCAAGTTCCACTTCGAGAAAGCCGGCCTCCTCGGCCAGTCCATCCCGGTCATCACCTCGGATGCGGCAAATTCGGCCATCGATATGGCGATGATCATTCAGGCCTCCGCTGCCGAAATCGGCCTCAAGCTGGATGTGCAGCGCGTTCCCGCCGACGGCTACTGGAGCAATTACTGGCTGAAAGCGCCGATCCATTTCGGCAATATCAACCCACGCCCGACGCCGGACATCCTGTTCTCGCTGCTTTATGCGTCTGACGCTCCCTGGAACGAGAGCCAGTACAAGTCGGAGAAGTTCGACAAACTGATGCTGGAAGCACGTGGCCTGCTCGATATGGAGAAGCGCAAACAGATCTACTTCGAGATGCAGACGATGATCGCCGACGAAGCCGGCACCATCATTCCCGCCTATCTTACCAATGTGGACGCCATCAGTTCCAAGCTAAAGGGCCTGGAGGCCAATCCGCTCGGTGGCATGATGGGTTACGCCTTTGCGGAATACGTCTGGCTCGAAGCCTGATAGACCATGGGGCCGGGCGCAAAAACAGCGCCCGGCCAAGTTTTCCGCCGGTGCGGAGAGCCTTCCACAATCAGGCAGGTCGCAGGAGCATGTGAATGAACAGCCGGATATTGTCCCTTGTCGCCCGGCGGCTGGTCGTCATGCTGACGACGCTGCTGATCGTGTCATTTATCGTCTTTTCCGCCACCAGCCTGCTGCCCGGCGACACGGCGACGATCCTTCTCGGTCAGGCGGCAACGCCGGAGGCCGTGGCCGGCCTGCGCACAGCCATGCATCTCGACGATCCCGCCCTGCTGCGCTTCGTTCGCTGGGTTTTCGGCCTGCTGCACGGCGAACTCGGCACCTCCTATGCCAACAACATGGCGATTGCCGATCTCATCGGCCCGCGCTTCATCAACTCCATGAAGCTGGCCGGCATCACCACACTCATCGCCGTGCCGCTGGCGCTCACCCTCGGCATCAGTTCCGCCATGCTGCGCGGAACACTTTATGATCGCGTCGTCACGGTGCTGACCATCGGCGTCATCTCGGTGCCGGAATTCATGATCGCCACGCTCGCCGTCCTGCTTTTTGCGGTTTATCTGAAATGGCTGCCGGCGCTGTCGCTGGTCAGCGAGGTTCACACGCTATTCGATGTGCTGCGCGTTTACGCCATGCCCGTCATCACCCTTACCTTCGTCGTCTCTGCGCAGATGATCCGTATGAGCCGCGCCGCCGTCATCGAGACGCTGGATACGCCCTATGTCGAAATGGCGCTCCTGAAGGGTGCACCGCGCATGCGTATCGTGCTGCGCCACGCGCTTCCCAATGCGCTCGGCCCCATCGTCAATGCGGTGGCGCTATCGCTTTCGTACCTTGTCGGTGGCGTCATCATCGTCGAGACGATCTTCAACTATCCTGGCATCGCCAAGCTGATGGTCGATGGCGTCGCTACCCGCGATCTGCCGTTGATCCAGACCTGCGCGATGATCTTCTGCGTCGGTTATCTCCTCCTCATCACGACGGCTGACATCATCGCCATCATGTCCAATCCGAGGCTGCGCTGATGGTCGACAATATCAAAACAACTTCGGGGACCTCGCGTTTGGGTTACAAGATCAACGCTGTCGGCGTTTTCGGCTTTCTCGTCATCTTCCTCTGGGCCATGGTCGCGATCTTCGCGCCCTATCTCATTCCCCATCCGGTGGGTGAAATCGTTGATCTCGATTACTTCGGGCCGATGACGTCGGACCTCTGGCTCGGTTCCGATTATCTCGGCCGCGACGTGTTCTCCCGCATCCTCATGGGCGCGCGTTTCACGGTCGGCATCTCGCTCGCCGCCGTCACCATCGCCTGCACCTGCGGCGTCGTGCTCGGCATGTGCGCCGCCGTCGTCGGCGGCTGGTTCGATGCGGCACTCAGCCGTTTCCTCGATGCGGTGAACTCAATTCCGAGCAAGCTTTTCGGCCTCGTGGTCGTCGCCGCCGTTGGCTCGTCCATTCCGGTGCTCATCGTCACGCTGTCGGTCATCTATACGCCCGGCGCCTATCGTTTCGCCCGGGCGCTTGCCGTCAATGTCAACACCATGGATTTCGTCACCGTCGCGCGCGTGCGCGGCGAGAGCCTGCTCTATCTCATCAGCTCCGAAATCCTGCCGAACATCGTCCGTCCCGTACTTGCCGATCTCGGCGTGCGTTTCGTATTCATCGTGCTGCTTCTATCTGGCCTGTCCTTCCTCGGTCTCGGCCTGCAACCGCCGAACGCCGACTGGGGGGCGCTGGTGCGTGAAAACATCGGCGGCCTGCCCTTTGCCGCGCCGGCCGTCATCTTTCCGTCGCTGGCCATTGCCAGCCTGACAATCAGCGTCAACCTGCTAATCGACAATCTGCCGCAGAAAATCCGCGACAGGAGCGAATAATGAACAATCTCGTTGAAATCCGCGGACTGAAGGTCGAAGCCACCACCGATTCCGGCCGCCGCATCGACATCATCAAGGGTGTAGACATCGATATCGCCGAGGGCGAAATCGTCGCGCTGATCGGCGAAAGCGGCTCCGGCAAGACCACCATCGCACTGACCCTGATGGGGTATGCACGACCGGGCTGCCGCATTTCCGACGGCAGCGTCACGGTGGCAGGCCGGGACATGGTGCAACTGTCCGAAGCCGAGCGCGCCAAGGTGCGCGGCACGAAAATATCCTATGTGCCACAGAGTGCGGCCGCCGCATTCAACCCAGCGCAGAAAATCATCGATCAGGTCATCGAAGTCACCCGCATCCACCACCTTATGCCGCCTCAGGAGGCGCGTAAAAAAGCGGTCGAGCTTTTCAAGGCATTGTCACTGCCCAATCCGGAAACCATCGGCGAACGTTACCCGCATCAGGTTTCCGGCGGCCAGCTGCAGCGCCTCTCCGCCGCCATGGCGCTGATCGGCAATCCTCAACTGGTGATTTTCGACGAACCGACGACCGCACTTGACGTGACGACCCAGATCGAGGTTCTGCGTGCCTTCAAATCGGCGATGCGCAAGGGCGGCATTGGCGGCGTCTATGTTTCGCACGACCTTGCCGTCGTCGCGCAGATCGCCGACCGGATCGTGGTGCTGAAAGGCGGCGAGGTTCAGGAAACCGGCACGACCAAGGATATTCTTGAGAATGCCCAACACCCCTATACCCGCGAATTGTTGACCGCCTTTAACGACAAGGTGCGCGTCGTGACGCCGCTCACGAAAAATGAGGCGACACCGCTCCTCGATATCGACCAGCTGATCGCCGGTTATGGCACGAAAGGCGAGGACCGCATGCCGCTGGTGCGTGCGGTGGATTCCGTAAGCCTTGCGGTCTATCCCGGCCGTAATCTTGGCATCATCGGCGAATCCGGTTGCGGAAAATCCACCCTGGCGCGCGCCATTGCCGGCATCCTGCCAGCAGCAAGCGGTCATGTCATCTTCGAAGGCCGCGAACTCGATGCCGATGCACGCCGGCGCACCAGCGACCAGCTGCGCCGAATGCAGATCGTGTTTCAATATGCCGATACCGCGCTCAATCCGGCAAAACCCATCGAAGATATTCTCGGCCGGCCGCTGACCTTTTATCACGGCATGAAAGGCAAGGCCCGGGATGCGCGGATCGATGAGCTGCTCGATATGGTGAAGCTGCCGCGCTCGGCGCGCCACCGCCATCCCTCCGGCCTTTCCGGCGGGCAGAAGCAGCGTGTCAATTTCGCCCGTGCGCTTGCGGCCGAACCATCGCTCATCATCTGCGATGAAATCACCTCGGCGCTCGATACGGTCGTCGCAGCCGCGATCATTGATCTGCTCGGAGAATTGCAACGGGAACTGAACCTCTCCTACATCTTCATCAGCCATGATCTTTCGGTGGTTGAGACAATCTGCGACGAAATCGTCGTGATGTATGGCGGCCAGAAGGTGGAGCATCTGGAAACGGAAGCGATCAAATCGCCCACCCATCCCTATTCGAAACTGCTCTTCTCCTCAGTGCCGAAACTCGATCCGACATGGCTCGACAATCTTCAGCAGGATGCGGAGCTGGTGCGGGCGTTTTCCAAGCGGTGAGCCGCTGGAAAATAGTAAGGCGTTGCAAAAACCTGGGTGAGTGCCAAAGAGGATTGAGAAGCTGTCCTCCGTCATGCCGGTCCCCGGAACAAGTCCGAGGATGATCCGGCATCCAGCCACGGCGCGTCTGCGCCGTGAGAAGAGTCTTTTGCGATCAAGGGCTTGATCGCGCTGGACCCCGGATCAAGTCCGGGGTGACGTGTAGCGCGCAAAATCGAATGGCGCGGAGCGCAACATCAGTTGGCAACAATTTCGCTATTTAACAACCCGCCGCTTTAACCTTTTTTCCGGTCTGCGATTGCCGCCGTCGAAAGAACGTGTTTTCGATAATCGTAGTCAATTGAGGGAGCAACTGAAGTGATCTGTGTTAGAGGCTGGATGGCGTCGTCTTTGGTAGCATGCTTCTTCGTGGCGCCATCGGTTGCCGAGGCCCAGACCACCGAGAATAACCGATATCTAGCTGCAATGGTCGAATGGGCGGTAGCGAACTGCGAGGCCAAAGAGATATCGACGATGATCTTCTCCATGGCCTCGATGGTGGTAAACGGGTCTGCTCCGGGCGAAATGGACAACGCCAGAGCTGCTATTCGTAAAGGGACCGCCGATAACTACCCTTCCAAAGAAGCTGCCTGCGCCGACATTGTCCCACGCCTGCAGACATCTGCTAATCCGGTTTCGAGATAATTACCTCCTTCACCGATTTGCTATTTCCCGCTCCCTGTATGGAGTAGGTGCAGTCCACTTCTTCAATTCGAAAATCCTTGAAGGTTTCGAAGACGCCTTGAACGGCATTTAAAGACAGTATGAAGCGGCCTTTAAGTTGGCCGAGAACATCTGCCATTTCAGTAAACTCCTCCCGATTGAATACTCCAGAACCATAGTCGGCCTCGTTTCCGAAGTAAGGCGGATCGAGATAAAACAGCATTCCGGGTCGGTCGTAACGTTCGATGAATCGCCGCCAAGGAAGCTGCTCGATGACAACTCCTGCCATCCGTTCGTGGATCGCCTCCAGTTGCGGAGCGAGCTTCAAGAGATTGAAACGAGCGCCTTGCATCGTAACTCCGAAATTCTGCCCGGCGACTTTACCACCGAATGCGGTTCGCTGGAGATAGAGGAACCGCGCCGCCCGCTCCAGATCGGTCAGTGTAGAAGGGTCGACACGAGAAAGGCGCTCGAATTCGCGGCGGCTCGTGACCTGATATCGCAGCGTCTCCATGAACTGCGGATAGTGCCGCTGCAATATCCTGAAGAGATTGGCGACGTCGCCGCTGATGTCGTTGATGACCTCCATGCGCGGCTGGAGGTTTCGGCGGAGGAAGACACCGCCCATGCCCACGAACGCCTCCGCATAGCTTTCGTGCGGCGTCTCGTTGATGCGAGCGATGATGGCTTTCGCCAGAACACGTTTTCCACCGATATAAGGAGCGGCGGGGGTGGCCGGAGCCACCGGCGTCAGATTCACCATTTCAAATATCTCTCGACTCAGTCACA
>Ga0209070_100036_pt1 | contig 232839 bp, 206 predicted proteins | sample SynthPrep_5_END__FD_187205 | JGI IMG/M metagenome (GOLD analysis project Ga0209070, IMG submission 187205) | Synthetic microbial communities from Ohio, USA - SynthPrep_5_END_DS10_MetaG (SPAdes) (version 2) | ecosystem: Engineered > Bioreactor > Aerobic > Activated sludge | place: USA: Ohio... | reverse complement strand
AACCTGTCATTTCAACTGAGAACTAAATGGCCACTCTCACTATTGAAAAGAAAGCAGCACGCTTGACCATTCTGATTGACCCTGATAAAAAATGCGTTTCGAACCACCGACCCCTACCATGTCAAGGTGTTCTTTTAAAATTCCTATAAACAATGAAAAATAAAAAATCATTTAAATACAGTTATTTGATTATTATCTTTGTTTCTGTTTAGTGGTTGGTATTGCTTGTTGTTTCTTATATCTGTTACCTTATTGTTACCTAGGTGGCGGCCTTAAGCAATTCACTTGAAAAAGATCCTACTAAACGCAGCTAAAATAAAAGCCGAATTAGAGCGCTCAGAGCTTGGTGATGTATTCGATACCAAATTGCCTGGTTACCACATACGTATTGGTAAACAAGCGGTGTCGTTTCGCCTGACCTATCGTAATAAAGCCGGTAAGCAACAGGTAATTACAATTGGCCGGCTGGGTGTGTTAACGCCAGAGCAAGCGCGTGAACAGGCAACTGCAATGCTAGGTGCCGTAGCATTGGGGCAGGATCCGCAGCAAGAAAAGAAGGCTGAAAAGGAACAAGCTGCACTGCTGCAACAGCAAACCTTAGGGTATTTTCTCGAGCACCACTACCGTACTTATCAAGGTCGTAAGAAGTCGGGCGGCCAAACTATTCAAATGATAGAGAAACACTTTGAACGCTGGTTAAACTTGCCAATGCAATCATTAGGTCGCAACCAAGTAGAAAGCTGGCAGCTTAGTAAAGAAGCCGAGGGTTTAGCGCACGACACCATTCAACGAGTATATGGTGCTCTTAAAACAATGCTTAACTATGCTGTTAAAAGAGCTGTGCTATCTGAGAACCCACTCAAGCATGTTAGCTTAGAAAAGCCGCCGGTTAGTTTCGAAGAAGAAGAGGAAATTTCAGATAGCCGGCGCTATTTATCTGAAAAAGAAACAGCGGCTTTTCTTAATGCACTAGAACTTTATCAACAACTACGGCGAACTGCGCGAGCAAATAGCCGCGCTCATGGCAAAGCGCATTTACCAGATTTATCGCACTTAGAATTTGTCGACCATGTAAAGCCCTGGCTGCTTCTAATGTATTATACCGGCTTTCGCCCGGGTGATTTGTTCGGCCTGCGCTGGGAACAAATAGATTTTCAAACCGGAACCATCACTAAGGTCATTGAGAAGACGGCACACCATCAGGGCAATAACAGATCTTTTCCTTTAAGCAGTAAAGCAGTAGGCATTCTGAGGGCCTGGCATGCGCAACATGGCAAGCCCGCAAAGGGCTTGGTGTTCCCGTCGCCAGTTACCGGTATGCGTCTGGATAAAAAGGCCATGCAAAAGCCCTGGGCGAAAATTCGTGAGTTAGCCGCTTTACCTGATAATCTGAACTTGTACACTTTGCGGCATAACTTCGCCAGTCAGTTAATTGCCAAAGGGGCTGACCTGCTTACTGTGTCAAAACTGATGGCGCATACCAACATTCAAACCACCATCAAACATTACGGGCATCTGGTACAGAATAAAGCTAAAGAATACTTAGACTTCCTTTAAAGCCTTAGCGCATATGATTATTGCCTTTGGTTGTTACTAATGGTACAAACTTATCTTTATATCTGAAGATAAATCATTAGCTTGCGACGAGGGATTATGACGCAGCCTGCTTTAAGCGTTAACCAGTCTAACTTTGACTTTTTAAGCGAATACGATCCGCTGTTCTTGCAGCTGGCGCACAGTGCAGAACGTGTCTTTAGTGCGGATCCCAATACCACCTTAATAAAACTGCGTCAGTTTGCCGAAGCCATTGCACAGGAAGTAGCAGCACGCTCCGGTGTGGCCTTTGACGAGCAAACTACTCAGGCAGATTTGTTATACAAACTCAACCGCGAGCTGAGCTTTGACCCCAGCGTGCGCGAGCTGTTTCATATTCTGCGCATTGAGGGCAACAAAGCCACCCACCAATTTAAAACTCAGCACAAAGAGGCCTTAGATGGCTTAAAAGTTGCCAGGGCCTTAGCAGTATGGTTCCATCAGGCCTTTGGTAAAGTGGGGACGCAGTTTAAACCTGGGCCTTTTGTTGCACCGGCCGACCCCAGCTGCCAGCTGCGACAACTGCAGCAAGATATTGAACAGCTAAAAGCCGATTTAAACCAGGCGAATGTGCAACTGGATAGCAGCCAACAGCTGCATGACCTTGTCGCCAAAGAAAAGGAAGAGTATGAAGCCTTGGCTTTGGCGATGGACGAAGAAGCCAAGCAGCTGGCACAGCAAGCCAGCCTGCATGAGGCTGCACTAAAGCAACAGCAGCAAGATTACGAAGCGAAGATCCAGCAGCTGCAGCAGCAAATAGCAATGCAAGACCTTGACGTTGTTACTAAGCAACAAAGTAGCGCTAAGCAAAAAACGCAGGCGGCCAGTCAGTACATTGTCCTTAATGAAGAACTCACCCGCATTTTGATCGATCAGCAATTAAGAGATGCCGGATGGCAAGCAGATACGCAGGAACTCACCTACCAAAAAGGCTGCCGGCCAGAGAAGGGCAAAAATAAGGCCATTGCGGAATGGCCAACCAAATTAAATGGCGAGGGCGGTCGGGCGGACTATGCACTGTTTTGCGGGTTAACCCCAATAGCGGTAGTTGAAGCAAAAAAAGAAAACGTGAATGTTGCGGGTAAAATAGATCAGGCTGAACGCTATAGCCGAGGTTTTAACGTAGAGCCATCGCTAACAGGTGCTTGGGAGCTGGCGGGTTTAACCCTGGCCTGGCCCGATAGCTATGATGGCCATTACAAGGTGCCTTTTGTGTATTCCTGTAATGGTCGCCCCTACATACCACAATTGGCCGAGCAATCTGGTACTTGGTTTCGCGATGTACGCGAGCACAGTAACCTTAAGCGGGCGTTACAGCGTTTTCACACGCCAGAAGGGTTGTTAGACCTGCTGAAGCGTAGCAAAGAACAAGCCGAGCAACTGCTTAAAAACGAACCTTTTGGCTACTTGAAAGTTCGGCCTTACCAGCAAAAAGCCATCCAAGCAGTAGAAAAAACATTGGCCGAAAATCGCCGTACAGCACTATTGGCCATGGCGACGGGTACCGGTAAAACCCGCACTATTATTGGTTTGATGTACCGCTTTTTAAAAGCCGAACGCTTTAAGCGCATTTTGTTTTTGGTCGACCGCACTGCTTTAGGCCAGCAAGCCTTGGACGCCTTTAACGAAGCACCACTAGAGCAAAACCACACTCTATCCAAGATTTACAATATCGCTGAGCTGGGCGATATGGCAGCTGAGGCTGAAACCCGCATTCAGGTGGCAACGGTGCAGGCTATGGTAAAGCGCATTTTTATGAGCGATAACCCACCAGCACTGGATCAGTTTGATTGCATTATTGTCGATGAAGCGCACCGCGGTTATACCCTGGATCAGGATATGACGGAGGGCGAGCTGGCCACGCGTGATGCCAGCCAATATTTGTCGAGTTACCGCCGGGTGCTGGATTATTTCGATGCCTTTAAAGTGGCGCTTACCGCTACTCCAGCCAAGCATACCAGCGAGATCTTTGGTAAACCGGTTTACACCTATTCCTACCGTGAAGCCGTAGCCGATGACTGGCTGATCGACCACGAGCCGCCGATCCGGTTTGAAACCTTGCTTAGCCAAAATGGCATTAAGTTTGAAAAGGGTGCCAAGGTTAACGCCATTAATACTCAAACCGGCGAAATTGAAGCTTCAGAGCTTGAGGATGAGCTGAGTTTTGAGGTAGAGGCCTTTAACCGCCGGGTGATCAGTGAAAACTTTAACCGGGTTATATGTGAGCAGTTAGCCAAAGAGCTGTACCCGTTCGGTGATGAAAAAACCATGATTTTCTGTGCTACCGACTTGCACGCCGACATGGTAAAACGCCTGTTAGATGACGCCTTTAAAGCCATGTACAACGGTGACTATAACCAAGCTGCGGTAGCCAAAATTACCGGCCAAAGCGACAAGGTAGAGCAGCTTATTCGCCAGTACAAAAACGAGCGTTACCCCAATATTGCTATAACCGTGGATTTACTGACCACCGGTATCGATGTGCCAAAAATCTGCAACCTGGTGTTTATGCGCCGGGTTAAATCGCGCATTTTATATGAGCAAATGATTGGCCGCGCCACCCGCCGTTGTGACGACATTGGCAAAACCGTATTCCGCATTTATGACCCTGTGGATATTTACGCTGCGCTGCAAGATGTCAACACCATGAAGCCGCTGGTGAAAGATCCCAACATCACACTTGAGCAATTGGTAGATGAGCTGACCACGCCAGACAAACTGCAGCAAGCGCTGCATAGCCCTGGTGAGCAGCAAGGTGAAAGCCATGCCGATGTAGTCCTTAGCCAGTTAAGCCAAAAGGTAATGCGGGTGCTGCGTAAAGCCGAAAATAAAGCAGAGAGTAAGCCTGCACTAAAGCAAAAGCTTACCCAGCTGCAAGATTTGTGGGGCGTAGAACCTAAAAGCCTGCATACCCATTTAAAGCAAATGGGGCCAACGCAGGCTGCCAAATTTATTGAACAGCATAGCGGGCTGCTTAACCAGCTGGCAGAGGTAAAACAGTTAGTTGGCTCGATTTATCAGCCGGTGTTAGCTGATCACCATGACGAGCTTGTTGCGCGTGAGCAAAATTATGGCAAATACCAAAAGCCAGAAGACTATTTAGAAAGCTTTAATCAGTTTATTAAAGATCAGCTAAATAAATCTGTCGCACTGGCAGTGGTGGTAAATAAACCGCGCGATCTCACCCGCGAGCAACTAAAAGAAGTAAAGCTACTGCTTGATGGGGCAGGGTATTCTGAAGCCAAACTGCAAAGCGCGGTGCGTAACCAAACCAATCAAGACATTGCCGCCAGCATTATTGGCCATATCCGCCGAGCTACGCTGGGCGAGCCCTTGCTGCCGTTTGAGCAGCGCGTAGCCCAAGCCATGCAACGCTTGTATCAGCAGCATAACTTTAACCCTAACCAGCGCAAGTGGTTAGAACGCCTTGCCAAACAGCTGGTACATGAAGTGGTGCTAGACCGCGACTTTGTAAATAACTGCTTTGCTAATGATGGCGGTGCTAAAAGGTTGAATGTGGTGTTGGAAAATCAGCTAGATAAGGTACTCATCGAATTAACCGAGGGCATTTGGCCTAATGTGGGCTAAAAAAATATGCTTAAGACTTGTATGGATTGGTATTAAAGCGCAAAATGCACAAAAATTTGTTGAAAAGAGTCTTTTATGCTTAAAAAACTCACCATAAGTAACTTCTATAGCTTTTCTGAAGAGACGGTAATCGATTTTGCGTTAGGCAAAAAGCCCACGCCGTCAGGTTTCGATATTCAGCTTGATGGTGAACGCTTTACTAAGGCAATAGCTATCATCGGTGCCAATGGTTCGGGTAAAACACAACTGTTAAAGCCACTGGCATTTTTAAGCTGGTTTATTGCAGACTCGTTTTTGCGCACTGCGCCAGACGAGGGGATCCCCTATGAACCCCATCGCTTTAATGAAATTTTACCAACTAGGTTCGAGCTGGAATTCGTTCACAACGGCAAAGACTACCGCTATCAGCTCGTTCTTAAGGAAAAACAAGTCCAGTTTGAAGCGTTATTTGAGAAAACCAGCAATCAGTTTAGCTACTTAATAAAGCGTGAAAAACAAGCTGATGGATATATTGTCAAACAAAAAGGTTTTGGTTTTGCCAAGCAGCAAGCTGAAAAAATTCGCAGCAATGCATCCATAATAAGTGCTGCACATAACTTTGACGTGACAGAGGCAAAAAGTTTTGTTGAATATTTTCAGCATATTGAAACGAATGTCGCCAGTACAGGCAGACGCCACTTTCAGCATGGTGCACTTATCCGTGCAGCTGAAAGGTTTGCCAAAACACCTGAGTTGATACAGTCCATGACAGAGGCTATGTGCCATTTTGATTTAGGCTTAAGCCGTGTTGAAATTAAGCAATTAGTCAGCCGTGATGAAACGGGAAAAGAGGGCACGATATATGTACCTTTTGGCCTGCATCAAACTGATGACGGTAAAAGTTTCGAGCTACCATTTTTTGAAGAATCCAGCGGCACCCAGTCTGCTTTTGTTTTATTAGAACCGATTTTAAAAACATTGCAACAAGGTGGCGTCGCGGTAATAGATGAGCTGGATAACGATTTACATCCCCATCTGGTTCCTATCCTGTTGGATTGGTTCCGCTTTGATCATACCAACCCTAAACAAGCGCAGTTAATCTTTACCTGCCATACGCCAGAGGTGCTGAACCTGTTGCAAAAACATCAGGTATACTTGGTTGAAAAAGTCGGGCAATGCAGCGAAGCTTGGCGCGCCGATGATATTGTAGGGTTACGTGCCGACGATAACCTGTATGCTAAATATATGGCGGGCGCCCTAGGCGCTGTGCCGGATTTGTAGGAGTAAGCATGCCAAGGAAGCAGCGCCATGTCAGTTTGACCACGCTATTAATTGTTGGCGAGGGCAGTGATGATAAAGCCTTTATCGATCATCTTAAAAGCTTGCTGGTACAAAGGGGCCATGGCCGCAGAGTTACTGTAAAGGCAGGGGATGGTGGTTCACCGGGGAATATTATTACCCATGCCAGCCGCGCTTATCAGGCAGAAGACTATAACTATCGCTACTTCTTACTTGACGCTGATATTCCACCAACCGCAGCTGATATAAAAAATGCCAAAGCGGCAGGCTATCAGATTATTTTATGGCAGCCACAATGCTTAGAAGGCGCCCTGCTAGACGTGCTGGGTGAGAGGGTACAACCCCACGAGAGCAGTCAGGCTCTTAAGCAACGGTTGCATCCGCGCTTGGCTGCGCACCATACTAAGCCGCAAGCCTATGCTGCATTATTTACCTTGCCAGTGGTAACCACAACGCAAAATACCTCAGTTGTAGCAGTACGTGAACTGCTACAAGGCCAATAATTTTTTAAACTCGAGTAAAACATGACCAACAACGACATTGTACAAAAACTTTGGAACCTGTGTGACGTATTGCGTGACGACGGCATTAACTACAGCGATTACGTGACCGAGCTGGTGCTGTTGCTGTTTATTAAAATGGTGCATGAAAACACCGAAGCAGGCACCTTAAAAAAACACCCACTGCCTGAGGGCTGCCGCTGGACGGATTTAAACGGCAAGTCAGGCATTAACCTGCTAAACGACTACAAACGCATTTTATTAAGCCTGTCGACCGGCAAAGATGCGCTGGGTGAAGTGGTGCATGAAGATCCGTTAATTAGCGCCATTTACGCCGATGCGCAAACCCGCCTGCGCGAGCCACGCCATTTAGAGCAGATGATTAAAACGCTGGACCAAATCGACTGGTTTAGCGCCGCCAAAGACGGCCTGGGCGATTTATACGAAGGCCTGCTGGAGAAAAACGCCGGTGAGACTAAATCGGGCGCCGGCCAGTACTTTACGCCACGGGCACTGATTAACAGTATGGTGCGCTGTATTAAGCCCAAGCCAGGTGAGGTAGTACAAGATCCTGCTGCGGGGACAGCTGGCTTTTTAATTGCCGCCGATGCTTACATTAAACAGCATACTGATGACTTGTATGATTTAACCGCCACAGAGCAAAGCTTTCAGCGCAATAAGGCCTTTGTTGGTATTGAACTGGTGCCCGGCACCCGCCGCTTAGCGCTGATGAACTGCTTATTGCATGGCATGGAAGGCGACGCTGAAGGGGTAGTGCATTTAGGTAATGCGCTGGGTGATACCGGTAAAGCCTTAGCGCGTGCCGATATTATTTTAGCCAACCCGCCCTTTGGCACCAGCAAAGGTGGCGAGGCCAGCAATACCCGTGACGATTTAACCTATAAAACCAGCAACAAGCAGCTGGCGTTTTTGCAGCATATTTACCGTAACTTAAAACCCGGCGGCCGCGCCGCTGTGGTACTGCCCGATAACGTATTGTTTGAAGCCGGTGTCGGCACAGACGTGCGCCGCGATTTAATGCACAAGTGTAACCTGCACACCATTTTGCGCCTGCCTACCGGTATTTTTTATGCCCAGGGCGTTAAAACCAATGTGCTGTTTTTTACCAAAGGCAGTGCTAAAGATAAGCACCAGCAGGAAAACTGCACTGAGAACGTATGGGTATACGACCTACGCACCAATATGCCCAGCTTTGGTAAACGCACGCCCTTTGGTGAGCAGCATTTAACACCGTTTGAGGCCGTTTATGGCGAAGATCCGAATGGCCAAAGCCCACGCCAAGAGGGCGAATATAGCTTTAACGCTGAGCAGGTAGAAGTGGCCGAAACCGATGAAAACCAGGGGGTTGATAGTAAATTAGCCCATAGCCGCTGGCGCAAGTTTAGCCGCGACTGGATACGCGAGCATAAAGCCGACTCGCTGGATATTAGCTGGCTAAAAGATAAAGACAGCGTCGATGCGGCTAATTTGCCCGAGCCTGATGTGTTGGCCCGTGAAGCGAAAGACGAGCTGGAAGCCGCCCTGAGTGAGCTGGATGGGTTGCTTAAGGCGCTGGAAGGGGCGGCGTGATGGAGTTGGTAACTATTCCAATAAGTTGGTCACAATATTTGCTAGGTGACATTGCAACTGTTGTGACAAAAGGGACTACACCTACAACAGCAGGTTATAAGTATGAAACTCAGGGTATTCGATTCGTCAAAGTAGAGAATATTGATCGGTTTGGAATTAATATATCATCTATTACAGAGTTTATCTCTCTCGAGGCGCACGAGGCTCTAGCAAGATCACAATTTAGAGAAGGTGATGTTTTATTCAGCATCGCAGGTACTATTGGTAAGACTGCGCTTGTCAGTTCTGAGCATTTGCCAGCCAATACAAATCAAGCTGTTGCAATAATTCGGGGTGTTACTGATGCTTTTCTACCGGAGTTTTTGAAATATCAATTACAAAGGTCTGCTGTTGAGATACAGAAGGCTAATGCTCGTGGCGGGGCAATGAATAATATCTCATTAGGTGACCTTAAAGCGTCCTTAATGCTGGTTCCCCCATTAGCCGAACAAAAAGTAATCGCCGATAAACTCGACACACTGCTGGCACAGGTCGACAAGACCAAAGCCCGCCTCGAGCGCATCCCCGAGATTTTAAAACGCTTCCGCCAATCCGTCCTCGCCGCCGCGGTAAGTGGTAAGTTGACGGAGGAGTGGCGGGAGCAGTCAGGTTTATCTTGGCCAACAGAACATTCGAATCTAGGTGACTTGCTAGAGTTGCTATATGGAAAGTCATTGCCTGCTGCAACAAGGAGCGGTGAAGGCTATCCAGTATATGGTTCCAATGGTCAAGTAGGGCGTCATAATGAATATCTTGTTGAAGGGCCGTTTATAATCGTTGGTCGCAAAGGAAGTTATGGTGAAGTGAATTGGTCCGAGGAAAATGGCTGGCCTATCGATACTACTTATTATGTCGATTTGAAACAGAATGCTAATTTAAAATTTGTTTTTTTCTTGCTGCAAACTCTGGGACTCAACCAACTTAATCGCTCTACCGCAATACCAGGATTAAATAGAGAAGATGCATATGAGCAAACTATTGAAATTCCAAAAATAAGTGAACAGACCGAAATCGTCCGCCGGGTAGAAGAGCTGTTTGCCTTTGCCGACCGCATTGAACGCGCCGCCCAGGCCGCGCTTAGCCGGGTAAATAACCTCACCCAATCCATCCTCGCCAAAGCTTTTCGCGGTGAACTCACCGCCGACTGGCGTGCCGCTAACCCTGAGCTAATTAGCGGCGAAAATAGCGCCGAGGCGCTGTTGGCACGAATAAAGGCAGAGCGGGCAAAGCTTAAACCTAAGCCTAAGAAAGCAAACTAATAGGGTCAATAGCTATGGATGGCGAAAAACTCACTGATGATGTTTTATTCCGGCAAGTTAAAAGTGCCATTGCAGGGCATAATTTTAAACAAGCCAGAAAGATCCTTGAACAACACCTTGATGACTCGCATACCAACCCGCGCATTTGGGAGATGTATGGTAACGTCCTAAAAAAGCTTAATAAGGTAGATAAAGCAAAAGCTGCCTTTTTACGCCGAGATGAGCTTAAAAGAGACGACTTAGCTTTTGAGCGACTTGCTGATGACTATATAGACGATGCAGACCTGGATTACTTAAGAAGCCATGAACAGTCTTATACTCATGAACAGTATGTTTACGGTATGGAGGATGCTGATCATGATGACGCGGCGATAACTCCGCCTGAAACTAGCGGAAGATTTGGTTCAGTTTTATCCCTCGGTCAAAGACCTTCCTCTGGCAATAGCACCAGTCCTGAGCAGCATAATCCTGCTTTAGAAATAGAAGAACCAGCAAATTCAGCTTTGGAAGAATTTGTACATACTGACATTTTGTCTGATGAAGATAGTAACCAAACTGCTGTTGATGTCAGTGAGAATGCGGTTCAGGTTGAGGAAGCGTTGTCAAACACTGCCTCATCACATGAAGAGATGGTTGAAGAACAGCTACCTGTTCTTGAAGATGCGTCACCTGCAAAAGTTGATGATGACTTTTGGAGCACTACATCAGAAATTTTAGCGTCTGCTTCGATTGAACCTGACCTATTCGATACTGATGTATATGCTTTTGATCCTGATGAACTGGATACCCCCGAAACGTCAAATGATGATGTTATCTCAATTACTGAGCGCGTTACGATTGAACAACGTGCTGTACAACTTGCTGCGGCATTTATAGCCAGACACGATTGGCCAAAAAATTGTTTAGACCTGCTAACACATATTTTCTCAGTAAAAGCCTATGGCCTAGTCGTTAAGTTCCTGAATCACTACGCTGAGGCTGGTATGCAACCAGAGGAACTCAGATTAGCAAAGCATTTGCGAGAATCTTGGCAGCAATTGCCGAAATACTGGATAAGCTTTTACAGAAATGGTGATAGTGCTGCAAGTTATTACAATTTCAGTTGGTCTCAGAGTTTACGCTTTGTCATTCTGGTTTCTCATTGCCAGAACGGAATGCTGGATGAGGATATTTTGCTGGAAAACTTGGAAGTAATGTATGACAGATGGTTCAACAGTTCGTCTTTGAGACGAAGTTACCGCTCTTTCTCCAAATACATTAATGCTGCCATGGACCAGATAGAAGAAGACGGCATTCTGTTTGAATATGAGGCCGGGTTTGGGTCACTTCGTGAGGCGAGAGATTTACATTTCTCTGATCTTGGTGAAACGGATATGTTTCATAAACAGTTGCTGTCAGACCTTGAGTTCTATGGCTATTCGTTAGACCGCAGTGAGTATAGGCCGATGCGGATCTGTGAAGACATTATGTACGATGCGGCACACTACAACCAACACCGGATACTTCTCGCCGACCACAATAACAAGGAAGAAAATAATGAATAATCACGCTCCTTCAACAGGTTGTTGGGTTAGCCAGCCCTTAACTAATGGTTCCGAGCGCACGGGTATTGTTATTCAACAGGTTGTAGACGGTGAACGTATTAGTTTGAAAGTTCAGTGGCTGCCAAGTAAAGATCAATCCACTGTACAGGCAAAAGACGTCTTTTCTGGCTTTAAGTTAGGTATGGATGTGATGCTAGCGGTGGATGATTTATACGGTTTCGGCGAAGGGGTTATTCTCCAAACCAGAACAGTCGCTGGTGTAACGCAGCACTTGGTTGAATTCTATGAAGCGAATGAAAAGCGTTGGTTACCTTTTTATGCATTAAAACAGGTAAAAGGGGTAAAGCACGCTTTTGTTGTCGGATCTCAAGCTGATGGAAATACGGCTGAAAGATTGCGTTTAAAGACGCTTGCGCATGCGTTGAATAACTGGAACGAAAACACTGGTGCTTTATCCAGCTTAGATATAGATCCTTTACCACATCAGATCCACTTGGTGCACCGAATACTTAATTCAGGAAGTTTAGATTGGTTAATAGCCGATGATGTTGGTTTAGGTAAAACAGTTGAAACCGGCATGCTACTTTACGCACTGCAAAAAAGGGGGCTGGCAAAGAGAATCTTATTAATAACCCCGGCGGGCCTGACACGACAATGGCAAGAAGAAATGCATGACAAGTTTGGCTTAGGCGATTTTCAAATATATGGCCACAACTTTCATATTCATGAGCCACGTGAATGGAAAATGCATGATCAAGTTATTGCATCAATTGATAAATTAAAACAAGAACAGCATCTTGAATTGCTTCTTCAGGCTGATGCCTGGGACTTGGTTGTATTCGACGAGGCACATAGGTTGTCTCGCCGGCAGTACGGTTTAAAGTATGATGCCTCAGAGCGGTTTGGTTTAGCGGCTAGTTTGCGACGTACAAAAAAAGCCAGATCAATGCTGTTACTCAGTGCCACACCGCACCAGGGTATGCAAGATAAATTTGTCTCCTTACTAGAGCTATTGCGGCCTGATCGAAAGAGAGAGCTTGCGCTTCTCTCGTTAAAACCTGAACTGCTGCAGGATATGGTAATTCGTAATTACAAAGCTGATGTGACCGATGCAGAGGGTAATTTTGTCTTTCATGGTAAATCCAGTTTAGCTATTAAGGTTCCGGTTAATCAGCAGTCGATAGATTTTGATAAAGCTTTGCAAGATTACCTTCAAAAGGGCTACCAGGCTGGCAGAAACAAAGGTCAGTCTGGTAACGCTATCGGTTTTGTAATGACCGTTTACCGAAAGTTAGCTGCGTCCAGCGTAGCCGCCATCAGAAAAGCACTGTACAGACGACTTACTCGATTGGAAAACCATGCTATCGAAGAGTTGAACCGATTCGACTTTGCTGAGGACGAGAGATTTCAGGGAGAAGTAGAGGAGCTCGTGGCTGAACATAATGTTACAACAAGAGAAGAGTTCTTTGATGGTGAGATTGATCTGTTGAAGCTGCTTATAGAGAGGGTAGAGCGTTTAGCTGACCATGATGACAAGTTAGCAAGATTTATGGATACATTGTTAAAGCAGCTTCTTAAAGATAATTCTAATGAGAAAGTGCTTATTTTTTCTGAGTACAGAGCGACTCAAGAATACATAAAAAATAGCTTGGTCCAAGCGTTCGGTGAAGAAAAAGTAGTGCTTCTGCATGGCGGCATGTCTCATGATGAACGGCGTGATGTAATTTGGCAGTTTGATAATGAAGCTCAGTTTCTAATTTCAACTGAGGCTGGTGGTGAGGGTATTAACTTACAGCGACACTGTCACATCATGGTCAATTACGACCTACCCTGGAACCCCATGCGATTAGTGCAACGAATTGGTCGACTTTACAGATATGGCCAAAAACAAAAAGTGATAGTATTAAACGTGAACTCCCCTGGAACTGTAGATGAGCAAATTATCGCCCTGATGTATCAGCGAATTGATCAAGTAGTCGCTGACATGGCCAGCGTTCAGGGGAATGAGTTCAATGACGCACTTAAAGATGACATCTTAGGTGAATTGTCTAACTTGCTTGATTTAGAGGAGATACTTGAACAGGCAGCATCTGTCAGTATTGAACGAACAGAAGAACGTATTAACGAAGCCTTAGAACGCGCGAAAAGTTCAACTGGTATGCAACGCGATTTGTTCAGGCATGTTGCAAGGTTTAACCCCGATGAACTGGCAAACGATCTGGTGATCACTTCAGACCATTTACTTTCGTTTATCGAAGGGATGTGTGCAATTCTTGGTATCGATATTGTTAAAAGGATACTCGACGATAAAGTATTGCAAATTAAGTTGCCGGAAAAAGTGATGGAGCAGTTAGGTTCGCGCTCAAGTTATATGGATATTACCGTAGATCGTGAAATCGCAAGGGGTAGAAGAAATACGGTAATGATGGATATGAATACCCCTCTGATGCAATTTTTCATAAAGACTGCGTCGAGTTATGAGTTTGGTGGTAAAACAGCCGCGGTGAAAACGAATCTGTTAGGCGGTGAAGTATTATTAACGGCAAACCTTCGTTGGCAGGATATATATGGCCGAAGAATGAAGCAGGATTTTGCCGCCTTTTTCATAAAGGAACGACAGGTATACCAAAACCCTAAAGCATTAGGGAGTTGGTTGCTGGAGCAAGCTCAAATCGGAGATAGCGTATTGCCGAGAGAATCAAACCAGGAATTCTTAAAGTTAGCTGAGAGCGCCGCTCATAACGTATTAGCATCATATTCAGAAATAAACGTCATACCGGAGCATTTTGATTGGGTTAGTGCTGCTTGGTTATCATCAGAGGATTGATGAAGTAGCATGATCTTAAAAGACAAAATTCAAACCAGCTCTGCATCCATCAAACTCCATGCCGGCATTAAGCAAGAACATGACGTTGCATTTTACTTGCGTCGTGCTTACAAGAACAGCGGGCAGGTTATGGTGCTGAATGACCTGCGTATTGAGCATGACGGTGAAAGCGCGCAGATAGACCATCTTATTGTGTATACCTATGGTTTCATCGTAGTGGAATCAAAGAGTATCCGCGGTGAGGTTAAGGTTAATGAATACGGCGAGTGGACCAGAAGCTATAAAGGGCAGTGGGGTGGCATGCCATCGCCGATTAAGCAGGCCGAACTGCAGCTTAAACTGTTAAAGCAGTACCTGTGTGCCAATACTGAAAAAGTTATCGGTAAGTTCTTAGGTATTCAGCAAGGCCTGGGTGCACGTTGTTATGACGTTTTTTGTGCTATTTCAAGCGATGCCATAATCGACCGTTCCAACGCTCCGAAAGAAATTGCTGATAAATTGGTGAAGTCTGAGTTTATTGCCGACGTGCTAGACAAAAAAATGAACTTTAAAAAGTTCTATAACGTTGTCGGTAAGATATACGACACCAGGCCCACGTTTAACCAGCAAGAGCTCAATCATATATGTCAGTTTTTGCTGGGTAACACGCCACAAATTGAAAGTGAAAGTGACAGTATTAATGCGGTTCATGCGGTGTGGCCTGCACCAGGCAGCACAACATCTACCACAGAGCCTCAGCCAGTCGCAAAGCCTGCATCAGTTAACACTACATTTGCTGCAACAGTTTCTGCCGCACAACCGTTTAATACAAAAAGCATAACCGCACAATGCAAGCACTGTGGTGATTGCAGCGCACTCAGCCCGCAATCAGGCCGTTACGGCTATTACGTGCAGTGTGGCAAGTGTGGCGGCAATACGCCGTTAAAGCAGCCATGCCCAGCTTGTAACAGTCAAAATACAAAGGTGAGTAAGATGAAATCACAGTATTCTCTTAGATGTGCAGATTGCAGTTTATCTGCATCATTTGACAGTCTTCACTAGTATCAAGGTTTGGGGTGTAATCGATGTCAGATGAAAAAGTTAAGATTGATGAACTTTGGTACAATTTACCTAGTTATTCACTAAAGCAGGCTATAAATTTAGCAGCTGGAATTGATCCAGATCGCGAAGAAATGGAGCTATCTTCTAAGTACAGAGCCATCCACAATTTGTTAATCGACTCGATCAGGACAAAAGTATTGCCATGCAAAGTCGTTAATCATCCAAATTTGTCTGACTATTTAGAGTTACCAAGAGGGCGTAACTCTCGCATCATAAGCAATGAACGTTTCCCTGATCATATTGACTTTGTTAAGACGCGAGTTTCTCGCGAGGATCTTATCTCTGTGTTGCGCTCTCATGGCCTAAGCTTCCCACCTCAAGGAAGTGGGCTACTTGATGAGAATCTAAGAGAAGAAATCAAAAAACTTAATTCAGATCTAACTGAATTGAAGCGTGAATTAACTCAACTTAAAAAGGAAGCTTATATTCCGTTAGGGACAAAGCTGAAGATCGCATTAGAGATGGAGCGTGAACACTGGGTACCATGGCTAAATGGTGACCTGGATAAGAAGCCAACCGAAAAGACGCTTTTGAGTAAATATGATTCGAAACTGTCACCGTTTAGTAATGCTGCAAAAGGTGAAATCGTTCGAGTTTCAAAACCTGAACAGGCAAATGATGCTGATACAGCATAGTTTTTTGTCGATAATTATTTTATTTTAAATACAGATAGTTAATATGTTTGTCGACATATCTATCACACAAATTAATGAAAGTGTCGAGATTTTTGTTCTCGACCCCAGCCCCCGCTAATAGGTTTTACTCCACTCCGTCAATAACGCAAAACGGAGTAAAACCTTATGATACTTCCACCCCTAAATACCCACCAAGCAGCCGCTGAAGTTGGCTGCGCTGAATACACACTGCGCGTTAGCCGGGTAACCGGTACCTTATTTGGCAAACCGGCACCTAAGTACCGCAAACTTGGCCGTAAGGTGGTGTATTACCGCGAAGACTTACACGCCTTTCTTGAGCAGTTTGATAAGCAAAATAACACCAGTGTTGACCTGATAAAGGAGCGTGTGTGATGCAGCGCTTCTTTAACGAGCCCGTTGATTGGCCGGTTATCTTCGTAAAATGGCTGCCAGATGTAGTGCAAGAGGCTGGTGTGTTGCAACGGTGCCCTAGTTGTAAAGCGTCTGCATGTTTTGAATTACTAACCGACTGGGAACGTTCTGGTTCTGGCCTGTGCTATCAGTGTGGGTATGGTGAAGGGCTAAATTGGCTGAAGCTGGCTTACCAGATAAGCACTGAAACAGCGAAACAAATTGTGCGTGGCGAAATAGGCTCTGCTGCAGAGCTAATACCACTGCGTCGCCCAAAACTGAGCAAGATGGATGACTCAAAAGAGTTGTTGGTTGCGCAGCGATTAAATGGGCTATACCCACTTGCACCAGGCGCAAACAACGCTGGTATTCAATACTTTAAGCGCTTAGGAGTTTTGCTTAGCTGCGAGCTACAAGATGTGTATTTTGACCCAAAAGTTACCTTAATTCGACCAGGCAAGAAGCCATTGCAATGTTGCGCCATCTTGCTTGTGGTCCGTGATAACAACGGTAGGCGGGTTGGTGTAGAGAGCATCTTTCTAACTGAAGATGGCTACAAGATTAACGTTGCGCAATGCCCTATCAAAGCGCGTGCTGAAAAGGCGATGTTAGGGACGTTAGTTCAATTGTCTACATTGCAGCCAACAGTTTTGGTGGCTGTAAGTATAGAAAGTGCATTAGCACTATATGCACGTTTTCCAGAACAGGCGATTGTCGCTGCCTTAGGCGCAGAGCGCTTAAAAGCAGTTCAACTGCCGGACTTCGTTTGTAATGTGATTCTTATTGTAAAACCTCATAGCGCTGACGCTGATGCAGCTATTGAATTGGCGAAACGCCTTGAGAATAAAGGCTGTTGTGTCCGCATTGTGCATGATTTTAAAACAACGGAACAAGCATGCTATCAGGCATCGATAGCGGAGATTTGCTGATATGGCTGAAGAAAGTAAAAAATTGCGAATGTCAGACGTTCCAGCCGTGACTGCTAGTAAAACCGCGCGTTTGATGGCTGTTGCTGGTGCCGTGCCAGCAAATTTAAGCGTGACACTGCCAACAGATACGCAGCGGCCATGTTATTGCTGTTATGACACTTCGTTTAATTATGATGGCAAGCACTTCCGACCGGGTCTGTATTTCCATGCCAGTAGAGATGATCAGCGCTTTAAACATGACAACGATTTGTGGCTGTGCGCGCCGCTGCAAGTGGTCGCCAGCGCATCAGCGGAGGGGTATGGCTATTCCAAGCTGCTGCAGTTTATTGATGTTTACGAGCAACAACGGGAGTTCTTGCTGCCAATGCAAATGCTTAAAGGGCAAGCCGAAGAGCTAAAAGGCGCATTTTTGGATATGGGCCTGGAGCTTGAGTTAAAGCGCTTTGCGTTACTTCGCGATTACATCAATACGACCAAATCAACGCGCCAGCTGGCGTTAGCACAAAAAACGGGGTGGGCTGATGAACGATGTTTTCTTTTACCTAATGTGGTTATTGGCGACGACAAATATATGCTTGCTGCTGCCCCGTATGGCGCTAGTGATTACGGTAGTACTGGCACGCTGCAAGAGTGGCTTGATCAGGTGGCTAAGTATGCTGAAGGAAATGTTTGGCTGGTAACAGCAATTGGCACTGCGTTGGCCGGTCCGTTGCTACCATTGCTTGATTTAAGTAATGGTGGTTTTCATGTGTTTGGTGATTCATCTATTGGTAAGTCAACAATCAGTCGGGTCGCTTGCAGCGTGTGGGGTTCTCCTGCGCGTTTTATGAAAACTTGGCGGGCAACGAGTAATGGGCTTGAGGGGGTTGCTGCAAGTCGCAACGATACACTGCTGGTGCTGGATGAAATAGGTGAGGCGGATCCAAACGAGATCGGTAAGATTATCTACCAGTTGGGTAATGGACAGGGCAAAAGCCGGGCTGACAAACTCGGCGGTGCACGGCCAGTACAAACGTGGCGACTAATGTTGTTATCTAACGGTGAACATCCGATAGAGGCCTTATTACTACAAGCTAGACAGCAGCTAAAAGCTGGTCAGCAGGTACGGCTTCCATCTATATCAGCTGAAAGACGCTACGGTTGTTTTGATACCCTGCATCAATTTAGCAGCGGCGCTGCCTTGGCCGACTTTCTTAATCAAGCCTGCGAAACGCACCATGGTCATTTGGGAATGGCCTTTGTACGTAAACTGGTCGAAGTCCCAACAGACGAATTGAAAAAGGGTTTTCAATCAGTGTTGGCGTATTTTCCTGCGCCAAGTGGCCAGTTAGGTCGAATAGCTAAGCGCTTTGCAGTTATTGCTTTTGCCGCCGAGCTTGCAATTAGGTGGCAGCTGCTACCCTGGCGGCCTGACCATGCCAGTGGGCTAATTCAAAAGTTATTTGTTCAGTGGCTTAATACCCAGCCTACAGGTTGTCATGAGGACGAAGTGATTGTTAGCGACTTTGTTGACTACATTACTCGCTATAAAGACAGCCGGTTTAGTGAGCTACATGATGACGAGCAACGTGTTCTTGTACGAACAGGGTTTTACGAATACAAGAATAACGGTGTTGTTTATTATGTCACTGCAGCGGGTATGAAAGATATGTTCCCAGGAAAGCATATTAAGCGTGTCGTTGTAGCGCTCGAAAGTGCAGGCTGCTATGTCGTTAGAGGTAAAAGTGAAGCGCCGATAAACAAGCGTATTCACGGCCAAAATACCAAGGTGCATGTGCTGCAATTACCTCCCTTCATTGAAGGGGGTTAGCTTGGGTGTTGCTGGGTATAAGGGCGGTTGTCACGTGTCACGTTGTCACGTTTCAATAAAGTCAGACGGATAATGAACTGAAATTTTCCAAATGATTTCGGTAAATCAGGAGTAGGTATGGGCGGTTATGGCAGTGGACGTAACCTTGATGCAAAAAGTGTTACGTCATCCTATTTATGTATTGATGCAGCATATTTAAGAAAGCAGGGGGCTCTTGCGCAAGGTTGTGAATTTATACTGCGCTTTGTAGCGCAGAATGCTGAGGTAGCAGGTGAGGCTGAAGATACAATCGTTTGGTTTAAATACTCTATTAGAAAAGGCGATGAGTACGAAGTTCAGTATTACCGGGTACCACTGTCTTTCACGCAAACGCAATTTAACGGCGAGCGAGTATGGTTTTACTGCCCTTACATGCAATGTGGCAGAAGAGTGCGTAAATTATATATTGCACAGCGTTTAGGGTGCCGTCATTGTTTAGAGCTAAGTTTTCAAAGTAAGAACGAAAGCCATTCTGAGCGTATGGCGCGTAAGGCAGATAAAATACGCCTAAAGCTAGGTTGGCAAGAAGGAATATTCTACCCCGAAGGATGTCGGCCAAAGGGAATGCATCAGCAAACATTCGAGCGTTTGGTAAGGCGTTACAGGGAGCTTCGTAATCTGGCTATATTTGCTATGACAGATGAATTCCCGCCGTTAAAACACCTGAGGACTGGAAAGCGAGTATAAAATACTGCTACCTATATGTTACCTAGAAAGATTAATTGAGATGTAAAAATAAAAACAGCACCATTAAGGTGCTGTTTTTAAAGGAATTCTTGGTGCGTCCTAGTGGACTCGAACCACCGACCCCTACCATGTCAAGGTAGTGCTCTAACCAGCTGAGCTAAGGACGCACACTTTGGTTGCGGGCTAATGCCTAACAACGGCCGCTATGTTATTGCGCGATGATGTTATTGGCAAGTGTTTTTCTATCACAATAACGTGTTTGCCTGAAAATTAGCCGGTAAGGCCCACTGCGCAGCTCTGGTTAAGCTGTTGATACCAACCAACGTGTGCTAATAGCAATTGCTTTAGCTGTTCGGCTTGTAACTGGAAACGTTGCTCTAGCGCTGGTAAGAGTGCGCTATCCTGATAAAGCTGGGCGATTAGTGGCCAGCTTTGTTGCTGGTAGCGGTTTAGTTCAGCCAAATAGGCTTGTACTTCAGCAATAAAGAATTTGCGAAAGACCGTTGTTAGAATAGTTAGCTGTTCGGTCTTGCTGCTGCGCGCGCATAAACTGCTCGGTTCGATACTCAGAAGTGCCGGGTTAACCGCTAAAAACCAGCTGCTACTGTAGCGCAGGCTATATTGTAAGCGTGATAAAAAATCGTGCTGGTATAAGGTCGCCAGCGCTTGCTCTGGATCGATATTACTGGCTGCTGACCAGTCTTGCTGCTGTATGGCTTGCTGTAAGTTTAGCAATAACTGCAAAGCAGCCAGACTTTCGTTCAAGCCCGTGTTATCGCCTGGCGCTAGCATAGTATCACTGCTGTGCCAGCGACGACGCAGGGTATCATCCGTAAGCAGCATATTAGCAAAGGCATTGTGGATACTTTGCTGTTTTTGCTGGTAAAAAGTGGCTAACTGGCTTTGTAGTGGTTCATCCCAGTTTTTAGCAACGCAGTGCTGCAAGACATTAAGTACTTTTAACTCGTAATGTAGCCGTTTGCTGGCACTAAACACCCGGCCCATACTGCTGTTGCGCTCGGCAATTAATTGGTCTAAGCCGCATTGGCGGGTGGCAAAGGCGTCCAGTAAATCTAGCCGTAATTCGGGTAAAGGGGCTAGTAAGGTGTTCTTAGCGGGTAAGGGCGCCGCAGGCAATAATTTGATATCATCGCTGTCTAATTGCAGAACCCGGTTTAAGCGCTGCTGATAATCATGCAGTTGTGCTTTGCCTACTGGCTTGCTGCAGCCATTGAGTAGCAGGCAAAATACTAAAAGCGCTAGGCTAGTTTGCAGCAACCTTAAGGCGTTCATGTTCCATCCTATTTAGCTGTTTGCGCAACACTACGGCCAGTGCCAGAGCGGCGACAGTTAGGCCGACAATAATGCCAATCCAAAAGCCGTGTGCGCCCATCGGCTCCACCAACCAATTGGTTAAGCCTAATACGGCACCTAAGCCAAAACCGATTGGCCAATAGGAGATAAGCGTAATAAAAAATACCGGCTTGGTAATTTTCATACCGCGCAGCGCACAGGCTGCAACCACCTGTACTGAATCTGAAAACTGATAAATAGCCGCCAAGATTAATAACGAACTGGCTAAGGCAATAACGGCGGCATCGGAGGTATAAAGTGTTGCTACCTGATTGCGGAACAGCAGGGTGAAAATCACCGTCAGGATCGACATCGCCATCGATAAAATAATGGCTGTACTAATGGCTTTTTTCAGCTCTTGCAGGTTGTTTTCGCCCACTAAATGGCCGACGCGAATGGTCGTGGCAAAGCCTAAGCTTAGAGGCAGCATAAAAACAATGGCGCTGTAGTTATGCGCTACCTGATGCCCGGCAACGATAACCGGGCCTAAATGCACAATCACCAGCGGAATACAGGCGAATAAGGTCACTTCAAAGAAAATGGAACAGGCGATAGGGGTGCCGATACGAATAATTTGCCATTGTTCTTTTAAGCTTAGCCATACCGTGTGTGGCCATTGCCGATAGGGCCGGGTGCTGCGGCTAAACCAGCCGTATACTAGCATGGCAATAAACATGGCCACAAACACTAAACTGGTGGCAATACCGCAACCGGCACCACCCAAGGCGGGCATACCCAACTTACCGTAAATAAACACATAATTGGCCGGGATATTCACCAAAATACCGACAAAGCTAATCCACATGCTGGCTTTGGTATTTCCCAGCCCTTCAAACAGATTGCGCATCACGATATAGCCCGCTGCCGGGAATAAACCAAAACTGACGTAATATAGATACTGCAGGGTTTTATCGAGCAGGGCTGTGTCCATGTCAAGCTTAGCTAACGGGATATCGACGAACAGCATTAGCACAAAGAGCACGGCGGCGAGGATAAAACCCAAATAGAGGCCTTGCAACGTATAATGGCTAACTAACTGCGTTTGTTTACTACCATAAAACTGCGCAATAATAGGCGTTAAGGCGAGTAACAAACCTTGCATAGTTAAGACTATGGGCAACCATAAGCCAGAGGCAACCGCAATGGCGGCCATGTCCATAGAGCTATAGCGACCCGCCATGACGGTGTCGACAAAGTACATCAGTGTTTGTGTTAACTGGGCCAATACAATTGGGCCGGACAGTTTTAAGATGGTTCTGGCTTCAAAGCGGGAAAAGGGTAACATGGTCGTCGTTCTTGATTTGATACACTAAGCAACAGGCGCGCAATTTAACACATTTGAGGTTTTATGTTTACTGGAATAGTGCAAAGCACCGCGACTATAAAGCAAATTGATGATTTACCGGGGTTAAGGCGTTTAACCGTGCAAGTGGCAACTGGCTATTTGCAGCAATTACAGCGTGGCGCCAGTATCGCCATTAATGGTGTGTGTTTAACCGCCACCGATTTTGATATTAATGCGGGCTGGGTATGTTTTGATGTGATTGCCGAAACCCTCGCAAAGACTAATTTAGGCATGTTACAGCAAGGCAGCCGGGTAAATTTGGAGCGTTCGCTGCGATTTGGCGATGAACTCGGCGGTCATATCGTTTCTGGTCATATTCAAGGTACTGCTGAATTGGTGGCGCGTGAGCAAGATGCGCAAAACTGTTATTTGCAGTTAAAGGTAGATCCTTCACTGCTACCTTATATTCAGCCCAAAGGTTTTATTGCCGTGGAAGGCTGTAGTTTAACGGTAGGAGAGGTTACGGCAGAGGGCTTTAATTTATACTTAATACCCGAAACGCTAGCTATCACCACCTTGGGCGACAAGGTGGTGGGGGATAAGCTGAACATTGAGCTGGATCAACAAACTGTTACTCTTATTCGCACTGTGGAACGGCTGTTAGCCGAGCGCTTTGCCTCAGCTACGCTTTAGTAGTACTGTTCATCATCGGCATCAACAAAAATTTGCACCCGATGTTGTAAATCATCTTTGTGTACCCGAATATGCATCGGATTGCAGCAATTGCTGCAATCTTCTACATAGTCTTGATCTTCGTCACTGGCTTCTACGCAGATATCACTAGGGTAGCCGCAAAATGGGCAGTTCACTGTCTGAAAAATCGCTTTCATGTTTACACCTCCAGCGCAGTGATCCCTGTGTTACCTGCATTAGCAGGTTGTTTTAGGAGACATATGGCTGCGCGCGTTAAGCCTTATTGGCACCGCCCAGACTACGGCCACCGTCTACCGCAACAATTTGCCCGGTAACGTAGGGAGCCTGAGCTAAAAATAGCATAGTATTGGCAATATCTGTTGGATTGCCAAGCCGCTGCATCGGCACTTGCGCTAATACGGCGGCTTTATCGCTTTCGGGTAAATCCTGGCTTGGCCATAAAATAGCGCCAGGTGCAATGCCATTGACTCTGACGGCAGGTGCTAATTCCCGGGCCAGTGCTTTGGTCATCATTTGCAGTGCGGCTTTGGCCATACAGTAAATACTATGATCCGCCAAAGGCCGCTCTGCATGAATATCTACCATATTTATAATACAACCTTGGCGTTTTGCCAGTTCGGGTGCCAAAGCCTGACTTAAAAAGTAGGGCGCTTTTACGTTAGAGCCAAATAAATCTTGCCAGGTGTCTAATGTTGCTGCGGCTAATGGCGTAGGGTAAAAGCTGGATGCGTTGTTAATTAGTAAATCTAATCGGCCAAAACAAGCCAAAGTGTTTGCGGCAAGGGTGGTTATTGCTACGTCATCCGTCAGGTTAGCTTGTACCGTTGCGGCACTGTTCGCCGTTAACTGGTTGAGTTTAGCGGCAAGTTCTTCTGCAGCGGCGGCCGAGCGATGATAGTGAATAATTACGCGATAACCTTGTTGATGCAGGCTGATAATCATTTGGCGGCCCAAGCGCAGCGCACTGCCCGTTACTAATGCTACTGGGGCGTCAGAGTTTGTCATGCGGATCCTTTTAATGAAAAAGTTGCTTAACCAGTTCCTGTGCTTGAATTAAATAGCTGCCGCGAAACAGATTAGCGTGGTTGAGAACATGATACAGATTATATAGGGCTTTACGCTCGTTGAAACCTTCATCCAGTGGGTAAAGCTGTTGATAGCTTTGATAAAAACTTTCAGGGAAGCGGCCATATAGGCTACTACAGGCGATATCGGTTTCCCGATCACCAAAATAACAGGCGGGATCAAACATAACTGGGCTTTCTGGCAAGAAACCCACATTACCGCGCCATAAGTCGCCATGCAGTAAGCTGGGTTTTGGCTTGTGCGCGGCCAGTTTTTGCCGACATTGTTCCACTAATGTATCGATATTACCAAAACCAAAGCCTTGTTCTTGCAGCAATTGCAGTTGCCAGCCTAACCGTTGTTCAGAAAAAAAACTGCTCCAATTGCTTTGCCATTGGTTCGGTTGCGTGGTTAAGCCGAGCTGATTGTCCCAGTCAAAGCCAAACATCGCTTGATCATGTTGTTTGTGCAGTAGTGCCAGTTGTTGTCCTAACTGTACCCAGCCTTGCTGGCTTTCGGCTTGCATCGGTAGATATTCTAATACTAAAAACGCTTTATCGAGTGTTTGACCACAGCAAATCACTTTAGGCACCCGTAAAAATGGGTACTGTGCTAACTTTTGTAGCGACCACTGTTCATTTTCAAACTGCTCCAGCCGTTCCCGCTGATTCAGTTTTACAAAAAACTGATAGCCATTGCCGGAGATAAGGTGGGCGACATTAACGGTACTGCCGCTAAGCGTCGTTTTTAGTTCAACCTGAAATTCGATATCCAATTCACGGCTGATTTGCTCTGCGATAATTTGCCACATAGACACCATCCTTTTTGCTCTGCAGCTTAAGTATGGTGGAAATTTGAAAAGTTACATTGATTTCGGGCAAACTGTGAGCGGTTAATTTTTGTATACTAGAGCCATTGCAATTGCTTTGATTGGAGTACGCTATTTTTTCATTTAGCCCTCGGCAGCGTTTAATTGCGGCGTTGTTATTGTTTGGTAGCTGGTTGTTGTTTAGCGGCCTGTTGTTATATCGCTTTGGGTTTGCCCACTATGGCACCTTTGACGAGCGGCAATTATGGCGTTTTGACACTACAGGCGTAACGCTGCAGCAACTGGCTATTCCGGTAGAAACCGGTTGGCAAGTTGTGCATGTATTGGATAAAAACTGTGGCTGTTCGCGCTTTGCCAACTCGCATGTCGGGATGTTTAGCGATCTCTATCAGCTAGCTGCTGAGCGCCAGTTGTATCGCAGTGCGGCTGAGCTGGCGGCGGCGGGGTTTACGCTGCCAGCGGTACCTGCAGTGCTGTTATTCGACCACGGTAAGCTCATGTATGCTGGCCCCTACGCTAGCGGCCCTTTATGCAGCACCAACAATAGCTTTTTAACCAGCCTGATTTCCCGGCAAACGCAACTGGAAGGTTTGTGGCTAAATGGCGAAAGCAAAGCCTGCCGTTGTCTGGTAACCCCGGGTACTTAATGTTAGTATAGCCGCGCGTTTTTCGCTTCAGTAACCAACGTTCTGCAGATGGCTTTTCGTGTAAGCCATTAACTGCACAGCAAGGTTCTGAATTCTCTTATCTTAATTAAACAAGTGACCCTTGGTTTGGGCCACCACTGTATAAGGATTTATCATGCCAGTTATTACTCTGCCAGATGGCAGCCAGCGCGCTTTTGATCACGCAGTTTCCATTTTAGATGTTGCCAAAGATATTGGTCCCGGTTTAGCCAAAGCCACCATTGCCGGTAAGGTTAATGGCGAGCTGGTTGATGCCTGCGAGCTAATTGAACAAGACGCGACCTTAAGCATCGTTACCAGCAAAGATCAGGAAGGCTTAGAAATTCTACGCCACTCTTGCGCGCACTTATTAGGCCATGCCATTAAACAATTATGGCCCAATGTAAAAATGGCCATTGGTCCGGTGATCGACAATGGTTTCTATTATGATGTTGATTTAGACCGCCCCATCAGTACGGATGATTTAGCCGTGCTGGAAGCGCGCATGCTGGAACTGGCAAAAACCGAATACGACGTTATTAAGAAAAAAGTCAGTTGGCAAGATGCCTGGGATACCTTTAATGCCCGCGGCGAGAGCTACAAACAGGAAATTTTAGAACAAAATATCCCGCGCGACAGCACGCCAGCGCTGTATCACCACGAAGAATACACCGATATGTGTCGCGGACCGCATGTGCCGAATATGCGTTTTTGCCAACACTTTAAAATTATGAAAGTGGCCGGTGCCTATTGGCGCGGCGACTCAAAAAACAAAATGCTGCAGCGCATTTACGGTACCGCTTGGGCCGATAAAAAGCAGCTGGCGGGTTATTTAATACAGTTAGAAGAAGCTGAAAAGCGCGATCACCGTAAAATTGGCAAGGCGCTGGGTTTATTTCATTGGCAAGAAGAAGCGCCGGGTATGGTGTTTTGGCATAACGATGGCTGGACTATCTTTCGTGAGCTGGAAACCTTCGTGCGGGAAAAACTGGGCGAATACGATTACGACGAAGTTAAGGGTCCATTAATGATGGATCGCGTATTGTGGGAAAAATCTGGTCACTGGGAAAAGTATGCAGAAAATATGTTTACTACCCAGTCAGAGCATCGCGAATACGCCATTAAGCCGATGAACTGCCCGGGCCATGTGCAAATTTTTAATCAGGGTTTAAAGTCTTACCGCGACTTACCACTGCGCATGGCCGAGTTTGGCTGTTGCCATCGTAATGAGCCTTCAGGTGGCTTACATGGCCTGATGCGGGTACGGGGTTTTACGCAGGATGATGCCCATATCTTCTGTACGGAAGATCAAGTACTGGCTGAAGTGACCAAGTGTATCAAGATGGTATTTGATACTTACAGCACTTTTGGCTTTAAAGACATCAAAGTTAAGTTGTCTACGCGTCCGGCACAACGTATTGGCTCGGATGAAGTGTGGGATAAAGCGGAAGAAGGCTTAGTTGAAGCGTTAAAAGCCAACGATATCGCTTATGAGCTGCAACCGGGCGAAGGCGCTTTCTATGGTCCTAAAATCGAATTCACCTTACATGACTGCTTAAACCGCGCCTGGCAATGTGGTACGGTACAGCTCGATTTTGCGTTGCCGGGCCGTTTAGGTGCCAGCTATGTTGCCGAGAGTGGTGAGAAGCAGGTACCGGTAATGATTCACCGGGCTATTTTAGGCTCGCTGGAGCGTTTTATCGGTATTCTGATAGAAGAGTACGCCGGCTTTTTCCCAACCTGGTTAGCGCCAACTCAGGTGGTAATTATGAATATTACCGATAATCAGGCTGAATATGTGCAAGAATTGGTAAAAACTTTCAAATCTCACGGAATTAGAGCAATAAGTGACTTGAGAAATGAGAAGATAGGCTTTAAAATCCGCGAGCACACATTAAAGCGAATTCCGTACCTTGTCGTCGTCGGTGACAAAGAAGTCGAGGCAGGTGATATTGCTGTCAGAACTCGCAAAGCTGAAGACTTAGGCAAAATGCCAGTGGCCAGTTTTGTTGAGAAAATGCTGATTGAAATCAAAAACCGGGTATAAGCGTTAGTGAACAGACAATTTTTCGGAGGAACATACTATTAAAGTAGGAAAGAAAACATTACCGGCCAACCGTCCTAACAGGATAAATGAAGAAATTAATCTACCAGAAGTACGATTAATTGGTATGGAAGGTGAACAGCTGGGTGTCGTGAGTACGGCAGAAGCAATTCGGTTAGCGGAAGAAGCGAGCGCTGATTTAGTAGAAATTAGCCCTACCGCTGAACCACCAGTTTGTAAGTTGATGGACTACGGTAAGTTCCTGTTCGAAAAGAGCAAAGCTCTTAAAGAGCAGAAGAAGAAGCAAAAACAGATCCAGATTAAGGAAATAAAATTCCGGCCTGGAACTGATGAAGGCGATTACCAGGTAAAACTACGCAACCTGCGTCGCTTCATTGAAGAGGGTGACAAAGCTAAAGTAACGCTGCGCTATCGTGGTCGTGAAATGGCGCATCAGGAAATCGGTATCGAAATGCTTTCTCGTATTAAAGAGGATCTTTCCGATATCGCTATCTGCGAATCTTTCCCTAACCGGGTAGAGGGTCGTCAGATGATTATGATGCTGGCCCCAAATAAGAAGTAATAAGCGCCTACAAGTTTATTAAACTGCGGCATGCCGCAGTTTTTTAACGCCTTATTATTCGTTGTAACTTAACAATGCGAGTTTAAATACTATGCCTAAGATGAAAACCAATAAAGGTGCCGCGAAGCGTTTTAAAAAGACCGCTTCTGGTAGCTTTAAACGTAAGCAATCACACCTTCGCCATATTCTGACGAAGAAGTCTTCTAAGCGTAAGCGTCAGTTAGGTCCAAAAACCTTAGTCGCTAAAGTGGATATTGCCGGCTTAGTCCGTTGCATGCCGTACGCATAAGTCATTAGGAGACAGAAATGCCAAGAGTTAAACGTGGTGTCACGGCGCACGCGCGCCACAAGAAGGTTTTAAAACAGGCTAAAGGCTACTACGGTGCCCGCAGTCGTGTTTACCGGGTTGCTTTCCAAGCCGTTATTAAAGCCGGCCAATATGCTTACCGTGACCGTCGTCAGCGTAAGCGTCAGTTCCGTCAACTGTGGATCGCGCGTATCAACGCAGCTTCACGGATGAACGGGTTATCTTACAGTCGTTTAATTGCTGGTCTGAAAAAGGCTTCAATTGAAATCGACCGTAAGATCCTGGCTGACATCGCTGTATATGACAAAGCCGCTTTTACTGCTATCGTAGCAAAAGCAAAACAAGCTTTAGTTTAATAGCGCTAAGCATAAAAAAAACCACCGCAAGGTGGTTTTTTTATGCCAGAAAGAAAAGTCCTTTCTACAGTAATACCTTTGAGTTGAGACCTTTGGGGTCAGAGCTAGCTCTGACCCCAAAGGTCTCGAAAGGTCTCCACGACGGTCATAACCAGCGGTTAATTAACCGCTGGTACCAACTCTAAAATAACTTGGTTATTATAAAACAACTGCAGCTTATCAGCGTTTACTTCTGCGCGGTCGGCTTGTTGCAGTTTCTCGGTAAATTGCTGCTCTATGCTGCTGGCTTCAGCACAAAACTTACGGGTACTGGCCAGTTGCTGCACACTAATGGTATTGGCGCGTTGCTGGTAGTTGGCGTTAAAGTTGTTGCAACCACTAAAGCCATATAACTTGTCTTTATCAAAAATTAGCCGTACGTTTAACTGGTGCGGTATATAGCGGTTTGCTACTTTCTCCGCGCGCCAGACAATGCCTTGCAATCTTTTCTGGGCATATTGATCCGGACAGGTTGCGTTGGGCCAAAACTGCTCAAACTTATCCACATATAAGGTATCAGTGCCATGTTGATCAGCCGCTTTACGACCAACTAAAGTGGTAATAACCGCTTTGTTGTTGTAGCGAGGGTCCTGCTGATAAAGACGCATCATCGGTAAATGGTTTTGGGTATTGGCGACCGGTAAACTCTCTCCGCTTTGGCACTGAATAAAGGTGGCCTGATTATTCCGCAGCTGATACATGCCCAGCATGGGTTGGCGTTGATCAATTTTCTTTACGCTGTCCTGACGGTTTAACTGATAAGCATCAGACGATAAAATAGGTTTACCCGACAAATCCGTCATCACCAATTGCCGGTTGCTGCGAAAATGAAATACGGGCAGCGTACTTTGCTGATTAATTAAATGCAGGGTACGTTTTTCCAGTAACCAGCTACCGCTAATTAGTTGTACCTGGCCACGATCCAGATATTCCTGACGAGCTTCAAAACGGCCATCACGGTACAAATTAATGTGATAGGTAACGCCAGAACAATCGGCACAAGGTAATACGCCCTCGAAGGTCATATCACTGTCGATAAAAATATGTTCAAAATCGGTTGCTAGTGCTTCCGTTGTGTCGTTATTGGCAACTTCACTGGCATCTTCTACTGGTGCAGGTATTAGCACGGTAGTTGCGGGTGTCGCCTCGGTCTTTAACGGTGTCGTCTTATCTGCACCAAAGTGCGGTAACTGGCTACAAGCCGATAGAAATAACGCACTTACAATAACTAACTTTTTCATTACAGAATTCCCTGCAAAAATTTCGCGCATTATAGCGCAAGCGACCCGCGTTTAGCTATTTTAAAGCGGTAAAGTCGAGTAGGGTAGTTTTTACCCAGGCTGCGCTTTGCTCAGGCTGCTCCTGCATAAAGCAATGGCCGCCAGGCACTTGTTGGCTTTGTACGCCACTATTGAGCTGCTGCCATTTAGTAACGGCTCTGACCACAAACGGAAAAGTCTGTTCACCATAAAACACTTTAATCGGGGCCTTGGCTTTGCGCAGTGCCGGCCATAAGCCTCTGGGGTATGAACTAAACACATCTGCTTCGCGTTGCGGCAAGCATTTTAGGCTAACGCCATCGGTTTGCTGCGCCAGAGCGTGCTCAACATACGCAGTCAAGGCATCTGGGTGCCAGCTTTTAAACAGGCTACGGCTTTGTAGATAATGTAGTGCAGTAGCGCGATCAGGCCAATGCTGCCGGCGTCGTAACGCTGCTTTAGCTAAAGGATTTTTTTTAAATAGCCGTACACCTTCTAAAGTGCGGGCGAGTATTAGCATCGACGGTGGAAAGAGTACCGGATCCAGCAGCACCAAGCCTTGAAACATATTTGGATGTTCCGCATGCATCAAGGAGGTTAACACACCACCAAAACTGTGGCCCAAGCCATAGGTAGCAACCTCGCCAAATTGCGTTTGATGCGCTTGCCAGGCGGCGGCAGCGATTTCTGCAGCTTTATTCCACCCCAAAAATTCAGAGCCATAGTCGCTGTCGCCATGGCCCTGTGCATCCGATAAAAATAAATCATAATCGGTACTGAGTTGTTTAAGCATTGGCTGGTAGGTTAAGCCGCAAAAGCTGTTACCATGTAAAAAATGCAGTACCGGCTTGCCGCTTGGCACACTATGTAAGCCACGCACAGTAACACCATAACGACTGGTATAGGACCAGGGAAGCAACTGCATTAAGAGGATCCTGTTGGTGTATGAAATGGCGCTAAGTTGCCATGTTCCAGCCCAAGCTGCAAGCTTAGCATTTAACCCGCTTCTTGTTGCTCTGCTTGTTCTCTCATGCGATCTGCCGCTTCTTTCATCAACGCCTCCTGAGCTTTTAGCAATTGCTCCAATTGCGTTTTCTCGCTATCTGTCAGTTCATCCAAGCTTTGTAACGCCTCAATTTTTTCCTGCAGCTCTTCCCATTTTTCGCGATCAAACCCGGTACGTTGATCCAACATGGCTTGCATCAATTGCTGTAAATAACTATTGTCAATAGGCTGCTCATTAGATGCTGCTGCCGTTTTTTCTGCTGTTTGAGTTGGTGCTATGTGTTGATAAGTTGCAGACGGTTGCTGCCAGCCCAAGGTTACTTTGTCATTAGCAAGTGAGGTATCCGTTTTAGCCGTTTTGGCTTTGTTGGTTGCCGTGTTGAAATCGGTATACAGACTTTGGGTGTTGCCTATGCTTAACGTCATATTCGGTTGCTCCTTGGCTTGGTATATACCCGTCATCCTACCTGCAACTTCAATGATTTTGGGTATAGATCTTCTGTTGTAATTAGCAACTAGCAAAGTCTGTACCAAATCGGCAAACGTTGTGCCAAAGCCAAAGCCAAAGCCAAAGCCAAAGCCAAAGCCGTCGCAGTACCTTCGGGATCTTATCCCGAAGGTACTGCTGTTCGCTGCGGCAAAAACCTGCCGCAGCGATTACTTAGTGCCGAATAGTTTGTCGCCAGCATCACCTAAGCCCGGCAAAATATAGCCTTTATCGTTTAGCCGTTGATCAATAGCAGCGGTGTAGAGCTCGATATCTGGATGTGCTGCTGCCAGTGCTTTAATCCCCTCTGGTGCTGTGACCAGTACTAAAGCCTTAATTTGCTGACAACCTTGTTGTTTTAACAGATCGACGGTTGCAATCATGGAGCCGCCAGTGGCTAACATCGGGTCGATAATAATGGCCAGCCGCTGGGCGATTTCCGGTGCTAGCTTTTGAAAATAAGGCACTGGTTGCAGCGTTTCTTCATCGCGGTAAATTCCTACCACACTAATACGGGCACTGGGAATAAGATCTAACACCCCATCCAGCATCCCTAAGCCAGCCCGTAAAATAGGTACTACCGTCACTTTTTTACCCTGAATTTGCTCAATGTCACAACTGCCGCTCCAAGCTTCAATGCTCACGCGCTCAGTTGGTAAATCTTTAGTGGCTTCATAAGTAAGCAAACTGCCAAGTTCAGTGGCCAGTTGCCGGAATTGCCGGGTACTAATATCAGCGGCACGCAGTAAGCCAATTTTGTGCTGTACTAGCGGGTGTGTTACCTCAACCACTTTCATGGCAAGCTCCTTTGATTGGTATAGTGTCATGATAATAAATACATACCTAAGCTGGGGCAAGCACAAAGGGAAGATGGTAAGTACAGCAGCTCAGACCAGTGATGCATTTGTCACTTGACAGACCAGTGATTCAAACGTACATTTCAAACAGGTGTTTAAATGCGGTGTTTGAATATGATGAGCAGTAAAGTGAATACTCAGCAAAAAATTCTGGATGCAGCACAAAATTTGTTTGCTGAAACGGGTTTTAACGACACCTCACTACGCCAGATCACCACTAAAGCAGAGGTAAATCTGGCCTCAGTAAATTATCATTTTGGCTCAAAAAAAGAGCTGATTCAGGCGGTATTACAGCGTTACTTACAAATATTAATGCCAAGGTTGGATCAGGAGTTTGATTTGCTACTTGCCAGAACCAAGCCGAATAACCTGCCAGATATTTTGGCCGTTTTTGTTAAGCCGCTATTAGAGCTAAACAATGTGCAGCGCAACGGCACCCGTACCTTTTTGCAACTGCTCGGCCGTGGTTATACGGATGTGCAGGGCCACTTACGTTGGTTTATTAACCATCATTATGGCCGGACCTTAGATAAGTTTGTATTACTGGTACAGCAAAGCTGTCCGCATTTACCGCAAAGCGAACTGTTTTGGCGTTTACATTTTTCGTTAGGCTCTATCGTATTTACTATGGCGTCTAATGAAGCGCTGGCCGAAATTGCTTTGGCTGATTTTGAAGAGGCCGTCGATATCGAAGGCGTGATCTGCCGTTTAATACCCTATTTGTCGGCGGGTATAGCCGCCCCCATTTTTAACCAAGAAACACATACAACAACTAAGACTGTAGCCTGATGCTGGAAGGAAGCTGAAATGGTATATTTATTAATAATAGTGGCAATATTAGTGGTGATACTGGGTGTAACCTCAGTGCGCCGTAGTCTGATTACCAAACCGGTTTTCGCTATCTTCAAAAAAATCTTACCGCCGCTGTCAGATACAGAGCGCGAAGCTATGGAAGCGGGCGATGTATGGTGGGATGGTGAGCTGTTTAAAGGTAAACCAGACTGGCAGAAATTACATGCTATTCCAAAGGCCGAATTATCTGCTGAAGAGCAAGCCTTTATGGATAATCAGGTTGAAACGCTGCTGAAAATGCTCGACGACTATAAAATCGTGCAAGAGCAGCGTGATCTACCAACAGAGGTTTGGAATTTCATTAAACGCGAAGGTTTCTTCGCCATGATAATTCCTAAAAGCTATGGCGGCCGTCAGTTTTCTGCTATTGCGAACTCGACTATCGTATCGCGTATTGCTACCCGCAGTTTAACTGCTGCCGTGACCATAATGGTCCCTAACTCTTTGGGCCCGGGTGAGTTGCTGATGCACTATGGTACTGATGAGCAAAAAAACCGTTGGTTACCCACTTTAGCTAATGGCACCGACGTACCGTGTTTTGCGTTAACCGGCCCGGAGGCAGGCTCTGATGCTGGTGGTATTCCAGATACGGGGGTGGTGTGTAAAGGCCAGTTCGAAGGTAACGAAGTATTGGGCATTCGCTTAAACTGGGATAAGCGTTATATCACGCTGGCGCCTGTTGCCACAGTATTAGGCTTGGCATTTAAAATGTTCGATCCGGATAAGTTATTAGGTGATAAAGAAGAGTTGGGTATTACCTGCGCCCTTATTCCAACCAGCCATCCAGGCGTACAAATTGGTGATCGTCATTTCCCGATGAATATGGCCTTTATGAACGGCACTACTTACGGTAAAGATGTATTTATTCCGCTGGATTGGATTATCGGTGGGCCGTCGTATGCCGGTCGCGGCTGGCGTATGCTGGTAGAATGTTTGTCCGCAGGGCGGGGAATTTCGTTACCGGCACTGGCTACCGCAACAGGCCATCTAGCCGCTCGAATGACTGGCGCCTATGGTTATGTGCGCCAGCAGTTTGGTCTGTCTATCGGCAAATTTGAAGGTGTGCAAGAAGGTTTAGCTCGTATTGGTGGCTTAACCTATACACTGGAAGCGATGCGTGTGATGACTGCCGGTGCTATCGATTTAAAACTCAGTCCTTCTGTAGTTACGGCCATTGCCAAATACCATATGACAGAGATGTCGCGTACCTTATTAAACGACGCCTTTGATATTCACGCCGGTAAAGCCATTCAATGTGGCCCGATGAACTATTTAGCGCATGGTTATATGGGCGTGCCGATCTCTATTACGGTAGAGGGCGCTAACATTTTAACCCGTAACCTAATGATCTTTGGTCAGGGGGCAACTCGCTGTCATCCGTACGTCTTAGCCGAGCTGGAAGCGGCTGCCAACCCGAATGCCGAGGAGGGCTTAGCGCAGTTCGATAAGCTGCTAATGGCGCATATCGGTTTTGCAGTTGGCAATACCTTTTCAGCACTATGGCAGGGGTTAACGGCGGGTGCCTTTAATCGCGCACCGGTATCGGGTGATACTGCCCGTTATTACAAGCAATTGAGCCGCATGAGCCGAGCGTTAGCACTGACTGCTGATGTAGCTATGCTGATGCTGGGCGGTGATTTAAAACGTAAAGAGATGTTATCTGCGCGTTTAGGCGATGTATTAAGCCAGCTGTATATCGCCTCGGCAGTGCTGAAGTTCTACGAAGATAGTGGTCGTCAGCAAGCCGATCTGCCATTTGTGCATTACAGTGTGCAGCGTGCGCTGTTTGAAATAGGTAAGGCCTTTGATGGTTTCTTCGCTAACTTCCCAAATCGGGTTGTGGCACGCACTATTCGGACTTTGGTATTTCCATTCGGTATTGGTTACAAGATGCCGACCGATGAGGTAGCACAACAAATTTGTGAAACCTTGTCTAAGCCGAATGTGGTACGCGATCGCTTAACGCATCTGTGTTACGTGGGCGAAGGTGCAGACGATGCTACAGGGTTAATGGAATCCGCTTTTATTGCTATGTATAACGCTCAACCATTGCTGAAAAAGATTGCACAGGCGCAAAAAGCGGGTCAGTTGCCGCGTAAGCAACCACTGGCTGACAGCATTAAGCAAGCGAAAACTGCGAATATTCTGACAGCAGAAGAAGCTACGGCCTTAGAGCATATGAATAAGCTACGCTTTAAAGCCATCAGTGTCGATAGCTTTAAGCCCGGTGTATTAGAGGCTATGAGTGTAAAAACCTCAGATGCCGCTTAAACGCTAGTTATTTTTGAGCACCGACCGGAGCATTAGCTCCGGTTTTTTTTCAGTTAAAATCAGCATCTTCTCGTAATGCAGGTATATCGTTCTACAGGAAAAAAGGTACAATAGCGCGCATTAGTGTTGATTGATGTTGAGGAAAAGCTATGTCAAATGAAAGCCGGATCCGTCTGGCGACTGCAGAAGATTGTGCGCTAATCCTAACCTTTATTAAGGGTTTGGCTGAGTATGAAAAACTGGCCGATCAGGTGGTCGCTACCGAACAGAAACTAGCAGAAACCTTATTTGGTGATAAGCCGGCTGCTGAAGTCGTGATTGCGGAATATCAGGGTAAGCCTGCCGGTTTTGCCTTATTTTTTCATAATTATTCGACCTTTTTAGCGCAACCAGGGCTATATCTGGAAGATCTGTTTGTATTGCCTGCCTTTCGCGGTAAAAACCTCGGTAAGTTGCTGTTAAGCTATCTGGCGAAGTTAGCGGTCGAGCGTGGTTGTGGTCGTTTTGAATGGTCGGTACTGGATTGGAATCAGCCAGCTATCGATTTTTATCAGTCGCAAGGTGCCGCCCTGCTAGATGATTGGCGTATTACCCGAGTCACCGGTGCTGAGCTTACTGCATTGGCAGCGCAATACCCAGCCTAAATATTATCCACTAGCTTTGTTTAACAATAAAGTCGCTTGCATTAAGGTAGTTATAAGCAAAATGACGGCAGAAAAAAAACATAGAGAAAGCCCAGTAGCAACAAGCAAAGTAATGGTAACTGAGACAACCAAGGTTAAAACGGTAGTTACTCGTACCGTGGTTAAAAAGCGTCAAGGTGGCGACTTTTGGATCAATGCTGGCGTAATGCTGTTTATCAGCATTTGTTTGTTGGTGTTAGGCTGGGAAGTCTTACTTAAAATAGCGTAATAGCAGTGGCGTAAAAAACGGGAGGGATAAAGCTCCCGTTTTTATTTTGAGCAAGCATTAATTAGAGAGAATTAGCTAGTTTTGCCGCGGGCAATAATTTCTTGTGCCATCACATCAGCAACCGTACTCGTCGGTAATTTTTCCGCATCCGCCCGGCGGAAAATAGTTAGCAAGGTGTCAAAAATCTGCATAACCTTGGCGGTTGATTCAGCCGCATTATAGCCTTGAGGGCGCATTTCAAAGGCAACGTTAATAATACCACCAGCATTAATGACATAGTCTGGCGCATACAAAATACCCAACTCACGTAGCTTTTCGCCATGCTCTGGCCGTTTTAACTGGTTGTTGGCACAGCCTGCTACCACCTTTACCTTTAATTGTGGGATGGTTTCATCATTTAAAGTTGCACCTAACGCACAAGGCGCGTAGATATCCGCATCAACGGCATAGATGTCGTTTAAGCCGACGGCCGTGGCACCAAACTGTGCTACAGCACGGTTAACCGCGTCTTGGTTAATATCCGTAACAATTAGCTTGGCGCCTTCTTTATGCAGGTGTTCGCATAAGTAAAAACCTACGCTTCCTAAGCCCTGAATAGCCACCGTTTTCCCCGATAAATCAGCTGAGCCAAATTTATGCTGGGCAGCAGCTTTGACACCTTGATAGGTGCCTATTGCGGTAAAAGGCCCCGGATTGCCACTTTTGCCTTCTAAACCGGCGACAAAAGGGGTTTCCTGATTAACCTGCATTATGTCATGCGTGGTAATGTTGACATCTTCAGCACTGTAATAGCTGCCGTTTAAGCGGTGTACCATGCGACCAAAGGCTCGGAACAAGGCTTCAGATTTAATGGTTTTAGCATTACCAATAATTACCGACTTACCCCCACCCAGCGGTAAACCTGCCATGGCATTTTTGTAGGTCATACCGCGCGATAAACGCAGCACATCCACCAGCGCATCCTCATCTGATGCATAATCCCATAACCGACAACCGCCCACTGCAGGGCCTAAGCGGGTGCTATGCACGGCGATAATGGCTTTTAAGCCCGTTTCCTGATCACTGCAAAAGACGACTTGTTCATGTTGATCAAATTCAGGATGATTAAATACTGCCACAATGGACTCCCTCGGAGGCTAACTGTTATTACGTTGGGTGATGGGTTTACGGTAATCTTTACGTTTACGTAAACTGTAGTTATAGTTTTTATGGCGCGGAATGTACCATTTAGCGTTACTTTATGCCAGTATTAGCGCTAAAAATTGGCTGGTCAGGCCAGTATCTGTAAAATGACTGCGGCCAAAGCTTGATTGTCGGCTTCGAGTCACCTAAAGTAGCGCCAACTACAACACAGGAAGTCGTCTTATGAGTGAGCAGTTAACTCAGAATAATACTGAAATTACTGATGAACAACGTGCCGAATGGGTGCGCTCTCAGTTTCAGAAGGCTAATGAATATCTGGCAACTAAAGGGATTATTCCCGACAATGTGGCAGTAAGTGAAAGCCGTTATTTACCGCCTTTTGTGGCAGTATGGAAGCTAAATACCCGCGATAAAAAGTCTTTTTGGGTGATCAGTGGTGATCTGCCAACCGATCATATGCCTATTTCGGCCGCCCTTGATGCGCGTGAAGCGATCCGTGCTTTTGCCTTGCATTGGCAGTTAAAAGCCGAGCAAATTGCGCAGGCGGGCTTTACCGACAAAACCCAGCAAGATTTCGCTAACCTACTGGTGTCGCGCGCCCATGGTTTGTACGATTTATTCGACAATGAGCAACTTTGGCAAGGCTAGTTAGTAGCAGATTGCACTTAGCGTGCGTTGTCATTTAATCTTTACAAAAAAAGCCGCATTATGCGGCTTTTTTACTGTAGGCACTCTTGTGCCTACAGTCTTATATTTATTCCCAAAAGCTTACTCTTCAAAGTACCAGAGACCCTGGTTAATCAAATCTGTGATTAACAACAAGCGCTCTTCACGGGCGATTAAGTGTAAGCATTGCTGCTGAGTGATACGGTTGCTATCACAGAGCAGGCGAGCGGTGTCATATTCTTCTGCCGGCAATACGATACGATTACCATTGATAAACAGCTGAATATCGCTGTCAGGCTTAGCCTGATAATAACTGCAGCGTAAGCCGCCAATACGACCTAATACCGAACCTTCTTCCAGATACTCAGCAATTTCCTCTGCCTGATAATGCGGATCGGGCTCTTGCTGGTCCAACTCATGTTTGGCCTGAGTAATATACTGGCCAAACCACAGCGGCAACTGTTCGCGATTACTAACCAATTGCACCAACAATTGCTGCACCTGATCCAAATCTTGCTCGCTAATAGCACCAATCTCGGCCGACAAGTTGCGATTAACATCACTAAAGCGTTTGCCGACGATATCATTATCAATCAGATAATCGGTGAGGCCGGTCAATAAATCTTTTTGTGCCGGGGCCCGAAAACCAACTGAGTAGTTCAGACTGTTCTCTATTGAGATACCATCGTGCGGGCAACCCGGCGGAATATATAAAATATCACCCGGTTCCATAATCACATCAATACAGGCAGTAAAAGGCGTTACCTGCAATAAACGTGGATGCGGGCAAATTGACTTTAAACTTGGATCGGGCATACCAACCCGCCAGTGGCGCTTACCCTCACCCTGAATAATAAATACGTCATATTGATCCAGATGCGGGCCGACACCACCACCCGGTGTAGAAAAACTGACCATAAGATCATCAATACGCCAGTTAGGAATAAACCGGAACGGTTCAATGAGCGCTGCCGCAGGCGGATGCCAGTGATCGACCGCTTGCACCAGTATGGTCCAGTCTTTGTCTCCAAAGCGGGTAAAATCCTCAAAAGGCCCGGTTTCCAGTTGCCAGTTGCCGTCTGTACATTGTACCAGCCTGGATTCCACGTCATCTTCTAACGCCAGCCCCGCCAGTTCGTCGGCAGATAGCGGATCCTGAAAGTCTTTAAAGCCTTGTTTAATCAACAGCGGCTTTTTCTGCCAGTACTGCTGCATAAAATCGTCAAGGCTGAGCTCGCCCAGATTTAATTGATACATATTAAGGTCCTTATCACAGACACTTCATTAAATATCCGAAAGCGAGAATCGGATTGCTTTAAGCCAAGTCTTGAAGGCATGGATGCCTGAATGAAGCCTACATGGACGTATTATCCACGGCGTCTTGGTGTAAGCAATCCGGTTCGGTGCCTATATGCTTAGCTTTGAGTCACGGTGCAACTAGTCCAATAACTCAACCAAGCGTATAGCATCACCAATATAACCTGCTGGGCTTAGCTGCTTCATTTCAGCTTTAACCTGTACTGGTAAATCTAAGCCATCAATAAACACCGCTAAATCAGCAGCGCTAATACGTTTGCCACGGGTTAGCTCTTTTAGCTTCTCGTAGGGCTTTTCAATACCGTATTTACGCATTACCGTTTGTACCGGCTCTGCCAGCAATTCCCAGTTAGCGTCTAATTCCGCCAGCAGGTTCGCTTCGTTTACTTCCAGCTTGCTAATACCTTTTAAGGTGGCCTGATAGGCAATTAAGGTATAGCCAAAACCGACACCTAAATTACGCAGTACCGTGGAGTCGGTAAGATCGCGCTGCCAGCGGGATACCGGTAATTTAGCCGATAAATGATTAAACAGCGCATTGGCAATCCCCAGGTTGCCCTCGGAGTTTTCAAAATCGATAGGGTTCACTTTATGCGGCATAGTAGAAGAGCCAATTTCACCGGCTACAGTACGCTGCTTAAAATGACCCAACGCAATATAGCCCCAAACATCGCGGTCAAAGTCGAGTAGTATCGTGTTAAAGCGGGCAATCGCATCAAACAGCTCGGCAATATAGTCATGTGGCTCAATTTGCGTAGTGTACGGGTTCCAGGTTACCCCTAATGAAGTAACAAAGCGCTCGGCAAAAGCATGCCAGTCAATATCTGGGTAGGCTGATAAATGCGCATTATAGTTACCCACCGCGCCATTAATTTTACCCAGCAGGCTTACAGCAGCAATCTGCTCGCGTTGACGTTTTAAGCGCATATAAACGTTTGCCATCTCTTTACCCATGGTGGTGGGTGAGGCAGGCTGACCATGGGTTCTGGCCATCATTGGCACGGCTTTTAAATCCAGTGCTAAGGCTTTAATGGCGGCGAGCAGGGCGTCACACTCGGGCAGTAATACGTTATCGCGTGCTTCGCGTAGCATTAAGGCATGCGACAGGTTATTAATGTCTTCTGAGGTACAAGCAAAGTGGATAAACTCAGTAACCGCCAACAGTTCGGCATTAGCCGCCACTTTTTCTTTTAGCAGATATTCCACGGCTTTCACATCGTGGTTAGTGGTGCGCTCAATATCTTTTACGCGCTGGGCATCAGCCAGGCTGAAGTTTGTCACAATGCTATCCAGCACCGCATTCGCTTCGGCGGATAGGGCCGGAACTTCAGTAATTTTTGGCTCTGCTGCTAACTGTTGTAACCAACGCACTTCAACAGTAACCCGGTATTTAATTAAACCGAACTCGCTGAAAATTGGGCGTAAGGTTGCAGCTTTGCTCCCGTAACGGCCATCTACCGGCGATATTGCGGTAAGGGCATTAAGTTCCATGACAACTCCTGATCTCTGTGCGTGATTAAAGACTGGCCAGTGCAGCTTCGGCTGCGGCCAGTAATTTACGTCGTTTAAAAATAAAGTTTAGGCGGCTACCACCGGCCTGACGCCATAGCACTGTGGCGCGTACGGCAGCGAGTAACAAGGCGCGTACCTTATGTTGTACACTGCTTTGACTGAGTAATTCTGGCTGGCCGTATATTTGGATACGGGCGCCTAAACTACTAATGCATTCACTGTAAATATCGGCCAGTTTGCCAACGATGGTTTCATCGGTAACACTAAAGTGTTGTAGCTGGCGTTCAAGCTGGCTAAGTTGCTGGCCCAGCTCGTTCATATTGTTCTGGTTTTTATTCAGGCGTCGCTCCAGCCCTAATACGCCAACCAGATAGCGGGTTAACTCGACATCTTTTTTCTGTTTATCGCCCAGTTGCTCAATAATCAGCTCCAAACCCTGGCGTAAATTGCTAAGCTCGCCACCGTAAATATCCAATGGCGTAGCGGGGGTCAAGTTCACCACACTGCCCAAAATGATTTCTAACTTTTCTTGTTGTGATTCACTGCTTCGTGCCACGCTTTGTACCAGCTTAGCAGCTTGACATAGGCCTGCCAGCGCAATAATTTGGGTCTGTAACGATGTTTCCATTTAATTCAGGGCCTCATCAATAATACCGCCGCCCAGGCAGACTTCATTAAGATAAAACACCGCAGATTGCCCCGGCGTTACCGCTTTTTGTGGTTCGTCAAACACAACGCTCAGACGTCCGTCAGCCTCTGGCGTCACCAAGCAAGCAATATCGGTTTGACGATAACGGGTTTTTACCGTTAGCCGCATGGGTTGCTGTGGCCCGGTGCGATCCACCCAATGTAACTGAGTGGCAATTAAACCTTTAGATAACAGCGCCGGATGATCATGGCCTTGGGCCACTAATAAATGGTTTTTGTCCAGATCTTTGGCTACGACATACCAGGGATCATCACCGCCATCGCGCAGGCCGCCAATACCTAAGCCTTTGCGTTGGCCCAAAGTGTGATACATCAAGCCTTCATGCCTGCCAATAACTTTGCCATCATCAATGCTGACTATATCGCCCGGTTGCGCCGGTAAATACTGCTGTAAAAAGTCTTTAAATTTACGCTCGCCGATAAAACAAATACCGGTAGAGTCTTTTTTATCGTGCGTCACTAAACCTTGCTGTTCTGCAATGGCGCGCACAGCAGGTTTTTCCAGTTCACCGACCGGAAATAAGGTTTGGGCAATATGTTGTTCTGCCAGGGTGTACAGGAAGTAACTTTGATCTTTATTGGTATCCAGACCGCGCAGCATTTGCCAATGGCCGTCTTGATAGCGGCGGCGAACATAATGGCCGGTAGCGATATAATCGGCGTTCAAGGCTTCTGCAGCAAATTCCAGAAAGGCTTTAAACTTAATTTCCTTATTGCACATAATATCGGGGTTCGGCGTACGGCCAGCTTTATATTCAGCCAAAAAGTACTCAAACACATTGTCCCAATATTCGGCTGCAAAGTTTACTTTATGCAGTTTAATACCCAGCTTATCGCACACGGCCTGCGCATCTGCCATATCCTCTGCCGCAGCGCAATATTCATCATTGTCGTCTTCTTCCCAATTTTTCATAAACAGGCCTTCAACCTGATAGCCTTGCTGCAATAGCAACCAGGCGGAAACGGAAGAATCTACGCCGCCGGACATGCCAACGATGACTTTTTTACTGCTGTTATCAGACATGCTGTTGTCAGACATAATACTGCACTTCACTGAGCCGAAAAAGAAAGGCGCGAATTATAACACCAAATTCCTTTTGGAAAAACGCTGACAGCGGCATAGTTAACAAAGAGGCTGGATTAACGTGAGTGGCAAGCGTGTACCTTGTAAATAGCAGTCAAGCGCATCGGTGACTAATTGACTACGCACTGGTATTGCTTGCGCTGCGAGTTCAGCACGGCTTAGCCAGTGTAGCGCCAGAATGTCGCTATCTTGCGCTTGATACACGTCAGGTAATTGGTCGGGTTCAAACAAAAAATTAAGTCGAACATAGGTGTGGCTATTGCTGGCCTTTAATTGCGAAATACCTAACCAGGCCATTGGCATCAGCGCTAAACCGGTTTCTTCTAGTACCTCGCGGCAAACCGCGCTAATAATATCTTCATCTTCTTCCATATGGCCTGCAGGCTGGTTTAGTACCCTTTTCCCGCTGAGTTTGTCACGCTCTTCTACAAATAAAAAACGCCCTTCATAATAAATGACAGCGGCAACGGTAAGATGTAATCGGCTTCTACTCATGCACTTCGTCCTGCTTTGGCGCCGCTCATATTGACTAGGCGCAGCGATTAAACATCGCTATTCTTAAGGTTGACCGATTTTAAGGTTGATCGGCCCTAAGCTTAATAGTACGGCTCTCACCCGGCGCCAGATCGGCCAGCTGCCAGTCGCCAATTTGCGCCCGAATTAAGCGCAAGGTTGGAAAGCCAACCGCTGCCGTCATCCGTCGTACCTGACGGTTACGCCCTTCGCTAATGGTTAAACTGAGCCAACTGGTTGGGATATTGGCGCGATAGCGTACTGGCGGGTTGCGGGGCCAAATAGCAGGTTCGGTCATCCGCACGGCAATGGCTGGTAAGGTAGGGCCGTCATTCAGCTGCACACCCGCTGATAGTTTGGCTAGCGCATCATCGGTAATGTCACCTTCTACCTGTACCCAGTAGGTTTTGGGTGCTTTAAATTTCGGATCGCTAATTTTTTTTTGGGTTTTGCCGCAGTTAGTTAATAGCAGTAGCCCTTCGCTGTCGCGATCCAGCCTACCGGCGGCATAGACGTCTGGCATCTGGATATAATTGGCCAGTGTCGGTCGGGGCGGGGTACTGTTATCAGTAAACTGGCTTAGCACGTCATAAGGTTTGTTAAAAAGCACCAACAGTGGAATGTCTACCTTGGTCCTATTGTTTTTTTTAGAAAAAGCCTTATGTTTTTGCTGGGCTGGTGCTTTGGTTTTATTCACGCTTATTCTCTGAGTTTATTACTGCTATAGCGCCCCAATCTTAGCCAGTTGTTGCGGCGACAGTGTTTAACAACAATTCGCATTGGCGCACTGTGCGCCTGTTTTAATCGGTTTGATGCTGATATAATCATTTCGCTTCGTTTGGCTGCGTTTAAAACAATTTCCACACATGGGTGGCAATGGCTTTGTCATGGCGATCCGGCGATTACAATACAGGAACTAACATGTCGAAAGAAAGTGCAAAAATTATTTATACCATTACCGACGAGGCGCCAGCACTGGCTACTCAGTCGCTATTGCCTATTATTGAGGCCTTTTCTGCTGCGGCCGGTGTAGCCGTTGAAACCCGTGATATTTCTTTATCTGGCCGCATTATCGCCAGTTTCCCTGAATTTTTAACCCCTGAACAGCGCATCAATGATGATCTGGCTGAGCTGGGTGAACTGGCAAAACAGCCAGACGCTAACATTATCAAATTACCTAATATCAGTGCCTCAGTACCACAGTTAATTGCTGCGGTTAAAGAGTTACAGGCGCAAGGTTATGCGCTGCCAGAATACCCGGAAGAGCCAAAAACCGAGCAAGAGCGTGATGTTAAAGCCCGTTACGACAAAATTAAAGGTTCTGCGGTAAACCCGGTATTACGCGAAGGTAACTCAGATCGTCGTGCGCCTGCCTCTGTTAAGCAATATGCCCGCAAAAACCCACATAGCATGGGCGCCTGGAGCAGCACCTCTAAATCTCACGTGGCTCATATGACTGCGGGTGACTTCTATGGCTCTGAATTATCCGCTACTATGGCGGCTGATGATGTCCTAAAAATTAGCCTGCAAAAAGCCGATGGCACAGTGCAAGTATTAAAAGAAAAAGTCGCGGTATTGGCCGGTGAAGTGGTAGATGCCACTATGCTAAGTGCCAAGGCACTGCGCGAGTTTTATGCTGAGCAAATTGCCGATGCCAAAGCACAAGGCGTGCTGTTCTCGCTGCACTTAAAAGCGACCATGATGAAGGTGTCAGATCCCATCATGTTTGGTCATGCGGTTAAGGTGTTCTATCAAGAGATTTTTACTAAGTATGCTGACACCATTGCCAAACTGGGTGTGGATGTTAATAACGGCTTTGGTGATCTGTACGCTAAACTGAAAAACCTGCCGCAAGCCGAACAAGATGCCATCATTGCTGATATCAATGCGCTGTATGCCACTAAGCCAGCGATTGCCATGGTGAATTCAGATAAAGGCATTACCAACCTGCACGTACCTAGCGATGTGATTATTGATGCTTCCATGCCAGCAATGATCAGAAGTTCGGGTCAGATGTGGGGCCCGGACGGTCAACTACAAGACACTAAAGCGGTGATCCCAGATCGCTGCTACGCCGGTGTGTATCAGGAAACCATCGATTTTTGCCGTGAAAACGGTGCCTTCGATCCACGGACCATGGGCTCAGTGCCTAACGTGGGTTTAATGGCGCAAAAAGCCGAAGAGTATGGTTCACACGATAAAACCTTCGAAATTAGCGCAGCCGGTACCGTGGTTGTGACGAATAGCAAAGGCGAAACAGTGTTTAGCCATGTGGTAGAAGCGGGCGATATCTGGCGTATGTGTCAGGTAAAAGATGCACCTATTCGTGATTGGGTAAAACTGGCGGTTAATCGTTCACGTTTAAGCAATACCCCAGCGGTATTTTGGTTAGACAGCGCTCGTGCCCATGATGCAGAGCTGATCAAAAAAGTTGATGCTTACTTAAAAGACCACGACACCGCAGGCCTGGACATTCAGATTATGTCGCCGGTAGATGCTACCCGCCATACCTTAGCCCGGATGAAACAGGGCTTAGATACCATCTCTGTTACCGGTAACGTATTGCGTGACTATTTAACTGACTTATTCCCAATTTTAGAACTGGGTACCAGCGCCAAAATGCTGTCTATTGTGCCATTGATGAATGGCGGCGGCTTATTTGAAACGGGCGCGGGCGGTTCAGCACCGAAGCACGTAGAGCAATTTGTGCAGGAAGACCATCTGCGTTGGGATTCGTTAGGTGAGTTTTTGGCGCTGGCTGCGTCGTTAGAGCATCTGTCGCAAGTAGCTGATAACAAAGTAGCACAAATCTTAGCGGATACGCTGGATCAGGCCACAGCTTTGTTCCTGGATAACGACAAATCGCCACGCCGTAAAGCCGGTGAACTGGATAACCGTGGTAGCCATTTCTATTTAGCCATGTACTGGGCAGATGCTATGGCGAAACAAACCGCTGACACTGCGCTGGCAGCAAGGTTTGCTAAGCTGGCTGACGCACTGCATGCCTCTGAGCAGCAAATTCTGGCTGAGTTAAATGGTGTACAAGGCAAAGCAGTGGATATCGGCGGTTATTTCCGTCCGGATCAAGCTAAAGCTGCTGCAGCAATGCGGCCAAGTGCTACCTTAAATGCTGCTCTAGCCGCATTATAATTCGGTAAGTATTTGCGTTAAGGCAAATAGTGAAAAATAATTAAGGCGCTAAATTAACATTTAGCGCCTTAATTTTTGGGCTATTTTCAGCTTTCGAGAGAAAATGTTGGCTGTTTATTCTTCGCCAGGCAGTTTAATATTGACTGCGTGTAAACCTTTTGGGCCTTCTGACAAATCAAACACCACATCCTGACCCGCTTTTAGCGTGCGGTAGCCATCCATGCTGATGGTTGAATAATGGGCGAAGATATCTTCGTCGCGTCCATCTTCCCGGATAAATCCAAATCCTTTGGCATTATTGAACCATTTTACTTTACCGGTAGCCATACTACTTACTTCCTTCTCTAAGTTAGCTATATTCTGTATGCTAGTGATGCACTAGTAGCGGAGTTTTTTGCGCTCCAATATCTAATGTAGATAATTTGTACAGACAGTCAAGGTATTTGCTGAAATTAAGCTGAATACTTTACGCAATTTTAATAAAAGCGCCTTTGCTGGATGGCGCATGCATGGCTATAGTTGATATATGAGCGGTTCTAACAATCCAAACGTACACAATGATGATATTGCAGAACTCACGCGGCAGCGCTTGGCGCCGCCACCAATGTATAAGGTGATTCTGCATAATGATGACTTTACACCAATGGATTTTGTAATAGATGTATTAGCCCGGTTTTTTAATATGCAATATGAGCGGGCAACCGAAGTGATGCTTAAAGTGCATTATGAAGGCAGTGCAGTGTGTGGCGTCTATACAGCAGAAATTGCTGAAACGAAGGTACAGCAGGTAAGTCAGTATGCGAAAGAGCATCAGCATCCACTGCTTTGTACTATGGAACGCGCATAGTTAAACCTTAGCAGTACCGGCAATAGCCGGAGTATACCAGGCTACTTTTCGATGCGAACAGGCAAATGCCAGCCCATTCAGGCTGGCGTTGCAAGTAGCAAAGGTACAGTAACTAACTCAGGTGGATTAGGAGTAGTATATGTTAAATAAAGATCTTGAGTTAACCCTGAATATGGCATTCAGGTTTGCGCGTGACCGTCGGCATGAATTTATGACCGTAGAGCACTTGTTGCTGGCGTTATTAGATAACCCGGCGGCGGGTGCCGCCCTTAAGTCCTGTGGCGCCAACCTTGATAAGTTGCGCCAGGAGCTTGCCAGTTTTATTGATTCCACCACCCCAGTGCTGCCAGAGGGCGATATAGAGCGTGATACGCAGCCTACGCTCGGTTTCCAGCGTGTATTACAGCGGGCCGTGTTCCATGTGCAATCTTCTGGCAAAGCAGAAGTGACCGGTGCCAATGTGCTGGTGGCGATTTTCTCAGAGCAGGAATCGCAGGCGGTGTACTTACTGAAGAAAATTGATATTACCCGGCTGGATGTAGTGAATTATATTTCACATGGCATCACCAAAACCGAAAAGTTAGAACAGCACGATGAACACCCACAACAAGAAGAGCTGGGTGATAGTGGTCAGGAAGAGCATCGTTATCTGGAAACCTTTACCGCTAACCTGAATCAGTTGGCAAAAAATGGCCAGATCGATCCATTAATTGGCCGCGATGCTGAGGTAGAGCGTGCAGTACAGGTACTGTGTCGCCGTAAAAAGAACAACCCGTTACTGGTGGGTGAAGCCGGAGTCGGTAAAACTGCCATCGCTGAAGGTTTAGCCTGGCGTATCGTGCAGCAGCAGGTGCCAGAGGTGATTGCCGATGCCACCATTTATTCGCTGGATATGGGCGCTTTGCTAGCAGGGACTAAATACCGCGGTGATTTTGAAAAACGCTTAAAATCGTTATTAAAAGAAGTGGAACGCGAAAAGAATGCTATTTTGTTTATCGATGAAATTCATACGGTAATTGGTGCCGGCGCCGCATCGGGTGGGGTAATGGATGCCTCTAACCTGATTAAACCACTATTATCCAGTGGTCGTTTACGCTGTATGGGCTCCACCACCTATCAGGAATTTAAATCAATTTTTGAAAAAGACACGGCTCTGGTACGGCGTTTCCAAAAAATAGATGTACTGGAACCCAGTGTCGAAGATACCACCCGTATTTTATTTGGCTTAAAAGAACGTTATGAGCAACACCATAATGTGAAATATACGCAAAAAGCGTTACGCGCTGCAGCGGAGCTATCAGCTAAGTATATCAACGAAAGGCATTTACCAGATAAAGCCATTGATGTCATCGATGAAGCTGGCGCTTCACAGCGCTTGTTACCGGCATCTAAGCGCAAGAAAACCATCAATGTGCCGGAGATTGAACAAGTGATCGCCCGGATGGCGCGTATTCCGGAAAAATCGGTGTCGGCATCTGATAAAGATGTATTGGCAAATTTAGACCGTAATTTAAAGTTAGTGGTATTTGGTCAGAATGAACCGATAGATGTGTTAACCGCCGCTATTCGCTTATCACGTTCGGGCTTAGGGAACGAAGAAAAGCCAATCGGTAATTTCTTATTTGCGGGGCCAACGGGTGTAGGTAAAACGGAAGTCACCAAACAACTGGCAAAAGTGATGGGCGTAGAGCTACTGCGCTTTGATATGTCGGAATATATGGAACGCCATGCAGTAAGCCGCTTAATTGGCGCACCGCCGGGTTATGTGGGTTTTGAGCAGGGTGGCATGCTGACCGATGCGGTTTCAAAACACCCGTATTCTGTTGTACTGTTGGATGAAATCGAAAAAGCGCACTCTGATATCTACAATATTCTGCTGCAGGTTATGGACCACGGTACCTTAACTGACAACAATGGCCGGAAAATTGATTTCCGTAATGTGGTGCTGGTAATGACCACTAATGCTGGGGTACAGGAAACCATTCGTAAGTCGATTGGTTTTAAACAGCAGGATCATAGCCACGATGCGCTGGCTGAGATTAACAAAACCTTTAGCCCGGAGTTTCGTAATCGCTTAGATGGCATTATCTGGTTTAAACATTTAGATCAGGAGATTATTCTGCAGATTGTCGATAAGTTTATTTGCGACTTACAAGTCCAACTGGATAAAAAGCAAGTGTCACTGGAGTTAAGCAGCGATGCGCGGCAATGGCTGGCTGAGAAAGGCTATGATCATGCTATGGGCGCGCGGCCAATGGCCCGGGTAATTCAGGAGCACCTGAAAAAACCACTGGCGAATGAAATTTTATTTGGCGCTTTAGTCTCAGGTGGTGAAGTGAAAGTGAGCCTGCGGGACAATAGCCTGCATTTTGACTATCAATCAGCCAAAGCCCTGGCCAATGCCTGATAAGTGATTTTATTAAACGCAAAAACCCGGCGTAAGCCGGGTTTGCCAGATAAGCCCTGCTAACGCAGGCCTGCGTGGCAGAAACTTAACGCTGGCGGAATACGATACGGCCTTTGGTCAGATCGTAAGGTGTCAGTTCAACAGTAACTTTGTCGCCAGTTAAAATGCGGATATAGTTTTTACGCATTTTTCCAGAGATATGGGCGATCACTACGTGACCATTTTCCAGTTCAACTTTGAACATCGTATTTGGCAGGGTATCCAAAATGGTACCTTGCATTTCAATTACATCTTCTTTCGCCATTCAGCGTACTCGCCTCTATAAAATTGGGTGCCTTCGGAAAAACAGCGCAGATTGTGCCGAAATACGGCCAATAAGTAAAGCAGCAAGCGCTTTTTTAAGCAAATGAGTGCCAATATCCATCGAAAAAACGTTGGTGCGGTCGAAATTCAGTTTTATAGGCCATTTTTCGGCAGCCATCGACCTGATACCCCAGGTAGATAAATTGTCGCTCGGACGCTTTTGCCTCAGCTAATAAATAGAGCACCGCCAATTTACCTGGCGAAAATACTGCCGCTTCTGGTGCAAAAAAACTATACACCGCCGAATAGCTGCTGGGCAGGACATCGATAATGCTGACAGCCATCAATTGCTGTTGCTGGTAAAGCTTCAATAAACGAATAGGTTGCCAGCTTGAGCGTAATAGTGAGTCTAGTTGGTCAGTATTGGCCGGGTACATAGTGCCATCAGCATGCTTGTATTCAATATAGCGGTTAAATAAGGCAAACAGGCTTTGGTATTCATCGTTTGTTACTGAAGCTTCTGTCAACTGATAGTGCCAATGGGCGCGGGCAGCTTTATTTAAAATTCGCCGCTGTGCAGCCGAAGCCTGAAATGATACGACTGGAATACGTAACGATTGGCAAGCGTTACAACTAGCGCAATGAGGTCGGTATAGCTGATTACCGCTGCGCCGAAAATTATGCGCAATCAGTTGCTGATATAGCTGATGATCTTGTGGTTCGGGTGACATTAATACCGCCAGTTGCTCTTGCTGTGCATCTAAATAACTGCAAGGCGCTGCGGGTGTTAAACCAAATTGTAGCGGAGTACTGTTCATTTAGGGCTACTTTCCCAGCAAAGTGAGTGGTTGTGGTAACCAGTGGCCTGCTGGTGCAGCTTTGCTAGACAATTGCTTAAGTAGTTGCAAATAATCGGGTCGGGGTAGGGTAATCGCACCTAACTGCAGTAAAAAGCGGTTAGGTAGCTGGCAGTCGATCCAACCCTCAGCATAGTGTTGCAAGTGCTGTTGCAAAGCAATCAGCGCAAATTTAGCACCATTATCAATGCGGTTAAACATCGACTCACCACAAAATAACTGACCCAGTTGCACACCGTAAAGCCCGGCCACTAACTGATCTTGCTGCCATATCTCTATGCTATGAGCTAAACCTTGCTGATGTAAGCTAAGGTAAGCCTGCTGTATCGGCGGTAAGATCCAGGTTTCGGCCTGGCTAGATCTGGGCGCCGCGCACTGCCGAATAACGCCAGCAAAGTCATGATTCAGGGTAACCCGATAAGCCCTTTTTTGCCATTGTTTACGCAGAGTACGGTTTAAACTTAAGGTGTCGGGCGGAAATACTGCCCGGGTCGCCGGGCTCCACCATAACAGTGGATCACCGGCAGAAAACCACGGAAAAATACCAGATTGATACGCCAGTTTAAGACGGGCTGGCGTTAAGTCGCCACCCATCGCCAGTAAGCCATCTGGCTCAGTCAATGCTTGACTGACCGGCGGAAAGCTTAGTTGCTCGGGCAGCAGTTCGGGCAGATAAATGGGCATAGTTGCCGTTATTTACCTAAGGCATCCAGATAACGCTCTGCATCCAATGCCGCCATACAGCCTGAACCGGCTGAGGTAATGGCTTGGCGATAAATATGATCCGCCACATCGCCAGCTGCGAAAACTCCAGCAATACTGGTTTGGGTGGCGTTACCTTCGGTACCGCTTTGTACTTTCAGGTAGCCACCGTTCATCTCCAACTGGCCAGCAAAGATATCGGTATTCGGTTTGTGGCCAATGGCGATAAACACACCTTGTAATGCCAGTTCCGCAGCTGCTTCGCCTTTGGTTGAGGATAAGCGTACGCCTGTTACCCCGGAGTCATCGCCTAAGACTTCTGCCAGCTCACGGTGCGTGTGCAGAATAATGTTGCCGCTGGCGACTTTAGCCATTAGGCGGTCAATCAGAATTTTTTCGGCTTTAAAACTATCGCGACGGTGGATTAAATGCACTTCAGCTGCAATATTGGAGAGGTATAGCGCTTCTTCTACAGCGGTATTACCACCACCCACTACAGCGACTTTTTGCTGGCGATAGAAAAAACCATCACAGGTCGCGCAAGCTGAAACACCACGGCCGCTATAGGTTTGCTCTGAGGGTAAACCTAAGTATTTCGCTGAGGCGCCGGTAGCAATAATTAACGCATCACAACTGTATTGGCCATTATCGCCAGTTAAAATAAAAGGGCGCTGCTCCAAGTTTACCGTGTGAATATGATCAAACACGATTTCGGTATTAAAGGCTTCAGCATGAGCCTGCATGCGCTCCATCAGGGCTGGCCCTGTTAAACCATGGGCATCACCTGGCCAGTTTTCGACTTCAGTGGTTGTGGTCAGCTGACCACCTTGCTGCATGCCGGTTAACAGCACTGGCTTTAAATTAGCGCGGGCCGCATAAACAGCGGCGGTATAGCCCGCCGGGCCAGAGCCCAGAATAAGCAGTTTGCTGTGTTTAATCTCTGACATCAGAGCACTCCAAGGTTAAGGTGTAAAATATTAAGGTTCAAAATAATGCGTAAAAGCTAAGGTATAAAGTCGCTTCTGGCAATAGTTCACTCAGACAGTTGAGCGGATTCTACGTAAAGCCCAGCCAAAGCGAAAGCTTATGGCGTGGATATGCGGGTACTTTGCTGTAAATAAAGGCGAACAGTGATTAAATTCCATCGGTGCCGCTATGCAGCAAGGGTAAAGCTGGTAAGATGACGTTGCTACAAACCATTGAGACGTTTAGGCATTATGAGTTATTACAGCCGTTTAGAAGAGCATTTACATAGCTTGAGCCATGGGTTAGGGGCCCTGCTGGCGTTACTGGGGAGCTATATACTTTTTATGCATACCTTAGACGGCGATAACTGGCAGCGCTTGGCCGCATTACTTTATGGTTGCTCACTCGTTTTGCTATATAGCAGCTCTAGCCTCTATCATTTTTTTGAAAACCCACAGCTTAAATTCCGGTTACGGCAGTTAGATCACGCCGCTATCTTTATTTTAATTGCCGGCACTTACACGCCATTTACCTTGGTGAGTCTGCGCGGCCACTGGGGCATACCGCTTTTTAGTTTAGTGTGGGCTATTGCCATTGCCGGCGTACTGCTGGAATGTTTAAGCGGCATGAAATACAAAAAATTGTCTTTGGCGTTATATTTAGGCTTGGGCTGGATAGTGATTATTGCCATTAAACCCATGCTGGAACAGCTCGCACCTGGCGCATTGTTACTGTTATTAGCCGGTGGTTTAAGTTATTCGTTTGGCGTTATTTTTTATGTCTGGCGCAGCCTGTACCTGCATCATTTTATCTGGCACTTATTTGTACTGGGTGGCAGTGTGCTACATTTCTTAGCCGTTTATTGGTATGTATTACCGGCACCGGCTACGGTATCCAGTTTGTGAGAGTTGACGTTCTTTTCCGGCATTTAATCCTCCATTTTTACAGATCAGATCTTTTTGGGTTTTAGCCTGGATTTTTGCTATCAGAACTTGCAGACCTTGTTAAAGAGAGAACTCTGGTGCATTATTTATTCATTACCATTTCAAAAGTGTTCGGTGATGTAATGGAAACAGCACAGCTCAAAAGTATCACTAGTGCCGCTTTGACCTTGCCTGAGAAAGAGCGTGCTAAACTTGCATATGATTTGATCGCGAGTTTAGAGGGTTCTGCCGATAGTCGTATTGCGGAAGCATGGGACTTTGAAATTTGTCGAAGAATCAAGGATGTCGAATTAGGAAAAACTGAACTTTTAGATGTGGATGAAGCCATCTCGCGTGCTAGAGCCCGAATTAGAGGCTGAGTTTGAAGGTAAAGGTTAGCACTGAAGCTACCACTGAATTGACCGAGGCAGCTGCTTGGTACGAACTGGAGGTAGCCGGTCTCGGAGAGGAGCTCATTAGCAGCTTTGAGCAGGCGACGGTAACGCTCAGCGAACCCAACCCGCCGCTTGTGCCTGTGATTGGCAAAGCAGCAAAGCTTGGAGCAAAAAGGTTGATTCTTAAAAAATTTCCTTTCTCGCTAGTGACTATCGAGAATAATCAAACAATCACAATTGTCGCTTTCGCACATCATTCTAGAAAGCCTGGCTACTGGCTAAATCGATCTCTCCCATAATCTCATCACTTGTAATTGTTCAAAGCACCTACTGGCGCTGCGCTTAGCCATGCTATTTAGCACTAAACCAGTTAAAATAAGCGCTTTTTTAAGAGATGGGGAAAGCATGCCGTTATTGGTAGTAATAGGTTATGTCTGGCCAGAGCCGGCATCATCAGCGGCGGGTAGCCGCATGCTTAGTTTAATTACGTTATTTCAGCAACAGGGCTGGCAGGTGATCTTTGCCAGTGCCGCTGAGAAAAGCCCGCATCGTTTTGACTTACTGGGCATAGGCGTTGCAGAACAGAGCATTGCGCTGAATTGCGATAGTTTTCAACAATGGCTGCAAAGTGCAGCGCCGCAAGCTGTTATGTTTGACCGCTTTATGCTAGAAGAACAATTTGGCTGGCGTGTAGCAGAAGCCTGCCCGGATGCGCTACGTATGTTAGATATGGAAGATATACATGCGCTGCGACATGCCCGGCATGAAACCGTTAAAGCAGGTCGCGCTATTGTGGCCAGCGAGGTGGCTACCGACCAGCTAAATAACGAACTGGCGTTTCGTGAAGTGGCGGCGATTTATCGCTGTGATGTGACACTGGTTATCTCTGACTTTGAAATGCAATTATTACAGCAGCATTATCAGATCCCGGCGGCCTTGCTGTGTTATTGTCCGTTTTGGCAACGCGGCCCGAAAACGCCGGTGCCCGGCTTTGCTGAACGTTCGCACTTTATCAGTATTGGTAATTTTCGGCATGCGCCCAACTGGCAAGCGGTGTTGTGGTTAAAACAGCAGATTTGGCCGCTTATTCGTAAACAGCTACCACAAGCCGAACTGCATATTTATGGGGCTTATCCGCCACCCAAAGCCACCGCCTTGCATAATGCCCGCGAAGGTTTTTTAGTAAAAGGCTGGGCCGAAGACGCTGTAGCGGTTATGCAACAGGCACGGCTTTGCTTAGCACCGTTGCAATTTGGTGCCGGTTTAAAAGGTAAGCTATTAGAGGCAATGCAATGCGGTACCCCCAGTATTACGACTACTATTGGCGCAGAAGGAATGAACCTGGTCGGCTCCAATGCAAGAACTTGTGGTTGGGCGGGGGAGGTAGCAGATACCGCTGAAAGTATTGCTGCTGCGGCTATTGCCCTGTATCAGGACCCGCGGGCTTGGCAAAACGCCCAGCAACGAGGCTATGCCATTTTAGCTAAGCGTTTTGCCGAAGATCAAGCCGCTATTGTTTGGCAGCAGCTTAGTCAGCTACTTAATGAGAGCGTGACTGCGCGTGAAAGCCGACGCCAAGGTAATTTTACCGGCCAGATGTTACAATCGCATGCTTATCGCAGTACCCGTTATATGGGGCAGTGGATTGAAGCGAAAAACAGGAATCAGCCATGATTGAACGTCAGCAACTTATTGCTTTTATTGATGACACGCTTAATAGCGCCCGCATTAAAGATTATTGCCCCAATGGCTTACAGGTAGAAGGTAAAGCGCAAATCAACACTATTGTTACCGGCGTTACCGCCAGCCTGGCATTATTGGAGCAGGCTGTTGCCCTAAACGCTGATGCGGTGCTGGTGCATCATGGCTATTTTTGGAAAAACGAAGCCATGCCGGTGGTGGGCATGAAAAAGCGCCGTTTAGCCTTATTATTGCAGCACGATATTAATCTGCTGGCCTATCATTTACCGCTGGATGTGCACAGCACCCTTGGCAACAATGCCCAGTTGGGCAAGATTCTGGGCGTACAACAGGTAGCGCCGGTGTTAAGCGCTGAGCCTGTCGGTGTAGTGCAGCAAGGGATACTGCCCGTGGCGACCTCCTTGGCTGAACTGGCGAAGCGTTTAAGCCAGCAGTTAAACCGCGAGGTGTTGGTGGAGGATGCAGGTATTGGTCCGGTACAAAAAATTGCCTGGTGTACCGGTGGCGGGCAGGGCTATATCGAGCAAGCTGCTGCTGCAGGCGCGCAGTTGTTTGTAACCGGTGAAGTGTCTGAGCAAACCATCCATGTCGCCCGTGAGTTGGGCATTCACTTTATTGCCGCAGGACATCATGCTACCGAACGTTATGGCATTAAAGCACTGGGCGAGTATTTGGCTGCTGAGCTTGGGCTTAATGTGCATTTTGTCGATATCGCCAACCCGGCTTAATGGTAGAGAACGCTATGCGTGATGGTTTAACCGATCGTAATTTTGATAATTTAGCCGGGCGGTTTTCGCAAAATATTTATAACACCACCAAGGGTAAAATTCGTCAGGCGGTGTTAATGCGCGATTTGCTGGAATTACCGCTGTTAGCCAGCCCATGTTCGGTGCTGGATGTTGGCGGTGGCCAAGGTCAATTAGCCTTAAAACTGGCCGCGCTCGGGCATCAGGTGCAGCTGAGTGATATCTCAGCTGACATGCTGCAAATTGCCAAAATACAGGCCGCAGAGCAAGGGTTGACGGAGCGGTTGCGCTTTATTCATAGTCCGCTGCAACAACTGAATAGCCATCTTAACGGCAGCCAATATCCGCTGGTATTATGTCATGCGGTGTTGGAGTGGCTAGCCGATCCGGCAGCAGCCATTGCGGAATTAAAGCAATGGGTAGCGCCGGGTGGGATGTTGTCCTTAATGTTTTACAATAAAGATGCGCATCGTTTTAGCAATATTCTTTATGGCAATTTTGATTACGTAAAAGCGGACATGCGGGTAAAAAAACCGGTGCGTTTAAATCCGCAACAGCCGTTGGCCAGCGCAGAGGTATTAGTATGGTGTCAACAGGCTGGTTTTTCGTTGCTAAGTAAAACCGGTGTGCGTTGTTTTCATGATTACCTGCGGGATCGCAGCCAACAACAAAGTCACTATAGCGAGTTGGAGGCGTTAGAGCTGCAATATAACCGGCAAGAGCCATATGCCTCTCTAGGGCGCTATACACACTTTATTTTGCAGTGTAATGGGTAAAAAAACGGCTGCCTTAAGGCAGCCGCTGCAAATAGAGCAGAGGGCTCAACACCAACCATTTAAAGTAATTGAGCTACTTCATGATAGAACAGGCTTGCAAATAAAGCGATGTGACATAATGTCGCAGCGCTAAAGTTGCAAACGCCTTTAATCAAACTCAAACTTATACAGCAGGTCTACCGCGTTATCCATGCCGGATACCGCTTCAAGGAACAAGCTACGCATTAACCGATAGCGAAGCGTAAACTGGCCAATCGGCTGGAAAATACCAATACCGTATTTTAACTGTAAGTCGCGGGTTAAATAACCGCTTACAGTTACCTGCGAGTTGTCACCGGCTCCTTCGGTATCCAGAGTTAAATCACTGACGCCAAAGGCTTCGCCAATTTCGCCAACCAGTTTGCCGCTAGAAGCGATACTCATGCCAATCAAGCTGGTGGTGACACTGTTGGCAGTGCTGCCCGATTCACTGTCCAAGTCGCGGCCCATAATCAAATAAGAAAGTGCGTTGGCCTGGGGTTTCGAGGGTTCTGAAAAAATACTGATCACCGGCTCGTCTGCCGGACCAGTTACCCGAATGCCGGCAATCACATCATCTTCCATATTGACTGGGTTACGAATAGCTTCCACATTTAAAAACGGTTGATCGGCCGGGCCACTAAAGGTCATTTTGCCTTGGCGAATTAACAAATCCTGACCATAAGCACGAAAGGTACCGTCTTGCAGCGTCACCTCACCACGCACCGTGGGGTTTATTTGCTGTTGCTGTACACGTAATTCACCATTTAAGCGGGTTTTTAAACCAAAAGCCGATAAGCTAACACGTCGGCCTAGCTGCACTCTAATGTCGGTTTCAATCGCAAACGGATTGGCTTGCTCCACGGTTATTGGTTCTAACCGGCGGTTAAGTAATATTTGATCAGACGACAACCCCACCGCATTTTGTGGCAGGCTATCCACGATGATAGTGGCCCGCGGAATTTGTACTATACCGGTAATGCGGCTGCGGCCGGGCTGAGCGCTGATTTGTAGATCGGGTTTTACATAAAGCTCGGCCTGTGGGATCTGCAGTTTGAGCTCATCACCTTTAATTTGCAGCGCGGCCCGCCAGTTTTCTAGCTCTTGCCAATTGGCGTCACCGGTGAGGGCGATAATGCCTTCTGGTGTTTTTACCTGACCATTTAATACCGCTTGCTCACCGTTAAAATTAACCACTAAATCGGCTTGTTCAATATCCGTGGGGGCAAGTTTACCCTTTACTTTAAGCGCATCTAAGCGTAGCTCACCTTGCACGGTCGGACTTGCCAGCGTGCCATTAACACTAAGCTGGCTAGAAAGGGTACCGGCCAACTCGCTGTATTCATCCAGCAGCGGTTGCAGAAAATCCAGCGTAAGTTGGCTAAGTTGAATTTCGGCGCGCAGCGGCTTGTCGTCTTGATTCAGATCGCTAACCAGCGCTTGGGCCTGCAAGCTACCCTGACTGCCTAAATTAACGTCCAGCTGACTGCGCAACTGATGCTGTTCCAGTGTGCTACTCAAAACCAGTTCTGACCAGCTTAAACTCACCGGCACGTCGAGTTGTTGGGTAAAGGTGCCGTTGCTGCCGTTAATGCTGAGCAAAGCGTTCGGGGCAATACCGGCTTGCCAATCCAGCGTCAGTTGCATTGCTAAATCCCCTTGCAGTGTTGCTTGATAGGGCAGCAAGGAATTGAGCTGTGCCAATTGATAATTGGTTAGTGCCAACTGCACTTTGGCAGCATCGGCAGAAAAGGTACTGTCTTCGGTCAAACACAGCTGTGCAGGGACTTGCTGCCAACAGTGGCGGGCAACAGTAACCTGCTGCTGTGTGAGGTCGGCGGCCAAAGACAGCGGTGCGGCGAGTTGCCATTCGCCCACCGGTGTTTGCAGCTTAACTTCATCAAACTGGCCTTGCCAGTGTTGGCGTTTGTTTAACGCGCCGGATAGCTGCAATTCTGCTTTCAGATCATCGGCGGTAACTTGCAGTGTTAATTGATGCGCTAGTTCGCTGCCGGTGAGAGCGAGATCCAATTGTTGCAAGCGCTGCTGCTGCCAGCGGCCTTGCCGCGCGCTTAAGCTGATATTGCTTTGCATCGGCTCGGCTAACGAAATCTGAGCATTCAGTTCGGCTTGGCGTAAACGTCCTTCCTGATAAGCCAGCCGTTCGGCGGTCAGGGCTACGGTAATATCTGGTGTTAGCGCCGGGCCACGCAATTGCACCGTGCCTTCTACGGCACCGCGTAACGCCGGATAGCTGGCGGCGAGTTCAGGTAAGCTTAGGGTGCCGTCTAATTGCCATTGTTCATCAAGTTGCCCTGCCACGTTCAGGCGGTTATCACCATGGCTGAGGGTTAAGCCTGGCGTGACGACTTGCCAGTTTGCCTGCTCTTGCTTTTCAGCCGACGTCATACCGGTGAGGCTTAGGCTGCCATCTAAATTAAAGGGCAGTTCACGTAGCTGGCCGCTTAGCTGTAACAGCGGTAATTGTAGTTGTAGGTTGCCGTCAGCAGCGAGTGAGCCGGCGGTTTCCAACTTGCCGCTAAGCTCTCCCGGATAGTCTTGCCAGGTTAAACCCGGCTGGATATTTTGTAAGGCCAGTGCCAATTGCCAGCTGAGGGCCGGTTGCAGTAGCACATTGCCACTGGCGCTGACTTCGCCGCCTAGCGTTTTTAGTAATAACTGTTCTAGCGTGGCGCGTTGCTGCCAATGCTGCCAACTGCCGGTTAATTGCAGTTGGGTGTCGGGTAAATCCTGACCGCTAAATTGGCTGCTTAGTTGCAACAACAGTTCACTAAGCGTACCTTTTACCGCTAGCTGCGTTGCAGTAACTTGGTACTGCGGGTTGGTTAAAGGCCACTGCAATTGCTCGCTTTGTAGCGTTAAATTAAGCGGCAGATCATCGGTTAGTAGGGCCAACTCGGCTGCAACAGTTGCATTTAATGGTCCTGAGGCGGTCAATGCCAGTTGCAATTGCGATAAATCACCAGATAGCTGTAACTGGGCGCGTTGCCCGGCAAATTCATTGGTGTCTTCACTTAGGGTGGCGTCTAGCCGGGCACTTAGTGGGTAGTTCGCTCGTAATTCAACATTGGCAGCCAGTTGCAAGTTACCCAGCGTGTGGCTTGCCGTGGCATCTAATATGCGTATTTGGCGCGGGGTTAACTGGGCGCTGAGTGTCAGGGCCTGCAGTTGCTCCGTCATTGTGCCTTGAGTAAAGGTAAAGTTGCTTAGCTGGAAGTCATCCAAATATACCGAAAGCGGTAGTGTAAAAGCCGGGAGCTCTGGAGCTTTATACTCAGTTAGTGGTTCAGTGCTGGTTTCCGTGGCGGCCAGCGTTAGTTCGATATCCTGCCAGCGGCCGGTACTGAGTTGCAACCGGTTACCCCAGGCGACTACGCCGATACTAAAATGCTGCCAACGTAGTTGCTGTTCAGGTAGCGTGATAGCTACATCATCCAGGATCAACTGCTCTACGCGCAGTGGAATGGGAAACAGTATGCCGGGGTTTAAACTAAGTGAATTTGTTGTCGCACTGTTGTTTAATGCACTTTCAGCTGTTTTGGCAGCTGTTTTGGCAGCTGTTTCGGCTGCTGTTTCAACTGCTGTTTCAACTGCTGTGGTATCGACTACTGCAACAGCTGTTTCATCATCGACAGTATCGGTAAGGGTGATGTTAGTGCCGCTGAGTTTTAATTCCGGAATACAGATCCGAAACTGAATAAGGCAACGTTTTTGTAGCCGTAAAGATAAGCTAGCCAATTGAGCATCAACAGTGGAATTTTGATACCGAATATCCTCTAAGGTCACTCCGCTTAGCCAGGCCCCTTCACTGTGGCCAATAGTTAGTTCGTCTACCAGTTTGTCGGCCAGCCAAACGCTAAAACGCAGGCCGGGTTGGCTAAAGAGTAAAACCCCTATTAGCAGCAGTATGATCACTAGCGGTAGTAGCAGTGTCAGGTTGAGCCACTTCCACCAACGCATTAGCAACGTCTCCAGATAAGGTGTTCAGGCATCATAATTCAGGTCCTAAAGAAAAGTGTAACTGGAAGGGCGAACCTTCGGCATCCAACCCCCAGGCAAAATCGATACGTACCGCACCAATAGGGGAGCCCCAACGCACACCCACACCGACACCGCGTTTCCAATCAGGGGTATTGCTCCAGGCGCTGCCATAATCAGCAAAGGTTGCCAGCCACCAATTGCCGGTGACGCGATATTGATATTCCAGCGAGGCGGTAGCCATATAACGGCCGCCGATTAATTCGCCCTCATTATTTAATGGCGACACCGACTCGTACGCGTAGCCCCGTAAATTATTATCGCCACCAGCGAAAAAGCGGATAGAAGGCGGTAGATTGTCTACTTCTTCCATTAAAATAGCACCTGCATCCAACCGGCCTATGACACGGTGGTTATCTGCCAGCGTAGTAATATAACCTGCTCGACCACGTAGCCGCACAAAGCTTTCATCGGAACCCCAACTGCGGTCTGATACCTCAACACCAAACAATAATCGGTCAGCTCGGATCGGCATACCTGAGCCGGTTTGCCGGGAGCGCGAGAAGCTGATCCCGGGCATAATCAGGCTGCTGGTGTCTTCTTGATCGGCCTGCGTATAGTCTTCATAGAGCCAGCGAATAGATGCGGTTCGATACCAGGCATTTTGTAGCAGCCAGTGGCGTTCCAAGGCCAGATTCGATTCTTTTGAACGCGTGTCCTGGTAATCCCGGTTACGCAGACCATATTGCAGTTGCCAAAAGTCGGTGGCGACCGTTTCTAACGGCATTTTGTAGGCGGCTTCGACACTTTGCTCTGCGCTGGATAATGCTAGTTTAGTGTCCAGGCTATGGCCACGATCATTTAACCAGGGTTTTAACCAATTTAGCTTAAAACGCGCCCCGACATCGTCAGAAAAACCAATACCGGTTTCAATACTATTGCGTTTCCGTGGCGCCAGTTCTACTTCAACCGGCAGGATATGCTCACTGAGTTGCTCCGTATTACCCGTTACTAAAATAGAAGAGAACCAGTTGGTATTGGCCAATGCCTGGTTAAGTTCGCCTAATTGCGTGGCCAAATAGGGATCACCTGCTTGAAAGGGCACCAGCGATTGTAACCGTGCGCTTTGGATATGTTCGCCTTGAAAGCTCACCTCGCCAAAACGATAACGAGGGCCGCTATCAAAGTGCAGTTTAATAAAGGCTTGTTTTACTGAAGGAGCAACCTCTAATCGCGCTAACGTAAAGTTGGCATCAAAGTAACCCCGGCGCAGTGCCAAACTGTTTAAGCTGCTTTTAAAGCTGTCGTAGCGGCCGTGATGGAGGATCTGGCCTTGCTGTGGAGCCTGTTTTAAAAGGGCATTAAACTCAGCATCTGTCGCCGCTTCGCCATTGATTTGAATATCAATATTGGCAATGCGAGTGGCTTCACCGACATCAACATGAATCAGCAAACGACTACCATTATTGCGTGGCTGTAATTCAATCGTTATCTCGCTATGATAATAGCCCAAGGCCTGCAAGGCGCTATTGATATCTTGCTCTAAGCGGGATTGAAAACGCAGTGACGTAGAGATTTCATCTGCTGAATAGCGATTCAGGTACAACTGTACGTTATCCTGCAGCTCACCGCTTAAGCCGGATAATCGAATGGTCGTTTGTGCGGCAAGCACACTCTGACTGAGTAATAAGAAGAATACGAGCAAAAATCGGGACATCAATTTCCTGCTGAAGTTTAGGCTGCGCCACCTTAGAGGGCTTTACCTGTTTTAACTATCCTGTTTAGTGTAACAGAGTGTACCTGAATGGCCGGGTAGTGGCAGTAAAACCCCGTTTAACTGCTGAAAATTTATACATTATGCTAAGTAAGAGGCGTTTAAAGCGATCACCTCTGACCAGCAATTCGGTTATACTGGGCCATAAAAGTGATAAAGGTTCACGCCTTTGCAAACAGAACAAGGTGACAGCATGAGAAATGTGGTGATTAGTGGTTCAGGTTTGTTTACCCCTGCGCAAAGCATCAGTAACGAAGAATTGGTGCTAAGTTATAATCAGTATGTCGATAACTTTAATACTGAACATGCCACGGCAATTGCTGCTGGCGAAGTGGTTGCGTTAGATTATTCCAGCAGTGAATTTATTGAAAAAGCCTCTGGCATTAAAGCCCGGCATGTGTTGTATAAAGAGGGTATTTTAGACCCTGCCATTATGCACCCGGTATTTACTAAACGCGGTGAAGATCAAGTACCCGAAATGGTCGAAATGGCCATTGCTGCGGCTAAGCAAGCTCTGGCTCAGGCCAATAAAACAGCGGCTGATATTGATTTAATTATCTGTGCGGCTTCCAATATGCAGCGGCCTTATCCCGCCTTATCGATTGAATTACAACAACAGCTAGGCGCTGGCGGCTATGCTTTTGATATGAATGTAGCCTGCTCTTCGGCCACCTTTGCTATTAGTAACGCCGTTAACGCGATTCGTGGCGGCACCGCCAAAACCGTGTTGATTGTTAACCCGGAATTCGCCTCACCACAGGTAGATTACCGCAGTCGCGATAGCCACTTTATTTTTGGCGATGTCTGCACTGCAACTATTATTGAAGCCGAAGAAAGTTGCAGCAGTGAGCGTGCTTTTCGCATTCTGGGCATGCGGTTAAAAACTGAGTTTTCTAATAATATTCGCTGCGATATTGGCTATACCGAACACTGTTTTAGCGAGCCGGATCCTCAGGTACCGTTTTTTAAACAGCAGGGGCGTAAAGTGTTTAAAGAGCTGTTACCGATAGTGGCTGATGTTATTTTGGCAGAAATGGCAGCGCAACAACTAGCTCCAGAGCAGGTAAAGCGGCTCTGGTTGCACCAGGCGAATATTAATATGAATATTTTTGCCGCACGCAAAATTCTGGGGCGTGAGCCTTTACCTGAAGAAGCGCCACTGGTACTCGATACCTATGCCAACACCGCATCAGCGGGGTCTATTATTGCTTTTCACAAATATCAACAAGGCTTAACCTCAGGTGATAAAGCTATATTATGCTCTTTTGGCGCAGGTTACTCTGTCGGCTGTTTGGTCTTAGAGAAGTGCTAGAACTTTCTGCGGCAGTACATTTTTAAGCAGATGCTTTATTTGAAAACTGAGAATCAAGGGGCTTAGCCCCTTGCAGCTCAGAGCTTTAATACCGAGTTTTCGTCATACGACACCCGTGATGGCAAATAGGCATCTGCCTCGTCATCGTTTAGCCAGGTGCCACCGTCTACCAGATAGCGAAATTGAAATTCGCTGTCTTTCGGTAAAGTAATGCTGGCGCTAAAATCACCGCTTTTACTCTTCTTCATCAACAGGGCCTCTGGATCCCAGTTGTTAAATTCCCCTAACAAGGCAACCTGTGTAGCAGCTGGCAGGCGCTCGGCTGTCAGTTTAAAGGTCACTTTGCAAGCGGGTTTGGTTTTCAAATACTGCTTACTGATGCTCATTGCTAACTCCTGTTGCGACAAGGGGTGTACCCATGGATGTTGTGGGTACAGTGTTACCCTAACTGAAACTCAGCTTTTTGCCAATGGTTAATAATTGAGCATTCGAATGCAGTTTTACGGTAACTTTGTAACAAAGTATGTTTTGCTAAGACTACTAAACCAAGTTGTCATGCCGATTGTATAGGCTCAGTCAAAAGACATTCGTGTATGAAAGCCTTGCCATAGTTGAGGTTTGACTGTTTCACCCGGTAACGGGAGTAAGACAACTGCGCCGGCAGCACGCTGTTTAACCAGGTTTACTGATACAAAGATTAACAGCAGGAAAGTTACAGCGAAGCGCAACCACGAGTAGAATATACCGTAGCAAATTAAAAAATTAATAAAGCAGGGCAGTGTTATGGCATCTAAATTTATCAAAATAGGCTTACCTATTATTATCCTGGTTGGCGCCGTGGTGGTGGCAAGCAGTATGTCGGGTTTACGCAAACCACCCGCCAAGGTCGAGGAGCAACGCTTAGCGTTGCTGGTTAATGCAGCGCCATTACAGCCAGAAGATCTCACTTACCGTATTGCGTCACAGGGCACTGTTAGCCCAAAACTGGAAACCACCCTAATTTCTGAAGTGAACGGCCGTATCGTTGCGGTATCCGAACATTTTGTTGCCGGTGGTTTTTTCAAACAAGGTGATCTGCTTATCCAGGTAGAGCAAGCCGATTATCTTACTGCGGTAAAAGCGGCTGAAGCGTCACTGGCAGGGGCAACGGCACAATTAGAAGAAGAGAAAGCCCGTGGTCGGGTAGCAGAGTCTGAATGGCGGTCTTTTACTGAAGGTAAAGCCCCAGCTTTAGGCTTAAGACAACCGCAACTGGCCAGTGCCCTGGCGAGTGTGCAATCGGCTGAGGCAGAGCTGGATCGGGCGCGTCGGGATTTAGCCCGCACCGAAATTCGTGCACCCTATGATGGAATGGTGCGCAGCCGTAACGCTAACCTGGGACAATTTATTAGCCGGGGGAGTCAACTTGGTATGATTTATGGTACTGAACTGGCAGAAGTACGTTTACCCCTTACGGATACCGACTTTGGCTTTTTACCCCAAGCGACAGCCAGGCAGCTGAGTATACCCGTTACCCTAAAAGCGGTAGTGGCAGGTAAACCACAACAGTGGACCGCAACCATCGTGCGCACCGAGGGTGTGTTGGATGAGCGCAGCCGGGTGATTTATGCCGTTGCAGAATTAGCCGATCCTTATCAGCGTGAAAGTTTAGAAAATATCCCTTTGCAGTTTGGCCGTTTTGTACAAGCTGAAATTACCGGTGTAGCCGCAGCACAGATGGTAAGGATCGCTCGGCACTTATTAAGGCCAGGTAACCAGCTGCTAGTGGTTGATGAACAAAATAACTTGCAGTTCCGTCAGGTTAACGTTGAACGTGCAGATGCAAATTTTGCTTATATTAGTGCCGGTTTTAACGCAGCTGATCGCTTAGTGATCTCGCCGGTAACTAACCCACTAGCTGGCACCATAGTGCGAGTTTCTGGTGATGTCATACCTGAAAGTACCGAAACCGCCATAGCGGTAAAGGCGCCTGATGCTGCAGTTGAGGCTAACTAATTATGGATACCAATAAAGGCATAATAGCGTGGTTTGCTCGTAACAGCGTAGCTGCCAATTTACTGATGATTATTTTGCTGCTGGCCGGTGTCGGGGCAGTGTTTACCATTAAAAAGCAAGCCTTTCCGGAAATACAGCTAGAGCAGGTGAATATACGGGTACCGTATTTAGGCGCCGCACCACAAGAAGTTGAAAGTGGTGTTATTGATAAAATTGAAGAGAGTATCCGTGGCGTTAATGGCATCAAGCGTATTCGTTCTACTGCGGTAGAAGGCATGGGTACGGTTATCGCTGAAATTGCTTCTGGCTATGATATCCAAGAAGTGATGGAAGAAATTAAAACCCAGGTAAACTCTATTTCTACACTCCCCGAGCAAACTGAGCGGCCAGTGGTATACCGCATCCGCTTTCAAAGTAATGTGTTGTGGTTATCTTTGCACGGTGATGCCTCGGAGCACACCTTAAAAGAACTGGCTAAAAGCATTCGTGATGAAATTAAAAAGCAACCTGGCGTAAGTAAAGTTGATGTGGTGGCGGCGCGTAATTATGAAATTGCCGTAGAAATCCCAGAGCACAGACTGCGCGAATATGGTTTAACCTTTGAGCAAGTCGTTAGCGCCATTCGCGGCAGCTCAGTCGATTTACCCGGTGGTGCTATCCGTTCTGAAAGCGGCAATATTTTACTACGTACTAAAGGCCAAGCTTATTATCAAAACGACTTTGAAAACATCGTCCTGCTCAACTTTGATGATGGCACCCGGCTATTATTAAGTGATATTGCGACAGTGACAGATGGGTTTATTGAGCGTGCCCGATTGGCCACCTTTAACGGTCAGAACAGCGTTTCGGTGAAGATTGATGCAGTCGGTGATGACGATACGCTGCGGATTGCCGAAACCGTAAAACGCTATGTTGAGAAAAAACGTACTGAGCTGCCGCCCAGTATTTCCTTGGATTATTGGGGCGATTCCAGTTACTACCTGCAGGGCCGCTTAGATTTGATGACCGATAACCTATTTTATGGCGTTATTTTGGTACTGCTGGCCTTAACGCTGTTTCTGGAGTTTCGGATCGCCTTCTGGGTTATGGTCGGGATCCCGGTCTGCTTCTTAGGGGCACTGGCGATGCTGCCGCTGCCATTTTTTGATGTTTCGATCAATATGATCAGTTTGTTCGGCTTTATTCTGGTGCTCGGGATAGTGGTGGACGATGCCATTATTATTGGTGAAAGCGCCTACAGTGAAATTGAAAAACGCGGCAAATCCACCGAGGCGGTAATTGCCGGCGCTAAAAAAGTAGCGATGCCTGCTACCTTTGGTGTACTGACGACGATTGCGGCCTTTGTACCTATGCTGTTGGTCGGTGGTGCGCAATCGGCTATCTGGGGTTCTATTGCCTGGGTGGTGGTGCTGTGTTTAGTGTTTTCTATTATCGAATCTAAACTTATTTTGCCAGCGCATATTGCCAATATGGATACCAAGCCATGGGATCCGGATAAAGGCGGTATTTATGCACTAGGCCGCTTTGGCAGTAACACACTAAAACGCTTGCGCGGGGCGGTATCGCGTTCGTTAAACAGTTTTATTCAGCGTAAATACCGGCCCTTAATCGAGAAGTGTATTGAATTTCGTTACGTAACGATGGCGGTGTTTTTTGCGTTATTGATCCTGATGTTCGGTGTGATGTCAGCGGGATTTGTGCGCTGGGTATTTTTCCCCGATATCCCGAATGACTTTATGCAGGCCACAGTGCAAATGGAAGAGGGCGCCTCGAACGAAGCCACGGTGTTAGCCATCAAAGAAATTGAAGCGGCCTTAATGCGGGTTGACCAACAACTACTAAACGAAGGCGAAGATATGGTGGTGAAACATCGTTTAGTGTTTTTAAACAGTGATACCAACGGTCAAATCGTAGTGGAACTGGATAAAAGTGAGGGCCGCGAAGTAGATAGCTTTGAAATTGGCCGACGCTGGCGTGAGCAAATTCCAGAAATTCCTGGGTTAAAAGCTTTTAAATTAAGCAATTCCGGTTTTGGCGGTGGTGCCGATGTGGCACTGCAATTACGTGGTACTAATTTGGATAACCTGCAAAAAGCCACAGAAGAGTTGAAACTGCGATTAGCACAATATGAAGGGATCTTTGATATTGAAGATAACTTACTGGGTGGCAACGATGAGATAGTGTTGGCATTAAAACCAGAAGCCGATTTACTCGGCATCACCCTGGCTGAACTGGCGCGGCAAGTACGTTATGGCTTTTATGGTGCGGAAGCGCAGCGTATCCAACGCAACGGCGAAGAAATTAAGGTGATGGTACGTTACCCACGTGACGAGCGCCGCTCAATTGGTGATTTGGAAAATATGCGGGTACGTACCGCTGATGGCGGTGAAGTGCCGTTTTCGCAAGTGGCTACCTACACCATGCAGCCAAGTTTTAGTGCGATCAATCGGGTGAATGGCGAGCGGGCGGTAACGATTACCGCTGCCGCCGACAAGGCTAAAATAGAGCCCGGTAAAGTGGTTGCCGAGGTGCGCAGAACTGTAATCAAGGAGTTGGAGCAAAAATATCCAGGGGTAACGGGGGAGCTGGATGGCGCCAGCCAGGATGAGGTAGATGCCCAAACAGATTTAATGTTAGCAGCTGTTTTTGCGCTATTTTGTATCTATGCCTTAATGGCTGTACCGCTAAAATCTTACTCTCAACCCTTGATTATAATGAGTGTTATCCCATTTGGCCTGATTGGCGCGGTAATCGGCCACATGTTGCTGGGCCTGAGTATGAGTATTATGTCGATATTTGGTTTAGTGGCATTGGCTGGGGTAGTGGTGAACGATAGTCTGATTATGGTCGACTTTGTTAACCGGGCCAGGGCGCAAGGTGTTGCGATTAAGCAGGCTGTGGTGGAGGCGGGCACCCAGCGGTTCCGCGCTATTCTGCTGACGTCACTAACCACCTTTGTTGGCTTGGCACCTATCGTGTTAGAACGCAGCTTACAGGCTAAAATTGTGATCCCAATGGCTGTATCATTAGCTTTTGGTATTTTGTTTGCCACCGTTATTACCCTGGTGCTTATTCCTGCACTCTATGTGATGCTTGAAGATATAAAAGCATTGTTTAGAGGCAAGAGTACCGCTAAGCTGGAAAGTACGGAAACCATACTAAAATAGGTATTTAGTGACCTTTTGGCAATTACTGACAGCGGCTATGCCGCTGTTCAGTGTCTTTATTCTACTGGTGTTATGTCGCCTGCCCGCGCGGCAGGCGATGCCATTAAGCCTTTTGCTCAGCGCTATTTTGGCGTATTGGGTCTGGCAGATGCCTGCATTGCAACTAAGTGCGGCGGTGCTGGAAGGGTTGGTGATTGCCGCTACCATTCTCTGGATTATTTTTGGTGCTTTAGTGTTGCTTAAGGTGCTGACCTTAAGTAGTGCCATGGCCGTGATTAAAGCTGGTTTTAGCCAGCTTTCTGCCGACAAGCGGGTGCAGCTGGTGATTATCGGCTGGCTGTTTGTCGGCTTTTTGGAGGGTGCCGCTGGTTTTGGTACGCCTGCTGCAATAGCGGCACCTTTACTGGTTGCCTTGGGCTTTTCGCCGCTGGCGGCGGTAGTTTTAGCGTTGGTTGCCGATTCGGCGGCGGTATCTTTTGGGGCTGTTGGCACGCCAGTATTGGTGGGGCTGGCGCAAGGTGTGCCGGGTATTACCGCAGCAGAGTTACAGCAGACTGCACTTACCGCAGTGAGTATTGATATTTTTGTTGCCTCTTGGCTACCGGTATTGTTGGTGCTGATGTACAGCCGGTTTTTTAGTGAGCAGGCTAATTGGCGTTATGGTTTAGCGGCAGTACCTTTTGCTTTACTATCCGGTTTGGCCTTTACCTTACCTGCTTATGGCGTGACCTGGTGGCTGGGGCCTGAGTTTCCATCAGTACTAGGGGCATTACTTGGTTTAGCAATAACCTGTAGTGCGGCACATTTTAACATTTTAACGCCAATGCCAGTGATAAAGCAGGGTACTGATAATGTTGTAAATTTAAGCAGTGAAAAAAGTGATAGCCAAACAGCACCAGTGGTCGTGTTAAAATCCATCCCGCTTTGGCAAGCCTGGTTACCTTATGTCGGTGTAGCCGTGCTATTAGTGCTAACCCGGGTATCAGAATTGCCGATTAAAGCTTGGTTACAGGGGCTTAATTGGCAATGGCAGGGCATACTGGGCACTGAACTTACCGTAAGCGTTGCACCTTTGTATCTACCGGGCTCGGTGTTTATGCTGGTTGCTCTGACGGCGGCGATATTTTTTCGGCTCTCAGCCGCTGATATTGGCAAAGCCGTTACGCAAAGTGGCGCTATGCTGTTGCCATCTTGTATTGCGCTGGCTGCTGCTGTACCCATGGTACGTATTTTTCTTCACTCTGATGTTAACGCCCAGGGGTTACCGGCCATGCCAATGGCGCTGGCTACCTTAGCCGCGGATTATTTAACCGACTATTGGATAGCACTGGCGCCATTAGTTGGCGCGCTTGGATCTTTTATTGCCGGCTCTGCAACCTTTTCTAATTTAATGTTTGGCAGTTTTCAGCAAGCAATGGCGCAGCAGGCTGAATTGCCACAAACCTTGGTGCTGGCGTTACAAATGCTGGGCGCTAATGCTGGTAATATGATTTGTGTGGTGAACGTTGTTGCTGCGGCCAGTGTCGTTAACCTCAATGGCCGGGAAGGGGAGATTATTCGTTACACCTTGTGGCCCATGTTGTTTTATTGTAGTGGGGCGGCGCTGGTGGCTTTTTGGTTTTTCAGCTAAGCTTTGAAAAAACCATTGAGTTCACTATGAAAATTATCTTTCGCGCTAATGATATCCTCGAAGCCCATATTATCTCCGGTATGCTTAACAGCCAAGGCGTAGAAACCTATGTTGGTGGGCATTACCTGCAGGGTGCGGTGGGAGATTTAGCGGCGATGGGCTTTGCCAATGTGTTTGTGGCCGATGAACATGCGGAGTTAGCTGAGCAATTACTACAGGATTATCAGCAAGCGGAGTTTATCGATTTTCCGCTTGCTGATGAGGAAAGCTTAGCGCCGGCAGGATAAATTGTTGCAGCCTAAGTTATTCGCCTAAAACGACCTCTAATGACTTATTAACACTCAATAATATTAACCGCTAAGCCGCCGCGTGAGGTTTCTTTATATTTAGTTTGCATATCTTTACCGGTATCCCACATGGTTTTAATCACTTTATCCAGCGACACCTTATGATCACCACTGCCTCGCAGCGCTAAGCGCGAGGCATTAATGGCCTTAATTGACCCCATCGCATTGCGTTCAATACAAGGTACTTGCACCAAGCCACCAACTGGATCGCAGGTTAAGCCCAAATTATGCTCCATACCAATTTCAGCCGCGTTTTCAACATGCTGCGGGCTACCCCCTAAGATCTCAGTTAAGGCGGCTGCGGCCATAGAACAGGCCACGCCAACTTCGCCCTGACAGCCTACTTCGGCACCGGAGATGGAGGCGTTTTTCTTATATAAAATGCCAATAGCCGCCCCGGTAAGCAGGTAACGCGCAGCGATTTCAGGCGTAACCGGTTGAATAAACTTATCGTAGTACATCAGTACTGCTGGAATAATACCGGCTGCACCATTGGTTGGCGCCGTAACTACCCGGCCACCGGCAGCGTTTTCTTCATTTACCGCTAAGGCAAATAAGTTAACCCAATCCATCACTTGCAGCGGATCGGCACTTTTCTCAGCAATTAATTTTTTATATAAGGCCGGGGCGCGACGCCGAACCTTTAAACCACCAGGCAAAATACCTTCAGTGCGAATACCGCGTTCAATACAGGCGCGCATGGTCAACCAAATATTGTTTAGCTCGCTTTCGATCTGGGTGGTACTACGTAGTACTTTTTCGTTTTCCAGCATTAAGCTTGACACCGACAAGCCATGCTCTTTGCAAAGCACCAGCAACTCCGCACCCGACTCAAATGGAAACGGTGGCGGGTTATCGGCGGCAAATTGACTAGCTGCTTCTTTTTCTTTGGCAAAGTCTTCGGCTTTAACAATAAAACCGCCGCCAATCGAGAAATAGACTTCGCTTAGTAGGATATTTTTATCCGCATCATAAGCAATTAGCTCCATGCCATTGGAGTGCTCTTTTAAGGTTTTACGCCGATGAAACACAATAGCACCTTCGCGGGGAAAGCTAACGGCCTGTTGCTGCGCTAATTGCAAGCGTTGGCTTTCATGCACCTGTTTTAAAATACCTTCGACTGCATCAGGATCTATCGTCTCCGGCAAATAACCCGATAGCCCTAAAATTACCGCTTTGCCGGTACCGTGGCCAACGCCGGTTTGGCCCAGTGAGCCGTAAAGCTCCACTTTAACGCTGGCAACCTGCGGTAATTGCTCGTTTTGCTGCAGTTGCTCGGTAAATTTTTTTGCTGCCCGCATTGGGCCTACGGTATGCGAGCTAGACGGGCCTATGCCGATACTGAACATGTCAAATGCGCTGATAATCATAATAATTTTACTTCTATGTTGTTGTTATATTGCTGTCTTATTGTTTTGAGTAGCCAACTGAGCAGTGCTTTGCTGTGCTATCTCTTATGCAGGGTAAATGGAGCTTATTGTAGCCTAAGCCCTAGTAGACTGTAAGCTAGCGACAAATCCAATTACTCTCTATTAAAACCCTATTGTAAGACTATACCCGTCATCCTTGAAGCTGCAGCGGTGTTGGCTGCGCTCCCGAACTGGTGCGCCAGCCCGGCCTAATCACATAGCATACCTATGTTCATGGGGATTCGCTCACTTGCCGCCTACCTGCAACTTCAATGATTTTGGGTACATTCTGCGGTAGTGTTAACTTAGGTGTACAGTTTATCGCCTGGCTGGTAAGTTTACGCTATCTGCTGCACCAGTTGCTGAATAATAGCAGCTGTTGCGCCCCAGATAAGTTTGTTTTGATAAGGCATAAAATGCAGTTGTCGCGGTTGGCCTAGCCAGGGTAACCACAGTTGATGACGATTACCCTGTTCCAAAAAATATGTCAGCGGTACTTCAAATACCGCACTGACTTCCTGTGGATCGGGGATGATGTTGGCCGAAGCGGATACTAAACCGACCCAAGGACTAATTTGAAAACCGGTCAGCGTATTGAAGGATTGCAGTTGACCAAGTAATTCGATCTCTGCGGCCTTTACGCCTATTTCTTCTTCTGTCTCGCGTAGTGCTGCCGCGGCTGGGGTTTCATTGGCCTCCAGTTTACCGCCGGGGAAACTAATTTGCCCCGGGTGATGGTTTAAATGCAGGGCGCGTTGGGTAAAGAGCAGGCTAAGCCGGTCACCATAGTCCACAATAGGTACCAACACCGCGCTTTGCCTCGGTGTCATCCCCAGTGGCAACTGCATCACCGTTGCCGGTGTGGCTTGCTGCAATAAAAAGCGGTTTTTAAACTGGTTAGCTTGCATATCATTTCAGAATTAATCAGTTGTTACCTGTTGTGGACAACACCGGTAAAATCCGTGCGACTTTATCCAGGGTTTCCTGATATTCACTGTCGGCGTTAGAATCTGCTACCACACCGCCGCCAGCCCAACAGTAAATTTGCCCTTGTTCACAAACTAAGGTGCGAATAGCAATATTGGTATCCATCTGACCGTTGCTGCTGATATAACCAATAGCACCACAATAAACATGACGCCGGTGTGGTTCTAACTGCTCAATAATCTGCATGGCGCTGACTTTTGGAGCACCGGTTATCGAGCCACCGGGAAAAGCACCGCGCAGCAGATCACAGGCGCTATAGTGTGCGGCCAATTTACCGGTAATGGTACTAACCAGATGGTGCACCGCCGGAAAACTTTCAATAGCAAATAATGCGGGTACCTTGACCGAGCCGGGTTCGCTTACCTTACCAATATCGTTACGTAGTAAATCTACAATCATTACGTTCTCGGCGCGATCTTTTTCAGACAACTGCAGTGCCTCAGCTTCGGCCTGATCGGTTAGCGCACAAAAACCGCGTGGTCTGGTACCTTTAATCGGCTTAGTTTCAATATCACGGTCATGTAACTGCAAAAAACGCTCGGGTGAAATGCTAATAACGGCGGCGTTGGGTAAGCGAATAAAAGCAGAAAACGGCGCGGCATTTTTCTCTCGTAGCAACCGATAAGCCTGCCATTCATCGCCCTGATAACCGGCATTAAAACGCTGTGCTAAATTGATTTGATAGCAATTGCCACTTTTTAGCTCTGCTTGCACGTGGGCAAATTTTTGCTGGTATTGTTGCTTACTCATATTAGCGTGCCAATCAGACGTTAGCTGAAAAGGCGCAGTGGGTGCTAGCTCTGGCAGCAAGAGTTGCTGCAGTTTTCGCCAGTTTTGTTCTGCTTTGCCACTGTAATCACTAAACCAGAGTTGTTTGCTGTGTTGATCAAAGATCAGCGCCCAGCGATACAGGCCAATCGCCATATCCGGCAAATTTAGCTCAGCCTGCGCGATGTTGGGTATTTTTTCTAAATAACGGCCCAAGTCATAACCAAAATAGCCTAAAGCGCCGCCACAAAATGGCATCAAACTGGTGCTTGCCGCTGGGAAATAGCGCTTTAGCGCACAGTCTAATACCGTAAAGGGATCGGTTGTGTAATGATGGCTGCCGTGTTCGTCAGTTAGTACAGTTTTTCCTTGCTGACTGATCAGAGTAGCCAGCGGTTCGGCTACCATAATTTGATAGCGACTGTTGGGATGGCTGGCGTCGGCCGAGTCAAGTAACATTGACCAAGGCTGAGCGGCAAATTGCTCAAATAGGTCCAGCAAAGAAAATGCCGGTTCCGAGACGTTTTTTGCGTCGTAAATCAGATACTGCTGCATGATTGGGACTAGCCGCTGTTTTCGATGCGCGCTATCATACCAGCACCCACACTAATAGTTAAATGTCTCGCCAGCATTGGCGACAGAGGAAGGGCCAGCATGACAGTTATTCGCCAACAAGATTTTATTGATAGTATTGAAGATGCGCTACAGTACATTTCGTACTATCACCCATTGGATTTTATTAAAGCGCTGGAAGTGGCTTACCACAAAGAGCAAAACCAGGCTGCCAAAGATGCCATAGCTCAAATCTTAATTAATTCGCGTATGTCAGCCGAAGGGCACCGGCCTATTTGTCAGGATACCGGTATCGTGACCTGTTTTGTGAAAATTGGTATGGACGTGAAATGGGATAAAACCGATTTAACCGTGCAGCAAATGGTTGACGAAGGGACCCGCCGTGCCTATATGAACCCAGACAATCCGCTGCGTGCCTCTATTGTGGCCGATCCTGCAGGTTTACGGAAAAACACCAAAGATAATACCCCAGCTGTGGTGCATATCGATTTAGTGCCAGGCCATCATGTCGAAGTGATGATTGCGGCTAAAGGCGGTGGTTCGGAAAATAAAACCAAAATGGCGATGTTAAACCCGTCAGACTCTATCGTTGATTGGGTATTAGAAACCCTGCCGAAAATGGGTGCCGGTTGGTGTCCACCTGGTATGCTCGGTATAGGTATTGGTGGTACCGCCGAAAAAGCGGCTGTGCTAGCCAAAGAGTCGTTGATGGACCCGGTAGATATTCAGGACTTACTGGATAGAGGCGCTGAAAACGCTGAAGAGAAACTGCGCTTAGAGCTGTACGAAAAAGTCAACAAACTGGGTATCGGTGCGCAAGGCTTAGGGGGCTTAACCACGGTAGTGGATGTAAAAATTAAATCGGTACCCACGCATGCGGCTTCGTTACCGGTGGTAATGATCCCGAACTGTGCTGCGACCCGCCATGTGCATTTTCATTTAGATGGCTCAGGCCCAGCCGACATCACGCCGCCTAAACTGGAAGACTGGCCACAAGTAACCTGGGAGCTGGGTGCTAACGTGCGCCGGGTAAACCTGAATACGGTAACACCGGAAGATGTACAAAGCTGGCAAGCCGGCGAAACCGTGCTGTTAAGCGGTAAAATGCTGACGGGGCGCGATGCGGCGCACAAACGTATTGCCGATATGCTGAATAAAGGCGAAGGCTTACCAGAAGGTGTCGATTTTAAAAATAAATTTATTTACTACGTCGGGCCAGTAGATGCCGTGGGTGATGAGGTGGTTGGCCCGGCAGGCCCAACTACGGCTACCCGCATGGACAAGTTTACCGATATGATGCTGTCACAAACCGGCCTAATTGGCATGATTGGTAAATCAGAGCGCGGTGATAAAACCGTAGCCAGCATTAAACAACACAAAGCCGTGTATTTGATGGCCGTAGGCGGTGCCGCTTATTTAGTGTCTAAAGCCATTAAAAAAGCCCGGGTGGTCGCCTTTGCTGATTTAGGGATGGAAGCCATTTACGAGTTTGATGTTGAAGATATGCCGGTCACGGTAGCCGTTGATAGCAATGGCAACAATGTGCACCAGCAAGGGCCTGTGCTGTGGAAAGCCAATATTGCCGAACTGGATGCCAAATTAAGCAAAGCGTAACGATAATAAGAACAGGCCGCAGCATCGACTGCGGCCTTTTGCTAACCGAGGGAACCTGATGAAAAAACTCACCTTACTGGCTGCCGGCTTATTAAGCTGTGGTGCTATGGCCAAGGGACCACTTACGGTCGAACATTTAAACCAGCATAATAAAATTGGCAATGTGGCCTTATCGCCCGATGGCCGCTTTGTGGTGTATAGCCAAACGAATGGTGGCTTTGCGCCAGCCGATACGTCACACGATCTCTATTTAATGACCTTGGGCGATAATCGCAGTACTAAGCGTTTAACTCAGCATAGCAGCCGCGAGAGCGCCGTGCAGTGGCACCCGGATGGCCGCAGTATTTTCTTTATTGCCAACCGCAGTGGTAGTAATCAAATTTGGCAATTGCGTTTAGATGGCGGTGAAGCACAGCAGGTTACCCAGTTACCAGTAGCAGTCAATGGCTTTAAATTGGCCGCAGATGGTAAAACCTTGGCCCTGGCATTAACCGTCAAGCCGGGTTGTCAAACCTTGCAGTGTACCTTGGATGCCAAAGCGAAAGACGCTGAGAAAAAAGACAGTGCCCTGGCTTACGATCAGCTAATGGTACGGCACTGGGATCACTGGCTGGATCCGTACCGCGAGCATCTGCATGTGGCGGTATTGTCTGATAAACCGGTGACTGATGCGAAAAACCTGATGGCCGATTGGAACACCAATATCGCCGGTATTAACGAAGTGGCCTTTACTCCGGATAACCAGCAACTGGTCTTTAGCGCAAAAATACCGGCTGAAGATCAAGCCTGGCATACCAATTTTGATATTTTTCAGGTACCGGTAACCGGTGGTGAGAAAGTCAATTTAACCGCGGATAACCCGGCCTGGGATGCGAAACCTAAGTTTTCTAATGATGGGCGCTTTATGGCGTATCTTGCCATGAAAAAGCCGGGTGCTGAAGCGGATCGTTTTGGTTTAATGCTACTGGATTTAGTCACCGGTGAGAAAAAAGAGCTGGCAGCAAACTGGGACAGGTCTATTTCCGATTATCAGTTTGGTTTAGATAATCGCACTATCTATGTTACCACCCAGGATCTGGGCCAATATAGCATCTATGCTATTAACACCAGCTTTGGTGATGTGATTAAAGTCTACGGCGATGGCTATGCCGGTAGTTTGCAGGTGGCCAGTGATAAGTTGGTATTTACCAATCACCGGCTGAATATGCCCACCGAAATTTTCCAGACCGGGCCAGATGGTTCGCAATTACAACAGCTGACCGATGCCAATGGCGAGTGGCGTGCAGCGGTGCAATTTGGTGACTTTGAGCAATTTAGCTTTAAAGGTGCCGAAGATACCACGGTGTATGGCTATCTGGTAAAACCCTGGAATTTTGACGCTAACAAAAAATACCCCATGGCCTTTTTAGTGCATGGCGGGCCGCAAGGCAGCTTTGGCAATATGTTTAATGAGCGCTGGAATGCGCAAATGTATGCTGCCAAAGGTTACGCGGTAGTGATGGTCGATTTCCATGGCTCTACCGGCTATGGCCAGGCCTTTACCGATTCCATCAGCCGTGATTGGGGCGGTAAGCCCTTAGTTGACTTGCAAAAAGGCTTTGACTATATCCTCGAGGCGCAGCCCTGGATTGATGGCAACCGTACCTGTGCACTGGGCGCCTCTTATGGCGGCTATATGATGAACTGGATTGCCGGTAACTGGCCGCAAGGCTTTAAGTGCCTGGTTAATCATGCCGGTTTATATGATATGCCAAGCTTTTACGGCAGCACCGAAGAGCTATGGTTTCCAGAGTTTGATTTAGGGGGCACTGCCTGGGATCCGCAATCGGATTATCAGAAATTTAACCCAGCAGTGCATGCTGATAAATGGCAAACGCCGATGCTGGTTATTCACGGCTTAAAAGACTACCGGGTACCTTATGCCCAGGGCTTAGGCGCCTTTACCAACTTACAGCGTAAGGGTATTGATTCGCGGCTGGTTATTTTTCCAGATGAGAATCACTGGATCTTAAAGCCGGACAACAGGGTGCGCTGGTATAACGAAGTATTTCAGTGGTTAGATAAATATACTAAGTAGCCTTTTAGGTACTGCTAAGTAATTCCCGAGGTAACCTCTTAGCCTAAAGCCCTGCTATGCGGGGCTTTTTTATCTGCAAGGAGATGTATACCCTTTGTGGCTTAGTATTCCGCAAAGGGAGGTTGTCCCACGTGTAGCTGACGCCGCGGCGCGGGTACGCCGTAGTGCAAGCGTAAACGCTCGGTAAAGCCCTCCCGCTCTAGTTGAAACAGCATGGCAGCAAGGGGCTGCAGCAAAGCCTGGTGATTACGATGTAACAGATGATAATCTGGCAAACTCATAATCGAGTGTTCGGCAAACTCAAAATTTGTGGCCGCATTTAGTCGGTAAGCGGCAAAAACAACGGCATCAACCTTGCCGCTTAAAAACAAAGCTCTGGTGGTATCAATAGTACCAGAGCCAATCACTTGTCGTGAAGCCGGTAGCTTTTTCAACAAGTCTTCCACCACCAAGGAACCACGAACAAAGGCCAAACTGGGGACCGTTTCTAATGTGCAGTTACGGCAGCGCTGTTGATTAATATATAAATACACTTCGGTATCAAATAGCACATAGGGCACGGCGACCAAGTTAGGGTATTGTTTAGTAACGCGCAGGATCCGTGCTATTTCGCCGTCCAGTGTACCTTTATTCGATTCTATTAAACTGCGACCAAAGGGCACATCAACAAAACTGACGTTAATACCCAAACGGTTATAAGCTTCATTTAGTAAGGCCTGACTGTATTGAGCAGCGGGTGAGGTTAAGGCTTGACGAAATTGTAACTGCGTACTGGCTAATGATGGTTCAGCGGCTATTGCTACAGGGCTAATGCAGTTAATATACAAGAGGAGCAATAGCAACCATTTCATTTTGATCGATAAATCCATTTTGTTTCAAGCACTATGCTTTAAGCTGTATCCTTCTTGTTTTTTAATCAAAGCAGTGTCTGAACACACTAAATCAGACTAAAAAACATCAATACGCTCTAAGATAGCTAGTTTAATAATTCTACGCTGAGACTGCAATTTCTTTACACAAGCTGTGGTTCGATACCACCAACCGGCGCAAACCCGCTGGTGGCACTATGTTAAGGATGCAATTTAGCGTGCCACTCGGCTAAGGCGTTAAGCTGTTGCCGGATATTTTCTTGGATTTTAGCCTCAGTTAAATTGCCATCATGATCAAAGGCACCGCTAAAGGCATTGGCAAATACTTCGGGTTTGTTTAGTGGCTGTAAATCCAGATAGACACAGACCTGACGCAGATGATACTGCGCGCGTGAACTGCCCATACCGCCAGCAGAGCCCATAATAGCCACAGCTTTGCCGCGAAGTAGATGGTTGTCAGGCTCGCGCGAGGCCCAGTCCAACGCATTTTTAAGTGCTGGGGCCAAGGAGTAATTATATTCCGGGCAACCTAGAATTAAGGCATCGGCATCGGCAAACTCTTGCAGCAACGTGGTAACGGCAGCGGGCTTTTCCGCTAAATCCGCATTATAAAAAGGCACATCCAGTAAATCGGCTAAATGAATTTTCATCCCCTCGGGGGTATTGGCTTGAGCGTAACGTAACAACCCACGGTTAGTTGACTTTGCTCGTAAACTGCCGCCTAAGGCCAGTACTTTGATGGTCATGGTTTTGCTCCTTTGTTGATATACCCAAGTGACTTCAAGATCCGGATTTTAGCCCAGCCCAGAGGCTCTGAAACGCGCATCTCGAAGTTACTTGGGTATATATTGCAGTCGGTATGACCGATCTCTTACTGGTATATATGTCGCTTGTTAAGCGTAGCAGCTCGCATTGCTTTTGCTATAAGAAAAATATAATTGCTTGAATCTAGTTAAAAAACATAGAGAGTGCAGCGCTGAGCGCGATATCTATTATTTACGCTTTAATACCAGCAGTGCAGGCTATCAGGGGTTACAGCAGCAACTACAACAGAAACTTACGGCAGCGGCTAGCACAGCCTCTGCAAATAAAGGCGCGGCGCTATCCGGATTTACTGTTTATTGAGCGGACTATTCGGGTTAATACAATATCTGATTAAGGTTTTTGCTGTTACACTATCGGCCATCTGTACTAGCATTTTTTTGCAAAAATTTGCATAGCTTTTTGCCCAGTTTTGCGCAGAGTTCTGCACATAGTTTTGTGCATAGTTTTGCAATGAGCCGCTTAGTACAGCCAAGCACTGGTAAGCTACGCTATCCAAACCACGGTAAGTGGCTGGGTAGATGCTTTGAAAAGGGAACCAGGTGAAACACCTGAACTGTACCCGCAACTGTAAGCAGCGCGATGTTTCACAGCCACTGGCAACGGGAAGGCGAAACATTGGCTATCGCTGTAAGTCAGGAGACCTGCCAGTGTTTTATTTATTAGCCCCCGTGCGGGAATACACGGTAGTGGCCTGCCTCCTGTTTACCAAAACGGGCTGTAGGATGCTGCCTGAAAAGTTAATACAGGACACCGCTTTGTCAGCAGCCATTTATACGCTGGAACAACTTGCTTTAGCTTACCCGGTAGCCGCTAAGCCAGCAGCAAAACCTGCATTGGTCGATCTCACCTTAGATATTCATGCAAATGATTTTGTAGGAATTATTGGCCCGAATGGGGCAGGGAAAAGCTCACTATTACATCTGCTGAATGGTAATACTATGCCCTCAGCCGGTAAGCTTTTACTGGCTGGTAGGCCTCTTTATCGGCATAGTGCCAGACAACTGGCACAACGTGTTGCAACTGTCGCCCAAATTAATACCCCTCCGCCGGGCTTAACTTGTTTACAAGTAGCTGCAATGGGGCTGTTACCGCATAAACGTTGGTTTGAACGTGACAGCGATGCCGACCGCCAACAAGTGCAACTTGCACTAAAACAAGTTGGGCTGGCACACAAACAACAAGATACTACTGATACCTTGTCTGGTGGTGAATTACAGCGGCTCTATATTGCCCGGGCTCTGGTGCAGCAAGCCAGTATTTTATTGTTAGATGAACCCACCAATCATTTGGATGTGCAATACCAGCATCAGGTATTACAACTATTACAACGGCTGGGTAAAACGGTGGTTTGTTGTTTACATGATCTGAATTTAGCTGCGCGTTATTGCAATAAACTGCTGCTGCTTAAGCAAGGTCAGGTGATTGCTTATGGTGCGCCAGCTACGGTGTTACAGCCAGATTTATTACAGCAGGTTTTTGCAGTGCCTTGTGAAGTCAAACCGCATCCGCAGTATCGTTGGTTGCAGGTAACGTTTTTCTCACCAGAGGAGACGCTTGCATGATGTTAACAAACTTGCAGCAGCGACATAGTATTAAGTTAGTTGGCTTAGTTTTGCTACTTGGCATAAGTTTGCTGCTCAGCCTAAAAATTGGCAGTGTCGTTATTAGTTTTGCTGAATTATGGCAAGCACTGCGCGGTGAGCTGCCAGCAGAATCGTTAACCAACACCATTATTTGGCAAATTCGTTTGCCGCGGTTAATCACCGCCATTTTAGTGGGGGCGGGCTTGGCGGTTGCGGGTGCCGTGCTGCAAAATGTTAGCCGTAATCCGTTGGCCGATCCGTATTTGTTTGGCTTAATGGCCGGCGCCGGGCTGGGGGCAACTATTTTCAGTATTTTGTTGCCCGATCAGCTAATTAGTTTAGCACTGGCGGCGTTTCTGGGGGCATTACTCGCCGTTGCGCTGGTATTTATGGCTTGCGTGGGCAGTCGTTTGCAAAAAATGGAGGTAACGTTATTAGCCGGTGTCGCGGTGTCCTTTATGCTAAGTGCCATTAGCAGCTTTATCCTCTATTTTGCCGAGCCTTTTGCCGCTAATCGGGTGATTTTCTGGTTAATGGGCAGTTTAAGCCGTACCGACTGGCATAGCGTTATGTTGATTGCTCCGGCAGTATTGCTGTTATTGTTGGTTGCGCTGGCACTACGCCGACAACTCGACGCCTTGCTGCTGTCTGATGACAGTGCCCGCAGCTTAGGGGTAAATGTACGTCGTTTAAGGCTGGTGATGTTGTTACTCACTGCGCTGGTGACTGCCTGTATTGTGGCGCAGTGTGGCGGTATTGCCTTTGTTGGTTTAATGGTGCCGCATATGGTGCGCTATTTTATGGGCGTAACAGCAGTGCCCTTACTGTTAGGCTCGGCGTTGTTTGGTGCCATCTTTATGATCTGGGTAGATAATTTAGCGCGTAGTGTGTTGGCGATGCAGGAAATTCCACTTGGCGTGATTACCTCCGTAATCGGCAGTGTGTTCTTTTTACTTATTTTGCGGCGACAGCTGCAGCAAGGCAGTTAACAGGTGTTCAGATGACAACAGAAGCATTAAAACAACAGCGGCATCAGGCTAGGCAGCAGCGTTTAAAAGCGCAAGTGGACGCGGCCGTTGCTCGGGCCAGTATCGAAAAAGGCCTGCTGCTGGTGATTACCGGTAATGGCAAAGGTAAATCGACTGCCGGCTTTGGCACGGTAGCGCGGGCGGTGGGGCATGGTTTAACGGCCGCAGTGGTGCAGTTTATCAAAGGTAGTTGGGAGTGTGGTGAGCGTAATTTATTACAGCAACATGGGGTTGAGTTCTCCGTAATGGCAACGGGCTTTACCTGGGATACGCAAGATAAAGCGGTAGACATGGCGGCCGCTGAGCTGGTATGGCAAGACGCTGAGCGCTTTTTAGCCGATGATTCTATCGATTTGGTGCTGCTAGATGAGCTGACCTATATGCTCAGTTACCATTATTTACCGCTGGAGCGGATTGAACAGGCACTGATGAATCGCCCAGCTAAACAGCATGTGGTGATTACCGGCCGCGCTTGTCACCGACGTTTATTGGAACTGGCCGATACGGTCAGTGAAATTGCTGCGGTAAAGCATGCATTTGATGTTGGTGTAAAAGCCCAACGCGGTTTGGATTGGTAAGTACTTTTTATAAATAGCATTTTATATTAATAGCACTTTACACTTGTGCTTCTCACTAATAAGCATATCGATGATTAAGCAAAAAATTAACAGTACGATTAAGCAAAAAAGCCGAAGTGCAATTCCCGGTTTCTTACTGGCAATACTGGTATTTACTGGCAGCATTCAGGCAGCAGAAGTTGTGCCACAGCGGGTGATTAGTCTGGCGCCGCATATTACTGAGCTGGTTTATGCGCTAGGGGCGGGCGATAAATTGGTGGCGGTAAGTGATTACAGTGATTATCCGGCTGAAGCGCGGCAGCTACCCAGCGTAAACAGCTTTGCCGCACTCAATATTGAAGCCATTCTGGCATTAAAACCCGATTTGGTGCTAGCCTGGCGTAGTGGCAACCCGCAAAGCGATTTAGCCCGTTTACAGCAGTTTGGGGTCAGAGTCGAATATTCTGATCCACTACAAGTGGATGATATTGCGACAGAGCTGGCGCAATTGGGGCAATGGTTAGGGCAGGCCGAGCAGGGCGAGCTGTTGGCGGAGCAAACGCAGCAACGCCTGCTGGCTTTACGTGAAAAGTACCAGCAGCAAACACCGGTAAAGGTATTTTACGCCATGAGCACCGAGCCGCTAAGTACTGTGGCTAACCAAGCCTGGCCTGCCCAGTTGCTGCAAGCCTGTGGTGCTGACAATATTTTCGCCGATGCCAAAAATGACTATCCGCAGCCACAACTGGAACAGTTATTATCGCGTCAGCCTGAGGTGATAGTGCGGGCAAGTAAGGATGGCCCAGCTAAGCAAGACCAGTTTTGGCAGCGTTATCCAAGTTTACCGGCGGTACGTAACCAAGCCTTTATTACGCTGGATCCTGATTGGGTATATCGTGCTACGCCCAGAATGTTAGATGCCATGCAGGCGTTGTGCGAGCAGTTAGAGGTCTACCGACAACGCTTATAATGGTTCTAACGTATAGTTACCCTCAGCAAAGGCTGCAGCTAGCTCATGCGAGCGGCTTAGGATCTTTTGCCAGTAACGAATACGCTCGTGATCGTTCAGTTTAAAATCTTTTCTATCGGGGATCTTGCCATAAGGTAAGCTCTTTACCCAGTCGTTTGATGGGCAAAGTAAAATAACATTATGTAAATAGGCTTTGTTATGTCGTAATAAGCGCCGGTTCAACAAGTTGGCACCTGCTGCGAGTAGTAGACCAGAACCTTGCAACATTTTGCTGGCGCTGTTATTCAAACCACGCGCCCGATCGACAATTAAATTAAGTTTCATTACCGGATGGTTTAGTACCTGCTGCAGATTCTCTTGCGCGGGAAATACATTGTCAATAATGGCCTGCGATATTTGGGTAATTAAACGCATGTTGGCATGCTTTGGATAGGTAACCTCAGAATAGGCTTTCGCAAAACGTGCAGAGGCTGCTGCGGCATCTTGCTGGGCATAGCAGGCAAAGCGCCAAGCTCCTGCTGAGCTCCCTAATAAATGCAAAGGTTGGGTTCGGTCTTTAAAAAACTGGCTTAATAAATACTGATCTAAACCGTATAGGCAAAACCATTTAGGCCCGCCACTGGCTCCCACCATCACGCTAATATCATCAGCCTGTAAGCCGTGTTGCTGAATATGGGCTAGCGCGGTGCTACCGGCTAAAATCCGTAGGGGTGAAGACACAACAACTCCTTATCTGCGTCAGCGGTAACTACCAAACAAACTTACTAAACCTACTTACTATACTTGCTTACTAAACAAGGCTAATTACCAAACAGGGTTAAATACATTCGCTCGGCATAATCGTCAGTCATGCCAGAAATATAATCACAAATAACCCGGTGCTGAGCGCTCTGATCGGTTGCCAGCTGCCAACGATCCTGAGTGTTGAGGGGTAACAACCGCTCTGGATCAGAGGCGAAGGCATCAAATAGTTTTAACAGCATATTTTGACTACGAAAGCGCGATTGCTGAATCGCCGGTTGTTGGATCACACAGCGATAAACCAATTGCTTTAAGGTATGTAGAATATATTGCTCAGTGTCTGCCAGCTTGGCGTTGTAACGTATCAAAGGCGTCTGGCACTGCGGCAAGCTCTCATACAGCGTAACAGAGGTGATCAGCTGATTAACCAGCGAACCAATAGCATCTTTACGCAGATGATGGGCTTTGGCAAACAGCTTTTCAGCCAGTTGGGCTAAAGCTTGTTGGTGTGTTTGGGGTAACGCTTGCCAAGGCTCAGCGGTAAAAGCATGCCACTGCGCTGCACTAATATTGCCCAGTACGATGGCATCTTCTAAATCGTGCACGCCATAGGCAATATCATCTGCCAGCTCCATAATAGAGGCATCTAACGACTTATATAGCGATTTTTGCCAAGGTGAGTTCGCTAAGCTTTCTGTTTGTTGAAAAGTCTGCCGTTCCTCTGTGCTGAGTGGTTCAAGGATCCAATCGAGAATAGCGCTATCCGCGGCAAAAATAGCTTTAGCTGGTTTCCAGACTGCTAAACTTAGTGGATTATCGGAACTGACTGGTGCCGCCAGCGTGGGTTGCAACACCGGGTATTTTAATAAACCTAGCAAAGTACGGCGGGTTACATCCATACCATGCTGTTCAGTATAGGGTTCGAGTTTGGCAACAATACGCAGAGTTTGGCCATTACCTTCAAAACCGCCATAGGCCAGCATTTTATAGTTTAATGCCGTTTCACCACCATGGCCAAAAGGCGGATGGCCTAAATCATGCCCTAAACATAATGCTTCCATTAGGCTATCATCAGGCAAAAAAGCAGCTAGTGGTTCAGCTGTTTTTAGCCGAAGTTGGCTAAGTAAACCTGTACCAATTTGCGCAGCTTCCAGGGAATGCGTGAGGCGGGTGCGGTAAAAATCATTCTGACCAATACCCAGAATTTGGGTTTTGGATTGCAAGCGACGAAACGCAGCGGAGTGCAAGACTCTGGCCCGATCCCGTTGCCAGGGGGTTCGATGATCTAAAGGCCGGCTGCCCGGCGAAGCTGAACGACGTTCTGACCAGATTTTATCCATAATCTCTCCGCTGAAACTGTCTATTTTCAAGTATTTATACTAAACCAATTAGGCAGAAGATGCGATAGTCAGAGCGAGCGCTAGACGTAACCGATTTTATACTGTATAAATAAACAGTTTTCTAGCAGAGGATAAAACAATGGCCGTTATTACCAGATATGTTGTAGAGCGAAATGGAGTAGAAAAAATGACGTTTACCTCTAAAGCTGAGGCAGATGCCTATGACAAGATGCTTGATATGGCAGATGCCTTGCAAGTCTTGCTGCAAGACAGCACGCTACTTGCTACAGAGCAACAAGCTGAAACCTTGGCGCTGTATTTGGCGCAGCAAAAAGACGAATTGTTAGTCGCCTTAGGTGCTAAAAAAGCTCCTGCCAAAGCTGCGACTAAAGAGTCAGTAGCAGCGGAGCCTGAGCAGGTAACGCTAACGGCAGTTAAAAAATCGCCTAAAGCTGAACAAGCTGCCTAACCGCATTGATATAACACTCCGCAAACCAGGTTGTGACTGGCTACAACCTGGTAGCCAGATAATAAGGGAAGCTACAATCTACCTTTGCTAGTCCACTTTTAGTACCGTTTTGCTTATCAGACTTTACGAGCTGCCCAGTAGCGTTTTAAATCTGCTTTTACCTCCGGTAACAGTAGATACAACGCCAGAATATTGGGTATCGCCATTAAGAAAATCATCGAATCTATAAAATCAAATACCGCCATAATGCTTGGCACGGCCCCCATAGAAACCATACCGCAAAATAACACCTTATACAGCGTGGTCAGTTGTGGTCGGGTGCCAACGATATAGCGCCAGCCGGTTAAACCATAGTAAGACCAGCTTAGTACCGTTGAAAAGCCAAACAACAGCAGCGCCACCATTAAGACAACCGGGAACCAATCGATTACTGAAGCAAAAGCACCCGAAGTAATTTGCACGCCATCTAAGCCTTGCACCTGATAAGCACCGGTCAAAATAATCACCAAGGCAGTAATAGTACAAATAACAACGGTATCAATAAAAGGCTCCAGTAACCCGACAAAGCCTTGTGACACTGGATCTTTGGTTTTGGCTGCGGCATGTGCAATAGGGGAGGAGCCAATACCTGCTTCGTTAGAATAGGCGGCACGGCGAAAGCCTTGGATCAGCACACCAATAAAACCACCATAAGCGGCATCGGGGGCGAAGGCGCTTTTAACAATCAGTATTAGTGCCGCAGGCACTTCGGTTACATGCTGGCCAATTACAATAAAGGCCGCCACTAAATAAATGGCGCACATGGTTGGCACCAATTTACTGGTGACGTTGGCGATACTTTTAATGCCGCCAATAATTACCGCACCAATCAAGGCGGCGTATATCACGCCAAATAACCAGGGATTATCAAAACCAGTGACACTTTGTACCTGCACAAAGCCCTGGTTAACATGGACAAAACCAGCAGATCCAAAAATAACGGCAACAGAAAAGAACAAGGCCAGTAGTGTACCTAGCTTAGGTAGATGGTATTTATCTAGCGCGGCTTTAATATAATACATAGGCCCGCCGGAGACGGTACCATCAGCATGGTGTTGGCGGTATTTCACGGCAAGTGTGCATTCAACAAACTTAGTCGACATGCCAAGTAAGCCGGCCATAATCATCCAGAAGGTGGCACCCGGGCCACCCAAGCTAATGGCGACGGCCACACCAGCAATATTGCCGGTACCAACGGTGCCAGAGAGCGCTGTGGTTAAAGCTTTATAGGGGGAAATCTCACCACTGCTGCCAGCCTCCGGTTTGGCAAACAGCCGTTTAATGGCATAACCAAAGCCGCGAATATTGATAAAACCCAGATAGCAGGTAAAGACTACGGCGCCACTGATCAGCCAAATCATTACTAATGGAATATCCACGCCATTGAAGTTAAAGGCGTAAAACACCACTGCGGCTAACTTAGTGGTAAAGGTTTCAAACAGGGTTTGAAAAGAAAACTCAGCAGACATTTCGCTATCCAGATGGCTACAAATTTGGCGGAGCATACCTGCTTGTCAGAGCGCTGACAATAGTGTTGGTTAAACAGTCACTATTTTGCGATTAATGGCTGATTAAGATTTAATACCATTTTAAGAGCGTTTCGTTATTAAAGATGTAAAGCAAAGCAGCAAACTAGACGGTTGAGTGTAATCAGTGCTGGGTTAATTATTTTGGTGTGGTACGTAATAACCACAATGACGTAACTATCTATCAGTTTACCGAAACTGGTTTAGCCTTGCAGGCCACCATCAAAGGCACCAAGTTTTGGTTAGATGATAAGCTAAACTAATACAGCAAGACAACGACGCATATCGACCCGTCATTGTCTTGGTTTTGCCTGTGTTGTTACTGGCTGCGATTACTGACTATAGCCGGGTAAAAACTGCGCTAGCTTGCTAATCGCCTGGGTTAACTGATCTTTATGTGGTAGGGTAACAATGCGGAAATGATCGGGATCTGGCCAGTTAAACGCCCGGCCATGCACCAGCAAAACTTTATGCTGGCGCAGGAAATCCAATACAAATAGCTCATCATCCTTGATTTTGTATTTCTTTAAATCAATCTTTGGAAACAAATACATTGCACCCTTAGGGCGCATACAGCTAATACCATCTATTTGAGTAACCAGCTTATGTGCCAAATCCATTTGATCGTAAAGCCGACCACCGGGTACCACCAATTCATTAATACTCTGATAGCCGCCTAATGCGGTTTGTACCGCGTGCTGACAGGGCACGTTCGCACACAGCCGCATCGAGGCTAAAATATTTAAGCCTTCAATATAATGCTTTGCTAACTGCTTAGCACCAGAGATAAACAGCCAGCCCACCCGAAAACCGGCGATGCGGTAATTCTTCGACAGGCCACCAAAGGTCAGCATTACTAAGTCATCGGCCAGTGCTGCGGTGCTGACATGCTCGGTGCCATCGTATAGCACCTTATCGTAAATCTCGTCACTCAGTACGACTAACTTGTGAGTACGGGCAATTTTTAACAGTTCTAGTAAAAAAGCTTTATCGTAAACCGCACCCGTTGGGTTGTTGGGGTTTATCAGCACGATAGCGCGGGTTTTTTTGCTTATCTTAGCTTTGATATCGTCTAATGACGGTAACCAGTCTTGCTGTTCATCACACAAATAATGCAACGCCTTACCGCCTGCTAAGTTAACGGCGGCAGTCCATAATGGATAATCGGGCATCGGTACCAAAACTTCATCGCCATTATTTAACAATGCTTGTAACGACATTAAAATCAGCTCAGAGACCCCATTACCAATATAAACATCATCTGCATCGGCACCCAAAATACCACGCTGTTGGTAATACTGCGCTACGGCAACCCGGGCAGAGTAGATACCTTGTGAATCCGAGTAGCCCTGCGCGGTTGGCAGATTATGGATAACATGCTTTAAAATTTCATCGGGCGCTTCAAAGCCAAAAGGGGCAGGGTTACCAATATTAAGCTTAAGAATACGATGGCCTTCTTCTTCCATCCTACGAGCTTCGCGCGCGACTGGCCCACGAATGTCATAACATACACCGTCTAATTTGGTGGAGCGCTCTATTGGTTTCATATCTTTGCCTGCTAACCTTTTTAATATCCATCCAGACTGCCAAATGCAAGCTGTAGTCTTTATCAGCCAGCAAAAATTTGCAATGATTTCAGTGCGAAAAGGTGAAAAAAACTGACTTTAAAACTTTTGGTCGAATCTTTGCTCTAAAAACGGTAGAATAGCTGGCTAAATTATAGTCGATTGTTATGTTGGTTAGTTTTAAAAAGGTGGTTAATGCTCTTTATTCGTAAGTTATTACTGGTTGCAGGATGGATGCTGGTGCTGTTTGCTATGCTTCAACCCTTTAGCCAATTAGAGCCGCTGAAAGAGCCTGAATCTCTAGAACAATGGCAGATCCCTAGCCGTTTGTCGGCGTTATCTGATGCGGATCAGAAAAAACTGCTACAGCGGTTGACCTATCCACGCGCCGACATCGCTAAAAAGCCCTTACCAGACTTTAATGCAATTGCCGATGTTAATGCAAAAAAGCAGGCATTCTTTGCTTATTTACGCCCTTATGTGCGTCAAGAAAATCAGCGTTTACTGCTTTTGCGGGAACAATTACTGGATATTGCTGAAAAGAAAGAGAAGAACATCCGGCTTAGCATTGAGGAGTATGCTTTTCTTTATAGTTTGTATGATGAGTTTAGGCTAGACGTTGCAGAAACCGATCAAGCCTCATTACAAGAATTACTCTTGCGGGTAGATGTTATACCAGAAAGTTTAGTATTAATGCAGGCGGCTAACGAATCTGCTTGGGGTACCAGTCGCTTTGCGGTGGAAGGCTATAATTTTTTCGGGCAATGGTGCTTTCGGGAAGGCTGTGGCATGGTGCCGTTAAACCGGGCCGAAGACCAATTTCATGAAGTGGCGCGTTTTGACAGCCCTGCGCTGGCCATTCGCAGCTATTTTTATAATTTAAATACTTTTCATACCTATGAGCCGCTGCGCCAGATCCGCGCCGAGCTGCGCGAAGAAAATAGGCCACTGCACGCGGAGTATTTGGCGAATGGCTTGGTTGCCTATTCTGAGCGAGGCACCGAATATATTGCTGAAATTACAGCGATGATCCGGTTTAATCGTCGGTTGTTAGAAGAAGGCTAACTGCGTCTTAGTTAGCCTTATCAAAGGTAAACCTATCAAAAAAGCGGCTTAAGCTAATTCAACCGCCTGTGCTAACACCGGCTCATCTTCATCGACGTCTAAACCAACCGGTACACTGGGTATAGCCGCTTTATCAAAGGCGGTATCACCTTCAACGGTCAGGGCGCTATCTTTGCTAATACCGACAAAATCAAATAAGTTTTTATCTGCTAAATGCGAAGGAACTATATTCTGCATCGCCTGAAACATGGTTTCAATCCGGCCGGGGAAGCGTTTATCCCAGTCTTGCAGCATTTCTTTGACGACTTGCCGTTGCAAGCCGTCTTGCGAACCGCAAAGATTACAAGGAATGATTGGGAAGGCTTTTGCTACCGCATACTTTTCAATATCTTTTTCTTTGCAGTAGGCCAGCGGCCGGATCACGATATGCTCACCGTTGTCACTGATCAGCTTAGGTGGCATAGACTTCATTTTGCCACCATAGAACATATTTAGAAACAGGGTTTCTAGCATATCGTCCCGATGATGGCCCAGCGCGATTTTGCTGGCACCTAACTCTTTGGCAGTGCGGTACAAAATACCGCGGCGCAGGCGTGAACAGAGTGAGCAGGTGGTTTTACCTTCGGGGATTTTATCTTTAACAATAGAGTAGGTATCTTCAGTAACAATCTTAAAATCTACGCCAATACGGCTTAGGTAATTAGGTAGTACCTCGGCTGGGAAGCCCGGCTGTTTCTGATCAAGGTTAACGGCAATAATGCTAAAGTGAATGGGCGCCGACTGCTGTAAGTTAAGCAAAATATCCAGCAAGGTATAAGAGTCTTTGCCGCCAGACAGGCACACCATGATTTTATCGCCATCTTCAATCATGCCAAAGTCGGCGATGGCCTGACCAACGCCCCTGCGCAGTCTTTTGTGCAGTTTGTTTAGATTATATTGCGCTTTTGCTTGAGCTGCGTGTGACATCATAAACTACCCGATGGAAAAAAGGCGCTCATTATACCCAACAGCGCCTCTTTACCAAAGGCTGTGCGCTAGCTTTTTTCCAGCGGACAAATAAAGTTGGCCGGTTTTAATGCCAAGACATCACAATCCAGCCGATCTATCACATGCTCAGCGGTATTGCCAATAATGGCCGCCGATAAGCCGGTACGGCCAATAGTGCCAATGATCACCATTTCAGCATCCAACTTTTTGGCGAGTTTGGGAATCACATCTTCTGGCATCCCCTCTAACACATGGCACTGCTCGGCGCTTATATCATATTGCTTGGCTAAGCCTAACACCGCATCTTTATGATGCCGTTGCATGGTGCTGTTGTATTCTTGCGGGTTAAACTCAGGGATCTCAATGGCGATATTTACCGGTGTACCGGGGTAAGCATTAACCAAATGCACTTTGGCATTTAGTAGCTGGGCCATTTGCTGGGCTTTGCTAATAACACGTTGGTTTAACGACAAATGGTGCTCTTGCTCACTGCCGGCATTAACTGCGGCAATAATATTACCCTGTGCAGGCCAGTCATGATCTTTTACCAATAAAACCGGGCAGGGGCATTTACGTAAAATATGCCAGTCGGTAGGGGTGAAAATCATCGATTTCAGCACATCATGATCATGAGTGCCTTTAATCACTAAGTCATAATGCTCTTCCAGCACGGCTTTAACTACAGCTTCAAAGGGTCTGTTATGCCAAACCACTTTGATATCAATTTGCAGACCTTGTTCGCGTGGTGCGTGTAAATAGTCGTTGATCCACAGTTCGCGATCTTTAATCACCGCTTGCTTCATCGATTCGCGTTCATCGCCAGAGAGCATAGTGGTCATTTCATAGGAGAATTCGTAAACCGAGAGGAAGGCGGTTAGTTTACAGCCCTGACGACGGGCCAATTCCAGCGCCCGGTCTAGTGCTTTTTGCTGATCGGTTGTGGGATCAAGTACAACTAATATGTTGTTGTATAAAGACATTGTCGTTTCCCTTATCAGGTTTATGATACATCAAGTGTAGCCAACTTAACCTGATATGGGAAATCGCCAATTGTGGTAAATCAATAAAAGGTGCTTTTTAGCATTGGTCAGCCAAGTTGCTTAAGGCTGGTGCGTCCAAAATGGTGATAAGTTTACCATCAACATCAACAATTTGATCTTTATGTAACCGGCTTAGTAAGCGGCTAATGGTTTCTACCGTTAAGCCTAAGTAATTACCAATATCACTGCGGGTCATACTTAACCGAAAGGCTTTAGATGAGAAGCCCCGACTGCCATAGCGAGAAGCGAGATGGTTCAGAAAGGTAGCCAATTTTTGTTCTGCCGTTTTGCGGTTAAGCAGTAACAGCATTTGTTGATCGGCCTGAATATCCTGACTCATCAAGCGCATCATCTGCTGGCGCAGTTTGGGTAACTGACCCAGTAATGATTCCAGATTGTTATAGGGAATTTCGCAAATCATGCCGGTTTCCAGCGCTTCCGCATAGCTGGCATGTTGCTCTGTGTTAATAGCGTCAAACCCTATCACATCACCCGGCAAATGGAAGCCGGTAATTTGTTGCTCACCTTGCTCGGTTAAGGTAAAGGTTTTAAAGGAGCCAGTGCGAATAGCATACAAGGATTTTAATGGTGTACCGCTTTCAAATAAGATGTCGCCTTTGTGTAACGGGCGCTTGCGCTGGATAATGTCATCCAACTTAGTCATCTCTTGATCACTGAGTGAAAACGGCAGGCAAAGCTGACTAAAACCACAGTCCTGACAATTAATCGCTGAACGTTGCATGGGGTGATCCTGTAATCCCTGAAATCATCAGCTAGCTTAAAAAACTAGCCTCTGCAAAGCAAGCCATATTGTATAAATACCGTAAATAGCCAATAGTGATGCAGCGCTATAACGAAACCAAAGCTGATTTTTCAGCTGGGTGAGAGCGCTGGCGGCAGAGCCAAAACTGAGTAACGCGGGTAGGGTGCCCAAGCCAAACATTAGCATTAACAGTGCACCCGACATGGCACTGCCGCTGGCAAGACTCCAACTTAAGGTAGAATAAACCAAACCACAGGGTAAAAAGCCCCATAGTACGCCGTAGCTCCAGGCTTTACGGCCGCTATTCAGTGGTAACAGCCGTTTAGTGTAAGGCTGTACTTGGTACCACAATCGCTGGCCAAGCCGTTCTAACAAGGTTAAACCAAACCAAAGCCGGGCAATATAAAGTGCCATGGCTAATAACAGTAACCCCGCTAGCAACCTTAACCAAAGTAACGAAGCGCCGGTTAGGCTCATGGCGGTAACACCAAAATAACCTACTAAGCCGCCGAATAAGGCGTAAGTAGTCAGTCTGCCAAGGCTTAGCAACAACTGCAGCCGAAATTTTTGCCAGTGGCTTTGTGCCGGCATGGCTAATTGTAACGCGGCGGCAATACCGCCACACATCACTAAACAATGGCTACTGCCCAATAAGCCAATAACCAACGCTGCCAGATAATCAGCGATCATCAGGTTTGTTCTGCTCGTCTGAAGTTGATTTTTTATCTTCATCAAACAAGATGCTAAAACCTTCTTTTTCCAGATCTTCAAACTGTTTGGAGCGTACTGCCCAGAAGAAGATCCAGATGCCTATGGCAACAAATAAGATAGCAATCGGGATCAGCACATAAATAATGCTCATTTTTTTAGTAGCCTCAGCGAGTTCGACACCACCAGCAGGGAGCTGAATGACATACCGATAACTGCAATATAAGGTGAAACAAAACCGGCCACAGCCAGCGGAATAATAATCAGATTGTAGCCTACCGACCAGCCAAGGTTTTGCTTAATAATGCGGGCTGTGGTGCTGCCGCCAAGCAGCAGTTGCTGTACCAAGCCAAGATCGGGTTGTAATAGCACCACATCTGCCTGATTTTTTGATAAGTCGGTACCAGAGTGTACCGCAACGGAGATATGGGCAGCATTAAAACTTGGGCTGTCATTAATGCCATCACCTAGCATCAGCACCTTGGCACCGTTTGCAATCAGCTGTTGAATTTCAGCCACTTTTTGTTCAGGACTACAGCCTTTCACCATAAAGTTTAGCTTAAGTTCGCTGCTTAGTTGCTCAGCCTGCGACGAGCTATCGCCAGTGAGCATGCCTAGCTGGTAACCTTGCTGTTGTAACGCTAGGATCAACGCCGGTGCTTCGGCACGCAGCTTATCTTCTAACTGAATAGCGGCCACTGCTTGGCTGCTAATGCTCAAATAAACCATAGCATCGGGGATGGCCTGCACATTACAAAACGTGGCACTACCTACCCGTAGCGGTTGGCCTTGCCAATCGCCGCTAATACCCGAGCCAATAGCAACCTGCACGTTAGTGATATCAAGCGTCTCGGTTAGATAAGGAACAAAAGCCCGTGCTATCGGGTGTTCTGAATAGCGCTCCAGATTTGCGATCAAGTTTAGTATGTCAGCTTCGCTAAACTGCTCCGTAAAACGACTAATCTTGCTAATACTAAATTTACCTTCGGTCAGAGTACCGGTTTTATCCAGCACAATATGACTAATGTCGGGTAGCGTTTCCAGGGCTTGAGCATTTTTAATCAGAATACCCTGACGGTTTAAGCGGGCCAGCGCACAGGTTATTGCCGTAGGTGTGGCCAAACTTAGGGCGCAAGGGCAGGTGGCGACCAACACCGATAACGTTACCCAAAATGCCCGATCTGGGTTCCACCAGAAATACCAAAGTAAAAAAGTCAAAACAGCGATTACCAACAGCCGTTCCACAAAGTACTTGGCTAACTGATCGGTTTTTTCTACCAGCTTCGGCTTTTGGCTTAGGGTTTGCTGCTGTAATTGAATAATCTGGCCGAGCCGGGAATGAGCTAGCACGGCACTTACCTGTACTTTTAATAAACCGTCATGGTTAATACTACCGGCCAGTACATTGTCGCCTAGGGTTTTACTAATAGGTCGATACTCGCCGGTAAGCATAGACTCGTCCACCGAGCTATTCCCCTCCAGCACGGTACCATCGGCTGCAAGCGTCTCACCGGCTTTTACCAGAATAATATCCCCGGCGACAAGCCGCCGCGCTGAAGTCGGTTGGGGGCCTTCGGTGGTAAGTTGGGTGGCAGTTACCGGCATAATCTTTAGCAAGTTGCTGGTGGCTTCACGTGCTTGCGCCCGGGCTCTAAACTCAAAAAATTTACCCAATTGCAGTAAAAAGGTAAACATACAAACTGATTCAAAATACACTTCGCCGGTATGAAATAGCGTGGCATAGCTAGAGGCGAAAAAAGTGTAATACAGCGCCAGCGTGACTGGCACGTCCATATTCATTTGCCGTGCTTTAATGCTGCGCCAGGCACTGAGAACGAAGGGTTTGGCGGCATAAAGCACTACCGGGATGGTCAGCAGCATACTGATCCAGCGTAAGTAACCTTCGTGTGATTGCTCAATACCGGTGTACTCGCCAAAATACAGAGCGAAGGCCAGCATCATCACCTGCATGGTTAAAATGCCCGAGACAGCTAAGCGTTTTAAATAACGGTTTAGCTCCTGCTTAAACACCTGTTCTTCCTGATCGGCAACAAAGGGGCTGGCTTGATAACCTAAGGCCCCAATCGCTTTTAAGATGTGGCTAAGCGGTAGTGTTTTACTGTCCCAACGCAGCAGGGCGCGCTGGGTTGACGAATTAATATTGGCGCTGGCAATAGCCGGTTGTTGCTTAAGTTGTTTTTCAATCAACCAGGCACAGGCGGCACAACTCATACCGCTGATAGACAGCTCAATTTCTGTTAAATTGTCATGTTCGCGGCTAATATCGGTTAATACTTCAGGATTATCAAAGCTAGCCAACTCAGCCAGCAGTTGCTCTGGTATAGCCGCAACTTTACTGGCTGACTCAGTACGAAATTTATAATAGTCACTTAACCCATTGCTAAAGATCGTCTCAGCAACGGCCTGACAGCCAGCACAACAGAAACGTTGTGTTTGACCGTCTAATGGTAAAATAAAGCGATCGCCGGTTAGCACCGGCTCATGGCAATGAAAGCATTGTACTGCGCTCAAGATAGGTTCCTTATTCGTAACCCAGTTAGTAACCCAGTTTTATTTCTTGCTCTGCTGGCAAGGTTAAATTAGCTCGTAAGCGCCATTCTTGTGAATTATCCGATACCGTTAAACGCCAGCGGCCTTCTGGGGTTAGTGGTAAGGTCGCCACATACAGTAATTCGCCGCTGCGTTCGGCATCGACGGCAAAGTCATGTACACCTAGGGTAGGGTGATAAAAGTCTAAATGAATGCTGTCGCCTAACACGGCATTTTCGGTAAAACGGATCACGGCCCGATTACCCGCCACCAAAATACTGGCATCCAGATTACGCAAGGCGGCTTCCCGGTATTTGGCTAACTGCAAATTGATACTTTTACCGGCCTGATAGTAATCATCAATCACCATTTCGGGTTTGTGTTGTTGCATAACAACCACACTATGCACGGCTTTAAGTGCGGTAATAACCGGTATGGCAATCAATACCCAAGGCCAAACGTATTTATACCAAGGTTTAGTATCTAGCTGCATTTGTTACCTCTTTTATATAACTAAGCCCCTTTACGGGGCTTAGATTCTAACAGATTGCTAACGGGCTTGTTAGCGTAGGTGTTAGCGCAGATCTTCCGGGTTAGCTAACCGATAAACATAGGCGGTTAACAAATGGACTTTGTCTTCTCCTAAGGTATCTTTAAAGGCTGGCATCACACCAAAACGGCCATGACGTAAGGTTTCTTCAATCACCGCCGATGAACCACCGTATAACCAAATATTATTGGTTAAGTTAGGGGCACCAAACGGCAGATTATGTGCCACACTACCGCGACCATCAGGGCCGTGACAAGCAGCACACAGCGCAAACTTGGACTTACCGGCTTCGGCGTCTTTTTCGTTAACTGCACGACCAGACAGTTGCAGTACATAGGCCGTCATCTCTTTGATGCCTTGCTCGCCTAGTGCGGCTTCCCAACCTGGCATGGCGGCTTTACGGCCATACAGTAAGGTCTCTTTGATTTTTTCCGGTGTGCCGCCGTATAACCAGTCGTTATCGGTCAGGTTAGGAAAGCCGCGTTGACCGCGAGCATCTGAACCATGACACAGCGAGCAGTTTTGCAGAAACAAACGCTGACCAATCTTTAAGGCTTCCGCATCGTAGGCTAAGTCTAATACATCACGCTGGGCAAACTGCTGAAACACCGGGCCGTAAATTTCATCAGCTTTGGCATTCTCAACGTCCAGCGCCACATGGCGACCTTCAGCTCGTGCTAATTCAACAGCTTGACGCGATTCTTCCAGCGATTTGATACCTTGGTTTGAACTGGTCCAACCCAAGAAGCCTTTATAATTACCTAGCCCTGGATAAGCTGCCAGATAAAATACCGACCAAATCAGCGTAGCGAAGAACATATAAGTCCACCATTTTGGTAGCGGATTATTATATTCTTTTAAACCATCAACCTCATGGCCAGTGGTTTCATCTTCGGCCACGCCAACATAGTTTTTCAGGTTCCATAATAACAGGACCAAACACAGAACTAATACCGGTATGGTCAGTACCCAAATCCAAAGACTCCAGAAGCTACTCATGCTCCGACTCCCGTTTAGAATGTTGTTTTTTGGATTCCGGTTCGTCGTCAAACACTAGGTTGGCGGCTTCATCAAAATCTGACTTACGTTTTTTGCTGTAAGCCCAAATGACGAACGCAACAAAGGATACGAACAGGATCAACGTCAAAATGCTGTGAACTGTTGCAAATTCCATAGCCATTACTTCAATGCTGTGCCCAGTGATTGCAGGTACGCAATCAGGGCTTCCATTTCAGTTTTGCCTTGTACTGCTTCAGCCGCACCGGCGATATCTTCGTCGGTATAGGGCACACCAAAGCCGCGGAATATTTCCAGCTTTCTTGCCGTGTATTTGCCGTCCAGAACATTTTTATCCAACCACGGATAAGCAGGCATATTGGATTGTGGCACAACAGAGCGTGGATCCATTAAGTGCGCGTGGTGCCAGTCGTCACTGTAGCGGGCGCCAACACGTGCCAGATCAGGGCCAGTGCGCTTAGAACCCCATAAGAATGGATGTTCCCAAACGCTTTCTCCTGCTACCGAGTAATGACCGTAGCGCTCTACTTCGGCGCGGAATGGCCGGATCATCTGGCTATGGCAGTTGGTACAGCCTTCGCGAATAAACACATCCCGACCTTCCATTTGCAGCGCAGTGTAAGGTTTTAAACCGTCGATAGGTTGAGTTGTTTCATCCATAAACATCAGTGGTGTAATTTGTACCAAGGTACCAAAACTGATGGCAACGACTGTCAGAATACCGAGCAAGCCAACGCTTTTTTCGACTTTTTCATGATGATTCTTTTGCATCTTCAGTCTCCTTACGCTGCCGCAGTGACGGGTTGAGCAGCAGGGTGTTTACTGCTGACAGTTTTGTAGACGTTGTACGCCATAATCAACATACCCACTACCACGAAGACACCACCAATAAAGCGCATCAGATAGAATGGCATTGAGGCTTCTAAACTCTGTACAAAGCTGTAGGTTAAAGTACCGTCAGTGTTCACTGCGCGCCACATCATCCCCTGCATAATACCGCTGATCCACATGGCGACGATGTAAAGCACCACACCGATAGTGTGTAACCAGAAGTGGGTATTGATCAGTTTCACACTGTACATACCGTCTTTGTTGAACACGGCTGGGATCAGGTGATACATCGCGCCGATAGAAATCATTGCTACCCAACCTAAGGCACCAGAGTGTACGTGACCAATGGTCCAGTCAGTGTAGTGTGATAAGGCGTTAACTGATTTGATTGCCATCATCGGGCCTTCAAAGGTCGACATACCATAGAACGACAGCGACACGATTAAGAAGCGTAAGATTGGGTCGGTTTTCAGCTTATGCCAGGCACCTGACAGCGTCATAATACCGTTGATCATACCGCCCCAGCTTGGCACGAACAAAATAACCGACATCACCATACCTAAAGACTGAGTCCAGTCAGGCAGGGCGGTGTAGTGTAAGTGGTGCGGGCCAGCCCAAATATATAACGCAATCAGTGCCCAAAAGTGCACGATAGATAAACGGTATGAGTAAACCGGACGACCAGATTGTTTAGGAACGAAGTAGTACATCATGCCCAGGAAGCCCGCAGTTAACAGGAAACCTACCGCATTGTGGCCATACCACCATTGCACCATCGCATCTACTGCACCAGCATAAATAGAATATGACTTGCCTAAATTAAGTGGAATTACCATGCTATTAACAATGTGCAGCGCGGCTACTGTGATAATAAAACCACCGTAGAACCAGTTAGCAACATAGATGTGACTGGTTTTACGCTTGGCCAAAGTGCCAAAGAACACAATAGCAAAACTCACCCAAACCACAGTGATTAAAATATCAATGGGCCACTCCAGCTCAGCGTATTCTTTGCTCTGGCTTAACCCCATTGGCAGCGTGATAGCCGCAGCAACAATAACAGCTTGCCAGCCCCAGAAGGTGAACATGGCCAGCTTTTCTGCAAACAACCGTACCTGACAGGTACGCTGCACTACGTAATAACAGGTAGCGAACAGAGCGCTGGTACCAAAGGCGAAAATAACGGCGTTGGTATGTAAAGGACGAAGACGGCTGTAGGTCAGCCAAGGAGTATCAAAGTTAAGCGCTGGCCAGTATAACTGGGCTGCAATTAACACACCCACCACCATACCAACAATACCCCATAATACGGTAGTGATGGCAAAGAGGCGGACAACGCTATAGTTGTATTCAACATTTAACGGTTTGGTCTGGCTCATGTTGAGTTCCGCTGCAGTTTTTGCTGGTTACTAAAAATCCACCCAATGGTGGCCCTTCTTGTTATAAGTATACGCTATCGGCAGTCATGTGGTGAACACGGCTTGCTGCCTGATTGCGCCTACTATATTTGGCCCGAATGATACGAGTTTTACCCCATAAAAGATAGGCGAAGCCGCCTATTTTATGATGTAGAACAAAGTCAATGCTTAATTTATAGTCAATTAGTGACTGCACTGGTCTATTTTGCCTATTTAAGGATAAAATTGCTTTTTAGTTTCAGTAGCGATGATGGCATTTAGATGAATTTACGTATTAAGCCAAGGATGCGATTAGTTTTTTTAGCTTGGCTCATATTTGCCTTACCGGGCTGCCAACCAAAGATACAAGATAGCAGTCAGGCCACTTTGCTGCAAACGCCTGAACTACAGCTGTTAGTTAGTCCAGCACAGATCCCGGTAGAAACCCCCCTTACCATGACGCTGCAGAGTAACGAAGCACTGAGTAGTGTTACCGGTGAACTACGGGGCGTATCGATGTATATGGGGCGCATACCTTTACAGTGGCGTCAGGCTGAAGCTACAGTCAATACGGAAACCACTGTTTGGACTGCCGAGTTTTTTCTAGGCGCTTGCAGTGATCCTGCCATGCAATGGCAACTGCAACTGTGGTTAGAGTACGCAGACGGTCGGCGGGAATCGCAAACCGTGCAGTTTAGTTCTAGTTGGCGTTAAGGCTATTTAACCAAGATGCCACTTTTAGTAAAAGCGGCATACACGCTATTGTCGTGATAATCGCTGGGTCAATTGTAGTGGTGTCTTGGTTGTTAGGCTTAGGCGGGCACTTTCTACGCAAACAAAATGCTGATAGCTGTTGTTAGCGAGATCGCTGATGGCGGCACAACGCTCGACCCACGGGTTCCAAACTATAGTGCTGTCAAAGCCTTGCTGCTCAATAGCAATAGTGTGCTGGCTGCTTTGTAAAGCAAGTTTAGCTAATGGCTGGGTATAAACCCGGTCAATTTCCCGATCAAAGATTAGCGGCGACTCTGCTGTCACCAGCAAATTTTGCTGCACTTTGTCGCGATATTGCTCGCCGATGCCTATGACCTGCGTTTGTGGGACATTGCTTACCTGAAAATAACTGTGCAAGGCTGCTTGTTGCAGTATCGGCTCATTGCAACTTAGCGTAATACTCAGATCATGCGCTGTTAATGTCACGGTTAAGCTCAGCTCAACCGCATGTTTAGGCAAAGCGTTTTCGGGTAAAACGTTTGCAGGTAAAGTGTTTTCAGGTAAGTAAGGTAAATCATCCACACAAATACTCAGGCAAAGCTGACAGTAGTCCGCAGTAACATTATGCTGTAGTAAGGTCCAAAGCTGTGTTCTGACCAAGCCATGGTTTGGCAGTCGTTGTTGCTGTGGATTTAACTGGCTGTCTACCGGGCCAAACCAAGGCCAGCATACCGGTACACCACCGCGAATAGGTTGCTGCTGATGCCAGACCGCTAACGGAGACAACCACAGCAGTTCCTGACCGGGCGAGGGTTGATAAGACAACACTTGGCCACCATAGGCTGATACAACAACACTGGCCTCAGCAAATTGTAGCTGATAGCAGGGCAGATCATGCAAATGCGCAAAGCCGGTGATTTTAGTGATACCAGACATAATGAACCTCTTTTTTACCAACGACACTAAAGACAAATATCAAAAAACGACTACAAAAAGCAATAACCTAAAACGAACACAGCCAGCAAATGCTGGCTGTAGTAACAAACAACGCGCGTGTTTAGAACTTCATCAGCTCAACAGTGTTGTCGAGCATGCGGTTACTAAAGCCCCACTCATTATCATACCAGCTCATCACTTTTACCAGACGTCCCAATACCCGGGTTTCTGTAGCATCGAAAATAGATGACATAGGGTTATGGTTAAAGTCGATAGACACCAGCGGTAAATCGTTTACGGCTAATACCTGATTCATTGGGCTTTGGGCAGCGGCTTTACGAATAATATCATTCACTTCTTCCGCGGTAGTTTCCCGGCCGGCAATAAAGGTTAAATCCACCAATGACACATTAATGGTGGGTACCCGTACCGCTAGACCATCGAATTTACCTTTTAACTCCGGTACCACTAAACCGACTGCGGCGGCTGCACCGGTCTTGGTCGGGATCATCGACATAGCCGCCGCACGGGCGCGGCGCACATCGGTATGGTAAACATCGCTTAAACGCTGATCATTAGTATAGGCATGTATGGTGGTCATTAAACCGGATTCGATACCTAAGGCTTCATATAACGGTTTGGCGACGGGGGCTAAACAGTTGGTGGTGCAAGAGGCGTTAGAGATAATGTTCATCTCAGGCGTTAAAATTTGATGGTTAACCCCGTAAATTACGGTGGCATCAACGTCTTTACCTGGTGCAGAGATAATCACTTTTTTGGCACCGGCGCTTAAATGCGCACCCGCCGTTTTACGATCAGTAAATAAGCCAGTACATTCCAGCACCACATCAATATTCAACTCAGCCCATGGCAACTCTGCGGGGTTACGCACACTCAGGGTACGGATTTCATCGTTGTTAACGTAAATAGCCTTGTCATCATGGCTCACATTGGCAGAAAAGATACCATGCGCCGTATCGTACTTTAATAAATGTGCGTTGATTGAGGCATCGCCTAAATCGTTAATAGCGACCACTTTTATATCGTAGTTTTTGCTGCTCTCATAGAGCGCGCGTAGGACATTACGACCGATACGGCCAAAACCGTTAATAGCAACACGAATAGACATAAGAACCCCGCTGTTAAAGTGCTAGACTGTTTGAAAACGTATTCATCAGATTGTTCAATCAGAACATCGAGTAAAGCGTATATAGTAAGAGCATGTAGTAAAATTACATTATTCGGCAAAATTTTCAAGCGGCAAAGCCATTTTTTTGGTTATTTTGTAATTTTATGACATAAATTACTCATGACATCCTCTAGCCTGCCGCTTAGAATGCTATTTATATTCAGCTTATTTTTTTGTTAAGGAAACCTTATGGACGCTGTGCTACTTACCGAACTCATCGCCTTTAATGGCATTGAAACGGATTACAACGATGCCTGGGGCAATGCAACCAAGGTTGCTGAAGCCGACCAATTGGCATTGCTGGCAGCAATGGGCTACCCGGTGGCAGATGAAGCTGCTACCCAGCGGGAATTATTGGAGCGGCAACTGGATTTTTGGCAACAGCTAATTGCACCGGTATCGGTACAGGAAGTTGGCGACAGTTGGCAACTCGATATACAGGTACCGCTGGCTTTAGCCAATATGACCTTTGAACTTAGTCTGACGACTGAAGACGGTGCGCAGCAACAGTGGCATATTATTCCGGTTGATGGTGAGCTAACCCAAGTAGCGGTATTAGATGATGAAGAGTATCACCAGTATCAGCATCAATTTTCGCAGCCGCTTAACGCCGGTTATCATCAACTGACGTTCACGCTGGCAGATACCGAGCTAACTGTAACGCAGCAATTAATTATTAGCCCGGGCCAGTGTTTTCAGCCCACGGCCTTTGCCGAACAGAAGCAATGGGGCAGTGCTATTCAACTTTACGCGCTGCGTTCAGCGCGCAACTGGGGCATTGGCGATTTTACCGATTTAAACACCCTGATTAGTTATTTAGCCAAACAGGGCGTCGATTTTATTGGCTTAAACCCCATTCATGCGCTTTATCCTGCTGTGCCGGAGAATGCCAGCCCTTATAGTCCCTCATCGCGCCGCTGGTTAAATATTATCTATCTTGATGTCACCGCGGTACCTGGTTATTTGCAAAGTAACGAAGTGCAACAGCAAGTCACTAGCAGTGACTTTAGTGAGAAGCTACAGGCACAGCGTGCGGCTGACTGGGTAGATTATCCAGGCGTTATGGCGCTAAAACTGCCAGTGCTAAAACAGCTTTATCAGTGGTTCTGTGCTAATTCAACCGCGCAATTACAGGCAGATTTTACCGGCTTTAAACAACAAGGTGGTGCGAGCTTGCAGCAGTTGGCGTTATATGATGCGCTGCACAGCTGGCTTTACCAACAAGATCAACAATATTGGGGCTGGCCAAACTGGCCAGAGCAGTACCGCGATATTGAAAGCGAGGCCGTGCAGCAATTTGCTGCTGAGCATGCCAATGAGCTGGACTTTTACTGCTACTTACAGTTTTTAGCGCAGCAGCAATTAGCCAACGCGCAGCAACTAGCCAAAGACAGCGGCATGCTATTGGGCTTGTACCGTGATCTGGCCGTCGGTGTCAGTGATGCTTCTACCGAAATTTGGGCCAACCCAGAGCTCTATTGCCGTGATGCCAGTGTCGGCGCGCCACCGGATCCACTGGGGCCCGCTGGGCAAAACTGGGGCTTGCCGCCGATGAAGCCTTATCAGTTGTACCAGCAAGCCTATCAGCCATTAATAGATTTATTTCGCAGTAATATGCAGCATGCCGGGGCGCTACGGATTGATCACGTTATGGCGTTACTGCGGCTGTGGTGGGTACCAAAATCGGCCGCCAATGCCGGTGGTGGGGCCTATGTGTATTATCCCATTATGGATTTACTGGGGATTTTGGCGTTAGAAAGCCAGCGGCAGCAAGCGGTGATTATTGGCGAAGACTTGGGGACTGTGCCAGCCGGTATTCGTGAGCTGCTGCAGCAGTTTGGTATTTATTCTTACCGGGTATTCTTTTTCGAAACTGCGCCAGACGGCGGTTATATTTCGCCGCTACATTATCCAGAGCAGGCGATGGCAACGCTGAGTACCCATGACTTACCAACCCTTATTGGCTTTTGGCATTGTGAAGATTTAAAGCTAGGGCAACAATTGGGTTTATATCAAGACGAAGCAATGTTACAACAGTTATATCAGCAACGACATGCTAATAAACAACGCATTCTTGATTCGTTACACGGCCATGGTCGTTTACCACAGGATTATCCGCGCAGTGTGGAGCATTTAGCGATGGACCAAAGGTTAAATTATGCTTTGCAGCAGCATTTAGCCGCAGGCTCACAGCAATTACTGTGTTTGCAGATTGAAGACTGGTTAGAAATGACCCAACCGGTCAATGTACCGGGTACTAGTAATGAATATCCAAACTGGCGCCGTAAGCTGAGTCAGGAACTTGAGCAGTGGACCTGCAGCGAGGCGATTAGTGGCTTATTACAGAGCTTGACCGCGCTCCGAAAATAGTCCGGCTTAGAAAACAGCTGGGCTCGAACAAGAGCCTGACCAAAAAATGCTTAGCTTTAGGGCGTGCCCTAAACGACAGAGATAAACGATACTGAGTGAACAGACAAAAATAAGAGAAGGACAAGGTAATGAACTTTAGTTTTTTAGCAAAGGCACGCTGCGCCCATCCTTTTGGAGTGCTAGGCTGGCAAGACAATCTGCAAGATACTTTGCATAAGGGCCAGCAAGAAAAAAAGAAAAAAGGTTTGGTACTGCGTTGCTACCTGCCACATGCCACAACGGTAGAAGCTTTCGATGCCAAAACTGACAAAAGCTTAGGGATAATGCAAGCCGTTGATGATACGCCGGGGCTATACCAATTAGTACAGCCGAATAAACGTAAAGCAACCGCCTATTATTTTCAGGTAACACAGGGCAAGCATCAATACAGGCTGATCGATCCCTATCAGTTTACCGAAGAAGCCTTTTACGCTGTGCACTATGTACAGGCTCAACCGGAAAACCTGTATCGGCAATTAGGCGCGCAGCTAATTAACCTTGAGCTGGCAGATAAAAAAGTACCCGCCACCCGTTTTGCCGTTTATGCCCCCAATGCCAGCAGTGTCAGTCTGGTGGGCGATATGAACAATTGGGATGGTCGTTGTCATCCGATGGAACGCACCAGTTGTGGCCACTGGGTGTTAGTGCTACCGGAAATTGCTGCCGGCGTACGGTACAAGTTTGAAATTAAAGATCAGCACGGCCATTTACTGCCCCACAAAGCTGATCCGTTAGCCTTTTATGCTGAGCAATATCCCTCTCATGCGTCACTGGTTTATGATCATAGCCGTTATCAGTGGCAGGACGCAGCCTGGCAGCAACGACCAAAAATCGACGTTTATCAGCAACCCATGAGCATTTATGAAGTGCATCCCGGTTCCTGGCGGCGTACTGCAGAAAATCAGCCACTGAGTTACCGTGAGCTGGCGACGCAGCTGATCCCTTATGTACTGGATATGGGTTACACCCATATTGAACTCATGCCAGTAATGGAACATCCGTTTGATGGTTCTTGGGGCTATCAGCCATTGGGACTATTTGCACCCACATCGCGTTTTGGTAATCCGGATGAGTTTAAAGCCTTTGTTGATGCCTGCCATCAGGCCGGTATTGGGGTTATTTTAGATTGGGTACCGGCACACTTCCCAGAAGATGGTCATGGTTTAGCCCGCTTTGATGGTAGCCATTTGTATGAGTATGAAGATCCGCGGCGTGGTTGGCACCCAGATTGGAACTCGTGCATTTATGATTTTGGCAAAGATTATGTGCGGCAGTTTTTAGTCTCCAGTGCCCTGTATTGGTTGGATCATTTCCATATTGATGGTATTCGGGTAGATGCTGTGGCCTCAATGTTGTACTGGGATTATTCACGTAATGCCGGTGAGTGGGTGCCTAATATCGACGGTGGTAATCATAATTACGAAGCCATTAGCTTGTTTCAATGGTTAAACCGTGAAGTGTACGGTAAATATCCTCATGCGATGACCATCGCTGAAGAATCGACCTCTTTTCCACAAGTATCACGACCCACCGACAGTGGTGGGCTGGGCTTTGGCTTTAAATGGAATATGGGCTGGATGAACGACAGCCTGCGTTATATCAGTAAAGATCCGGCCTACCGGCAATATCATCACAGCGATCTCACGTTCTCGATGGTGTATGCCTATAACGAAAACTTTGTGTTACCCCTATCACACGATGAAGTGGTGCATGGTAAAGGCAGCTTGCTGCACAAAATGCCGGGTGATGAATGGCAACAAGCCGCCAATATGCGGGCGTTTTTGGCTTTTATGTTTGCCCATCCGGGTAAAAAAATGAATTTTATGGGCATAGAGTTTGCGCAAAGTGCCGAGTGGAATCATAACCAAAGCTTAGACTGGCATTTACTGGAATTTGACAAACACCGCGGTATGCAGCAGTTGTTTCGTGATTTAAACTTAACCTATCGCCGTTGCGCGCCGTTGTATCAGTTGGACTACAACACTACCGGCTTTGGCTGGTTGGATCATCAAGATGCCACACATAGTACGTTAAGCTTTTATCGGCAAGACGCCAACGGCGAGCGCATCTATGTGGTAACTAACTTTACACCAGTACCCAGAACACGTTTCCGGCTAGGTGTGGCACACAATGCCGAGTATGAAGTGATTTTAAATACCGACAGCGTACACTATTGGGGCAGTAACTTCCCGGTGCAGCATGCGGCATTACACAGCACTGAACAAGCCTTTCAGGGGCAAACTCACAGTGTCGTATTAGATTTACCGCCGCTGGCGACTTTGTATCTTAGAAAGAAACAGTAAGGAATGACTATGACACCGGGCATGGGTTTACTAAAAATGTCTGCTGGTCAGCCGGTGCCGCTTGGTGCCAGCTTACTCGACAGTTTACACGAGAAAACCAACTGGAATTTTGCTGTCTATGCCCCGGATGCGACGGCGTTGCACCTAAGTTTATACCGGCCCGATACCGAAGAGTTATTGGCCGAAATTCCTTTTGCAGGACGCACCGGAGACATCTGGCATTTAGCGGTGGCGGGTATTGAAATGGGTACCCTTTATGCGTTAAAGGCGGATGGCCCGAATATCCCTGATGCCGGGCTTTGTTTTGATAAAGAGCGGGTATTACTCGATCCTTATTGCCGCCGTTTAAACCGGCCACAAATTTGGCAAGAGCGGCAGTACGTAAGCCGTAGCCATTATGCGCTGGCCAAAGGGGTGCTTGAGCACCATAATTTTGATTGGCAAGATGCGGTAAAACCGGCGGTAGCACGCGAAAAAACAGTGATCTATGAGGCGCATGTTAAAGGCCTGACCATGCAACACCCTGAAGTACCAGAGCATTTGCGTGGTACTTATTTGGGATTATGCCATCCGGCTATTATCAAGCATTTAAAATCCTTAGGGATTACCACTTTACAATTATTGCCTGTAACCGCTTTTATGGCAGAGCCGCGTTTAAGCGCGCTGCGGCTTACTAATTACTGGGGGTATAACCCCATTGGTTTTTTTGCCCCTGAACCACGCTATCAGTACGAAGATGCGGTAACCGAATTTAAAACCATGGTGCGTACTATGCACCAACATGGTTTAGAAGTGATTTTGGATGTGGTGTATAACCATACCGCTGAAGCTGGCGAAGATGGCCCGGTATTAAGTTTTCGCGGTTTGGCAAACAAACAGTATTATTTGTTTCATAGCCATGGCGAAATACCGGATTATCAAAACTACTGTAACTTTACCGGTTGTGGCAATACCTTAAATGTGTCGCATCCGATGATGCAAAAAATGGTGTTGGACGCATTGCGTTACTGGCTAACCGAGATGCAGGTAGATGGTTTCCGTTTTGATTTAGCGGTAACGCTAGGCCGTGAATATAAGCGCTTTAACCCTTATGCCGCTTTTTTTCAGATTATTGCCCAAGATCCGGTGCTATCTCAGGCTAAATTAATTGCTGAACCCTGGGATGTCGGGCCTTTTGGCTATCATTTGGGGCAATTTCCAGCCCATTGGTCTGAGCTTAACGATAAGAGCCGTGACACCTTTCGCGCCTTTTGGCGTGGCGATCACGGCGTACTGCCGGAATTTGCCACCCGCTTGTTGGGATCACGCGATATTTTTCAAAAACACCACAAACCAGCCAGTTGCAGCGTTAACTACCTGAGCTATCACGATGGTTTTACGTTGCAAGATTTAGTCAGCTACAACCAAAAGCATAATTGGCTAAATGGTGAGGAAAATCGTGATGGCCATGGTCATAACCTGAGTACTAACCACGGTATTGAGGGGCCTAGTTCTGATCCGGCCATACTGGCGGCACGCTTTCAGCATAAACGTAATTTAGTGGCGACCTTACTGCTCAGCCAAGGCATGATCCATTGGTTAGGTGGCGATGAGTTAAGCCAAACTCAGCACGGTAATAACAATGCGTATTGTCAGGATAATCCTATTTCCTGGTTGAACTGGCAGTTGGATGGCCCGGCTAATAAGTTTTTACAGTTTGTGCAGCAAATGCTGGCGCTGCGGCAAAAGTTTGCGTGTTTACAGCAGCTCAGTCTGTTGGATGATAACTACCAATTACATGGCGATAAGCATCAGGTACATTGGTTTTTGACCGATGGTACCGAAATGACCGAACAGCATTGGCATCAGGCTGAGTTAGCCTGCTGCATGTTGGAAGTTGAAAATCGTAGCATTGGCCGCTCATTATTTTGTGTGTTAAATGCCTCAGCTAAAAATCAGCCCGTGACGCTACCAGAGCACGCTAGACGGCTGGTATTTGATACATCGTTAAATGATGGCTTAGCCCCAACCGAAACCGTGCCACGGCAAGATTGGTTACAAGCAGCTCACAGCTTATCAGTTTGGCAGTAGGTTTATGCCTACTTTTATTTTATAATCGCCCGCATTTTACGACCCGTGCTATACCATTTTGCCTCAAAAGGGTATAGCGCCTTCTTAACGCTGTAAAGGAACGTCAGATGACAGATAACACACCTCTGTGTGATATAGGCTTTGTTGGGGCAGGAGTAATGGGGAAAAACCTTATTCTGAACCTGGCTGATAATGGTTACCGGGTAGCAGCTTTTGACCTCGATCACCAGAAACTTCAAGCTGTGCTGGCACAAGATAAGACCGAGCGAGGTGACAAAGCTCCCCGCGTTATCGGTTGCAGCTCTTACACTGAATTATTGTCCCGTCTTACCGCTCCTCACCTTATTGTGCTGTCTATCCCGGCGGGTAACGCGGTGGATGATGTTTGCCATAAACTGATTGATGCTGGTATTCAAGCCGATGACATTATTGTCGATACCGGTAACAGCTTGTGGACAGACACCGTCGCGCGTGAGAAATCGTATGACGGTAAATTTATTTTCTTCTCAACGGCCGTATCAGGTGGCGAAGTCGGGGCACGTTTTGGCCCGTCGCTCATGCCAAGTGGCGATCCCTATGCCTGGACCCGTATTAAACCGATGTGGCAAGCCATAGCGGCCAAGGTGGATCCGGCAACCGGTAAACCTATCGAGCGTTTCGAGCCGGGTAACCCCGTTACAGAAGGTGAACCTTGTGCTGCCTATATTGGGCCAAGTGGCTCTGGGCACTATGTAAAAATGGTGCATAACGGTATTGAGTATGCCGATATGCAGCTTATTTGCGAAGTGTATCAGGTAATGCGTGATGTGTTAGGCATGACCGCAGCCGCTATTGCTGAGATATTCCGGCAGTGGAATGAAGGCCCACTTAATAGTTATTTAATTGGCATTAGTGCCGAAGTGCTGGCGACCAAAGACAGCGAAACCGGCTTGCCGCTGGTCGATGTGATTATGGATAAAGCCGGCCAAAAAGGTACCGGTCTTTGGACTGCAGTGAGCAGCCTGCAGTTAGGTAGCCCGGCCCCAACTATTGCCGAAGCCGTCTATGCCCGTTCTATCTCTGCGTTAAAATCTGAGCGGGTGAAAGCAGCCACCGTATTGGCTGGCCCGGCGCAAAACCTGTACTGCGAGGCACAACAAGCCGAGATTATTCAGTCGCTGCATGATGCGCTGTACTGCGCCAAAATCTGTGTTTATGCGCAGGGCTTTCATTTAATGAAAACCGCAGCAGATGAACACGGTTGGCAGCTTAATTTTGCCGAGATAGCCAAAATTTGGCGGGCAGGCTGTATTATCCGCGCAGTATTTTTGCAATCGATTACCGCAGCCTACGAGCGCAACGACGAGTTGGAAAACTTGCTGCTAGATCCGTTTTTCTCCAAGCAAATTTCGGTTTACCAGCAAAACTGGCGTAAAGCGGTGGCTAATGCCTCGTTAGCCGGAATTCCGGTGGCAGCGTTAAGTTCTGCCCTAAGCTATTACGATGCGTATCGCACAGCGGTACTGCCTGCTAACTTATTGCAAGGTCAGCGTGATTTCTTTGGTGCCCATACCTTTGAACGCACAGATAAAGCCAAAGGTAAAACCTACCATGTCGATTGGAGCCGCAGTGAGCGGCTAATGGTGAAAGTAAAATGAGTAGGATAATAGGTACCCCCGGAACCAACAGTAGCACTAAAGTTTTATTGCTGGGTGCTGGCGAGCTGGGCAAAGAACTTTGTATTGAACTCAAACGCTATGGCTGTGAAGTAATAGCGGTAGATCGCTATCCTAATGCACCAGCCATGCAGGTAGCTGATAAAGCGGTAGTGATGTCGATGCTGGATAACGCTGCGCTGCGCCAGCTAGTCATTAGCGAAAAACCGGCATTAATCGTACCGGAGTTAGAGGCTATTGCCACCTCGGTGTTGATAGAGCTGGAAAACGCCGGTTTTAATGTGGTACCCAGCGCCAAAGCGGTAAATCTGACGATGAATCGTGAAGGTATTCGCCGCTTAGCAGCAGAAGAGCTACAACTGCAAACTTCGCCTTACCAGTTTGCTGGCGATAAAGCTGGCTTTTTAGCAGCCGTGGCCGCTATAGGTTATCCCTGCGTAGTCAAACCTATTATGTCATCGTCTGGTAAAGGTCAAAGTGTGCTGCGTTCTGACGCCGATTTAGAAGCTGCTTGGGCTTATGCACAAGAAGGCGGCCGTGCCGGTAAAGGCCGGGTGATTGTAGAAGGTTTTATCGACTTTGAGTACGAAATTACCTTGTTAACAGTAAATTCGGTGTCCGGTATTCAATATTGTGCGCCTATTGGCCATCGTCAGGAAAAAGGCGATTATCGCGAAAGCTGGCAGCCACAAGCGATGTCGACCAAAGCGCAGCAACAAGCTGAAGCTTATGCCAAAGCGGTAGTGACGGCACTGGGAGGTAAAGGTTTATTTGGCGTAGAGCTGTTTATTAAAGGTGATGAAGTCTGGTTTAGTGAAGTGTCACCCCGGCCACATGACACCGGCATGGTGACTTTGATTTCACAGCAATTAAGCGAGTTTGCACTGCACGCTCGGGCTATTTTGGGGCTACCCATACCGCATATCAAACAGTACGGTGCAGCGGCGTCTGCGGTGTTACTGGTGCCGGGGCAAAGCCAAAATATTCAATACGCTGGTTTACCGGCAGCCTTAGCTGAAATAGACACAGAGTTTAGAATTTTTGCAAAACCCGAAGTGCAAGGCGAACGCCGCATGGGCGTAGCTCTTGCTTTGGCCGACAATGTGGAAGCCGCAACGGCTAAAGCACTGGCTGTGGTTAGTAAAATACAGGTTACTCTAAACTAGCTAATAGTAAAATTTAGATAATAAAACGGGGCAGCAAGGCTCCGTTTTACTTTAAAAGTTTGGTGTTCGCTTTCATCTTTCTTGTTAGACAGACTATGTCTGTACTGGCATTAGTATGATGCGGTTAATCGTGATTTTTAATTGTATGGAATGTGTTGCTTAGTCGCCAAGCCGCAATTAAGCAGCAAAGCGTTGTTGCAGATACTGAATAATATCGTTAGATTCATAGAGCCATTGCACACTAGTGGCTTCGCCAGAGCCTGTTTCAATGCGCAAACACGGCACTTTTGTTTTACCACCCTGAGTAGTCAGTTGTTCACGAAATAGTGGATTATGCTGGGCATCGCGTTTTTCAATGTTTAGCCCCAATCGGGCCATTTCTTTACGTACTTTAATACAAAATGGGCAGGCCTTAAATTGATACAGTGCGAGTTGCTGGCAGGCAGCGTTAACATCTGCTTGTTGTTGTGGGCTGCGGCTAATGGCTTTTGGGGTGGAGAGCCATTCGGCGAGAAGCATAAAAGGAGTGAGGATAAGCCGGATAAGCCGAAAAAACAAACGCATGAGTTACTCTGTAAGTTAGTAAATAGAAGGAGGGCAGTATATCAAATAATGGGGAAATAGATAATGCCACCCAAGTGGGTGGCATTATCTTTAGACGCACGTTTTAATGCGGATTAAAAACCAAATACCCATCTGGCAAGTGTTAAGGTGGCAATACTGACCACGATCACTGAGAAGATATTTAGTGCAAAACCGGCTTTTACCATATCCGAAATCTTTAATTGTCCTGATGAAAACACAATCGCATTAGGTGGCGTGGCGACTGGCATCATAAAGGCGCAGCTAGCGGCAATAGCTGCTGGGATCACCAGTGTTAACGGTGTACCTGACATCGCCAGTGCTACTGGTGCCAGCAGCGGCAAAAAGCCTGCAGCAGTGGCGGTATTACTAGTAATCTCAGTTAGGAACACAATAACCGTTGTGACAATGACTATCATCACCCAGAATGGTACGTCACCCAGCAGTATTACCTGGTCGGCGATAAAGGCTGCCAAGCCACTTTTGGTAATCAGCGCGGCTAAACTTAGACCACCACCAAACAGCATTAAAATACCCCAGGGCAGCTTTCTGGTTTCTTCCCAAGTTAAAATTCGGGTATTTTTTCTATCCAGAGGTAAAACTAACAGCAGTAAGGCAGCGGCCATGGCAATAATAGTATCATCCAGCGGCAGCCCGGTGATGCTGGCCAGCAGTGGCCGGAAGATCCAGCAAAAGGCAGTGAGTACGAAAATGGTTAGCACCGCTTTTTCCCCACGTTGCATCGCACCTAGTTTACTGAGTTGTTCCCGGAATAAACTCTTAGTTTCAATCGCTTCTAGCTGATCTACTTTATAAGCGGCTTTGGTTAACCATAACCAGCTGAGAAATAGCATGATGATACTTAACGGTAATCCAACCATCATCCATTCCGCAAAGCCAATTTGAATATCGTAGTTATCGGCTAAAAAGGCGGCCATTAAGGCATTGGGTGGCGTACCAATAAGGGTGGCTAAACCACCAATAGAGGCGGCATAAGCAATAGAAAGTAGTATTGCTTTGCTAAATTGGCTGTCAGCGTTATCTTGCTTCAGGATTTCCATAATTGAAATAGCGATAGGTAACATCATAACGGCCGTTGCAGTATTCGACATCCACATCGATAAAAATGCCGTAACCAGCATGATACCGCCAATCTGTTGGCTAGGTTTACTGCCGACCAACAGCATAGTATGCAAGGCTATGCGTTTATGCAGCGACCAACGTTCCATGGCGATGGAGATAATAAAGCCGCCTAAAAATAAGAATATAAGTGGATGGGCGTAAGGTTGTGCTACGGCCGTCAAACTGTTTAAACCCAGTAGCGGCGCGACTACCAAGGGTAAAAATGATGTGACGGGGATTGGCACAACTTCACTGATCCACCAGCTAGCCATCCATAATGTTAAACCCAGTACTAACCAGCTATCCTGATTCATGTCAAAGGGGGCTGGCAGCAACAAGGTTAGCGCCATAAATAGCGGGCCTAGTAATAACGAGAATAATGGAGTCTTAGCAGTGTTTGTTGTCATTGTTATGCTCCTAGAACCGGTACTGCAAACCCAAGGCGACTGAGGTGTCGCTGGTCTCTGTGAGGTCAAGTTGGGTTACATAGAAATAGGCTTTGCTTTGGCTGTTAAACACATAATCAACGCCAGCCGTGTAGTGATTAGCCGCCGTTGCCTGACGCAGCTCTGAGGTATCACGGCCAGCTTGGACCTTGGGACGCCAATTACCATAGGCATATTGTAGACTAACATAACCACCCGTGCCGCTGGCTTCACCGTCACTGGCTTTGCTATATTGAATCAGGGCACCTAGTGTAAAGTCACCAAACTGGTGTTGTGCCAGCAAGCGGGTTGCGTCCAAGCCATTCAAACTTTGCGCACGGGTTAAGGTCACATAGTAGGGTAAGGTTTTTAGCACCCGGTCACCGTAGGCCAGGCTTAATGCCACGCCATCTTTACCATTTTGCCGTTCGTTATCCTGGCCCAGCACGTACGTTGCTGAAAGCTCAAACCCAGCAAATTTCGGTGAAATATAAGTCAGACTGTCGCCCAACCGATCTTGCCCTGGCAAAATTTGTGCAATATCACCGCTAGTTTCGTTATATAAATCTACGCTACCCTCGCTGGTTTTTAAACGCGTGTCGTTACGACCGGCAATCAGTTGACCAAAATTACCCTTAATACCTATAAAGGTATTGCGTGCAGAAAACGGGTTTTGGGTGTTGGCTTCATCAAAACCCCGTACATCTACTTCATAAGTAAAAAAGGCGGTAACGTGTTCATTTAAAACTTGTTCGCCACGTAAACCAAAGCGGCTAAATGGCATATCTAACTGAGTGCCTTGCTCGGTATAGCGCATAACGCCTTTATCGGTATGGGCCAGTTGTACTTCAGCTTTACCGTAAAAAGTGACGCTGGGCAAGGGGATCGTCACCGTATTAGCGAATACTGGGCTGGTAAGAAACAGTGTTGGAGTTAAGAGTATGGCCGCAGCCAGGGTAGGGCGGGTTACCTGTCGCATTGTTACCTCGTCATCAATCGTTATAGTTTTAGGCGCCAAAATATTAGCAAGAAGGCTGCCACTATTTATTTATTTTAAATTCAATGACTTGTTTTTTAGTGTGCGGTTTTTTGGGTGGTGGATGAAACGTTATTTTTTACGGATGGGTGGCTTTCCACCCATTCGGTCAGGCTGCTTACTCTCACAACTCTACACTGTCGTCATCTTTAAACTGGCTACGCAGCAGGCCGTATTTGCGCATTTTGTCGTACAGTGTTTTACGCGGTAAGTTAAGTGCTTGCATGGTATCTTTAATGCTGCCTTTAGTGGCGTTTAAGGCCTCTTCAATCAGCATCTGCTCAAAAAAGGCCACGCGTTCGCTCAGCCCCATGGCACTGCCAATGGTGTCCGGTAACTGCAAGCCTTGTTGCATAAATGCGGCTTCAGGGCCAAGTAAGACATAACGTTCGGCCAAATTGCGTAGCTCCCGCACGTTGCCGGGCCAGGTATGAGATAACAAGCTATCAAGTTGTAGCTGATTTAATGGCAGTACCGGCTTGTGATAACGCGCAGCAGCCAGCATGGCAAAGTGCTTAAACAACAGCGGAATATCTTGTCGGCGCTGACGTAGTGGCGGAATAGCCACATGCAGCAAGTTAAGCCGGTAATATAAATCTAACCGAAATTCACCTTGCTGGCTTAGTTGCTCTAAGTTGGTTTTAGTGGCCGCCACCACCCGGATATTTAAGCTAATGCTCTGATTACTACCAAGCGGTGTCACTTTGCGCTCTTCTAATACGCGTAGCAGCCGGATCTGTACGCTAAGCGGGGTACTTTCAATTTCATCTAAAAATAAGGTGCCGCCATTAGCAAATTCAAACTTCCCTACGCGCTTTTTATCCGCACCGGTAAAAGCACCGGCTTCACTACCAAACAGTTCACTTTCAATTAATTGCTCGGGAATGGCGCCGCAATTTATCGCTACAAAATTCCGATCGCTGCGCTCAGAATTATCATGCAGATAACGGGCTACCATTTCTTTCCCACTGCCAGTTTCGCCTTCGATCAGCACATCAGCGGGCGTATCCAGTACCAGATCAAGTAAATTACGCATTTGGTTAATGGTTGGGCTATCGCCAATTAGCTGCACGCGGCCGCGGCGGTTTTCTCTAAGCTGGGCGCTAAGGCGGCGGTTTTGCAAACAGAGTTGGCGCTTTTCAGCGGCTTGCTGCAGGGTTTTATGTAATTCGGTATGGTTCACCGGCTTTTCAATAAAGCTATAAGCGCCCAGTTGCATGGCATTTACCGCTATGCTGATATCACCGTAGCCGGTTAATAACACCACCGGTAAATCGGCATCGAGTTGTTGCACTGCCTTTAACACTGACAAACCGTCCATTTGCGGCATATTGAGATCCGTTAGCACCACACCGGCAAAATTGGCCGTGAGGTTGCTAAGCAGCGTAGCGGGTTGATTAAAAGTACGACAATGCCATCCTTCCAGTGTTAAGCCTTGGGCCAGTGCATCTAAAATGCTGTTATCGTCATCCAATAACCATACTTCAGCTGAGGTGGTCATAATTTACTCCGAGATATACCGTGGCAATGTCAGGGTGACAATTGCCCCACCGGCCGGGTGGTTTTCGATTTGTAAGTTGCCATGGTAGCTTTGGACTATTTGGCGAGAAATAGATAAGCCCAGCCCTAAGCCCGAGCCTTGCTTAGTGGTAAAAAAGGGCTCAAATAAATGCTCCATCACATGCGGCTGAATGCCCGGGCCGTTATCATGAATTTGTAGAATTGCTTTATCGATGCTTTGACTGATCTGAATGGTTAAGCTGGGAGCAGTATTTTGCTCTGCGGCCTGTATGGCATTACCCAGCAGGTTAACCAACACCTGTTCTAATTGTAATGGGTCTACTTTGACCATGGTAGCGGCGGCATCGAGCAGTTGTATATGTATCTGCTGTTGTTTTAATACCGGCTGTAGAATACCCAGCGCGTTTTGCACCAGCGTTTTTAACCTGACGGGATCAGGGCTGTTGGCGGCTTTGCGGCTAAAGCTCTTAAACTGTTTAACAATGTGATTAAGCCGCAACAGCATCTGGCTAATTTTATCTAAATTGCCAGCAAGCTCGGCATAACGTTCTTTTTGCAATAACAATTGGGCACTTTGCAGGTAACTATGCATGGCTGTTAGCGGCTGGTTAATCTCGTGGTTAATAGAAGCGCTAAGCTGGCCAATGGTTGCCAACTTGGCTGCTTGCAATAGCTGTTCCTGTGCTTGTTGCAAGCCTTGCTCTGCTTCATTACGCTGCTGAATTTCGTATTGTAGCTGTTGGTTACTTTGCTGTAATGATTCAGTACGCTCTGCTACCGCTACTTCTAACTGGTTAAACATAATGGCCTTTTGGCGTTGCTGTTGCCGCCGACTACGCCAAAAGCTAGCAGCCAATAGCAAAACCGATAATAATAAGCATAAGCTTATTGCCAGTTGTAGCGCCTGAACCTTAAGCGCGCCAGCGGGTTGTAATAATATGAGCTGCCAGGGCAAACGCTGATTGTCTTTTACCGCTACCGCATATTGTTTACTCTGTAAGGGGCTGGTAACAGGATCATTTAATAGCCGCCACAATGAACCTTGTTGTTGAACCTTTAAAGCATGCAAAGTGACACCGGGATGACGTGGGCTGATAACTGCCTGTTCGCCCAACCACGTTAGTCGCCAGGCTTCGTGGTTGCTCGCAATAACCGTTTGCTCTTCGTCGACCAGCATAAACAATAGCGGGCTTTGGCTGGCGATAGATTGATAGGCCAGTTCCAGTTGATCAATATTTAATTTAACGGTTAATACGCCTAAGATGTGTTGCTTAGCGTCAGTTACCGTAGCGGCAAAATAAAAGCCTCGTTCATTAGAAACCCAGCCCAGTCCATAATCAACATAGCTCTTGTTCGCGCTAATTGTCTCGGTAAAATAGGGGCGAAAACCAAAGTTGTAATCCATAAAACTAACTGGATCGGCATAGTTACTGCTGGCAACCACCAGCCCTTCTGGATCCATTAAATAGACCGACGCACTGCCACTGGCTAATGTAAAATCGGCTAATAATTGACTCACTGCAATTTGCTGCGCCGGTACGGGGGGATTTTCAAGTAACTGTTTTAACTCTGGTCGCTTTACTAACGTATCGGTAAGTGTGCTAAAGCGGGTTAGTTGCAAATTAAGATACTGATTAAATTCGACACCATGTTGCAAAGACAACTGTTGCGACTGCTTTAATAACTGCTGAAAAATTAGCTGATAGCTGAAAAGTGTAACTAAGGCTAAACTGCAAAAAATAACCAGCGGTTGTCGGTAAATCGGGCGCATAGCAAGCTCTGATACGGCGTTTTGCGGCAATGCTACCGTAACGTTAGTAACAGAGCCAATTGATTTCGTGCTGTTATAATAAATTAACGTTATATTAGATCAGCAGTTAACATTGTTGGAGTAGGAATGATGCAGTTTTTTGCCACGGTGGGCGGTCGCCTACTAACGTTACCGGTGCTAACGTTATGCGGGTTTTTGCTGATTACGCTTATGGCGCTTGACGCCTTGCAGCAACGTTTAATGGAAGGACGTGAGCAGCGGGTGTTAGCGGTTATTGATATCGCGTCAGCCCTTGTTAGTCATTATCAGCAACAGGAAACCAATGGTGTTCTTAGCAAGGAGCAAGCGCAGCAAGCTGCGTTGGCGGCGATTAAGGCAATTCGATACGACAAAACAGAATATATCTGGATCAACGACTTGGCTCGGCCCTTCCCCAATATGATTATGCACCCTACGGTACCAGCATTAGATGGTACGGTATTAGATAGTGCAAACTTCAATTACGCCACCTTAATGCGAAATACCGATGGCAGTAGAACGGTTGCGTGACTTAATTCAGCAGCAGCGAGGCTTGGCAAAAACCTTAAGTACACAAGCGGTAGCTTTAGATGATTCCAGCCAGCAAAGCCAGCAGCTGTTGCAATCAGTGTTAGCCCAAACCACGCAGGTTGCTACAGCGGTGCATGAGATGAACGCAACCTGTGATGATATGGCGCGCAATGCGACTACTGCAGCGCAGTCGGCACGGGATGCGGACAGTCAAGTAGGTAATGGCACAGCTGCCGTTGCTGAAACACTAAAAGCCATAGCGCAACTACAACAAAAAGTAGAGCACGTTGCAGGGGTAATTGCTGAGCTATCGCAAAGCAGTGAACAAATTGGTGCGGTAACCGATGTTATTGGTAGTATTGCCGAGCAAACGAATTTGCTGGCACTAAACGCAGCTATTGAAGCGGCAAGGGCCGGTGAGCAAGGGCGCGGCTTTGCCGTCGTTGCGGATGAAGTGCGAACACTGGCTAGTCGTTCGGCAAAATCTACTCAGGATATTAGTGAGCGGGTGCAAGGTATTCAACGTGATGCTTCCCGCGCCGTGACGTCAATGCAGCAAAGCCAAACTGAAGTTAAAGCCACGATCGAGCAATCAGAACGCGCCGATCAGGCATTGCAGCGGATCAATGGTGCCGTTAGCCAGATAACCGAAGTCAATGATCAACTTGCCAGTGCGACAGAAGAGCTGGCTACAGTGTCCGGTGGCATCAATGAACATATGGAGCATATTGCCGAATCTATTGAAGCGACGAATCAGCAAGCCGCGCAGTTATCACAGGCTAGCCAGCAATTACGGCAAATGGCACAGCAGCTTAACGCTTTGCTGGCGGAGTTTCGTTTATAGCCAAACTGTTTTGGGTGAAGTACCGTAAAATAGCAGTAAAAACGTAGGATGAACCAATGAAATTAACAGAACAAGAATGGCGTGAGCGTTTAACCGACGAACAATATCGGGTTACCCGGTTAAAAGGTACGGAGTATCCCTTTACTGGCGAATTACTGCATCATACCGCTGCGGGGACTTACCATTGCGTGTGCTGTGGCGCTGAGCTGTTTGATGGCAACAGTAAATTCGATGCGGGCTGCGGTTGGCCTAGCTTTTTTGATGCTATCGTTGGTAAGGTCCGTTACGAGCAAGACGTTAGTCACGGTATGCAGCGCATTGAGATTTTATGTGCGCAATGCGATGCGCATCTTGGGCATGTGTTCGACGATGGCCCGGCGCCTACCGGGCAACGTTATTGTGTGAACTCAGTATCGTTAACCTTTAACCATGCAACAAAAACCTAAAAATAACCTGTAACTGTTGTGGTAAGGTTTCATAATCCATTACAATAGGCCGCCTTCAAACAACCGCTGTACCCTACACAAAGCGGAGAGGGCAACACCGATTAATTCATCTTATTGAAGTAAAAGGCCTAATATGACCCTATCACACGCAGAACAGTATCAAAAGAGCTGGCAGGAACGCCAGGAATACGCCGAAAATATGTTGCCCCTTATTGGTCGGCTGTACCGCAATAAAGGCATTGAAGTGGTGGTGTATGGGCGGCCACTGGTCAACTCAACAACTATCGACATTATTAAAGCACACAAAACTGTGCAACGTTTTGAAGGCCAGAAGCTACGCCTGCGTGAGAGCTTTCCGGTATTAGAAGCCATTAGCAAGATGAATCTGGCACCAGGCCGGGTTGATATTGGTAAACTGGCTTACGCCTTTTTATATAAAAATGTGGCTGAAGGACTGACTTTAGATCAGTATTTGGCAGAAGCACTTAGCGACATTTTAGATCATGAAGATCAAGTTAAGCCGGTCGACGTGGTGTTATACGGTTTTGGTCGTATTGGCCGTTTATTGGCACGCTTAATGTTAGAACGCTCAGGCCCTAGTAGCAAATTGCGGCTAAAAGCCATTGTAGTGCGTGGTGGCAAAAAAGGTGATTTAGAAAAACGCGCCAGTTTATTACGCCGCGATTCTATTCACGGACCTTTTAACGGCAGCATTACCGTTGATGAAGAAAACCAGGGGATTAAAGCCAATGGTACCTTTATCAAAGTGATTTATGCCAACTCACCAGAGCAGGTTGACTATACACAGTATGGTATTGACAATGCGCTTATCGTTGATAACACCGGTATTTATAAAGACGACAAAGAGTTGTCTATTCACTTCCAAAGCAAGGGTGCCGCGAAAGTATTGCTGACTGCGCCAGCTAAAGGTGACGTACCTAACGTGGTGTACGGCGTCAATCAGCACATGATTACTGCTGAACATAAAATTGTTTCTGCGGCTAGCTGTACCACCAATGCCATAACGCCAGTGTTAAAAGCGTTACAGGAAGAATACGGTATTCGTAACGGTCACGTAGAAACGGTGCACTCTTACACGAACGATCAAAACCTGATTGATAACTTCCACAAAGCAGAGCGTCGTGGCCGTGCAGCTCCACTTAATATGGTGTTAACCTCTACCGGTGCCGCCAGTGCAGTAGCAAAAGCATTACCTGAGCTAAAAGGTAAACTTACTGGTAATGCCATTCGGGTGCCAACGCCTAACGTGTCTATGGCGATTTTGTCATTGAACCTGAATCGTGAAACCAGTAAAGAAGAACTAAACGATTTCTTACAGCGCACCTCACTGTTTTCTGAACTGCAGGATCAAATTGATTTCACCAGTTCAACTGAAATTGTTTCGTCAGATTTAGTAGGCTCACGCTACGCAGGGGTGGTGGACTCACAAGCTACCATCGTTGATGGCGATCGTTGTGTGTTGTACGTGTGGTATGACAACGAGTTTGGTTACAGCGTGCAAGTGACCCGCGTGATGAATGAAATGGCAGGCATTAAATACCCAACTTTGCCGTTAGTGAAATAATTACTGCGTAAACAAAAAAAGCCCGCAATATTGCGGGCTTTTTCTTGACAGCAACTTTCTCGCCACTCACTCTGGCAAGGCGTCAGAGTCGGTGTCAGAGTCGGGAATGTTTTTGCGGCACAAACAAAAATGGCCAGCTAAGCTGACCATTTATACTATCGGAAACCGATAAGCGCTATATTAGCGTACTATTACAGTACAGTAACGTTAGCAGCTTGTGGGCCTTTTTGGCCTTGTTCGATTTCGAAAGCTACGCGCTGACCTTCGTTTAAGGTTTTGTAACCTTCAGTTTGGATTGCACGGAAGTGAACGAACGCGTCTGCGCCGCCGTTATCCTGAGTGATGAAACCGAAACCTTTATCAGCGTTGAACCACTTTACTACACCAGTTACTTTAGCCATGAGAGACTCCTAAAAATTTAAAATGTTTATTAACGCGAAATGCGCTTTTAGCCTGACTGTTACTTATGTGGCCAAACGTGCGTGAATCTTCAGGACATGACTTACAAGCGAAGCTGTGTAGCGAAGTTTTCAAAAACAAGTTGTTACATAGGTCTGTACTACAGGCCGGGAATAACTATAACAGGTCTGAGCGGAATGTATAGCTTTATCGGTGAATAATTCAGATAAAGTTGAACAAAATAAAAAAGCCGGTAAAAAACCGGCTTTTTTAATAACTTAGATTAGGGCGTGTTGACGTTCAACACGCCCTAGGGCGTCTTTATGCGCTGATAGCAACTTCTGGCGCAACATAGGCCAGTTTTAATGCTTCGGCAACACTTTCGTTGGTCACTAAACCACGGTATACGTTTAAGCCGGCCAGCAAGTGTTTGTCGTCTTGCAGTGCTTGCTTATAGCCTTTATTCGCTAAACGGATGATAAAGGGCAGGGTAGCGTTATTCAGGGCAAAGGTAGACGTCAACGGCACCGCGCCTGGCATATTGGCAACACAGTAATGCACTACGTCGTCTACAATATAGGTTGGCTCAGCATGGGTAGTTGGCTTAGAGGTTTCTACACAGCCGCCTTGGTCAATGGCCACATCAACAATGGCTGAACCTGGCTTCATACGCTTAATATGCTCTTTGGTAACCAGCTTAGGTGCGGCAGCACCAGGTACTAACACACCACCAATCACTAAATCGGCAGCCAGGACTTCTTGCTCTAAGGCATCAGCAGTAGAGTAGATAGCTTTTACAGCACCGTTAAACTGGGCATTAATACGGCGTAATACATCTACGCTGCGATCCAGGACCGTAACGTCGGCACCTAAGCCTAAGGCCATTTGTGCCGCGTTAGTGCCTACCATGCCGCCGCCAATGACTACCACTTTAGCAGGGGCTACACCTGGTACGCCGCCCAGTAACATACCGCGACCGGCACAAGATTTTTCCAGAGCGCGCGCACCGGCCTGAATTGACATGCGGCCAGCGACTTCAGACATAGGCGCTAATAGCGGTAAGCCACCTTTATTGTCGGTAACGGTTTCATACGCAATACACACGGCTTTTGATTTAATTAAATCGGCAGTTTGCTCTGGATCTGGCGCTAAATGCAGGTAGGTAAATAAAATTTGGCCATCACGCAGCATGGCGCGCTCAACAGCTTGTGGCTCTTTTACTTTAACAATCATATCCGCTCTAGCGAATACGTCGGCGGCAGTTGCCAACACGCTGGCACCTACAGCCTGATAATCTTCATCGGTAAAACCAATGCCCATACCGGCGTTGTGTTCAACAAAGACACTGTGGCCGTGGCCAATTAACTCACGCACGCTGGCTGGGGTCATGCCGACACGGTATTCATGGTTTTTTATTTCTTTAGGTACACCGATAATCATAAGTTTCACCTTGGTTATATTGAATTATATTTTTGCGCAGTATAGCGACAAAAAAACAGAATTACTGCTTGTTTTGAGCTTAGTAAATAGTGCAGAATCCTGTTTTTATTGCAAGCTAAGGATTTTATGCTGCAATGTATTCTTTAAGTAAGAGCATCAAGAAGTTAGACCGTATTGACCGGAAAATTCTGGTGGAATTACAACATGATGGCCGTTTAGCTAACGTAGAGCTGGCGCGCCGGGTGGGATTAAGCCCCACGCCCTGTTTAGAGCGCGTGCGCAAGCTGGAAGCCGAAGGCTATATACTGGGCTATACGGCGCTGGTCGACCCGCACAAAGTTGGGGCTGCCATGCTGGTCTTTGTAGAAATCACCTTAAGTAAAACCTCACCAGAAGATTTTAATGAGTTTAGTAAAGCGGTGCAAAAACTCAATGAAATTCAGGAATGTCATTTAGTCTCGGGCAGTTTTGATTTTTTACTAAAAACCCGGGTAGCCAATATGGCGGCATACCGCGAGCTGTTAGGTGAAACCTTATTACGACTACCCAGCGTGCGCGAAAGCCGTACCTATGTGGTGATGGAAGAAGTCAAGCAAAGCAGCTTTGTACCGATGCTTTAGCGTTGTTGTCATTTTGGGTATTTCCTCAGCCGCATAGTGCCAGCCATACAGCTTTTATTCATATTCTGCTGGTTAAGCTGCTCGATATTGTGTCACCAGTGTGTCTTGTATTAAAGGGCGCCCAGCGACTCTAAAGGTTACATGGGGATATATGGTCTAAGCAAAGATGCACTTTTACAACAGCTCTGGTAACCTAGGCGTATCAGTAAAAACAGACTGCAACAGCACAGATGTCGCGCCAGACTAAGCCAACAGCGATTTAGTCTGGCTTTCTGACATGGATTATGAATTTAGGGGCCTTTCTTTTGCAAAGCAGAGTGTTATTTTCGTTAAATGGGGTGCAGCGATTGCTGGAAGTCGGATTAATTGTATTTTCCGGCTTGGCACTTTTTATGTTGCTGGCCTTGTTGTCTTTTGATCCGGCCGATCCAAGCTGGTCACAAACCGGCTATCACCAGCAAATTAATAATTATGCGGGCCGCGGTGGCGCCTGGCTAGCCGATGTTTTATTAGTCAGCTTTGGTTGGCTTGCCTATTTACTGCCTTTTTTAGTTGCCTTATCCGGTTATCTATTATTCAAACGTTATCATGACTTGTTTAAACTGGATTATCTTATCTTAGGCTTGCGGCTATTTGGCCTGTTACTGACTATTTGCGCAGCAACGGCTATTAGTAGTATGAATTTTAACGATATCTATTATTTCTCTTCTGGTGGCGTACTCGGCGATAAAATCAGCGGTAGCCTGCTACCGTATTTTAACTTTATTGGTACCAGCTTGTTATTACTCTGCGGTTTTGCCACTGGCTTAACCTTACTGACCGGTATTTCCTGGTTAACTGTAGCCGATTATCTGGGCGCGCAGTGTTTTGTGCTGTTTAATCTTATTGTCTCATTACCCGAGCGCTTTAGTGCGCGGCGGCAGGTTAGCCCCTTTGCTTTAGATAACGCCGACACGGAAAACATGCCTACTAAACCGACGGCCAAAGCACGTCGGGTAAAAGTTGCAGCGCTACCTGAGCCGGTCGAAGATGATTACCCCTTCCCAGAGATTGATGATGCAGCAGAGCCACGTTTTAGTTTTGCCTCAGATGATACGACAACGGATTATGCTGCGCCTAGAGGTCATAACGCGGCCAAGCGGAAAGATCCGTTACCCATTCGCCCGCTGAACGAGCGCACTGAAGGGAGATCTTATTACAGCGTAGATGCACTGGCCGATGAGCAATTATCTTTTAGTGCGGTAGACGAGCCCTTTGATGCTGAGCATGTGAGCAAAACCTTCCGCGAGCTAGAGCAGGAAGAAGAGCTAGATCCGTTAATGCGCTTTCCGCCAGATGAAGACGAGCAGACCGACGATAGTGATGATAGTGAAGAAGTGGCGCACTCGCTGGAAGAGCTGCCTTCTTTGGCACTGTTAGACCGGCCAGACAAAGCCATTAACCCCATTGACCCGGCTGATTTAGAGCGGGTATCACGGTTGGTTGAGGCAAAATTACTCGACTTTAACGTGGAAGCTAAGGTCGTCGGTGTGCATCCCGGCCCGGTAGTTACCCGCTTTGAGCTCGATTTAGCGCCAGGCGTAAAAGTCAGCAAAATTACCGGCCTGGCCAAAGATTTAGCCCGTTCGCTATCAGCGATTAGTGTGCGGGTAGTCGAAGTTATCCCGGGTAAAAGCTTTATTGGGCTAGAGCTACCCAACCAGCATCGGGAAATCGTGCGCTTATCTGAAGTGATTGGTGATGAAATCTTTACCGAATCTAAATCGGCGCTGACCATGGTGCTGGGTAAAGATATTGCCGGCAAATCGGTCGTGGCCGACTTAGCCAGAATGCCGCATTTATTAGTGGCGGGTACTACCGGTTCGGGTAAATCGGTGGGCGTTAACGTAATGATTTGTAGTCTATTGTATAAATCTACGCCCGATGATGTGCGCTTTTTAATGATTGACCCGAAGATGTTGGAGCTGTCGATTTACGAAGGTATTCCGCATTTGTTAACCGAAGTAGTTACCGATATGAAAGACGCCGCCAATGGCCTGCGCTGGTGCGTGGGCGAAATGGAACGGCGTTATAAGCTAATGTCAGCTTTAGGGGTACGTAACTTAAAAGGCTACAACCTTAAAGTAAAAGAAGCGATTAGCGATGGTCAGCCAATCAAAGATCCGTTATGGAAGCCTTCAGACGATATGCGCGGCGAAGCGCCATATTTAGAAAAATTGCCGTCTATCGTGGTGGTGATTGACGAATTCGCCGACATGATGATGATTGTCGGTAAAAAAGTAGAAGAACTGATTGCCCGTATCGCCCAAAAAGCGCGGGCGGCCGGTATCCACTTAATTTTAGCGACACAGCGGCCTTCGGTAGATGTGATCACTGGCTTAATTAAAGCCAATATCCCCACGCGGATTGCCTTTCAGGTTTCATCAAAAATTGACTCGCGGACTATTTTAGATCAGCAAGGAGCCGAGAGCTTATTAGGGCAGGGCGATATGTTGTATCTGCCACCAGGCTCAGGTGTACCTAACCGGGTGCACGGCGCCTTTGTGGACGATCATGAGGTTCATGCCGTGGTTGCCGATTGGAAAAAACGGGGTAAGCCACAATATATTGCCGAGATTCTAAGCGGTGAAACCACCGAAGAGAACTTATTACCGGGTGAAACACTCGAAGGGGAAGATGGCGAGGCTGATCCGTTGTACGATCAGGCGGTGGCTTTTGTCATCGAAACGCGCCGCGCCTCCGTTTCTGGCGTGCAACGCAAGTTTAGGATCGGTTATAATCGTGCCGCGCGGCTGGTGGAACAAATGGAACATAGCGGCGTAGTGAGTGCCCCAGGGCATAATGGCAACCGTGAAGTGGTTGTACCGGCTCCGAACAGAGGATATTAATGAAAAAAATTACAGCTTTAGTGATGTTGGCAGCAAGTTTTGCAGGAACAACGCTATGGCAACCCGCACTGGCGCAAACGGTAGAAGTATTGCCGCGCCCAGATTTTGCACCCCATATGCAGGCAATGCGCCAACAACGTATGACCGCAGAAGATGCCAGTGCTGAGCTGATGCAACAATTAGCGCAAGTTAAATCCTTTTCTGCGAATTATCGCCAGCGGGTATACGATATTCAGCAGCAATTATTACAAGAAGGCGAAGGCACGCTGGCGCTGAAACAGCATGCCCGCTTTCGCTTTGAAAGCCAAACGCCAGAGCCTTCGTTATTGGTCAGTGATGGCAGTACCCTGTGGTTTTACAATGAACTACTGGAGCAAGTCAGCATTTACAATGCCGAAAGTGAAGTAGGCCAAACCCCTTTTGCTTTGCTAACCAGCGACGATAAAACGCTATGGCAGCAATATCAGGTGACCAAACAAGCACAAAGCTTTTTTATTCACCCGTTAAGTGCGGATAACCCGGTACAGCAACTGATGCTGACTTTTAGCGATAACAAGCTGATTGAAATGCAGGTGATTGATATTAACCAGCAGCAAAGTGTTTATCTGTTTACTGATATCAAGCTAAATAGTCGCTTAGCCGATAGCCTGTTTGGCTTTAAGATCGCCAGTCACCTTGATGTTGACGATCAGCGGCAACGCTAATCGTTATCAGAACAACCCGCCATGACTAGCCTGCAACTCGACTTTTCCGACGATATCCGGCCGCTAGCGGCACGGATGCGGCCGCAGCAGCTGGCAGATTATGTCGGGCAGCAGCATCTGGTCGCCCCCGGTACCCCGCTTTACCAAGCTATTACGGCGGGGCGGGTATTCTCATTAATTTTATGGGGGCCGCCGGGCACCGGTAAAACCACTTTAGCTGAGCTTATCGCCAGCCATGCTAATGCAGTAATGCAGCGGTTGTCGGCGGTAACTGCCGGGGTGAAGGATATCCGCGATGCCATTAGCGAAGCCAAATTACGCCAGCAGCAATATCAGCAGCGTACTTTACTTTTTGTGGATGAAGTACATCGCTTTAATAAAGCGCAGCAAGATGCCTTTTTACCGCATATTGAAGATGGCACCATTATTTTTATTGGCGCCACGACCGAAAACCCGGCCTTTGCCCTAAATAATGCGGTGTTATCGCGAGCCCGGGTTTGCGTGCTTAGGCCACTGACCGAAACCGACTTACAGCAAGTATTACATAAAGCCCTTAGCACAGAGCCTCAAGGTTTAGGCGCATTAAAACTGACTATTGCGGCAGATGCTGAGCGCTTGCTGCTGCAGCTAAGTGCAGGCGATGCCCGGCGTTTATTAAATGTGCTGGAGCAACTTGCAGAGCTAGCCGAGCCTGGCTGCAGCATCAGTGCTGAGCAGGTAAAGCAGGTAGTGCCGCAGCAACTAGCCGGTTTTGATCGCGAAGGCGACTTATTTTACGACTTAATTTCGGCCTTTCATAAATCGGTGCGTGGCTCAGATCCGGATGCGGCACTCTATTGGTATGCGCGTATTCTGGCCGGTGGTGGCGATCCGCTGTATGTAGCACGGCGCTTATTGGCGATTGCCAGCGAAGATATTGGTAATGCTGATCCTCGTGCCTTAACGCTGGCACTGAATGCCTGGGATACGTTTTCACGGGTAGGGCCGGCAGAAGGCGAGCGTGCCATTGCTCAGGCGGCCGTTTATTTAGCCTTAGCCCCAAAAAGTAACGCTGTTTATTTGGCTTTTAATCGCATCAAGCAGCAAATAGCCGACATGCCAGATTACCCGGTGCCACTGCATTTACGTAACGCCCCAACCGCGCTACAAAAGCAATTAGGGCATGGCAGTGAGTATCGCTATGCGCACAATGAACCGGGTGCCTATGCGGCAGGCGAGCGTTATTTACCACCGGAGCTGTGGCATGAGCAGTTTTATCAGCCATCTGAGCGCGGTATGGAAAAGCAACTGGCCGAAAAACTGCGTTATTTACGCGAGCTGGATGCGCAAAGCCAGATTAAGCGCCAACCCTAATGGTGTGAAAGCAGCTAACGCCGCTGCAACTTCAAGGATGAAGGGGATAAATTGGTGGAAAAGCATTTCAATTTCGCTTAGCACTGGGTAATATTCTGCCCTATTCGATTAATCGTCGGCGCTATACTTAAAATCATTTAGGTTGTAGGTAAGCAAACGCAAGTTGCACCCCAGCAAAAATGAAGCAGATAGGCTGGCCAGAAGAAGTTATTACTATGTTAGATCCAAAATTTTTACGCGCTGAGTTAGCGCAAACAGCCGAGCGTTTGGCAACCCGTGGCCTAACGCTGGATGTAGCAACCTTAACCGCCTTAGAAGAGCAGCGCCGGGTGCTGCAAATGGACACGCAAGAGCTGCAAAACCTGCGTAATACCAAATCTAAGGGGATTGGTCAGGCCAAAGCACGTGGCGAAGACATTGCGCCATTGCTGGCAGAAGTAGACGGCTTAGGGGCGCAATTAGATGCGGCTAAGCAGCGCTTAGATGCAGTATTGGCAGAGCTGGATAAAATCGCCCTGACTATTCCAAACTTACCGGACCTGTCGGTGCCGGTGGGTGCCGATGAACAAGGCAATCTGGAAGTACGTCGTTTTGGCGAGCCCGCCAGTTTTGATTTTGAGGTAAAAGATCATGTGGCGCTGGGCGAAGCCTATGCCGAAGGGCTAGATTTTGAAAGTGCTGTTAAGCTGTCTGGTTCACGCTTTGTAGTGATGAAAGGCCAAATGGCCCGCCTGCATCGCGCCTTAGCGCAATTTATGTTGGATGTGCATACTGAGCAGCATGGTTACACCGAAGTGTACGTGCCGTACTTAGTTAACCACGACAGCTTATATGGTACCGGCCAGTTACCTAAATTCAGTGCCGACTTATTCCACACCCAACCTGCTACCGAAGAAGGGCAGGGTATGGCACTTATTCCTACTGCCGAGGTGCCGGTAACTAACTTAGCGCGCGACAGTATCTTTGATGCCAGTGAGCTGCCGTTTAAGTATACTGCGCATACGCCGTGCTTTCGCAGTGAAGCGGGCTCTTATGGCCGCGATACCCGTGGGCTAATTCGCCAGCATCAGTTTGATAAAGTTGAACTCGTACAACTGGTACACCCTGAGTTATCTATGCAAGCGCTGGAAGACTTAACCGGTCATGCCGAGAAAATTTTGCAACTGTTAGGCTTACCGTACCGGGTGATGTTGCTTTGTACTGGTGATATGGGTTTTGGTGCCTGCAAAACCTACGATTTAGAAGTGTGGTTACCGGCGCAAAACACCTACCGCGAAATTTCGTCTTGCTCTAACATGGGCGATTTTCAGGCGCGTCGTATGCAAGCCCGTTTCCGGCCTGCAGAAGGCAAGAAACCAGAATTGCTGCATACACTAAATGGTTCGGGTTTAGCGGTGGGCCGCACCCTAGTGGCCATTTTAGAGAACTATCAGCAGGCCGATGGCTCAGTGGCTATTCCGGCTGTACTGCAGCCTTATATGGGCGGTAAAACGCATTTACGTTAAGCCTTGCCCCTTAGCTGCGGTGTAACGTCAACACGCCCTAAGCGCCGCAAATAAAAAACCGCCTGAGGCTACGCCGGGCGGTTTTTTTATTGAACGCAAAAATGCTTACAGGCATTTGGCCGGTTTAGGTAAGCCAGCTAAACGGGTGGCTTGTTTAGCTGGGCCTTCTGGGAATAACATAAACAGATATTTACTATTGCCTTTGTCTGGGCCAAATTTTGCGGCCATAGCTTTTACCAACATCCGCACCGCGGGTGAGGTATTAAACTCCTGATAAAACTCCCGGACAAAGCGGATCACTTCCCAGTGGGCCTCGGTTAGCTGAATATTCTCAAGCTCAGCAAAACGCTCGGCGACTAGCGGCTCCCAGTCGCCCAAATTAAGCAAATAGCCATGTTTATCTAGCGCTAATGACCTGCCGGCTAATTCCAGCGTATGCTCACTCATATTTGTTCTCTTTTAAATTGGGTTGCCACTATGCAGTGATATAGCCGTCATCCTTGAAACTATAACGCTGTTGGCGGCATCTTCAATGATTCTGGGTATACGCTAATTAGTCAGCGATGTTGTGTGTCTCAGCTTAACTTATCCGGGTTAAGACCAAAGCAGATTTTGCTCGGCCTGGGTGCTAAGCTTTACCCATTCAGCATCGCTAATGGCCCTGATATGCGCCGGTAAGCGCAGTTGTCGCCAAGTTACATCACTAAGTAGTGCCAGTATAGGCACCGGAAAAGCCAGATTGGGCTGGCAGGCTAAATAAACGGCATCCTGACGCAGCAACAGTAAATCATCGGCCGCGCAGAGCTGGGCTAATTCGGCGAGATTAGCGCTCGGGTTAATAAGATTAATCAGTTTCATGCTAACACCTTATAATCTGCTGCGCGCTGGCCAGTAGCGTGCGGATCTCTGCGGGCGTGGCCGTAACAAAACCCTCAGGCAGCGCCATAGCGTTTAAACCGCGGTCGCTTAGGGATTGCGCACAGACCAGGCAGTTTTCAATTTCGTATAAGGCAAAAAGCCCAAAGCTTTTTTGAAAGGCTTTTACCGGCTGGGCGTTGCTGGTGTCGGTGGGCAGCAATTGATAGACCGCATCGCCGCTAAAAATAACACTAAGTTGATAATCTACTGCCGCCAGCGCTAAGATTAAATCGAGGCTTTCGCGCGCTTTGGCCTGATTAAACGGCGAGTGGCTTTGCATAATCGCGATATGTTGCATCAGAATTGCACCAACTTAGAGTTGTTAAGACGCATAGCAAACTCTGCCAGCCCGGCTGCAATAAAGAGGCCGCTAGCGCTGGCTTGCACACCGCGCTTTTCGGCGGCGGTAACACAATACAGCAAGGCGATTTGCTGTTGCTGACAAAAGTGGCCGAGCATCGCGGCTAAATTAGGTTCATCGGCGGGTAAGTCGATAGCCGCAGCCGCCGCAAGTACGGCATCTTCATATAAAAATATTTGTTCAATAACAAAACCCTGCGCTACAGCCGCGTTGGCAAACTGCAGTGCACTGGCAAAGCTTTGGTTAGCCAGCGGGCTTTGGGTAAGTAATAAACTAAAGCGGGTCAAGGATTCACCTGAATAAAAATGTGTTACCGGAGTAGGGTGCTGCTTTTCAAAAAAATTTTCAAAAAACAAAAAAATACCCCGCATTGCGGGGTATTTTAGCCTGCTTAGCTGCCTGGCGCAAAAGTTGTGCGCGGCGGCTAGAGCGGCTTAGTCGTCGCCACCCATAATACCTAGCAGGCTTAACAGGTGTACAAAGATGTTAAACACGTTTAAGTATAACGAAACAGTAGCACGGATATAGTTGGTTTCACCGCCGTTGATAATACGGCTGGTATCAAACAGGATTAAACCTGACATCAACAGAATAATCACTGAGCTAATGGTTAAGCTTAATGCTGGGATCGCTAAAAAGATATTGGCCAGGGCCGCAACCAGTACCACAATTAAACCAACCATTAAAAAACCGCCCATAAAAGAGAAGTCTTTACGGGTAGTTAATACATAAGCGGACAAGCTGAAGAAGATTAATGCTGTACCGGCTAACGCTTGCATAATTAATGCTGGGCCACCAGGAATACCACCATAATAGCTAAGCAGTGGGCCTAATGAGGCACCCATTAAACCGGCAAAACCAAATACCCAGAAGATACCACTGGCTGAGTCGGCTTTTTTATTCACCACAAATAACATGATAAAACCACCTATCATGCACACTATAGATGCAATAGGGGAGATATTCATCGCCACCGCAAATACCGCTGTTACGGCGCTAAAGGCCAGGGTTAAGCCCAGCAAGAAATAGGTATTACGCAACACCTTGTTGATTTCAACGCCCTGACTTAGGGTGTTGATATTACTGGTTTCTCTGTATGACATAGTTGTCTCCTTTTACCGAGTTTTGTAGATTATTGACCGCATCATACTGTTAAAGTTCCACTTACTCCAGCCTTATACGTAGCAAAACGGTTCGAAAATCACGCAATTGAAAAAATTTTATGTATTTCGCTTTATTTTCCCGAACAAAGTGATTAGTATACGCAGCGCTGGAGGGATGGCAGAGCGGTTTAATGCACCGGTCTTGAAAACCGGCGTAGGTTAGTAGCCTACCGAGAGTTCGAATCTCTCTCCCTCCGCCACTTTTTCCTAAAAACCACCCCAGCGGTGGTTTTTTGCTTTGTAGGCAACGGGTAATTGCTAACGCATTGCTGTACCCCGATAATCGTTGAAAATAGCAGCTTGTTGCCGAAATTCTCAGCAAACAGCTAAAAATCATAAAATTAGCACTTTACAAAAGGCGGGCAAGTTTCTACTATGCCGGTCACAGCGCGGAGGGATGGCAGAGCGGTTTAATGCACCGGTCTTGAAAACCGGCGTAGGTTAATAGCCTACCGAGAGTTCGAATCTCTCTCCCTCCGCCACTAATTTTTCCTACCTTATAGTTACTTACTAATATCCTAGTTATAACCTCAATTTTACTCATTTATCTACCGACAGCCTTAGTAAATAAATACCTGAAAAAGAAACAGAAAATTGTAACTTTTAGTATGCAGTCACTGTGCTTTCTGGCAAACTTAACTGTACTTTCAGTACAGAGACCTTTACTGTTAGATAGTAAAATACCTGTAGCTGGTCTATGCTAACCGCTACAATAATTCTAAACCTGAGGCGTGAGTAAAGCACTTAGGTAAAGCCAGTATAACGGAGAAGCCAAGTTGATTAACGTGCTGTTAGTTGATGATCACGAGCTTGTACGAACTGGGATAAGTCGCATACTAATGGATGAGCGCGGTATCAAGGTGATAGGCGAAGCCAGTTCGGGTGAAGCAGCCTTACAATTTTGCCGCCAGCATGAACCCGATGTGGTGCTGATGGACATGAATATGCCAGGCATGGGCGGTATCACCGCCACAAAACGTATTTTGCAATATTGCCCGGATATTAAAATTCTGGCGTTATCTATTTCTTGTGAAGAGCCGGTGCCCACCAAAGTAATGCAGTTGGGCGCAGCAGGGTTTATTTCTAAAAATACTCCACCAAAAGAAATGGTCATGGCCATTAAAAAATTATATTCCGGCGTACGGCATATCTCGGATGAGGTCGCGCAGAAAATGGCGTTGGCGAAGGTAAATAATCAGCAGCCAAACCCTTTTGAAGGCTTATCCGATCGTGAACTGCAAATTATGCTGATGATTACCCAAGGGCAGAAGGTAACGGATATTGCCGAGCAGCTTAATGTGAGCGCCAAAACGGTTAATTCGTATCGTTATCGGATGTTTGAAAAGCTGGCAATCAGCGGCGATGTAGAACTTACCCATATGGCCTTGCGGCATGGCATGATCGATATCGCTAAAATTGCGCATTAAAACCATGTTTAACCCAAACTATGCTTAAACAACGCCATGTTTGATGCCAAAGCCTTTCTGGCAACTGTACCGCAGCAGCCCGGCGTATACCGGATGTTTAATCAGGCTGGTACGGTCATTTATGTTGGTAAAGCCAAAGAATTAAAAAAACGCTTAAGCAGTTACTTTCGCGCTCAGGTAGACAGTATTAAAACCCGGGCGCTGGTTAGCCAGATCGCCAGCGTTGAGTACATTCTTACGCACAGTGAAACCGAAGCGCTGATCCTTGAAAATAACCTGATCAAACAATACCTGCCCAAATACAATGTATTGCTACGCGATGATAAGTCGTACCCCTATATTTTGCTCTCCGGCCATAAGCACCCCAGAATTAGTTCACACCGTGGGCCTCGCAAAGTCGCCGGCCATTATTTTGGGCCTTACCCCAACGCCGGTGCCGTGTGGCAAAGCCTAAAAACGCTGCAAAAGATCTTTCCTATTCGCCAATGTGAAGACGGTTTTTACCGGGCGCGCACCCGGCCTTGTTTACAATATCAATTAAAGCTCTGCAGCGCCCCCTGTGTTGGTAAAATATCGGATGAAGATTACGCCGAGCAAGTGCGATTAGCAGCGCTGTTTTTATCGGGTAAAAACCAACAAGTGCTGGATGATTTGGTGCAAAAAATGGCGGCAGCCAGCGATAGCTGGCAGTTTGAGGCTGCTGCGGCCTATCGCGATCAAATTAGCGCGCTGCGTCGGGTGCAAGAGCAACAGTATGTGAGTGGCGATCACGAAGAGCTGGATGCCATTGGTTTTAGCCTGCAAGGGCAAACTGCGGTAGTGCATGTGTTGTTTATTCGCGATCGCAAAATTCTGGGCAGTAAGTCTTTTTACCCAAAGGTACCGGTAGATACGGATGCAACTGAGGTGTTGTCGGCTTTTGTGTTACAGTTTTATTTAAGCGGGCATAGTGATCAGCATATTCCAAAAGAAATTGTGTTACCGCTGGCACTGAATGATGAAGAGGCGGTTGCTGCGGCTATTAGTAATATCGCCGAGCATAAGGTACGTTTTACCTATGCAAAACGCGGCGAAAAAGCGCAGTATTTATCGTTAGCACAAAAAAATGCTGAGATAGCGCTGGATAGCCGGCAATCGCTGGCACAAAAAATGCGGTTGCGTTATCAGTCATTGCAGCAATTATTAGCGCTTAGCGAACCCATATTACGAATGGAATGTTTTGATATTAGCCATACCATGGGGCAGGCGACTATTGCTTCTTGCGTGGTGTTTGACGGCGAGGGGCCTTTTAAACAGGAATATCGCCGTTATAACGTAGTGGGGATTACCGGTGGCGATGATTACGCCGCAATGCGTTTTGCGCTGGATAAACGTTACAGCAAGCTAACTGATACCAGTAAGATCCCCGATATTGTGTTTATCGACGGTGGCTTGGGGCAGTTAAATATCGCGTTAGAGCAATTTAGCAATTGGCCGCATGCCAAAAAGCCTTTACTGATTGGTGTGGCCAAAGGCGAGGGCCGTAAAGCGGGCTTAGAAACCCTTATTTTATGGGACAGTGGCCGTAGTTTAAATTTACCTGAAGATACACCGGCACTGCACCTTATTCAGCAGATCCGGGATGAAGCGCATCGCTTTGCGATAACCGGGCATCGTAATAAAAGAGGCAAAGCTTTAATTAAAAGCCCATTGGAAAATATTGATGGCATTGGTGAAAAGCGTCGTCAGGCTTTATTGCAATACCTTGGCGGTTTACAAGGCGTAATGAAAGCCTCGGTAGCCGAGCTTAGCTCGGTACCCGGAATTTCAAAACAACAGGCAGAAAAGATTTACCAAGCCTGTCAGAACAAGTAGCATAGCAGCCATTGAGCGTGTGAGACCTTTTTATGTGGAATATTCCAAACCTGTTAACCGTGTTCCGTTTAATGCTGATCCCGGTATTTATTTACTGTTTTTACTCTGGCTTGGAAAATGCGCGTTTTTGGTCTGCTTTAGTATTTTGCTTAGCGGCAGTGACCGATGCCTTAGACGGCTATTTAGCGCGTAAGCTGGAGCAGTCGACACCCTTTGGTGCCTTTTTAGATCCGGTAGCCGACAAAGTAATGGTAGCCACGGCCTTGGTACTGGTAGCAGTAGATATTAAAACGCTATGGGTTATTATCCCGGCTATTATTATGATTAGCCGTGAAATTGTAATATCCGCATTGCGCGAGTGGATGGCAGGGCTGGGTAAAAGAGCCAATGTTGCGGTATCCAACCTTGGTAAATATAAAACCATAGCCCAAATGCTGGCGTTAATTGGCCTGATTTGGCAACCGCAAATAACGTTACTGGCGTGGTTTACCACAGTAGGCATGGCGCTGTTATATATTGCCACTATTTTAACGGTATGGTCGATGTACGAGTATTTACGTGCCGCCTGGGCAGACCTGGCAACGCAATAACGGCGGCCAGTTGTTGCTATTGACAGCAAGTCAGTTACTTTTTAAGCAAACAGTCATAAAACTAAAAATTTAATATTGACGGATTTAATTAAAACAGTAGAATGCGTCACGTGTTAAGGCAGATAGCCTGTATATAAGGTTATAGCAACGCGAGTTTAGCTCAGCTGGTAGAGCGCGACCTTGCCAAGGTCGAGGTCACGAGTTCGAACCTCGTAACTCGCTCCAACTCGTCAGAGATGGAATAAAATTTGGCGGGTTGGCAGAATGGCCATGCAGCGGATTGCAAATCCGTCCATCTCGGTTCGACTCCGGGACCCGCCTCCATTAACACCATTACTAAGCAATAACGTGTAGTAATGTTAAGTAGTAAAAAGTTGTCTGCCCGGGTGGTGAAATCGGTAGACACAAGGGATTTAAAATCCCTCGAGGGAAACCTCGTGCCGGTTCAAGTCCGGCCCCGGGCACCATTTAATGCTGACCAGCAGTATTAAAGTTACACAATGCGAGTTTAGCTCAGCTGGTAGAGCGCGACCTTGCCAAGGTCGAGGTCACGAGTTCGAACCTCGTAACTCGCTCCAAATTCAGAAAAAGCAGCCTTAGGCTGCTTTTTTGTGTTTAGCGCAATAGAACCCACCATATACAGCACTTCAATCAGCACCATCTATTAACTCTACACCTAAAAATATCTGCTGACAGTAAGCGACTAAAGCATCCGTAACTCTGTTATTACCCCGTAATAAATGGGCATGTATAAATACTCAGTTGTAAGTTAACTTTGTGTAAAAATGTGCATCGCAAGTTTTAAACCCGCTTTCCCCACATCTCGGTGACCTGTCTATTAGAAATAAGTTGATTTACCAAAAGTTATTGGCTAGTGTAATTTCATTTACAAAAGATAGAAGGGCGTTTACATGGCTGGAAAGCGTGTACGTTCCAAACTACAAAGCTGTTAGCTTAAGGAGAAGTCGTGACGGAAAACTGGCCAATCTGTGGGCGTGAAGTTCATTTACATGGAGGTTTATTGGCGATCAATGAGCCCCGATCAAAAATGGTTAGACTTTGGCCAAATACTTTATGTGGTAAATGTTATGAAATAGAAATTCCAACTTATGGAAAAATATATACTGAGATTAAAAGTCTCGGCGTCGAAATTGTAGGCATCGAATTTATCACACATGAAACCGAGGCAACTGGAGAGTCACCTACTCAATGGAGAGCCTACTCTGCTCAGCAGAGAATTTGGTCGAACTGGGAAGCAGCACAGTTGTGGTCACAGATCGGTAATGCTTCATATCAGCACAAAGATGGGGTGAGCTATGATTTATCTAATAGAGTTTCTTATCAGCTTACATCATTAAACTTAAGGCTAAAAGACCTCTCGTTGTCATATCGTGACCAGTTAAATGCTTTATATATTAAGTCAAAGCCCAAACATGGGCAGCGTTTTCAAGATGGTTTCACTGACATTGTATATCAAAAATTTCATTCATTCCTGTTTGATGCTTGCATCTTGCGCGATTATTTATCGGAGTTTGTTTACTATTTCTCAAGGGGAGGTGCACTAAGGGAAGTAGGTAAAGATATTACAACAGCAGGTGGATTGTATAAATTACTTAAAAATGTGACTGAACTAAGCGATTTTGAGAAGCATCTCATGGAGTGTATGGATGATGGTGGCTGGTTGAAAGAGTTAGGTGCTTATCGAGATTTGGTTATGCACTCAGCACCTATCAACATTGCAAACCATCGCCTTTATTGTATTCAAGAGATTATTTCACTACCTGGCTCCAAACAAGCCCAATCAGTAAGATTCCCAATTCCTAGCAATCCAGATGGGCTTTATAAACAACGCAGCAAGAGAGATGATTTTGTCAAATATGTTAACGCACTAGAGTTGATCGCAAAGGCTGCCTTAGATGATTATGGGGAATATGATTGTTTAAAATATGCCCAAAATATTTCTGCTAAGCTTTCTAACCTTGCTTTAGATAGTGCATTACTTGCACCTTATCAGCCGATGATTCAACAGTTTATTAGAACTGATAAAGGTGTGATATCTGTGTTTAAACATGTATAAGCTAACAAAAAAAGGCAGCCGACGCGTGCCGCGCAGCTGCTTTGAGCGTTAGCTGTGGTTAACCTTTACACATTTAAGGAAAATAATGTTTTTTAAGTTGGCTTTTGCTCTAGTTGTTTTTTTCTCAGTGTCGCTATGCGCTAAAGAGAGTACTGAATTTAAAATTCGAAATACGCATACCCTGCAAATAAAATCTGAAGTAAGCGGATTGGAATACGAACTGTATATCCGCTTGCCTAACGATTACTCAGAAAATAACAAAAAATACCCGTTGGTATTATTAAATGATACAGGTTATTCAGTTGCAGTGGCGAGTGGCATTGTGCATCTGATGGCAGGCCGGGATATTGAGGATGTCATTATTGTCGGGATTTCATATTCCAAAGGACATAATCCTTTGCTTAGTCGCACAAGAGACTACACACCAACATATGCCCCAAATGAAAAAAGGGGACATTCGCTCGAAGTTCAAAAGTATTCAGGTAAAGCCAGTCAGTACATTAGTTTCATATCAGACGAGGTTTTACCTCTGATTAGTCAAACATATCGAATCAGACAGGATAAAAAAATATTTGTTGGTCATTCATATGGCGGTTTGCTTGGCGCCAACATCTTGATCACTAATTCCGAACTATTTGACTACTACATCTTAGGTAGTCCATCGTTCTGGTATGACAACAAAGTGATGTTTCGGCTGGAAAATGACTTTGCAAAAAATAATAAGGCCATGAAAGCAAGTGTATTCATGTACATCGGTAGTGAAGAAGGTAGTATGGTAGAGGAAATGCAGGCATTCGAGAATCAGTTAAAATCACGCGATTATCAAGGCTTAAGCATCCAATCCAAAGTATTGTCAGGATTGACTCATCAAAGCGCCTTTGCAGTGTTACTAACGGATGGCCTTCAAAAAGCTATTCCAAAACAAAGCAAAGGCAGCTAACAAAAAAATATTATCGCCAGCAAACAGCGCTGGCTGCGACGTCAACCCGCTGCGCGGCTTTCCGCGCTAAATTTGGGCGTTGAGGCTGTAGGAAAACCTTTGAGCTCATAAATTAACGTGCGCTACGTTAAATCTTTTTGCAGTTCAATGGTGAAACCTATCCAGATTTTACGTAGCGACGCGTTTTTAGGGTGCAATTTAACTGATTTTTGTATTAAATTTTACTTCGAGGGTTTTTCTACACCCTCGTTAGCGCTACGGAGGGCAATCGCAATGACGCATGAAAATTCGGGTATCAGTCGAGAATTAACGTCCGGTGAAAGGGTTCTCATAGAATGGTTGGCCGCCAATCCAACAGCCGATGTGGATATTCCACTTTCGGAGCTTAATGAATTATCAGTGGCATCAGAATGCTGTTGCGGTTGTGCAAGTATCGACTTCGCGGTGAGTGGTAGTCCTATTAGTCCCGGCGGCGGGATAACTGTGATCGCAGATTACCTATACCGCTCCGAACATAATAACCAAATGGGGTGCTTCCTGTTTATGGCTAATGGGCACCTTGCTGGTGTAGAAGTCTGGTCCGTGGACGGGGCCGAAACACCTATTCGCTTGCCCGCACCATCTGAGCTATATAGTTATGAAAGTGCAGGGCGCTAACAATCAAAATCAGTACGCCGCAAAAAGCGCGGCCGGACGCCCTACACTGCGTTCCGGTCGCCGCTGTTTTGGGCGTTAGCTTATTAATTAAATTAATTTCTTCGAACTTTTAGGGAATCATTATCTGTATGAAATCCATAAGCTTAAAATCTGATATTTTGATAATGATATTAGTTATGCCATTAGCTTTTTTTATTTCAACAGGCTTGATCAGTGATAGCAAAGAACTGAGTTTAAATTATTTTTTGACTTGCTTTGTCTCTGTAACGCTCGGAATTTTATTAGGTACTGGTTTTTCCAACTATTTTCTAAGTAGAATTCGTAAAATTAAGTTCTTCCCTTTTTTTGCCTGGTTAATAAGCCTTGCGGTTGGCATTGTGTTAGGTTTTATCACACTAACGTTTGTTGAGGCTCATGTAAGTATTATTGGCAGTACTGAGTTTATGATTGGCTTTTTTATAGCAGCTTGGACTCATTCACTAAAATCGCCAGCAAATAGTAATCACAAGAGTTCTTAAATGAGATTGAAGTTGGTAGCTAACAAATGCAATCACAACGGGCTTTCAGCCCTCGACTCGCAACAAGTTGCTCGCGTGTGTTGCGGGCGTTGAGGCTGTAGGAAAACCTTTGAGCTCATAAATTAACGTGCGCTACGTTAAATCTTTTTGCAGTTCAATGGTGAAACCTATCCAGATTTTACGTAGCGACGCGTTTTTAGGGTGCAATTTAACTGATTTTTGTATTAAATTTTACTTCGAGGGTTTTTCTACACCCTCGTTATCTTTCACGGCGGTACTGAGTAGATGCAGAAATTTGATGATACGCTGACCAAAATGGCTCTCAAATTGGTCAGAGACATTCATGCTGATATGAAATTGAAAGATAACTTTACTATCAGGGAGTTTTTGTTCGTTGTTCAGTTTCATGCATCTCAAAGTCCTGGCGGCGTTTTGGGTGTTTTGTTTATAGCGGGCGTATTAAGTGTAGGTTTAATTGCTTTGGCATTTAAGGTGTTCGGATGAAACATAACAAGTTACTTAATTTCGTTCCGGCCACAAACAGCGTGGCCTCCACGGGACTGCCTACGCTGCGCTGCGGCAGCCCATTAGTAATGCGTTATGTTTTAAAGGAGTAAACAGTGAGGTTTTTAGCTATTGTTTTGGTTCTTTTTATTGGCGTATTGGGCTATTTCTATGTTGTTGGCGGCAAAGAATCTTCAAGTTCGTCAGTAAACTATTCAGTAAGCAATAATAATTACGATGGTAGTTACATAATTTCCTATTCCGATAGCTTATGCGGCGAATATGGTTATCGGTTTAAGTTAATGCACGAGCGCGATGGTAATAGCTCAAGCTCTTCTACTCGTAAAAGTAATTGTAGGCGTTTAAGTGATGGCTCGATAGAGGGATATATATATCCTTCAAAAGCACCTCACCTTCGTGTTTTTTGGGTAGTGACAGATGGAAAATTAAATTATCAGAGTTAACAACATAACAATCGCCACCAAATCGCGCCCGTTGGGCGCTCCGACTCGCAACAAGTTGCTCGTGTTTGTGGCGGGCGTTAGGGCAATAAGGAAGTTCAGTGAATAAACCAAAATTATTAGCAGTTTCGGCGATCTTCGCCTTAAGTGCCTGTTCCACAGTAAATCAATCAGCTGTAACAGAATCTCTAGATTTAGTTGGGAACAAAGAAGCCGTTGAAAAGTATTGGGCAGTTGAGCGTAAAGTTGCTCCAAAATATCCGCTGGCGGCCAGCAAAAATGGGATATCTGGTTGCGTGGAATTTACGCTTTTAATTGATGGTGACGGTAAGCCTCAAAACTTGACGGTAATTAAAAGTTTCCCTGGTTCAACCTTCAATAAAAAGGCCTATGAGGCATTGAGAAAATGGCAATGGACACCCGCTGCTAGCAATACTCAAAAGCGGCCAGTTCTAACAACGATACAATTAGACTTCACTACTCAAAAGTCAGTTAATCATGCTGAGGCCTATGCAGCGTGCAAAATTTAAATTGCCCTAACAAACAAACATTATCGCCAGCAAAAAGCGCTGGCTGCGACGTCAACCCGCTGCGCGGCTTTCCGCGCTAAATTTGGGCGTTATAGCTACAAGGTGCAACGTTGAAAACCAGAGAAAAAATTGAGGTATATGCAGCCCATGGAGGAGCTTGGAATCATTTGCAAGGCGAATTGCTAAAAGAAGGTTTCAGTGAATCATTCGCCAATGCGTTTATCAGTCGATTTAGTCAGAACCTTGGGAGGCTAAATGCTGTTGAGGCCGTGGAAGTCTACGATGAATGGATAAATTGTAATCAAAAGATCGAGTGTGAAACATTTTTAAGATTGAAGTACTTTTAGTCCTCTGTCGCCGTTTATGGCGGCGTTAGCAATAAGGAACGTTATGAGCGTTGATTGGCGTGATAAGTACATTTCGGACGACGGTTTTCGTTTTACAGAATTAATAAATGATGACTTCTTTCAGCCTTTTCGGATTTTGTTCCAGGCCGGTCATTACGTTTCAAGTATTAAACTGATGCTAATAGCAATAGACTCAATCGGCTACATAGAGTTTGGTGCAAGCGAGAGAACTGAAGCTCCCCCTTTTATTAAATGGTTAAACACGTACGCTGAATTAAGTCCAATTGGTATAACATCTAGAGAATTATGGGAGCATCGTAATTCGCTGTTACATATGAGCAACTTGGACTCGCATCATGTTAAGAGTGGCAAAGTAATTCGGTTGGCCGCTTATGTCGGCCCAATTCCATCACAAGTTGAGCTCAAAAGAGACAATATTAAATACTACGATTTACAGTTATTAATAAAGGAATTTGGGCAGGCTTGTAATCGTTGGATTCAAACGCACATTGATGATCCAAAAAAATTTGGCCCATTTATTGAGCGCTATGATTTAGTTGTATCTGATGCTCGCATGCTCCGTATTCCACTTACAAGCTAACAAATTGTTTATGGACTCCCCCTCTATTGCAAGCACAAAGTGATCAAACTTGGCGGTGAATGATTGCATACGTCTATTCGGCTCGTGAGATTCATGGTTTTGCCATGCTCCAGCCCTGATAACTTTCGCGCACAGGTGCCTCATCGCTCAATCGGTACTTGATACCAAGCGTTCCAAGCGTTCAAGCGTTAAGCGTTCGGGGTCAGAGACCGAATGATTAATAAGCGTTCGGGGTCAGAGACCGAATGATTACACTGGACAAAAAGACCGAAGAGTTAGCATACATTGCTGTTCTCGCAGCTACAGGAAATAACTCAGGCATTCCATTTCATGTGCTTTCAGCAAAGTCACATGGTGCAACCAGACAGGAAGTATTAAGTGCTGTTCTTGTTGGCTTGCCTGCAGTTGGTGCAGTTGTCATTGGTGCAATCCTTGCCGCGGTGGAGGCTTATGATGGGCAAAACGAATAAGTCCTGGCACGAGCAAAATCGTATGCCGAAGAATGCAACGCTTCAGCAGCGTATTACATGGCACTTGGCTCATGCCAAGGCTTGTGGGTGCCGTCCAATTCCGCCATCTATACTCCAACTTCTTCCTAAGGAGGATGAGCAGAGTATTGGAACCTAACAAATCGCTCAAGCAACGCGCCTTCGGCGCTGGAGAGTTTTTAAGTTGTAGTTTTGTGGTTTTGCTGCGCAAAAGTATTCCACAAAACCGCAAATTAAAAGCTGCCGCTTAGCTCGGTGTTGAGGTTGTAGGAAAACCTTTGAGCTCATAAATTAACGTGCGTTACGTTAAATCTTTTTGCAGTTCAATGGCGAAACCTATCCGGATTTTACGTAGCGACGCGTTTTTAGGGGGCAATTTAACTGATTTTTGTATTAAATGTTACTTCGAGGGTTTTTCTACAACCTCGTTATGTGAATGGAGATCAAAATGTCTTCTGTACCAAAAAATAAGGATGAATTGGAGTTAGCTATAAACTCAATATTTCCGAAACTCATGGCTGACTATCGTTCAATTCCGGAAAGCAAAGTTCGCAAATCTGGAGTAGAGGGAAACGTCAAAGGTACAGTCATTAGCGTTAGTGATACAGTAGCTTACTTGATTGGTTGGGGGAAACTGGTTCTTAAATGGCATCACCTAAGATCTCAACATCAACACGTAGATTTTCCGGAAACTGGTTATAAATGGAACCAATTAGGCTCACTCGCTGAAAGTTTCTACGAAGAGTATCGTGAGTGGAAATACAATGATTTACTCATTGAACTTGAGTCTATGGTTAACGAGATACTTTTACTCATTTCAAGCTTAAGTAACCATGATTTGTATGGTGTTGCGTGGTATGAACAATGGACTTTGGGGCGCATGATTCAGTTTAATACGTCATCACCTATGAAAAATGTGCGTACAAAAGTTCGGCGTTTCAATCGAGAATTCACATAACACATATCGGGGCTCTCTTATATCATGCTTATCGATTGAAGGGTTTGCCTTTACCCTCGACCAATGCTTTAATTCGCGCATGCACGGAGCGTTAGAGCTAAGGAAAGTCATGAGTATCACACTGGAAAAAGTTACTAGTTCAAATTATGAAGCGGTATGCGACTTGGATGTCACGGATGAACAGCAGGAGTATGTTGCCAGCAATATGTGGTCGTTGGTTGAATCACATTATTGCCAAGGGCATACTTGCAGAGCGATATATCAAAACGACAAACCTGTCGGTTTTTTTATGTGGGTAACTGAAACGCCTGAAAAAGTCTCTATATGGCGTTTTATGGTTGATCATCGTTATCAAAACTTAGGTATTGGTAGAACCGCTTTAAATCTGGCGCTAAATGAAATCAAAGCGTGCGACAAAGTAAAAGAGATTGAAATTTGTTATGACCCAGAGAACCCTGTCGCTAAGGATTTTTATTCTAGTTTTGGTTTTCAAGAGGTCGGGTTTGATGAGGATGATGAAGATATGTTGGCTGTCATAAAATTATGAGTTCTCCAGGGTTGGATAAAACGAGGAGAATTACTGCCTAAACTCGCCTAGAAGCGCGACTACCATAGTAAATTAACATCAGAATAAATCTTGTCTTGAAATTCCCACCAGAAACATGCAGAGTTGATAACAAATAGTAAACAGAAGGGCCGGGGTAGACATGCTGTGCGCACAGCAGGTTTTTCTACAGGCTTGTTAGGGGCCCGGCAGATGTTTCAGCGATTTCAAAAAGAAACTCATATTTTTGCACAGAGAGAGCTTTTAGCTAGCTATGATCGTTTCAGCACACGATTTACCTTGTCGTTCGACAACAAAGTGCTGGTTTCAAAGCGTTTAGTGTTCACGTCAAAATATGAGAGTGAAATAGAAATTGAATCAAAAATATATAACGTTCATGTTTTTTCATTCATTCTGTGGCACTCAAAACTAACCGAAAAAAATGACGTAATTATTGAAGAGCTAATCTCTTCAAGAAAAAGAAAGAGCATCGGAGCATTCATCTATTCATTAGTTCTCGGTGCTGCAAGGTGGGTGGGGTAAACTCTGATAAAGCACTGCAGCCGCGGCTGAGCGCGTCCGCGTTTTGGCGGCGTTAGGTAATAAATATGAATCCACGTCCTTACTTGCAATCTATTCAATTTAAAAATTCAGATGAAATTGATTGGTCTGTATATCCTTTTGCAATCCCTGCAATAAACGATCTCGATAAAATTGAATTTCATTCGGATGTTACTTTTTTTGTGGGTGAAAATGGCTCAGGTAAATCAACAGCATTAGAAGCAATAGCTAAAAATCTCGGTTTTAGTACTGAAGGTGGTACAAAAAATTTCAACTTACAAACAGCTAAAACGACTTCCGACTTGTTTGACCATATAAAATCAATCAGAAGTTTTAAAAAGCCGAAAGATGGCTATTTTTTACGTGCAGAAAGTTTTTTTAATGTTGCGTCGTACATGGATGATGTTGGTTATTTAGCAGGCTTTGGCAATAAATCTCTTCATGCCAGGTCACATGGTGAATCATTTATGTCATTGCTGTTAGATAAATTGCGAGGCAATGGCTTATACCTACTAGATGAGCCAGAGGCTGCGCTCTCACCAATGCGCCAACTTGCAGCTCTTGCTGCAATTGATAATCTTGTTAAAGATGAGTCACAGTTCATAATTGCAACGCATTCGCCAATTCTTCTTGCATATCCAAACGCAAAAATTTTAAAGTTCAGTGAATTTGGTATATCAGAAATTACATATGAAGAAACCGAGCACTATATTGTGACACGAGATTTTCTTAATAATTATCCACGTAGAATTGAGCAATTGTTGAGTGATGACTAAGTCGCCTAACAACTGTGGCAACGGACTATAAGATTGATGTATGGCGTCAGAGCTTGAGCTCAATGCTGGCTTTAAAGTTAGCATCTTGAGGTTATTTGGGCATGGCAATATCAAGAGACTTATCTTTTAAAAATTGAATTTGCGAGAGGAGTGAGTTGTGGTAGATTCTTTACATACGTATGATCTTTAGGAATTGAAGAGGTGCTTCATTCGTGATCTAATTGATTTACCAGAAAAAAAAGATCACCTTTGCAGGCAAAACGAATGAAGCAAGAACAAGATATCCGATTTTCAAGCGCTTTTGAACGACTTTTTTCACCCGAGGAGCTTGATGCGCTTGGTAAACAATCTGGTTTTATGAAGCGACGGCGGCATGTGACGCCACAAAAGTTCTGCATGGCACTGGTCAGTGCGCTTGGTGCTGGAACAACGAATTCGATTGCCGATATTCACCGCCAATTTAACCATATGCACTCAACTGACATAAAGCTCAAACCTTTTCATAAACAGTTAGTTAAAATGGCGGCACCAGAGTTTATGCGTGAAGTGTTTGAAAAGGCGCTGGCTTTACATCTCCCAGATATGTTTGCTATCAGAGAGAAATGCCAAGACATATTCAAGCGTATTATTTTACAAGATGGCACCAGTTTCGCTGTACATGAAGACTTAATGCTCCACTTTCCAGGACGTTTTAATGATAACAGTCCGGCAGCGGTTGAGTTACATGTCACTTATGACGTGTTTAAGGGACAACCCGACTGCGTCAATCTGACAGAAGATACTGCACCAGAGCGGGACTATTTGCCTTCGCCCGCCTCTTTATCAGGCTGCTTATTTATGGCAGATGCAGGTTATTTTTCAAAGATTTATATACAGCAACTGCAAGATGCCTGTGCATATTTTATTATGCGAATGAGTAATAGTATTAATCCAATGGCGGTTTGCACCAAGACTCAGCAAGTGAAACCGTTGAAAACATGGTTAAAAGCATTACCCGGTGCAGGCGTATTGGATTTAGATGTGCAATGGCCGAATGGCCCGGTTTATCGTTGCGTTGCCTTTGCAGCATTAGATCACAAAAAACGCAATGTATTGGTCTGCACCAACCTTGACCGTGAGCAGTTTCCTGCGGCTGTTGTGGGAGATTTGTACCGTGTGCGCTGGCAAATAGAATTATTATTCAAAGAATGGAAGTCGATGAATAATTTAAATAAATTCGATACAAGTCATGCCACAATCGTCGAGACGTTAATTTGGGGTAGCTTGCTGGTGGCAACCTTAAAACGCTGGCTTATCAACGCGGCAGGAAAGAAGTATAACCGGGTGCTGTCGCTTTTTACCGGCGCAAAAACTGCCCATATATGGTGGCTACCGTTCTGCTTCGATATAGTGGTAAGCCGTGGTGCGGATTTAGCAAAAGCTTTGAACAACGCGCTGGCATTTTTAGCACGACATTGCCAACGCCAGAATGTGAGACGGGACCGAATAAGTGGTGTATTTAAACTGCTATATAATACAAATGAATCATCGAGTTAGATCGTTAAGGTCATACGTATGAGATTCTTTATAATTCTAATTGGTTAGATAATATATCTTGCTGGTTAAGTAATATATTGATTTTTATCTGCTTGGTGGTGGAAGAACATGTTGCAACCCGTGCAAGTAGGTACAAAACGATTGCAGTTTTTGTGCATCAGTCTGCTTTGGCTAGTGTTTTTCCTTATGCCCTCTGCCAGTTTTGCCCAGCAACAATTTGTTGGGCAGTGGTATGAGGTTAGTCCAAGCTGGCGTTTCTCTGAGCAACCCGCTAACACTGTTAACGACCCGTCTTTAACCGGTGGGCACTTTGTTTTCCAGTCTGTATTTGAGATCACGGATCCGGATCAAACTATTGTTATCGATTTTAAAAATAGCAGTGTTTTAGGGTACTTTCATCACTATATTTCAGATATGGCTGGTAACCTTATTGCTGAAGCGCATGGTGGTATTGAATCAACGTCAGACAACACCTTTTTTATGCGCCATGGGCGCGAGTTTCGCTTGCCACCGGGCCAGTATCGGCTGACTACCGAATTAGCCTCAGCCTATTTTATTGCGGTACCACAACCTTATTGGGACCTGCTTACTCATTATCGACAGGCCATAAAGTGGGGCAGTGTCGTCACTCTGGTCAGCTTGGGGATACTGATAAGTTTGGCAGTGTATTACGGTATTTTGGCATTTCTCAGAAAGCGTATTACTGAGATCACCTATACCTTTTTTATCCTTATGAATGTGATTTATAACGGCACTGCGCTATTGGTGACTCCGGACTTGTTTAATATCCATTGGTTTTACTTTGTTGGCGGGCCCATTTTATTCAGTAATTGTGCCTATATCTTGTTTGCTAAGCACTTATTACAAATAAAAGCCAGCACCCACCCTAAGCTACATAATTTGGCTAAACTCTGTTTACTCATACTTGCTGTACTATTTTTTGTAGCGATTTTTAATCATAATTTGGTTATAGAATGTGCGCGTTATGGTGTTGGGTTAATGATGCTCTATGCGTTGATTGCCGCTGTAGCACGCGCCTTTGAAGGGTATAAAATTGCGTATTTTTATTTGGTAGCAATTGTCGCTTTTTTTATGATAGGGTCAATTGCTATTTCCAGCAAGGACTTAGAGGGCATCTATACCATCTATATAGAGCATATCGGGCTGCTAGCCGTCACTGTAGAAGTGTTACTTATTGGCTTGGTGCTAGGCTATCAGTTTGCCGAGGTTTACCGTGAAAAAGAGCGTAGTTTAGTTTTGGTGCAGCAAAGTTTGCAAATTGCCCATCATGATGCGTTAACCGGTTTACCCAATCGTTATGCGTTAGACCTTAGACTGCAAAAGCTATCCTCTGGCGGTATGCTCACAATGTTAGATATGGATAACCTGAAACTTTATAACGACACCTACGGGCATCATAAAGGTGACGAGATGCTACAAATGTTTGCCCGGATACTTTCTGCAAAACTCGGTACCTTTGGCGTGCTGCACCGGATGGGCGGCGATGAATTCGCCATTACCAGTGATAGCTTTGCTTATGCAGATAATATCAGGCAGATTATTTCAGAAACGATAAACTATATGCGTCAGAACGGTTTTGAAAAAGCGGGCGTTAGTTATGGCTCGGCCAACAGGGTTGAAAAAACTAATATTAATGAGCTTATAATTTTGGCTGACGAGCGTCTGTATCAACATAAACGCAGAACTTTAGCTGAAGGTATTTGAACTTAACTCTGTAATATTTATGCGTATAAGCACTAACAGGCTTTTATTGTGCTAATTCACTGGTAAAGCGAGTTAAGCCCCACCAAACCGCGCTTTGGGTAAAGCAATACAACAACAATAACTGCGCCGTTTGCGCCAGTTGCTTGTTTAACTGCCGGCCAGTACGCTCATTTATGGCTAGAAGCAAATGACGCAGCAAAGGGGCTATTAGCAATGCGGGCAACAATGCCCACCAGCCAAGTGGCCAACTGAGTAAGAAATGTAGCATTAACGCCGTCAGCAAGGCGGCTTTGTATAGCCAACGGCTGCGCTGCTCACCTAGACGCACTGCCAGGGTTCGTTTACCCGCGGGAGCATCGGTGGGGATATCACGAATATTATTTACCAGCATAATAGCCGCACTCATCAGCCCTGCTACCGAGCCATAACCCATTGCCAGCCCGCTTAAAGCGTGTGTTTGCACAAAATAGCTCCCCATTACGGCTAACCAACCGAAAAAAATTAATACCGTGACTTCACCTAAGCCATGAGACGCCAACGGGTAGGGGCCACCGCTATATAAGAATACGCCAAGCAAAGAGGCCAGCCCAAATAACAATAGCCACCAGGATGACAAACCACATAACAACAGCCCTAGCAGCGCCGCGATACTGACCGTGCTATATAAAGCGATACGTAACTGACCGTGGCTAATTAAACCCGATTGCGCAACGCGAACAGGACCAAGGCGCTGCGCGCCATCCACGCCGGATTGCGCATCGAACAAATCATTGGCTAAGTTCACAGCTATTTGTAAGAACACAGCGCAGAGCAGTGCGACAATAAACACTAGTACATTAAAGCTCGCTTCACTGTACGCCATGGCACTACCCAATAAGATAGGGCTAATGGATGCTGGCAGGGTTTTCGGGCGTAGCGCCAATATCCAATGACTAAGCATTAACAAACACTCTTTTTAGTACTTAAACAATAAAATGTATGATAACAACAAAATGCTGCGATAGATCATTCAAATTAACATCATGTTCCGTTAGGCTACGATATTAAGGCGGTTGTCTCCACAAAAGGATTTACCATGCAACAATTTGTCTCGCAGCTGTTATTACCTGTTGTGTTAGCGGCGGTGATGCTGGGCGTAGGGTTGGGGCTAAAGCCCATAGATTTTAAACGGGTACTGATACAACCTAAGGCTGTGATGGTTGGACTTAGCCTGCAGATATTGTTTTTGCCAGTATTAGCACTTTTTATTATTGCCGTTTTGCCGCTATCGTCTGCTGCCGCAGCAGGTTTTTTTTTGGTGTCGCTGTGTCCCGGCGGGGCAACCTCAAACTTATTTTCGTTTATTGCCAGAGGCGATGTTGCGCTTAGCGTAACGCTAACCGGCCTGACCAGTTTACTGGCACCGCTCACGCTGCCACTATTTTTTATCGCGTTTTTAATCTATTCCAATGCCGATGCCGAACATTTTGTTTTGCCATTGCTGCCTGCTATTAAGCAACTCGCGATGGTAACGCTGTTGCCTGTTTTCTTAGGTATGGTGTTGCGGTGGGGTTTTCCTGTTTGGGCAAGTAAGGTACAGCCTAGCATAAAAGGGGTTTCAACCTTTGCCATGATACTGATTGTTGTCGCCTTGATAGCCGCCAACTTAGCGGTGGTAAAAGGTATGCTCAGTGTAAATGCCGTCGCAATTTTACTGCTTAGCAGCGTGGCTATACTGTCTGGTTATGTTATTGCGCGTAAAGCCGGGTTAAATGAGCAAACCCAACGCACTATCGGCCTTGAGGTTGGGGTACAAAACGCGGGAGCCGCCATGATGGTCGCGCTAGCGATTATGCAACAACCGGCGCTTGCCGTGGTGCCGCTGATGTACGGTATTTTAATGAATGTGCCGGCGTTTGCTTTTGTGTATTGGAGCCAACGCCAGAGCGAGCAACCGGCCTTGCAAGGGCAAAGCCAGTAAATTTAGTGAACCAGTGTAATCGCTTAGCTTCATCTTATTGAAATATTGTGCTTTTACTCTAATGCTTTTTAAGCTGGAGTAAAAAGCATGCCACTGTTTTCCCGCCGGGATTTTTTAAAATATTCTGCCTCTTTGTTGGCGGTTGCCAGTGTTTCTACCTTGCTGACTGGCTGCAGTGAACAAATTAGCCCCTCTAAACTAAGTCCGGTGTTATTTAGCCATGGTATTGCCAGTGGCGATGCGACTCAGCAAGCGGTTATTTTATGGACTCGGGCATTACCTGATAGCCAGTCCAGTAGCGAGACGTTGTCAGAAGTGACCGTAGCCTGGCAGCTGGCGCGTGATCCCGCCTTTAATGAGCTGGTACGCAGCGGTTATGTTACAACCTCCGCCGAGCGTGACTTTACCATTAAGGTCGATGTACAAGAGCTTACTCCCGGCCAGCAGTATTATTACCGCTTTATCGGTGCTGATAGTCGAAGCATGCTAGGACAAACACGTACTTTAGCGGCAACGGGATTAGCGCCGTTAAAACTGGCAGTTTTTTCTTGTTCTAACTACCCTGCGGGGTATTTCAACGTTTATCGCGAAGCGGCACGGCAACGGGATCTGGATGCGGTGGTCCATCTTGGCGATTATATATACGAATATGCTGCCGACGGCTACGCAACCGAGCAGGCGGTGCAAATTAGTCGTACCTTAGCCGCCGATAATGCCAGTGAAATTATCAGCCTTAGCGATTACCGTAAACGCTATGCCTTGTATCGCAGTGACAAGGCATTGCAGCAGTTGCATGCGGCGGTGCCTTGGTATTTGGTGTGGGACGATCATGAAATCACTAATGATACCTGGCATAGCGGCGCGGAGAATCATCAATCCGAAACAGAGGGCGATTTTTTTGCACGCCGTTCTGCAGCCGTGCGTGCCTATTATGAATGGTTACCTATAAGGCCGCCAATGGGCGAAGACAGCATCCAAATTTATCGAAGCTTTGATTTTGGTGAACTGTTAAGTTTGCATTTGCTCGACACCCGCCTGATTGCCCGTGATCAGCAATTGGCTTATAAAAATTATCTGGATGGCAACAGCGGTGCCTTTGCCGCCGAGCAGTTTCAAGCTGATATCAGCGGTGACAGGCAGTTACTGGGTAAGGTTCAGCTAGCCTGGCTCACCGAACAATTAAGCCAGTCGAAGGCCAAATGGCAGTTACTGGGCCAGCAGGTATTAATGGCAAAAATGCATATTCCGGCTGAATTGTTGGGAGAGCGGGATTACAGTACCTTACCGGCCAAATTGCAGGCTTTGGCCGAGGCGAAGCAGCGGGTATTAGCGGCGCAGCAGCAGGGTATTGCCGCAGATGCGACCGATTTAGCACGGGTAACACAGCTGATGCCGTATAACTTAGATGCCTGGGATGGCTACCCGCGGGAACGTGAGCAACTGTTTGCCACGGCCAAAGCGTTAAACAAGCCACTGTTAGTAATAGCCGGTGATACCCATAATGCCTGGCACAGTGTGCTGACTGACCAGCAAGGGCTGCAGGTAGGTGTAGAATTTGCGACACCCAGTGTCAGCTCGCCGGGAATGGAGAAATATTTAAACATTCAGCCTGAACAAGCGACAGCATTGGCCGGGGCTTTTAGCTTGCTAATTAACGATTTGCAGTGGTGTAATCTGCATCAGCGCGGTTATATGCAGCTGAGTATTAGTGCCGAGAAAGTGCAGTGTGATTGGCAATTTATTGATACGATTTTAAACGAGGAGTATCAGTTGGTGGGCCAGCACCACGCGCAGTATCTGGCGTAGCGTGCTGTATCCTAGCTAAACCAAAGGTGTTTTTATGGTCTGAAGTAACAAGCCCGGCCAAATTGGCAGGGCTTAGTTTTAGCTGGTTAAGTTGCTTTTGGCTTAAAGCGGTTAGTTTGCCGGGCGCTGATACTGCCATGATAAGCCGGTATCATAACGTGCCGGAAAGCCTAGCCAACCACTTTGGGTGTTATCGGTCGCTTTACCTTCTGCTGGCGTGGGGCTAAGTGCTAAAAAAGCACATTGCTCTGCTTTGGCTTTTACATGGCAATCCAGCATGGCTAAGGCAAAGTGCTGATTAATGCCATTAAGAGTTTGGGTGGACCAGCTTGGCTCATGATAATGCGCAAAATCGAGCTTGCTTTCACGGGTTACCGCCGGTGCCGGGTGGGGCGCAATATTATGGCGGGCATTATGGTAAGTCAGCAGATATTTTGCTGGGCTGCCGCTTTGGTTGTAAAGCCATTGCATACCTTCATAACCCGACACATCGTCTTGGTCGCCGGCCCAATACATAATTGGCACTTGCACTTGTTGTAGCGCCTCGGCAGAAAATAACCGATGCTGGCCACCCCACGGAGCAATAGCAATGGCGGCTTTCCAGGCCGGATCCACTTTAACATTTTGATACTGGCCACCGGCACAGCTGTTCAGCGCCTGTTGTAGCGCCTTGCTGCTGGCGGCATCCTGACTGCCGGTAAGGGCGGCAATACTCTGTGCTGTGAAATTAAAACAACCTCCTACCGTATTGATGGCGCCATAGCCGCCCATAGAGTAACCAATAACGGCCGCCGAGTGAATATCAATAATGCCCTGCAATTCAGTTTGCTGCTCACGAAAATACGACAGCACAAATTGCTGATCACGCGAACGATGGTACAGCGTATTTAAAAAACCACGATAAGGTGCGTTTTTGCTATCAATTTCAGCGTTGGTGGAGTGGGGATGATCGATTGCTGCCACCACATAACCATGTGATGCTAAGTGTTCGCCTAAATAATACATCAGGGTGCGATAACCGGTGTAACCGTGTGAGAGTACCACCAACGGATAGCGTTGGCTGTCATCAGCATTAGCATCGCGTAGCGCTGTGCCCTGAATGCTAAAGGCGCGGCCACTTTTACTTACGTTCTGGTAAGTGGCTAGCGCAGAGCCTGTTTGCGGCTTACTTGCCGATGCCGTAGCCAAGGAACCTCTGGTATTAACGGCGGCTGGATACCAGACCTCTAACACCAGTTTACGATCTTCAATTTGTTGGGTTAGTGGCTCAAGTTGCGCCGCATGCGTGATTGTCAGGGTGCGCACGGCCACCGGATAAGTGCCGTTTTGCGCTAAGCTGGGGTTTAGCTCGGTAGGTCGCGGTAAGTAAAGTTGTTCTGCAGCAAGGGTGTTGCTGGTGTAGATGCTACCTGCAATCATACAGGCTAAAATGGATAAACGCATATAACGCCTTGTAGTAAAAATGCTAGGGATAGAAGTTAACACCGCGCCGCAATACTGATGCTGCGCGGTGTTAGCTGCATTACATAAAGGTTTTGCGGAACTCAATGCCAATAAAACGTGGCGCACCGGCAATAAAGCTGGGGTAACCAAAGGCACCGCCGGTATTGCCAGCGTCTACCAGATACTCCTTGTCAAACAGGTTGCTGGCATACAGTGTTACCGACCAATTTTGCTGGCTATGCTCTAATCCTAAACGCAGGCTGGTTAACTGCACGGCAGGCTGGCTCACATCAAAACCAGCCACAGGCGCGTTGTCTTCTTCAAAAAAGATATCGCTACGGAAGGTATACATCACTGAGCTATTAAGCCGGTATTGGCTATTCAGTTCGCGTGAATATAGCAAACCGGTACCTAGCGTATATTCTGGCTGCAAGCGAAAACGGTTGCCAGCGAGATCGCCATTATTGCTATCGTCATCAATTTTGGCGTCAATCCAGGCGAGGTTAGTAAACCACTCCAAATCTTCATTTACGGCCAGTTTAAATTCTGCCTCTACCCCAATGTTCTTGGCATTACCGGCGTTATCAACATAAAAGTTACCAGCATCGTCTTGCAGGGTAACCTGAAAATTCTGGTAATCCTGATAAAACATCGATACGGCATAACGTAAGCGATTATTAGCGGTATTGCCTTTAAAGCCGGCTTCATAGTTCCAAACGGTTTCGGCAGCAATTTCGTTTACACTTGGCACCACACCAGCACTGCTATTGACAGAACTTACATCGACCACTTCAGAGCGGCGGCCTTTGGATATCGTCGCGTAAAAGTTCAGATTAGTGTTAAGGCGATACAGGGCGTTAAAGCGCGGTAACCAGCTATCGAAGCTGTCGTCGGCACTAAAAATCTGGCCAGTAGTTGAGGCGACAGGCAGTAGTGGTACACCCGCTAACACCGAGTTGCCAAAATTTGAACTATAACGGCTGGTTTTATCTTCGGTAACATAGCGGATACCGGCGGTTAATTCTAACTGCTCGGTTACAGCATAACTAAAGTCAGCAAAGGCTGAATAAGCGGTGTTCTCGCCAAAGTTCTGATATTCGCCCTGATAGGGTAATAACTGAGCCTGACCCTGGGTTAGTAGCGGTGTTAAAATATTAACGCTGCCATCAGGGTTAATACAAGGCACTGGGGTAGGTAAAGGCAGCATACCCATACAGTTTAAAAACACCGACTCTTCTGTACTAAAGGGTACCCGCTGTGAGCCATCTTCATCAAAATAGCTAATGCCAAAAAAGCTATTCAGCTTATTGCCGTTGTAGCTAAGGCGTAGCTCTTGGCTAAATTGATCCCCCGTTGCATCTTCGGCAAATTCTAAAAACCAGGCTTGGGTACCATCGGCATCAAACACTTCCAGCGAATCAAAACTGCGCTTGGCGCTGATGCTGGTTAATTGCCACTGTTGGTTTAAATCCCAGTTAACGGTTAGGTTAATATCTTTTACGGTGCGTTCAATGCCCAGATCGTCTTTGCCAAATACTTGTGCTGCCACCGGGCTGCCGCTGGCTTCTACAAAGCTATAGGGGCTGGTATCACCGCCGGTTGGTGCAAAGCGGCGGCTTTTAAAGGAGGTACCGCTGTCGTTATTTTTTTCGTAGTTGTACACCAGATCAATGGTTAGATCATCATTTGGGGTAAAACGTAGCGACGGGCGCACACCGATACGTTCTATACCGTTTAAATCGGGTTGATTGGCGGCAATATTTTCAATATAGCCCTCGCGCTCCCGATAGGTAAAGGCGACACGACCTTGTACTTTTTCTTGTCCGCCAGTGAGATAACCTTGTAGGTTTTTCGCGGCAAAGTTACCAAAACCTGCTGTGATCCCGGCTTCAAATTCTTCTTGCGGTTTACGGGTGGTGACACTTAGCGCGCCGACAGACGCTGCCGTACCAAACAAGGTCGCTTGCGGGCCTTTTACCACTTCTACCCGCTCAATATCGAATAACTCGAAGTACGAGCCACGCGAGCGGGAAATATCCGTACCGTTATAATACACTGACACCCGCGGGGCGGCTTGGGCTGAGCCGCTATCTGAGGTAATACCGCGGATAACAAAGCCGGGGTTATTGGGGCTTTGCTCCTGAATAATTAAGCCCGGGGTAATTTCTGATAATACGTCTAAGTCTTGAATCCCAAGTTGCTCGAGCATTTCGCCGGTAAAGGCAGTTACCGTTACCGGTACATCTTGAATGGCTTGAACACGTTTTTGTGTGGTAACGGTTAAACGCTCTATGTCGGCTTCTGTTGCAGTAGCGGCATAACTGGTAAAGGTCTGGCCTGCCAGACAGGCTAAAATAAGGGTGTTAAGTACATTTTTTTTAAATTTTTTATTTGAGCTATACGTCATTGCCTTGATCCTAGTAATAAAAGTGCTGCTAATAAAAGAGTCGATCTAAAGTAATGACTCTAAATGACAAGGTGGCGGCATTTTTTTTACAGATGGGTGACAGTTTGCTGTTGTTGGTGTGCAAAGGTAATAAGGCCTGCAAAGCAGGCCTTATGGAAAAGTTTACAATAAACACTTTTTACATTAGAAGTTTAAGCTAACGGTAAAGCTGGCAGTGCGACCAGCACCTATCAGGTATGAACCCTCGCTACCGCCTGAGATATAGCTTTTATCGGTAATATTGTTAATAACAAAAGCTATATCGATACCGCTAAAGAAATTGCTTTTATCCAGTGCTTTTTCATAGCCAAGGTACGCATTAAATAGGGTATTGGTTGGGATCTCATCGCGGTTCCATACCTCGGCACCATTTGCATCAAAAATATGTTTGGCGGCGCCATAATAGCTGCCTACATATTTACCGCTAATGCCTGCGCGATAATTACCATCATGATAGTTTAATCCTAATGACAGCATTTGCTCCGGGATACCGGCAATTTCATCACCTTTACGGTAATCTTTGACCAGCAATGGATCGCCATTTTGCGCAGCTTTACTGGCCAGTACATCTTCAGAGTATTCCGCTTTATTGAGCGTAATAGCGCTGTTCAGGCTAAGGTTTTGGCTTAGGCGCCAGTTAAGGCTGGTTTCAAAACCTCTGGCGGTTACACCACCCACGTTATCAAAATTACCGTCTCCCGCTGCCAGATAATTTGGGGTACCGTCGGCTGATGTGGCATAGCGTAACAGTACCACGCGGTTATTAAATTTGACGTTGTATAGCGCTGTAGAGAAGCTAAAGTTGTCACCAAAGTAACGTAAACCAAAGTCCATATTGGTTGCAGTTTCTGGGCTTAGTGCCGAAAGTTCATCGGTTTTCTTATTCTCTAGCGTGCTATCAGCGATAGCTTTGAAGTTCTTCGAGTAACCGGCAAACAGCTCTATCTTATTGGTTAACGCATAAACCAAACCGGCACTGGGTAATATTGATGAATCGCTATCAAGTGAGTCTTTGCCTTTGCCATTCATATTGTCGGTACGGCTAACATCCACCAGATATTTCTGCGCACCTACTGTCAGTTGTAAATCGCCAAAGGTCATTTGGTCCTGTACATACAGTTTTACTACGGTATTTTTGTAGTCATCATCAAACTGCACCCAATACGGGCTTTCATCATAGTAATGGTATACCGTTGGATCAATCACAGCATGCCAGTCACGTGTTTGATTGCGCTCTTGCGATTCATACCAAACCCCGGTACGCAGTTTATGACTACCCAGCTCCCAACTCAGGTTTGCAGTAGTACCAAACCGGGTTTTTTCATAGTGGGTATGACGATAAGAGGCAACCCGTGTAGCACCTGGCTGGTTGTTGTTGCCATCTAAAATAGGCGAGCCATTAGCATCAACATGGGTATATTGCACTCGGCTGCTGCCGTTGCCTTTGTTGATGCGGTTACCATTAGTATCGGTAGCATAGACTTGATAGGGCGGTAACCAGTCACCACGGCCATTTTGCAAATGCAGATAGGGAGTGACATCCAGCTCCAGATTGTCAGATAAATACCATTCGGTTTTTACATAAACCAGGGTATTTTCACGTAACGTTGACCATGTTTCTGCAAAGTTCTGGTCAATATCAGGATTACCTGTCCAAACATTGGTTAAACCATCCCAGCGCGGTGTTCTTTTAAAGTGAGCCAGTGAGATAGGTTGATAGTTATCTTCGTGTGCATCATCGTAAGATACCCGTGCGGTAATACGGCCTTTATCTAGTTCGGTAATGCTTTTAAATTCAAAGTGCAAACGATCGGCATAGCCGTTACTGCCACTGCCAATCCAACGGTTGTTATAGCTATCAGAAACACTGAAATAAGCTGTGGTATTGCCAAGAACCTCACCGGTGTCATAACGCGCAAAATAACGACGGGCATTATGGCTGCCACTGGTGTAAGCAAAACGCACTCCGGCATCCATTTCTGGGTTAGCGGAGATAAAATTAATGGTACCGCCCAGCGCGTCTAACGAAGCAGAAGCAATATCGGCGCTACCTTGGCCCACTTCAACCAGACGGGTATTCTCTGTATCCAGGTAACGGTTAGCTTTACTGCCGCCAGCGTAGGCTGAACCACCGTTTGGTACGCCATCGATGGTAATACCTAATTGCTGATCAGCGCGGTCAATAACAAAGCCACGCATACTGATGGTGGTGGTGTAATCATCACTACCAAAGGCATCGCCTTGACCAACGTTAATGCCCGGCAGGCTGTCGATAAGATCCATCACGTTACCAATGGGGGCTTTAGCGAGCTTCATGCTTTCATCGGTAGTGTTATTGGCGTAGCTAACGCGTTTACCCAGTACGGAAATGACTTCTACATCTTTCTCTGCGGTAGTATTGGCATCAGTATCGGCTTGAACGTTTAAGCTAATAGCGCTTAAAACGGCTATGGTAAGCAAGTTGGCTTTAAAAGTTTGCACAGAATTCTCCACTAGCATTTGTGATTTTTGTTATCCCTATCATGTTGTCGGGGTTAACATGATAGGGCGCTAGTGTGCCGTGGCAGTATTGCAGTTAAGTTACGATAAGATTGCTATTTGATGATAATTTCAGATTTAATGTTATTTTTTTGAATTTTTTAAGTTGTTTTGTAACATGCAGTTTGCATAGAAGGTGGTGGTGGCGGGCCAATCGGAGAACACCCCAATAACGCCGACGTCTTGCGCCAGCACATCCAGTAGTTGCAAGGTCATACTGTCGTCAGTAGTCACGCTGCTAATGGATTGATAGTACCAACCACCGCCAGTCGCCAGAGGGCCGGAACGTTCTAACGACCAGGTAATAATCTTTAGCCCGGCGGCTTTGGCTGCTTTAGCATAAGCTGAGGGGACTATTTTGCCGTTCTCTACGGTCACCAGCACCCACAGCGGCGGCGCGATAATATTCAGGCCTTCGGCTTTTAGTTCGGCAAAGCTGGGGCTTAATAATTCAGGTTTACTAGCATCATAATTTGCTGCATCAACTCGCGCATCTAAGTAAACCGCTTGTTTAGCAAACTCTGGTTCCTGTGTCAGCCAGTAGCGAATATCTTCAAGGTGAAATGATTGCGGCCAAACCTGATCAGGTGTTACCCCTGCGGCTTTATACTCGTCAATCATATGTTGTGCATACTGTGCCTGACTATAGTTACCCTGAAAAGGCATCGTAACTTCAGCGGCTTTTAACTCTGGTGTCATCATTACGCCGTGTGCTTTAAACAGCGCAATACTTTCCTGATGAGTCAGTGGGGCGCTGCACTGTTGGTACAGCGTGGTACGCCAGGACGGGCTGCCATTAACGTACTCTTCCACATTACTGGCGGCCGGGTTTACACCATCCATCTTAGCACAAAGGCTTTTGTACTCTTTAAGAGTGATGTCTGATGCACAGCAATTTGCCGTTGCCGGCGAGTCTGCGGTAGCCGGGCTAAAAGCGGTTGTGCATTTTGCAGCTAATTCAGGACGTAATAAGATGTCGGTAGTTTGGTGTAAATCGCACTGGGCATGGCGGCAGACCAGCTGTTTATCCTGAGTAAAGGTCACATCACATTCTAAAACACCTGCACCCATCCGGATGGCGGCTAAGTAGGAGGCTTTACTATGCTCTGCAAACTGCAAAGGGGCACCACGATGGGCAATAGAAAATATCTGGCGTTGCGCAGGCTGTTGTAAACACTGGCTAAGCTGCTGTTTTAAATTGCCTTCTGGCAGTAGATCAGTCAAGTAGCCTGGTCTTGGGCCTAATTCGACGTGGGATACATTTAACAAGAGTAAGGTCGCTAATAGCATAAGATAATCATTTGCAATAAATTCAGTTAGCTTAGCGAATTAAAATGACATTTTTATGATGCAAGATCCAGCCCCGATGCATTTTGCAATCGGGGCTTTAGGACTAGATTAAGCCGGAGTCTGCTCTGTGAGCGGCGTGTTGGTTAAAATCAGGCTGATACTTTGGTTCTGGTTATCAATACTATGGATCCGCACTGCTATTTGCTGTCCGAGCTCGTAAGCCACCGTTTCACCTTGATAGCAACGCCCTTCTTCCCAATTCGCGGTCAGTGGCACTGTTTCAGTGCTAAGCACATTCATTGGCATAAAACCGGTTGCACCATTTTCTAATAACCGTACCCGCATACCTGCCCGGTTGATATCCATAATCTCTGCGGTAAAGGGCTGCTCGCTACCTGCAAGGGGAGCCAGATAGCGGCAATATAGCCATTCAGCAATATCCCGCTCGGCTTTGCGCTGGGTTTTACGTTGTTCGGCTAAATGCTGCGTCAGGCTTTGCGGTAAAGGTTGCGGCTGTTGCCCGGCCAAAATGGCTTTTAACAGGCGTTGATTTACTAAATCGCCGTACTTACGAATCGGCGATGTCCAGGTCGCATAGTAGTTAATTCCCATACCAAAGTGGGCTGCTGGCTGCAAGCTTACTGCGGCATAAGACTGAAAGCGTCTTAAGCGGTTTTCCAGATAAGGGGTGGGCTGTTGTTGCAACCAGCGACGCAGTTGGCAGTAACCGCTAAGTTCAGACAACTGTTGCTGGCTAACCGGGGCGTCATGCTTAGCCAATAGTTCAGTCAGTGCATTCAGTTTGCTGGCATCAAAGCCGCTATGGGTATTAAATAGCCCAAAACCGAGTTTGTCGGCCAGGTATTGCCCGCAAGCAAGGTTGGCGGCAATCATGGCTTCTTCTACCATTTGGTTAGCAATACGCCGGCTTTCGGCATGAATGGCTATAACCTGACCAGCGTTATCCAGTTCAAAGCGATAATCAGGCCGGTCTTGAAAAACGATAGCATGTTGTTGACGCCATTGTTGACGGGCTTTTGCCATTGCTGCCAGTTGCTGCAGCTGTTCGGCCATGAGCTCGCTATTCGGTTGCCAGTCGCCGTTTTGTTCCAAATAATCAGAGACTTGATTATAACTAAAACGTGCCTGTGAACAGATCCAAGCCAGTGTAAACTCGGCTTCGCCTTGCATACTACCGTCAAAAGCAATGGCTAAGCGGGCACAAATGGCCGGGCGTTGCTGCGCTGGATGCAATGAACACAGTTCATCGGCTAACTGTCGAGGCAACATCGGAATATTCCGACCAGGTAAATAGGTGGTAAAAGCCCGCTCTGCGGCGAGTTGATCCAAGGCTGAATCGGCTGCGATATAAGCACCCGGATCAGCAACGGCCACCCGTAGCTCCCAACCCGTAGCGGTGCTGCTGATGCTAATTGCATCATCCATATCCTGGGTTGATTCGCTATCAATGGTGAAAAAAGGGTGCTCGGTTGCATCGCTGCGCGGCTGGGTATCAAGTAAAGACCAATTGCTATCCGCTTCAGGTGCCGCTTTGGCAAGCTGATGCCGCGCCAGTACCACCCACCAAGGCGCTTCCGGATCGTCACCTTTGGCGATAAGCTCGGTAACCGTCACTAAAAATTGGGCATCGCGTAGGGCATGCTGGCTTAAGCTGGCCATCACCCAATCACCGTCTTGCAAGGCTTTATCTTCTAAGCTTTCGGCCGTCACGGCTTTTAGCGCTTCGCGCATTTGCGGGTGATCGGGCACAACAAGCAGTTTATTTTTATGGCGTTTAATCCGGCCAACAAACTGGGTTAATGCGGCTTCTAACAGGCTTTGTGGTTCCGCTTGGTTTTTGTCATCCACGGTACTGATCACGGCACTGATTTTGTCGCCATGTAGCACTTTTTTCATCTGTGGTGGTGCAATAAAAATGCTTTCTTTATCGCTTACTTCAAGAAAACCAAAGCTTTTTGCCGTGGCACGCACAATGCCTTCTTTTGTTGGCAATGACTCACGCATTTGCTGTTTTAATTGTGCCAGCAGGGGATTGTTTTGTAGCATATCTAAGAACCTGTGAAATTATCGGCGCCACTATACGGGGTTAACGTTCGTAAGCCAAGTAAAGCCGTCGCTTTGCGCGGCGCCATAGCAAATGGTACGCATTTACGCTTAACCAAAACGCGTTTATCATGACCCGAAGTAAACTCAAAAAAGCTAATAATGACCAGAAGTTATACTCTATACATCGTTGATGACGATCCGTTGCTGTTGCAATCGTTGGAGGCGATATTCCTGTTTGCCGGTTTTCAGGTTAAAACCTATATCAATGCCCAAGGGTTTTTAGAAAGTGTTGTTGCAGATCCGTTAAGCTGCTTGCTGCTGGACTTACAAATGCCACAAATCAGTGGCTTGGAGGTGCAACAACGTTTAATGGCGCGCGGACTGGATATGCCTATTATTATTTATACGGGCAATGCCGATGTCGCATCAGCGGTAAAAGCCATGACGGATGGCGCCTATACACTGATACAGAAGCCAGTTGCTAATGATGTGCTGATCAAAATGGTCTGTGCGGCAATCGACAAAGGTCAAAAAAAGCGTGCTGCAGAGCAGCTGTGGCGTGATGCGAGCACTAAACTGGCATTGTTAAGTGAGCGTGAGCGTGATATCGCCGTATTGGCTGCCGATGGCTTAAGCGCGATGGCTATAGCAGAAAAGTTATTTATCAGTGTCCGCACAGTTGAAGCACATAAAGCCAGTATTTTCATCAAACTTGGGATCAAATCGGTAACCACGCTAACGCGACTTGTCACCCTTGCTCGCATGGGGCAATCTTTCAATAGTTAATCCTTATTACCATATTAGTGTGGCTCTTACGCTGTTTGCAAATTAGCCGTGAGTACTGTTGTTTATTGGTTAAATCACCTGAAACATTCGCAATGTCCTAAAGACAATATGCTGTAGATGCAAAGTATTAGTTAAAAATAGGTATTTCTACCAATTACCTTGTGTGTCTGAGCTGGCTACCATGGCAAATGACTTGAAGACTCTGTTGGCACTGCCATAGTGATTAAGACAGTTACATAAGGAGATTTCCTCACCATGGATACTTTAGTGCCTGAGCATCAGCAACGAGGTAAAAAGCTACTGTATAAGCAAGCGTTGGATGCCAGTTACAGCGGCGTTGTGATTACCGATGCAACCGATCCGGCAATGCCGATTATCTATGTTAATAAAGCATTTGAAAGAATTACCGGTTATTTAGCGACAGAAGTGCTAGGTCAAAATTGTCGCTTCTTGCAGGGAAAGTATCGGGATGAAAATAGTGCTAATCGTATTCGAACCTCTATTGCAGCTAAACGCGAATGTTACGTTACTTTGCGTAATGCCCGTAAAGACGGCAGTCTTTTCTGGAATAAACTGTATTTATCACCGGGGTATGATGATAGGGGCTTTTTAACCCATTATATCGGTGTGTTGCAGGATATCACCGAACAAAAACAGTTCGAGGAAACGCAGGCATACCAGGCGAACCACGATTTACTTACGGGGTTGCCTAATCGCACCTTGCTACAAGATAGGCTTACTCAATGGTGTCAGTTTAGTCGTCGGTATCAGCGTAATTTGGCCGTATTGTTAATAGATCTGGACGGTTTCAAGTTGGTTAATGATAGTCTCGGCCATCAAATGGGGGATCGCTTACTGATCGACGTTGCCACACGGTTAAAGGCGCAGGTTCGTCCAGGTGATACCGTCGCTCGGGTGGGAAGTGATGAGTTTGTAATATTACTTACCGATCTGCAGCATAAAGAGGATGTGGCTTTTATTGCCGGGCGGCTGCTTGAGAGTATAGATACAGTATACTTATTGGATAATCACGAAGTTCACCTTACCGCCAGTATTGGACTAACAAAATCTGATGGTTATCTCGATGATCCTATGGTGCTGCTGCAACAAGCCGATTTGGCAATGCTCAGAGCAAAAGAATATGGCTATAACAACTTTCAGTGGTTTGATGCTGGTTTTAATTATCAGGTAACCCGAACGCTGACGATGCGAGGTCGGATCCAAAAAGCTTTGGTGGCACAGGAATTTGTGTTGTATTACCAACCGCAGATAGACGTCAGTACCGGCCGCATTTGCTGTATAGAAGCTTTATTACGTTGGCCGCAACCGGAAGATGCTAGTGCTTTATCGCCAACTGAGTTTATTCCGGTAGCGGAAGAGAGTGGACAAATTATCCCGTTAAGTGAATGGGTGTTTGAACAGGCCGCAAGTCAGGTCAAGCACTGGCACTTACAAGGGATTAGCGATCTTAAAGTAGCAGTAAACGTGTCTGCGACTCACTTTAAACGCCTAAATTTTATTGATTCTGTGCGGCAAATTTTACAAAGGGTCGGGCTAGACCCCAAGTACTTTGAATTGGAGCTTACTGAAAACATCCTGTTTGATAACTCTGAGTCAGCTATTGAAAAATTAACGGCACTAAAAAAATTGGGTGTGACTATCGCCATCGACGATTTTGGCACGGGTTTTTCCAGTTTAAATTACTTGAAGCGCCTACCTATTGATAAGATCAAAATTGACCGTTCTTTTATTAGAGATATTATTATTGATCAGCATGATGCGGGTATTAGCCTGGCGATTATTTCTATTGCCAAAATACTTGGCTTAAAAGTGATTGCTGAAGGTGTTGAAACTGCTGAGCAGGTCGCTTTTCTTAGTAAAAACCGTTGTGATGAACTTCAGGGGTATTATTATTCCAAGCCTTTGTCTGCGGCCGCCTTGTGCGCCTTTATACATCAGCACAACCACTCATCCACGTTTATAACGCAACGCAGTACCAGTTTACTGCTAGATGATGAGAATATTTCGCAAGCGTTAGTTCAGACCACTACAGTATGCGACTAAGCTATTTTTATAGCGTTACTTGCTATTGCTCGAGGCCTAGGCGGTGATGCAGGCCAGGCCGGGCTGGGCTGACTGAGAACGATGCAATGAACCAGAAGATATCAGGCAGTTTACTTTGTCTGTTGCTTGTCCTGATGTTGGTCAGCTTATTTGTTGCTGCAACCTCAGCCTTTTGGACTACGGGTACGACAATCATTCTGATATGCAGTCTGCTGTTGAGCTATCACTATGTTTTAACTTCTATTTTACAGCATAGACTGCCGTCGCCCGATAAAGTTTGTTTGCAACGTTTTTTGCAATTCACCGAAAATAGCGAGCAAATTTTCTGTTTGGAAGATCCATACAACCAAAAGATATTATATGTTTCACCTGCTTATGAAAATGTTTGGGGGCAACCACGCAGTGCGCTATTTTCGGATAGCTTGGCTTGGTTGCAGCAGGTGCACCCGGATGACCAAATTAGAGTAAAGCAAGAGCGCTTTGCCGATATATCGCAGCGTAGAAGACTAACCTATCGAATTCTGCGGCCTGATGGACAGATACGCTGGATCTCCGAGCAGTTATTTCCGATTGATGCCGATGACGATAACGTCAGGCAACATCTGGCCAGTGTTGCCTGTGATGTTACTGAGCAATATCAATTGCAAATGCAGTTAGCGCAGAGCCAGAGGATGGAATCGCTAGGCAAGTTGACAGGGGGAATCGCACATGATTTTAATAATCTGCTTACGATAATTATGGGCAATGCCGAATTGATAGTTGACCAGTTAGAGCGGCAACATCCATTACATCGGGTTGCCGTGATGCTAGTAAAAGCAGCCGAACGTGGTGTTAGCCTTAATCAGCAACTACTGGCTTTTGCCAGTAAACAGCAATTGCAGCCAGTTAAGGTGAAACTTGCTGAGTTGTTGGATGAAACCGTTGAGCTATTGCAGCGCACTTTGCCGTTGCATATTAGCTTGCAGGTGTTTAATAAATATAAAGATTGTGTAGTGTGTGTTGATCCAGGCCAACTACAAAATGCCTTACTTAATCTGTGTTTGAATGCAAAAGATGCGCTTGGGCAGCAAGGACAAATTTCTATTCGGGTTGAAAAGGAGTTACAGCGTTACCCGGCAGAAAATATGGTCGTCATTGCCGTAACTGATAACGGTTGTGGTATTGCTGCTAATGATTTGGACCGCATTTTTGAACCTTTTTACAGCACTAAAGCGCTGGATCAAGGTTCAGGGCTAGGACTGAGTATGGTTTATGGTTTTGTTCGACAGTCTGCCGGATATATTGAAGCCATTTCCGAGTTAAATAAAGGCACGACTATCAGGCTTTGGTTGCCTGTGTATCAAGCAGGTACTGTGGTGATAAACGTAACTTAGCAACGTTTGTAGCCAGCGTCTTTGCTTGCATCGCGTATGTTGTTGGTTACGGCTCATTTGCCAAGGCGCTATAATGCCAATAGCTGTACCTCAGCAGATCAGTAACGGTATTGATAAATAAGTGAGGTTACGAATTGAGTATTAAGTGTATTCGAGGTTAATATCCTTATCTTGGATGATTAGGGATTAGATTGTCAGAAATCCTAGATACAGGAGTGCAGCCATTGCATGGATTGAGAGTAGAACCACGCTGGGGTTTAACAGAAGGTGTTAGAGGTGTCTGAAACCTGGAAGTTACAAGATAGTATCAGCCGATCTACAGCGTTGGCTTTTTACCTGCTTATCGCCGGCTTTTTTATTATAGTAGCCTTGCTAGGCATAGCGGAGCAATTGTTTCTCCATCAATTAATTTTACCCATCTTGTCATTCACTCTGGTGCAGGTATGTGCCATCGTCAGCCTTGGTTTTACCGCAGTAATTTATCAGTGGCATAAGATCCGTTGGCTCAGTGGCTTGCTGTTGTTGTTGCTAGCTATTCGGTTTACGGTTGATGGGTTTGGCAACCAGCAACAAGAGTTAAGTGGTGTGCCGTTACCTATTTTGCTAATATTTTTGTTGCTGGCTGCAGTAGTACTATTACTGCCCCTCCAAAATAAAATTAGTGGTTACCTCTGGCGTTTGCTGGCAATACTTTCCTTTAGCTATGGTAGCTATTTACAACTTTGCTTATGGTTTACGCAGTTACCAGGTCAAACTCAAACACCTTTTAGCTCGTCATTAATTCCAGTAATGCTCATCACCGGTGGTATTGCGCTGGCGCTACGACAGCATTTTGCTTTAACCGCTGTAAGTTGGCCTAGCCGCAGTACTTTTATCGCCGTATTGATGTTTCAGGCTGGTTATGGGGTGTGGTTTGCGTTGACGGTCTATGATGTAAAATACGAAACTCGTTTGGCGGAGCAAAAAACTCAGCGGTTGGCTAGCCAACTAGAGGAACAACTGCAATTCTCTCAGAATCTATTTGAACGCGCCAAAGCACGCTGGCAGCTAGTCAATGTTGAGCAGCGTGCTGAGTTTATGCTAGAGGATTTGCAGGCATTAACTCTCGCCTACGATTTTGTGCAGGGTGCCATTGTATACGACAGCGCTTTACAACCCACCGCAATGACCGGTGAGGCGGAAGGTTTTTATAAACAAGGTTTATTTACCGGCAAAGCTGTACTGGAGTGGTTAAGTGATCCTAACCCTGCATTTACTCTGGCCACAAATGGCCCATCATTGGCCACCGCCCAGCCACTTTTAATGCTGCGACTGGATGTGACTTTAGCTGCTAAAGCACCCTATTTAGTGCTTATTATGATTAATCTGAAAGATTCCTTGTTAATCGATAGTATTGAAAACGGTGCTCAACTAAAAATTTATTTAGAGGCGTCGCCCGATGTGCTGTTGTCGGCTGACAAACAGTCTTTTCATCGCGCTTCCTTGGCTGAATTACAACAACGTTATCGTTATTATTTTAAAGTTACACCTACCGGTAGCCAATGGGCCGGCAATCCATTTTACGTATTCGTTAGTGATATGAGCAATTTACAGGCCAGATCACGTTTGCATCAGGTCGTGCTGTGGGTTGCTTTAGTATTTTGCTGCACCTTTGTACTGGCTGCAGATCGTACCCGGCAACTACATCGGGAAAAAGCCAAACTTTTTAGCCTGGCAAAGTTTGACGACATTACCGGCTTACTGCGTCGCGATGCGTTTTATCAGGCCACAGAAAAAGATCCCCCTAAAGAGGATGCCTTACCTGAGGCGATGATTTTTATTGATCTGGATGGTTTTAAACCGATAAACGACAGTTTTGGTCATGATGTTGGTGACAAATTATTGGCAGAAATTGCCAGCCGGATCCGATTATTGGTGGGGGAGCAGACTTTGCTCGCTCGCTTTAGCGGTGATGAGTTTTTGATTCATATACCCAGTTGTAATGCGCTGGAGGCAGAGCGACTAGCGTTAAATTTATTACAAAGTCTGGCACGGCCAAGCTCTGCTACCGGTTTTAATGTTTACCTTACCGCAAGTATTGGTATTGTAATTAATACGCAAGCTGGCAAAAGTTCACAGTTATTAACGCAGTTAGCCGATGTTGCCATGAGTTATGCCAAGCAAGCGGGTGGTAATACGTATCGCTTTTATCAGCAAGCCATGGCCGAAGATTATCGCAATATTATGGCTATCCGCAATCGGCTACAAGCGGCGCTGGATGGACGACAGTTACAGGTGTTTTACCAGCCGGTGATTGACTTTATTTCTGGCAAAGTCGTGGCGGTGGAGAGCTTAGTGCGCTGGCAAGACCAAGGTCATTATGTTTCGCCAGCCGAGTTTATTCCAATAGCAGAGCAAACCGGGCAAATTATTCAACTGGGTGAGCAGGTTACCGAGATGGTGCTACGAGATTTACGCGATCACCCCCAGTTGGCAGAGCTCAGCGCGGCAATTAATGTCTCCTCACAACAATTACGCCGTTATGATTATGTTAGCTTTCTTGAACAGGCATTAGCGCGCTTTCAAATTCCGGCGCAGCGTATTTGTGTTGAGCTAACAGAGAGTGCGTTATTAGAAGGGCAAAGCAATGCGTTCTTATTGCCTGAACGTATTAAACAACTAGGTTGTTTACTGGCGTTAGACGATTTTGGTACCGGTTATTCCAGTTTATCTTACTTATATCGTCTGCCTGCAGATAGCATAAAGTTAGACCGATCTTTTACGCTTGATCTGTTAAATGATGCGAAACAGCGCAAAATAGTAGAGATGATTGTCAGTACCTGTAAGCAGATTGGTAAAATCGTTGTGATTGAGGGGGTAGAAACACCAGAGATGGCGCAGCTTTGCCGTGAACTGGGTTGTGATAGGGTGCAAGGCTATTACTATGCCCGCCCGATGGCGTTAGCCGATTTATTATTTTATCTGAATAGCAGGCAATAGCTGCGCTGGCAGCAAGCCAGTTAAAACGAAAATTTTTAAGAAGAGACTGTTCTTTTTAGTCAGTTTATGGTTTTATAAAAACGTAATTTACATTACAACTACATTTAAGTAGTTATATCTTGTCGGAGTGCCTTAGGGAATTATCCTTAAAGCTGAGACCGCAGTGCGGGATCCGTTGAACCTGATCAGGCTAATACCTGCGAAGGGAACAAGTAGTAGTGAAGTGGTACCTGAAAAAGGGCAGCTGGCTGTTATGGCTATCGCTGGCAAATTTTCTGGTATAGAAGCGGCAGCAAAACATGCCAGCTTTAACGCTTATTGCTATCCAACACTCCTGACAAGCATTTTCCCTTAACCTTTGGTGAGATTGCTATGTCAACAATTGCTAGTTCAGCTACATCAACAATCGCTACGTCAACAACAGAGCCGCCTTTAGCTACTCAGTTAGCAACAACTCTCTCTCATAATACTGAAACCGCTAATCGCCGTACTCAGCGACAAGCCGCCCGTGCTTTTATCGCTGAGTTGCAGGGCGAAGCTTACCCCAACTCAAAACGCTTATATTTGCAAGGTAGCCGGCCCGATATTCAGGTAGCAATGCGACAAATTCAGCTGGCAGATACGTTGCTGGGCGGCACGCCCGAGCAACCTGTAACAGAAGCGAATGAAGCCGTGCCGGTGTACGATACCTCTGGCCCTTATGGCGATCCCGCCGCCAGTATCAGTGTCGAAGATGGTTTAGCTCCACTGCGCTTACCTTGGATTCTAGAACGGCAAGATACGGAGCAACTTACTGCGCTGAGCTCGCGATTTAGCCAGCAACAGCAGTTGGCGGCGCCAGTACCACACCGCTTAAACCGCCAGCCACTTAAAGCCAAAGCCGGTAAAACGGTAACCCAGTTGCATTATGCCCGCGCCGGTATTATTACCCCAGAGATGGAATATATCGCTATTCGCGAGAATATGGGGCGCGATCAGGTGAAAAGCGCCTTGCTAAAACAGCAACATCCGGGGCAGCCCTATGCGGCGGCGCTGCCCGAACATATCACCCCCGAGTTTGTGCGTGCAGAAGTCGCCGCGGGGCGGGCGATTATTCCAGCTAATATTAACCACCCGGAAGCCGAGCCGATGATTATTGGCCGTAATTTTCTGGTGAAAGTAAATGCCAATATTGGTAACTCGTCGGTCACTTCCAGTATCGAAGAAGAAGTTGAAAAACTGGTTTGGGCCACCCGTTGGGGCGCCGATACGGTGATGGATCTCTCTACCGGCCGGGATATTCATCAAACCCGCAGCTGGATTATCCGCAATAGCCCGGTGCCAATTGGTACAGTACCGATTTATCAGGCGCTGGAGAAAGTAAAAGGTATTGCTGAAGATCTAAGCTGGTCAGTATTTCGCGATACCTTGCTGGAACAAGCTGAGCAGGGCGTCGATTACTTTACCATCCATGCCGGTGTGCTGTTGGCTTACGTGCCGATGACCGCGAAACGTCTGACTGGCATTGTTTCGCGCGGCGGCTCTATTATGGCCAAGTGGTGTTTAACCCATCAGCGTGAGAATTTTTTATACGAGCATTTTCGGGAGATCTGCCAAATCTGTGCCGCCTATGATGTGTCCTTGTCATTAGGCGATGGCTTGCGGCCTGGCTCCATTTATGATGCCAATGATCAGGCGCAGTTTGCTGAATTAGCCACACTGGGTGAACTCACTAAAATCGCCTGGGAATATGATGTGCAGGTAATGATTGAAGGCCCCGGCCATGTGCCGATGCATTTGATTAAGCAGAATATGGATGAGCAGTTGAAACACTGCCACGAGGCGCCATTTTATACGTTAGGGCCATTAACGACTGATATTGCGCCGGGTTATGATCATTTTACCTCTGGCATTGGCGCGGCCTTTATTGGCTGGTTTGGCTGTGCCATGCTCTGTTATGTCACACCAAAAGAGCATCTGGGTTTACCGAATAAAGACGATGTAAAGCAGGGGCTGATTGCCTATAAAATTGCGGCTCACGCTGCCGATTTAGCCAAAGGCCATCCCGGCGCGCAAATTCGTGACAATGCCATGTCAAAAGCGCGTTTTGAGTTTCGCTGGGAAGATCAGTTTAATCTGGCGCTGGATCCGGAAACGGCTCGTAAGTATCACGATGAAACCTTGCCGCAAGCGTCAAACAAAGACGCCCATTTTTGCTCAATGTGTGGCCCTAAGTTCTGCTCGATGAAAATTACTCAGGATGTGCGTGATTATGCTGCCAGTCTCTGAGGTGCTGCCGGCTATGCCGTCTGCGATAGCGCGAGCTGGTGAGAACACGGTGGTAAAGCCTATCGTCTGGTCGATTGCTGGTTCTGACTCGGGAGGGGGCGCGGGCAGTCAGGCTGATCTGCATACCATGCAGGCTCTTGGTGTGCATGGCTGTGCCATTATTACCGCGATAACGGCGCAAAGTTCGGTGGCTGTCGATTGTGTGGAATTGGTATCTAGTACTATGCTAAGTGCGCAGTGGCATACCTTAATGGCCGACCTGCCGCCGCAGGCAGTAAAAATTGGTCTGGTGGCCAGTAGCGCGCAACAGCAACAATTAGCCGCGTTATTGGCAACGTTATCGCCAAAGGTACCGGTGATTATCGATCCGGTGCTGATCGCCAGTTGTGGTGCCAGTCTGGTTGTAGAGAGTCCGGTTGTAGAGAGTCTGGTTGCAGAGGGTATGGCTGAAAGTGTTGCTACGCATCAAGCCGGTGCGCGGCTGCCCGAGCTTTACCAATTTGCCAGCTTGCTAACGCCTAATTTACCGGAGCTGGCGGTGCTCACTGCGATGCCAGTGGCAACTCCCGAGCAAATTATTGCGGCAGCCGATTACTTGTTGGCACAAGGTATCAAAGCGGTGTTAGTGAAGGGGGGCCATGCGTCAGGTTGCAAAACTCTGGCGCTGGACTATTTTGTGACGGCCGGGCAGCATTTTTGGTTGGCCAGCCCCAGAATAGCCACGCCGCATAATCATGGCACCGGTTGTAGTTTAGCCAGCGCTATTGCCAGTGCTTTGGCATTGGATTACCCGCTTAAAGATGCCATAGCAATAGCTAAGGCCTATTTAAATCAGGGGCTTGCGGCAGCTTATGCTACCGGTAAGGGTGCTGGTACCTTAAGCCATTTGCCATTTCCAAAAGCGGCAGACGACTTCCCTGAATTTCTGACCAATACTCAGGTTAAGCAGCTTTATCAAGGCGCTACGCTCAGTGATCTTTACGCCACTGCAACTGCTTTTACGCCGTTGAGCAGCAATAACATAGGTCTTTATCCGGTGGTCGATTCGCTGGTCTGGCTAGAACGTTTATTGCCACTGGGTATAACAACCATTCAGCTACGTATTAAAACGGCAGGCGCCCACGATAACGATGCACTGGCCGCCGAGCTGGCGCAAGCCATCGCATTGGCTAAGCGCTATCAAGCACAGCTGTTTATTAATGATCATTGGCAATTGGCGCTATCTTTGGGCGCCTATGGTGTGCATCTGGGGCAAGAAGATTTAGCCACGGCCGATCTTACGGCGTTGCAGCAAGCGGGCATCCGGCTGGGTATTTCTACCCATGGTTATGCCGAATTGTTGCAAGCCAAAGCGCTGCGCCCCTCTTACATTGCGCTTGGCCATATTTTCGCCACTAAAACTAAGCAAATGCCTTCTCAACCACAAGGGCTTAAGCGGCTGCAGCAATATGTACCATTGGCAACGCCTTATCCCACGGTGGCTATTGGCGGCATTAATGCTCAGCGCTTAGCGGCTGTTGCTGCCAGCTGGGTAAATGGTATTGCGGTGGTCACGGCTATTACCGAAGCGGCAGATCCTGAGCAAAGTACGCTGGAATTAATGCAATTACTGGAGAAAGCGAATGCCACACAGTAGCAAAGGTGCGGCGGCTACTGCCAGCTTAAACCCGGCACAACAACTCCGTTATAGCGCACAGTTATTATTACCGGACATGAGTGAGCAACTGCAATGGCAATTAGCAAATCAAAGTGTGCTGATTGTTGGCTTAGGCGGCTTAGGCAGTATCGTTGCTTCCTATCTGGCTGGCGCCGGTATCGGGCAGTTGCTCTTGGCCGATGATGACCGGGTTAGCCTGAGTAATTTACCCCGGCAGCTACTTTATAGCAGTGCCGATGTAGGTCAGCTAAAAGTAGACTGTGCCAAGGCGCGGCTGGCAGCACAAAACCCGGAGGTAGAGCTGCTTTGCTTCGCCCAGCGTATAAGCCGGCTGGAACTGACGGCCTTAGTACCCAAGGTGCAACTGGTGCTGGATTGCACCGACAATGTGACCAGTCGCTTGGCGATTAATCAGGCCTGTTACCAGCAACAGGTGCCATTAATTACAGCGGCAGCCAGTGGTTGGCAAGGTCAGCTACTGGCACTTCAACCCTGGCTTGGGCAAGGGTGTTACCAGTGTTTATACCCCAATTGGCAAGATAGCCCAAGTTGTTTGGCGGCGGGCATACTTGGCCCAATGGTGGGCAGTATAGCCTGCCAGCAGGCGTTGCTGGCACTAAAGGCGTTGCTACAACTGGCAGAAATCCCCTTTGGCTACCTGCACTGTTTTGATGGCTTAACTGGTCAAAGCAGCCAACTGCAGTTACAGCAAGATCCCGATTGTCCGGTTTGTGCTTTGGCAGGCGCTAAACCCAATGCCAAACGCAATACTGCGAAGCGCAAGAATGCTAAGCCTAATAATGCTAAGCCCCATAATGAGGTACGTGATGCTTATTCAGTTTAATCAACAGCCTTATCAGCTTAATGAACCTTTGACCTTGGCGGCGTTTCTTGCTAACGAACAGCAGCTGCGCAGCGGTATTGCCGTAGCCATAAATCAGCAGGTGATCCCACGCAGTTTGTGGCACAGCCAGCAATTGGCAGAAGGCGATGTCATTCAGCTGTTTACTGCGATTGCCGGAGGCTAACAATGAGCTATCAGATCGCCGGAAAAACCTTTCAATCGCGTTTATTAACCGGTACCGGTAAATTCCAAAGCGCCAGCCTGATGCAGCAAAGTTTGGCAGAGAGTGGCACACAATTAGTTACCATGGCGCTAAGACGAGTCGATTTAGTCGCCCGTCAGGATGAAATTCTGCCGGTGTTAACTGAGCTTGGTGTACAACTGCTGCCAAATACCTCCGGTGCCCGCACCGCAGAAGAAGCGCTTTATGTTGCCGAGCTGGCACGCGAAGCACTGCAAACCAACTGGCTTAAGTTAGAAATTCACCCCGATCCACGTTATTTACTGCCAGATCCAATAGAAACGTTAAAAGCGGCTCAACTGTTAGTGTCGAAAGGCTTTGTGGTATTGCCTTACTGCGGGGCCGATCCTGTGCTGTGTAAGCGCTTAGAAGAAGCCGGTTGTGCGGCTGTTATGCCATTGGGTGCGCCTATTGGTTCTAATCAGGGGCTACTAACCCGCGATTTTTTGCGCATTATTATTGAGCAAAGCCGGGTGCCAGTGATTGTAGATGCCGGTATTGGCGCACCGAGTCATGCCCTGGAAGCGCTGGAGCTGGGTGCTACCGCTGTGTTGGTCAATACCGCTATTGCTAGTGCCGCGGATCCGATCTCGATGGCCAGAGCCTTTAAACTGGCTTGCGAAGCGGGCGTTTTAGCACAGCAGGCCGGTTTAGCCGCGCGCCAACAGCAAGCCGCGGCGAGTAGCCCGTTAACCGCCTTTTTGGAGACGCTATGAGTTTCGCCCAGCAATTAGCGACACAAGATAGCGCGGGGTTGCGCCAGCAACTGTATAACGCCACGGCGTTAGATGTGAGCCGGGCACTTGCCAAAGCACGGCTAGATCTCAGTGATTTTTGCGCGTTATTATCACCGGCAGCGGCGCCTTTTTTAACGCAAATGGCCAGTCAGGCCCAACAGCTTACCCGGCAGCGGTTTGGTCATACAGTACAGTTTTATATCCCGCTGTATTTATCCAATTTATGCGCTAATGATTGCAGTTACTGCGGTTTTTCGATGAGTAATGCCATTAAACGGCGCACGCTAACGCTGGAAGAAGTAGAGCGGGAATGTCAGGCCATTAAAGCACAGGGTTTCGGCACAGTATTATTGGTGGCCGGTGAGCATGAAAAAAAAGTCGGGCTAGACTATTTTAAGCAAATACTACCACTGGTGAAACGTTACTTTAGTTATGTATTGTTAGAAGTGCAGCCAATGTCGACCAGTGATTACACTGAACTGCGCCAGTGCGGTGTAGATGGGGTGCTGGTATATCAGGAAACCTATGATCGTCCTTGTTATGCCAAACATCATTTACGCGGAAAAAAAAACGATTTTGACTGGCGACTGGCCACGCCAGAGCGGCTAGGGCAGGCGGCTGTAGATAAAATTGGTTTGGGTGTTTTGTTAGGGCTAGCTGATTGGCGACTTGACTCACTGCTGGCTGCACAGCATTTACGCTATTTACAGCAGCATTATTGGCGCAGCCGCTATAGTTTGTCGTTCCCCCGGTTACGGCCTTGCGCCGGAGGGCTGGCCAATCAAGTGCTGGAACAGCAACTGGCACAACAGTTGATTACCGATCGGCAATTAGTACAACTGATTTGTGCCTGGCGTTTATTTGATCCGGAATTAGAATTGAGCTTATCGACCCGTGAATCAGCGCTATTTCGGGACAGGGTAGTGCCCCTTGCCATAACCAGTATTAGCGCCGGCTCGCGCACCTCCCCCGGTGCCTATGCAGTCGACAGCCAGAGTCTGGAGCAGTTTAGTACCGACGATCAACGTTCAGCCAAAGATGTAGCTATGAGTATGCAACAAGCCGGATTACAGCCAGTATGGAAAGACTGGGAAGCCGGACTATGCCGTGGCTAACATTGTTTTGATGCTAATATTGATTCATACTGATGCTATATTTGATGCTATATTTGATGCGTATTTAGGCAGGAGTTCATTGCAAATGCGAACAACCATAACCATAGATGATGAGCTGATGCAGCAAGCATTGGCGCTCTCAGCACCAGGTATTGATAAAGCGGAACTTTTTCGAGAGGCAATTAAAACCTATATCCGGGTTGAGGCTGCCCGGCGACTAGCCGCACTTGGAGGAATGGCGCCAGATATGCCAATGCCAGTGCGTAAACGGCAAGTAGTATCTGAAACATGAAAGTGTTGGTTGATACGTCGGTATGGGTAAGTCATTTCCGCAAACATAATGCTGAGTTAAGCGCATTATTAGTTGCTGATAATGTGCTTTGTCATCCATTGATCCGACTTGAGCTGGCCTGTGGTACGCCGCCAGCAAGGCAACAAACACTAGCGGCGCTTAGTTTACTTACAAATACGTGTCAGCCTTCCACACAGGAGGTTGCAGATTTTATCGAGCGCGAGCGGCTTTATAATCAAGGCTGCGGTGCGGTCGATATGGTGCTGCTTTGTGCTAGCTTACTGACCCCAGCAGCCACTTTGTGGACGCTGGATAAAAATCTGGAGGCCATGGCACAACGATTTAATGTGCAATTTGAACCCAATCAACATTAAGGCAAGATCTGATTATGCTGCAGCTTGTCGGGCTTGCTGCGTTAGCTGCACCAGCGCTTTGCGTACCTCTTGTGCAGTAAAGCAGGGCGTGGCAAAAGGCACAAACCACAGGCGCTCTGCTTGCATAAAATGGCAGCCATCTGGGTATACGGTTAACAGTGTAGCCGCGCCAGATTGGCCACTGTGTTTTGCCGCAATTAGGGCACAGGCATCGGCATGATCCTCATTCATATGCACCACCATCGAAAGCTCATCTGTTGCTTGCCAGGCAGGTGCGGGCTTTTGCCATTCTTGCTGGGTTAGCCAGAAAATCTCGCCAAAGCCACCGATAAAACGGATATGCTCTACCGGCATTTTCCAAAAATAGAAATCATGGGCTTGTTTGTAAGCTGCTGCTGCCGGGAATAAGCGGAAGTAACGCGGCTCATACTCTGCTGCTTGCTCATGGCTTAATTTTTGCGCATGACCATTTAAGGTTAACCGTGCCTCGGTATTCTGATCGCCAGCACTGGCCTGATGATAGAGGGTAATACTAAGGCGGTTATCATGTTCCAGATTACGGGCATGCTGGGCAATATCCGAGACATAAAAAATCACCTCCCCGCTATCGGTTAACATAATGGTCGAGACTGAGCCAAAGGGCGCGCCCTGCAGTTTATGGGAAAGGGTAGAAAACACTGCGCTTTGGCATTGTAGCGCTAACTGACGGGCGGCTTTGGCGGCGTTAAGACGTTCTTGCATAATGACTCCTGAAAATCGCTATTACTGCTTAAATTTCGGTATGAGGTTCGGAAAAAATCATCGGACAGGCCAGTCGCGGATGCCGACAAACATGCATTTTTGTTCGGTACAGTGTGCTAAGCGGTTGTTCGGCCAGCACGCGCTCGGGTGTGCCCAGCGCACTAATTTGGCCTTGATCCAGTAATAGCACCTGATCGGCATACAGTGCCGCTAAATTTAAATCGTGCAGCACAGCAATCACCAAATTACCGGCATTGGCAAAGGCTTTAATTTGCTGCAGGCAACGATGCTGCTGGTGCACATCCAAGGCCGCTGTGGGCTCGTCTAATAGCAGTAGTTTAGGCGTAGCTAAGCGGTTATCCAATTGTGCCAGGCAACGGGCAATATGGCAGCGTTGCAGCTGGCCGCCGGATAAGCGGCTTAGATCGCGGCCACTTAATTCGCTAAGTTTAAGGGTCGCCAACCATTTACGGGCAATGCTGGCTGACGTAGCCAGACTTTCCTGATAGCCAAAACGGCTTAAGCTTACCAGCTCTTCTACTGTTAAGCCGGCAGGTGAAATCGGTTGCTGTGGTAACACCGCTCGCTGCAGCGCCAGACTCCCGGCTGACCACTGACTAAGTGGCTGCTCAAACAGCTGTATCTCGCCCTGAAAAGGAATGTCTAAACAAAGGGCGCTTAATAAGGTCGATTTACCTGCACCATTTTCGCCCAGCAGCGCGATAAACTGGCTGGGTGCAAAATGGGCACTAACGCTGTTAATTACCGTTTTATCTCCCCGTTGTACCCTAAGCGCTTGCAGACTAAGCATAGAGCCTCCGCTTCTGTTGTAACAATAAATACAGGAAAAACGGCGCACCCAGTAAGGCGGTAATAATGCCAATTGGCAGCTCGGCCGGTGGCAGGGCCATGCGTGCCAGCAAATCAGCCAGTGCTAGTACCAATGCCCCCAGTAACATAGCGACCGGCATTAAACGTGGGATAGCGGCACCCACCAGTAAACGGGCAATATGCGGAATAACCAAACCAATAAAGCCAATAATACCGGTGAGCGCCACGGCTGCGCCGACACCCAGCGCCACCAGCACGATCAACTCGCGCTTTAAGTGTCGCACATTTACCCCTAAATAGCGGGCCTGCTGCTCGCCTAATAACAGTAAATTAAGGGCTTTACGCCGATACCAAAGTAAGGCACTACACAAACCTAAACTGATAAAAGCCAGTGGCAATGGCTGCCAGGTTACGGCTGCCAGCGAGCCCATTTGCCAAAAACTCATTAAGCGTAGCGCATCGTCCGAGGCATAAAAGCTCAGTAAACCAATTACCGCCGCGGCTAAGGCATTAATGGCCACGCCACAAAGCAGTAGGGTAGCAACATTAACGCCACTGCTACTGCGCGAGAGCTGGTATACCAGCAACGAGGTGATTAAGGCACCGCTAAAGGCCGCGGCGCTAACCCAATAATGTCCGGTTAAGCCCAGTTGTGGCCCCAGAGCAATCACCAGTAACGCCAGCATAGCCGCGCCACCAGCAATACCAATTAATGAAGGATCGGCCAGTGGATTGCGACACAGTGTTTGCATAGCACAGCCAGCCTGCGCCAGCACTGCACCGACCATTAAGCCTAGCAGTAAGCGGGGCAGCCTGAGCTCTGTTACAACCTTTAGTTGCAGCTCGGTAAAGGGCGGTGTGGCGAATGGCCACCACCAGGCAAAGGCCAGCCGCCAATCGGTAAGTACGGCACCACTGCTTAGTGCCAAAACAGCACAGAGCAAAATGGCCAACAGCAGTAACACAAGAATAACAGCAAACTTAGGCATTGCTAGCGCACGGTTTGTTGGCGAAATTGATATAACTGCTGCACTGCTTCACCAATCCGGCTGGTCATGCCCATCGATAACAGTGAGTCCATCACTAACACCCGGCAATCTTTGGCGGCTTGTAACAGGCGAAGTTCGGGTAGCTGACAAAAGGCACTCAGGCCGCCGGCGCTTTGCGCCACATGATCGGGTACCACCAGTAAATCCGGTTGATTTAGCAGTAAAAATTCGGCAGAGATGGGCTTAAAGCCGCTATGCTTAGCCAGATTTTTGATAGCGCTATGGCTAAATAGCAGGGCCGGTACGGTATCGTCACCCGCTACTACAATACCGCGGCTGGAGGCTTGCAGAATAAAAAGCGCACTGGCTGGTTTTGCACCTGCCTGTTCTGCTGGCAACTCAGGCAAGCTCTGTTTAATTTTGCTAATAAGCGCATCGGCCGCCTCGTCTTTATGCAACAGCTGCCCAAGTTCGGCGATAAATTGGTAGAACTCCGGGAGATCGCGTGGCTTGCTAAAACGCCTTACGGTAATACCGGTATTGGCTAATTGCGTAAGGGTGGCTTCTGGCCCGCTGCCCTCCAGTGCCCATAGGCTGGTTGCACCAGTGGCAATCAGTGCTTCGGCCGATAAACTGCGGTAATAGCCAATACTGGCTTTGCTGGCAGCGGCGGCCGGGCTGGTGCTGGAGGTGTCTACTGCCACCAGTTTATCCTCGGCCTCCAGTGCAAAGATAATATCGGTGAGGGTGCCACCGGCGCTGGCTATTTGCTCTGTGGCCTGTGCTGGCACAGCCGTAACAAGCGTTAACAGTAGCAGGGGCGTGAATAATCTTGGTAAAAAGCGGTAAAGCGGGCTACACATAGCAGAACAAGCTCAAAATAAAACATTTACGGATGATAATGGTAACAATTCTTATTTGCAATGTTTTGTTATGCGTTTTAAGCTAGCGTGTCACTGCACTAAGGGCAAGCTGCAAACTTATCCCACAACTCCGGTACCAGTCTGACCAGTTTATCCACATGACTCCGGTACGGTGAGGTGTGGTGTTAGTTAATCTGAAGATGGCGCTTAACCTGAATAATCGTTAGGAGTAAAACATGTATAAACAATCTCGCCGCCTAAGCTCACCGCGTTTAACACTGGCCGCGCTTGCCGGTGTTATGCTGCTGGCGGCAACAGGGTGCAGTCAACATACTCAGGCGCAGCCTTTGACAAAACCGCAGCCTCTTAGCAATGCGCAGCCCATGACGCCTGCCGCAGTGGTTATGCCGCAATGGCAAGCGCCCGATCGCCAACAGCATCCTTTGGTAGGCACCTTGTATCAGTTAAGCACGACACAGCAGGTCTCTGCCAGCGCGGTATTGGCCAAGCTGCCGGCTGGCAGTTGGTTATTGCTCGGTGAGCAACATGATCATCCTGATCATCATCAATTACAGCTGTGGGTGTTACAGCAGTTGGCGGCAGAGCAGCGTTTAGGGGCCGTTGCCATGGAGATGTTGAATACCGAACAACAAGCGGCCTTGGATGCACAGTTAACACAGGGTGCGCAAAGCACTCCGGCAGCCTTAAACTGGCCCGAGCGCGGCTGGCCTTTTGCAAACTATCAGGCACAAGTGCAATTTGCGCTTGATCATGCCAGCCGGGTTGTCGCAGCGGATTATAGTGATAGCGAGAAAACCGCACTGCGGCAAAATACTGGCTCGGTAACCGAATATTCAGCCGAGCATACTGGCTATTTAGCCGAGTTAATTGTAAAGAGCCATTGCGGTATGTTTACTGCCGAGCGTGCCAAACCTGCTGCTAGAATGCAAATTGCCCGCGATCAGCAAATGGCCAAGCAAATGTTAGCCAATAGCCAAGCAGACAAAGTAAATGTACTGATTGCTGGTGCCCAGCATGTGCGCAAAGATATTGGGGTTCCCTTATGGTTAGGCGAGCAGCCTGTGCTGAGCATCTTACTGGTCAGTGTGGCTGAGAGTACCAATCCAATAGATTATTTGCCTAAGGCGTTGTCGGCAGACTCGCCAGCGTCAGCCATAGCCGATCTGATCTGGTTTGTGCCGGCGATACCAGCAGTGGATTATTGTGCTCAGTTAAAGTCCTAATAAGTTTAAACAGCCAGCCATAAGGGCTGGCTGTTTAAACCGGTTGCTTAACCTACCTGAATACGCGTATCGGCATAGCGGATCCGTCTGCGCCGTGGTGTTGCTAAGAAATAGGCCAACGTTAGCGGACCAAGCCGGCCGGTAATCATGAGTACAATAATCAATAGCTGGCCAAAGGTACTTAGCTCGCCTGTCAGCCCTCGGGATAAGCCGACAGTACCCAGTGCCGAAACCACTTCAAAGGCGACATCTAACAGCGGCGCTTGCTCAGTAATGGTCAGTAAGAAGATGCTGATAAAAATAGCAATCAGCGACACCAATGCCAGCGCCAGTGCTTTTAACACCAGCGGGGTAGGGACAGTGCGTTTTAATACTGTCACTTCGTCGCGGCGGCGCAAAAAGGCGTAGGTGGCCATCAATAAAATGACAAAGGTCCCCAGCTTAATACCACTGGCGGTACTGAGTGAACCACCACCAATAAACATCAGTAACAAGGTTAGAATATTGCTGGCATCGGTCATACTGCTGTAATCCAGCGTATTAAAACCGGCTGTTCTGGGGGTAACTGCTTGAAACCAAGCAGCTAAGGCCTGATCTTTAATAGAGAGCTGTTGCAAGGTGGCGGGGTTATTCGCTTCTAACAGCCAAATTAGGATAAAAGCACACAGGTTAATCAGCAATGTCGCCAGCAGAATTAACCGGGTGTTGGTGCTAAGTAGCTGCCAGCGCCGATGTTTTTTTACATCAATCAACACAGTAAAACCAATACCGCCGATAACAAATAAGCCCGTGATAATCAGGTTTACCGGGATACTGCCCGCATAGGGCATCAGGCTATCGCTGCTCAGGGCAAAACCGGCGTTGTTAAAGGCGGAGATGGTGTAAAAAAAGCCGTGATAAAGTGCCGTAACGAAACCCAATTCTGACCACCAGGTCAGCGTAAGCAGGATCACACCAATGAGCTCAATAAGCAGCGCGTAAAGCAATACCGCTTTCGCAATAGTGGTTACCTGATCTAAAGAGGTTTGCCCTAAGGCTTCTTGGGCAATCTTTTGTTGCGATAAGCCAATCTTTGCGCCTAGGCTAATAGCTGCTACCACAGCGAAGGTCATAAAGCCCAAACCACCTGCCTGAATTAACAAGGCAATGACGATTTGCCCAAAGTGGCTAAATTGACTGCCTGTGTCTACTACCACCAAGCCGGTGACAGTAACAGCAGAAGTAGCAGTAAATAGCGCCTGCAACAGATTGATAGGTTGTGTGGTTGCTACAGGAAGTAGCAATAACAGGGTGCCAAGCAGAATAAGTGCCAGAAACCCCAAAGCTAACACCGCTGGGGGGCTTAAACTAACACGGCTAACCTTGCCACTGGGTAAACGCACATAAGGCAGGTGTTGCGGTAACCAATTTTTCATCTTAAACCAGCCGTGGCGCGAGCGCTTTAAGAATGGATAGTGGGCCCGCTAATACCAGACTATCACCACTTTTAAGTACAAAATCATCTGCTACCGGGCAAAACAATTGCTCACGCCGTTTTATTAACACGGCTTTGGTAAAGTGCTTGGCATCGGCCAGCAAGGCGCTGAGTGTCATACCATCGAGCCGCTCAATCAGCGCAATCTCAACCAAGTACTGGTTATTACCCAGTGCCAAATACTGGTTGACCATCGGGTAATTCAGGGCTTGCGCTACCTTAATACCCATTTCTTCTTCCGGGTGAATAATGCGGCTTACCCCAAGGCGGGACAAGATAGTGTGATGCGATTTCGAGGTCGCTTTTACCCAAATTTGTTGTACCCCTAAGTTTTTTAGGTGCAGCACGCATAAAATACTGGCCTCGAGGTTTTCACCTATCGCCACTAATACCGCTTCATAGCGCAGTAAATCCAGCTCGGCTAAGGCTTGTTCATCGGTGGCATCGGCGATAACCGCATAACTAAGTTTGTCGGCTAAACGATTAATATATTTGGCGTCGGCATCCACACCTAACACCTGATGCCCGAGCCGCAGTAGCTCTAACGAGGCAGTTGAACCAAAACGACCCAAACCAATAACGGCAAACTGTGCCATAACAAAGCTCCTTGAACGTAAGTCGCGGCTATTAAAGGCGCATAGAAACGATTTGTCAGTATGAATGGGGAAATCTTTATAAAAACTTTATATCTGGTGGCTTAAATTTAAGAAAAGCTTGATAACCGACATCCTGCGTTTTGGGTAAGCTTTGCCGCAATGTTATAGCAGATTGTGAATTATAGTGGAATACAGTCAATTAACGCCTGCTAGCCCGCAAGCCAACCGGCAGTTTTTTTATAAGGTGCTCTCTGCACTGTTGTTTATGCTGGCGTTGGTGCAACTGATTACCGCTGTGGTCAGTTTTGGATTGCAGGATAAGGTGTTCTGGCAATTTTTAATCTCGGCCATTATTACCGCGCTAGCCGCAGCCATTTTACAGGGCAAAAGCGGGCCTGCCGCCCAAATTAAAAAACGTTACCTGTTTTTACTAACCATCCTGTGTTGGCTGCTGTTGTGCTTTTTTGCTGCTATTCCACTGTACTTGAGCTTACCCGAGATAAGCCTTACCGATGCCTGGTTTGAAACCGTTTCTGCTGTCACAACAACAGGGTCAACAGTATTAAGTAATTTGGAACAGTTACCCAGAGGCGTCTTATTTTGGCGTGCCATATTACAGTGGATAGGTGGCATAGGCATTATTGTGATGGCGATAGCCATTTTACCGGTGCTGAAAATTGGCGGCATGAAGCTATTTAAAACCGAAAACTCCGACATTTCTGAGAAAATCTTGCCCAGAAGTAGCAGTTTATCCTCTTCTATTTTGTTGGTGTATTTGCTGCTCAGTATGCTGGCGATGGGCAGCTATTATCTGGGAGGCATGAGTGGCTTTGACGCCGTAACCCATGGAATGACGTCGGTGGCTACTGGCGGCCTTACCCTTTGTGCTCTATGTCGGGGTGCTGCGGGGCGATCGCTGGATCTTAATTAAAGACCCGCAAGTTCGGGCCTTTTGTTGGATTATTGCCATTACCGTTATCTGGCTAACCTTATATCAACACTGGCATAATGATCGGGACTGGTTTACCGCGTTAACCCATAGCCTATTTAATGTGATTTCCGTCGTTACAACCTGTGGTTATGCTTCTGAAGATTATACCCTTTGGGGTAACTTTGCTTTTGTGCTGTTCTTTTATCTGACCTTTAGTGGTGGCTGCTCTGGTTCAACCTCGGGTGGTTTAAAAGTGTTTCGAACGCAATTGGCCAGTATTTTGCTGCTAAAACAATTAAAAATTCTTATTCATCCCAAAGCCGTATGGACGCAGCGCTATGGCAGCAAAAAAGTCGATGATGAATTATTGGGCGCGGTCTTAGCCTTTTGCTTTATTTATTTTGCTACTATCGCCGCACTGGCTATGGTGCTGGCCATGTATGAGCTGGATTTTGTCACAGCACTCAGTAGTGCTGCTACTGCGGTAAGTAATGTTGGGCCGGGGCTTGGCGATATCGTTGGGCCAGCCGGTAACTTTGCCAGCTTACCAGACGGTGCCAAGTGGTGGTTAAGTGTTGGCATGTTGGCAGGGCGTTTGGAAATTTTAACGCTGTTACTGTTATTTAGCCCAATGTATTGGCGCAACTAGGAAACGACTATGCTGTCTGTTATAAAATTAGATGCGAAAGGTCTGCGCTTAATCTTACTTACCTTAATAGCGCCCATACTGTTTGTATTGCTGTTATTACCCTTTCGAAACTGGTTGACGCCCTCAGATGTGGCGATGCTGCAGCTACTCTGGGTAACCTTTGTGGCCCAGAACAAAGGGCAGCGAGCAGCGGTGATCTGTACGCTAATCAGTGTGTTGTTGTTTGATTGGTTCTTTGTTGAGCCTTATTACACCTTATATATTCATCAAATCGATTATCTAACCACCTTTGCGGTGATGCTGTTATTGGGCATTTTTATTGCCCGTTTATCGGGGCGGCTACGCTTGCAGCTGGCACGCACGCATAAACATTTTCGCCAGCGGCAGCGTCTACTTAATAACAGTCGTCAGGCGCGCTTTACGGCAGAATTAGAACATAGCCGCGCTATGATGCTAAGGTCCATTTCTCATGATTTACGCACACCGCTGGCGACCATTATGGGCGCGTCCAGCTTATTGGCTGATCGTACCATCAAGCTTAGCGCCGAAGACATCCACCAACAAGCCGATAATATTTATCAGCAAAGTCAGTTGCTTAATGAGCATTTTACCAAGGTGATGGAGCTAAGCCGGGTGCAACAAATGCAGGGCGAGCTGGCATGGCAAACGGCGACACCGGGTGAGGTGGTTTCTGGTGCTATCGCCCGGCGTGCGGCTACACTCAGTCAACACCCCTGGCAAATGCAATTGCCCGAGCAACAAAGCTGCTCAGGCGATTTAACACTGCTGGAAATTGCCCTGTCTAATATGCTTGAGAACGCGCTGCGCCATGGCGGCGCGCCCATTACAATCCGTTATCTGCAGCAGCAAGATCAGCAGGTATTTCAAGTGATTAATGCGGTGCAAATTAAACGCAAGCTAGCCTCAGATGCCGGCACTGGCTTAGGTATTCCCATTTGTCAGGCGGTAATGCAATTACATCAGGGGCAATTTAGTTTAGCGCCGCTCGCGAATGAGCAGCAAGTTATAGCCAGCTTAAGTTGGCCGCTTAGCAGTGACAATCTGGCACAACATGAATAAGGAACAACATGGCTGAAACCATTTTAGTGTTGGAGGATGATCCGGCCATGCAAAGCTTTTTAGTGACCTTGCTAAAAACGCATCAGCATCCGGTGGTGAGCTTTAGTGAAGGCTTGCTGGCGATGCAGCATTTAGTGTCACAGCGCGTTGATTTAGTGCTGTTAGATTTAGGCTTGGCCGATTTAGATGGGCAAAGCTGGCTGCAACAAATCCGGCAATGGACAGAGGTGCCGGTGATTGTGATCTCCGCGCGTCATGGCGAACAAGATAAAGTGCTGGCGCTGGACAATGGTGCCAATGATTATGTCACCAAGCCCTTTAGCGCCAACGAATTGATGGCCAGAATTCGGGCTAACTTACGTAAAACCCAGCACCAACCCCAGATATTTGCTTTTGGTGAGGTAAAGCTGGACCCGGTATTACATCGGGTTACCAAGGCCGGTGAAGAAGTGCACCTTACCAAAACCGAATTTCAATTATTGCTGCTACTTATGCGGCATACCGATAAGGTGTTAACCCATAATTTTGTACTTAGTCAGGTCTGGGGCAAAGCCTATATCGACCGGCCAGAGTATGTGCGGGTGCATATGGCGCAATTGCGGCAAAAGCTGGAGGATAATCCAGCCGCACCCACTTTTCTAAAAACAGAACCCGGTGTGGGTTATCGTTTAAAGGTGTAATGATGATTGGTTATTCAGTAATCGGTAAGGTAGTAGTCGGCAGTACCGCGTCTTGTTTTGCTTTGAGTTTGCGGTTAATGCTTCGCTTAATGCGCAATTCAGGCCGGTGCGTTTTGTTTGCTGCTTTGCTGTTGCTAGCCGCTTGTCAGAAAGCACCCGTGGTGCAGCATTTTTCTGGTGAAGCACAGGGTTCTACCTATAACGTCAGTTTCTGGCTTGAAGAAAATGCTGACCGGGTGGCGTTACAGCAGTTAATGGAGCTAGAACTGGTCCGTATCGATCTTTTAATGTCAAATTACCGCTCTGATTCTGTGATAGAGCAATTTAATAGTCTTGCCGCTCATTCATCACTGCAGGTTGGTAGCGAGATAGTCAAGTTGGTACAAATTGCGCAACAGATCAGTGAGGCAACCGACGGCTGTTACGATTTAACCATTGCGCCGTTATTCTGGTTATGGGGTTTTCGGGATGCGGCCTTAACCGTGCCTGATGCGGCAACGCTTGCGGCCATACGTGCTGATTTGGGCATGCAGAATATTACGGTTATTGATAATGAGACCCTGCAAAAACAAACTGCTACAGTAAGGCTTGATTTATCCTCTATTGCACAAGGCTATACGGTACAACGACTGGTAGACATTGCCAAAGCAAATGGCATAGCAAATTACCTGATTGAAATTGGCGGTGAACTGGAAACTGCCGGGCATAAGCCCGATGGCAGCAATTGGCGTATTGGCATTGAAAGACCATTACCCGGAAATCAGCGTTTGCACAAACTGGTGCAGATAAACCAGCACGCCCCCTTAGCTATTATGACATCGGGTACGTATCGGCACTATTATGATCAGGACGGTATTCGTTATAGCCATATTCTGGATGCCCGAACTGGTGCCCCCGTTACACACAACACGGTATCTGTAACGTTGTTTCATCATGACTTAACTGAGGCTGATGCCTGGTCTACCGCTTTACTTTGCCTTGGTGCAACTGAGGGACTAAAGGTTGCTGAGCAATATAAACTGGCTGCGTTTTTTATAGCGCAAGACGAGACCGTTTTACAAAGTGATCTGAAAACGCCAGGCCAAACTCCTGCTGTGCAGCTGAGAGAATACCAATCGTTAGCGTTGCAGCAACTGGCAAATGAAGATATCACTTTTATCCCCTTACAGCCTTGATACTTGAAAGCACTGCCCGTTGCCGGGCAGTATTAGGTTTAAAACTGGTAGCTGGTACTGATACTAATATTACGGCCCGGCTGGGTATAGGCGCGTAAATCACTGTCCACGGCATGGCCTGCGATGCTGTTATAGCGCACATAGTCTTTATCTAGCAGGTTATTGACCGCCAGATTTACTTTCCAGTCGTTAGTTAACTGATAGCTGTTTAGCCAGTCAAGCGTCATATAGCCCGGGCTTTGGCTGGCACCGTCATTCACTTTGGTCATGCGTTTTGCCCAGTTAGCCAGCAGCTGCGATTGCAACTTCTCACCGCTAAAGCTAATGCCGGTGCTGCCAGAAAGGGGGCTAATCGAGGTAATATAGTCTTTGCTTTGCTCGTTTTTACCATCCTGATAAGCGATCGCGGCTAGCAGACTCCAGTTGGCATTAAAGGCATAATCCAGACTTAACTCCGCGCCTTTAATGGTGACTTTATCCACGTTTTGATAGTGGAAGGTATCATGTTGATACTGAAATACACCATTGTTGTTAAGCACGGTTTGGCTGTCGATTAGCGCCACTTCTAAAAAGTTAGTGAAACGGTTATAGAACACCGCAGTGCTAAAGCTCAGCTGATTTAGCTGGCCACGCATACCCAGCTCATAGGTATGGCTGGTTTCTGGTTTTAAGTCGCTATTGGGTACTATGGTATAGCGATAGCTGGCGGTAGGCTGCAGATCGTGTTCGATATAGGCTAAGTCGTAGGCGGGTACTTTAAAGCCCTGACCATATTGCGCATACGCATTCAGGCTGTCGGTCAATTGATACAGGGTGCCAAGATTAAAAGAAACCTTGTCGTCTGTTATTTTCTCAAAGGCGCTGCCATCTAATTTTAAGGCACCATTTGGATCCATATCAAAGCGATCATAGCGAAGACCTGGGGTGATACGCCAACGGCCGTCGGCCAGCTTGATGGTGTCGTTTAGGTAAACACCATAGCGTAAGATATCGTTCTTCGGAAATTTATTAGTAACGTCATCCCGCAGTGGATTGCTAACACCTTCAACAGTACGATATTCGTACTGACTGCGCTGGGTATCGGTTTTTTCAATATCGAGGCCATAGGCCAGTTGATGTTGCGCATTAAGTTCTTTCGCGGCACTCAATAACAAGCCGTGAGTATTTTGTTCATACAGATTGTTTTGCCACATATGGCGAATTTGGAAGGTATTGAACATCGGTGCATTAATATCCAGCTTGCCGTATTCCACATCGGTTTGTTTGCTGTTATTGCTATATAGGCTGAGATCTAAGTAATTAAACAGCGGAGTCTCGGCTTCTGAGCGATAATTGAACCGCAGCGATTGGTTTTTCTTTTTGCTGTCATTCGATTCGGCAACAATATTATAGCCATACTGGGCTAAGCTACGGAAATAGGCCAGTAAACCATTAGCCCGTTCGCCAGCGGTATCCTGCTGATAAAAATCGGCGCTAAAGCTGAGTTTATCGGTACTATTTAGCTGATACACGGCTTTATATAAAACGCTATCTGAGTCGATATCAAAGGGTTCTAAGCTGCTGGCATGGTTTTGTTGCTCTTCGCCACGGCGTAAGGTACCACTTAACATATGGCTGAAGTTGTTATTAATACGCTGTGCCAGGGTTACACCACCATGATACTGGCTGGATAAGTCGGCGTAGCCAGCAGTAAAGCTGCCGCCAAAATCTGCGCCGTCTTTCAAGTAGTCCACAGGATCTTTAGTGGTAAAGACCACTATGCCAGCCAGGGCATCTGAGCCATATAACGACGAGTTAGCGCCTTTGGCCACTTCAACCTGTTTTAAGGTGGCGGTGTCCAAAAAGCCGCGGCCGATAATATCGTTTAAGCCATTCGCACCATAACCTTCATTCACCCGCATCCCGTCTTTAATCAACAGTACCCGGTTGCCGCCCATGCCGCGCACTAAAAAGTTCTGCGCGCCACCGACACTGCCGGTCACCTGAATAGAAGGATCGTAACGGAACAGTTGGCTAAAATCGGTAACTTGTTGTAGTTCCAGCTCTTCCGCAGCTTGCACTGCGATGCTACCAGCCACATCTTTTAAGGGTTGCTCAGTACGATTACCGCTTACTACGATCACTTCTAAATTTTCTGCTGTTGCACTGTTGTCGTCAGCCAGTAAGGCGGGACTAAAGGCCAGAGCGATAGCACTGCTTAGCAGGCTCAGGCGGGGGAATAACATAGTATGCTCCTGTCGGTTATAAACAGGCGCATGCTACGATCATTAAATGCTAGTGTCAATGATAACTATTATCATCTAGGTTTGTGGCTTTGATTGTCCTAATCCACAGTTAGCACTTAATCAAAAAAGCCAGCCTATTACTCTTCATAATCATGGTTACTTTGGCTACCAGCACTGGTTTTAGCTGAGTCTTGTACTAACTGCTCCAGCATGGCAATTTCAATATTTTCTAACAAGCGCCATTTGCCCGGTTTTAATTCGGCTAAACGGATATGCATAATGCGGGTACGTTTTAGCTTGACCACTTCATAACCACAGTATTCTGCCATGCGGCGAATTTGCCGGTTTAGGCCCTGCGTTAAGATAATTTTAAAGGTATTGCGGGACACCTGCGTAACCTGACAGGGCAGAGTCACAGTATTTAAAATGGGCACACCCTGGCTCATTTTGCGAATAAAATGTTCTGAAATGGGTTTGTTAACGGTAACAACGTACTCTTTTTCATGCGCATTGCCGGCTCGCAGTACTTTATTAACGATGTCGCCGTCATTGGTTAAAAAGATTAAACCTTCTGACGGTTTATCTAAGCGGCCAATAGGGAAGATCCGCTCTGGGTACTTTACTGCATCAATAATATTGCCGTGAATATGCCGCTCGGTGGTGCAGGTAATACCGACGGGTTTATGATAAGCCAAATACACCCGCTTCGGTTTGCTGCGTAGTGGTTGCCCTTTTATTAATACCGTATCTTGCTCACTGACTTTTAGTCCCATTTGTGCCAACTGACCATTGACCGTAACGTCACCCGCAGCGATATAGGCATCGGCCTCGCGTCTGGAGCAAAAACCGGTATCACTGATAAATTTGTTTAAACGATATAAAGTAGGTTCAGTCATGGCGGCCTTGGCTTGTGTCGGCTATGTATACAGGGGGCAATAGTTTAAGTGGCAAGCAGGCTTTGGGCAAGGTTTGTTGTGCGTAATGGTTCAGCTTAAGGTAGTTAAACCAGCTAAAAATGCGCTGAAATCAGCATTTTTGAGATGGGTTGGGTATAATAACAACAAATAACAGGGATTTCGAGATGACAACAATTATAACAACAGCGCAACCAACACCTATCGCTACCGTCTTACCAGCAGCCAGCCGTTTAATAATGGGCTGTATGGGGCTGGGTGGTGGTTGGAATAGTCAGCCAATTAGCGCGGCTGACGAACAACTGGCTTTTTCCGTCATTGAAACGGCGCTTGAGCTTGGGATAAACTTTTTTGATCATGCCGATATCTACACCTATGGCAAGGCTGAAACGGTATTTGGCCGTTATTTAAAACAATTCCCGACACAGCGAGAACAGCTGTTTATCCAATCTAAATGTGCAATAAAGCTGGCCCAGCCAGGGCAAACTGGGCAATACGATGGTTCTAAAGATGCCATCTTGCAGGCAGTAGAGGGCTCGTTGGCCCGTCTGGAAACCGACTATCTGGATTTACTGCTGTTACATCGGCCTGATCCGCTAATGCAGGCTGAAGAAGTGGCAGCAGCCTTTGATTTGCTTACCCAACAAGGCAAGGTACGGCATTTTGGTGTGTCGAATATGGGCTGGGCGCAAATGCAATTGCTGCAAAAAAATCTGGCCCAGCCGCTTAGGGTGAATCAATTAGAAATGAGCCTGGCGGCGCATCACTGGTTAGAGGAAGGCGTACTAATCGGTATGCCAGCAGGCGCTGAGCGACATTTTGGTTATGGCACCATTGAATATTGCCAGCTGAATAATATCCAGCTACAAAGCTGGGGCAGTTTAGCGCAGGGGCGGTTTAGCCCGGGTTTTACCGGACAAAACCACACCGAGCAAGCGGTGAGCGAACGGGTGCAACAGCTAGCAGCAGAGTATCAATGTAGCAGCGAAGCTATTTTATTGGCGTGGTTAATGCGTCATCCTGCGGCGATACAACCTGTTATTGGCTCGACCAATTTACAGCGTATTCGCGCCTGTGCAGCAGCGACAACGATTACGCTAACTCGTGAGCATTGGTATCAGCTTTATGTTGCTGCCCGTGGTGCAGCCTTACCTTAAGTTGGCAGGAGAGCCGATGTCACGTCATTTAATAGGGATTATTTTTATCATGGCCATGGCGTTGAGTTTGGCGCCGGCTGCAGCTGATTCGCAGTCTCTGCAGGCTAAACCTTACGATCAGCTACATAAAAGAGTGTGGAATACCGAACATGGCTTGCCGCAAATTTCCGTGGTAGCCATTACTCAGGATCTGCAAGGTTATATGTGGCTGGCCACTGAAGGCGGGCTGGCGCAGTTTGATGGTAACCATTTTAAAGTGTTTAATGCCGCCAACTCAGAGCTTTTTGCTAATCCGCTATTGCGGAGTCTGTTTGTCACCGCTGCCGGTGATTTACTGGTTGGTAGTTCTGATAAACTGATTTTGCGCCGGGATGATGTTTTTACTGAACTTACCTTACACGGCAAAAGTGTTGGTAGCGTGGAAGATATTGTGGAAAACGCTGCGCAGCAAGTCTTTATTGCAGCCGAAAAGCTGCTGCTCTGGCAAGATAACGAGTTAAGCGTGTTACCTATCCCAGAGCGGCCCGTTACCAGCCTGCTAGCCGATGGCGATAAGCTTTGGATTGGTGGGCCAGGTTATTTGGCACTGTGGCAACCGCAATCCTTAGAGCAACCATCTTCACAAGAGCAAGCTTCACAAGAGCAAGCGCTAACGCCACAATATCAAGTGATCTATGATCAGCAACAACCGGGCTGGTTAATCAAAGAAATGCAGGTTAATCAACACGGCGTGCTATTAGCGACAGCACAGGGCTTATGGCAATATCATAGTGCCAGTGGCGAAGTCACGTTGGCTGAGCCGGCGATTCGTGATGAGGTGTTGTTGCTGTTCAAGCACGATGATACAACCTGGGTGGCAACTTACCACGAACTCTTTCAGTATCAGGGCGAGCAGCTGCTGGCGCGGTTTAACGTTAGCACGGCACAAGGGATACCCTGGCTGGTCAGTGCGTATCAAAGCAAAGATGGCTATTTATGGTTTGGCAGTAAAACACATGGCCTGATGCGCTTGCGAGCAGATGCTACGGCTAACTATGCCGTTGCTGCCGGTATTCCTGACCCTTATGTCTGGGCGTTACAGGAAAGTCATGACAGCCTGTTAGTCGGTCACAATGGAGGCTTAGCTAGCTTCGATGGTGAGCGTTTTAGTCCGCTGCTTAGTGCAGAGCCGTTATCACACCCTGTGGTTTACTCGTTATATCAAGAACCAGATGGCACGCTATGGGTGGGTACTCGGCGTGGCCTTAACCGAATTAATGCCGATTTTACTGCAGTGCAACGTTATCCCAGCTTGGATCATCTGCAAATTAATGGTGTGACCCGGCGCTCTGATGGCTCTATCTGGATTGGTACCTTTGATGGTCTATATCGGTTAGCACCGCAAAGTCTGCAACCCGAGGCCATGACAGAACAGTTAGGGCTGGAAAACAATCGGATCCGCATGGTGTTTACCGATAGTCAGGATCGCTTATGGTTAGGAACATCGGCTGGTGCCTATGTATGGCAGGGCGAGCGTTTTAGTAAAGTTGCCGATCCGGTACTTTCTACGGTGTATGTGTCTTTTATTACCGAATTGGCGGATGGCCGGATATTATTAGGTACTTTTCAACATGGTTTCGCCTACGAAAATGGACAAGGTGGCTGGCATCGGGTTTTACCGCAACACGGCTTACCAACGCCAGATGTGCTGTTTTTAGCTGAAACCCCGCAAGGAGTACTGGTATCCAATTTTAATGGTGTTTACCGGCTAGATAGCAAAGTGTTGCACAGTGGCGAAGTACAAGCACAGGTGATTATTGATGACAGTGGCACCGAAGCCGGCATAGACGGTTTTCGTTGTTGTAATGGCGCGGGTAACAGCAAAGGACTGATCTGGCGCGATAAGCTGTATTTACCTACCTTAAATGGCATGGTGAGTGTCGATCTTGGTGCGTTAACCAATAAAATACTGACGCCTACCGCCATTATTGAGCAGGTTGAAGCGGCAGGCCGCCGTTTAAGCAGTGCCCCATTATTGCAGTTTTCGACCGAGCAACGTGATCTGGTGTTTAGTTTTTCTGCCCCTGTGTATTACCGGCCCAAAGCCCTACTGTTTCGTTATCGCTTAAAAGGCTATGAGCAAGACTGGGTAGAGGTAACTGACCGCCGGCAAGCTTTTTATACCAATTTACCCGCAGGAGAATTTGTTTTTCAGGTGCAGGTTCGTTATCAGGGCGAGGGCGGCTGGAGTGCACTTAGCGAACAGCGCGTTTTGCTTAACGCTCGCTGGTATGAGCAACCTTGGTTTTATTTGGCGCTGGTGCTGCTTGTGATGGCCCTGCTTTATCTGTTTTATCGGGTTTGGTTACAACGCTTGGCTCACCAACAACAGCGGCTGGAACAAATGGTACAAGAGCGCACCCATCAATTAGATGCCGCCAATCAGCAGTTAGCTGCACTGAACCAGCGCTTACAGCAACAGAGTGTAACAGATGCCTTAACCGGCTTACACAACCGCCACTATTTACAGCAAATGCTGGAGCCGCTGCTGGCCAGAGCCCGTCGTCAGCAACGTGCCCTGCAATGTATGCTAATTGACTTAGATAATTTTAAACAAGTTAACGATTTGCTGGGGCATCAAGCTGGCGATGCGGTGCTACAACAAATGGCAAAGTTGTTAAAGCAGTTGGTGCGGGAGTCTGATCATCTGGTGCGTTGGGGGGGCGAAGAGTTTTTAATTATTATGGAACACTCCGAACCCCCGGATAGTTTTCTACAGCGTCTGTTGCAAGCGATGCAAGATGAGCCTTGGTCCGTCAGTGAGAACTTGCCGTTTAAAATTAGCTGTTCAGTGGGTGTGGTAACCTACCCGGTACCCGGAAACATTAGTTGGAGCTGGGCTCAGGCGCTAGCATTAGCAGACAAAGCGCTCTATCAAGTAAAAAATTCAGGTAAAGCGGGTTGGTTGTTATTAGTACCCAAAGCGCGTGCTACCGAAGCTCGTAGTTGGTTACAACAAGATGTGGTACAAATGCTCAGAAGTGGCGCTTTTAGTTACTCGGCGAGTGAGCGGGTAAACATGCAACTGCAACAGGCTATAAAGCCGGCGGCAGCTGCTACCGAGTAAGCAGATAACGGCCAGTAACGCGGCCGTTGCTGTTACTTGGGTATACATCACATATTTGGATAGTTAGGACCGCCACCGCCTTCCGGAGTGACCCAGGTAATATTTTGGCTTGGGTCTTTAATATCACAGGTTTTACAATGGATGCAGTTTTGCGCATTGATCTGTAAACGCGGGCCTTTCTCTTGCTCTTCCACAATCTCATACACACCGGCCGGGCAATAGCGCTGCGCTGGCTCGGCAAACTTGGCCAGATTAATACTAATAGGCACGCTGTGATCTTTGAGCTTTAAATGGCAAGGTTGCTCTTCTTCATGGTTGGTATTAGACAGATAAACGGAGCTTAAGCGATCGAAACTCAGTTTATTATCAGGTTTAGGATAGCTAATAGGTTGTACACTGTTGGCTGGCTTTAGCATGGCATAGTCTGGCGTTTGATCCTGCAGTGTAAAAGGCAGTTTGCCGCCAAACAGGTTTTGATCCAGCGTATTGTAAGCGCCGCCCCAAAAGGTACCGAATTTATGAATGGCAGCACCAAAATTGCGCGAACGATACAGCTCGTCGTTTAGCCAGCTATTGGCAAAGTGTGTGGCAAAATCGGTTAAATCCTGCCCGCCAGTGTCACCGGCAAGTAGCGCTTTTGCCACGGTTTCAGCGGCTAACATCCCCGATTTCATGGCCGTATGATTACCTTTAATTTTGGCAAAATTTAAGGTACCGGCATTGCAGCCCAGTAACATACCACCATTAAAGCTCATTTTAGGTAAGCTGTTAAGCCCGCCTTTGGCAATAGCCCGTGCCCCATAAGCGACTCTTTTACCGTCTTTTAAGTAACGACGGATCACCGGGTGTTGCTTGTAGCGCTGAAACTCTTCAAACGGGTTAAGATAAGGGTTGCTGTAATTTAAATCGACAATTAGGCCAACAACCACTTGTTGCCCTTCGGTATGATATAAGTAGCCACCACCACTGGCCTCAGTCAAGGGCCAACCGGCGGAGTGCACCACTAAGCCGGCATGATGCTTCTCTACCGGTACATCCCAGATTTCTTTAAAGCCAATGGCATAATGTTGCGGCGCTTTATCCTTATCTAACTGGAAATGTTGGATCAGTTGTTTGCCCAGATGTCCGCGGCAGCCCTCGGCAAACAAGGTGTACTTGGCCCGCAGTTCCATGCCCGGCGTAAAGCTGTCTTTTGGCTTGCCATCGCGGTCTAAACCCATATCGCCAATCACAATACCTTTTACTATATTGTCTTCAAGAATCAGTTCACTGGCGGCAAAACCCGGGAATATTTCAACGCCCAACGCTTCGGCTTGTTCGGCCAGCCAGCGACATAAGTTGGCGGCAGAAACAATATAGTTGCCGCTATTATGCATGGTCTTGGGCACCAGCATGTTAGGTAGCTTGCGCGCGGTATCGGCATCGTTAAACAGGTAAATATCATCGTGGGTTACCGGCGTGTGCAGTGGGGCGCCCAAGGTTTGCCAATTGGGGAATAGTTCATTCAGTGCTCTGGGTTCAAACACCGCACCTGATAAGATATGTGCACCCACTTCAGAGCCTTTCTCGACCACACAAACGCTAATTTCTTTTGCTGCGGCACTGGCTTGTTGCATTAAACGGATAGCAGCAGATAAACCGGATGGGCCTGCCCCGACGATAACAACGTCGTACTCCATTGCTTCTCTTTCCATATTTTCCACTTTTAACCTCTCTTGCTGCTATGCCCAATCAACATCAGCTAGTATCGGGACCCATATCAGTGTTCGAACTGCTATGGCAAAGTACTATGGATGCTATTGTTTACATATATAGACAATAATTTTAGAGCACCAGAATATTGCAGGTTGACGTTAACGTCAACAGGAAGTAAATTGTCGCTCAACGCTTAGTTTATACTTTACCTGCACGTAAAGCAGGCCATTTTTCGGCGCGCGCATTCAGATGAGGCCATTATGAAGATACTAGTACCGGTCAAACGGGTTATCGATTACAACGTTAAAGTACGGGTAAAACCAGACAACAGTGGTGTGGATTTAGCCAATGTTAAAATGGCCCTAAATCCGTTTTGTGAAATTGCGGTAGAAGAAGCCGTACGGTTAAAAGAAGCCGGCGTTGCGACAGAGATTGTGGTGGTATCTATTGGCAGTAAGGCGGTACAAGAGCAACTCCGCACCGCGCTGGCGCTGGGTGCCGACCGGGCTATCCAACTGGACACTGAGCTTACGTTAGACTCGCTGCAGGTGGCAAAACTGCTGGCAAAAGTCGTGGCAGAAGAACAGCCGCAGTTGGTGATTATGGGCAAACAAGCTATTGATTCTGATAACAACCAAACTGCGCAAATGCTGGCTGCGTTAACTGGCATGGGGCAGGGTACTTTTGCCTCGAAAGTGGTGGTGGCTGACGGCAAGGTTCAGGTCACCCGTGAAATAGATGGTGGTTTACAAACGGTTGAATTGACTTTACCGGCGGTAGTATCAACCGATCTACGTTTAAACGAACCACGTTATGCGTCTTTGCCTAATATTATGAAAGCCAAAAAGAAACCGTTGGATGTTAAAGCTGCGGATAGTTTTGGTGTGGTGCTCAGCTCTAAGGTACAAACTTTACAGGTGAAAGCGCCGGCAAGCCGCAAGGCGGGGGCTGTGGTTAGCAGCGTAGCGGAACTTGTGAGCAAATTAAAAGATGAAGCGAAGGTGATCTAATGACGATTTTAGTAATTGCTGAGCACAATAATAGTAGTTTAAAAGGCGATACCTATAAAACAGTACAGGCAGCAAGCCTGCTTGGTGCTGAGGTGCATTTGCTGGTCGCCGGTGAACAGTGTCAGGGTGCGGTAGCTGAAGCGGCACAGGTATCTGGCGTGGCCAAAGTATTGGTTGCCGATCACAGTGCCTATGGTCATCAGTTAGCCGAAAATGTCGCTGCTCTGGTTGCTGAGCTAGGTAGTCATTACAGCCATATTCTGGCTGCGGCCACCACGACGGGTAAAAATATGTTACCGCGCGTGGCAGCATTATTAGATGTCGCGCAAATCTCTGATGTTATCGCTATTGAAAGCGCTGATACCTTTGTCCGCCCTGTTTATGCAGGTAATGCCATTGCTACTGTGCAATCAGCTGATGCCATTAAGGTGTTAACGGTACGCAGCTCTGCTTTTGCAGCGGCCACAGCGGGTAATAATGCGGCAATAGAAAACCTGAGTGTAGTTAAAGAGCTTGGCGTATCACGTTTTGTCAGTGAAGAGCTAACCAAGTCAGAGCGTCCAGAATTAACTGCGGCTAAGGTGATTATCTCTGGCGGTCGCGGTATGCAAAATGGCGAAAACTTTGCACTGTTAAATGGTATTGCCGATAAATTGAATGCGGCTATTGGCGCCTCGCGGGCTGCGGTCGATGCAGGCTTTGTACCGAATGATATGCAGGTTGGTCAAACCGGTAAAATTGTTGCGCCGGATCTGTATATCGCCGTGGGTATTTCCGGTGCTATCCAGCATTTAGCGGGGATGAAAGATTCAAAAGTGATTGTGGCAATCAATAAAGATCCGGAAGCGCCAATTTTTCAGGTAGCAGATTACGGTATAGTCGGTGATTTGTTTACGGTATTACCGGAGCTAGAAGCCGCTTTATAAGGTCGCTAGCCGCATAAACTAAACCGCGTTTTCTCCAACATACTAAGCCAGCGATTTTGCTGGCTTTTTTATGGAGGCAATTTTAAGATGGCATTATCTTGTAAGGAGCCTCTATTATGTTGCCCGTGATCCGCCATGCCGAGCCTGCAGATTTAGCTGCAGTAAAAGCGATCTATGATCAACCATCGGTTTATGCCAATACATTGCAATTACCTTATCAACCTGAAGCGAAATGGCAGAGCTTATTTGTGCCACAAGCCGGTTTTTACAATCTGGTGGCGGAAGTGGAGGGACTGGTTGTTGGACAGCTCGGCTTACAGGTCATGCAAAACCCCAGACGACGTCATGTCGCAGAGATTGGTATGGGTGTATCCGAGCCATATCAGGGGCAGGGTATAGGCTCGGCACTGTTGCGTGCTGCCTTAGATATGGCAGACAACTGGCTGGCACTACGTCGGGTCGAGTTACTGGTATACAGTTCTAACGAGCCTGCCGTTGCTTTGTATGAACGCTTTGGTTTTGAAGTGGAAGCGGAGTTAACCGATTATGCGTTTCAGTATGGTAACTACATTAATGCACTGCAAATGGCCCGTATTGCAACCGAGAGCTAAATAATGTGTTAAGCATAAAAAAACCTCCGTTTGGAGGTTTTTTTATGCCCTTACTAACCTTGAGAATTTTTCTTACACTGCACCGTGTCTTCACATTCGCCATACAAGTACAGGCTGTGGTGGGTAAGCTTAATACCGTTGGTTTTAGCAATCTCTAGCTGACGACGTTCAATCATCTCATCTTCAAATTCTACTACCTTGCCACACTTTAAGCACACCAGGTGATCATGGTGGTTGGCACCGGTTAGCTCAAACACCGACTTGCCACCTTCAAAGTGATGGCGGGTTAGAATGCCGGCATCGTCAAACTGGTTGAGTACGCGATACACGGTAGCGAGGCCAATGTCTTCTCCCAGCTCCAGCAGGATTTTATAGACGTCTTCAGCACTGATATGCTGGTGATTGGGGTCCTGTAATATTTCCAGGATCTTTACCCGTGGCAGGGTTACTTTAAGGCCAGCTTTACGTAATTCGGTGTTATGGTCGTTCATAAGTACTCTTATTTAAACGTGAACTTAAAGGGATTATAAAGGCATTGGCTATATATTCAATTGCTTTATGCACTTTAATCCCCGGTATCCTCGCAGCTGCCACTTCCAGTACTACGGTTACAGATTTTTACCACCCAAAGCTTGTGCCGTAGGTTAGCTTAGGTACAATGCCTTAAACAGGTCTTACCAGAGGCAGCTATGCGTTGGGCATTTAAACCGGCAGTGATGCGCCATCTTTTAAATTTTTGGCCGCCATTCTTATTTAGCGGTATTAAAGTGGCGGTGTTAAGTGATGATTACCGCTATTGTAAAGTGGAGTTAAAATCGCGTCCCTGGACTAAAAATATCAATCGTAGCCAGTTTGGTGGTTCGCTATTTGCGATGACCGATCCGATTTATCCGTTGTTGCTAATGGGGGCCTTGGGTAAGGAATATATCGTTTGGGATAAACAGGCTGATATCAACTTTATCAAACCCGGTTTTAGCAAGCTAACCGCCGAATTCTGGTTGTCTGACGATATGGTGGCAGAGATAAAAGATCACACTGAACAGGGAGATAAGCATTTGCCGCAGTTTTTAGTGCATATTAAAGATGCGAAACATAATGTGGTGTGTGAAGTAAATCGCACCGTGTATATTCGCAAAAAGCCGAAATACCGCTGATTTTAGTATTAAAAACAACAAAGGCCGCTACGCGGCCTTTGTAATAGCGTAAATCAAGATGGCGTTACAGGTTAGCAAACTCCGCTAAGCTCATCTCTTCATACACTTGCTTACACCACTGTTTAACTCTTTGCTCAGTCAGTTCTGGTTGGCGATCTTCATCCACACCTAAGCCAACAAAGTGGTTGTCGTCAACCAGCGCTTTGGAAGCCACAAAGTTGTAACTGGCCGTTGGCCAATGGCCGACAATAATAGCGCCTTTGGGCTCAATAATATCGCGCAGCGTACCCATAGCATCTAAGAAGTACTCGGCGTAATCTTCTTGATCGCCACAGCCAAAAATGGCGACGAGTTTATTGTTAAAGTCGATGCCTTCTAACTCAGGGAAAAAATCATCCCAGTCGCATTGGGCTTCACCATAGTACCAGGTGGGGATACCAAGCAGCAGTAAATCAAAGGTAGCGATATCTTCTTTGCTACTTTTGGCGATATCCCGCACTTCAACGAGCTGCTTACCCAGTTCTTTCTGGATCATCTTGGCGATATGTTCGGTGTTACCAGTATCGCTACCAAAAAAAATACCAACTGTTGCCATGTTCTAAGCCTTCTTACCTGGCCAAAGCCTGTTCTAAAAGATATTCAATAAAGTTACTACGTGTCATGTTTGCCGTAGCGGCCGCCTGATCCAGCTTGTCACACAACTGTTCAGGCACTTTACACTCTATACGTTTTAACCCCTTTACACGATCGCGTTTAATTTGATTGCGTTTATTCAGTTTAAGCTGTTCTTCCCGCGGCAGGGGGTTGGTTTTGGGCCTGCCGGGGCGCTTTTCCAGCGCAAACAAATCAATCGTCGTGCGATCAGTGGCAATTTTCGCCATTAATCAATCACCCTCTTATTCGAGAAAATACTGCACAATAGTTTTAACGATAAACACCAGAGGTGATAAAAACAGCACCAACCATACAAAAAACTGTCCCATCTTCGGTGCTCCACTTTTTTTCAGCACATCCCGGATGGCTAGCACAATAAAAAAGTACAGTGCGCCTAATCCTAGCCATAATCCAATTGCTTCAAACTGCTCTAAGCTCATTTGCCAGATTCGCTGTGAAAAAAAGTGCGCGCACTATAGCATAAATAGCAAAAAAAATTCTGCGCTAGCTCAATAAAAAATCGCGTACCAGCTTATTAAAGGCAGCTGGTTTTTCTGCATGCAGCCAATGGCCAGTGCCTTGGATGATTTTGGCCTGAGCCGCCGGAAAGTGCTGCATAATCAGCGGTCGGTGTTCTGGCAAAATATAATCAGACTCGGAGCCTTTGATAAACAAGGCCGGGCCAGCAAATTGCCCACTGGCTTGAGGGGCGCTAATAAGCTCAGCATAATGTGTTTGCAGTGCTGCCAGATTAAAACGCCAGCGAAAACCGTCATCGGTTTTATCTAAACTTTTTAGCAAAAATTGCCGCACACCCGCTTCGTGGATATGAACTGCTAATTGCTTATCAGCCTCAGCCCGGCTTGCTACTGTAGCTAAGTCAACGCTATTCAAGCCGGCAAAGATGCTGTGATGTCTTGGGTGATAGCTAACCGGGGCAATATCAGCTAGCACCAAACGCGATACTGCCTCTGGGTGGTGTAGTGCGTATTCCATAGCTATTTTGCCGCCCATGGAATGACCAACAATGGCATAGGGTGTAATTTGCAACTGTGCCAGCGTTTCAGCCAGGTCAGCCGCCAGTAACGGATAATTAATTTCGTCGCTCTGGGCCGAGCGGCCATGGTTACGAACATCGATATTGATGATCTGAAACTCGTCACTAAGTGCTCTGGCAATACTGCCTAAGTTCTCAAAACTACCAAATAAGCCATGGATTAGGACGACGGCCGGGCCAGAGCCGGTCAGTTGATAATGTAAAATCATAGTTATCCTATATGCTAAATTTGCGCTATTTTAACAAAATTGCTTACTGGCGTCAGTGGCAATCCCTTTATATAATGGCCTGAATTTGACGTTACGGATTAAACCTATGAAAACCATTGAAATAGACGACGATTTGTACCAATACATCGCTGGGCAGACCCTGCAGATCGGGGAAAGTGCTTCCGATATTCTGCGTCGTTTGTTGCCCGGAGCGCCAGTTAAAGCTGTAGCTATCAGCGCAGAGCGAAAAAATATCGCACCGGAAACTGTCACAACAAAGCTTGAAAGCCAAGAAACCCCAGCTAGCCAAGAGGCAGAGGTAAAGAGTGAGGCCAAAACAGCCGTTGCTGTTAAAGCGGGTAATATCTTTGATTTAGTAACACCAGCTGATTTGCAAACTGAGCACAATATTGTTGGGCGCTTTTTGTATTTACTCTCGGTATTGGCAAGAGTGCATAAGAAACAATTTCATAAGGTGCTGGATATTAAAGGCCGTAACCGTTTGTATTTTGGTAACTCGGCGGCAGAGTTAAACGAAACGGGTACCAGTACCAACCCGAAGCAGATTCCGAATACGGAATTTTGGGTCATTACTAACTCAAATACTACCCGTAAAAAAATGATGCTAACAGAAACTGCCATAAAACTAGGCTATAGTGCTGAAGATGCCGAACGTATTCGTGATTTATTGTAATTAAGGAAGAGTTATGTCATTACATCCGCTGGCAGGTCAGCCGGTTCCAAACGAACTTATCCCCAATGTCTGCCGGTTAATGACGGCCTATTATGTGCTGGAACCGGATGTACATTTACATCCGGAACAAAAAGTCAGCTTTGGTACCTCGGGCCATCGTGGCAGCGCACTGAGCTGCTCTTTTAATGAACCCCATGTGCTGGCCATTTGTCAGGCAGTGGCTGATTATCGCAAAAAGCAAGGCATTACCGGTCCACTGTTTTTGGGGAAAGACACCCATGCCTTGTCTGAAGCCGCATTTGCCAGCGCGTTGGAAGTGTTAATTGCCAATAATATTCAGGTTTGTATCCAAAAAGGCTTAGGTTACACACCAACGCCAGTGATTTCGCATGCCATTTTAACCCAGAATCAAGGTGCTACTAATCAACTAGCAGACGGCATTGTGATTACCCCCTCACATAATCCCCCAGAAGATGGCGGTATTAAATATAACCCACCGCATGGTGGCCCAGCGGACAACGATGTAACTGACTGGATTGAACAACGAGCTAATGAATTGTTAGCCAAAGATCTGGAAGGGGTGCGGATGATGCCGTACACCTTGGCGTTACAGTCTGGTTATTGCCAGCATATCGATTATATCCAACACTATGTGGACGATTTAGAAAACGTGATTGATATGGCGGCTATTGCTAAAGCCGGTATCCGCATCGGTGTAGATCCGTTAGGTGGCTCGGGTATTGAGTTCTGGCCCCGAATTGCCGAGCGTTATGGCTTGAATATTACTGTGGTTAATAACAAAGTTGATCCGGCATTCTCTTTTATGTCACTGGATAAAGACGGCAAAATTCGCATGGATTGCTCGTCTGCTTATGCCATGGCCAATTTAATTAAACTCAAAGATCAGTTCGATATTGCTATTGGTAATGATCCGGATTTTGACCGCCACGGCATCGTCACCCGCAGCGGTGGTTTAATGAATCCAAATCATTATCTGGCGGTAGCCATTAACTACTTGTTGGCTAACCGACCAAACTGGGATGAAAAATTAGCTATTGGTAAAACCTTGGTGTCCAGTGCCTTGATTGACCGGGTTGTTGCGGCGCAAGGTCGGATTTTAAAAGAAGTGCCAGTTGGTTTTAAATGGTTTGTAGACGGCCTTTATAAGGGTGAAATTGCTTTTGGTGGCGAAGAAAGTGCGGGAGCCAGTTTCTTACGCCATGACGGTACCGTATGGTCTACCGATAAAGATGGTTTTATATTGGGGCTGCTAGCCGCTGAAATGCTGGCGAAAACCGGGGTTGATCCTTATCTGCAATATCAGGCATTAACCCGTGAATTGGGCTCACCACTATATCGTCGTTTAGATGCACCGGCCAGCGCCGCGCAAAAAGCGGCATTGAAAAATCTGGATGTCAGCAGTGTTAGCACTAAAACGCTGGCGGGTGATGATATTTTGGCTGTGCTAACCAAGGCCCCGGGTAATGATGCCAGTATAGGTGGGGTTAAAGTGGTCACCAAGAATGGTTGGTTTGCGGCCCGCCCATCAGGCACAGAAAATGCCTATAAAATTTATCTGGAGAGCTTTGTCGGTCAGGCTCATCTGGAACAATTAGAGCAAGATGCAAAAGCCTTTGTGGCGGAAGTTTTTAGTAAGCTGTAACAGCTAGTCGTCAGGTTAATGCGCTAACATTCAGCGGGATCTTGCTGTTACCGCTGAATGTTATGCTACCCATTAGTTGATAATTTATGTAATTAAATTACGAAGCGGCGGGTAATCTTTGCCAAAAGAGCGATTTTGAGGTATCGTTTTTGTAATTTTTCTACAAATGTACTTTAAAGTCGCTATCTGCGCGGAAAAAACTTTAGGATTGGCAATGAAAAAGACCTCAACAGCTAAACCAGCTGCGGCCGCTGTGACTGCAACTGAGCAGTTAAAAGAACGCATTATTAAACATCTACATTCTACTCTGGGTACTGATCTCAACAAAGCGAATCATCAGGCTTGGTGGCGCGCTACCTGTGCAGCAGTAAACGAACAGGTTTTTGACGGCCTGCGCACCACACAGCGCACTCATTACGAGCAAGATACCCGTGCCTTGCACTATTTTAGCCTTGAATATCTGATGGGCCGGATGTTTAGCAATAACCTGCATAACTTGGGTTTATACGAGCAAGCAAAGCTGGCTTTAGCAGAGCTGGGAATGGATATTGCTGATCTGGAAGATCAAGAAGAAGACATGGCACTGGGTAACGGCGGTTTAGGCCGTTTGGCAGCCTGCTTTATCGAGTCACTGGCAACCTTAAATTATCCTGCTATTGGTTATGGTATCCATTACGAGAATGGTTTGTTTCGCCAAAGCTTTCAAGATGGCCGGCAAATTGAGCGTCCAGACAGCTGGCGTGAGTACGGTAATCCATGGGAAATTTGTCGCCCGGAGTCGGTGCAGGAAATCGCCGTTTATGGTTACGTTGAAACCGTTTATGACCTGCAAGGGCAGATGAAAAAAGTCTGGCACCCTGGCCGCATTATCAAAGGGGTGCCATGGGATATTCCTATCGTCGGTTATGATGGCAGCTCGGTAAACGTATTACGTTTATGGGAAAGCCGCGCCAGTGATTTCTTTAACTGGGACGTGTTTAACTCCGGTGGTTATATTGATGCGGCGCGTGAAAATGTCGAAGCTGAGAATATCTCTAAGGTACTTTACCCGAATGATGAAACCGATGCAGGTAAAGAACTGCGCTTAATTCAACAGTACTTTTTTTGCTCCTGTTCCTTAAAAGATATTATTCGCCGTTACAAGCGCCGTCATGCGGATGATTGGAGCCATTTTGCCAAGCAAGTGGTTATTCAGTTAAACGATACTCACCCAGCGGTGGCTATTCCGGAACTGATGCGTATTCTAGTCGATCGGGCTGAGATGGCTTGGGATGACGCCTGGGCTATTTGCCAGCAGGTGTTCGCTTACACCAACCATACGTTATTACCTGAAGCGCTGGAAAAATGGCCATTACGTTTATTCGAAAAAGTTCTGCCACGCCATATCGAAATTATCTATGAGATCAACCGTCGCTTCTTAGTGGAGCAGGTTGATGTACTGTGGCCTGGTGATGATGAGAAAAAACGTAAGCTCTCGATCATTGAAGAAGGTCATGAGCCGATGGTGCGGATGGGTAACTTATCAGTTGTTGGCTCATTCAAAGTAAACGGTGTAGCGGAAATTCACTCAAAATTGGTGAAATCTGATTTATTCCCGGAAATGGTAGCGCTGTGGCCGGATAAATTTACCAACGTGACCAATGGTGTGACACCACGACGCTGGTTAAAAGCCTGTAACCCACGGTTAGCTAAGCTGTTGGACGAGAAAGTGGGTGCCGATTGGCCTACCGATCTGAAAAAACTGCAGAAACTGGCTGAGCACGCTAAAGATCCGCAGTTGCAAGACAACTTTATGGCGATTAAACAACAAAATAAAGCGGATCTGGCTTCAGTAATTAAAAAACTGACTCGGATTGATGTCGATCCGGCAGCAATGTTTGATATCCAAATCAAACGCTTGCATGAGTATAAACGCCAGCATTTGAATTTATTGCATATTTTGGCCTTATATCGCCGTATTCTACAAAACCCAAACTACGATATGGTGCCACGGGTGTTTTTGTTTGGCGCTAAAGCCGCACCTGGCTATAAACTGGCAAAAGAAATCATTTATGCCATCAACAAGGTTGCAGAAAAGATTAATCATGATAAGCGGGTGAAAAACCGCATTAAAGTGGTCTTTATGCCAAATTACCGGGTAACCTTAGCCGAGAAAATGATTCCGGCGGCGGATGTATCTGAGCAAATTTCTACTGCAGGTAAAGAAGCCTCGGGTACTGGCAATATGAAACTGGCGTTAAATGGCGCCCTTACCGTGGGTACGCTGGACGGTGCCAATATTGAAATTGCCGAGGAAGTAGGTGAGGACAATATCGCTATTTTTGGCCTAACCGTAGATGAAGTAAAAGCACTGCATGCTAAAGGTTACGACAGTTATGAGCATTATCATAATAATCCAGAGCTAAAAGCTATTCTGGATTGGCTGGAAACCGATTACTTTACCCCAGGTAAGCCGGGTGAGTTAGCCGCAATAAAACGTAGTTTATTGGATGGTGGTGATCCTTATCTGGTATTGGCTGATTTTGAATCTTATCTGGCGGCACAGCAAAAACTGGATACTTGGTATCGGGATAAAACACTGTGGGCAGAAAAAGCTATTCTTAACACTGCCTGCGTGGGTAAATTTACCTCGGATCGTTCTATCGAAGACTATGTAGAACGGGTATGGCAACTTAAATCCTGTACAGTTAGAGCATAGCCAGAGTTTTGTTATGAAAAGAGCTTGGTTGTAAAAATGAACTAGCTTGAGTGTAATAAAACAAACGGCAGGGATAATTCTCTGCCGTTTTTTTATTGCGCGCATGCTCCGGCAAAGCAATTTGGTGTTCAGCTAGATTCGGGTTAAGATCAACCAGATACTAATAATAAAGCCCAATTACTTGAAGCACTGATTATTTAGCAACCTAGCACTGCTACAGCTTTAAGGATAAAGGGTATAACCTACAGCCGAAAATTGACAGGAGCAGTAACGATGATCGCGCAGCAGTTATGTGAAACCGGAGATTTTTTAGCCCTTACCCTGGCCAATCCGGACGGACTATCCCCTTGTCATTTTACGCTGGAAAATGGCACCGAGGTTGAGGTTTGGGATAGCGGCGTGATCTATTTTCAGCCCGCAGAGTTCGGTAGTAAAGATATCGTACTGAGCTGCGGCGTACACGGTAATGAAACAGCGCCTATTGAAATCTGTGCCGCAATAGTGCGGGATATTCTTACCGGGCAGCTCGTACTAGCAGAACGTTTGTTGGTGCTGATTGGTAATCCGCCAGCAATTAATCTGGGGAAACGCGAAGTTGCAGAAAACCTAAACCGGTTGTTCTCCGGGCATCATAGCAAAGGCGGCGGTTTAATTAATAGTGAGCGTAAGCGAGCCCGCGATTTAGAGCAATATGTTAGCCGGTTTTATCAGCAACACACTGCCGCCCGGCAGCGCGCTTTGTACGATTTACACACGGCAATTCGTGGTTCACGTTTTGAAAAGTTTGCGGTATATCCCTTTTTACATGGTAAGCCGTGGCAAAAGCAACAGTTACAATTTCTTGCGGCCTGCGATGTCACTACGGTACTGTTAATGCAAACACCGGCCAGCACCTTTAGCTATTATGCTTCACACACTCATGCGGCGACCGCGTTTACTATAGAGTTAGGTAAAGTGCAGCCTTTTGGTCAAAATGATATGGCCCGTTTTGCCCGAATCGATAGTACATTGCGCCGTCTGCTTACCGCTACCTTAGCAGAGTATGGGCCATTTCAGGTCGAGCAATTTCAGCTGTATGAGGTGTTTCGCGCTATTAATAAACAAACACAAGACTTTAAGCTACATTTTGCTGATGATGTGGAAAACTTTACCAGTTATCCGCTGGGCACCTTACTGGCGACTGATGGTGACATAGAGTATCGGGTAGAGCGTGCGGGAGAAGCGTTAATTTTCCCGAATGCGAAAGTGGCTATTGGGCAAAGAGCCATGCTAATGGTGGTGCCCAAGGATATCAGTAAGCAGCTGATCTGAGCTTTAAAGTTGACACTCAGTAAATATAACCTGACAGTGTACTGCGCTATCAGGTTTTTTTATGCCTGCGGTTGGTTGCAATGCAGTTTACGTAAAGGTAAAGTCAGGCGCAAAAAGCTAAGCCAAACAGTACAAATACACTAAGATAATAAAAATAAATTAGATAATAGTTAAGACAATAATTCAATTTCACGTTAATAAAAAACCAAGCAAACAACCAAGAGACGCCTTATGACCAATCCAAATAACGCCACCATTACCACGGTGCATCGCGCGGCCTTTACCGGCGGTGACGCGTTAAAAATACCGACCTTAAGGATCCTAAAAGACGATGGTAGCCTGTATGACGGGGCAGAGGCACCAACGTTAGACCAAGCAACCGCATTAAAGATGTACGATACCATGGTGTTTACCCGGGTATTAGACGAGCGCATGCTAGCCGCGCAGCGTCAGGGCCGCATCAGCTTTTATATGCAGTGTTTAGGTGAAGAAGGCACTACCGTAGGTAGCGCTGCCGCCTTAACTGAGCACGATATGATTATGGCGCAATACCGTGAGCAGGGCGCCTTACGTTATCGCGGTTTTAGCTTAGAACAGTTTATGAACCAGCTGTTTTCTAACGAGCTGGATTTAGGCAAAGGCCGCCAGATGCCGGTACATTATGGTAGCAAAGCTATCAATTATATGACCATTTCTTCACCGCTTGGCACGCAGATTCCACAAGCCAGCGGTTATGCTTATGCGCAAAAATTGCGTGGCTTAGATGCGATAACCCTATGTTATTTCGGCGAAGGAGCAGCCTCTGAAGGCGACTTCCACGCTGGGATGAATATGGCTGCAGTGCATAAAGCCCCGGTAATTTTCTTTTGCCGTAATAATGGTTATGCCATTTCCACACCCGCCAATGAGCAGTTTGTGGGAGATGGTATTGCCTGTCGTGGCGTAGGGTATGGTATGAAAACTATCCGGGTGGATGGTGCTGATATTCTGGCCGTATACCAAGCTACGCAAATGGCCCGTGAACATGCACTTAAGCATCATGAACCCATATTAATTGAATCTATCGCCTATCGGTTAGGTGCGCATTCTTCATCGGATGATCCTAGTGGTTACCGCTCTAAAGAAGAAGAAGCTTTATGGCGCAAAAATGATCCTATCGCCCGCTTTAAAGCCTGGTTATTGCAACAAGGCTGGTTAGATGAAGCGGCCGATAAAGCTAAAACCGAGCAATTGCGTGTGGACATTTTAGATGCGTTAAAGGTGGCTGAAAAAGTCGCTAAGCCAGGTATTGAGCATTTAATTTCTGATGTTTACGCCGAGCCTATCCCAGCATTACAGCAACAACTGGACGAATTAAAACAGCATATCCGTAAATACCCGGATGCTTATCCAATTACTGCCGGGAGATTCGACTAATGGCAAAAATGAATATGTTACAGGCCATTAATAATGCGCTGGACTTGGCGATGGCCAAAGACGATGGCGTAGTCTGTTTTGGTGAAGATGTTGGCCATTTTGGTGGTGTGTTTCGGGCCACCAGTAAACTGCAAGAAAAGTACGGTAGAGCACGCTGCTTTAATACGCCGTTAACTGAGCAGGGCATTGCTGGTTTTGCTAATGGTATGGCTTCGCAAGGGATGAAGCCAGTGGCAGAAATTCAGTTTGCTGACTATATTTTTCCGGCCTTCGACCAAATCGTCAATGAAACTGCAAAGTTTCGTTATCGCTCAGGCAACGAGTTTAATGTCGGTGGCTTGGTATTCCGCACGCCATATGGCGGTGGTATTGCTGGTGGTCATTACCATAGCCAAAGCCCGGAAGCCTATTTTGCCCATACACCAGGGTTAAAAATTGTAGTGCCACGTGATCCTTACCAAGCCAAAGGGTTGTTGTTGGCGTCAATTGCTTGCCCGGATCCGGTGATTTTCTTTGAACCGAAAAAGCTCTATCGGGCTTCAATAGGTGAAGTGCCAGAAGAGTACTATGAGCTGCCAATTGGCGAAGCCGAAGTGCTGCAACAAGGTAAAGACGTCACGGTGCTGGCCTGGGGCGCGCAAATGGAAATCGTGCAAAAGGCCGTCGACATGGCCGCTGAACAGGGCGTATCGTGCGAAGTGATAGATCTGCGTAGCATTCTGCCGTGGGATGCCGACACCGTAGCCGCCTCGGTTAAAAAAACCGGCCGCTTAGTTATTAACCACGAAGCGCCGTTAACGGGTGGCTTTGCTGGCGAAATTGCTGCCACCATTCAGAAAATGTGTTTTTTACATTTAGAAAGCCCGATTGAGCGGGTGTGTGGCTTAGATACGCCTTATCCGTTGGCCCTTGAGAAAGAATATGTGGCCGATCATCTGAAAACTTTCGAAGCCATTATGCGTTCGGTTAATTTCTAAGGAGTTTTCGATGAAACAGGATTTTATTCTACCCGATATCGGCGAAGGTATTGTCGAGTGTGAAATAGTTGAATGGCTGGTCAAAGAAGGTGAGTTAATCAGCGAAGATCAGCCGGTATGCGATGTCATGACCGACAAAGCGCTGGTACAAATCCCCGCCGTACATAGCGGTGTGGTTAGCAAACTTTATTATGCCAAAGGCGAAATAGCCAAGGTACATGCGCCCTTGTTTGAAATGATGTTAAATCAGGATGCTGCGCCAAGCCAAACCGCGCCAGCCGAGCAAACGACAGCACCCGTTAGCACCGCGTCATCAGCAGCACCGGCTGCCAGTAGCGAGATCACGGAAGACTTTATTTTGCCCGATATCGGTGAAGGTATAGTTGAATGTGAAATTGTCGATTGGTTGGTGCAGGAAGGTGACAGCATCAGCGAAGATCAGCCCGTTTGTGACGTGATGACCGACAAAGCCTTAGTGCAGATCCCGGCCAAACATTCTGGTACGGTAAGTAAGCTGTACTATGCCAAAGGGGATATTGCCAAAGTGCATGCGCCGCTTTTTGCCATCAGCCGTCAGGCAGATATAGGTTCAGCCACGACGGCTGCAGACACTCGCACAACAGTGAGCAAACCGGTCAGTGTGGCTGTAGTAACTGAACGGCCATTAGCCAAAGCAGCTGCACCACGGCAAGCTGCTGCTCAAGGTAAAGCCCTAGCCAGCCCAGCAGTGCGACGCTTAGCGCGGGAGTTAAGTGTTGATATTCAGCAGGTGCCGGGCTCAGGTGAAAAAGGTCGTGTGTACAAAGACGATGTACGCGCCTTTGCTAAAGGTGAAACCGCTACAACTTCAACTTCGGGGTCAGATCTAGATCTGACCCCGAAGTTGTCGGTCAGTGACACTAAAACGACAACCGGCACTCAGACAAACGCCACTAACCGGGTTGAACCCATTCGCGGTATTAAAGCCGCTATGGCACGGCAAATGGCCGAATCGGTAGCGACTATTCCACACTTTACCTACTGTGAAGAGATAGATTTAACTGAGTTGATTGTCCTACGTAATCAATTAAAAGATCAGTACGCCAAGCAGGGTGTGAAGTTAACGATGATGCCGTTCTTTATGAAGGCGTTGTCGCTGGCGATTAACGACTTTCCGATAATGAATAGCCAGCCGAATGCCGATTGCACCGAGCTGACCTATTTTAGCGCGCATAATATTGGTATCGCGGTTGATTCCAAAGTTGGGCTATTAGTGCCCAACATCAAAGGCTGTGAGCAAAAATCAATTGTCGACATTGCTAATGCACTAACCAAGCTAACCGAAGCTGCGCGTGAGGGTAGGGTAAGCCCGGCTGAGCTGAAAGGTGGCACTATCACCATCAGCAATATTGGTGCTATTGGCGGCACCGTTGCCACGCCGATTATCAATAAACCTGAGGTGGCGATAGTGGCGCTGGGCAAGGTACAGGCGTTGCCGCGCTTTGATGCCAAAGGGCAGGTAGTGGCACGGCAGATTATGCAAATTAGTTGGTCTGGCGATCACCGCATTATTGATGGTGGCACCATTGCCCGCTTTACCAATTTATGGAAACAGTACTTAGAGCAACCCAGCAGCATGCTGGTGGCGATGCGTTAAGCAACTAAGTTGAATAAGAAAAAACCCGGGCAACCGGGTTTTTTTATTACGGTAAAGCTACAAACTATTTTTGAACTAATGTCGATCTAATTGTACCCCTAACTGACGGCGTATTGGCAACAGCGCAGTGGCTCTGATATTTTGCCGGTGGTCGGTTATCGGGTTATTTGGGGGTAATTAACCCGCTAGTCCACTGCCATTTCTACACTAAATAACAGATTAAACTTTGTAATTAAAAGCGGTGGTGGTAAGGTAAAATCCTGTTATTTAGGGAGTTATCAGGATGTTATTAAAGAGCTTGTTCAGAAGCTTAGCCTGTGGCCTGCTGTTTATCGCGGCTAACGCGCAGGCCGACAATGCCCAGCAAGTTTTTAGTCAGTATCAAGATGCTTTGCTAGAAATTCAGGTGGTAGAAAACCAAACTCAGCATAAATCGGCTTTTGGCAGTGGCTTTTATGTTTCGCCTGAACTGGTGATTACCAATTACCATGTTATTTCTAATCGGGTTGCCACCCCTGATAGCTATCAGTTAATGGCTAAGATGGGTGATAAAGACCTGCAGCCATTAGAAATTTTAGCGCTGGATGTCGTAAACGATTTGGCGTTGCTAAAAGCCCCGCAGCAAAAAGGGCTGTATTTTAGTTTGGCCGATGCCTTACCTGAGCAGGGCGCGGCAATTTTTAGCTTAGGCAACCCACATGATCTAGGCATGGTAGTCGTGCCGGGTACTTATAATGGCCTGAAACAACAGAGCTTTTATCCCCGCTTACATGTAACGGGTTCGATTAACCCAGGCATGAGTGGCGGCCCCAGTGTTAACGAGGACGGTCTGGTAGTTGGGGTTAACGTAGCTACGGGCGGCAATCAGTTGGGCTTTGTGGTACCTGTAGCGCAGGTGAAAGCCTTGCTGGACAAGGTTCCGGTCGCAACACCCGATGTCACTGCACTGAAAACACAAATTCGTGCACAGTTGCTACATAGTCAGCAGATGATGTTAGCGCCTTTATTAGAAGCAGACTGGCAGATGAAAGCTTTAGGGCGCGGCCAAATTCCGGAAAGTATCGCGCCCTTTATTGCTTGTTGGGGGCGCACTAATCCCCCGCAAACCCAATATGAACTGCGCACTGCGGCGGCATTTTGTGGACAGCAGGAAGAAGTGTATCTCAGCAACCAGTTTGTTACTGGTAAGATTCAAATGCAGTTTGAATGGCTGGATGGTTCGCAATTGCCCTTATTAAAATTCAATCATCACTATCGCAATCGCTTACAACATGCCCGGGCTGATAACCGAGCGTCGGTAAGAGATGTCGGGGAGTTTAATTGCCGAAGTGATATCGTCGCGTTAAATCAACAAGCAACCCGAGTTGTGTACTGCGTTAGAGCATATAAAGATTATCCAGATCTTTATGACGCGGTCTATTTAGCCGCGACGATACCGACTGAGCAGTTGGGGTTTATTAGCCGTTTTACGCTGGCAGGGGTTAGTAAAGAAAATGCCGATGCATTTACCCGGAAGTTTATGGAGACAGTGGTATGGCAGTAATTATTGAACTGTTAAATAGTCAGGGTAAAAGCATCGGTATTCATAAGTTTAACCAGGCAGAAGTGCGTATTGGTCGCGGTTACGATAACGACGTTATCCTACTGGATCCACATAGCTGTGCCGAGCATGCCATCTTAAGTTGCGACGAGCAGGGGCAGTGGCAGCTACGCGATCTTAATTCCGCTAACGGTACTTTAAATAGTCGGGGCCAGCGGGTTGAAGCGATGCCTATTCCTGCTAGCGGGCAGGAATTCACGCTGGGTAAGCAGCGTTTACGGGTGTTTTTTAGTGCCTCAGCGGTTGCGCCGACCAGGCTATTAGCGACGGGCTGGCATAGTTTGCGCTTGTTATCTTCGGTACCATTGTTAGTGATATTGTTGGGCTTATTGGCGGTTGAGTTGGCTTATGACACCTGGGTTGGCGTATTGGGTGACGCAGCCGAAAACTGGCAACGACAATTACTGGTTATTCCGTTTTTTCTATTAGCGTTATTGCTGTGGCCGGCGCTACTGGCGTTGTGGGCACGCTTTCGCTCACAAGATGCCAATTTTCGGCAGCAAGCCACCTTGGTCTATGGCGTAGCCGTATTATGGTTGCTGTGGCAGATAAGCGCCAACTGGCTGGGCTTTAATTTTAGCCATACATGGTTGCTGGTTGTTTTGCAGCTGTTGTTGCCAACCCTGTTGCTATTTTGTCTATTTTGGTATGGCTTTAAATTGGCGGGTATGCAACGCAAAGGGATACAGTTGCTTCTAGCGTTGGTACTCACCAGCACCTATTGGTTAGTACCTTATATTCAATCCGCCGGGCCTAATTTACAGCCACAGTATCAGGCTGAGGTGCTGCCTAAATCTTTGTTAATAACCACGCCGACCAGCACCGCCGCCTTTTTAGCAGAGACGGAGGCACTGTATCAGCAGGCAGCTAAGCTAGCTAAGCCATAGCGAAAGCTTCCTTGAAGATGCAGCCAACACCGCTGTAGCTTCAAGGATGACGGCTGTCTTACCTTTTTAACACCTTATCGCCTAGTACTAGCAACACTGGGGTCAAAAACAGCGTTAGCAGGGTGGCAAAAGTAAGGCCACCGGCGATAGCACTGGACAGTTGCGTCCACCACATAGTAGAGGGAGCGCCAAAGCCCAGACTGGGCTCTAACAAGTTAACATTCACCGCCAGTACCATTGGCATAAGGCCCAGCACTGTCGTAACCGAGGTAAGTAGTACCGGGCGTAAGCGCAAGGTGCCGGTTTCCAATGCAGCATTAAAACTGTCTAAGCCTTGTGCCTTTAATTGATTGTAGGTATCAATTAACACGATATTGTTATTCACTACGATACCTGCAAGCCCGATAATACCCATGCCGACCATCACTATGCCAAACGGCTGTGCATTAATCAGCAAGCCTAGTAGCACGCCAGCGGTAGAGAGTACTATTGCTGATAAAATAAGCAGCGTTTGATACCAGCTGTTAAATTGCACCAGTAAAATCATCAGCATCAAGAAAATAGCAATAGCAAAGGCGCTTAGTAAAAAAGTCATGGCTTCTTGCTGATCAGCATCTTCACCGGCGGTTTTTAGCATGACACCCTCGGGTAATTCAATACCACTGTTTTTCAGCGCAGCTAAACGTTCAGCCACTTGAAAACCGGGTGCCAGATCACTTTTAATGGTCACCGCCCTGTTGCTATCGATGCGGCGGATCACGCTGGTTTTTTCTGCCGGTAGCAGGCTAACAAAGTTACTCAGCGGCACCTGACCACGCGACGTTTCTACGGTCAGCCGCTCTAACTGATCTAGCGAGCGCCAGCTTTGTGGGAAACGTACCCGAATATCTACCTCATCACTGGCATATTCCGGGCGAAATTTCGCCAATAACAAACCATTACTGACCAGCTGTACCGCATTACCCACCGTTAACACATCGGCACCAAAACGAGCTGCAGCGGCGCGGTCGACTTCCAGCCGCCATTCAATACCCGGTAAACTGCGATCATCTTCAATATCCACAAAGCCCTCCATCTTTGCCATCTGATTTAAAATCAGATTAACGGCAACGGACGTCTGTTCTGGATCCTGAGCGCTAATTTGTAGCTCTATTGGCTTACCGGCGGCGGGCCCATCCTGCTGTTCACGAAAAGCCAGAATTACCCCTGGAATATCAGCGGTGCGCTGGCGCATATCATCAAGAATATCGCTGGCTCGACGGCGCTGGTGCCAGTCGATAAACTGGAATTGCAGGGTACCAATTACATCAGCTGTTAATTCGCCACTGGCGGCGGCCATACTGCGGGCATATAGTGCTTTTACTTCAGGCAGATCTTGTAGTCGCTGTTCAACCTGTTGTAATACTGCATCTTTCTCATAAACAGACAGATCGCCGCGCGCCCTTACCCAAACCTGAGCTGATTCGGGTTCTACCGACGGGAAAAACTCTAACCCATGATTAAATTTGCCATAGGCCAGATAAACCAGTGCAATACCGGCGAGTGTACCCAACAAGGTCAGAGCGGGGTGGCGTAGCAACCAATGTAGTAAATTACGGTAACGCAAGGTAAAAGGGTTAGTTTTTTTCAGGCTAGTTGCTGGGTTATTTAGCCCTGAATCAACATCGTTATTGAAACCCGTAGTCACATCAGATTGCTTAGCATTAGCGCCTTTACTGCCAATACTGCCCATTACCGGTAAAAACACCAGTGCCATGGCTAACGAAGCCAGCAAACAGAGGATCACCGTTGCGGGCAGATACTTCATAAACTGGCCAACGATCCCGGGCCAGAATAACAAAGGCACAAACACGGCCAGTGTGGTGCAGGTAGAGGCAATAATAGGCCAGGCCATCCGGTCGGCGGCATTTAACCAGGCACTTTTCTGGTCCTGTCCTTCTTCCAGATTACGGTCGGCCAGTTCACTGACCACCACTGCGCCATCAACCAGCATACCGGCGACCAAGATTAACGAGAACAGCACGATGATGTTCATGGTAAAGCCGATAGCCCAAATCATTAAAATACCAGCAAAAAAGGCACCGGGTATGGTAATACCCACTAATAGCGCAGAACGCATGCCCATGGTGGCTAAGATCAGGATCAACACCAGTACCACAGCGGTTAACACATTATTGAGTAAATCCGACAGCATGTTTTCAACTTCTTTGGACTGATCCATAATGTAGTCAATTTGCATACCGTCCGGAAACAGCGGCCGGGCTTGCTCCAGCAGGGCTTTAGTTTGTTCAATGGTCGAAATAATATTGGCGCCGCTGCGCTTTTTAATTTCCAGCACCAAGGCTGGCTGGCCATTAATGCGGGCAAAGCCTAACGGATCTTTAAAACTGGCATTGACCGTTGCCACATCGGCAAAGGTAATGACGGTATCGCCATCCACTTTAATTGGGATGGACAATACATCGTCTAAGTTCTCAATAATGCCCGGCACCTTCAACGCCATGCGGCCCGCGCCGGTATCTAAACTACCGGCGGCGACCAGCCGGTTATTGTTAGAAACCAGAGTAAACAGCTGTTGATAATCCAGGCCGTAGCTCTGTAATACTTGCGGATCGACAATAATCTCCAGCACATCTTCCCGATCCCCGCCAATGTCGACCTCCAGTACTTCTGGAATGCCTTCTATTTGCTCCTTTAACTGACGGGCAATGGCGACCAGCATCGGTTCCGGCACCGGGCCAGATAAACCCACCGATAACACCGGAAATAAACCCACGTTGATTTCGTTGACGGTAGGCTCTTTGGCTTCGGTAGGCAGTTTAGCGCGCGCTGCATCCACTTTTACCCGTACATCAGCCAGCGCTTTATCGGCATCAAAACCCGCATCAAATTCCAACATGACCGAGGCGTGGCCCTCACTGGCTACCGACGTCATTTTTTTCACGCCCTCCAGCGATCGTAGTTCATGCTCCATTGGCCTGACCAATAACCGCTCGCCATCTTCCGGGCTAATGCCATCCAGTGACATAGACACATACATCATCGGAATGGCCACATCGGGATTGGCTTCTTTGGGGATCACTAAATAGGCACTAATGCCCGCGGCAAATAGAAACAGCAATAACATTAAGCTCGCGCGGCTGCGTGCAATAGCGGCGGCAATCAGCGCTCTCATTCAGCGCCCTCCGGCTTAACATTAACCTGTTGGCCTAGCTCGACATAACCGGCACCTAAGGTAATTAATTCGGCGCGTGCGGGTAAACCCGTTACCTAGGCCTGATTATTATCTGCACTTAATAGGTCAACCGGGTAAAACATCACCTTTTGTTGTTCAATGGTATAAACGCCCAGCCGACCGTCTTTATCCAACTTTAATAGCGCTGGCGATAGGGCATGAGCCGCTACCGGAGCCAGCGTAATCTGCAGGGTGGCACTGGCGCCCGCTAATGGCAGTAGCTCGGGGTTAGCAATAGTGGCTTCAATATAATAGCTGCGGGTCGCGCTATCAGCGGCTGGGCTAATAAAGCTCAAACTACCTGATAGCTCGCGGCCGTCCAGTAGCTGTACCTTGACCTCTTGCCCCAACACCAACTGCACTAATTGTTGTTGCGGCACCTGAGCGGTTGCTCTGAGCTGGCTAACATCGACCAAATGAAACAGGGAAGTGCCGGCTTGAATAAAACTGCCTGGCTCAACCAAACGTCTGGCCAGAATGCCGCTAAAGGGCGCTTGCGGTTTGCTATGAGTAAGGGCTAAACGCGCTTCGGTCAAACTCGCTTCAGCATTTTTTAGCTCACTGGTTAGGCGGCTTAATTCGGTCTCCGACACAAACTGGCGCTTTTGCAATGCGGTTGCACTGTTCAGCTCGCTTTGGCGCAGGGCCAGTAACGCCTCGGCTTGAGCTAAACGGGCACTGCGGCCGTCATCGGCTAACTCCAGTAAAATATCGTCTTTATTAACGGTATCGCCCTGATCTCGTATTAGGCGGGCAATACGACCAGACACTTGTGCTTGTAGCTCAAGACTATGCCAAGGCTGCAATTGCCCTTGTAGTTTTTGCTTAGCCGGGAAGGATTCTGCTTCGCTGACGCGGCTTTGCACCGTAAAAAGCCCTGTCGCAGTTTTCGCTTCTGCCGCTGGGGCTTCAGTTTTACTTTGGTAATGCGTACCTAGCAGCAACCAAAGCAGCAGCGCCACCGCGAGGAGTACCGCGATAACAGGGGGAGTGAGCTTTTTAAACGTCATATCAGTTCCGTTGTTTAGTAGCGTGGAGCCCGCGTGCAATTGGCATAGCGTATAGTAAGTTGTTTGGGCATGGTGTAGGAAGACTAAACCTGTTTAGACCAACCGATTAAAGCAAAAAAATGTAACAAATTGTCGGCTTGCCACTTTATTCGCGTTGTAATATCGCAGGCAGTGGCGTTACCGTATCAAGGCGATAACCTTTTTGTTGCCGCTGTTGGTTCAAGGCAGTGAGCCTAAGTTGTAATTTGGGGTGGCTGTCAAACCAGCTTGGCAGCCTGCTTGAATCTTGCTGCAGCATAGCACGAAAAAACACCTCAGCACCGCCGGTGTGGCCGTAATAACAATTTAAGATATCCAGCGCTGTGGCATCGGCCGCTAATTCTCGTTGCTGTGAATGTTGCGCCTGACCCAGTTCAGTAGCAGGCAGAAAAATTTGTCCGGCGTTGCTACTGCCGGTAAGAGTACTGGTTAACACGGCAAGCACCAGGGCGCGGCCAAAACCGCGTAAATGATCCCGATGCTGCAAATATTGTTGTTGCGGGCTATGCACCGGCGCTGTAGCAAAATGGCCAAACCATTGCTGTTCAAGTTCTGGCGATAAATGGTTGATAGCTTTATCGATAGCTAAGCCCAGTAACCAATAAAGCAAAAACAGTAGCGCCAATATAGCGCTACCGATTAAAAACAGGTCTTGCAATGGGCGTTGCCGGCCAATATTGTAATTCTGCTTTGGCAGTTTTGGCTGATAGGCCATAAAAACTTAGTTTACCGCCGTAACTGACAGCTGTTGCTGGCCAGCTAGCGGGCTCGTATCGCTGGTTTTACCATAAATAGCTGTGCCATAGGCCAGTAACTCTACAGAACCAATACCGTTACCTGCCGCATTGTGAATGGCAGAGGTTTCCACGCGGATATTAATAATCTGCACGGCACCAGCACATTGTTCTTTCATGCGCAATACAGCTTCGCGTCTGGCTCTGTCTAATAGCGTTTCGTAACTGGCTACCGGGCCACCAACGATAGCACGTAAAATAGCCAGCAGACGTTTAAAGTAATCAATAGAGATCACCACGCTGCCACAGACCAACTCGGCTTTGTCTATCTGTTGCATTGGGATCAATAAGTCGCGATTATTGCTGTTAGGCAGGCTTATCCAGTGCTGTTCGCGTTCGGCAATGCTGCGGAAATGACGTCGCTCAGCCCAACTGCCAAAAATATAACCCAGCAATAACAGCGTTAAAAAGCCGATAAAAGGGATCATGGTTTATTCCACCCTGACTGCAGTACCATACACGTATATTTCAGCGGCGCCGGCAGCCACAGATGACGTTGAAAAGCGCACGTTAACAATAGCATTAGCTCCCATGTCTTCTGCCTGGGCTTTCATACGGCTCATCGCTTCATCGCGGGATTCGTTTAATAGTTCGGTATAGCCGCGCAGCTCACCACCAAACACATTTTTAAGGCCTGCCATAATATCGCGGCCAACATGCTTAGCCCGCACCGTGCTGCCAGAGACAACGCCAAAGCAGTCGATAATGCTTTTACCTGGCACAGTTTCGGTATTGGTAATAAACATATGAAATCCTTTGCTATGTAATGAATGAGTCAATACGGAATTTTGCCATCATAGGCAAAGTGAGGCGTCAGACACAATCTTAATTATCAACAAAATTGTAACTAAGGATGTAAGGCTATCCGTTGTCACTGATCTGTTGCAGTTGTACTGCCAGAAAATCGACTAAGCGGCGCACCTTGGCGGATAAATGCCGGTTTTGTGGATAAAGTGCCCAGATCCCGTCATCCGGCTGGCGAAAGGCATCCAGTACTGAACAAAGCCGGCCATCAGCCAAATAGTCGGTTACGTAATAATCAGGTAACTGCACCAAACCCAGGCCCTGTAGGGCGGCATCGCGTAAGGCCACACCGCTATTACATAGCAAGCGGCCTTGTGGCCGATAAGTTAACATTTTGCCGTCTTGCATAAAGCGCCATAGTCCAACAGTGCCGGTTAGGCATTGATGCTGCGACAAGGTGGCAAGTTGCGTTGGTGTACCAAAGTGCTGTAGATAAGCCGGTGAAGCCACCACATATTGGGTGCGGCTTGCCAGCTTACGGGCAATTAAGCTGGAGTCTTCCAACGTGCCAAGCCGTATGGCTAAATCAAAGCTGCCTTGTACTAGATCTAACTTATCATTAGTAAGCTGCACATCCAGTTCGGTATCAGGATATTGCAATAAAAACTGATGCAATAGTGGCGCTATATGGGTTTCGCCATAATAGACCGGTGCCGTTAGCTTAATTAAGCCGCGTGGTGTGGCCGATAAATTGGCCAAGGTACGATTGGCTTCTTCTAAACTGCTAACTAAATGCCGGCAATGCTGCAAATATAGCTGACCTTCTTCGGTTAAACTAACGCTGCGAGTACTACGGTAAAGTAGCTTGATGGCCAGAGTCGCTTCTAACTCGGCAATATTGCGGCTTACCTGCGCTACAGAAATGCCCAGTTGTTTAGCCGCCTTGGTAAAGCTTTGCCGTTCGGCTACGGCAACAAACTCACTAATACCTATCCACTGTTTCATTGTCTGCCTTTATGTTTTGCTGTACTACTCTTATTGCTTTGTTAGCTATTGTGCTGTTGATTATTACACAGATGAAAAACTGATTTGCATTTTAATGCTATTCATACTGATATGGAAAAGATAAAAATCAGGTTACACTTACTGTAACTATTGCCTCTGCAAGCTAGATAAAAGGACAAAAACATGCAAATGATCAAAACCCGTGCCGCTGTTGCCTGGGGCCCAGGCCAACCATTATCCATTGAAGAAGTGGATTTAATGCCACCGCAAAAAGGTGAAGTGTTAGTTAAAATTGTGGCGACCGGTGTTTGCCATACTGACGCGTTTACGCTGTCGGGCGATGATCCGGAAGGTATCTTTCCCGCTATTTTAGGCCATGAAGGTGGCGGTATTGTGGAAGCGGTCGGTGAAGGTGTTACCTCGGTTGCTGTCGGCGATCATGTTATTCCGCTCTACACCCCGGAGTGTGGCAAGTGTAAGTTTTGTTTATCGGGCAAAACCAATCTGTGTCAAGCCATCCGTGCTACTCAGGGCAAGGGTTTAATGCCTGATGGCACCACCCGTTTCTCGAAAGACGGTAAGCCTATTTATCACTATATGGGTACTTCGACCTTCTCTGAGTACACCGTGTTACCTGAAATTTCATTGGCGAAAATTAATAAAGAAGCGCCACTGGAAAAAGTTTGCTTGCTCGGCTGTGGTGTCACAACCGGTATGGGCGCCGTAATGAATACCGCCAAGGTAAAAGAGGGCGATACCGTCGCTGTATTTGGTTTAGGCGGTATTGGTTTATCGGCCATTATTGGTGCCGTGATGGCCAAGGCCAGCCGTATTATTGCCATTGATATTAACGAAGATAAGTTTGATATTGCCCAAAAACTGGGTGCTACCGATGTGATCAACCCGAAAAAATTTGATAAACCCATTCAAGACGTGATTGTTGAGATGACCGATGGCGGTGTCGATTTCTCGTTCGAGTGTATCGGTAACGTTAACGTGATGCGCTCTGCGCTGGAATGTTGCCACAAAGGTTGGGGCGAGTCGGTGATTATTGGCGTGGCGGGTGCCGGTCAGGAAATTTCTACTCGGCCATTTCAGCTGGTTACCGGCCGGGTATGGCGTGGCACCGCCTTTGGTGGCGTAAAAGGCCGCAGTGAATTACCGGATTATGTTGAGCGCTATTTAAAGGGTGAATTTGAGCTGGATACCTTTATTACTCACACTATGCCGCTGGAACGAATTAACGAAGCGTTTGATTTAATGCACGAGGGCAAATCGATCCGGACGGTAATTCATTTTTGATATTTTGAGGGCATAAGCCATGCCGGAATAGAGACGGATTAGAACCCCGTTTTGGGCGCCACAGAGTGTCTGAGCGAGCGCGCAAGCGCGAACGAGTTGCTGTGGCGAGCCAGGGCGGGCGTTGTAATTCGTCTCTTTACACCAAACGAGATATGTTATGACAACTTCAGCATTAACCAAGGTTAGCGAACAGCGCTGCTTTGGCGGCCAGCAAATTCGCTTTAAGCATCAATCAACAGTTCTAAACTGTGAAATGCAATTTTCGGTATTTTTACCGCCACAAGCGCAAAGTGGCAACGTACCGGCTTTGTATTGGTTATCGGGCTTAACCTGCACCGATGAGAATTTTTCCAGCAAGGCTGGGGCGCAGCGCATAGCAGCCGAGCTTGGATTGGCACTGATTATGCCTGATACCAGCCCGCGTGGTGATGGGGTACCGGATGATGCCAATGGCGCGTACGATTTTGGTTTAGGTGCCGGTTTTTATGTTAACGCTACAGAGCCGCCGTTTGCTCAGCATTATCAAATGTACGATTATATTGTTAGTGAATTACCGGCTTTATTAGAGGCAGAACTTCCCCTAAGCGATAAAAGGGCAATTAGCGGTCATTCGATGGGCGGCCATGGTGCCTTGGTAATAGGGCTGCGTAATAGCGCACGTTATAGCAGTATTTCGGCGTTTTCACCTATTTGTAATCCGGTCAATTGTGCTTGGGGCATTAAAGCGTTAACCGGTTATTTAGGCGAAGATCAAAGTAATTGGCAGCAATATGATGCATCAGTGTTATTAGCAGAGCAGGGCAGCACGCTACCTATTCTGGTGGATCAGGGGCTAGCAGATAACTTTTATCCGGCACAATTACAAACCGAAAGCTTAATAACCGCGGCGCAAACTGCCGGTGTAGTCGCTGAGATCCGTTTACAACCGGGTTATGATCATAGCTATTATTTTATCGCCAGCTTTATTGAGCAGCATTTGCGTTTTCATGCCCGTCAGCTAAGGCTTTGCTAAAGCGTCATCTTGTTGCGCAATTAAGGGTAAGCAAAGAGAAATGAATTAAGAGTAGGTGAAGATGACCTACCCTTAACAGCGACATACTGGCATAATTCAGGCAGATGCAAATAAGTGAATTACGGAGCCTAGTATGAGCTATAATAACGATAACGTTTTTGCCAAAATTCTACGTGGCGAATTACCCTGTTTTAAAATTTATGAAGATGAGCATAGCTTAGCCTTTATGGATATTATGCCGCAGGCCAGTGGTCATGCCTTGGTGATCCCCAAATATCCGGCCGAAACGCTGGCAGAATTGCCACTGGAGTTCGCCACACCCTTACTCAGTACCGTGCAAAAAGTCATAGCTGCGCAAAAGCAGGTATTAGGTGCAACCGGTGTAGTACTGATGCAACTTAATGGCACTGATGCTGGCCAAACGGTGCCGCATTTGCATTTTCATCTTATTCCTGCGCATTTACGTACCTTAAAAGCCCATGGTGCCGAGCAGGGCGATATGGCACTGATTAAAGCGCAGGCCGCCAAGCTGGCAGCCGCACTGGCGTAGTTTTAGCTTCACTTCTCGCCTAACGAAAGGAACCTTAATGTTATTTCGTAGTACCTTACTGGCGCTCAGTTTGGCGTCAGTGCTCTCTGCTTGTACATTACCAAATACGCTGCAGTCAGAAGCAACAGCACAGGCGCAAGAGCCTGTGGGCTTACAGCTGCAAATTATTCATATCAATGATACCCACTCACAGTTTGATGCCTCGCCAGCCAAAGTCGCGGGTGCCGATGGCCAGCCACTGTATACCTTTATTGGTGGTCATCCGCGCTTGTTAACTCAAGCCAGATTATTACGCGAACAGGCTGCCGCTGCCGGTTTACCCAGTTTGTTTTTACACGGTGGTGATGCCTTTAAAGGCAGTGCCTATTTTGAGTTGTTTGAGCAAAAAATTAATATCGATATCCTTAATCGCATGCAACTGGATGCGATGGCGCTGGGTAATCATGAATTTGATATTGGTTTAGCGAAACTGGCAGATTTTGCCACTAACCTCAATTTTCCACTGTTAGCCGCGAATGTGGATACCACGGCTGAGCCGAAATTGGCAGCCGTTAGCAATCTTAAGCCTTATCAAATTTTTGTGTTAGTCGAGCAGACGTGGCAGCGGGATGATAACTGGCCAGCACAAACTGCTGCAACGCCTGCCGTTATTAAGCAGGCCGACAGCAAGCTAGCCAGCGAGCCAATACGGCTGGCGGTGTTTGGCTTGGCGCTGGAAGATATGCGCGCCATGGTGCCGGATACCGGTGCCTTAGTTTTTGCCGCTGAGATTGCCGCCGCCCAGCGTACGGTAGACCATTTACAGCAGCAAGGTATTCACCATATTGTGGCGTTAACGCATTTGGGCAATCAGCGCGATCTTAGCGTCGCGGCACAAGTGAATGGCATCGATGTGATTGTTGGTGGGCATTCGCATAGTTTGCTAGGGGATTTTCGGCACTGGTATCTGGGACTGCAAGGACTTTATGCCCAACAAGTGTTAAACCCCGATGGCAGCGGCTTTACCTGTGTGGTGCAAGCCGGGCAATTTGCGCAAGCGGTAGGCGCGTTATCGGTTAGTTTTAACAGCCAGGGGCAAGTCACCGACTGCCGTGGCAAAAATACCTTATTGGCCAGCCGCGATGTCTTTAGTTCGGCGCTGCGCCAACCGGATAGCCAGCTCAGTGGCAAAGCACTTAGCCAAACCTTAGCCTATATCGACAGCCTGCAAAACACCCGTATTACCCAAGAAGATGCTGCCTTACGGCAGGTTATTAATGAGGTGTATTTACCCGCGGTACAACAGGCTTATGGTGAGCAAATTAGTGCCACTGAACAGTCTATTCCGCATGTGCGGTTGCCTGGCACGGGGGGCAGTGATCAGCATGGCTCAGCGTTAGCTGGCCATATTACCGATGCCATGCACAGTTGGTTAAACTCTGCTGCAGTGCAGTCAATAATAAAAGGCCCGGTCGATTTTAGTCTAATTGGTGCAGGTAATATTCGTAGCGCCTTGGAAGCCGGCGCGATTTATGAAGGCCATATTCGACTGGAAGTATTACCCTTTGATGCACCGCTTAGCGTGCTAACCGTAACGGGCGCCGATGTGCTGGCGTTACTAGAGGAAACTATTGCGGCAACCCTACCCGAAGGTGCGCATGCTGGTAAGTTTCCGTATAGCAGCCATTTACGCTATACCGCCACTGAGCGGCTTGATGGCAGTTTGCACTTATCGCAGGTTGAGGTATTACGCCATGGTCAGTGGCAAGCGTTAGTGCCAGAGCAACGTTACCGTTTGGCCACAACTAATTACCTGGCCAATGGCAATGACGGCTGGCAACGGCTGCAGCAAGTGCAGCAAACCACAACCGACCGGCAGGATATTATTTTGCTGAACGGTCAGCCAAAAGCCTTTGCCGTAAACCGGGTGATAGCGCGCACCGATAGTACCGGCCAGCAGGCATTTCAACCTGAATACGCTGCGGCAGGCGCGTTACCCTGCGGCAGCGAAGGGGTAGATTGTAAAACAGCAGCACAGGCCACGATCGATTACCTGCGCGCTCATCCTGCTCTATGGCAACAGAGTCGACCTGCTACGGTAACCTTGTGGCGTAAATAAGCGACGGGCAGTATCAGGTACTGCCCGCGTCAATTAAAACCGATAAATAATCCCTAACGATAAGCCGCTATTATCTTCACCGGTTACTGCCGCCAACTGAGTGCCACGACCACCGCCCGAAATGCGGTAAGCTGCGTTATCGTCATTGCTAGCCAGCCCATATACGGCGTATAGAATTAAATCCCGGCCAAAGTTACGATCTACACCTAACGCAAATAAGGTTGCGCCGGTATCCGCGGTATCGTTATCGCTGGTCTGATAGACCTGCCCACGCCAAGTATAATTGCCTTGTTTATAGCTAGCACCCACACCATAGGTATTGCGATCACCTCCCGGAATATCTTTGGCGCTTTGAAATAACGTAGTAAGGCGTAGTTGTTCTGTTAGGTCGTAATAGGCACCTAAACGAATAGCTTGTGGATCTAAGTTATCCGTACCCTCAAAGCGCTCAATAGCGGCCGCTAAATATAAGCCTTTACGCTCATAACTTAATGAACTGCTATAAGACTCCCGCACGTTATCAACGGTGACACCGGTATTATTATGTGGGGTGTAATGAAACGCAAAAGTCAGGTTGTTAACGGTTGGACTTTCATAAGAAATGCCGTTTTTAAAACGTTCATCAAATACATTACCAATAGTACCGGCATTAACCCGGCTGGCATTACGAATATCGCCAACCCGGTCGCAGGTGGGTGTGTAGAACAGGCTCTACCCCTTAATCTTATTAGAACATAATATTTGATCAACAATTAAATATATAATTAAATGGAATAACTAATAAAGGGAATTACCGGAGTATTATTTACTAATCTTGTAATGCTTGTGCTAAATCAGCAATCAGATCTTCAGGTGCTTCCACGCCAATACTTAGCCGGATCAGATCGTTATTCACACCGGTTTGTTGGCGCGCTAAAGCGCTCATCGCGGCATGCGTGGTACTGGCAGGATGGCAAGCATACAGTTATTGCCCCGGTTTTTGCTGCTGCCGCGATAACTTTGCGATAGTCATTCACTTTAAGGTTGGGGTTGACCATGCGGCTATATATAAAACCGGCCTGCTCGCCGGCAAAACGCGCTTTGCCCTCGGCTGCTTTACCATAGCTAAAGGTCTACTTTGGTAAATAGGGATGGTTAAGGCACCTGTTTGCTGCTCTGCACCGGTGTTAGTGTGCAGTAATTGCGTTTTAAATTTCATTAATGATTTTCATTATACTGCGGTCTGTAAAGCTGTTGAGGTTGCTGTGGTTGTTAAATCTGCGTAGTGTTTTGCTGCCACGTCAGGGTGCGAGCGCAAGCGGCCTTTCAACACATTTTGTCCTACCTGATAAAACAGTGGGTGTGGCCGTGGCAGTCTATATAGCTAGATGGAATAACAGATAATAAAATCGTACTTTCTGGTTATCAGCATTTATGGTTAATATCACTCCTAATCGCACAGTGTAGGAGAGATCATATGAGTGATGCGATAAAGAACACAGAAGCGTTACAGCCACTACTAGTGCTGATTGAAGATTTAATAGGACATATAGAGTTTGGTTCGGTTGAGCTGATTTTTCATCACGGTAAGTTGGTGCAACTGGAGAAACATGAAAAAGTGCGTTTTGACAAAAATTAAACCACGTATATC